>OKWQ01000010.1_pt1 | contig 443209 bp, 431 predicted proteins | sample 1607071 | NCBI WGS metagenome assembly OKWQ01 (sample SAMN07501039, study PRJEB24779) | human gut metagenome | reverse complement strand
TGGGAAACTATACTAAAAATGCCGTAGAGAATTTTGAAGAAAATATTGTGAGTCAAACCAATTATTTAGAAAAAGTTGATAACGCACTTAAGAATGAAAAAAATACAGATGATAAATAATCATCTGTATTTTTAGGTCTAATAGTAAAGCTTTTTTATAAATGAATAATTTAACTTCTTCTCAATAGAAGTTGAGGGGGGGGAGTTCCCGTTGCTAAATCAAAGTTTATATTGTTATTTAACTTCACATTAGCCAAATTAAGATTTGAGAATTAATTAAGGAAACTCCTTCTCAGAAACAATCGAAGGAGTAAAGTCCGTATTAACTAAATTAAGGTTTGGATACTACTTATGAATAAATGGTTGCATTTTTACAGCTTTAATATATTATATATATAGAAACTCCTTCTCAAAAGCAGTCGAAGGAGTAAGTTTACATTAGCCAAATCATAGATTTGGATGTTCACTTAAGGAGATATATATATGAGTTGTTTAGGAAATGTAATCTGGTTTATTTTTGGTGGATTTGTCGGAGGGCTTGAATGGTTAGTAATTGGCCTTCTTTGGTGTCTTACTATAGTAGGAATTCCAATAGGATTGCAATGTTTTAAATTATCAAAGCTGCAATTTTTCCCATTTGGTAAGGAAGTTGTAACTAGAAATGATGGAAGCACAAGCTTCCTATTAAATATTTTATGGGTAATCTTTGGTGGACTTCCACTAGCTATAACAAATTTAATTAGTGCTGCGTTTCTATGTATAACTATAATAGGAATACCATTTGCAGCACAATCTTTAAAAATGGCTAAATTATCTTTAGCACCTTTTGGTAAAGAGGTAGTATAAAAATGAAATCTATGATATAATTCAATGGATGTATTGAATTAAGAAATTAAAAAGTTTTACCGTCAAAAGAGGGTAGAACTTTTTTAAATGTAATAAATGGAGGTAACGAAATGATAAGTGCTAATGGAGTTAGTTTAAGATACGGTGCTCGTAAGCTTTTCGAAGATGTTAATATTAAATTCACAGAAGGAAACTGCTATGGTTTAATTGGAGCTAATGGTGCTGGTAAGTCTACATTCCTTAAAATATTATCTGGAGATATAGAACCAAATACTGGTGATGTTTCCATCACGCCAGGTCAAAGAATGGCTGTTTTAAAGCAGGACCACTTCGCATATGACGATGTTGAGGTTTTAAAGACAGTTATTATGGGACATGCAAGATTAGTTGAAATAATGGAAGAGAAGGATGCTCTTTATGCTAAAGAAGACTTCAGCGATGAAGACGGTATGAGAGCTTCTGAGCTTGAAGGTGAATTTGCAGATTTAAATGGATGGGAAGCTGAAAGTGAGGCTGCAACTCTTTTACAGGGGTTAGGAATTACTGAAGACTTACATTACAAATTAATGAAAGATTTAAATGGTTCTGAGAAGGTAAAGGTTCTTTTAGCTCAAGCTTTATTTGGACACCCAGATGTATTACTTCTTGACGAGCCTACCAACCACTTAGATATAAAATCTATTCAATGGTTAGAGAACTTTTTAGCTAATTTTGAAGGAACAGTTATCGTTGTATCCCACGATAGACACTTCTTAAACCAAGTTTGTACACATATGGCTGACTTAGACTTCGGAAAAATCCAATTATATGTTGGTAACTACGATTTCTGGTACGAGTCAAGCCAATTAGCTCTTCAAATGGCTAAAGACCAAAACAAAAAGAAGGAAGAAAAAATTAAAGAGCTTCAAAACTTCATCGCTCGTTTCAGCTCTAACGCATCTAAAGCTAAACAAGCTACAAGTAGAAAGAAGCAGTTGGATAAGATTACGCTTGATGATATTAGACCATCATCAAGAAAATATCCATTCGTTGGCTTTAAAGCTGATAGAGAAGCTGGGAATGATTTATTAGTAGTTGAAAACTTAACAAAAACTATAGATGGAGTTAAAGTTTTAGATAATGTAAGCTTTATGGTTTATAAGAATGATAAGATTGCCTTCTTAGGTGATGGAATTGCTAAAACTACTTTATTTAAAATATTAATGGGTGAAATGGAGCCAGATAGCGGAAGCTTTAAGTGGGGGGTTACAACATCTCAATCTTACTTCCCTCAAGATAATACAGAGTTCTTCGCTGATTGTGACTTAAACCTTGTTGATTGGTTAAGACAATTCTCAGAAGAAAAAGCTGAAAGCTTTATCAGAGGATTTTTAGGAAGAATGTTATTCTCTGGAGAAGAAGCTTTAAAACAAGCATCTGTTTTATCTGGAGGAGAGAAAGTTCGTTGTATGCTTTCTAAAATGATGCTTAGTGGAGCTAACGTTCTTCTATTAGATGAACCAACAAACCATTTAGACCTTGAGTCTATTACAGCTGTAAACAATGGATTAATCAATTTTGAAGGAACAATTTTATTTACATCTCATGACCACCAGTTCATAAACACTGTTGCAAACAGAATTATCGACATTCGTCCAGAAGGCGGAGTTATAGATAAAGTTATGACTTATGATGAGTACTTAGAGTTAAATAACTAATATATAGTTCCGCAAACTAAATTTAAAGTTTAGTTTGTGGAACTTATTTTATTAAAAAATATAATAAGTTAACTTCTTGAATTAAGTAAGTACATTGTAAAATCAATAAAAAATAGGCATACTGTATTATTGACATTAAAGTTTAATTTATATATAATACAAATAAATTACAATTTTATATATAAATTCTGTGAAAAGGGTAGTACTTTCTTTACATATTCATATAGGAGCAAGGGGGATTGTAAGCCTTGCAAGAATTGAAGAATGAGGTTTAACAATGAATCAATGGTGAAAATCAGTAAGAATGCCTTGGAGAAGGTGCTCGAAGTTTTTTTAGTGGGTAAGACGTATTAGAGGTAAATATTTAAGAAAATCTTATTTGTGTAAGGTCAATTAGAGTGGTAGCGGATATTTCCGCCTCTTTGAAAATAAAGAGGCGGTTTTTTACTGCATATAAATTAATGCAACTTATTTTAGTGTGTATATGCAATGATAACATATCATTGCATATACAAAATAATAGGTATTTTTATTAAAACAAAGAGTTTAAATATCACTTTTAGCAGCTTATTTAAGGAGGAGTTAGTATGAATTATAGGAGCATAATAGCAGGTAAATTAGCTGCTTATTTGAATTTAGATGAAGATATGATAAATAAATTAGTAGAAGTTCCACCAAAAAGCGATATGGGTGACTTTGCATTTCCTTGTTTTCAACTGTCAAAGACTATTAAAAAATCACCAAACTTAATAGCTATTGATATTAAGGAGAATTTAGGATGCATCGATGGTTTTGAGAAGATTGAAGCCTTAGGACCATATATAAATTTCTTTGTTTCTAAAGGTGAATTTGTTAAAGAGGTTATTAATAAGGTTCTTGAGGAAAAAGATGATTATGGAAATAGTAATGATGGAGCAGGAAAGAATGTAATTGTAGAATACTGTTCGGCTAATATAGCAAAACCCTTTCATGTAGGACATTTGTTCACGACTATGCTTGGAAATTCTTTATACAAAATTTTTAAGTTCCAAGGTTATAATGCTATTGGAATAAATCATTTAGGAGATTGGGGAACTCAATTTGGAAAGCTAATTTATGCTTATATTCATTGGGGAGATGAAGAAGCTCTAGAAAAAGAACCAATTAAAGAAATGTTTCGAGTTTATGTTAAATTTCATGAGGAAGCTGAGAAAAATCCTTGTCTTGATGATGAAGGACGAAGACACTTTAAACTTTTAGAAGATGGAAACCTAATAGAGATGGAATTATGGAGTAAGTTTAAGGAGTTGAGTTTAAAAGAATTTGACAGATTATTTAAGTTGTTAAATGTATCATTTGACTCTTTTGACGGAGAAAGCTTTTATACAGATAAGATGGATACTGTGATAAGGGAGCTTGAAGATAAGGAATTACTTACAGAAAGTAATGGAGCTAAGGTTGTTTTTCTTGATGAGGAAAATATGCCTCCGTGTATAATAAAAAAGGCAGATGGAGCTACTATTTATGCAACTAGAGATTTAGCAGCTGTATTTTATAGAAAGAAAACTTATGACTTTTACAAGAATATTTATGTTGTTGCTAAAGATCAAACTCTTCATTTTAAGCAGGTATTTACCACTGTTAAAAAAATGGGGTATGATTGGGCTGATGATTGTATTCATGTTTCTTTTGGATTAGTAAGGTTTCCTGATAAAAAGCTTTCAACACGAAAGGGCAATGTTGTATTTTTAGAAGATCTGCTTTATGAAGCAATCTCGAAGACGGAAGAAATAATTAATGATAAGAATCCTAACCTTGAGAATAAAAAAGAGGTAGCTAAAAAGGTTGGTATTGGCGCTGTAGTATTCACATATCTTAAAAATTCAAGAGAAAGAGATATCGTGTTTGACTGGAATGAAATGCTTAGCTTTGAAGGGGAAACAGGTCCCTATGTTCAATATACCTATGCAAGAGGTAAAAGTATATTGAGAAAACTTGGGGAGGGGACTGATGAAGTTAATTATTCAAAGCTATTATCTAATGAAGAATTTGAACTTGTAAAACAACTATCTAAATTTAATGAGGTTGTAAAACAAGCTTTAGATAAACTGCAGCCCTCAATAATTACTAGATATGTTATCGATATTTCAAAAGCGTTTAATAAATTCTATACTGCAATTAATATCTCAAATTCTCATGATGAAATATCTAGAAGTTCTAGATTAAACCTAGTTAAAGCTTCCTTGCAGGTTATTAAGAATGGATTATCCTTAATCGGATTAGAAACGGTAGATGAGATGTAACAAATAAGGACCGCTTTACGTGGTCTTTATTATTATATGAATATTTTGAATATATTTTTAATAAATTAGCATATAATAATAGTATAAAATTACTTTTTAAATGAATTGAAAGAGTAGGTCCATAAATAACTTAAAGTATAAATTTCTCTTATACTCATTATAAGGAGTAAGTTCGAATGACTAAATCGGAGGTTTAGATTCTCACTTAATGGAGGTGTTTTTATGTTAACTATTGAACAATTACAAACTGAAATTAGAAGATATAAGAAACAAAGAACACTTTGGGAGCTTGACACTACTTCTTGGAATAGTTCATTAAAGGTTGATGAACTGACAAATAAGATAAATTATTTAGAAAATCAGTTATATGAGCTTGAATTTCAGCAACTTGAAAATGATGAAAAGAATAATAATTTACAGGGATAAAAATAAGGACTCATTAAGAGTCCTTATTTTTATCTTTATATAGTGGACACTGTGAACTGCATCCGCTGCAGTTACAGCCACTATTCTTTTTCTTTTTAAAGTTATTATATAGGATATAAGCTGCAGCTCCAACAATGAGCATAGTGATTATTATTTCAATCATAAAAATCCTCCTAAATAAAGAGATTTACTATGTGGTAAACTCCAAAAGCAAAAATCCAAGCTACTGCAAATTGATAAAATACAGAAAATAAAGCAAACTTAGTACTGAATTCTTTCTTCATGGTTGCTACAACAGCAACACATGGAGTATATAATAAAGTGAATACTAAGAAGGATAATCCAGATGCCACAGTGAATGTAGCAGCTACAGCTGCTTCTAATCCTCCAGCATATAGAATTTCTAGAGATCCAACAACAACTTCTTTAGCCATAAGTCCAGTTATTAGTGCAACGGAATTTTGCCAATTACCAAAGCCTAGTGGAGCAAAGATTGGTGCGATAAATCCACCAATAGAAGCTAAGAAACTTTTATCAATATCAACCATACCTGTAAAGTTAAAGTTTGATAAGAACCAAACCACAACGGATATTGCAAAGATAAGAGTACCAGCTTTCTTTAAGAAACCTTTACCTTTTTCCCAAGTATGTAAAAGAAGGCTTTTAATTTCAGGCATTTTATATTCTGGTAATTCAATGATGAATGGTTCCTCTTCTTTTTTGAAAATGGTATTTTTAAATATTATAGCCATTATAAAAGCAACAATTAAACCAAAGAAGTATAAACCAAATATAACTAAGGATTCATTTCCTGCAAATAGTATGCTTGTAAATAGGGCATAGACAGGAAGTCTTGCATTACAAGACATGAATGGAATAATTAAGGCTGTAAGCTTACGATCCTTCTCACTTTCTAAGGTTCTTGCTGACATGATTCCAGGTACAGAGCATCCAAATCCCATTAATAGAGGAATAAACGCTTTACCTGATAATCCAAGCTTTCTCATTAGTTTGTCCATGATAAAGGCTGTTCTGGCCATATAACCACTGTCTTCTAAGAAGCTTATTCCAATAAACAATGTAAGAATTATTGGGATGAAAACAATAACTCCGCCAACTCCACCAATAATACCATCAATAATTAAAGATTGGAACCAAGGGGCGGTATTTGCTAAGGGAATTTGAATTAAGGATACTAAATTTTCATTAATTAATTTTTCTAATAGTTCTTGAAGTGGCCCACCAACCCAATCAAATGTAAATTTAAATATTAAAAACATAATTCCTAAAAATAGGGGATAAGCCAAAAACTTATTCAAGACTATAGAATCGATTTTTTCTGTTAGATTATCTTTACTATCCTTTTTTCCTTTAACACATTTCTTCAGTAAAGTTTCTATATATTTATAGGTTTCATTCTCATTTTTATTTTCAAATGAATGCTTAAAGTTTATTGTTGAATCAATTGCTTGAAAAGAGTCATTTTTAATTAAAAACTCTTTTATTTCTTTGACACCTTGTCCCTTAGAAGCAGAAATTGGTAATATATTAACTCCTAATTCCTTAGAAAGAAGCTCGTAGTTAATATGAATCCCATTACTCTCTGCCACATCTATCATATTTACAACCAGTAATATAGGTTTTTTAAATTGCGTAAGCTGTGAAGTTAAATAAAGATTTCTTTCAAGATTAGAACCATCTATAATATTTACAATTAAATCAACTTCATCAGTATAAAGAAATTCCTTTGATACCTTTTCTTCATTGGAAAAAGTGTCCATGGCATATATACCAGGCAAGTCTACTATTTTTATATCTTTTGTTAAGTAGCCATCTTTTTTATCTACAGTAACTCCAGCCCAATTTCCGACATATTGATTTGAACCAGTTAATGCGTTAAATAGGGTTGTCTTACCTACATTAGGGTTACCTATAAGAGCAATAGTTTTCATTGGCTATACTGCCTCCTTAATATAGATAAGCTGAGCGTCCTTTTTTCTAATTGCAAGGTCTGTCCCTCTTAAGTTTATTATTATAGGATCTCCAAGTGGAGCCTTCTTTTTTAATATTACTTCGGTTCCTTCAACGAAACCTAAGGCTAATAGCCTTTTTGCAAGTTTATTATCACATTTCAATTCTTCTATGAATCCTGTGTATCCAGGCTTTAGGTTGCATAATGTCATTATTATCATCCCTTCTTGAAAATAATTCTCATATATCTACTAATATTATATGCCAATTGATAACAAGTGTCAACTTGTAATGCATCTTAATTTAGATTCTATCTTATTAAAATACAAATAAATCTCTATGTTATAGAAGGTTAATAATTAATATGATATAATATTTATTAAACAAATAATCTTTTGAAAAAGATCTTCATAATTATATCAAAAAACTGATATAATTAAAGTATAATACGTTTTAAGAAATGAGTGGTATAGTGATAATTAAAGAAAGCACTTTAAAGATTGAAGAAAGTGATTTTCCCTATAGCCTTGACATAAATGGAAGAAGTGATTTATTCAAAAACTCTATTTTTTTTGATTTAGAGCATTATGTTTACAAAAAACCAATTTGTATCGGAGTCTTTGGCGCAGCTTACTACGATGAAGAGTCAAGTGAACTTAAAGTTACACAATACATGATGGAAAACAAACATGAACTTGAAGAAATACTCAAATTGTCAAAGCAGTATTTTTTAGATATGAAAAATAAATTTGGAAAGGAGTACATTGTAACATTCTCTGGTAATAATGACTTTATAGTTATTGACTATCTATTAAAAAAATATAAGTTAAATTATATTCTTGGTGATTATTTTGAAGGTATAGATTTGCAGAAAAAATATGAACAAGTTAAGAAGAAGTCAATAGGGTTAAAGGCTCTAGAGTGTGAGTGTGACATTGTACGTGAAAGCGAAGTTATAAGTGGCTCAACTTTAGCTAAAACCTTTGGTAAAATAATGAAAGATGATAATTATTTTTCCAGAATGCCTGAAGAAAAGAAAGAGAAAATTCTGCTATACAATATGCAGGATGTTGCAAGTTTATTTTATATCTATACCAATTGGAATAAGTATATTAGGGATGAGGAATAAAACTACCTCATAGAAGAATATAATTATATATTTTTCTATGAGGTAGTTTTTCGTATTTTTATTTATAGCATTATTTGATTTTGAGTGGGGTGGTTAAGTGTCAATAGTAGTAAAAGGAAATGCTGCTTCTATACATTATGATAAATGTGATTTAGTTTTAAAAAATGCTAAATTCATTAATGTATTTACGGAAGAATATTCCTATGGGGATATTGGAATTATTGACAATGAGATAATAGGAGTAGGGAAGTATGATGGCTATAAGGAGATTGACTGCACGAATAAAGTTGTAGCCCCAGGTTTTATAGATTGTCATGTTCATATTGAATCTTCTATGGTAACACCTAGAGTTTATGGGGATATTGCACTAAGAAATGGAGTTACTACTGTTATAGCAGATCCTCATGAAATAGCTAATGTACAAGGAGCTAATGGAATAGACTTTATGATTGAAGAGAGCAAACTAACACCGCTTGATATATATTTCATGATTCCATCTTGCGTACCAGCCACAAGATTTGAGGAAAATGGTTATACATTAAATGCTGTTGATTTGGATAAGTACTTAAATAATGAAATGGTACTAGGGTTAGGAGAGGTAATGGACGTACCATCTGTAATTAATATGGATACGGCTATGATGGAAAAACTGTTTTTGTTTAAGGATAAGATCATTGATGGTCATAGTCCCCATGCAACAGGTAATATTCTGAATCAATATATATTGTCAGGTATAAGTACAGATCATGAGTGCTCAACCCATGAAGAAGCTATAGAAAAAGTAAGTCTTGGTATGCATGTATTAATCAGAGAGGGATCTGCAGCTAAAAACTTAAAAGACTTAATTGGATGTATTAATGAAAAGAACTATAGGAGATTTGCTTTTTGTACCGATGATAGGCATGTTGAGGATATATTAGAGGCGGGAACTATTAATAATGCAGTGAAAAATGCAATTAAGCTAGGAATGGATCCCGTAAAAGCATATATTATTGGCAGTTACAATGGTTATAATTGCTATGGATTAAATAATAAAGGTGCAATTGCACCAGGTTATATTGCAGATTTAATGATTTTAAATGACCTTGAAAGTGTTTCCATAGATACTGTTATTAAGGGAGGAAAAGAATACAAAGGATTAGTTGGTGCTGAAGAAGCTAAAGTTATAAAAAACTCTATGAATATAAGTAAAATTATTTCCGATATATTTAAGGTTTATAAGCAAGGTAGTAAGGTTAATGTAATTGAAGTCATTCCATACTCTTTAGAGACTAACCAGTTAGTAATAAATTTATCAGGTCAAGGCGAAATATTAGATATGTCACAATATGAAGATGTATTAAAAATAGGTGTATTCGAACGGCATAAAGGAAGTAATCATTTTGGAGTAGGTTATTTAAAAGGAATGGGACTTAAAAATTGTTCCATAGCACAAAGCATTGCTCATGATTCACATAACATTATAGTTGTTGGTGATAAGGATGAGGATATGGCCATAGCAGTAAATGAACTTATTGATATAGGTGGGGGAATTGTTATTGTCAGTAAAGGGAAGGTTGTAAATTCTTTACCATTAGAAATTGGTGGAGTAATGACTTTTGCGTCAATGGATTTAGTGTATGAAAGAGTTAAAAAACTTGATGAAAGTGTTAAAGCTTTTGGATTAAATGAGGGCATTGATCCATTTATTACATTATCTTTTATGAGTTTACCTGTAATTCCTAATATAAAGATTACAACAAAAGGTATTTTTTCTTATGACAGCTTTAATTTTATTCCGTTAACCTTTGATTAGAATTTAATCTCCAAATTTCTTTGAATTTCGATAAAAATATATTTATTTATACTAAAGTTATAGTATAATATAATACTAAAGAAAAAAGAAGTTAGGAGATAGTGACTTGAAAGAAGTAGGCAGTTTAAATTTTTTTAAAAAGTATATAGGAATGCGAAATATAAAAACAGCTTTATCCGTTGTAATTAGCGTAATTGTTGCTGATATATTTAACTTAGAGTCCGCTTTCTTTGTAGCTACTGGTGCACTGATTTCAATGGAAACAACCGTTAAAAAGGGTATAAAGGCTGGAGTTTATAGAGTATTAGGAACAGTTATAGGCGGATTGATGGGGGTAGTAATGTACTTAATTGACCCTGGTAATTTGTTTTTGATATTTATAGGAATAGTTATCCTAATCAGCTTACTAAATATATTAAAATGGCATGATTGTATTTCGATGGCTTGCGTTGTTTTTTGTGTAATTATGATTAGTATGACTAGCGATGATATTATCCACTATGCATTCCAACGCACCTTTGATACTATAGTTGGGATTGTAATTGCAATTGCAATAAACTACGTAATATCGCCTCCAGATGATTCTATATTTTCAAAGAATCAGGATGAGTAACAAGGTATATTTGACATGAAAAAAGTACTAGAAAAAATTTCTAGTACTTTTTTTATAGTTTAAATACATACTTAAATATAAAAATATAATGAGCTAAACTACCTAAAATTACAAAGATATGAAAAATTTCATGAGCTCCGAACTTTCTTGTAACTCCTTTTTTTTCTAAACAATAAATTACTCCACCTATAGTGTATAATACACCACCTAATACAAGAAGAAATAACCCAGAAGTTGGAATTACAGCAGTTAGCGGTTTAATTATGAAGATAGCCATCCAACCCATACCTATATATATTGCAGAAGAAAGCCATGATGGACAATTAATCCATGCTAATTTAAAAATAATTCCACATATAGCAACTGTCCATATAGCACCTAGCATTATATATTTTAACGGAGCATTTAATAAAACAGCGCATACAGGGGTATAAGTACCTGCAATTAAAATGAAGATCATAGCATGATCTAGCTTTCTTAGGGATTTAATGATTGAATCCTTTGCAACCGTTAGGTGATAGACACTGCTGGCTGTATAAAGGCAGATCAAGCTTATTCCAAATACAAGGGCTGATATTATAGTAATAGTATTATAATTATTAGAATATATTTGGGCAAAAATTAATAGTACTAATCCAATGAAAGATACAATGGCACCAAAGGCATGAGAAAATCCACTAAATGGTTCGCGAAATTTAACATTCATAAAAATACCTCCAAAATTCATTATCTAGTATTCAACTCTAGATATTGCTATAAACATAGTATATCATAAAGAGAATAAAAATATATAAGGTAAATATAAATAAAGTGTTAATTATTTATATAATTTATTTTTATTTGTGATAATATATAATAAAGAAACAAAAGACTTATATAATATTATTTGTTTTTTGTTAAAAAAATACACATGTAACATATTGCTTAAAGGAAATATTTTTATATAAACGAACAATACAAAGGGATTGTACTTATAATAAAGTATAGGAATATTTCTTGACACCATTTGTTAAAACTAATAATATATAGATATATTTTAATGAGCATGTGTTCGCATGTGAAGAGGGAGTATTATGGATAATAAATATGTTTGTACTCAGAATGTAATTCATGATGAGGTCATAGATAAATTAAAGGGAAAAGAACTTAATGAAGATAAGGTTAATGAATTAGCTAATCTTTTTAAATGTATGGGGGACCCTACAAGGGTAAAAATATTAAATATTTTGATGAATACAGAAGCTTGTGTATGTGATATAGCAGTTTTAACAAATATGACTCATTCGGCTATTTCACATCAATTAAGAGTATTAAAAATGAGTAGACTTGTAAAAATGAGAAAGAGTGGTAAGGTAGTATTTTATTCCTTAGATGATGATCATGTAAAAGAGATATTTAATAAGGGATTAAACCATATTACAGAATGAATTGGTAAATAAGTTTTATTTTGAAAAATAGATAGGTGAAAGCTTTAAGCTTTCACCTATCTTTTTATATATTGAAAGAAATTCATAATATCATCTTTATTAGATAATACTAAAGTTACATTTCCATCCTTATCTAAAAGTTCATAGTCAGTAAAGGTGTATGTCTTGATTCCTTTATTTTCTGCGCTTGTCCTAGTACTGTCAACATTAACATATATTTTATCATTTTTATACAAAGCAGTTTTTATTACTAATTCATTTAAATCGTTACATACTACATAAGTTAGTTCAGTGGTTTTACCTTTTTTGCAATCATCAACAAAATCATATAATAAATCTAAATTAGTTATTACTCCATAGTAATTTACTAGTTTTTTTTCATCAATTGCATCAGTAACAGAGTAGTTTGCTGGAGTGCTTTTCAATGAAGATAAGAGTTTTTTATTTGTTACTTCATTATTTTTATAAAATATTGCGAGCATTATTATTAATACAGCAATGACTGCGAAATATAGTTTATCAAATATAAATTTAGAAATGGTGAATTTTTCTGATTTTTTATTTTTAAACTTCTTTTTATTAGAATTGCTCAAAGTAAACCCTTCTTTCTCTAGGTATAATATAATATAAATTATACCATTTTTTATAATAATTTCAAAGTGTTTATTAAATTAGTTTCAAGTATAAAAAAGCTTCGTTACCTTATAATTACATTCTTAAGGTAACGAAGCTTTTATTTTTAGCTTATTTTAGTCATATTTTTGAATTCGCTAAAATGATTAGAGTCATCCTCTTCAAAAATTCTTTTGTAGCAATAGGATATAATGTCACCTCTTTTTATTATTCCTATAAAAATATTTGAATCATCTACTACAGGAACAAAGTTCTGAGATTTTGCAGCAAGGATTAGACTCTCCATATCGGAATTTATAGATACTGGTTTATTTTTAACATGTCTAGGAATTTCTTTAATCAATACGTTTTCAGTATCTTTTAAATTTAGTTCGGGTGAGTTTTTAAGTTTCCATAAAAGGTCACCTTCAGTTAAAGTACCAATATATTTTCCTTTATCATCAACTAGTGGTATAGATGTATATCTATGATACTCCATTCTTTCCATAGCTCTTCTCATTGTAGAGCTAACCTTTTCAAAAATTACTTCGCTTTTAGGAGTAAGAAAAAAAGCAACATTCATATTTTATCATCCTCCAAATATATCATTGCAGCAAAAAAGCTACAATATAATTATAACATATTAATTATCTTTTAGTTAGATTAAAGTTTTAACTTTTTTAAAATAAGGTTTAATGTTTTATTCTATATTTAATAAGACTAAGAAACATGTGTGCTATGAACTCAGTTGGAAAACTTATTGCTAAAGTCCTTCTAAATAAAATTTTTTGTGGTGAATGGTCTTGAATATCACAGTTTGTTAATAAAAAGATCTCCTTCAATGATTTATTATGTTTTGTTTCATTTATTATTTTAAGTAACATTTCATCTGTAGAATAAACTTTATCCTTTGGAAGAGTTAAAACTTCAGCAGTAATTTCCATGGCCAGCTGAAGTGATTCCGTTGAATTAATTAATATACTTCGTGCACCTGATTTTAATTTGTTTAAGCCTCTGAAAAAAGTTATTTTATCAAAAAATGAATTATTAAAATCAATTGACTTGAGCAATAACAATAGTTCGTCATCATTTACTTTGTGCAACAGGTTTTCAGTAAGAAGCTCCTGTTTAAAGAAGTGATAATAAGAACCTTTTATACTATTAAAAGCTTTTAAGGTATCCAAATAGCCTAAGTTTAAATTAGTTTTTATAAGTTTAGGATCAAAACTTAGAATGGAACCTAAACTATCTTTAGGTTTTATTTCGATAAAATCCAAAGTGCTTTTATCCTTAACCCTCCTAATAAAACCAGGTCCTTCAATGTCAACTTCAATTATATGAGTACAATTTTTATTTATAAGCATTGATGAAGGAAGATTATTATATAAACCACCATCAATAAAACATTCATTCTCAATTAGAAATTTCTTAAACCCTGGTAGGGAAGCACTTGCCATAATATAGTCAACTAATTTCCCAGGTGGAATTTCTTCAATAAAAATTTCTAAGGGCTTAAAACTAGAAAGACATATTGTAACAATTCCATACTCAATAGAAGAATTTCGTAAAAGGTTTTCGTTTATATTCTCCTGAAGCAGTTGGCGCAAAGGACCAGGATTTAGACCACCGTCGTTGATTAAGGATTTTATTATGAATGGAATATCTATGGCATCTTTGCAAATGATATCTTTCATCTCAAAACAACTATTTAAAGTTACATTTGACCATAAGTTTAAAAGCTCATCAAATTTATCTTGGCAAATGAAGGCACCATTAATAGCGCCTATTGATGTACCAACAACATGGTCAATTTTAATGTTAAGTTCTTTAAGAGCCTTCCAAACTCCAAGCTGATATGCACCTCTGGAACCGCCACCCCCTAAGGATAATCCATAACTATTCATAATTAAAACTCCTTAACTTGGGAATACTATATTCCTATTATTATAATATTAACAAAATGAATTTTTGACTTAGAATTAAATATATGTTAACTATTTCTTTATTAGAATAATCATTGAATTTTAACATATATAACTATATAATTAGTATATACTCGAAATAATATTTTAGTATAATAGTTAATTATTATTAAAGTAAACTTCTTTATAGCAAATTAAAGTAGAAGTTGAGATAGACCAAATTAATTTTGGGAAACATATTAAAGTCGTATGTAAAGATTAAAATAGGAGGAAATTTTATGGAAATAAGTTTAAACTTAATTGAAGAAGCGATAAAGTCAAAAAGCATTGATGAAGTAAGAAGAGCTTTAATTGAGTATATAAGAGTTGAACCTGAAAATTCAGATAAAATTTTAAATGCTCTTAATTATGCAAAGGAGAATATAGAAGGATTATTTGAAGCTCATGATGGTGCAAAATTAGAAGAGGATGATAAATGGACTAAGGAATATTTCTTAAGTACATTAAAAGATTTATCTATCAACTTTTCTGAAGAAAGATTTAATCATTTATGCTTAGTTGGTGCATCATTATATCCTAATGAAAATGTAGGAGATAGGGATACGGTAATTATTAATAATGTTAAGCCTATTTCAGATGCAGAGCTTAGATTTGAAAGAGTTAAAACTCTCATGGCTTTAGGAACTGGATTGTTTGTAGGATATCTTGTTGGTAAAAATATTAAAAAAAGAAAATAAACATAAATAAATGGTCATTGCATTGCAATGACCATTTATTTATTCTTTAAACTTCTAGTACAGATTCTTCAGGTTTAAGTTTTTCCATTGAGAAACCTGTGAATCCATAAATTATTGAGATTATTGGATTAACATAATTTAATACACAATACGGTGCATAAGCTAGACAAGATACTCCTAAGGTTGTTGACATATATGCTCCACAGGTATTCCATGGAATAAATGGTGAGGTTAAAGTCCCACAATCCTCTAAACAGCGTGAAAGATTCTTAGGATGCAATCCTCGCTTAGCAAATTCATCCTTATACATTCTTCCAGGAATAACTATTGATAAATACTGGTCAGCTGCTAATAGATTAACTAAGAAGCATGATAAAATTGTTACAAATACTAAGGAACCAGTACCTTTTGCAAATCTTAATAAGCTTTCTGCAAGTGTACCAAGCATTCCAGATTGTTCCATGATTCCACCAAATACCATAGCACACATAATTAGCGAAACGGTATACATCATGCCTTGTACACCACCTCTAGTAAGAAGTTCATCTACCATTAAGACTCCAGTTTCACTTGTATAACCATCGTTTAGAACATTTACGATATCACCGAAGTTAGCGCCTTGTACTAAAACTGCTAATATTGCACCAGCAGCAATTCCACATAATAGACCTGGAATTGCAGGCATCTTTTTTACAACTAAAACAATTACTAAAACTGGAGGTAGTAGTAATATAGGATTTAAGGACCCAGAAGCTTCTAATCCAGCAAATATTTCGTTAAGCTGAGCAACATCTAGTGGTTTGCCAGCGTACTTGAATCCAAGAATAGCGAATACTATCAAAGCAATGATAATACTTGGTGTTACAGTGTAAAACATATGTCTGATATGAACAAATAAGTTAGTTCCGGCCATGGCTGGAGCTAAATTTGTAGTATCAGATAAAGGGGACATTTTATCTCCAAAATATGCACCTGATATAATTGCACCAGCTATTTGTGGAGTTGGAATTCCGAGGCCAACGCCAACACCGATAAGGGCAATACCAACGGTTCCAGCTGTTGTCCAGGAGCTTCCTGTAGCCAAGGAGACAATGGCACATATAATACAGGTAGCAACTAAAAATATTGCTGGAGATAATATCTTTAGTCCATAATATATCATGGTTGGTACGGTACCACTTAAGATCCAGCAGCCAACTAAAGCACCAACAATCATTAATATAAGAATAGCCTGCATTGACATTTGAATTGTATTAATAAATCCAGTTTCGACATCCTTCCACTTATTGCCTAAGATAAGTGAAATTATTCCGGCAACACAGGAGGCCATAATAAGTGGAATATGAGGACTTCCGTCATAAATGATGATTGCAACTGCAAGACATACCATTAGTACAAGAATAGGTAAAGATGCAACTAATAATGTAGGTTTACGTGGTCTGTTTTCAGGTAAAGGTGATTTGGTTTTTCCTTTCATTAACAACACACTCCTATATTTTAGATTTGAAAAATTTTATTATATATAATACATATAACATTTTTTCATGAAATATGAATAAATTATGTATTTGCATTTTTGATGATTTATCGATGGTGAAAAAATTAATAAGTGCTTTATATTTAAAAGGAGATAGGGATGGAGATTTTATTGATACTGAAGATTGAAATAATATATTTCACAAATAAAAATTAATTTATAATAATAAAAGTAAATTTATAATAATAAAAATATGAATTTTAATTATTTAATATTTTCTAAGCTGCAATATGATATACTTGTATAATTTATTCGTTTTTGCAATAATAGTACAAGGAGGGGGATAAAAATGAGGAAAAATATTTTGTCCATATTCATTGTTATCGGAAGTCTAGTGTTGGCTTTATTGATTTCAACATTAGTAGTAACCAATTCAAAATATATTTATTATTCAACTATAGAAAAATTTGAATTAGAGGATAGGGGAGGAGTAACGAAAGAAGAGATAAAAAGCAATTATTCTTATATAGTAGATTATATTTTGAGTAAAGATAAGAGTAAGGAATTTAAGCTTCCTACCATGGAATATTCTAAAGATGGGGCTGTTCATTTTTTTGAGGTTAGGAAGCTTTTCGACTTAGCAAAAATTGTAGCTATAGTTTTATTATTAGGAGTAGGTTTTCTTGTAGGTATATACTATTATAGCTATAAAAGTTGGAAACCTTTAAAACAGATTGGATTGACTTTAATAATTATGCCTATTGCTACTTCTTTAGTAGTTAGTACAAGCTTTAGTTTCTTTTTTACCGTTTTTCATAAAATATTTTTTAATAACGATAAGTGGTTATTTGATCCACTAACTGATCCAATAATTAGAATTCTCCCAGAGGAATTTTTTGCTTTATGTGCAGCTGGGATTGTTTTGCTAACAACGATCATAGGGCTAATTATACTTATATGTTATAAAAGGTTTTTATCTAATATTGAAGGAAAAGAGTCAAGAAATATTTCAATAGCCAACTAAGGGGAACTTTTTCCAGATTTATTCAAAGGAGTAAGCTCACATTAACCAAATCAAAGATTTGGCTTCTTATAAAAAAGGTATTAGGAAAATAGCATCCTAATACCTTTTTTTATAAATATCTAACAGAAACCTGTTTATTAAGTTCTTTTAATAGTTTCATTATGTCCTTTATAATTTGCATTTTTAAATTAAACTGTTGAGGATATCCAGTATCTTCATGGGCTGGATTTATAGCTTCGCCTACATAGAAGTTAATGGTTGTACCTTCATTAATTAAGGTTGATACAATTTTGCTAGCACCATCATTACCGCGGATGTTTGGTATTGTTGATGAAGTTTTAGTTTTATTAAGATAATCTGTAAGCATATCCTTTACCTTATTTAAAGTTAATAAGCCTTCAGTTACTAAGTCAACCCCATCCATATATCCACAAGGAGGAACATCAGCAGTGAAATTAGTTAAATCCATCTCAATTGTTGACTTTAAGCCTTTTGCAATAATATTAGAGGTTGTTCCACCACAAACAATCTTTTTACCAGGAACACTCTGTACTAATGCTATTAAAGTAGCGTCATCTAATTTCTTCTTAGGAGGTCCAATGAATAGTGATATATTTTTTTCTCGGTGAAGTCTTATTACAACTGCTGTTGTATCATCACCAGGCTTACTATCATATAGATCCTTACAGGTAGAAATAAGTTGAGAACATATTCCTCTTGCTGTTTTTTCTTTTTGAACCAGATTAGTTAAGTATCTATCTATATGGGGTAGTTCCCATCCAAGGTTTAAAAGTCCTCCGACTCCAGCATGGACAACTCCATCACTGATAACAACTAAGGTATCATCTTCACACATATAGAATCGGCTTTCATATATTACTTTATCATTAACGATTCTTTTAACTTTTTCAATATGGCTGCTCCTGTTACTTCTAAATAAGAAAACTGGAGGGTTATCATATTCAACCATATATACTTCGCCATCATTTTTAATTTTAACGATGGTAAAAGTAGAATAGGCTAATTTTCTTACTTGGCACTCTGGAAGGGTATTGATTATTGTATCTATTGTCTCATCAATTGTTGCGCCTTCTTTAAGCATTGTGATAGCTATTTTAGATGTCAGTGTTCCTAAGATATTTGCCTTAACACCACTTCCAAGGCCATCGGACATAACCACCAACATGCCATCAGACAGTTTAACTATCTCAACATTATCTCCACATAGTTCTTCACCATATTTGTTCATACTCAAATTTGTAATATCTAAATAATATTTTCTCATATTAAATTAAATTTCCTTTTCTAAAACTTTTTTAAGTTCTAAAATTGCCACTTTAGTTTCAGCAGTAGTTTCACCTAAAAGACTGGCAATTTCTTGAGCTACTCTCATTTGTTTATTTATAATTGTTTGAGTAACATCAAGGGCATGAGTTTTAACCTGCGTTAATTCAAGTTTACGATTTTCTTCATCTGTAATATCTGTAAAGGTTACAAGAAGAGAATCATCATTTGGAATATGAACTATACTTTTATAACCATAGAAGTTTAAATCCTCATAATATACCTTTTGTCTAACAACATTATTTTTAGTTTCAAATACACGTTTAAAGTCATCATCATTTAGCAAGTCTGTAATAAGTGTACCTTCGATGTTTCTAGGATTGTTCCTTAAGAACATTGTAACACCGGAAGGATTAATATTTCTTATCTCTAAGTTTTTATTTACAAATATGATGGCATTGGTTGAATTAGAGAAGATTTCATTATTCATACTTTCTGCTAAAGATCGCATATATGGAATACACATTTCAACTTGGGACATTCCATTATATACTGCAACAGATTTATCTCTGCAGGTGTTATATCCACATCCGCCACAATTTAATTCATCATCTTTTGTGTATTTACCCATAGCTCTTAAGATATCCGTTAATTCCTCATTAGTTGGGATTAACATTGGAGTTTTTTTATTTTTATAATTTCTTTGTAAATTTAACTCGTCCACATTTATATTTAATAAATTTTTAGCTGAGTTATCATTTTTTATGTAATTTTTTAATCTTTTTAATCTCGTATATATTGATTCCTTATTATGGATCACTCCAGGTCCACCTAAACAGCTTTCATTACATGCACTAAGCTCTACGCAGACACCTTTCAGGTTACCACTTTTCAATTCTTCCAATATATTAATACAGTTTTCTAAACCATGAATACTTATGATATCAATATCTTTTTTTTCAAGAGTTGGTTTTAATGCATTAAGTATACCACCAACTAAAGGGTATTGGCTTCCTCGTTGTGTACCTTCATAATCAGCTTTATCATTTTCTAGATTGCAGTAAGAAATATCTTTTTCATTTAATAATTCTTTTATTTCATCAAAGGTTAACACTGCATCTATAATACCTTTATTATCTTCAGATAGAGCTTCACATTTCTTTGATATACACGGACCGATAAAAACAGTAAAAGGATTGTCATATCTATTTTTTATTGTTTTTCCATGAGCTATCATTGGAGAAGATACGGGAAGAATTATTGGAATTAATTCAGGATAGTACTTTTCGATGAGCATTACCACAGAAGGGCAGCAGCTAGTAATAAACTGTTCTGAATTACTATTTGAAATAATTTCTTCATACTTTTGACTAACTAATTCGGCTCCGATTGATACTTCTTCAATGTAAGAAAACCCTAAGGTTCTTAAGGCCGATATTAGTTTCTCGGGGTGTTCAAAAACACCTTTATATGCAGGAGCTAGTTGAGCCACAATAGTTTTATTTTCATTAATAGCTTGTTTTACACTATCAATATCTGACAAGACATGACGAGCGTTTTGAGGACATACCACCAAACAGTGACCACAAGATATGCACTTGTTTTCTTCAATTTTAGCTTGGTCATTTAATACTTTAATAGCTTTTACAGTACAAGTTCTAACACATTTATAGCAGTTTTTACAATTTGCAGAAGAGAAATCCATTACTTGCATGGTTTCACCTTATCCAATACGGCTTCCTCAAAGAATTCATTAATATTTGCCTCACTTACTGCGTAAATATCATCATCTACTGTTACACATACTGCTTTATTACAATGTCCTATACAAAATGTAGCCTTTAATTCAACAGAATCTTCTAAACTGTATTTTTCTATTAATTCTTTTAACTTATTAATTATGGTATGAGAACCTCTTATGTAACAAGCACTGCCTACACAAACTTTTATAACCATAATGCCCCTCCTTTAATGAGTGTCCACAGTTGACACTACAAATCTTTGATTTAGTATATGAAACTTTTTTTATGTGTTTTATAAACCTTATATATAGGAAACTACTCATTTCAATTCATATGAGAGTAAGTTTACGTATATACCTAAATTATAGAGGTTAAAAATTTTTCAGTCAATAAAATTTGTCACTTATTTGACAATTCTAACAAAGAAGATAAAATATATATATAAAACATTGATGGAGGTAATTATGAAGCTAGTATTTATTTCAGATATTCATGGTTCATATAAATATGCAAATAAAGCAGTGGAGATTTTTGAAGAAGAGAAGGGAGATAATTTGGTTATTCTAGGGGATGTGCTTTATCATGGTCCTAGAAATCCATTGCCTGAAGAATATAATCCACAGCAGGTTGCAGAGCTATTAAATAGCATTAAGGATAAAATTATTGCAGTGAGGGGTAATTGTGATGCTGAAGTTGATCAAATGGTTTTAGACTTTCCTTGTATGGCTGATTATTCTGTATTGTTTTGGGAAGGTATAAGAATATATATTACTCATGGTCATCTATACAATAAGGATAATATGCTAAAGGTGTCTAAGCATGATGTAATTATTCATGGTCATACTCATATTTTAGATGAAATGCTTCAAGATGATGTGAAAATAATTAATCCAGGTTCCATATCATATCCTAAAAATGATAATCCACATTCCTATGGGGTCCTTGAGGGAAAAGTATTTACTATTAAAGATATAGATGGAAATGTTATAAAATCTATTGAAATATAAAAAGCAGGGAAAACCTGCTTTTATTTTTCTACTATTCTTTGAATTAAGTCAGCTTCAATTAAGTGACTTTTGCTGAATCCACTTCTGAAATATCTAATCTGCTTATACTTAATGCCTGCCATTTCAAAGTCTAAAACATCAATTCTATCACCAGAATATTTCTCTGGTTCTTTTTTACCTTTTAAATATATGTTTAATTCCATGTCTGCCTCCAGTATGTTTTTAAAAGTTATTAATCTCTTTAGTATTTTACCCAAAATTGTCCGTATATTCAATAATATAAAAATCATTAAATAAACTGTGTTAACATTGAAAAATAAACTTATATAGTATATATTGCAATTATAGTAATTTAAGTGGACTATGAAATATTATGAGAATTTAGCTTTTTTCATGGGGGTTTAGGGTCTATAAACTTAATTATATAAATATATTATTATTGGAGGAGATATTATGAAAAAAAGTCATAAGGTAATAGCGGCATTAATTGCAGCAGGATTATGCTTTAATCTAACCGGATGTTCATTAACTTCATCAAATAAAGAGGATTTAACAATTGATGTAACTGTTGATATTAGTGATGATATTTTTGAAAATGCAAATACTTTTATGAACTACTTTAAAGAGTATAACAGTAATGGTATTTATGCTATGGGTTCAGAAAATTTTAAAAAATCTGTTGAAAAGAAGGTTATATCAGAGCAAAATAAGGGATTAAAGAAGCAATTTGGAGATGTGAAGTCTTTTAGTGATTTAAGACTTGTTTTTGATTCTGGCTATAAAACAATCTTAGCATATACAGAATTTGAAAAGGGAAATTATGATGTAAGAATTTCCTTTTCAGATGATGGTAAGTATATCGAAGGATATTCTCTTCAGGAATCTGTTATTGATGGAGAAAGAGTAAATACTGATAAATATTCAGGCGAGGCAGTATCCTTTGAAAGTGATTCAAATAAAATTAATGGTACTTTTGTTTCGCCAAAAGGAGAAACAGAAAAAGTTCCAGTTGTAATACTTCTTCAAGGTTCTGGCAGTAGTGATAGAGATGAGACTATATATGGTTTAAATAAACCACTTAGAGATATAGCAGAAGGTTTAGCCGAATATGGTATTGCATCTTTAAGATATGATAAAAGAACGTATACCTATGGATATGAGCTTACTACAGAAGAAATAGAGAATCTTTCAGTAGATGAAGAGTATACTAATGATTTGACTGCAGCAATAGAATATTTAAAATCAAGAAATGAAGTTGATATGGATAGACTTTTTATTTTAGGTCACAGTTTATCAGGGTACTTAATTCCATATTTTTATGAGAAAGAGCCAATGATAAAAGGTGGAATTTCTTTGGCTGGAACTATAGGAGAAACCTTTGAAGATTTGATGAAGTATCAATATGAGTATTTAGCAAACTATGATAATAAGGTTACAAAAGAAGAGAAAACTGTTTTAGATGAGTTTAATAAAGAGTATGAATTGGTTAAAAAGCTTAAGGATGGAGAAATGGTTAGCCAAAGCATAATTTTAGGTGTAGGTCAAAAGTATTGGAGCTTTTTTAATAATTATGATGGAGTTAATGAGTGGAAAAAAGTTAGTGAACCAACTTTAATTCTTCAAGGAGAAAGGGATTACCAAGTACCTATGGATAATTTCGATCTATATAAAGATGAATTAGCCTCAAAGGATAATTTTAAGTTTAAAAGCTATAAGAAACTATCACATTTATTTATGGAAGGAAGCAAGAATCCAACACCAAATGACTACACTAAACAGTCAAAAGTGGATAAAGAAGTTATAGAGGATATTGCAAATTGGATAAAAGAATAGTAATAAATAATACCATTTTAAGAGTTAATTAAAAACTCTTAAAATATTATTGAAAACTGTATAGTATTATTGTAAATCTATGGTATAATTAAATAAAGGTAGTTATTAAACTATTAAATTAGAAAGGAGAATATTATGGGGTTAAATTGGATTTGGTTTGCATTAACAATTTTTGTGATAATAATTGATATTACCACAAGCAGCTTTACTTTCTCTTGGCTTGCAATAGGATTCATACCGGCTTTTATAGCTGGATTCTTTATTGGATTTACAAGTCAGTTATGGATTGCTTTGCTTCTTGGTACAATAGCAATTATCTATGGTCTTAAAGTATCTAAAAAATATATTACTAAAAATTTACCAAAAGAAAAGCTTTTAGTTGGTAAGTATGAAGGTAAACAGTTTACAGCTGATTTCAACTTACAACAAAGTGGTGAATGCAGAATAAAGGTAAATGAAGTTTACTGGACAGCAAGAAATATCGGAGATGATATTAATTTTGGAGATATTTATACAATTTTAAATATCGAAGAAAATAAACTTATAATAAAAAAAGGAGTGATTTAGAATGGGAGCAGTAATAGGTTTTATTTTAGTCTTGGTTCTCATATTAGGTTTACTGATTTCATCAGTAAAGGTTGTTAACACAGGTTACAACTATGTAATGGAGAGGTTTGGACAGTTTTATAAGGTGTTAGAGCCAGGATGGCATATAACAATACCTTTTGTTGATTTCATCAGAAAAAAGGTTTCTGTGAAACAACAAATCTTAGATATACCACCACAAAATGTTATTACAAAGGATAACGTTAATATTTCTGTTGATAATGTAATTTTCTATCAAGTTCTTAATGCAAAAGAAGCAGTTTATAACATTGAAAACTATGTACAAGGTATAATGTACTCAACAATCACAAATATGAGAAACATTATTGGTGATATGACCCTTGATGATGTACTTGCAGGAAGAGATATGATAAACTCTAAACTTTTACAAATCGTAGATAATGTAACAGATGCTTATGGTATTAAACTGTTATCTGTTGAAATTAAAAACATCGTACCTCCTGCTGAAATTCAGCAAGCTATGGAAAAACAAATGAAGGCTGAAAGAAGCAAGAGAGCTACAATTCTTGAGGCTGAAGGTCAGAGACAATCTCAAATTGAAAAAGCTGAAGGAGAAAAGAGAAGTCAAATCCTAGCTGCGGAAGCTGAAAAAGAAGCTAATATTAGAAGAGCAGAGGGTTTAAGAGAATCTCAATTACTTGAAGCTGAAGGTAAAGCTAAAGCTATTGAGCAAATTGCTATAGCAGAATCTGAAGCAATTAGAAAAGTGAATAATGCTATAATTGAATCTGGTACAAACGAAACAGTAATAGCATTAAAGCAAGTTGAAGCTCTTAAAGAAATGGCTAACAACCCAGCTAATAAGCTTATTTTACCAAATGAAACTTTGTCTTCTCTTGGAAGCATTGCTGCCATTGGAGAAATGTTGAAAGGTAATAAATAATAAAGTGATTTAAAGGAGTTCAGAAATGAGCTCCTTTAATTTTATGTGTTAAGTGCAAATGTTCATATTTAGATAATTGAAGAGGAAAAGTAAGAAGTCATTAAATTTGACTAGAAAATATGAAAATGTATATACTAAAGTAAATAAATTTGCTATCAGAATATAGAATTTATTGGGATATATATTACTAAAAAATAATATTATGTTATAATAATATTATAAATATTTAGGTAGGTGAGAATTTTTATGAATAAATTAAGTATAGATATGAATTTGCTTTTAGAACTTAGTTTAATGGAAACAAGAGGAGAAGGGGAATGTTATATAAGTTTGAAGGATGGCGAATTTTCTTATATTCCTCAAAGTATAATTGCTGCCTTAAAGGATGAGTCTCTGTTTAGTTCTTTAGAGAGCTGGGAACGAGAGCTGGCAAAAGAAGCAGAAAATATTGTAATGAATTATAGCGAGCTTTACTTATACATACCTATAATTGAAGATGAGGTACTTATAGGAGGTATGAAGGCATTTGTTGATACATTAACAAAGGATGAAAAAGCAAATGTAGAAGAAAAAGTTGATTTTAAAAATCCTTTCTTATCTTTCAGTAAAGTCCTTACTAATATAAATAAATTAGATGATTATTATGATTTTAGAGATAAATATTTAAAGAATTATCTAGTTAATTGGTTAGTTAACAATAAGATAGAAGTAGCATAAAAAGCTCATAATAAAAGGGTATGTCATAATGACATACCCTTAATTTTATTGTTTATTTTCTAGTTCAAGAAATGGTGTAACTTTTTCGATGTAAATCTTGTGCCAGATAAGGAATATTAGGATAGTCCAAATCTTTCTACTTAAATCGAAAGGCCCTTTTCTGTGATCTTCTACCAATTTCATTGCAGCTTCTTTATTAATATATTCATCTGCATTACTGTCTTTTATAATATTCATTGCCCAATCATAAAGCTCATCTTTAAGCCATAATCTTATTGGTACCGGATATCCTAATTTCTTTCTATCTAAAGCTGTTAAGAATGGAAGCTCTGATTTGAAAGATTCTCTAAGAAGATATTTAGTTACATGTCCATTTATCTTCTCATCAGGAGTTAATTTAGAGGCAACTCTAAATACTTCTTTATCAAGGAATGGAACTCTAAGCTCAAGAGCGTGTGCCATCGTCATTCTATCAGCTTTAACAAGGATATCGCCGGTAAGCCATGTGTTAAAATCAACAAACTGCATTTTAGTTATTGGATCATATGGTTCAGCTCTATCATAAATATCAGTCATAGCTTTTCTTATTGTATATTTGGAATTACATTTTTTAAGAATTTCAGGCTTTTCATTATCTAGGAAGATTTTAGCGTTTCCTACATATCTTTCTACCATCGGAGTACAGCCTCTTTCTATAAAGCTTTTACCCTTAGTACCTTGAGGAACTAAAGATGCTCCAGATTTTAAAGCTTTTTTCATGAAGCCAGGTACATAATCAAACATTTTTAATGAGTTAGGTTCATGATATATTGTATATCCACCAAATACCTCATCTGCACCTTCACCAGATAGAATTACAGTAACGTGCTTAGCAGCTTCTTTTGCTATAAAGTAAAGAGGAATTGCTGCAGGGTCAGCCACTGGTTCGTCCATATGCCAAATAATCTTTGGTAATTCATTAGCAAATTCTTCATGAGATATAATTTTGCTGATATTCTCTAATCCTAATTTGTCAGCTGATTCTTTTGCTAAGTCAATTTCACTATATCCTTCTCTTTCGAAACCTATTGTGAAGGTTTTTAAGTCAGGCATATGCTTTTTAGCGAGTGCAGTAACAACGGTAGAATCTATTCCACCAGATAAGAAAGATGCTACTGGAACTTCTGACTGCATGTGAAGAGCAACTGAGTCTTCTAATACTTTACGAATTTCTTCCATTTTTTCATCTTTTGAACCTGGAGTAGGATTGAATTTAATTGTGTAATAACAATCAATTTCATGTTTCTTACCTAGCTCTTTTTTAATAACGTGACCTGGTTTAAGAACTTTAACATCCTTAAGTAAAGTATTTGGTTCAGGTACGAATTGGAAAGTTAAGTAGTTATGTAAAGCTTCTTCATCGATTTCAGTATAAGTACTGTCAGGATTCATATGGAAGCTTTTTAACTCAGAAGCTATATATAAACCTGTTTCGTTTTCTATATAGTAGAAAGGTTTTATTCCAAATGGATCTCTTCCTCCTAAAAGAGTGTTTTTCTTTCTGTCCCAAATGATGAATGAGAACATACCTCTTAATTTTTCAACGAATTTATCACCTAATTTACTGTAAAGTGTAGCAATTACTTCTACCTCTGATTTTGTTTTAAATTCATAACCTTCATTTATTAATTCGTTACGTAAAGATATATAGTTATATATTTCTCCATTAAATACTACCTCTAATTCATCCTTATATGAAAATGGCTGCAAACCATTAGCTAAATCAAGAATACTTAATCTTTTAAACCCAAGATAAACATGGTCATCCATATATTCGCCATCTTGTGTTGGTCCTCTATGTTTTATTATTCTTCTCATGTCTCTTAAAGATTCTTTGCTTTCTTCTGAAATAGAAGAGTTGCTAAAAAATGTTACAAATCCGCACATTGCTTATCCTCCTTAGTGTGAAAAATCACATATAAATATTTTACAGTATCTATAAATCATATTCAATATATCAATAGTTACCTGCCTTTAAAAAAATATACCCTTTTATTTATATCACATAGTATAGCATAATTCCATATTAAATGGAAATTCCTTCGCATTTTATTGCATGAAGCATCACTTTTCATCAGCTTATATTTATTTAATTTAACATTAAATTTTACTTGAATTATTTCAGTGCTATTGCAATTTAAAATGTCTATACAAATGGTATATTGAAGTTTAATTTTATTATATTAGTTTGTCTTTAATATTATAATCTTTAATATAGAAAGTAATTATTAAATTTACAAAAATAAAAAGGTAATTTCTTACATTTGTCGAATAGTTCTTTATACTCTAAATACTTAATTATACTTTAAGTAAATGTCCCAATTTGTGAATTGGGTAACATAAACTTACTCCTTCAAATGTATATGGGAAGGCATTTTCATATATTGTGTAATTAAGTATTCACAAAATTTATACTATATATCTAGGTAAAGGAGATTAATTATGAAGAACCATTGCGATCAAAATATTTCTTTTTATTATTATGGACAAGAACATTTAATTTTAAATGTATATAAATATATAAAAGGGCAGATTGAACAAAATAATTTTGTTTTTCTTTATGGTGATGACAATATTATAAATATGCTAAACAAAAATTTAAATAGTAATGAGCAGGATATGGTTGGGAAAATAGAATTGGATAAGTTTGTAATCAATGCAGTATCTCCAGTAAGTGATTTAAACAATATGAAGGAACATATTGATTTTTTAAATGAAAATGGATTCTGGGGAGGGGTCATAGTATTAGATGCTGCTTTTCTAATTGAGAAGATTGGTGAAGTTAACTTTTTGGAATATATAAAAACTCTCTCTAATATATGTAGAGATAACAACCTTAATATAATGACCTGTTATGATTTTTCAGATTACATTAATCGAGGAAAGAAAATTAACGAGGAGGTAATTAAAGCTTCTTACCTTCATCATGATTATAGATTATTTGCAAATAAAATATTGAATTCTGAAAAATTTAATATATATAATAATTTAGCTTAAAAACATATTAAGATGTGAAGAATTTATTAAATATTAAATGCAAAAACTTAATAATTATAAAAATATTATTAAAAATAATAATAACTCATTGACAGTGATTATCACTGTGATATTATATAAATATGTTGCATTAAAAGAACGTATGTAATAAAAGACGAGGAAACTTCGCATAATAAGATGAAGAAACTCAAATTTCGACGAGGAAGAAGGTAATTAATATGTCAATAGTTAAAATGAGCGAAAAAGCTACTGTTGAATTCATGCAATTCTTAAAGGATAATGAAGTTACTGCAAACGAAGTAAGAATTCACTTTGCAGGTAACGGATGTGGAGGTCCTGTATTTAACCTAGTATTAGATACTAAAAAGGAAACTGATAACACAGAAGTTGTTGATGGTTTAACATTCTTAGTAGATAAAGCAATAACAGATGAGTTTGGAGCTTTAACGATCCTTTGTGCTGAAGAAAACGGCAGAGGCGGATTCTCAATAGAGCCTGAAATAAAACCAGCTGGCGGCGGATGCTCAAGCTGTGGTGGTGGATGTCACTAATTCTTTTTTAGGTTTGATTTACAAGGTAAAGATTTTCTTTGCCTTGTTTTTTTATTTATTGAATAAAAGAAAACATACTGCAAAAACTAACCTTGTAAAATATTTTAGGAGGTAATATTATGGCAAAAGCAGGTATGAAAAGACCAGATCCAAAACAGCCACACGGAACAGAAAGTAATAAAGTTAATCATTTTCCTAAAAATTCAGTTCATCCAGTTCCTGAAATTCAAGGAAGAGCAAAAACTTCTGATGTTAAGGCTAATCCAATAAACTATGATGGAAAATGGTAAGTAGGTAGACGTAATATATTTTAATTAAAGCCAAGCAGTGAAAATCGCTGCTTGGTTATTTTGTTTTACTACATTTTATACATATTTAGCATTAATCAGTATTTATAAAACAAAAGTCTCAAATTCAATTTATTTCTTAAAATTATTATGATATAATATACAATTGATAATTAAGAATACTTAGCATTAACAAAGGAGACTTTTTAAATGGATAAAAAATTGAAATATTTTATTGAAACATGGGGATGCCAAATGAATGAAGAGGATTCAGAAAAATTATCTGGTGGATTAAAGCCACTTGGACATGTTAGAACTGAATCTAAAGAAGAGGCAGACATAATCGTATATAACACATGCTGTGTAAGGGAGAACGCTGAGCAAAAGGTTGATGGTAACCTTGGAGCTCTTAAAAAGTTAAAAAAGGCTCACCCTGAGAAAATCATAGCTGTAACAGGATGTATGATGCAGCAGGAGGGAATGGCACAGAAGATAATAAGTAAGTTCCCATATGTAGATATCATTATAGGAACACATAACGCTTATAAGTTCACTGAGTATCTTGGAAGAGCTTTAGGTGGAGAAAGACCAATAGTAGAAGTTTGGGATAAAGAGGCTGATATTATTGAAGGTGCTCCTATTGATAGAGCAAACAGTATGAAAGGCTTCGTTACAATAATGTATGGATGTAACAATTTCTGTACTTACTGTATTGTTCCACATGTTAGAGGTCGTGAAAGAAGCAGAGCTTCTGCTGAGATAATTAAAGAGATAGAGGGTATGGTTGCAGAAGGATATAAAGAAGTTACTCTTTTAGGACAAAATGTTAACTCCTATGGAAAAGGCCTTGAGGAAAACATTAATTTTGCTGAGCTTCTTAGAAGAATTAATAAAATTGAAGGCTTAGAGAGAGTTAGATTTATGACTTCTCATCCTAAGGATTTAAGTGAGGAAGTTGTTGATGTTATAGCAGAAGGTGAAAAGCTATGTGAATCTATACATCTACCAGTTCAATCAGGTTCATCAAGAATCTTAAAGAAAATGAATAGACACTATACTAGAGAGCAGTATCTGGAAACAATAAAGAAAATTAAAGAGAAAATTCCAGGAGTTGCTTTAACTACTGATATAATTATTGGTTTCCCTGGTGAAACAGAAGAAGATTTCTTAGATACTTTATCATTAGTTAAAGAGGTTGAATATGATTCAGCATTCACTTTCCTATACTCTAAGAGAAGTGGAACTCCTGCTGATATGATGTTTGATCAAGTAGATGAAAATGTTAAAAAAGATAGATTCAATAGACTTGTAGCTGCTGTAAATGAAATTTGTGCAAAGAAAAACAAAGAGTATGATGGCAGAACTGTTGAAGTATTAGTTGAAGGCGAAAGCAAAAATGATGAAACTAAGCTTACAGGAAGAACTAGAACAGGAAAACTTGTTAATTTCACTGGAAACAAAGAAAATATAGGAAAATTAGTTAATGTTAAAATAACTAAAGCAAACTCTTTCTCTTTAATTGGAGAAGAAGTATAATAAAAAGCGACTTAGTCGCTTTTTTTATAATTGAAAGCAAATAGGAAATGATATCCCAAAATGATGTTATTGGGACGAAAAAAATATATAGATATTAACTTGAGGAAAAAGGAGGGATATTTGTGGCATTAACACCGATGATGCAGCAATATTTTGAGATAAAAGAAAGATATAAAGAATGCATTCTTTTCTTTAGATTGGGAGACTTCTATGAAATGTTCTTTGATGATGCAAAAATAGCTTCAAAGGAACTTGAGTTAACTTTAACAGGCAGAGATTGCGGTTTAGAAGAAAGAGCTCCTATGTGTGGGGTGCCTTTTCATGCTGCGAAGAACTATATTGGAGGCCTTATTGAAAGAGGTTATAAGGTTGCAATTTGTGAGCAGGTTGAGGACCCTGCAGTGGCAAAGGGAATTGTAAAAAGAGATGTTGTTAAGGTGTATACCCCGGGAACTTATACAGAGGGGTCATATCTTGATGAAAATCAAAACAGCTATACTGCAAGCTTAATAGTAGATAAGGAAACTATTGCCCTTGCTTTTTGTGATATTTCTACTGGAGACTTCTATACAACTAAATTTGATTACAATGTAACTATCGCCATTGATGAACTATGTAAGTTTAATCCTAGAGAGATTGTAATAGGTCAAGACTTTGAGGATTCTTTATTAAATGAGATAAATGCACGTACTAATTTTTATATTTCTCATTTTGAAGATAAAAACTTTGATGAAAGCACTAATGATCTTTTAATGCAGTTTAGAGATTTAGAGTTAGAAGGCTTAAGTTCCTTTGAAGTAAAAGCCTGTAATGGTCTTATTAGATATATTAAGGAAACTCAGAAAGTATCCTTAGCACATATAAACCATATTGAGCAATATAACATTGCTACCTATATGACAATTGATATTAACTCTAGAAAAAACTTAGAGCTGGTTGAAAGTCTTAGAGACAAGAATAAAAGAGGAACTTTACTTTCCGTTGTAGATAGAACTAACACATCCATGGGTGGAAGAAGAATAAGAAAGTGGTTAGAGGAGCCTTTGATAGTAAAGGAAGACATATTAAAAAGACAAGAAGCTGTTGAGGAGTTTCATAATGATATTATCCTTTTAGAAGATTTAAAGGAAGCCTTAAAGAGCATCTATGATATAGAAAGACTTGTAGGTAAAATAAGTTCTACTGCTATTAATGCTAAGGAACTTATAGCTTTAAAGAATTCTTTAAGCAAGATTCCATCTGTAAAAGGTTTGTTATCTAATTTAAATAGCTCCTTTATGAAGGATATTTATAATAATATGGATGAGCTAAGAGATATTTATGATTTCCTAGAGGTATCTATAATGGATGAACCTTCTTTATCTGTTAAGGAAGGAAATATCATAAAGAGTGGATATGATAAATTAGTAGATGAGCTTAGAGAAAGCAAGACTAATGGGAAGCTATGGCTTGCAAATTTAGAAAGCGAAGAAAGAAATGCAACGGGTATAAAATCCCTTAAAATATCTTATAATAAAGTTTTTGGTTACTTTATTGAGGTGACAAAGTCTAATATTTCATCAGTTCCAGAAGGACGTTATATTCGTAAACAAACCCTTTCTAATTGTGAAAGATATATAACGCCTGAGCTTAAAGAGATGGAAGATAAGATCCTTGGAGCTGAAGAGAAGCTTATAGCGTTAGAGTATGAGATTTTCCTTGAGATAAGAGCTACTTTAGAAAAAAATATTAATAGAATGAAAAATACAGCTAAGCTTATTTCTGAAATAGACTGTATTTGGTCTTTGGCAACTTTAGCTAAGGAAAATAACTATGTTAAGCCTAGAATTAACGATGAGGGTGCAATTAACATAGTAGATGGAAGACATCCTGTGGTTGAGACTTTAACTAAAGCTAATACCTTTATAGCTAATGATACAAAGTTAAATCTTAAGGATGATAGAATGATGCTTATTACTGGTCCTAATATGGCAGGTAAATCTACTTATATGAGACAGGTTGCTTTAATTACTATCCTTGGACAGATGGGAAGCTTTGTACCGGCTAAAAGTGCGGATTTATCTATATGCGATAAGGTGTTTACACGTATAGGGGCTTCTGATGACTTAGCAGGTGGAAAAAGTACCTTTATGGTAGAGATGTGGGAAGTATCTAACATTCTTAAAAATGCAACTAATAGAAGTTTAGTATTGCTAGATGAGGTTGGAAGAGGTACCAGCACCTATGATGGGTTGAGTATTGCCTGGTCTGTTATAGAGTATATCTGTGAAAGCTCTGATATAAAATGTAAAACTTTATTTGCAACCCACTACCATGAGCTTACAAAGCTTGAAGGTGAGATACCTGGAGTTAAGAATTACTCTATATCAGCAAAAAAGATAGATAATAATATAATATTCCTACGTAAAATTATACGTGGAGGAGCTGATGAATCTTATGGAATAGAGGTTGCTAAACTTGCTGGACTTCCAAGTGAAGTAATAGACAGAGCAAGGGAAATCCTTGTTACTTTAGAGGATGATTCTTTTAAGGGAGATCATAGCCCTAAGTTTGTGGCAGAACCAACAAAAACTGATATCAATTCATCAGTAAAAGTAGAAGAAGCTGTGGTAGTGGAAGTACAAAAGGAAGTTGTTAAACCAGCTCCTTCAAAGGTAAAGGAAGAAGCTGCTGTAACCCAAATAAATTTTGAAGATATAGCTAAGAATAATTTAATAGATGAAATTAAAAACATTGATATATTGAGATTAAACCCAATGGATGGTTTCAATAAATTATATGAAATAATAAATAAAGCTAAAAATTTATAAAAGATAAGGTAGGTGTAATATGAGAAGAATTAATCTGCTATCTGAAAACACTGCCAACAAAATTGCAGCTGGAGAGGTTGTTGAAAGAGCAAGTTCTGTTGTAAAGGAACTTGTAGAAAATAGCCTTGATGCTGAAAGTAAGAATTTAAATATTGAGATAGAGGAAAGCGGTAATAAGCTTATCAGAATAATAGATGATGGAACAGGTATTCATCCTGAAGATATTTCAAAGGCTTTTATGCCCCATGGAACTAGTAAAATAGCATCACTAGATGATATTTACAGTATTCAGTCTTATGGTTTTAGGGGGGAAGCCCTCCCAAGTATTGCAGCTGTTTCAAAGGTTAAATTAAAGTCTAGACCGAGTGAATTTGAGTATGGAAGAGAAATCTTTATTGAGGGTGGAAGAGTAGTACATGAAATTGATCTTGGGTGCAACTTAGGTACGGAAATAGAGGTTAAGGATTTATTCTTTAATACTCCAGCCAGACAAAAGTTTCTTAAATCACCTCAAAGGGAGAAGTCTTTAATTAATGATTTAATGCTGAAGCTTGCTTTAGGCAGCTACAAAACATCTATGACTTTAATTAATGATGGCAAACAAGTGTTCAAAACCTTCGGAGAAGATGAACTTGATAAGAATCTTCGTATATTATACGGTAAAGAGGTATACGAAAATGTTATTCCTATAGAAAATCATGGTGATATTCTTTCCGTATATGGATATATAGGAAATGAAAGTATTAGTCGTGGAAGCAGGAATAGACAAAGCATCTTTGTAAATAAAAGACTTATAAAGAGTTCATTGATTACTGCAGCTGTAGAAAATGCATTTAAGTCCTTTATAATGGTTAATAAATTCCCATTCTTCGTTATTTATATCGATATTTTTCCGGAGTTTATTGATCCCAATGTTCATCCAACTAAAAATGAAGTTAAGTTCTTAGAAGATAGAGTTCTGTTTAAAACTGTATTTGATGCAGTTCATACTGCACTAAAAGAAGCTCTAAGAAAAAACTTTGTAATTCCGGAAGAGGAAGAAGAGGAAGTTCAGCCATTTAGACAGCCAGTAGAAAGGGATTATGCAGCTGAAGTAAGTCAATTAAGTCTTCATGAATATCCATCTGTAACTCCTGTTAGAGAACCTTCAAGAGATTCAGAATTAGGTAATATGTCATCTAATTATATAAAGGAATCCATAGAAGCTTTCCCTAGCAATACTCAAGTTATGCATGAGAGTTTAAATACTTTTAATAAAGGTGAAATGACGTTAGCAGCAGAAGTCCATACAAATAATATTATTGAAAAGCCTATAGTTACTTCAGAAAGCAGTACTTATAGGGAATCACTAGCAAAATTCCCTAAAATTAAACTAATAGGGCAATGCTTTAATAGTTATATAATAGGGGAATATATGAATGAGCTGTATCTCATAGACCAGCATGCTGCTCATGAGAAGGTTCTCTTTGAAAAGTATAGAAAGAACATAGGTAATCTTAATGTGGTAAGTCAAATCCTTGCTGTACCTGCAATTATTCCTCTTACCTTTGATGAATATGCTCTTTTTAAGGATAATGAACAAGTGTTCTTAAATATGGGATTTGTCATTGAAGACTTTGGAGATAATGATGTATTAGTGAGGGAAGTACCGTTATTCCTTGGTAATCCTCAAATGAATAAACTGTTCCATGAGATTCTTGATAATTTAAGAGGACTTGGAAGTGGCTTAACCATAGATGTGAAGTATGATAAGATTGCTTCTTTAGCCTGCAGAGCGGCAGTAAAGGCAAATGATAAATTATCAGATATAGAGATATTAGGACTCTTAGATGAGCTTAGATACATTGATGAGCCTTTTACATGTCCACATGGTAGACCAACAATTTTAAAATATACAATGAAGGACATCGAAAAAAGCTTTAAGAGAATATAACATAACAAGAAAGGGTTATAGTATGAAGGATTTATTTATATTAGCAGGACCTACAGGTATAGGTAAAACAAAAACCTCTTTAATAATTGCAAATGAACTTAAGGGAGAAATAATATCTGCGGATTCTATGCAAATCTATAAAAAGATGGATATTGGTTCTGCTAAAATTTCAAAGTCGGAAATGATGGGAGTGCCACATCATTTAATAGATTTTCTAGACCCTGATGAAAATTTTAGTGTTGCAGAATTCAGTTCCATGTCTAAAGAAGTAATAGAAGAAATATATAATAGAAACCATCTTCCGATGTTAGTTGGTGGAACTGGACTATATATCAATTCTTTGATATATAATTATAGTTTTGCTGAAACTAATAAGGACGAAGAATATCGTAAGGAGCTTGAAGTTTTAGCAGCTGAAAAAGGCGTTGAATACGTCCATGAAATGCTTAAAGATGAGGATGAGGTAAGTTATAAGAAGCTTTATCCAAATGACCTTAAAAGGGTAATAAGAGCTTTAGAAGTATATAAAGTAACTGGAATATCTATTTCAGAAGCTTCTAAGAATGAAGATATATTCAATATACCTTATAATGTATACTACTATGTTTTAAATATGGATAGAGCAAAGTTATATGAGAGAATAAATAAAAGAGTAGATATAATGGTGGAAGCTGGACTTTTAAATGAGGTTATCAGTCTTTCTAAGGAAGGTTATACTAAAGATATGCAGTCCATGAAGGGGATAGGGTATAAAGAAATTTTAGAAGCTTTAGATGGTGTTGTTTCTATGGATAAAGCCATAGAGAACATCAAGCAGTTTAGCAGAAACTATGCTAAAAGACAGCTCACTTGGTTCAGAAAGGATCCAAGAGCCATCTGGATAGATAAAGATAATTTCAACAGTGATGAAGAAGTTGCAGCTTATATAATTGAAGACTATAAAAGAAGAAAACAAGAAAATGCTGTTGGGCAGGAAGAATGTTTATAGTTTAAGTTAAAGGTAAGATATTAAATCATAATGTATATATAATTTAAATAAATGAAAATCATATAGGTAGAGGATTAATCAATAATTTGATTAATCTCTCTACCTATGTTAGTATTAGAATGTTATTTTATGTTAAGGAGCGAGTTTTTATATGTTAGATATTACAAAAGAGTATTTAAGTAATAATTTTAAAATAAATGAAGAGGTATTTAAGGTTTCAGAGCAAGCTTTAAAAGATGTAAGCGAGCAGTTTAAATTATTAGATGAGATTCGTGAGTTTAACCAATTAAAGGTTTTAAATGCTTTCCAGGAAGAAAGAATCAGCGATATGCATTTTACTAACTCAAGTGGTTACGGATATGGAGATGTAGGAAGAGATTCTTTAGATAAGGTTTTTGCAAGAGTATTTAATGCAGAAGCTGCTTTAGTTCGTCCTCACTTTGTTAATGGAACTCATGCTATAGGTTGTGCTTTATTCGGAAACCTACGACCAGGAGATACATTACTTACTGTATGTGGTTCTCCATATGATACTTTACATAACATCATTGGAATTTCTAAAGAGACAAACATAGGTTCTTTAAGAGAATATGGCGTTAATTATAAACAAATAGAATTAACAGCTACTGGAAAAGTAAACATAGAGGAAATGCAGAAAGTTTTAAGCGAAGACTCTTCTATTAAGATGGTACATATACAAAGATCAACTGGATATGGCTGGAGAAACTCTTTAATGGTAAGTGAAATAGCAGAAGTTATTAAGGCTGCTAAAGAAGCTAAAGATGAGGTTATTTGCTTTGTAGACAACTGTTATGGTGAGTTTGTAGATACAGTAGAGCCAACAGACGTTGGAGCTGATTTAATTGCTGGATCTTTAATTAAGAATGCAGGTGGCGGAATTGCACCAACTGGTGGATATATAGCTGGTAAAGAAGCTTATGTAAATCAAGCTGCTTACAGATTAACTATTCCTGGAATAGGAGGAGAGTGTGGTTCTACATTTGGTGTAATGAGAACTTTATTCCAAGGTTTATTCTTAGCTCCTCATGTTGCTATGGAAGCTGTTAAAACTGCTATTTTCTGTGCAAGAATCATGGAGCTTTTAGGATTTGAAGTACTTCCTAAGTCAACAGAAAGAAGAAGTGATATAATTCAAGCCATTAAGTTCAAAGATAAGGATAAAGTTATAAACTTCTGCAAGGGAATTCAAGCAGGTTCGCCAATAGACTCTTTTGTTGAGTGTGAACCATGGGATATGCCTGGTTATGAAGATCAGGTTATAATGGCTGCAGGTGCTTTTATACAAGGTTCATCAATCGAGTTATCTGCTGATGCACCTATAAGAGAGCCGTATATTGCATACTTACAAGGTGGACTTACCTTTGACCATGGAAAAACAGGTGTTCTAATGGCATTATCTAGAATAATCTAAGGATATAAGATAACTATAGATACAATAAAACTCCACCCAATTGGGTGGAGTAATTGTTTTGATTTAGTTCCTTAGTATTTTCTGTAAATACCAGAAAGCTTACCAAGAACTTTGCAATCAGGAACAATAATAGGTTCCATTGTAGAATTCTCAGGTTGTAATCTAATATGACCGTTTTCTTTATAAAATCTTTTTATTGTAGCTTCGTTCTCTATAAGAGCCACTACAATGTCACCATTAGCAGCTGTAGAAGTCTTTTCTATAATAGCAAGGTCTTTGTCATGGATACCAGCTTCTATCATGCTGTCGCCTTGAACCTTAAGTATAAATAATTCATTTGTGCTATTTACAAAGTCTAGAGGAATAGTTAAATAATCTTCTATGCATTCTTCTGCAAGGATTGGTATTCCTGCTGTAACCTTACCAACGATAGGAATATCGATCATTTCTTTGCGCTGATATGGTTCTTGTAATAATTCGATAGCTCTAGGTTTTGTTGGATCACGTCTTATTAGACCTTTTTTTTCTAGTCTTGTAAGATGCCCATGAACCGTTGAAGTAGAACTAAGATTTACAGCCTCACAAATTTCTCTAACTGAAGGTGGATATCCTTTAGTATTGACTTGATTTTTGATAAATTCGTAAATTTCAGATTGTTTGTTGCTTTTAATGTCAATCATAATAACACCTCTCAATGGTTGTAATTATAACATAATTAATGGTACATATCAAACTTCTGTTTGCATTTTTAACAAAATTAATTATAATTTATATAGAAAAATAATATTTGGAGATGAAATAATGAATAACTTTTTAGAATTAAATATAAAAAACAACATAGTTGAAGCCTTAAAAAAACAAGGTATTATTGAGCCAACTCCCGTTCAAAGAGAAGCAATACCTAAAATAAGAGAAAATCTTGATGTAATCCTTGAAAGTGCTACTGGTAGCGGGAAGACTTTAGCTTATTTATTACCATTAATTGAAAAGGTGAATTATGAAAAAAGGGAAAATCAAGTTATGATTCTTGTACCAACCCATGAGTTAGCTTTACAAGTTAATGAGGTTATTAATAAAGTAGGGGAATTATCTTCTGAACCTATAAAATCAATGGTTATTATGGGAGATGTAAATATCAAAAGACAGGTTGAAAAATTAAGAGATAAACCTCAGTTTGTAATTGGTTCTCCTGGAAGGATATTAGAGCTTATAAAGCTTAAGAAGGTAACTGCTCATACTGTTAAAACTATCGTTATCGACGAATGTGATAAATTATTAGATGAAAACAATATAAATGTAGTTAAAAATGTTATCAAAACTACTTTAAGAGACAGACAGATTGTTCTGGCATCTGCTACTATAGATGAAAAAGTTAAAGCTATAAGCAGTGAAATAATGAAAGAACCAGAGTTTATAACGTGTACTACAGAAGTAAAGGTAAACCCAAACATAACGCATCAATATATTGTTTGTGATAGAAGAGATAAGGTTCTTACGCTTAGAAAGCTGATGGCATCAGTAAAGCCTAAAAAGGCAATTGCGTTTATTAATAAAAGCGATGAAATAGAAATACTAACTTCAAAGCTTCAATTTCACGGGTTAAAAGCTGATGGGATTCATGGAAGTTATGTTAAAAATGATAGAAGAAAAACTATGAATGATTTTAAATCTGAGAAAATCAATCTTTTAGTTTCCTCTGATTTATCCGCTCGTGGTCTTGATATAAGTGGAGTAACACATATATTCAATATAGATCTTCCAGAGGATATGAATACTTATGTTCACAGAAGTGGAAGAACTGCTAGAGGAAGTAAAAAAGGAACGGTAATTTCTATAGTAACTCCTTCTGAAATAGCTAGGCTTAAGAGTTTCACAAATAATTTAGAAGTTAAACTTGAGGAAAAAACTCTATCTTATGGAAATGTGGTAGAGGTTAAGAGTGTAATTAAAAATGAGAAAAAGCTATCATCAAAGCCAAGCAAGGATAAAAAGAATGCTTTTGATGGATTTAAAAAGAAAAATGCTTCTTCTAGTAATAAAGCAAAAGCTAAAGGTAGTACATCTAAGAAAAAAGATGGCGGTAAATCTTTATCTAATAAGTCTAAGGGGAAAAAAGCTGTAAAGAAATAATGATATTAGTTAATATAGTATGAGTGTCTAGCATATAAATTAATATAGTGCTCTATTAGGGGGATTTATGTCTAGGCATTTTACTAATAAAATTTATTTAAGCGAAGATATAGAAAATCTTATTAAGGCTTCAAAATTCCTTGGAAAAGGAAACAATGGAGTGGTATATAGGATTGATGAACAGAGGATAATTAAAGTATTTAATGAAGAAAAGGTATGTAGAACAGAACTTTCCATACTTAAAGCTTCTAGTAAATGCGCGGCCTTTCCACAGGTATATGGTTATGGAGATTTCTATATAATCAGAGATTTTGTTGAAGGAATTCGCCTCGACAAATATTTAAATAAAAATCCTATTAATCGCGAAATTGTTCAAAGTATAGTGGACCTTATAATGGATTTCAAGAAACTCCATTATAAAAAGCTTGATATACGCTGTAAGGATTTATACGTACAAGAAGATTTCACTTTAAGAGTTATTGACCCAAAGAATAATTATAGTAAAACTGTGAATTATCCGAGACATTTAATGAAGGGTATTTTCAAAAGAAATCAAATTGGATTTTTTTTCTTTTATCTTCAACAAATTGATAAAGAACTTTACGAAAAATGGAGAATACAATTCCAGCAGTATGCTAATTCCTTGAGTGAACTTCCATAAAGGAGCACCTAATTAATGATTAGGTGCTCCTTCTTTTTGTAAATGATATTTTATATTAAATTAATATATTGAATAGTGGTATTTACATTAACATTAGTGTTAATAAAAAATTTTGTTTTTAATTAATCTTTAAAGTGATAAAATACATTTATATAGTGGTGAAGTTCACTTGGATAATAACTGAATTTTTGAAATTGGTTATTTGATTTATGAAATTTTGACTACATAATAAAGGAGATTTAAAATGAAAAAGAGAAGAATAGGCGCTTTAATTGCTGCCTCAATTATGACTTTGACTTTGGTTGGCTGTGGTTCAAAAGTGAATGAAAATTCATCTGGGACTCCAACTAGTGGAGACACTACTACGGTAGACTATTTATCAAAAGAAACTGAGAAAAAAGCTCAGGATAAAAATCCTGTTGCAACTATTGAAATGGAAGATGGAAGTATAATAAAGGTAGAGTTATATCCAGAAACAGCTCCGAACACTGTTAGAAACTTTATTTCACTTGCTAACGATAAATTCTATGATGGTTTGATTTTCCACAGAGTTATAAAAGATTTTATGATCCAAGGTGGAGATCCTCTTGGAAATGGAACTGGTGGCCCCGATTACTCTATTTATGGTGAATTCTCAAATAATAAGTTTGAAAATGAACTGTCTCATGAAAGGGGTGTTATCTCTATGGCGAGATCAAGAGATATGAACTCTGCTGGTTCACAATTCTTTATTATGCATAAAGATAATAAAGGATTGGATGGCGATTATGCAGCCTTTGGAAAGGTAATTGAAGGTATGGATGTGGTTGATGCAATTGCAGCTACAGAAACTAATAGCAGTGATAAACCAGTAGAAGATATGAAGATTAAATCTATTACCGTTGACACTTTTGGGGTAGAGTACGGTGCACCTGTTCACTACTCAAAATAATGTAATTAACAGCCTTCTGGCTGTTTTTTTTATTGCTTCCTCATTAATTTTCAAAAGAAGTTATCTTGCTTTGTAAAACCTCCTTCTTTTTGACTCAAATTCAGTGGTTTTTCATAGGTTCTTTAAAATTCGATTTTTAAATTTCTATTTCTTTATTCTCTAGGAAATCTACTTTTGATTTTTATTTCAATTTTGAAATTCAATTTTATGGCACCCTTTTTATTTAAAATCCATTCAATATAATAACCGTTATATTGAATGGATTTTAAAAGAATGCTACAATAATAATATGTAAACATTGTAATAACACATATATACATATGTATACATGTGTTTACTTGAAGTATACTTGAAAAGGGGTGGAAAATTGTATAAAATAGAGATAGATTTGAGGAAGAAAAGAGGTTTAAATATATGGATTCAATTTTAAGTGTAAGAATAAATGAGGAAGTAAAAGAAAAGTTTATAAAATTAGCGGAAGAACAAGGGGTAAACAATAAGGAATTCCTTGATTTAATAATAAAAAGTTATGAAATGAACAAAGTTACAGCGGATGTGGACTTTGTGAGGAATGATATCGAAGAGCTACAAGCAATCGTAAAAAGGGTAGTTGATATTTATATAAATATCATTGATAAAAGTAAATTAAGAACCACAGAATTGATAAATAACTTTAATTTAAGCATAGGTGAAGAAAAAGAAAAAACTGAAGGCTTCACTTTGGAAATTTCAAATATGAAAAAGCAATTGGAAGAGTTGAAAAGTGAAAATAAGGATTTAAAAAACTCCGGTAAAGAACTACAGGTTGCTCTATCCAAGGAAAAAGAGGCTATAAAAGAAAGTCGTGATATGAATTCAATTTTAAAAGAAAAACTTACTGATTTTAATAGGTATAAAGAGGAAAATGAAAATTTAAAGAAGAATGCAACTGCTTCAGAGAAAGAATTAGCAGCATTTCAAAGTGAGTTTTATGATATAAAGCAGGAATTAGAAAAATATATTAGCGAAAATCAGCAGCTTAAGGATAAAATAAATGAAATAATTAAAAGTAATCACCTTCATGTAGAAGAGTTGAAATCAAGTTATGAAGGTCAATTAAAAATGAAAGAAAATGAACTATCATTAAAGCTACAGCAGGAAATTCTTCAAAAGGAACAGGGATTACGTCAAGAAATTTGGGATTTGAAAGCTAAATATGATGAAAAAATCTCTTCTTTAATAAAAGAAAAGGAGGAACTGCTGTTTAAAATTTCCAAGATCCAGGATAAATAAAAAAAGGCTTACTATTTTAAAATAGTAAGCCTTAATTATTATAAAGGATTAGTTTAAATACCTTTTAATGATTATATTCATTATATGCATTTGCTACAATTTCTAAAACTCTTTTAAAGTTTTCTTTATCATCAGTTTCAATACCTTTTAGGGCATAGTCCACGAATTTACATCTTTCCACAAGTACTTCATCTAATATTTTATGGCCCTTTTCAAGAGCCGTTATTCTTACAATTCTTCTATCTTTACAATCTCTAACTCTTTGAACTAATTCTTTTGCTTCCATACGGTCAACTAGATCTGTAATCGTGCTAGGGGCTTGGTATAATTTAGAGCTCAATTCGCTGATGGTAACTTCATCGTGATTGATTATAATTTGTAAAGCTTCGAATTGTGCAGGGGTTATATCATAGTCATCTAATATAACTCTACCTTTTTTCTTTATGTAAAAACAAACTCTCCTTAATAAAATTTCAATTTCTTGAACTTGTAGATTTTCTTGATTATTCAAAAAATCACTCCTAAACTTTATGTTTTACTTATTCTAACATCATTAGTATAAATATAATTATACACTTTTTTATCAATAGAGTCAATTAATTACATTTTTTTAGATTTTATGCATACAATATAAAAAAAGTTCAGGATACATCTTATCCTGAACCCAAAATTAAATATATGTAATTAAGTAAGACTGGAAATTACTCTCTTATTTTAGCTATGCTATCTAAGCAATCTTGGCAAATGTTTTTACCTTTATAGTTTTGAACATCTCTAGCGTTTCCGCAGAATAAGCAAGCTGGCTCATATTTCTTTAAGATTATTTGATCTCTATCAACATATATTTCTAGAGCATCTTTTATCTCAATGTCTAATGTTCTTCTTAATTCGATTGGAATAACTATTCTTCCTAATTCGTCTACTTTTCTTACAATTCCTGTTGATTTCATAATATTTCCTCCTAGTGTTTTTAAATTCACTTCTTTAGTAATAATTTGATTAACTATAAACTAATATAAACTGTACATATTATTAAATTATCCAATTACAATTAAATTATACATTAATAGTTAATGCATAACTATTATAACTTAAATTTCATAAAAATAATAGACATTTTTTTTAATAATTTATAAATTTTTTTATTATTTACAAATAAAATTTGATTAATATTTAAAATTATTACCTATAGTTGGTAAATTGTAGGGCTATGCCGTAATCTTTTGATTTTAATAATTGCATTACAGCTTGTAGATCATCCTTATCTTTACCTGAAATTCTAAGCTGGTTATCCATAATTTGTGCTTGGATTTTCATTTTTGTGGCCTTTATATCTGCTACCATTTTCTTAGCTTTATCAGTTGCTATTCCTTTAATAAGCTTACAATCTACCTTTGCAGTTCCAAGAGAGCCGGAGTCTATTTTTCCTATCTCTAAAGCTTTTGAAGATATTCCTCTTTTTATTAGCTTTCCCTGTAAGATATCGATTACACTATTAAGCTTAAATTCATCATCTGAAATTATTTTAACTTCATCTTTAACTAAGTTAATTTCTGTTTTAGTGCCTTTAAAATCATATCTTTGTTTGATTTCTTTCATTGCCTGGTTGATAGCGTTATCAACTTCCTGCATATCAATTTCGGAAACCACATCGAAAGAATATGTACTTGCCATTTTATTATCCTCCTTTAAAATTTTTACTGTAAAAAAACACATAAATATATAATAATTTATTAAGCTCAATCTGTCTATATAAAATTTGTAAACTATCTATTATTTTGTAATTAACATTGAAGTTTTATTCAACTTTTGTTAAAATGATTAAATAGTTTAGCTTAAATATTAGTTTAATATTTAAAAAAAGGAGATAAAATATGAGAGATTTTATAGTGAATAACAATTCGTTTGATTGTGATAATTGTACTATTTGTACATGTGAAGATGGGAAAATATGCGAAAACTGTTCTAAATGTCTTGGAATAGATGGATACGAATCAAGAGCTATTAAAATTGATGAAGTTGTTGAGAAAAATGAAGATTCCAACTTGAAATTTGATCTTGGTGATTTCAGTGATTTTGATGTAGAAGATAATGAAGATAACTTAGAAGATGCTGATTATCACGCAGAAGCAGAAGATGAACTTCCATATATAGATGCAATGGAGGATGGTAACTGGGAGTACATTGAAGATATCGAAGGTATGGAAGAGATTATGCATGAAAATAACTCTTCTGATGTACTTGTGGAGCAATTTCCAGGTCTTTATGTGATCAATAAGAAAAAGAATAACTAAAATATGAGCCCAGTGTAGCTAAAACTGCACTGGGCTGTTTTTATTCATCACCTAGGGGATGGGTATTAATTGCAGTTCTCAAAGTCTCATCATCTACGTGCACGTAAATTTGAGTTGTACTAACATTTTCATGACCTAAAATCTCTTGTAATGTTTTAACATCTACACCGCCATGTTTGTGAAGCAGGGTGGCAGAGGTATGTCTTAACTTATGGGGTGTATATTTATCCTTATCTAACCCTGCAATACCAACGTATTTTTTCACAATTCTTTCTACAGTTCTTTTATTAATTCTTCTATACTTGCCACTAATAAATAAAGCATCCTTGTCTTCAGGATAAACTTTATCTGCTATTTCATTACGAACAATCAAATAACGGTTTATTGCTTTTAATGAGGCTTTATTCAAGTAAATTGTTCTTTCTTTATTACCTTTTCCAACAACGGTAAGGGTATCCCCCTTAATATTTGCCATGTTAATGCTGCAAAGCTCTGATAGACGCATGCCACAGTTAAGAAATAGGGTAATGATACATAAATCTCGTGGAGAATGCTTATCTCTGTTATTTGCAGCATGTAATAAATCCTTACTTTCATCAAGAGTTAAATAAATAGGGGAGCGTTTACCAAGTTTCGGACTCTCCAAATCTAAAGTTGGATCTGTGGTAATTATCTTTGCCTTAGAACATAGATAGTGGAAGAAGGACTTTAGAGAAGCAACTTTACGAGCCTTTGCATAGGTTCCATTGAGTCTCATATTTTCTAGGTAGGAGATATAACCATAGAAATCAACCAACTGTAAATTTTTAAAATGTTCAGCTGAAATATCATTAATGGGAATATCTTCAAAAGATAAATCGTCAGAAAGTGAAACTTCTTTATGAAAAATCTTAAGATATTTGCAAAATAAAGATAAATCATAGGCATAGGCAGAAATAGTATTACTTGAAGCACCACGAACAGATGACATATAATTAAGATAATCCTTTAAGATCCTTGGAAGAGAATCATCATACATATAATTAATTTTTGAACTCATAAAATCAGGTCCCCTTTATAAAAATAATGATTAATGTCGCGAAACTTACATTTCACGACATTATATATTCGATAAGAAGTGGTCAAAATCCTTTATTTTTTAATATTTATATTATATTATTATTTTTATTTTAATCACCCTTCATTGCGTACATTTTAGAATATATTTTTTGTTTTCACATAAACTACTCCTAATATGCGTTGAAACATATGCTTTTCAATATATTTCATTATATATCTAAATAATAATAAAAGGATTTGTAAGCAATGATAAAAAATAAAAGTTTCTTAACGATAAACAATATAAAAATACTATTGGTTATAATAGTAAGTACCCTTTTGTTTTTGAGTAGTTTGTTCAACCCCAATGAAGCGCTTGGGCTTATAGAAAATTATGATTTGAATTTTTATAATGGAGACTCCCCTTTATTTACTCCAACTTATGATGGTAGCAATCAAGCAGTGCACCCTAGTGTAATTTATGTAAAAGATAGATTTAATGGATTCAAGTACTGGATGGCAATAACTCCCTACCCTAACGGAAATGATGATTATGAAAATCCTCAAATTCTTGTAAGTAATGATGGAGTTAACTTTACATACTTTAAAACCTTAAATTCCTATTTAGATATTCCTAATGATGTTAAATTAGGTGGCCATTACTCTGATGTTAATCTTTGTTATGCCAATAATCAGCTAGAGCTTTACTTTAGGTATAATCCCCACATGAAGAATAAACTCCAGCCGGATAACGGTGCAAATTTTGTTTATCTTATGAAATCAAAAGACGGATTGAACTGGAGTAAAAAACAACTGGTACTCAGCAATTCTACCTTCAAGGAGAAATATAACTATGTATCCCCTACAATTATTTATGATAATGATGTTTATAATATTTGGTTTTCAAATTATAGTACCAATCTTTATCATACAAGTACTAAGGATTGGATTAACTTTGAACCAGTTTCAACCTGTAATTTTCCACAGAAACCTGACAATATCAGTATCTGGCATCATGATATTATAAAGACCGCTGAAGGATATGAAATCATTATTTCAGCCTATGAAGATAAAAATAGTGGTGTTCAAAATTTATATCATTCTACCTCAAAGGATGGAGTAGATTTTTCAGGTTTTAAATTGACTCTTAAGCCTTCAACAGGCTCAGGTTTTGATAATTGTTCTTTATATAAAGCTTCTTTAGTGAAACTGTCAGATAAGTATCTTTTATACTACTCTGCAAGAAATAAAAATGGTCAATGGCATATCGGATTAGCCAAAAGAATGGGTGAACACTAATATTAGCGTCACCCATTCTTTTTCATATTGATTTTAAAGCTTCCAATAATGGTTTAATAGACCCCTTTTCTTTCCAAGATTTAAATTTGCTTTCAATGTACCATTTATATACTCTTTAGCTTTAAGTACACTTGAATTTACATCTATACCATCAGCTAGATTACAGGCTATGGTTGAAGAAAGAGTTTATCAGTTACTTCTTTAATTTCTCTAGCTTATGCTTCAAAGTCCTTAAGATTTAGCTTCTTCTCTCTCAATTGCAGAAAGCTTGTCCCACCTTCAATTGCTTCTTCTACAACATCTTTCAGTTCCCTATCCTTAAACCAAGTTCTATCTGTAACTGCATATATTAATTTATATAAATGTATTAAAGGAAATTTATTTAGTCAAACATTATATGGTATAATTATATATACATTGGTATATGGAATATTTTATTGAAGGAGAAAGCTATGAAACATACAGAAGTGCAAGTGAAAAGTGAAGAGATATTTAAAGGCAGAGTGGTTCATTTGATTAAGGATGAAGTGGAACTGGAAAATGGAAAACATACCACAAGAGAAGTTATAAGACATCCAGGTGGCGTATGTGTAGCAGCATTAGATGAGGATTTAAATCTCCTACTTGTTAAACAGTTCAGATATCCACTAGCAAAGGAGCTTCTTGAGCTGCCAGCAGGTAAACTTGAATATGGAGAAGAGCCTTTAGAGTGTGGAACAAGAGAATTAGAAGAAGAAACAGGCTATACATCTGAAAGATTATCACTGCTTGGTAAATTGTATCCTACCCCAGCCTATACTGATGAAGTAATTTATATTTATTACACCATGGAATTAATAGAAAAGAAACAGAAGCTGGACGATGGTGAATTTTTGACGGTGATAAAAATGCCTTTCTGGGACGTGTATAAGAGGGTTATGGATGGTGAAATACTTGATTCAAAAACTCAGATTGCAGTTTTAAAGCTGGGAGCTATTTTAAAGGATGATATTCATGGAAAATAGAAAAAGTGCTTACGGTGTAATCTTAATAGTAATTATAAGCGGATTGATAATGGCGTATATAGATGCCATAATTTCGCCTCCTTACTTTATAAAGTCCATCTTTAAAATAATAACATTTTTAGCGTTACCTTTTTTACTTTGTAGATTCAATAAGTCTTTAAGTTTTAAATCTGTATTTAAATTGGATAGAAAGAGTTTAAAGGTATCTTTAGCATTAGGGATAGCCGTATATATTATTATTATTATTATAGGTGCTTATTTCACTCTAGGAGGATTCTTTGACTTTTCTAATGTTACTAAAGCTTTAAATTCAAATATGGGGGTAAATGCAAGAAATTTTGTATATGTTGCCTTGTATATATCCTTTATTAATTCTCTTTTAGAGGAGTTTTTCTTTAGAGGCTTTGCTTTCTTGAATCTTAAAAGAGTATTTAGTAAAAGATTTGCATATGTATTTAGTTCAATATCCTTTGCTCTATATCATATTGCAATGATGGTAAGCTGGTTTGATCCCATTCTATTTGTTCTTCTCATCGTAAGTTTATTCTGTGCTGGAATGCTCTTTGACTGGCTCAATGACAAATATGAGAATATTTATTGCTCTTGGCTTGTTCATATGTGTGCTAATTTTGCAATAAATACTGTAGGATTTATGCTATTTGAAATAATTTAAAGAAAAACAACCAATGTTTAATTTGGACTACTCCCGGTCAAGTAGACAGATTAAATAATAAAAATTTAGACTTAAAGCATTTTAGTAGAAGTATTGACTAGTCTATACTTCTACTAAAATGCTTTTTTATAAATTATTTATCATAGGATTTCTATACCACATTTAGATATTATTTATTTGGTGTTATTAATTAAGCTATTCTTTAGGCAGTGTTATTTCAAATACAGTGACATATTCAGCATCATTATTAATTTTTAATTGTATAGTTCCTTTATGCATCTCAACAATTTTTTTTACTATTGCAAGCCCTAAACCTGAACCTTCTTTATTAGTTCTAGATTCATCTCCTACAGTAAATGCATCAAAAATATTTTTAGAAATTTCTTCAGAGATACCTACACCATTATCTGCTACTATAATTTTATAATTATCATTTTCACGAATTAATTCAAAATATATTGTAGTACCTTTAGGATTATGTTTTACTGAATTTCCTAAAAGGTTATCTAATATCCTTAGAAACTGTACTTTGTCAATATTACATAGTAGCACTTCGTCTGGAATATTAACCTCTAAATCAAAGCCTGCATCTAATAAATCTTCATATTTTACTGCAAGATATGATCTGATACATTCACTTAAATCAACTTCATTAAATACCAATTGAAAGTCCGGATGCTCTAATTTACTATATTCATAAAACATATTAATTAAATCATTTAATCTTGTTGATTTAGCATAAATGATATTTAAATATTTATCTAAATCATTTTTAGATATGACACCATCCACTAAAGCTTTCGAATAACCTTGTATCGTTGTTATAGGTGTTTTCAAATCATGAGATATATCTGAAAGAATCCTTTGTTTATCATTAGATAATCTATCTTTTTCTATTTCACTATTTTCCAATTTATTAACCATAATGTTAAATGCATCACATATTTGTACGAACTCTTTTGGGCCTCGATACTCTATTAGTGATTTACTCTTACCTTCAGCCAGTGAATACATTGCATCTTCTAATTTTTTTAGTGGTTTTTTTACCTTTTTTCTAAGAAGCATTACGAATAATATAATACAAACGATATATACAACTATAAATATACGTATAGAACCTATTGACCACGAATCTAACCTTTCCATAAATTCTTCTTCATTAACATGTTTCTCTTTAATAATTAAAGTTCTTGATTCATTTAAAGAATTTTTAAAACTATATTTTGTTATGTTGTATTTTTCAGGGTAAGTACCTAATAAATATCCTAACTCTTCTTTTGTGTAAGATAGATTTGAATTTTCGTCCATACCAATGCTTCTAAAAATAACATTTAGATCTTTATCAATAATTTCAAACCAACCCTCATTATAGTCATTTACAGTTTCATCACTTTGATTATATGAAAAATCTTCCCTTATAATTAAAGCTATCTCTTCTCCATCATTTTTAAACTTATAGCTATTAACTAACATCCCACTGCCATCATAGTTTTTAATAAACTCTAATTCTCTTTGAGTGTAAGATTTAACTTTCTTTCCATCTCCAACACTATATATTACATTATTGTTTTCATCTAGTATTTCTATTATTCCTTCTTTACCAGCAATTTTAGTAGAATTTAATCTACTATATTTTTCTTTATATAGTAATGATTCTTCCTTTTCAGTTATTCCAACTGGAATATCTGCTCGTTTGCTAATCAATAATAATCCTAAAGAAGTAATAATACTTACTGTAACTACAATTGCTATGGTGAATGCAATATAATTACCTATTAGTAAAGAAAAAATACTACCTCTATTTTTATTTTTATATCTTTTCAAACTTATAACCTAACCCCCTTACATTTTTTATATAAATAGGGTTTTTGGAATCATCTTCTATTTTTTCCCTAAGTTTATGCATATGAACCATTATGGTATTATCATCACTTTCAAAATATTCACCATTTATATTTTCATATATTTGAATCTTAGTAAAGACTCTTCCAGGTGATTTCATAAGCAATGCTAATATTTTAAATTCTGTAGGTGTTAGCCTAATTTCTTGGTCATTTTTATATGCTGTAAATGTGTCTAAATTTATACTTATGTTCCCTAATTTAATAGTCTCGTCTTCTATTACCCTCTCATCATTATTATAATCATAAGTACGTCTAATTAAAGACTTAACTCTAGCTATAACCTCTAAGGGATTAAATGGCTTCGTTAAGTAATCATCAGCACCTAAATCTAACCCTAAAATTTTATCACTATCTAAATTTCTAGCTGAAAGTATTAGAATTGGTACTGTCCCCATTTCTCTTATTTTTTTTGTTAACTCATAACCATTTAACTTAGGCATCATTATGTCAAGTATTACTACTGAGATTTTAGTACTCTGAACTATTTTTAATGCTTCTTCCCCATTATTGGCAGGAATAACTTCATAGTTCTCTTTTTCAAGATATAATGTCAATAATCCAATTATATCTTCGTCATCTTCAGCAATCAGTATTTTATTTTTCATAACTTACCTCCAATTTTCTTTCAAAGTATTTAATATTTTGTTGTTTTTAACAATACTTTAATTTACCTATTCATATCTTAATGCATCAATAGGGTTCATTTTAGCTGCCTTACTTGCAGGATAATATCCAAAGAATACACCTATTGCCATAGAAAAAGTCACTGCATAAAACATTGCTTGTATATTAGGTTTAACTACTTTGCCTAATATATTTGTTACAGCAGCACCTAATCCTACACCTGTTATTATACCTATAATTCCTCCTATAAGGCAAATTATCACTGCTTCCACTATAAATTGAAATAAAATAATCTTTCCTTTTGCTCCTAAAGCCTTTCTTATTCCTATTTCCTTAGTTCTTTCAGTTATAGAAACCATCATTATATTCATAACCCCAATACCTCCAACAAGGAGCGAAATTGCAGCTACACCACTTATTGCAAGCTTAACATTACCTATCATCTTATTAACTGATTTCATCATAGATTCCATACTGTAAGCCATAACTGTGACGTCAGGATTACGGTTATATACACTTTCAAAATATTGTCTTGTATTAAAAAGTAAGCTATCTAAATCTGCTTCCGTGGAAGGTAAAATAGTTGCAGTCATATAACCAGGTTGTTTTTTTAATAATTTTTTAGCTGATGATATTGGAATATATACAGTAGTTGACTCTTCGCCATTATTACTAAATGATATTTCTCCATCATTTTTTACATACTCATAAACACCACATATATATATTCGCACAACGTTATCCTCTAGTGTTATTTCAAAACTTTTACCTAAAGCTTCTTCATAAGTTAAGCTTTCTCCGAAATATTTATTAACAAATTTATCACTTACAACTGCAACATTCCTAGAACTTTCAACATCGCCTCCATTAATAAATCGTCCTTGTAGCATATTGATTTTTTCTACACTTGAATACTCACTATTGATTCCCTTTATTGAAATCTCAGCTTTGTTTTTACCATTAGCTAATTTATTAGTACCAACATCCTCAACAACAGAAATAGCTCTTATATCATCTTTAAAGATAGCTTTATAGTCCTTTAACATCTCGTCTGTTATATAATCCTTTTCTTGGATTTCATATGGGTTATAGATTCCATCTTCACTTTCGTTATAGGTTCCATCCTCATTTATTTCACCCATGTTTTTTTGTTCTAGACCAATATTTATATTCCTAGCTCCAACCCCAGACATTTCACTAGTTATTGAACTTGCCAATGAATCTCCAACTGTAACAATTGCTATTACAGATCCAATTCCTATTATTATCCCTAGCATAGTAAGGATTGAACGCATCTTATTTGAAAACAAGCTATTAATAGCCAATTGTATATTCTCAATTATCCCCATTGTATGCTCTCCCTTCGCGGTCACCTATAACAAATCCATCTTTAATAGTAACAACTCTAGGGCATTCTTCTGCTAGTTCCTTGCTATGAGTTATTAGAACTATAGTTTTCCCTTGATTTCTATTTAAATCATGAAAAATATTCATTACGATTCTGCTTGTTTCACTATCTAAGGCTCCTGTAGGTTCATCGGCTAATATAATTGCAGGATTATTTGCTAAACTCCTAGCAATTGCAACTCTTTGCTTTTGTCCTCCTGATAATTCATTAGGTTGATGATTGCCTCTATCCTTCATACCAACCATATCTAATAACTCCATGGCTCTCTCTGTTCTTTTCTTGGCTGACATTCCTGCATAAAGCATTGGTAATTCTACATTCTTAAGGGCACTTGTTCGCCCTATTAGATTAAAGTTTTGGAAGACAAACCCTATTTTTTCATTACGAATATTACTCATGTCATCATCTGGACACTTACCAAGGTCAATCCCATCTAAAAAATATTCTCCTTCAGTTGGCTTGTCCAGTACGCCTATAATATTCATAAGTGTTGATTTGCCTGAACCAGACTCTCCTACAACTGCTATAAATTCTCCAGGATAAACCTTCAAATCTATTCCATGTAAAATTTCTAATTCATTGGGTTGTCCGACATAATAACGCTTAATTATTTTACTCATTTCAATTAAAGGCTTACTATTTTCTATACTATTCATACTCTTAAAAACCTCCGCCCATATCTGATTCAAAGTTATTATTGTCAAACTCTTCTAAATTAACATTAGCTTTTACTTCTAATCCTTCTTTAAGTTCAGCTCCACTTATTTCAATATAATAATCATTTTTCATACCAGTTGTTACCTTAGTTTCTTTAAATTCTCCAGTTTTATCTTTTACAAAAATCTTACTTTCTCCATCTATATCATTTATAGCATCTAACGGCACAACAAAAACATTTTCTTTGCTTGACATAATGATTTCAGCTTTAGCTTTTGATCCGATAAATAATCCTTTAGCATCATTTACTGCTATATCTGCTGAGAAACCACTATTATTTTCTACCTGGCTTGCTGTTGGTGAAATTCTTACTAACTCTCCTTTTATCTTTTCGGTTAAAGAGTCACTTGATATTTCCGCCTTCATTCCCACAGTCACTTTTGATATATCATATTCAGGTATATTTACTGAAATTATAAGTTTATCCGTAGATTGTATAGTTGCTATTACTCCTTCAGTCATACTCCCTACTGTAGCCTTAAGTTCAGTAACCTTTCCATCTGACTCAGCTTTCAATACTGTTTTCTCTAATTTTTCCTCTAAAGCTTTTAATTCATCATTTTTATCTAATTTTTGGATTTGTGTATTTATTTCTTTAAGGCTTTCATTAATTGTAGCAATCTCTGAATCATCATTATTTATTGTTTTTGCACGAGTTGACACAGCAGAATCATATTCAGATTGTGCAGTTTGCTTAACATTAAGTTTTCCATTATATTTTTCTAATGCAGCATTATAGTTTCCTGCTATTCTATCATAGTCATATAAACTTTTAGCTTCTTCTAACTCACGCTCTTTTGAACTTAAATCATCTTGTGCAACCTTATAATCTTCATATGCTTTTGAATTTGTTGCACCACCTGAATTTATCCATTCACTGTATAAATTATCTCTATTTTTTATTGAATTATCGTAAGCATCTTGTTTGTCCTTTATTGCACTAATCATAGTTTTGTACTTAGATTCTTCGCTTTGAAAACTAGCTTTACAATTTTCAAACTCATAATTTGCTGTGTCTAAATTTTGTTTTGATATATTTACTAGCTTGTCTTGTTCAGCTGAATTCAAAGACTTATTTGCTTTTGCAGTATTTAAACTATTTATTGTTTTATCATAACTTGCCTTCAGTTTTTCTCTTTCAGTAGAGATGTCTTCTCTTTTGCTCTCTATTTCCTTTTTGATATTAGTATCATCTAATATCGCAATAACATCTCCTTTTTTAACTAAATCTCCAACCTTAACATTAAGAGCTTTTATTTTCTCTGAAAATGAACTAGTTACACTAGTTAATTCAGCACTTGCAACCTTTCCACTAACAGTAATAGAGTTATTTATACTACTCTTTTCTAAATTCACTGTACGAACATAGTCACTTAAACTATTAATTTCACCACCAAAACTATTTTTGCTCTTAATGAAAAATATACCACCACCAATAACTATAACAACACCTAATGATATAATAATTTTCTTATATTTTTTTGTAAGTTGTACAACCTTAATTTTATTCATCTTAACTCATCAACCTTTCTTAAAATATAAACTAATTTTAGAGTTTTAAGATTAACTATTGATTTATATAACCTTAATGTTACCTTAATATTTAAATTAAATATTAAGGTTTCCTTAAATCCACAATTTAGTGTGACTATGAGCATATCAATCAAAACTTGGTTTTTTAATGTGAAATGTTATATAAAAATGCTAGTTTTATGGGTGATGAACATTTGTTCGAATAGCGGCTTTCTATCATCTTATCTAAAAAATAAAATTCCATATATTAATCATAATAATTTAAGTATATAATTAGCTTAATGTACTAATAGGAGGAATGAAAAATGAAATACTTTATTGTGGAAGGTATCCTTAAAGCTGCAGATAAGATTAATGATAGTATTATGAAGGAGCATATGGCTTACACTCAAAGAGCCATGGAAGCTGGAATGATATTAACCTCTGGTCTTAAATCAGACATGAGCGGAGGCATATTTGTTATGAAGGCTGAAGCTTTAGAAAATATAGAAGCTTATTTATCAAAAGAGCCTTTTAATGTTTATGGAATTCAGGATTATAAAATAACAGAGTTTGAGCCACATTACTTTAATCAATCACCAAGTGAATGGTTTAATGAGTAGTTTTATAATAAATAAAGCTAAAGGCAGATTAAATAAATATAAACACCCTAAACCTTGTAACTTCAAAGGTTTAGGGTGTTTATATTTTAAAGTCATTTATTATTTAACAATGTAAAAATGCCATTTTCACGGAAATTGAACACTTGTTCGTTGTTATTCTTATACTGTTATTTCAACCTGTTCTCCAAGTTCATCTTTGTTAGCTTCTAGAATTGGATTTACATATTCTTCAATGAAATCAACTACTTGACCGCTTGCTCTTCCAGTGAATTTACTTGGGTCGATAATAGCTAGAATTTCCTCTTTAGTTAATCCGAAGGAATCATCTTCTAAAATTCTATCGATTAAATCATTTCTTTCTCCAAATTCTTTTACTTGTCTTGCAGCGGCTAAAGAATGAACTCTGATTTTTTCATGAAGTTCCTGTCTATCACCTCCACGTTTAACTGCTTCCATCATAATGTTTTCTGTAGCCATGAATGGTAATTCACTGTTTACGTGAGCAGCTATAACCTTCTCATATACTACCATGCTTGAAGTTATGTTAATATAAAGGTTTAATACTCCATCTAAAGCTAAGAAGGCTTCAGCAACGGATATACGCTTGTTAGCAGAGTCGTCAAGGGTTCTTTCAAACCATTGAGTAGAAGCTGTTACAGCTGGGTTTAAAGAGTTTATAATGATATATCTAGCAAGAGCACTTATTCTTTCGCTTCTCATTGGGTTTCTTTTATAAGCCATTGCAGATGAACCTATTTGATTTTTTTCAAATGGTTCTTCCATTTCCTTCATGTTTTGAAGTAATCTCATATCGTTACTAAATTTATAAGCACTTTGAGCTATTTCAGATAAAGTATTTAAGATTATAGAATCAAGCTTTCTGGAATAAGTTTGGCCTGTAACAGGATAAGCTTTTTTAAAGCCCATTTTCTCACAAACAATTTTATCAAGTTCCTTAACCTTAGATTCATCTCCATTGAATAAAGTCATAAAGCTTGCTTGAGTTCCAGTTGTACCTTTCACTCCTCTGAATTTCATTTGATCAATAACAAAGTCAAGGTTTTCAAGATCCATTAAAAGCTCCTGCATCCATAGTGTAGCTCTTTTACCGACTGTAGTAAGTTGTGCAGGTTGTAAATGTGTGAACCCAAGTGTTGGTAAGTCTTTATATTTCATTGCAAATTTACTTAATTGATCTAATATGTTTATTAGTTTTTTTCTAACAAGAATAAGAGCATCTCTCATTACTATTAAGTCTGTGTTATCACCAACATAACAGCTAGTAGCTCCTAAATGGATTATTCCTTTAGCTGAAGGCGCTGCTACTCCATAAGCGTAAACATGGCTCATAACGTCATGCCTAACTTCTTTTTCTCTAGCTGCAGCTAATTCGTAATCTATATTATCTATATTTTCTTTAAGCTCTTTTATTTGCTCTTCAGTTATATTTAATCCTAGTTCTCTCTCTCCTTCAGCAAGAGCAACCCATAGCTTTCTCCAAGTTTTAAATTTTTTCTCATCCGAGAATATGTAACTCATTTCTTTAGATGCGTATCTAGAATTTAATGGTGAATTATATGCATTTCTCATAAAAACCTCCGTACAAAAATTAAGTTTTTTGTTTTATCATTCAGAATTATAACATACTTTATATGGATTAGTCCATTTTTAATTCGTATATTAATAATAAATCCATATTTTTTCGTTCTAATATAAATTTATATCACATATATATAGATAACCAACTTTAACATTATTATTAGTAACAAAAAAGTCATATTTTTAGGGGGGAACTTAAATGTGCAAGATTAGCTTTTTTGACAAATTATCCTTGATATTAGTCATCATTGGCGCACTAAACTGGGGAATTTTTGGCATCCTTAATTTCGACGTAATACATTTTATATTTAGCTTTTCAGATATCCTTGTAAGAGCTATTTATATTTTTGTAGGTTTAGCAGGAATTAATCTAATAAGATTCTTGGTTTGTTTGACTAAAGGTAAGGTTAAGTAATAGTAATATTTAAAATGGACTACAGTAAAGCTTTTACCGTAGTCCATTTTAATGAATTTACTTAGTTTCTTCAATTAACTTATTTAATTTATTTTGAACCATCCAAAGTTTCTTTTGCTTTCTATTGTAAGAAACCATTAAGTTTTTATTATTCATATTATCTTCCATTACCTTCATATAATGGTCATCAGCCACTTTAAAAGCGTCTCTAATTACTAAAAGCTCCTCTTTAGTAAACATGTCAATTCCTCCATTTACATTTATATTCAATTTATTATAACATAAAATACTTATTTTAAGAAAATCATAAACAAGACTTTTATATAAATCTTTACTTGAATTCTCTTTCAAACATAGAAGACTGATCCTTGAATTTATCTAAATCCGTTATGCCAATATTCCCTAGGATATTCATTAAAATAGTGCTGTGAACGGGAATTTTTATTGCAGAAGCCTTAGCCTCCTTTTCAACTGATTCACGTCCAGCTTCCATACTGATGATAACCTTAGGACCACCGACACAACCGCCAGTACACCCCATACCTTCTATAAAGCTGGCTTTTACTTTACCTTCCTCTAAATCTTTAAGTAAAGCTTGGCAGTTTCTCACTCCATCAACATGAATAGAGGAAAAGAGCTTTCTTTTCTCAAGAAATAGCTGATCCACAATGTCCCAAACTGCTTCAGTAACACCTCCACTTCTGGCATACAACCTGCCACCAGTAGAAGCATAATCTATGGAAGGAAGTCCTTTTAAGTCCTTTGGAGATATTTTTAAGGCTTCAAATATCAATTTTATTTCTTCGAACGTTAAAACATAATCGATTGCTCCTATAAGCTCTTTATCCTTAGCTTCTGATTTTTTTGCCAAACAGGGTCCAATAAAGACGACTTTTATGTTTTCATTTAAACTTTTAAGTATTCTGCCCATTGCAATCATAGGAGAAACAGATGGAGAAACCTCAGGCATAAGCTTAGTGTACACCTTCTTTAATAAGTTAATCCAAACTGGACAACAACAGGAAGTAATGATGAAGTCCCCTTCCTTATGAACATGCTCATTAAATTCAATGGCCTCCTTTATGCTTAATACATCTGCACCTAAAGCAACTTCAATCATATCCTTAAAGCCTAAAGTTATAAAGGCTTCTCGAAGCTGGTCTAAGGTTATCCCATCACCAAATTGCCCTGAAATTGCAGGAGCTACTATAGCAATCGAGTCTTCATTTTTTAAAAGCTCAAACAGTGGTAAGAAATCCGAAGTGCCTATATAATTGTATTTAGGACACACTTCAATACATCTCCCACATTCCATACATAAATCATAATCTATAAATTTCTCTTCAGTATTTTCAGCTTTAAATATTGCATTGAAAGGACAAATACTTTGGCACTTGCTAACTCCTCGTATATTTTCGCAGTCCTTATTGCAGGAACCGAGCTTTTGAACAATTTTTTCTCTCACTCTGTTTTGAGTTATAGCTTCCACAATATTATAGGCAAAAGTTGAAGGCTCTTTAGTACTATTAACTTTCACACCACATAAAGCAGCAAGGGCTTCTTCGCCCTGTCTTCTATCTTCAAATTCATGATTTAAAATATAATCAAGGGTTTCCTCAAACTCACTGTTATAATAGGCAGTTACAAGCTTTTTATATATGTCTGAATACTTCTTTTTCAAATTAACACATCCAATCAATAAAATAAATACTTTATGAAAGTTTTAATATCTATTAGAATAAATATGAAAATAAGATATAATTATGTATAATATTTTATTGCCTAATATATCAAAAATTATAACGGTTTAGGAGGAGAATATGAAAATTGCAATTTTGGGAGATACCCACAGAAATAAATACGGAATAAGTCTCGCTTTAAAGAAGATAAAGGAGCTTGAAGCGAACATGGTAATTCACTTAGGAGATTGCGTTGATGACATAGAAATTATTAAAACAGGTTTCAATGGAGAAGTATTAGGTGTGGTTGGTAACTGTGACTGTACTTCTAGATTTCCTAACAATCAAATTATAGATATTAATGGTAAAAAGATTTTCTTTACCCATGGAGACTTATATGGAGTCAAAAATTCTCTTTCTTCAATTTTATATAAAGGAGAAGAGGTTCGAGCAGACATAATATTATTTGGACATACACATATCTCCCTGTTAGAGGAAATCAATGATATTATATTAATGAATCCTGGAAGCATTCCCAAACCTTCACCTTGGTCTCGTTCAGGTGCGGTAGGTTTTATAGAGGTATCTAATGATGGTGAAATAATCAGGAAGGAACTTTATAATATTCCTTTAAAATTAGATTAATAAAGCTTATAAACCTTTCATTCTATTTTTAGATTTTAAGCATAAAGATAGCAGCAACCATTTGTAAAAATGATTGCTGCTATTTCTTTAGGCTAGTATTATAATGATTTATAGCCTAAAAGTTATTCTTCGTCTGCTATTACAAAACCAAACTTCCTATAAATCTAATAAACTAGTTATCCTTTAACATATTTTAAATATGGAATAAGTTCATATTATCAAACAAAGTGTATTTAAAATAATATCAAATTCCCCTCTCTTAATCTTCATAATACTTTCCTCCATATATCTAATGCTTTTATTCCTCAGTAAATCACCAATCCTTCAGTTTTAATTACTAATAATTGCTTCAAATACTGGATCTCTATCTTCAAAGTAATCCGTGGAGTTAATTTCAACATTAATATTAGGCTCAAAAGTATTCATAGCCTTATCAAAGCTTTCAAATTTTTTAATGGAATAGGATAACTTCTTCTTGCTATTAGGCAATTCCATTACTAAAACTTCACCATAACCATTAGGATTTCCACCTGTTGCTTCACCTATAAAAATTGCATTACTATTAGCTCTAGCATATAAGCAATTAAGCACAGCTGAAGAAAATGTTTTACGTCCGGTTATGATATATAGTTTATTTTCTGCATTTAACTCAGGTGCTGTCAAATTGATTTTATCTATGATATTGTCTATATATCTACTATCCCCGCCTGAATTGTCACGTAAATCCAAAATAAGCTTATCAGGATTTTTCTCTTTTATTAAGTTAAACAATTCAATGCTAAAGTCTATAAATGGATTTTCCTTTTGATCTCTACAAACATCATGTTTATAATATATAAGGTTATTTTCCGTCATATATTCAAACCAATAAAATTTATCAGTATTCTGCATGTACAACGGTAAACTTTCTGAATCCTTATCTATCCAGCTAATGGTATCTGCTTTACTTGATTTTATATCCATTGAAAATTCAACATCTTCATTATTTATAAAAGTAAAGGTTCCTTTATCTTTACTATCAATAATGTCAATGCCATATAATATGTTTGGAGCAACTAAAAGACTTGGTGTATTGTATTTCACCCACTGGTTATTAGAATTAGGAATCAAATTAGCTACCTCTTTTACTATTTTATTAATATCTACACCATTAATTTTAGATAGCTTGCACTCCTTAATTTCATTATATTCAGGTATGGTATCTATAACATAAATTCCATCTTCAAACCAATAAAATTTCAAAGGAAACCTATTTCCATCAAAATAATTAATGTTAGTATGCTCGTCACCTATAGCTGCAAATATTTTCATTAACTCAATCATAATTTCATCATCATTTAACTTATATACATTTCTTTTTAATATTTTAATTTCCTTATTAAACTCTTTCTCTGATAACTTGAAAAAGAGATTCACATGGTTCTTAGGCAACTCTTTTGATAAATAATCAATATCCTTTCTCCAAGCTATATTTCTTTCATTATTATAAACCATAAAAGTCGCACTAACTATTACTATAAATGAAATGAATAACCATATAATCACCATTATCTTTTTGTTCTTATTTGTTGATTTATTAGGTTTCATCATCCTATTAGCCTCCTGATTATGAACTATAAATATTGTTTATTTAATCTTCTTTACAAATTGAATTTGTTTAGTTTCATTTTGTACTTATAATTTCATATATAAACTTACTGCTTAACAATGATATGGTTCCTTCATAACTATCAATTAAACCTAGCAACAAATCAATTAATGTAACACTCAAAAATCTATTACATATTTGCGATCTTATACAAATAATATGCATATTTGCATTTAGTAATATAATGTGCTGCTTAAAATAATAGACTATATTAGAATAACTTGTTGTTAGGATAAAAAATAATAGGTTTTATAAAGTGAATTCACCTCAATAATACTCAGTGTTGTCCCCCTCTTATCTTTAACCTATATTTATATGATTTTTATTCCTTAAGTTTTTAAAATGCAATATTATTATTGTTACTAATGATAAAAATAAATGATTTTTAAGAAACTTCTATTATAATTATTTTACCATATATATATATTTGTGAAGGCAAATTTTTTTGTTTATAAGATTTATTTAATAAATTAAATAATATAAAAAGCTAAGATAAATTCATCCTAGCTTTCACATTTACTATTATATTTTAAGTGCTATTAATATATAGATTTATATTGAACTTTTCTTCTCATGTACTGTCTTGTATTCTTATCTAAGATTTTAATTGCTTCTTCAAGGGTATATTCACTGTAATCAAAGTTTATATATACAGATGAATTTCTTGTCATTTTGCTTACTCTAAGCATAAATCTTTTATACCAAGGCATTTTAGTCATGATTTCATTCATATTCTTAAGCTGAATCTCTACTGCTTTGTTAGAGTTCTTGCCTTTTATATTTATCTCCTGTATATCATTCCAGTTCATAATACCGATACTATACAATTCAGATTTATCTTCTATACCTTCTTTATTGATTATAAGAAATGGCCTATTTTGCATTTTCACTGCAGCTGCAAAGATAAACTTTGGTAAAAAGATTAGTGATCCAACAACTCCAATTATTACATATATACCATTATAATTAATGGTGGATTTAAGTAGTAAATATATGCTGAATACTACCATAACTCCGCTCAATATAAGATTCTTTTTAATTTTAGCAGAATCAAAATTAATTATTTCCTTATTCATAAATAACCTCCAAGCTTTCTCCTTCGTTAAGTAACTTCTACATTATACAACAGAATTGAGCTACTTGTACAAGATAATACGAAAAATATATGTAAATAGTTAGTTCAAAAGTAAAAGCACCTTAACCATTGAAAGCTAAGGTGCTTTGAAAAAGTAAAAGCCTTTTACTTTTTTGAGTTTATTGTGCCTGCTCTGCGGCAGCTTGAGCCTTCTCCATCATATCTTTAACCTTCATCAGACGGCTAAGGGCTCCTCTTTCATTTTCATCAAGCTTCATTTTAATATACTTAATTGTTTCTTGAAGCTGTGGAATAGTCATATATTCTAGTGCATTAACTCTTCTTCTTGTTTTCTCAATTTCATCAGCCATTAGCTGGCAGGATTTTTCTACTTCAGCAAGCTCAAGAAGCTTTGGAAGAATTGAGTATAACTGTTCAATGGAACCGTCAAGTTCTGAAGAAGTGCTATAGAAACCATAAGGATATATGCTTCCTGGATCACCATCCATTTTTCTTACGAAATTCATTACAGGTACGTTAACACTCATAATGTTTTTCTCTGATAACTCTAGAGAAATGCTTTCCTTTGGATAAGAAATTGCTTCCTCTAAGAATTCAGGTGAGATGGCTGCTGATGCCATTAAGAAATCCTTAAAAGCACCCTGCAGTTTTCCTTCAACTTCATCACGAAGCTTATTATTATATTTTACAAGCTCAATGAATCTTCTCATTAACTCATCTTGCTTATCTTTTAAAAGCTTATGGCCTCTAGTTGCAGTTACTAATCTCTTTTTAAGTTTAGATAACTCCATCCTAGTAGGGTTAACATTTAACTTTGCCATAGATTAAGCCTCATCTCCCTTAGGCATATACTTCTCAAGGTATTCATCTCTAATTCTCTTAAGCTCTGTAACAGGAAGAATAGTTAGAAGGTCCCATCCAAGAGTTAAAGTTTCTTCTATAGTTCTGTCTGTAGTAAAGCCTTGAGAAACATATTGATTTTCAAATGCTTCAGCAAACTTAGCAAATTTCTTGTCTGCATCAGAAAGAGCAGATTCTCCAAGGATTGCTGATAATTCTTTTGCTTGCTTACCTTGGGCATATGCAGAGAATAATTGGTTCATTGTATCAGCATGGTCTTCTCTGGTTTTTCCTCTACCAATACCTTTATCTTTAAGTCTTGATAATGAAGGTAGAACGTCTATTGGAGGCATTATACCTCTTTGATATAACTCTCTTGATAGAATTATCTGACCCTCTGTGATATATCCAGTTAAGTCTGGAATTGGGTGTGTTTTATCATCTTCAGGCATTGTAAGGATTGGAATCTGAGTGATTGATCCTTCTTTGCCTTTTAATCTTCCAGCTCTTTCGTATAATGTAGATAAGTCTGTATATAAGTAACCAGGATATCCTCTTCTTCCTGGAACCTCTTTTCTAGCAGCAGATACTTCTCTTAGTGCCTCTGCGTAGTTTGTGATATCTGTCATAATAACTAGTACGTGCATTCCTTTTTCATAGGCAAGGAATTCAGCAGCAGTAAGAGCCATTCTTGGAGTAGCTATTCTCTCGATAGCTGGGTCAGAAGCTAGGTTCATGAATAAAACTGATTTATCGATTGCTCCTGTTTTCTTGAATTCATCAACGAAGAATTCAGCTTCCTCGAAGGTAATACCGATAGCTGCGAAAACAACGGCAAACTTAGAGTCAGAATTTAAAACCTTTGCTTGACGAGCTATTTGAGCTGCAAGCTGAGCGTGTGGAAGTCCTGATCCAGAGAATACAGGTAACTTCTGTCCTCTAACTAGAGTATTAAGACCGTCAATGGCAGATATTCCTGTTTGAATAAACTCTGACGGATAATCTCTTGAAACAGGGTTTATTGGCTCACCGTTTATGTCAACTCTCTTTTCAGCAATGATTGCTGGACCTCCATCCTTTGGACGTCCCATTCCATCAAAGATTCTTCCAAGCATATCTTCAGATACACCTAGTTCAAGAGGTCTTCCAAGGAATTTAACCTTAGTTCCCTTTAAGTTGATTCCAGTAGAACCTTCAAAAAGCTGAACCATTGCCTTAGAACCATTAAGTTCAAGAACCTTACCTCTTCTTTTTTCACCAGTTTGTAATTCTATTTCAACTAATTCGTCGTACTTAACACCTTCAACACCTTCAACAACCATCAAAGGTCCTACAACTTCTGTAACTGTTCTATATTCCTTAAGCATCTAGAACCCCTCCTTCGCTTATTAACTGATTGATTTCTTCTACTAACTCATCAGCTATCTGGTCAATAGTGTTGATGTTTTCTTCTGGTATATATTTACTTCTAGCAATTCTATCTCTAACCTTTAAAGATAAAATCTTATTTAGGTAAACGCCAGAATCTAAAGCTCTTTCAGCTTCCTTTTTAAATAAAAGTATTAACTTAAGCATTTTATATTGCTTTTCTAAAGATGCGTAAGTATCAACTTCATGGAATGCATTTTGTTGTAAGTAATCTTCTCTAAGTGATTTAGCAACTTCTAGCTTTAATCTGTCTTTTTCAGATAGTGCATCAATACCAACTAATCTTACGATTTCATCAAGTCCAGATTCTTCTTGTAGAATAGCCATTGCTTCTATTCTTAAAGAAGACCAGTCTGATGCAACATCTTCGTCCATCCATTCGCCAATTGAGTCAACATATAAAGAATATGAATTTAACCAGTTGATTGATGGGAAGTGACGTTTATATGCAAGCTGTGCATCTAGTCCCCAGAATACTTTAACTATTCTTAGAGTAGATTGAGTAACTGGTTCAGACATATCTCCTCCTGGAGGTGATACGGCTCCGATAGCAGTAACTGCACCTTGTCTACCATCCTTTCCTAAACATATAACCTTACCTGCTCTTTCGTAATAATCAGCAAGTCTTGATCCAAGATAAGCTGGGTATCCTTCGTCTCCAGGCATTTCTTCAAGTCTACCAGACATTTCTCTAAGTGCCTCGGCCCATCTTGAAGTTGAGTCAGCCATGATTGATACAGAGTATCCCATATCTCTGAAGTATTCTGCAATTGTGATTCCTGTGTAAATACAAGCTTCACGGGCAGCAACCGGCATGTTAGATGTATTTGCGATAAGAACAGTTCTCTTCATTAAGCTCTCGCCAGTTTTTGGGTCTTTAAGCTCTGGGAACTCATTAAGAACGTCTGTCATCTCGTTTCCACGCTCTCCACATCCAACGTATACAACTATCTCAGTATCTCCCCATTTAGCTATTTGGTGCTGAACAACTGTTTTTCCTGCTCCGAATGGACCTGGAACTGCAGCCGCTCCCCCCTTAGCAACTGGGAAGAAAGTATCAATAACTCTTTGACCTGTTACCATTGGCTCGATTGGTTTTAACTTTTGCGCATATGGTCTACCTTTTCTTGCAGGCCATTTTTGCATCATTGGTAACTCTTTTAAACCTTTTTCAGTTTCAACAACACATACTATATCAACAACAGTGAATTCACCTGATTTAATTTCTTTTATGGTTCCTTTAACTCCGTATGGAACCATGATTTTATGTAATACTACTGCAGTTTCTTGAACTGTACCAATTACATCACCTGGTTCAACAAAGTCACCTACACTTACTGTAGGTTTAAAGTCCCATACTCTAGATCTATCTAGAGAGGTTACTGCTATTCCTCTTTTTAAGAAATGTGAATTAGCAGCTTTTTGCATAGCATTAAGAGGTCTTTGAATTCCATCAAACATTGCCTCTATAAGTCCTGGTCCAAGCTCTATGCTTAGAGGCTCTCCAGTTGTTACTACTGGGTCTCCAGGTCCTATACCAGAAGTTTCTTCATAAACTTGGATAGAAGCCTTATCTCCTCTCATTTCAATGATTTCGCCAATAAGGCCTTTTTCTCCAACCTTAACAACGTCAAATATATTTGCATTTTCCATGTCCTTAGCAACAACTAATGGACCAGAAACTTTTACAATCGTACCATTCTTCAAGTTAAGTTCCCTACCTTTCTATAAGATATTTACCCCTACAGCTTTTTCTACGTAATCACTAATTCTCTGTTTACCAATATTTAATGTACCTTGGTTACTTGGAATTAGAATTATTGCAGGCACAAGCATTTTGTTATATCTCTCAATTGTTTCATCTAAGTGTTGTGCTAGCTGTTCTGTCAGGAATATTACTGCATAATTATTATATGCCATTTTATCTATAATTTTTTTTGCTTCTTCTGCTTCAACTGCTGGATAAACATCGATACCTAAGGCTTTGAATGCTAGTATTGAATCTTTATCTCCAACTACACCTATCTTATACATAGAGATCACGCAACCTTTCTCTTATAATCTCTGTGCTCACATTATTAATTTTGCCAACCATTATTATTCTAATGATTTTTATCTCAGTTTCCTTTGCAATAATATATGCGATAATTGGTTCTGGACCAAAATTTACTCTTTTAGCATCCTTGGCATGATTCATAATATAATTATCATAAAGTGCATCTAATGATGAAATATTACCTGAAGCTGAATACTCTTCAAGAATTGAGCTAAGTACTTTAGAATACTCAGTTCTTGATATCTTAGCTATAAAGTTCTCTAAAGAATCATTTAATCCTTCTAGGTATAAGCTTTCTTTAATAGTTCCATTTGGAATTAAAACAGCCTCTAAGAATCTTCCATCCTTATTCTGTTTCTTCACTCTAAGCATAGTTTTAATATTGGTAATATCTATAGATTCAAGAACGTATCTAGTGATGTAATCAATATTCATTTCCTTAGCTTTAGAAAGCATACTATTAAACATGTATTTATCTAATAAAACATCAATTACTTGAGGATCTTTACTTTCCCCAAATTTTAACTCTATGTCTTTTATTGCATCAGCAACATATTTTCCTAAAGGTTTTAACTCTCCTGTTGATATACTGTTTTTTAATGTATCAAGAGGAATTGTTCCTATAGGTATAAGTATATTTGATAAATCCTTACCAAGTGCTTTGGCTTTAATTAGAACCTTGATATTATGATAATCATATCTCATGCTCATAATATCAATCACATCTTTTACTGGAGATATTTTATTTAAACTATCATAAAGGTTAACTAGCTCCTCTTTAAGAACCTTCTCATACTCGTAAGCAGATTCTATATTATTTATTCCTTCACCATATACGGTTTCTTGAAGGATTCTAAGTACTTCCTCTGCCCCATTTGAATCTAATAATCTTTCAACCTTATTCTTATCAAGGAGTCTTTTTTCCATTACTCTTAAACGAGCTACAGCATGGGTAAAATCCATTCTGTCCATTCAAATACCTCCTTATTATTCTGCAAATAATATATTTCCAACTTCGTATTCTAAGTCATATTTTAAGGAATTTACAAGCTCTGTGAATGAGTTGTTAATTTCTATCCCATTTTTACTCAATACAAAGCCACCATCGATGGCATAGTCTCTATGACCAAAAGTAAGATTTCCTAATTTGCCCTTAGCTTTTAGCTCTTCATTTATATCCTCTAAAAATGTTACAGGAAGTCTTCCTCTATCATTAACATTTAGAATTATTTCTTCATCGCCATCAATATTTAAATTCATAATTGAATTTTTGATAAATTCTCCAAGTTTTTCTGAACTCATAGCTTGAAGTTTAATCTTTGCTTTTTCAAATACTTTTTCAATAACTTCCTGCTTAGCAGCAAGCTTTTTATTTCTAATTTCAAGTTCAGTTTTAGAAGTGACTCTTTCTTTAATAGTTACACTTTCTAATTCTGCTTTTTGTAAAATAGAAGAAGCTTTTTTATTCGCTTCCTCTATTTTATTTTTAATAATGATATCTGCTTTGGCATTGGCATCATTTAATATTTCTTTTTTCTTTACTTCTGCATCACTAATAATTTTAGAAGTAAGATTATCTAAATTAGACATATTTATCACTTCCTTAATTAAAGCTTATTTCATTACTAGTAGAAGAGACATAACGAATCCTAAAAGTGCATAAGTCTCAACCATTACTGTTAAGATGATACCTTTAGTATTGTGCTCTGGTCTTTTTGCTAGGATTTGAACTGCAGCTGCAGCAGTCTTAGCTTGAGCTATAGCTGATTTCCAACCTGCAAATGCTATTGGAAGACAAGCTGCGAATAAATATGCGCCTTCAGCTAAAGTTGTAGCTGTAGAAAGTTGTAAAGATACTAATAATGCTATAACGAATCCGTATAAACCTTGTGTACCTGGAAGTAATTCAAGAATTAAGGCTTTACCAAATTTCTCTGGCTCTTCAGCTAAAAGTCCTGTTGCTGCTTCACCAACTAGACCAACTCCTCTAGCAGATCCGATTCCAGGAAGAGCCGCTGCAAGTGCTACTCCCATTGCTCCAAGTGTTATTCCACCATATTGTGTTAAAAATTCCATCATAATATAATTTCCTCCTAAATTTTATCTTTTATTTACTACTTTAAAGTATTTTGAGTTGTATTTTAAAGGTTCGAAGGCATGACCTCCACCTTCATAGAACTTACCGAAGTATTCTAGATATTGTAATCTACATGTATGAACATAAGCACCAAGGGCATTAATAAATAAGTTAAATACATGTCCGACTAAGAATATAAGCACTCCAAATAATATTGTTGTAAAGATATTGGTAGATACCATGTTAACCATGATATTAAATGCATAAGATATAAATCCTGTTGCAAGTCCCAAGGCTGCAAGTCTAGTGTATGAAACTAAGTCTCCTACATAGGAAGTAATTCCATATAGAGAATAGAATCCTTGACCAAGTCTAGCCCCCCAAGAAGCTTCATGACGTCCATTAGTAAGAACGATACCAACCATTGAAAGGATTGCTGCATATTTCGCTACAGTTACTACTGCTGATGGAAGAGCTAAACCAAAGGCACTTCCGCCCCATAGCATTAATCCGATAAGTGTTACGTACCATAAAAACACATCTGAGAAGGCTCCGAAGTAATCTTTGTCTCTAATCTGAATGTAAGCTTTAATTCCAAGTCCTATGAAGATTTGAATTAAACCAAGAGCAACTGCAACTATCATAAGAAGTGCAACGTCTTTTTCAGGTTTCATCCATAATGCAGGAAGACCAAAGAAATCACCAAAGTAGCTTCCGTACATTGCACCCCAGAATATAGTTGATACACCTAGGTAACGGAACATTTTTATGGACTTTCTCATTTCATCTTCTAGGTTAAAGAACTTAAGTGCTATTGTTGTACCAATAACCATTACAGCTCCATATCCAGCATCTGAAAGCATCATACCAAAGAATAAAATATAAAACGGTGCAAATAGCGGTGTCGGATCTATTTCTTTATATTTAGGCACGCTATACATTGTTGTAATGCTTTCAAAAGCCTCAACCACCGAATTGTTTTTTAACTGAACCGGAACATCATCTCCATCAGCAGCTTTAGTTTCTAGATAGTAGTTTTCTCCTAAGGCTTCTTTAAGTATTCTTTCAAACTCATTTTGAGTTTCTGTAGGATAATATCCTTCCATAGCTACTATGTTTTCGCTTCTTAAGAATCTATCTGTTGAGTTTATTCTTAGAAGTTCACTGCTATAAACCTCATATACAGCTTTAATATCTTCTAGCTTATCAACAAACTGTTTCATTTCCAGTTCGATTTTTTTATTATTTTCAGATATAGTCTTTATTTTTTCTTCATACTCTCTTATTACATCCAATGGGATTCCTTCACAGTGGATTTCTACCTTGCTGTAATTAAAGGATTTAAGAGTTTTTTCTATTTCAGAAATATGTTCATTTGGTGTTATAACAATAATATAACTATCCTTGCCTTTTGTACCTAAATTCTCAAAATAGCAGTTATCATATTTTTCATTGAGTTCTAAGCTTAATGATTCCACTAATCCTTGTGGTACCATTCCTAAGAAAGCTTTTGTAGAACTTAATTTTTTAAAGCTTGATACTGGCACATCTAATTTTGTCCAAGGAGTAAGCTCTTCGATACTACTTTTAAATTTAGATATATGATTTTTGTTGGAGTTAATTTCACTATCTTTTTTCTTTAACTCCTGATACAGCTCCTGCCAATCTGAATTCTTCTTAATTTCAGATAATTCTTTGAAGGTATAACTCTTTCTGCCTTCTTTTAATCCCTTAATCATATTATCTTTTTTAGCAAAGGGAGTCAGAGTTTCAATTATAAATTTTACTTTAGATAAATCCTCTTCAATTTTTTGAGCTTCGTTACTAGAATTATCTTTAATTAATTTACTCAACTGTTCGCTCTCTTCTTCATTAAAAGCATCAACAAACTGTACATTTTCAAAAGATTGGAACTTTTCAAGTAATACTTTTTTGTTCTCTTCAAAGGCCAAGAGCGTAAACTTATTCATTTTAACTATTGCCATTGAATTTCACTATCCTTCCAATTACTAAGTTTACAGCTGAATCAATCTTTTCCTCAGATGTATTGAGTATTGCATTTACATCTGCATCACCCTTTTGATGTGCAGGCTTGGAATTTTCAATTCCTTCTGCTAAAGCATTGTCCTTTAGCTCTTTTGATTTTTTAGAAGCTTCTTCAATAATGCGGTCGTATTCATTCTTTGCTTTTATTTCAGCATTTCTAATTATTTCCTTACTTTCAATAACTGCCTTATCAATTATATTCTTAGCAGAAGCCTCTGCTTCTTGAATTTTACTAATTGCTTCTAGTGCCAAAATCTCACCACCTTTAAGTACTAATTTATATATAAATCCACTTATGTTTTATGAAAGCATTTCAATTCATCATTAAATACTTTTTATTGAAGGAAAGACTAAAAATATAATTTAACCTTTCATCAAAATAAAAAATACTTCCTTTTTCTATGCTAAGGAAGTATTTTTTATTCAATAGCATAAGTGGTATTTAATAACTCTTTATATAGAGAAAAACATCTTTTTAAATGTTATCTTGTAGTATATTATATCAAAAACATTGATACATTCAAGGGATTATACTTAATTATTTGAATTTAACATATAATTCTTCTATTGCTAACAATTTATTCACTTGACTTTAATGGATTATTTCGATTCACGAATGAATAATTTCTCTTTTCTTCCATCAATGAAAAATACAACGTAATTATCCCTTTTATGTATTTCGGCATTTTCAATAAACTCTTTAATATCATACTTAAACTTGAATATGCTAATCTTATTAATATTTCTTAAGTTATATTCCTCCATAACCTTTTCTTTTAAGTTTCTTTCTTCTTCCTTTTCTAGGTCTAGTCTTAAAAAGTCAGGAACCCATTTAGTATTATTGAAGCAGAAATATTCATATCTAATGATATCGAGAAGCAGCTCTTCATCACCTGCATTAATGAATCTATTAAATTCTACAAATATACTGTAGTAATCAACATTAGATATATTTCTTTTAAAGTATCCTTTAGCATCGTAGAACTTTGATAACTCTAAATAGAATTCAAAGCTGTCTTCAAAACGGTCACTTCTTTTAAAAAATTCAAGGATTTTATAGAACTTACCACTATTTAAGTATTTATCTACCATGTGTTCAATCTTTTTTAATACTTGAAGTTCATCGTAGCTGATATCCTTTGTTCTTAAAATTTCGTAAGGTGGATATGGTGAGTAAACCATTCCCCACTTTTCACTTTCTTCTCTCATTTGTGATCCTTTAAGAAGCTTTAAGAAACCTAATTGAAGCTCTTCAGGACTTATTTCATAAACCTCATTAAATGACTTTCTAAAGGAGTCAAAATCTTCTCCTGGAAGACCTGCTATTAAATCTAAATGTTGCTTAATGTTATCTAATTCGTTTAATTCTAGTACCTTTTCCTTTATTGTTGCGAATTTAATGTTTCTGTTGATGTTATTAAGAATAACATTATTGGTAGTCTGAACCCCTACCTCAAATTGAAACATTCCCTTAGGAGCCTGCTTTAATATTTCTAAAGAATCCTTACTAAATAAATCAGCGGATACCTCAAAGTGGAAGCAGGATTCTCCACCATTATTAACAAGATACTGCCAAATAGTGTTAGCAAATTTTTTATTACAGTTGAAGGTTCTGTCTACAAACTTAACCAATTTTACTTTTTTATCAATAAAGAATTGTAATTCTTTTAAAACTCTATTTATATCTAAGAATCTAACACCATGGGTAGTAGAAGATAGACAGTACTTACAGTTAAAAGGACATCCTCTTGAAGCTTCGTAATATACTATTTTATTGCTCAAATCGTCAGCTTCATCATAAGGAAAGGCTATTTTGTTCATATCCATTAATGGACGCTTTCCACCATACTGTATCTTTCCCTGAATCTTTGTAAATAATCCTTTTATTTCTGCATAATTTTCTTTTTCATCATTATTATTTCCTTTAAGTTTTTCTTCTATGAATTCTCTATAGGTTTCTTCACCTTCACCTTCAAGAACATATTCCCCTACATTATTAGTTAGAAACTCTTCAGGGTTAAAGGAGATTTCTGGCCCCCCATAAAAGACTTCTATAGACGGATTAATAAGTTTTACAAGGGTAGCAACCTTTTTAATGAATTCAATATTCCAGATATAGCATGAAAATCCAACCATATCAGGTTTTTCACCAATAATTTCTTCAACAACTCTTTCTTCTCTGTCATTAATTGAGAATTCCATGTTAGTGCATTCATAGTCCATATCTGATGTATACGCTTTTAGATATTTTACCGCTAAATTGCTGTGTATATACTTTGAATTTACGGCAACTAAAACTACTTTCATTAATTTAATCATCCTTTCGTTTGGCAACAATTTTAAAACAATTGTTAGATTCAATTTTTTCTATTACTTCAAAATATTCTTTTATGCTGTCAATTACTTTATATGAAGTACTATCTTCAAGTAAATTTAAATTCTTAATTTCAAGATTTACAATAGATTTATCAGGTAAAGATACTTTTATATTTCCATTCCACGGTTTTAACTTTTCTTTGTTTACATCCCAAATATATAAATATCCGTTTTTGTTCAGCATCTTATGAAGATCTTTAAATAACTGTTTTCTACGTAGGACGGTAGAATAATTTTGAAGAGAAAAGAACATAACACAGCTGTCATAGCCACTGTTTGTATCACGTTCTATTAAATCATTCTCTAAATAATCAATTTCAATAAAACTGTCATAATGTTTATTTGCATTATATATTATTCCTCTTCCGTCACACGTTATATCTAAAACATTTCCTCTAAAAACTTCCTTTTCTAAATTTAAAAAAACATTCTCCATAGTACACCTCTTTAAAATAGTATAAAAAATATAAGTTATAGCTCTATACATTTTATATTCTTTAAAAAGATTGAATTTCCTTTATTTTACACAAACAACAAAGAACTACTAGTAATAGTAGTTCTCTATTATAAATAAAAATGTTAAAATTATCTACTATATTTGAGAATTTACTTCTTTAAAAAAGTCAGATAACACTCCAGCAGTGGTTCTGATTGCTTTTTCAACTATTATATTTGAAATATTTTCAAAGCGATCTTTTTTCATCTCTATATCTTCAAATTCTTTATTCACTTTAACAGCTTCTTTAGTATTATTAATTATATAATCATGAATATCTGGATATTTTATTATATCGCCTTCTACGTTGATTGAATAGCCTGATGAAACCTTATTTACTATATACTTCTCCAATGGTTTGTGTTTTTTTAAGTTTTTCATAGCATGAGCAGGCACTGTTGAGTCTTGAACTAAATGGCAGGCTGCTCCAAGAAAAAACATTGCTTTATTAATTTCATTTTCTTTATATAGTTTTAAAGCCTCATTGTAATACTTAAGACACTCTTCTTTAGCATTTGAAAAACCATAGAGCCCTCTCCCCAGTTCATGATGATAAAAATGATTAGTACTTTTCAAGTCTGCATCAGCCCATTTTACACCTCTGTTTAGATCATAAATGTAATTCTTATAAAAGGTAAATTCTTCAGACATATGGGAATGGTCCAATAATTTAATCGCTTCAATATTTATAAATTGATGTACAATACACTCAGTTTTTTTAACACGCTTCTTAATGGGATTTACAACTCTAATTGCACCTCTCATAGTTTTATTGTATGTTTTTTCTAATTTTCCTTTCATGCTTATCACCTGCTTATCACACCAGTCCAATAGAAAGGTGAAGTCTCCTTAATCTTTTATCAAATCTTGTATTTTGTTACTAAATTTATTCTTTTGAACGCATAAATGCATATGAGAAAGAGTTTCATTTATATCATCCATATAAATAGTATACTCCTTCTATTGTTTTCCTTCAATTGTAAATAAAAATCCATTTCCACTATCTAAGATATACAATTCATTATTGATAATCTTCATACTGGTGGCTACACAATCTGAATTAAGACCAATAAACTTTTCAAACACACCACCGATTAGACTATAATATATACTATTATTTTCTTTATTGTAAAAGAAAATACTACCTTTATTATTCTTTGCTATTTTACCTGTTTCATCTATGGCAATCCAACCTAAACTATTCACATTAGTATATTGATAATATGGAGCTGGAGGATTCATTGGTATTTCACTAAGAATCATTTTCACCTTATCCTTACCTTCAAGATTAAATCTTGGTGATTCTAAGGAATCTCCACCTGAATAGTCAGGAAACCCATACCAATGATCTTTTTTTATTTCATATATATAATCACTATCATTGTATACAGGTCTATCACCTCTTGGTTCATACCCTCCAACAGTAGCATAGATTTTACCATCATCAGTTATGTCAATACCATTGATATTTCTTATACCCCATGCATAGGTTTCAAAATCCCCTGTGCTTGTATTAAAAATTACGACTGAAGAATTTCCAATTTCTGAAGCTTTTATAGTTTGATTGCTTGTATTTGCTTCACCCTTTTTAACAAAGGCACCTTTAGAGTTTTCATTTACTTTTATAGTTTCTGGAGTTAAATCATGGTTGTCCTTATTTTCCGAAATCCAGGTATTATCATCTCCGACCACACCAGAATTAGTCATTGCTCCTATGGTGATGAATAACTTATCATCATAGGATTTAAGTAAGATATTTTTGTAATCCCCTGTGTTAGGAAGATTTGCAATATGTTCTTTAACATTTTTGTTGTTAATGTCATAGCTCATTAATTTGCTATTGCTGATAAAGTAGAGACTTTCACCAACTGGCTCAGCACATTCAATATTTAAGTTTTCATCATTTAATACTGTATAAGGTTCTTTACCATTTTCAATGCATTTTATCATATGTGGAAATGCGATATAAATCTTATCATTAATAGAAGTAAAATCTACAGCTCCCTTTAACCCCTTATACTTAATTTTAAACTCTGCATTATCATTTTCATTGCCTATATTATAAATTTCAGTTTTTTCTTTTACTATCATAAATGAGCATACAGACAATATTATAATTATAATCCAACCAATAACTTTCTTCATAATTTCCCCCATTAATTTATTACTTTACATTATATATATTTAGCAACTTTAATTAAATTACTTTTACTTAAATAATTGATAAAAATGTGAGGTTAAAGAATATTATGGACTAGCTTTTCATATTAATGCAATGTAGAAATAAGATTTTAGAATGCATAAAGTGGGATGAAATTACTATAAGATTTTCATAGTTTATAGAACTACAGCTTAGAAGTTCAACGTTACACTTGGGTTTCTAAATTAAAATAACTACTATTTGAATATTAATTAAACATATTGGGGGAGATAAAATGGAAATGGAAAAAGATACTTTTTATAGAGATACCTTTGTGCTAACTCTTTCAAATCTTGCGATGGGAGTGCTGAGGTTTATGTTCTCTATTCTGCTTTCCAGGCAGCTTGGACCTGAAGGGGTAGGTCTCTATGGGCTAATTATGCCAATATATGATTTATTTTGCTGCATAGTCTGTGGTGGAATAATAGCAGCAGTATCAAGAGAAACCTCTGCATATTACGGTACTAACCGCTTTCAAGACTTACATAAAACAGTGAATATATCCTTTATATTTATTTTAATGTGGTCAATGTTCATAGCAGCTTTAATGTTTTTAATTACACCAGTCATGTGCAAATATATTATCAAGGATTCAAGAGCTGTAATTTCCCTATGGATTGTATGTCCTTCAATTATTTTTATTGCGGTTTCAACAGTATTTAAAGGCTATTTTTATGGAGTGAATGAAGTATTAGTTCCATCTGTTATTGATATTGTTGAAAAAGCAGTTAGAATGCTTCTATTAGTTGGAATCATCTACTTCTTCGCATTAAAAACCATTGAAAACACAGTAGCAGCAACCTATTTCTCTTTCACAATTGGTGAAATGATAAGCTTTATATTTCTTTATGGGTTCTATAAAAAAAGTAGAAAAAGAATTCCTTATACCAACAGTACACGCTCAGAAAACAGAATTCAGCTTTTATTCAACATTTTAATTATAGCTGTACCTTTAGCTATAAATGGATTTTTGACCACTGCACTACAGAGTGTGTCCACTCTTTTAGTCCCTCGCAGGTTAGTAGCAGCGGGTTTTGAATATATTGGAGCTTTAGAAATTATCGGTAAATTTAACGGAATGGCTTTAGCCATTGTATATTTTCCACTAGTTATTGTTAACTCACTGTCAACGGTAATTATCCCTGATTTATCAAGAAAAATAAGTCAAAAGGATTATGTTAATATTAATAATAGAGTAAATGAAGTAATTAAGATTTGTTTCATGCTTGGAATTTCAACAATAATAATTTGTTATACCTGTCCAAGAATACTAGGTGAATTGTTCTTTAATAGAAATGATTTGGCTGAATTTATAAAAATTGCTTCCATAGCTTCTCCATTTATGTATAGCCATTACTGTACCTATAGTATATTAAATGGCCTAGGAAAGCAGAAAATTATTGTTGTTAGCTCCTTATCCACAGCTATAATAGAAATAGTTTTGATTTATTTCTTAATCGCTATTCCTTCTATTAATATTTATGGTTATGGAATATCCTTGATATTAACTTCTATAATTGGTCTTTTAATAAATCTATATTTTATCAGCCAGGTAATTGAATTAAACCTTCCTATGGGAGAGTTTTTAATAATTGCACTTTTAAGTATTTTAGTATTCATTATAGCAAATGTAGTTAATAGTATTATTCCAGATTCCTATATTGCATCGAAATCAATATCTGTTATTTGCATTGCTTTTTCTTTATTCTTTATTTCAAGTTCATTAATCAGAAAAAGTTCAGCCAAATAAAAAACAAACCGTATTTGAATGAATCAAATACGGTTTTTATCATTATCTTAATTTTGCATAAACCTTTGGTGGTATAAGCTTTGTAAGCTTTCCTGGCAAAGAATTTAAATCAGATTTTCTAACTCCTCCAATTGAAATTAGAACAATAACATATATTACTCCAGCAATAATTATAGTTATTCCTGCAGCTATTAAATTTAATATGTATCCGCTTAAAACAAAACCTAATCCGCCATTAATAAGTTTAAATACTAAAGAAGTACCTATTCCCATAACTAAACCTGCAATAACAGGTTTTATAGCACATGTAAGTAAATTAGTCCTCACTCCTATAGATTTATTAATCTGCCATTGGAATAAAAACATCATTACTAAGTAACAAGCTCCATTACCCCAGACAGCACCAATAATTCCTATAGATGGTATCCCTACTAATACATAGTTAACAATGGCCTTAACAAGAATTCCAAGAACTGAAAATACAGTTACTAAGGTAACTTTTCCTAAGCCTTGCAAAATTGAAGTTTGAATCAAGGAAATTGCATAGAATACTAATACCCACGACCCCCAGATTAATAAAGGTGAAACCTCCATATCATAGCCTAAAATTTTTAAAATAGGCACAGAAAGAACTGCAAAGCCAACTGCACATGGTACTGAAATCATAAATGCAACTCTATAAGAGGATTTAATGTTCACTTTAAGGGCCTTTTTATCCTTTAAAGCACTTAATCTTGAAATAGCTGGAACAAGAGCAATTGCTAAAGCTCCCATGATTGCCATTGGAATAGAGATAAGTGTGTTATATAACGCAATAAAGCCCCATTGGGTTTCAACTAAAACTTCTGATAAACCTTGTGCTAAAAGTCTTCCCTTCACAATTTTAAGGTCAACAATAGGTCCTGCATTTTGAAGAGCAGAAGCTATTGTTATTGGAAAGGCGTATCTTAGAATTAATTTAAGAATCTCTTCGTTGCTATGTCTTTTTACACCTTCAACATTTTTTCTGTGACGTACTTTTTCGCTGTTTTTACGGTAAATCCATATGAAATACAGAGATGCCCCAACGGCACCAACAATAGTTCCAACAGTTCCACCAGCAGCTCCATAACTAGGGCCCTTCCCTATAAGCATCGCAGCAAAAAGTAAGCTGAAGATAATATTTAATATCTGTTCACCTACCTGTGATACTGCTGTAGGAGTCATATCTCCAATTCCTTGAAAATAACCTTTATAGGCACACATAATAGAGGTAAATAATATTCCTGGAGCCAGCCATCTTGTAGCTAAAATAGACTCCGTACTATTAAAGGCCTTATTTAAAGGTGTTGCAAATATAAACATAAATAGTGATAAAACTGCTCCAATAACTATAAGAAGGGTTCTTGAAACCTTAAAGGTTTTAAGTGCATCCTTATAATTTCCCTTTGCTTCAAGCTCTGCAACAAGCTTAGCAATAGCAACGGGTATACCAGCATTTGCTATGGTATATATATATGTAAAAATTGTATAAGTGGATGAATAAACTCCCCATCCTGCAGCACCTAATATATGCCTAAGAAAAGGTGTGTAGAGTACTGACAGCACCTTAACAGACATCATTGATATGGTAAGCACCATAAAACCTTTAGCTACAGACTGCTGAGTCAACTCAGTTCTGTCTTTCATAAAAACCTCCGCTAAAACTTAAATACATCATTTTTGATTTTCTTTAATATTGGTGGTAATGATTCAGCTATAGTTTTGTTCTTCATATATTTAAGTTCATCAGAGTCAGATTTGAAGATAACCTTATAAGCGTATAGGAATTGGAAATCTAAACCGTATCTATTAACGAAGAAGCTGTTTAATTTTTTATCACCATACTTTGAATCACCAACGATTGGATTTCCAAGAGAAGCAAGGTGAGCTCTTAATTGATGGCTTCTTCCTGTAAGAAGGTTAATTTCTATTAATGAGAAAGTACCACAGCTTTGAATTGTTTTAACTTCCATGGCAATCTCTTTACTGTTTGGAACTTCATGTTCATATACTTTAGATATATTAGCATCTTCATTTTTAAGAATATAGCCAGTGTAAATACCATCTTTAATTCTTCCTTGAACTAAAGACATATAGTATTTTTCAATGTCTCTTTCTCTTATAGCTTCGTTTAAAGCTTTAAGGTATTTAAAGTTCTTACCGAAGATAACAACTCCAGAAGTGTTTCTGTCAAGTCGGTTACATGGAGCAGGAGTAAAAGTAATTTCCTTCTCTGGTTCATAATCTCCTTTATCATATAAGTAAGATAATACGTAATCAGTAAGAGTTGGAGCTCCGCCTTTAGTATCACTATGAACTAAAAGATTTGGCCACTTCTCAACCATTAATATGTTTTCATCTTCATAAGTTACCTTAAAGTTATTATCTATTCTAACGAACTCTTTCTTCTCTCCAGAAGTTTTAAGATATTTTATTAATATTTCATCGCCTTCTTCAAGGACATACTGTTCTTTTATTTTCTTTCCATTAACTCTGATGTCACCTTTTCTAAAAGCTTTATAAATAGCGCTTAAAGGTACATCCTTAAGTAGCTTTCTTAAAAATTTATCACATCTTTGCCCTGCTTCATTTGTTCCTATTTTTATATTCATATTTTCCTCCAAAATGTTTATTTGTTTAAAAAATCAATTGCAGCCTTACAATGAACAGCAACTCCTGTCTTTAAGCAGGCTTCATCAATATCAAAGTAACAGCTGTGAATTGGATAAGTAAATCCTTTTTCCTTATTACCACAGCCTAATTGATAAAATATTGCCGGCACTTCAAGTGAAAAGTATGCAAAACTCTCAACACCCATGGTTGGTTCACTTAAAATTTTAACATTATCGTCTCCTAGAAGCTCTGCAGCTGAAGTGTATAAAATATCGTACATATCATCGTTGTTATATAAACAAGGATAACTTTCGAATATCTCAATTTCACAATGACCTCCAAGACTTTTGGCTTGAAGCTCAACAGTTTCCTTTAAGCGAGTTTTAATTCTTTCTCTATCTTCAAGGGTCATGGTTCTAATTATTCCTTCAAGGGTTACACTGTCAGGGATAACATTAGCAGCAGTTCCACCATTTATTTTTCCAATGGTGATTACCGCAGGAGAAACCGGACTTGTTTCTCTGCTAACTAAAAGTTGTAGTGCATTTATAACCTGAGCTGTCATGGTTATTGGATCAATACCCTTGTGAGGGCTTGCACCATGGGTTCCCTTGCCAAAAATTTTTATGGTAAAGGGATTTGAAGCAGCGTATGCAACACCTCTTTTAATTCCAATAGAGCCAGCTTTAATGCTTTCATCAACATGGCAGCCGATAATTCCATTAACCTTTGGATTCTCAAGAGCACCTTCTTTTATCATTACAGGAGCACCACCAGTGGTTTCCTCTGCTGGTTCAAAGATAAACTTAACATTTCCTTTAAGTTCACTTCTGATTTGGTGTAAGACCTTTGCAGCACCAAGAGCCATGGTCATATGTGCATCATGACCACAGGCATGCATTCTTCCAGGAATTTTAGACGCGTAAGACGTATCATTTTTTTCTTCCATTGGCAGTGCATCCATATCACAACGAATTGCTACAGTTCTATCACCTTTTTCTTCAGCTTCCCCATATATTGTCGCAACTATGCCTGTTTTAGCACAGCTGAAGAAGTTAATTTTCTCTTTTGTTAAAAATTCCTTTATAATTTCAGATGTTATATGTAAATCAAAATCTAATTCAGGATTTTCATGAAATCTTCTTCTAAGTTCTATTAATTCTGCACTTATTTTCTCTGCTTTAATAATTAAATCCATAGATATCCTCCCATTTATGTATATTTTTATATAATATGTAAGGATTAAGTACTACTAACCAAATCTTTGACTTAGTTAGTAGTACTTTGCTTCAAATCATTATATCCTATAACTGAGTTTATTTCAATATTTACCATGATTTCTTAAAAAAATCATAAGAGATAATCAGTTGCAGTAAAGAACAATATGAATATGACTTATATTTATCAAATATTTCTAAACATTTACATGAAAAGGTGATAGAATAAAGTATACAATTCTATGAGGAGGAAGCATAGTGAGTATTTTAAACATATTTAAAGGCTATGATAAAAATGGGTTTAACCCAAAAGGAATACATAAGAATGGAACTAAATATGACCAGGAAGGTTACGATAAAAATGGCTTGAATAAAGAAGGCTTCAACCGAGAAGGCTATGATGCAAAAGGATATGATGCTGCTGGATATAATAAGGAAGGATTCCATAAAAGTGGTTCTATTTATAATAAGCAGGGCTTTGATATAAATGGCTTTGATCGAAATGGTTTGAACAGACGCGGTTATAGAATGGATGGATTTAATGAAAATGGCTTCGATGTTACAGGCTATAATAGAAGAGGCTTTGATCATGATAGAATACATAAAAATGGTACAGAATATGATGATGAAGGCTTTGATTTCTTTGGCTATAATATTCAGGGAATTGATTTTAACGGCTTTAATCGCAAAGGCTTTAATAATGATGGCTGGCATATAAATGGGACAAGATATGATGATCAAAGCTTTGATGCAGAAGGTTATAATAAATATGGCTTTAATAAATACGGAGTTCATAGAAATGGTACAGAATTCAATGAATATGACTTTAGCTTTCAAGGTATTCATAAGAATGGTACACCCTTTAATGAAAAGGGATTTGACATTGATGGCTTCGATGAAAGTGGATATAATCAATTTGATTTTAACAAGGATGGTATTCATATAAATGGTACACCTTACGACGACTTTGGATATGACAAAGACCGTTACAACAAGGATGGCTTTGATAAATATGGAGTTAATCGAGAAGGTGTAAGTAAAAGAGCCCTAAATTCTAATCCTACTGAAAAATAAATGCATATAAAAACAGATAAAACTGCAATATCAGTCTTATCTGTTTTTATTTTTGCTCTGATGAAAATTAATGTTTCTATAATATCTATTCTATCTCTGATAAAAACTCTTCCATAGAAATAATCTTTATATTTCCCCTTTTAGCTATAATAAGCTTGCTTCCAGGCTTCTCCCCTACCACTAATACATCAGTGTGTTTAGAAATACTGTTGCTGGTTGCAAAGGCTCCATGCTCTCTTGCCATTTTCATTAAGGTTCCTCTGGTATAAGGTCCTCTGCCTGTAAAAACTATGTTTTTGCCTTTAATACTATAGGGAAGATTGTCAGCTTCTTTCCTAACAACAATGGTAAAACGACCTCGCTTGAAGGAATCATATCCAGCTTCCTCTTCTTCTATAGTAGGTAAATTTAGTTCTTCTATTTCATCCATACTATAATTCATGTTAAGCTCCTTTATCTAGCTGACAACATCAATAAGTCCGTTATTTATAAGTACAGAAAAATCAAATTTCCTAGAAGTATCCTTAAATTTAATTTTAATATTAGCATCGTTGATTTCCTCAATAACACCAGCTCCATAAAACTTATGGTTAATTGATACTCCCACCTTATACTTTTCACGACCAAGCATTTCAGCAGTTAAATCACATTCCTTTAAGAATTGGGATTTAGATTTCTTTTCACCACGAATCATATCAGGTGCAACAAAGATAACATTATTGATGGCTCTTGTTAAACCAACGTAGAAGAGTCTTCTTTCTTCCTCTAAATCATTATTCTTGTAAGGAATAAATCCATCTACAGCATTTATCATATAAACGGTGTCAAACTCCATACCTTTTACGGCGTGAATTGTGGCAAGGATAACTCCGTCCTTCTTTTCTTTAGTTCTTGCAACGGCTTTATTAGTTTCATCTTCAACTTCCTGTACATGGGTTAGAAACTCATTTATAGTCTTAAACCCTTGAACACTTGCTTTAAATTCATTAAGTACGTTTTCTAAATCTTCGATGGACATATGATACTTTTCGCCATATTCCACTAAATACTTGTGATACATTAAATCACTAATTATAAACTCAACAGCAGTATAAAGAGACATTTTGTTTAAAGCACTGATGTCATTTTCTAGTTTCTCAATAAGTTTAATTTGAAAAACCGGGATGCTGTCAATGTTCCTTAATTTTATAAATGGATTATTTAAACTAGTATCATTTTTTACGGTCTCAAGATTAGTTTTACTAATATATCTATAAGGTTTATTTATAATTCTTGTAAAAGCCTCCATATTAGATGGATATAAGCTTAGTCTTAAATATGATAGTATATCTTGACATATAAAATGATTAAAGAAATTAAACTGTTTATCTAATAAATTAAAAGGTATTCTTCTTCTAATAAAGCTATCTATAATGCTTCTGCTTTCCATATTAGTTCTGTAGATAACTGCAAAATCACTGAAATCCATATTTTTAGATTCCTTAAGCTTTAGTACGTGGTCACTAATATAGTTTCCTTGAACAGTTTCATTAGAAACACCTTGAAATTTGATTATTCCATCATCATTCTTACTTGAAATGATATGCTTATCTGTTCTAAATTTGTTGTTCTTTATGGACTTCATGGATAAGCTTACGATATTCTTTCTTGACCTATAGTTGGTAGAAAGATATAGAGTTTTACCATTAAGAAACTTATCTTTAAAATCCACCATATGAATAGGATTCGCACCTCTAAAGCTGTAAATGCATTGGTCTTCATCTCCTACAGCAAAAATATGATTATTACCCTTAAGAAGGGTTAAAATCTCAATCTGAATATCATCACTATCCTGGAACTCATCCACAAGGATATGCTTGAACTGATTTTGATAATAGCTTAGAATTTGACCATTTTTCAGGAATAAATCTCTGGTCATTACCTGAAGATCTTCAAAGTCTAAAAGCCCCTTTTCTTTTTTGTAGCTTTCATAAAAGGTTACACAGTTCATCAGGATATCTTTATCAACTGAATTGTTATTATCCTCATATTCCTTACGGCATTTATAAATTGAGATTGCATTTAAATAGTCCTTAATTCTGTCTTCACTTACATCATCCATATAAGTAGAAAGAAAGCTTTTTACAACCTTATAACTTTCCCAGGATTCTATAATGTTAATTTCATTATAGTAGGCATTCAAAATCTTATAGCATAACCCGTGAAAGGTACCAAAAAAAGGACTCACTCCTTCACCACTTATGGCTAAAAATCTTTTTCTCATATGATTTGCTGCAGCCTTAGTAAAGGTAATAACAATTATATTTCGTGGAGAAACTCCTTTATTTTTTATTAAATTATATACTCTATTTACAATAACAACAGTTTTACCACTGCCTGGACCAGCACTAACAAGGATGTTATCATCCATTGCTTCAACTGCCTGCCTTTGTTCTTCACTTAAGTTTTTAAAATTATTTATCATAATACAAAATCTTCCTTTTATTTCCCTTTAGCTTAATAATATTACCATATTATTTGAATTTATACTATAGTCGGAGGGATTTATAAGATTAAATGAAAGAGGAGGTTGGGAAAACTAAAAATTAAAGATTAAACTTATTCTTAGCTTCAAATATTAGGGGGGGTACTTGGTTTCTTCCTAAAATCTCAAGCAACATTAGTATTTATAATGACAAAAAATAAAAAAATATTATCATATTCTCATGATAATATTACCATTACATATATTTTATTAAGCTATTGAGATTCTTCTTTTCTTTTCAAGAGGAATAAACTCAGGTTTTCTATCTTTGAATTTACATACATAGTCAAACCCAACATGATTTAGCATTTGAAAGGCTTCTTCAAAGTCTGCACATAGATCAATTGCTCTATGGGAATCAGAACCTACAGTAATAATTTCACCGCCTAATTCCTTATATCTTTTTAGGATTTCAAGATTGGGATGCATGGCATTCATTCCGTATCTATAACCTGAAGTATTAATTTCAATTCCGTTGCCAGAAGCAATAATTGTTTCTAAAATGCTATCAAGAACATCTTTATAATCCTTATAAATAACTTTACTTTCTTCATATCCGCCATATCTAATGATGTAATCTAAATGTCCATAAGAATCAAAGTTTTTAAACTCTTTAACTGTTTTCAGCATAGTTTCAAAATATTTTGTGTAAGCTTCTTTCTTACTTAATCCTTTAAAGTACTTTGGACCTGATACGCTGATTTCATCTACTGAGTGGGTTGAACATAAAACAAAGTCGAAGGGATTTGAAGCTAAGATATTTTCAATTTCCTCTTTTAAGTGGCTCTGATACCCAACTTCTACTCCTGCCAGAATATCAATACTCTTCTTATACTTTTCTTTGAATTTCATAATTGTTTTAATATATTCTTCGCAGTTTAAGCTGAAACCATCAGGATTATACTCAAGGTGATCTGTAAAAGTCAGATGCTTAACCCCTATATTAATTCCTCTTTTAATTACACTTTCCATTGTGTCTTTTCCATCACTTGAAAAAGTGGTGTGTACGTGATTGTCTAATAAAATCATATTTATCTCCTTATTTCTTTAAATTTCTTTCATGACTTTATTATATACCCTTTATGTTACATCAAAGTTAAGAATGTGTTATGAATTGTTAACCTTCGTAAAGTATATTTTATAAATTTGAATATCACGATATGACACTTTAATTATGCTTTAGTATTACATAAAAAAATAAAATGCAGTTTTTATAAAAAGCTGCATTTTATTTTTGAGAAACTCATATTAACAACGACATTGTCTAAGATTTTAATAAGCTTTTTATATATAATTGATTAGATTACTATGCTTTCTACTATTTAGTAGTTCTCCAATATATAATTTCTACCTTAGTTTTATGAAGGAAAATATATTTCTCATTTGATTTTTTAAAATTTTCATTTATATAATTATCAATAATATTTTTATCTGGAATATATCCAATTTCTTTTTTTATATTATCATATATGCTTTCTTTACTATCAAATTCTACTTCGCACTGAACACCTATAAATTTTACATTAGCACATATATTTAGGGAATGTAGTATATTAGGTAAGTATATATAATCTAAGCATGTTTTATCTTCTAAGCCTAACTTTAAGTATAGGTCATTAAATACAGGCTTTTGAATAGTTCTAACTATAATCACCTTTTCTTTTGCAACCATGTTCATTTTCTTTAAAGCAGTTTTTATATTCCAAATTCTATAAAGTGAATTAACAGATAGAATATAATCAGCTCCACTTACCTGTAGATCTTCCCACTTTCCCTCTATAGGTGTAATATTATTAATTCCTAACATTTTAGCCTTATCCATTAACACCTTTAACATATGACCTGAAAAGTCTATAGCAGTTATATTACTACACTGTTCAGATAAGGGTAGCGTAAATTTACCTGTTCCCGGTCCAATTTCAATTAAGGATTTGTTGGTATCAATTAAATTTTTTATAAAACTGTATACCTCCTTAGAGTAATCATAAAGTGTAGGCTTGTCATCATACCTTTGAGATAATCCTTTCCAAAACTCTCTTTCTACATTATCATTGAAGGCTCTTTCTCTCGCATAGCCTTTTTTACACTCCATGTAATCCTGCCAAATTTTTTCGTAATCTATATCTTTATAATTCAAACTCATAATGCCCCCTTTTACTTATACCTAAGGATTAAAATACTACAAAATCTTCTATAAGCTTCTTTGTATAATTGTGTTTTGCATCTAGGTATAATCTATCTGCTTTAATAGTTTCAACGATTTTACCATTTAACATTATAGCTATATCATCACTTACTGCTTTTACTAGCTCTAAGTCATGGGATATAAATAAATATGTTATTTTGAATTGTTGTTGTATGCTTTTCAATAACTGAATAATCTGGGCCTGAACAGATACATCTAGCATGGAAGTTGGCTCGTCCAGGATAATAAATCTTGGATTTAATAACAACGCCCTTGCAATTACTACCCTTTGTATTTGCCCCCCGCTTACTTGATGAGGATATCGTGATAATATCTCTTCACTAAGACCAACAACTTTAAGATATTGTTTAACAATCTCTTCACTATGTCCTTTTTTATAAAGTCTATGAATTTTTAATGGTTCAATGAGACTACTGTAAATTGTTTTCCTCGGACTAAGAGAGGAATCAGGATGTTGAAATATTATCTGCATCCTAGCTCGTAATTCTCTCATATCTGAAAAGGTATAATTACTTATATCAATTCCATTAAAAAATATTTTGCCCTCATCAGCTTTTATTAACTTCAGTATTAATCTAGATAATGTTGACTTTCCACATCCACTTTCTCCAACCAAGCCAAGTGTCTTTCCTTCTTCAATATCAAAGGATACATCATCCACAGCTTTTACTATCCGTTTGTTAATAATACCGCTCTTAAATTCCTTCTTTAAGCCCACTGTCTTTATCATAAAGATAACACCTCACTTTTGAACCTTTTACAGTATATATTTGAGGTTCTTCAAATCGACATACCTCTTTAGCATACTTGCACCTAGGATGAAATCTGCAGCCAGTTGGTAAATTAGTTAAGCTTGGCGCAATTCCTTCTAGAGGAACTAACTTTTTGCTTGGCTGTGCATCTATTAATCCTTGTGTATATGGATGCATAGGATTATTGAATACTTTATCACTCGTACCTTTTTCCAATATCTTTCCTGCATACATGACTATAATTTCATCACATAATCTGCTTGCAAGCATTAAGTCGTGAGTAATTAATAGCATACTGACACCTTGCTCTTCTTTTAAGTCCTTAAACACTTGATACACTTGCTTTCTTATAACTGCATCTAATCCTTTTGTTGGCTCATCAGCAATTATCCACTGCGGATTTAGTGCTGACCCCATAGCTGTAAGAGCTCTTTGACTCATGCCTCCACTTAGTTGAAAATTGTAAGAGTTATATATCCTTTCTTCACTATTAAAGAAAAACTTCTTTAAGTGGTCTAAGGAGCGTATCTTACATGACCTCCTTGTTTCCTTTTCATGATAATAATATAATTCATTTATTTGAGTGCCGATTTTTAAAATGGGATTAAAGGCAGTAGATGGATTTTGAGGGATAAGTGAAATTTCACGGCCTCTTATTTCTCTTATGTTTTCATTATCTAAAGATAATAAATCCTTACCTCTATATAGAATACTACCTGATTTTTTAGCATTGTCTGCTAAGATATTTAGAATGGAGAGACCAAGAACTGATTTTCCACTTCCTGTTTCACCAACTATTCCAATAATCTTTCCAGATTCGAGCAATAAATCTACCCCGTCTACAGCTTTTACCATTCCTTCTTTAGTATAAAAATGAATCATCAAATCTTTTATTTCAATATCAGTATTCATGTCTTATAATTCCCTTCTAAAGATATTGACTAAAAAAGTCTCTTTTTTCATCAAAGATATCTCTTAATGCGTCTCCAATTAAATTTATGCTAGAGCAGAGTAGTAAGATACTAATACCAGGAGCTAAAAGCAGGTGAGGATATGAGCGGAAGTAGGTTTTTGCATCATTTATCATTACTCCCCAGTCAGCTTGAGGTGGCTGCATTCCAAGTCCTAAGAAGCTCAAAGAAGCCATTGATAAAACTACTTTCCCAATTCTTATTGTAAAAAGCACAATAAATGGAGCAAAGATATTTGGAAGTATATAGTGAATTATTATATGTAAATTAGTTGCTCCTAATGCTCTAGCTCCTTCTATATACTTCTCTTCCTTTACTTTTAAAACTTCACCTCTTACTATTCTTGAAAATCCTGCCCAGGACGTTACGGTAATTGCAATTAACAAGCTTTTTACGCCAGGGCCAAGTACTCCAGCTAATGCTATCATAAAACTTAATCCTGGTAACCCTTGAAATATAGTTACTATTATTTGAATAGTATTATCTATAATCCCACTACAATAACCAGAAACTAAACCGATTATTGTACCTAAGAGCATTGTAAATACTGTTGCTATAAAAGATAAGAAGATTGATACCCTAGCACCATGAATAACTCTGCTTAAGACATCACGTCCTAAGGCATCTGTTCCAAGAAGATGATCTTTAGATATGCCAATTAAACGTTTAGACATATTAACTTTATTAGGATCATAAGGGGCTAAAAAATCCGCAAATACCCCTATAAATACTAATAGTCCAAGGATAATGAATGAAATCTTATAAATTAGCGGCATACTTTTAAATTTATTCAATTTATTCGCCTCCTAATCTCATACGCGGATTGAGAATTAAATAGCATAAGTCAATTAATAAATTGAAGGCTAAGAAAATTATCCCTGTAAACACTACATAACCTTGAATCACAGGATAATCTCTACTCATTATACCCTTTATAACATAGCTCCCCATGCCTGGTATACCAAAGATAACTTCAACCACCGTTGAACCACCTAATATTCCTCCAAAGTAATTTCCGAGTAAGGTTACTATAGGCATCAAAGAATTAATAAATGCATATTTAAAGGTTATAACCTTTTCTTTCAACCCCTTTGACCTGGCTGTTATTATATAATTTTGACCTAATGCTTCAATAAGTGTTGCCCTATGCAGCCTCATAATTGTTCCAATTGTACCAGCTGCTAATACAAAACCTGGCATTATAAGGTGCTTAATAGTTCCATATCCGCTTGTTGGTAACCACTTAAGTCTTTCGCAAAATATGCTTAACATAATAATTGCAATCCAAAATCCAGGCATAGAAGCTAGTATTAATGACACCATTCTTCCTGCTTTATCTATAGTTGAATCCTTTTTTAGTGCCATGATTATAGATAGTGGAATAGAGATGGTTACAACAAAAAACATTGCCATTAAAGATACAGAGAAGGTAATGGGAAGCCTTCTCTGTATTTCTTCTCTTATGGATGTTTTCGTTATATAGGACTTGCCTAGGTCACCTTTAAAAGCTCTAATAGTCCACTTCCCATATTGTAGGAAGATATTCTCATTTAGTCCCATTTCTTCTCGTGCTTTTTCTATCTCTTTTTCAGTAGGTGCTGAAACTCCATCCATACTTAAATATTCAACGGCTGGATCTCCTGGTGCAATGACACCTAACATAAAAGCTAGAAATGTTATACCTATTAAGACAGGGATAGTCATTAATAACCTTTTAATCAAATATTTAAATGAAAATTTCACTAATTACTCCACTCCATATTTGCTAATGTTGTTCCATAAATTGTTGCTTCATAGCCAGATATTTTTTTATTGTATGCTATTAAGTTTACATCTTCAAATAAAGGAATATCTGAAGGATGTGCTGCTGATATATCTTGAAGCTCATCATAGATTTTTCCTCTTTCCTCTAAATCCATTGTGATTTTTAACTTCTCTATAAGTTCATCTGCTCTTTCATCCACATATCCTAGAGAATATGCAATATTGCTTGACCCTTGACTACTCATATATCCGCTAAAGATAGTAAATGGTTCTGCATTTGGAAGACCTTGAGTATGTAGAGCTATATTATAATCACCATTTTTTTGAGCTTCTTTAAATGCAGCTCCATCAAGAATAGTTATATTAGCAGTTAATCCTACTTCACTTAAAACAGCTTGAATATACTCAGCTACTGTTTTGTATGGATAACGGTCTACTCCATAAGATGGAATTATGAAATCCAACTCCATTGTTTCGCCATTTAATTCTTCATTGATAATTTTTTTTGCCTTTTCAGGGTCATATACTGGCTTTATTTCTTTAGCGAATGGTGATGCTTGATTTAAAATATTAATTGTTGGTGTACCATGTCCACCATAGAATTCATTTACTATAGTATCTCTATCTATTAATAAGCTAAGTGCTTCCTTAATTTTTTCATTATTAAATGGTGCTTTAGTTCCATTAACAGCCATGAACTGTGTTATGGTTGATTTTGATGTGGACGTTGCAAATTGGTCATCCTTCAATAATTCTGTAGCAAGTTCCGGAGTAATAGCACCTAAGTCCATAACCCCCATGATTTCTTCAGATTTTAATGCTGTATAACGAGTTTGTGAATCGGGTATAACCTTAACTCTAACATTTTTAACCTTGCTTTTTTCACCATAATAATTTTCATTTCTTTCAAGTAATACATATTGATCTTTTTCACGTTCTACTATTTTAAAAGGTCCTGTACCTTGTGCAAAGGTAGTAAAATCGCCAGTGTTTACATCAAAGCAATCAGGACTATAAATAGCACTCCCAAATCTGGCCATATTAAATATTAATGTTGAAATAGGTTCGCTGAAGGTTAACTTAATTTCATAATCTGAAACCTTTTCAAAGCTCTTCAAATTTGGATATGTTTTCTCAACATTAAAAGAATAAAAAGGTGAACCTTTTGTTTTCATATTGGTATACCTTTCGAAATTTTTTATTACCGCATCAGCATTTAAATCAACTCCATCATGGAATTTTACACCCTCTTTAATTTTGAAGGTCCATTCTTTATAGTCCTCTGTATTTGTCCATTTTTCTGCTAGCTGTGGTATTGGAGCTCCGTCATCACCTAAACCAATTAGAGGCTCCCAAACATATAATATTGAACTAGTATAATATGCATCTGTTTCCCCAGGCGACAAATCTCTAGCTGCAGCTAGCACAATTTCCTTTTCTTCGTTTAATGGATTTGCTTCTTGCCCATTTGAAGGTGAAGCGCCACCTTCATTGTTAGTTGTACATCCTGTTAGTACTGCTGCAAATATAATAATAGCCATAGCAATTATCATTAATTTGCTTTTAATTAGTTTTTTCATCTTTCTCTCTCCTTTTGTAATTTAGAGCAATAAAAAAAGCTTTAGCAAATTGCTAAAGCTACCCATTTCTAGCCTTTATTTCATAAAAAATCATGAAAAAATATCATGAAAAAAGATATTAAATCAGTTGCTCCCCCTAATTTAATATTTCTCTATTTATGATGGGTATTCTGACTAACACTTCTTCCGCCTCCTACCCTTCCCAGATTAAATCCAGTGGTTTTGTAGGACTTGTCCATGATTACAGTGATGGGTTCGTGTCGGAATTACACCGAGCTTCCCTTAATCACAAATAGTTTATGCACTTTTCATATACAATACTACATCTCACAGATTAAAATGTCAATATTACAAATATACAAAATATATTTAATATTTATATAATTTCCATATATATTTAAAGTATTATATTTTAATAAATAATCTTTTAAAATCATCCGAATAGGTTATTAACTTGGTGTTTACGTATTTAGCATTAGGATTACTTACTAATAAATTTTCGGATGTGGCATTATTTTTTGTAGAAATTGTACATCATGATAAAGTAATTAAAAAAATTAGAAATAAGAAAATGACTTTAAATCTTTTATTCTAATCCCCCCAATGATACTTTGATTTAAACACTTGGGATGATGAATGGAAATTATAAAAAGCAGCTAAATTTATAACGATACAAATTTAGCTGCTTCAAATTTAATTGAAATAACTAGGTTTAAATTCTGTGGATGTATTTACAGTTTACATCGATGTGATTTAAAAACACAAGTAATCTCTCATATAATGGTTGAATTTTATCTCCATACTTTAACTCTAGATTTTCACCTATTTCCTTTACTGTTTTACTTCCATCAATTTGAGTGAATACTTCACTGCTGTATTCATCAAACTTAATTTCTTTATACATAGGAATTTTAAATCTAAGCTTTCTAAAGAATTTTTGTATTTTATGATCCTGCTTTTCTAAAACTGTCACAATTTTATCATCATCAACCTTATAATCGATATCTTCACTAATTTTGAATTTAATGTTTAGTATTTCTTCGTTAGTCATCATGCTTTACCTTTGCCATCATAATAGGTACAGTGGTAGCTATGACTAAGATTACTAGTAATATAATTGCCATTAGATTTCCTGCTGCAAAGCCTGCTGGAGTTCTTGGCTTAATCACTTTAGATATTTGAAGGATAATTCCTAAAAGACCTATGATAGAACCTCCGGCAACAAGACCTGAAGATAAACTTATTCCATTTGAAACCTTAACTTCTTTTTCCTTATCACTCTTACTCATTTTTTCAATGAATACACGGATTAATGCTCCAACAAGTATGATTGAAGTAGTTGATATTGGAAGATAGAATCCTATAGCTATTGTCATTATTGGCAAATCTAATAGGAATAAGAATAGTGCTATAACAACACCAACAAGAATCATTGGCCAAGGTAAGTTTCCTGACATAATACCAGAAGTTAATGTTGACATTAAGTTTGCTTGTGGAAGAGCAAATGGTGCATCAGCTCCAGTTATTGCTAACTGGCTTTTTAGTACAAGAATAGTTCCTACTGTTACAAGAACTCCTACAATACTAGCGATAGCAAAATCATTTTGCATTTCTTTTTTACTTCCACCAATAACATAAGTAACCTTTTGAGACTGGCTGTATCCACCTGCTACTGATATTGCAGTAACCATGAAGGCTGCAAATAGAAGTAAAGATTTATTATCTGCCAACCCCTTCCATCCCATTATAACAAATACTAAAGTCAAAATAACTAGAGATGCAATGGTCATTCCTGATACAGGTAGGTTTGATGTTCCTATTGTACCAGCCAAACGGCCTGATACTATTATGAATAATAAAGATAGTATTAAAGAAACGATAGCTGCAACGATTCCCATTAGAATACTTTGAGATATAAATACTCCTGCTGCAAAAGCAATAACAATACCAACTAAAAGTACTATCATTTCACTAGAACTACTTTCTGCACCTGTATCTTTGTTAGATCTAGCCTTTAAGGTTTCTTTTAAAGAAACGATTATTGTTGGTATAAGTTTTAAAGCACCTATAATTCCTCCACAAAGCATCATTCCAGCACCTATATATTTAACATAGCTTCCGGATATGGAGTTTACATCCATTTGATTTATTAAAATTGATACATCATTCCATGCTTTAAAATCAGTATGAGCCATGTCCGTAAAATAACCAATTAATGGAGCAATACCAAAGTTAGCAAGAACTGAACCAGCAAACATGGTTAATGAAACTTCAAGTCCAACTATAAATCCAATACCTAAAAGTAGAGGGTTAACCTCTGTAGAAAATTTCCATTTGTAAAACTTACTGCCCACATAAGTAATAGTATTGTTGATTAAATTTAAGAAAGAACTAGTTAAAACGTTAATAATTCCACTAATTCCAAAACCAATTCCCATATACTTTATGGCATCTCCGCCACCTTCAGAAGCTACTAAAGTTTCTGAGATTGCCATTGCTTCAGGATACATAAGCTTCCCATGCTCTTCAACTATTAGATAGTTGTAAACTAAGGAAACTCCTCCAATCCCAAATAAAGACCCACCTATTCCAACACTTATTCCTTCTAGGAAAGTAAAGCTGCTTCCAATTAAAATAATTGCAGGAAGAACATAAATAAGTCCACTTGCTATTGATTCTCCACCACTTGCCATACCTTGTGTAATGTTCTTTCCAAGAATACCTTTAGCTTTTGCGGTAACTCCAACAAGCATAGAACCTATAATTGCACCAGGTATTCCTGCCGCAACAGTTAATCCAGATTTCATTCCTGAATAAGCTGTTGATGCTGCAAATATAACGGCTAAAACTATCCCTATAATCATTACTGCAGCATTTGTACCTGTTTGTGACTTATCAGTTACGTAAGGAACATAGTCTTTTCCATGTACGCCACCATAAGCATCTTTCGATAATTTGTTTTTCATATATAATCTCCTTCCTTCGATTTAAATACTAATACTTGCTTAGTATGTGCAATTTTTCATTTACATAATTATAAAATTTTATTTTTTATAAGAAAGAATTGATTACTTTATGAAAAAGCCTATAGATACAAAATCGATTTGTTTCGTGAAGCCATTGATTTTCTGTGCTTTGGGTAATAATATATAATTAATCTGTAAAAAAATAAATCAGTTTAGAAATTTATTCCTAAACTGATTTAAGGTAGTTTTTATTAATTAAGCCTTATGATTCAGCATAATATTTTTAACTTGTTCAACACTTTCAGGTTTTATTAGTTTCATCATTCTAGGGATGAAGCTCACCATGTATTCTTGGTTAAAGGTGCCATCATCTTGCTTTTTAAAACTCTCTGCTAGTAATTCCTTAGCTCTATCTCTATTTTCATCTTCTACATTTTGCATTATAAAGTTATAAAACATTTCTTGTCCTTGGTTCATTTGTATTTCCTCCTAAATATATGTATTTCATATATTTTAATATAATGTAAGGTGTTTTTCAAATTTATTTTAATATCTTAGTTTTAAATATATTTTTTCATCTTCAATTTCAAAGTTACATTTTTCTTCAAGAGTTTCTTTAGATTTTTCAAGTCTCTGTTTATTCATTTTAATGAGATCACCAGATATAATTGGCGTATTGGTTTCACTCCAGAAAACACCGAATCTAGCTGGGTTACTACCATCTAGTGTAGGAATTATTATTGCCCGCTTTAAGAATGGATTTATTTCTTCATAAAAATGTACAGAAGTTGATTGTCCTAAACCTGGCACTACTTTAACAAGCAGGGTATGCTCATTATTAGGAGAGCTGTACTCTTCAAAGTCATTAAAAGCAATACCACTGGTAATAAGTATACTAGCTCCATAAATACATAAGTACAAAATAACAGCTATACTAAAAGAGAAGTTTTTAACCATAGCTATTAAAATTACTGCAATTATAGCATAGATAACAATATAAGAATACAAAGCCATATCACTCATCAAGGTAATTCCAAACATTGCTCCTATTAGTATTTTTATAATCGGTATTAAAATTACTAAGCCAGCCAAAATAAATTTTAGAATTTTAAATTTATCCTTTCCCATAGTTATGCCCCCATAATTGCAACATATATCTTTAACTTAAGTGTTCATATACTTATTTTACCATTAAATCGAAAGGCTTAATAGAAAAAGGTTACTTATATCAGATATCATTAGATAATCAATTTAAGTAACCAAATAATATTTTATTAAATTTAATTATTTATTTTAGCCTTTTAATCCTCGAGATTGACGTTCCATATCTTCAATCACAATATCATATATCTCTCCTAGAGAAGAGCAATACTTTAGAACATCCCAAGGTTCATTTGTATGATAATGAATTTTGATAAGTTCATCATCACCAACGGCAAGTAAACAATCTCCTTTGAAATTATTATTAAAATATTCAGTTATTGCATCCTCATCAAGATTTTCACCTTCGATTAATAACTGAGTGTCATATCTGTACTCCAACATAATTAATTCATCCTTTCTCATTATACTCTGTGTCTTCATTTAATCTGGAATATTTCTTTAAAGCAGGCAATACTACTCCATGTATTTTATAGTTATTCCGAGCTTCATTAAGGGTTAAGCCATGATTTTGATCACTGGGTTCATCTTCTGTCCTAAGGAATAAGTCAATTTCCCATAAACATACTGGGCTAAAGCATCTCCCCTATTAGGAATGGTATTCTTTTCACAACAAGGACAAGGATATTTTTCCTGAATCTCATCCTGCGTAGTTAATACATCCTCCATAGAGGAACTATCACCGACTTGTGGTAAGAAGATTAATTTATAATTATTCATTAAATTACACCTACCATAGGAATATAATCTATATTATACCATTTTACTTTAAATCATACAAAAAACAAGAATTAGTTTGTATTTATAAGAAAGTGAAATGTTTATCTTAATTTAAGCATCAAAATTATATTTTGCAAATGCAACTCCGTCAAATTTGTCTACAGACGACATTCCATTTTTCTCATAAAAAGATTTAGTCTTTACTGTATCATCAGTTACAAGAACAATTTGCCTTATATGACTGTATCTTTTTAAAACTGACTTTAAGAGATGTGAACCTATACCTAACCCCTGATAATCATCATTAACTAAAATGTCCTGCACATAGATAATTGAAGCATCATCACCTATCACTCTAATTAACCCAATTAAAGTTTCTTCATGAAAAGCTCCAATATTAAACAATGAGTTTCTATATGCTTTTGCAAGTTTTTCAGGCTCCTTGGTGTAAGCAATCCAACCAGCATTTTTGTATAATGTCAATAAATCCTTTATTTCATACACGCCATTTTCTACATATTTTATATTCATTTACATTCCCCATCTCATATTAATTTTTAAACTAGTATGCTATGTGGATAATTTTAATATGCCACATAGCATTAATTCCATAATTTAATCACTTTAATACCTCCAATATGTGAATTTTGAACTCTAAAATCTCATTTAAATATTAGATATTTTTAGTAGCGAAATAAACTTATTTAATATTTGTTCCAATATGTTTGTCTATTCTCCACTTTGGTGCTTTATCATCATCTCCATAATACTCATCAAGCTCAACGATTTTATCATTTTTGATTTTAAAGAAGGAGTTTACATGACAAGACATCTCTTCGCTCCAGACTCTTACCACAGTTATAACTAGATTATCATTTTGAACAATGCGTTCCACTTCACCATTCCAGTTACCTGGATATTCACAATTTGCAATTATATATTCATCTAAATTAAAACATTCATTTGTACAATGCCATTTGATAATTGCATCTTCACTGAAAAACTCTCTAAGTTTAGCTTTATCTTGAGCTGTAGCAGTTTTCCAAAATTCAATTATAAATTCATTTGTACTAGATTTAATCATTTTAAAATTTTTAAGGAGAATTCCATCTCGCTCAACTATGTTTTCTGCTTCTACCGTATACCCCATTTTTTCAAAGAATGGCCTCGCGGTGATAGAAGCATAGGTTTCAAAGTAGGTCACATTTTCTTTTCTCATAATAAATTCTAAATGGGTTATAAGTTCCGTTGCAATTCCTTTTCCTTGATAATCCTTATGGACATATAGCCTGTCCAAATATCCAGAATTATTCATATCAGCGAAACCTACAATTTGAGAGTTTACTTCAACAACGAATGTGGTGTTGATTAAAAATGATTTATTCCATTTATCTAAGTCAATATCTTTTGTAGCCCATACATCCAGTTGTTCTTTTGTGTAATGTGCAGAGTTTACAGTATGAACTGTGTCATAAAATAATTTAGCTAAGGCTGCACAATCTTCAGGTCTGTATCTTCTAGTTAACATATTATATTCATACCTCCTTTTATAAAAACTGTAATATATATATAATATATGATAAAATTCTCATTTATAAAATTAGATTTTCTTATGATAGGTTCTAGTAAACAAATTACTTTTTATAAAATCCGTAAATATTAAATGTTGCACCTATTATAAGTAAAGCCAATCCTAGATAATAAAAGACAAAGGTATATTCGCTAAGGTAACCTATAAATACAGCTCCTAAAAGAGTAATTTCTATACCCAATAGCATTAATTTTGTAGATGATAGGTTTTGAGTAAAACTTAAAATTGTCAATGTAGGTACTGATATTATAATAATTACAGAACAAATGACAATTAACGTATCCATAAATTTGCCTCCTTAAATTATAATTTGTTCTAATCAATCTAAGTATTGCTTTTCTATTTCATGTGAGTAAAATGGCTTTTAATGTAAATAAATTTTAAAATATTGTATGGAACCTATTTTATATATCGTACTTATATATTACCATATTAATGAATTTATTGAAATTTAAACATATTAAAAATTGCTTTCAAAAAAAGAGCATTTCTGCTCTAAGTTTCATAATAACCTCATATCCCTAGTGCAGTTATCCAAAAACAGATTGATGCAATTACGGAAAGTGGTGTCATAACAAGTTTTTCTTTTTTACTTCCAGAAGAAAAATTCATAATTGAATTTAAAACAAGATATGTTGCAAAGAAAAAGCATATTCCCTTTGCAACTTTAAAAGGAATAAAAGCTGTAATTATTCCACCTGTTTGTAGAACAACAACAATTGCTAAAATCTGAATAAAAAAAGATATTCCGCTGGCTATTCTCATTTTAGGTGGTAATATTTTGTATTTTCCTCCTAGAGTAAATTGTCCTAGTGGTAACCCTAAGGTAACAAGTAAAGTTAAAATAGCAATGATTGCAAATAGTATTGCTCCTAATATTGAAATCATCCTTCCCCCTCCCTTCATAAAACTAAAACATTAAATTACTGTACTTTCATTTCATTGAGATAATTAGTATACCAGGCAATTTCAAATTCAATAGATGCCATTCCATATTGCAAGGTTGCTTTTTGGAACTTATAGATATCCGAAACTGTATCCATTATTTTACCTGTATATAAGTTTTTCTTTACGCCTTCTTCATTCCATTGATTCTCAATTATAGTATTCATGCCTGAACTAATAATTTCGTCTGTGTTCACCTTTGTATTTTTATAAATAACTAATAATTTATTTCTTTCGGTTTTTAGCTCATCAATATATTTTTCTATTAATTTAACTCTCTTATCTGGATTAGAAAGCCCCAAAAAGAATAACTTACTCAATTCTATATTCTTTGCTTTCCCAATATCCATAGGCTGCTCAATCCAAAGATTAAATTCTTCTCTTCCTTTAGCTGTTATATAATATATTTTCTTATTACCTTCCTCGTAAACCTTGATAATCTCTTTTTCAAGCATCTTCTTTACTGCAGTATGTATACTTCCTGAGCTGGCACTGCACATAGTATCAAGATTATTATTGATAAAGTTTTTTATTTCATAAATTGTCATTCCTCTAACCATTAGCATTCCTAATATGATTTTCTCCATAATTACCTCCTAAATAAAACATTACAAAACTAAATGGGTCTAATAGATATATTAAATATATATCTATTAGACCCATTTGTCTATTGTTTTATAAAATTTATTTTATAAATTCAAACATCCTATTAAATTATCTATGGCCATCTAAACGAGCTTTTGTAAAGCCCATATATGTAAGTGTTGCTGCTTCAGTTAGATTTGGTAGATCAAAACTACATTTTTTATAAAACTCGTAATTATCCGGTGTTGTATGAACCCACCAGTTTCCATGAGGTAATTTTTGAAGACATAATTGAACCAGCTTTTTACCAATTCCTTTACCTCGATATGGTTCTAAAACCGCAAGATCCTGAATTGTGGCAGTCATAACCTTATCAGATACAACTCTAACCATGGCAATCATTTCTTCTTTATCCCACACAGTGAAAATCCAAGCAGAATTATTAAAACAGATTTCGTATTTTTCATCCTGCCATTTTGGTTGACTTGAGGAAGTCCAGCCAACTTCAGTATAAATCTTTTTAATTAGGTCAGTTTGAATCCCCTTAGAGCCTTCTCTAATAATAAAGCCCTTATAATATTCATACATAATTTGCACTCCTATCTTATTTATAGTTATATTTATTAATCGTAATACTTTAATCAATACACATAAGTATAATTTTACCACAAATTATATATTAATTATATTTCGTCTTGTATAAAATCCTTGGTGTCGCTAATTTGGGTAAATTAAAATGAGAGCATTTCTGCTCTCATTGTTTCTTTCTATAATAATTAAGTAATAAAAGGTTTTAAAATAAGTAGTATTAAAAATACCCAAATTAATATGATTGGTATGGAATAATACCACTTTTCAGGTTTCCCATCATTCCATAGGTGTTCTGCTTCCATTCTACACTGACTAAAGACTTCTTTTGGAATAAACTTCACTGTCAAGGCTATAAGCAAGGGCAGTAAAATTATATCATCTAGAAATCCAATAGCAGGAATAAAGTCAGGAATAAGATCTATTGGTGATAAAGCATATCCCACAGTCATTAAAGCAAATACCTTTGCAATTATTGGTGTTTCTTTCTTTTTCAATGCAATATACACTGAAGGAATGTCTAATTTTAATTTTTTGGCTTTTGCTTTAAAATCTATCATTGTACTCTCCATGAAATAATTTTAAACTCATAATATAGCTTATTCATGTAAATTGAATTTATATCATTGAAGGAATCAAATATATTATTACTATTCGAAATTCTCTTCAATAAATTTTATATAGTCTTTTCTTAATACTTCATTAGAATGCTCTTACACTTTATGCTTCTTTCTCTTGGATTATTAAAGATTTCAATCTTTCAATCTCACGTCTATGCTCATCAATACTGTTGCCGCTTGTAACCTTATAATCTTCCTTTAAGCATTTTATGATTTCCTTCCTATCTTCAATTGCTGCATTATAATCACCCATGGTTTCATGCAACTGTGCAAGGGAAAATAGTCCATCTGTAATTCTTGGATGCTCCTGCATTTTGAAACAATATTCATAGTCTTCAAGTGCTTCATTGACCTTTCCTATCTTTTTAAATCTATCAGCTCTTGAACAGTAAGCTTGCCAAGTGTTTGGATATTCTTCTACAGCTTTATTCCATAATTTCAAAGCTTCTTCAAAGTTTCCATTTCCATAAGCAACATCTCCCATATAAATGTAATACTGATGATTAGAGTTTACTATTTTTAATTCTTCAATATAGGGTATAGCTTCATCATATCTTCTATCATTTAACAAGTTTTCTATAATCACATATAGTCCACGATAGCTCTTTGGATTTTTCTTTAAAAACTCTTTGAAATATTCAATTACAGTGAAATTATTATCATACCACTCATCACCACAAACTCCTCCATTTGCTTCTAAAAATGCAACAAATCCACCTTTATTTGTTGGCTCTAATTCTAAAACCTTCTTTGCGTATTCAGAAGCTAGTTCATGATCGCTGTGTGCTCTATGATTGTATAAATCAGCAAGATTTTCATAAGCCCTTACATTGGAAGGCTCATCTTTAATAACTTCTTCTAAGAAATGAACTGCATGTTCAAAGGTCTCCTTCTTTATTCTGCGCTCACTCCAAAACATATTTTCAATTCGCTCAAACTCTGCTTCATTGGGCATCTGAAATAATTCATCTATTGTAACTCCAAAGTATGCTGATATGTTAGGCAATAATGAAATATCAGGCACACTCATCTCAGTCTCCCACTTTGAAACTGCTTGATATGAAACACCTAAGTAATCTGCAAGTTCATCTTGCTTCACATTTTTCTTTAATCTTAAAGATTTAATCTGCTTTCCTATATTCATTTTAACTCCTCCATGTTCAACTAGCATTAGATTAGTGTTTATTCATCAGCTGATAATTACATTATATTCCTCACTTTACAATGAAACAATGGAGGCATATTTGATTGAATTCTACTATTGGTTGAATAATTAATTTCTATATTTCCTATAATAAAAATAGCTGTCACTTTCCATATTAGGCTGTCTATGTCCTAAAGGCGTTCTCCTTTCAAATAGCTCAAAACCACACTTTTCTGCTAATCTGCAAGATGCTGTATTGGCACAATCAATGGTTAAAATAAGGTAAGCAATATCAGATACCTTGAAACACCACTCCACTAGCTTGTTAACAGCTTCTACTGTATAACCCCTTCGCTGATGGTTTTCTGACATAAAATAAGCTACTTCAACCTCATTTAATGTATCTTCAAGGCCCATTCCAACCATTCCAATCATTTCATCCGTATCACGTAATGAAATAACATATCTTTTATTTTCATATACATCAACGGAATTTATTTGTGATTGGTGCCAATCAATATATGCAAAATATGCTTCTGGTGAATCTCCACCCTCAGACCAATCAGACATAAATCTCAAAATATCTTTCTCCCTAACAATATTATATAGTTTCTCTGCGTCTTTTCTTTCAAAATCTCTAATTACTATTCTATCGGTTTCAATTCTCATATTTTCACCACCTGATACCGCTGCAATTGATATTACTAATGGTTTCCCCATAGCTTTATTCTTCCGCAATTAATCAAATTTCTTTAGTTCAGTAAATGGGTATACCCTTATAAAGGCTTTTCCAACAATGTCCTCTAAAGCTACTGACCCAACATATGATTTTCTGCTGTCATCACTATTAGGCCTATTATCTCCCATTGCAAACACATGATTAGAAGGCACAATTATATCAATATCCCCCTCTGTGTATACTCCGTTTATATAATCTTCATCTAAAAGCTCATCATTTATATAAAATTTGCCATCTTTTATAATCAAATGCTCATTAGGCAAGGCAATAACTCTTTTAACCAAATCCTTATTTTTATTAGTTGTTTGATCTACTAAATCTGTGTGAAAAATAATAATGTCTCCTCGATTTGGAACTCCGCTTTTATAAGTTAGCTTATTAACTAGAAGAAGATCATTATTTTCTAGGGTTGGATACATGGATTGACCATTAACAATGGTAGGCTGTGCAGCTAAACTTATGCCAATTGCAATAACTAAAGAGATCACAATGGTTTTACACCACTCAAAGATTTCTTGCTTAATCTTACTTTTCATCTTACTCTCCTTATACATGAACCTGAATTGTTTTACTTTTAATTATAACGTCTTCAACAAATTTAAAATTTCAGGATAAAAATCTTCAAAGGTAGGATATTTATCTCTGTTTGGTTCATATTCATTCTTTAATAAATTTGTAAGTTGCCTTATATAAATGAATCCATTTTGGGATTCCATATCAATTAAGTTTAATGACTTATCCCTTCCATCATGAATTTCTGTTAACCTTATAACTACAGCTCTAACCAAATGTTCATTTAAACAGATTTCCCAGTTAGAATATGCCAGCTTACTCATTTTATTTTTTATAGGCTTAAACAAATTTTCATATTTATTAACTTTATCAATACTTTTATCGGTTATGTTATTTATGAAGGAGTGACTAAATTCATGTCTAACTAAATATTTAAAGGTAAATTCATCTCCAAATGTAGGTATATCATTTATTATTCCTGCACTACCTTGAATAGAGTATATATTAAAATTGCCATCTGTATTTTTTATTGATGGTCCATAGTTGTTTGCATATAATATTCCACTAAGAGTAATATTATAGCTGTTTTGTTTTATCCCATAATAATCTTCAATCTGATTTATATAATTTACACTACCGGAACTTTCAATTGCACCATCTACAATCTTTCCGTAATACTCCTTATGATTATTATAAAATTCATAGAAATTACTTTCTTTACAAAAGTCCTGTAGAGCTTTTACAAACTTTAAAAAGTTCTTTTCGCCACCAGCTCTTTTCATAATTTGTTTATACATGTAATCTTTCTTATCAATGTCTTCTCTTACACTTAAGTTAGGAGTATTTGTTAAAAAAAGCATCCCAGTGGGTGGTGCATCATAGGAAAATCCTCTTTCAAGCATAGAATCAAGCAGCTTTACGGCTTTGTGATTTTTGTAATCTCCGAACCACTCCTCTACCTCCTTTTTATAAGAAGAGTTAAATGGTATTATACTAGTAACATTCTCATTATATTTAGGGCTTAAATATATAATGATTGATAAAAGTTCGATTCTTGGATCTATTGAAAAATTAATGTTGTTTAAAGTTTTAATTACTGACTCATTTTCAGCCGCTAGTTCAAAGTTCTTTTCATCCGCTTTATTCATAGTTGAACACCCTGATAAACATATCATAATGAAACTTAATAAAATAACTAGACACTTTTTCACCTATACCATCCCCTTAATTAAATCTATTTTATATATCTACACTCTATTAAAGGCATACCAATGTTAATTTCTTTACTTGTTCCATCAAAGGTAAAGCCACTCTTTTCATAGAATTTGATTGCTTGTACATTATCCTTTAAAACCCAAAGTGATATCTTCTCATATCCACGATTTTTAAGTTCAGCTATACCCCACTGGATAAGTATTGAACCAATACCCTTGCCCCATACTTCAGGTAAAAGATATATGCCCCAGATCTCTCCATGTGAGTTGTCTAAGTCAATATCCCTGGCTTTACCAATACAAATTAATCCTAAAGGAGTACCATCTTCATAAATAATTGCATCTTGCTCCCAGCCTTCTGTTAAGGCTTTTCTAAAATATGCTCCTCGTTTTTCAGCTGTGATATTATTCAAAACTTCTTCGGGAATAATGTTTCTATAAGCAACCTTCCAAGAGGATGCATGTATATTTCCTAATACTTGAAAATCATCACTTGTAGCATAATTTACTTCAATCATTGATATCCCCCCATAAAAATCCTTAAATTAAGCTATATCTAAAAATCAATTACCTAGGGTGAATTCAACGACTATCTTATAAATGACATATCACCCATTCTTCTAATAACTCTTTTACCATTAACTGTTTCATGCATAAAACTTACACCGCCTGCAAAACCAAACAAGTCGCATTTATTAAGCATTTCAATATCCATACCTAGCCACATGGCATTAAATACACTAAGTAAATCTCCATGGGAAACTATAATTATATTCTCATGTTCATTATTCATTATTTCATTAAAAAAATGGTAATAATCTGTTTCATTCATCTCTTCTGCTTTCTGCATCTGAAAAAATTTTATCATCTATATGATTTTTTATTTTCTCACAAAAGGTTCATTAATATTTTCATTTAGTAATTCTCCATAGGCTTTTACTTTGCGAAAGGTATTGCCCATCATTTCGTTCTCTCGGTAATTACGAATTTTATCCATATCAAAATCTGCATAATATAATCCTTCAATCATAGGCTCAGCTAACAATAAAGTATTATCAACACATTGTCCATCTTCATCCCAACAGATTGGTGAGAAGGCACAGGAGCACCCTGCATTTATTCCATTAGGATTCGCCATTGCAACCCCTACCATATTTTCATAGGCACGAGTAGATAAAGCTTGTACACGTGGCTTCATTGCTTCACAATCATTTGGAACTAAAATGATTTCTGCCCCTTTCATCATTAATACTCTAGCACTTTCTGGATATTCTCTGTCATAGCAAATCATAACCCCCAATTTAATGCCATGAAAATCACATACTTTAAATTCGCTTCCACTTTCTAAAGCAGCTTCAGCTGCAAAATCACAGGTATGAACTTTAGAGTATTTCATAATAACCTTTCCAGTTTTGTCTATTACAAAGGCTGTATTCTGTGGTTTATATTTTCCTTTAGAAAATGCTGTGGCTATCACTCCTACACTATAGTTCTTTGCAGCACTACAAACCTTATTTATATAAATACTATCATCCTCTAATGCATCTTCCATATTAATTGGAAAGTTATATCCTGTAATAAAACACTCTGGCAGTAACAAAATATCAGCTTTATTTTCAGCAGCTTCTTTTATTTTGTCAATTATAGTTTCAACATTTTTCACTTTGTTGTTTATTTCAGGGCGCATTTGCAAAACAGCAATCTTTAAATTCATCTTTATTCCTCCGCATACATGGTGTATTAAATTTATTAATTTTCACAAAAATCTTTATGCAATTAGTATATTGCTTGTTATTTAATCAAATTTTAAGTTTATTCAATCTGCTTTAAGCTTTTTACTTAAACTATAACATACTTTTCCATATACTGTTATTAATCTATCACAATAATATTTCTTTTTCATTCTCAATGTTTTCAGCTTTAATAATATTTATCATCATAATCCAACTCCTATGTTAACATTACAATATAATCTACTCTGCTTGAGATTTTTCATCAATAGATTTTTCCATTAGCTTAGCTGAAATATAAGAGTTTGTGGCAATAGTATCTAAGGCCTTAATTATATATTCTAATGTAAAAAGAAATAAAACAATAATTGAACCAACTATAGCAATTGAAATAAATAATATGAAAAATTCGCCCATAAAGGCTCCTGATAATAATAGGAAAAATATCATCAAACCAGTTATCCATATAATAATCCATGCCATAATGTGTAATGCTTTTTGTAAATCCTTTGCCTCCATAAAAAGCCTCCTTATATCTACTAATCAATTAATGGGATATAACCATTTTACCATATATATACATTCAAAAGATTATAATATTATATTTTTTAATAAACTTAAAGTTAAATCTTAAACCAAAGAACACTTCAAAATTTACTATCAAAGTATCTTAAATATGCTTTTTTATTAAATCTTTTATTAGGTTTATCATATTGGTATCTTTTGCAGAAAATTAGTAAATCAGTTACACTATATTTCTTATAATATATAAAACCTCATTAACTTAAATGATAATCATAGAAGTTAATGAGGTTAAAGTTTTATTGTAAATATAAAGCTTTTACTTATTTAAGAAACAAATATATGTTTTCTTAATATTAATTACTTTACTGCATCCATATTCTTTTTTCTTTCATTCAAGGATAAGAAACTAATTGCTCCAAATCCTAATGCAAAAGTTATAATACAGGTTATTATTGTTAACCCTTTTGGTACTCCAGGGAAAACCTCCGCCATTGAACCCAAGATAAATCCAAGGATAATTAAATAGGTTGCATCTGGAAACTTGTTCATAACATACTCTAATAATTTTGTTGTTAAAACAATCCCAAGAATTAAGCCAATCCCTAATGGAATAAGAAACGGTAAATAAAATTCACTTATTGCTTTTATTGTTGTATCGTACAAGCCCATGATAAGCAAGATATAAGATACACTGATTCCAGGTAAAATCAAAGCTATGGCTGCAATAAAACCTGCTACCCCTAAAAGAAGAAAATTTATAACTCCCTCTGCAGCATTTGGTTGAAAGGTTTCCTGAGTACCCATTGAGAACAACATAACAACTAAAATACCAATAGCGATATAAACTGGTATCTTCCACGAAAAAGATTTAATTTTAGCTTCTTTTAATATAAGTGGAATACTAGCCGCTACAGCACCTAAAAAGAAATAAGTCATCGGCATAGGATAAGTTTCAATTAAGTACAGAATTGGTTTTGCAAAGAGTAATATACCAATGCCACCCCCCATACAAAATAGAGCTAAAAAAAGGAAATTTTCCTTTATGTTTTTCATAAATGAGCTTACAGCATGCACTAGTTTTGTATATATGCCTAATATCATTGCCATAGAGCCGCCACTTACACCTGGCACTAGCATTGTCCCACCAACAATCAAGCCCTTTAATACCGTTGATAAATTATTATTTTTCATCCTTTAGCACCTCTTTATATATAAATAAATTTATCCATGTTTCTTTAAGCAATTTTTGATGTTTCTTTATGCACTTTTACTATTTATCCCCCCTGACTGCTTTAAGCTGCCACAAAAGTACTTAATAAAAATCATATGTCATACTGATAATAATATATCCTTACAGTATTATCCACTTTGTTAATTTCAATACTAATGATCTTTACTTTCTAATCTAAATCAATCAAATTATTCTTTTGGTGCAACTTTACAAAGAAATAATACTAAAAATCTTGACTATCTTATAATATATCCATTTAAATAATTTTACAACTATGTAATATATTCTCCGGATACTTTACCAATATATAAGATTTCAAAGTAAAAACTAGTACTTTCATTTTAGTTATAAGAAGTGCTTCAATAATTATTCTATCACTTTAGTGTTCTAACTAAGGTTCCTCTTGCTGTTGAAAGAAGTTCATTCTTAATCAGAAAATTCCATACTGGCTCAAACTTTTTCCAAGCACCTGCATAGGAAAAATGCTTCATTTTCATTCTAATTTCCTCATGTTCCTTTGATGACTTTATGATATTTCCCCACCTATAAAAATCTTTATAAGCCTTGTTATATCCATACTCCATCTGCTCTTTGGTAATATTAGGGTGATTAAATACTAAATGTCTTGTATCGTAAAGTCTCCAATCATTGGTATATATCCTTTTATCCTGAATCATCTTCTTATATATTGATGTACCAGGATATGGAGTTAAAATATGATTAGTGGCTGTAGTTATTCCATTATTTATTGCCCATTCAGTGGTTTTATCAAAAACATCTAAATTATCGTTATCTAATCCAAAGATGAAGCTTCCATTTATCATAATTCCCAATTGATCAAGCTTTTTGATGGCTTGGTTATAATCCATGTTTATGTTAGAAAGCTTATTTGCTTGAATCAAGCTATCCATATTAACACTTTCAAAGCCAATGAAAGCGCTTCTGAAACCTGCTTCATAGGCCAGCTCTATTGTATCGTCCTCTAATATGGAATCTACGGTTATTGCCCCTTGAAAAACACGGTTCATGCCCTTCATCTCTTTAAATACCTGTTTCACCAGCTTTTTATCGGCAAAAATGTTATCATCAAGAAAGTATAAATGTCTTCCCTTCATACTCTCTATTTCTTGCAAAATTCTATCTACCTCATAGGTAAAAAAGGTCTTTCCTCCTTGAAAAAAAGAACTGACATAACAAAAGGAGCATTTATTTGGACATCCTCTTGAAAACACCATAGAATTAGGCACCAGGTATTTTTCTCTTTTAAATAAATCTCTTCTTGGTAATGGAAGTCCTTCTAAGGATACTTGTCCTTGTTCATAAAAAGGCTTTATATGGCCATCCTTACAATCTTTTAAAAACTCTACAAAGCTTCTCTCCCCTAAACCTAAAAGGACGGTATCGCAATGTGCCTTTGCTTCCTGTGGTAACGATGTAGCATGAATACCACCCATAGCAACCTTTATTCCTCTGCTCCTATAGGAATCTGCAATTTTATAAGCCCTAAAAGCATTAGTTATATAACTTTCAATACACACCAAATCCGGATTATCATTTAAGTTAATTTCCTCAACATGTTCGTCTACAATTTCTATTTCATCATCTTCATCACATAAAGATGCAAGAGTTGCTAAACCTAAAGGCGGAAATAATGAATACTTTATAGGTCTCCAATATGGGCTTTTCGCTTCTTCCAAGGCAGGAAGAATAAATTTTATTTTCATTATACATTCTCCTTTTTAATCGGATGCTCTTCGTTCAAAATTTGTGTAAAGCAGTTCTAGATTATCCTTAAACATTGTGTTCTAAGTTCTGTTTTCTCATAAAGTATTTTAAATGGATTACTATTATGGATATGATTAAATACAATGCTCATATTTCAAATTATATACTATAATATTACCACAATTTGTTATATAGACATATGCTATTTACCATGTTTTAAATAGGTGGATATGTTATTTTAAATAAGTCATATAATAATCAAGGAGTAAATCCACCATTCTTCCATAGCTTTTTTCCCCATCTGATATTCCATTAGATTTCAAATAAGTGTCATTAACTTTACTTGAAACCTTCTCAATTTTACCAGAGTATTTATCCCAGAATTCTACTCTATACTTTCTGTCTCTCTCCACATCCTCCGATTTCTTTGCGCTAAGGGTTTTATATAACTCTGGATCAGCCTTATATAAGGCATTTGCAGTATTGCCTAGGGCTAAGATATATCCTGAATATTGAAAATCCTTATCTGGGTGCATTGAACTTACAAGAAAGGCAATAAAGTTTGCTTCATCCTCCCTTGCAAAGCCCCTTTGATGAGCCATTTCATGAAGGGTGGTTGCAGGAACCGTCATTAAAGGAGCATTAACATTTACTCCTGGCTGACCAGTGTAAGGAAAATATATGCCTGTTATTCCTGTGTAATTGAAGAACTCTGAAAATATAAGCTGCTTAGGAGTTCCAAAGGAGCCTTTCAAAACCGAAAATTCCTTTGAAGCATTTTCATATCCTAAAGGTGCTCTGTCTAAAGCTGACTGATACCCACCCTTAACTGTGGCAATATTGTTTTCGTCAACGTAAATTTCTTCCCTTAAAGCATTGGTTTTATCTATAAGGTATTCATAAAGCTCACCAAGTTCCTTTACTGTATGCTTTTCATTATTCATTTTCAATCCTTCATAAAGGGGTATTCTATTATAATTTAATCCCCAAAGTGAAATGAATAGAAAATATGCAACTGAGATAACCACAGCGCAGTTAAGAAGGAAATTCACAGCTCCTCTTTTCAAACTTGTTTTATGACGACATATGCTGAAAACTGTGTATATAAAATACCCAACAACTCCTATAACTGAAGTGATTATGGTGGGTTCATACATGGAAAATGGAATGAAATTAGTAATTGAGCTTAGAATTTTGATGGTAAACCTATTTACTCCTAAGGAGTAATACTTTTCAATGAAGTGAGGATTAAAAGCTGCCAGATAATTGATAATTAATGCTAATGGGAAAAGAAATAGTAATGAAATTCTCACTTTATACTTTTTCAAAAGAAAACACCTCTTTTTCTATAACTTAAATGTAAAAAAGCCCTTAAAACTCTATTGTATAGAAATTTTAAGAACTTATCTTTTATTAACCCATTAAGAAATCTAATATATTCCAACCACTGTCACTATTTGCTTTATAAAGCTCTGTGTAACCACATCTTGTACAGCTTATTGTTATAAATTTTTTATTTTGAACGTCGAATATCTTAGCAAAATTTCCACCTGTTGCTTGAAACTGGTCTGATTCAAAACCTTGATTACCACATTTAGCACATACATATTGCTTTTGCTCCATGAATAATCCCTCCTAACTTACTTAAATCTTGTGTATAATTATAGCATTTATTTTTATAACTTTCAAAAAATTTAATTAAGATTTTTAGAATTAAGTTTCTGACCCTTATTTATAGTTTCAAGTTTATAAATATACCAATATTAAAATTAAATATACTTTTTTGCAAAACTTTAAAGAGTGAGTACCTGAATTAAGGAACTCACTCCTGATTTACTATTTAACTATTTTAAGTACATCTGCATTGGATAGGATAAATATTCTACATCATCAAGCTTCTCCACAGTCATGTAGCCTGGCTTCGCATTTATTATGGTTGGTATTCTGTTTACGATAGTTGCACAGGTATGCTCAACGGTTGCAGGCTTTTGAACAAAGAAAGTGGTATCTGGCTCTCCGATAATTTTCCAATCACACATATCGCCGTCATCTTCTCCATATACCTTTCCAATACATTGAGTTTCAATTACAGGTCCTTGGAAGGTTTCAGTGGTAACTACAGCACTCATTCCAATGCATTTGCCTTGAGGAATTGTTTCACCCATGGTTGATGAATATAAATCCTTATCATAGAAATAAGGTACACACTTTTGAGTTTGAGATTTAATTGTCCACCCCATCTTAGAGCAAAGTGCTTCATTAGAGTTCCATACATAAGAAGGTTCGAGAATCTCTGGATGCGCAATTTTCTCTTCAAATTCTTCTGGTGTAAGTCCAACACCATGAGCCTCTGCAAGTGCTAATCCGTAATCTTCAACATTATAGCTTACAGCGCCTTCAATTCTTTCAATATTATGAACTCCACCTGCAACGCAGCCAATCATATTAATCCAGTAAATATCCTGCATTCCAGCTCCAACGATGGTGCAATTGTTTTCCTTTGCCAGCTTATCTAATCTGTTTGTTATGGATGATGCTGTAGTCCAAGGGTATATTGCTTCCTCACAGGTTGTAACAACATTTATTCCTCTTTTAACGCATTTTTCAAAGTGTGGAAAAACGTCATCCATAAAGCTGAATAAAGTTACCACAGCAATATCTGCATCACATTCATCCAAAACGGCATCTGCATCATTGCTTATTTTAACCCCTAATTTAACTCCTAGTTCTGCATAATCTCCAACATCCATTCCAACAACTGCTGGATTAACATCAATAGCTCCAACGATTTCTGCACCTTTTTCATATAGATATCTCAAAGTATATTTTGCCATCTTACCACAGCCATATTGAACAACACGAATCTTTTCTTTATTCATATTAATACCTCCATATCTGAAATGAATTTCACTATATTTTCAGTATAAAGGTTATAGCAGGTATAAGGTCAATGAACAAAATTTAAATAGTTAAAGATTTAACTATTGTAACCCGAAAATAAAATTATTTAGTATTTAATTGGTACTTGAAGCCTTAAATACATACCTCTCTCCTTCCCGTCCGTAAATGGAATATCTGATATAGCCTCACATAGATAATCTCCACAAGGGGTATAGCCTTTAGCCTCAATTTCTTCTAATAGCCGCTTTGCATAAGGAACTTCATTTTCAAATTTATCACAATAAATAGAAAGATACATGTGGGAAGGAATCTCCTTCACAAGCTCCCTCTCCACATCTTCCTTATCAACAAAAACAAAGACCTCTGTAGAATAGAAATTACGTTTTAATAAATCCTTCAGGTGAAGAACAGTTCCTGCATTGCAGAAATAAGTTTGTGGAAGCCTGTCTGAAATCAACCTGGTTTTCAGGTCCCTTAACACTTTTTCATACATATCTATTCCATGGTCATAAATATTAACCTTTGAATCTATACAGTACATATAGCGTTTTCTCATGAATTCTAGAGCTATAGTTCCATCTGGTGGTACTGCTTCATAAATTTCAATACTGGTTAAGGTTCTTTCAATTGCCTTTCGCTTATATTTAAGTTCTTTTATTTCTTCTTCAATCTGCTCCTCTCTTTGTTTTAAAATTTCCTTGATAAGATTCATATCCTTCTTATCTAAATGACCTTTTATCTCATTTAAAGTCATCCCTAGAGACTTCATATATTGAATAAGATCTAGCTTTGCACATTGCTTAATATCATAAAATCTATAATTGTTCCCTGCCACTGTCTTTGGTTTTAATAAATTCATTTTGTCATATAACCTTAAGGTTTGCTCAGATATTTGATTTAAACTTGCCATACGTCCAATAGTCAATGGATCCATAGGTAACTCCTCCTCTTGATATTCCCTCCAGGTAATGTTAGTGGAATATTCTATACTGAAGGGGTATAGTCCTTCTCAGGAAAGCTCTTAAATGAAACTTATTAACTAATAGAAAAAAGCCAGCAGAAAATTCCTGCTGGCTTATTACTTTATATATAAACTATTTTATACTTACTTCTACTGAGGTCAGATATTCTTTAATTAAAAGAATAATTCACCTGGCTTATATCCTTCTGGAAGTTCTTCTTCACTTAAAAACTTGAAGTTTTCATCTCTTAAGATTGGTAAAAAGGCATGGTATGGAAGTCTGTTGAACTCACAAGCATAATTGTTTGCTCCAAACCATTTTCCTTCTTTACCGCTTAGGTTTAAGCCCCTTGCAAATTTAGTGTGGTTTGAACAATCATGAACTGCAACATCCCACTGCTCATCATCAGCAACCTTCATTAATTTTAGAGTTAACTCTCTACTCCAAGTTGGAGAGATATATCCATGTCTACAGATATACATTGGCTCTCCCTCGTAGTTATCGATGTTGTTCTCGTTTAAGTGAAGCTCTGCACAGTTGATGAAATCAAGACCTGTAGCAAAAATTGCTTCCTTCTTCTTCATGAAAGACTCAAAGAATTCAGGAGTCATTGGAGTTTCAATACCAACCTTTTTAATGTACTTTTTAGCTATTGCTATATTTTCAATAACCTTATCAGCACAGTTTGTTGCTCCAAGGTTGAAACGAAGCTCGTTAAGTCCAGCCTCAGCTAAAGCTTTAATGCTTTCCTCTGTAGCTAAAAGTCCGTTAGTATACATGTGCTGATGAATTCCAGCTTCACTGAACTTCTTTATGATTGAATAATATTTTTCAATTTCCATAAATGGCTCTAAGTAAACGTAAGAAACACCTGTAGGCTTATCTTGGATAGATAAAAGTAAGTCAATATCCTCTTCGTAGTACTTTGTACCACCAATCTCCCACATGCCTTCCCCTACAGGTGGTTGACAATCAAGCTCTCCATAGTTATAGCAGAATTTACATACGATGTTACACTTGTTAGTTTTTCTTATGGCAGATAGCCCTGTCCCCATTAAACATGAACGGCAACCCATTGGAAATTTCGCATCATTACCAACATAATATGTTCTATTTTTTAAAGTTTTTAAACCTTTAATCTCTGACATCATTCTTTTATTTCTCTCATTGATGGCTGCTTCAATTTGTGCAAAAGTAGCATATATAATTTCTTGCTGCTTTATCATTAATTCTTCTTCCTCAGGCAGCATTGCAAAAAACTCAAACCACATCAATGCGTCTTGTTTAGATATTTTCATAAAGTATCCTCCTAAATTATCTTATAAAGATTTGATTAAAATCTTCTATTTGTTAATTTTCATTTATTTTTTGGCATTTAATTTCCTTAAACATGAAAAATATGCTGCTTCTTTGATATTTTATACCATATCCCTCACAACATATTTATCATTATACCCCATAAGGTCACAATAAGTAAACTTTCTTATGGTAAGTTATAAATATTAATTAAAAAGCAGGGAGCTGTTCCCCCTGCCAAGCTGTGGTTTCAATTAACCTCTAGCAAACCGTAATATTATATTTATGTTCCAGTTTAATAGGTTTATAAGCTAACTTAGTCATTCGAAGTCCCTCGATGCCTAAATCCTCTTCTCTGTTTATAAAGGGAACATCACTAAAATACTGTTCAACAAAGGTTTTATTAATAAAATTATAAAGCCCATTAACCTTTGAATCTGCCTTCTCTATATGAATTATTGCCATTTCGTTATTTAATCTTTCACCAATTGTAAAAGCTGACAATTTTCCGTTAACATACACAGCCATACACTTTAAATTTAATTTATCCCTGTTCTTTAGCAGCTCTTCAATAGCCCTAAGCTCATGATTAAGATTGTTATCCTCGATGCCTTTATGCTTATACCAATCTTCTGAAACCTTGATGCATTGAAGCACTTCATCTCTCGTTATATTAGTAATTTTATAAGTATTATTCTTAATAAAATTATTGTAATGATTTTTTTGATTGCGAAGCTTCCTTCCAGAAAGCTTAATTAAGCTTGAACTATCATAAATATAATCAAAAGTGTCTCTGTCTTCGGTTATACAAAATCCATCAGGATAAATCTCCTTCAAATCATGTATAAACCGTTCCTCAACATCCTTAAAAAGATACTTTAAATTAAACTCCTTTTTATATTCAATCAATCTATCAACTACGTCTTTTAAATTCTCCTTGGTGTAACCAAGGGGTTGCATAAAATGATATGCTCCCTTAGCATCCATTTTCTTAATAAGTAAAACATCCTTTAAAATAGTGTATTGAATATCATAAGCCCTTCTCCAAATGTAAAGGCTGGTAAAGGAGTATTCACAGGTTTTAAATTTATGTTGTCTTAAATATCTATCAAAGATTTTTTTATCATCAAGGTCCAGCTGCTTAAAATTCAAAATAAAACCTCCTCCATAATGTAAATATACTTTAAATTTCTCCATAGAAATCTATTCTTTATTATTCAGTATATTTAGGAGTATGAAATTGGATATTAGTTTTAATCATTAGTGTTAAAAATTTTGTTTCCATCGCTCATGTATTCTAGAACCGCTTCTTCACTAAAGCTATTGCTAAAAGAGCATTAGAATGTATTCCGTCGCAATTTCTTTAGCATCATTGATTGTGGCTTTCTAAATTCAAGATTCATTAAGCATTCCTCCTAAATTTTATTTTTCTAAGATTAGTTCCATAGGTGTAAATAAAATACCTTGGTATACCTGCTGAGGTGCAAAATCCTTAAAGCCTATTGAATGATAAAAAGGTACTGCATAGGGAGAAGAATTTAAACGAAGCTTTTTCATTCCATCTTCCTTAAGTTTAGGAATAACATGAGAAAATAAGCTTCCTGCAACTCCTTTTCTGTGATAACGTTTATCTACAAAAACGCACGAAATAAATTCTGATCCTCTAACTGATAAAACCCCAATAAGCTTGTCTTTATCATAAGCTCCAAACATAACTTCTTGTCCATTTAGAAATTTTTCTCTGTAATCAATACTATCTATAAAGTTACTTTTGAAGTTATCAACTGCTTCTTTAGTGTAATCTGGTGCTACAAATTCTGAAAAGGTTGTCCAAATCAATGAAAAAGCATCATTAATCTCCTCTCTCTGAACCTCCTTAATTCTATAATCCATGTTATGCCTCCATTACTATCAGAAATAATAAATACCTTACGAAGAAATTAACTTAAGTCTTTGAACATTAAATGAAGTGTGTAATAATCCCTTTCTCTAGATATAATCCCAAGGTTCTTATATCTATTTTCCAGAAAGAGTTTTAAATCTCTATTAGGAAGAACTCTAATTCCATCTTCGCTTCTCCGCTTAATAGAGAATGAATTATGGAAACAATCCCATTGCTATTTCCGTTTCTTTATAGAACTTATAACCAACCTTATTGTACATACCCTATCTATTTCATTAGAGTTTAAGCCTTCAACATTGATTCTTTAATAATTATATTTCTTTATTCCTCATTACAATTAAAACACATTTTAGTATCATTGGACCTCTTAATTAATATCGACTTCCTCCAAAAATATAAATATATTAATCTAATCAAACATTACTTTCCAATTTTCATCATCCTTAGCTTTAAAGCACATTTCTATTTGCTCAATACTATTTTTCTCTTCGGAAAGCGCTGGTAAATCCTCAAGAGAGAAGTATCCAATTTCAAGGGTTTCAATATTTTCTTTGAATTCTCCTCCTGTAATTTCACACTCAACAAAAACCTTACAAACTCCGTAGGCATAGAGCGGTTTATTATGCTTGTTTCTATCTTGAATTGCTATAATTCTTTTAGCAACTACATCCAAACCTGACTCCTCTTTTACTTCTTTTACGGTATTTGATTCTATGGACTCTAACACATCAACCCAGCCACCTGGCAATGACCATTTGCCATTACGTTCCAGTACAAGGAGGATTTTTCCTTCCTTAAAGATTGCTGCTCTAGTATCTAATTTAGGAGTTTGATAGCCTTCTTCATTACAAAATAAATTTTCTATTTTATCAATTGGAATATCTGTTTTATAACTTAACATTTCGGCTGAAATTTTTCTAAGCTGCTCATAACGTTCTATATCATATACATCCTTTCCATATACAAGACCACTTTGTGCAATGCTTTGTATTTCAATTGCCCATTTTAACCAAGGCTCTTTTAAAAATATATTATTCATAATACCTCCTAATACTATTAAATTTAGATTTTTAAATATATGAATGAACCTACTTTATTTAAATTGCTTTTACACTTTATACTCTCGGTGAGTTATTCCATAATACTAATATTAATTTTTATATTTCTCAAAAGCTTTATCTGAGTCTATATGCAGATCCCTAAGAAACTTCCCAAGTATATTCTTCCACTACTTCAACATCCATTTTTATTTTATTGGTATATATCCAATAACTTCCTTAGTTTCACTATCACAAACTATATTTGCAAAATCATGTTCTGAAGTATCTCCAATTATATAAATCAAATCCGTTGTATCTAATAAAGACTCCTTACCCTTATCGATGACAACAGATTCCTTTATTGTTTCTGTAACCTTCTCCGCCCTTGCAATGATCGTGTTTATCTTCTTCCATCTATCAAAAGAGGAGTTTTCTATATACTCAATACAATTCTGATAGGTTTTGTCATTTTCAATGCCATCGGATTTAAACTCTTCAAATAGCAATTCTTTGTATTCATCTTCATCTCCATAACTTGCTGGAAAGTAGGTTGGTACCTTACTCGTATTTTCCATTTTAATAGGGAAATCATTACTTACTCCACTAATCTTGATATTAAAGGAGTTATCATTTTCTAAATGAATTTGAAATTCCTGAACATCACCACTCATTTTATATAGGTTATCAGATTTTTTTTCAAAGGTTCCCTCATTTACTTGTCTGCTGTTAATGTACAAAACAAAAGTATTCTCTCTGTTATCAACTGCTAATTGAATAAACTTTCCATTGATATCAGATTTATTCTGATAGGAGCCTTTTAATATTGGTACTTGATTATCTAAGCAGCCCCCTAGTAATAAAGCGGAAATAAGTAATATAACAATTATTGATGATTTCTTCATGAAATACCTCCTTTGAAGTTGTTTTATTCACTCCATTCTAATAATTCTCTTTCTAGACCCTGCTTAATTACTTTTAATTAATTTATATATTTATGACGAATACAAAATAAGTGAGCTAATTACGTACTAGCTCACTTTTATATATTTTTAAAATTCTATTTGTAATTAAATTATTATTTACGATTAAAGAAATAAATAAGCACTAGAGGTATTATTGTTGTTACAGCAAACAAAATTAAATATGTGTTCATTGTATAATCAAAAAACTTAAATTTCCTTTTTTCTTCACCTTCATGCTTTTTAATGTAGTCTTCATGGCTTTTGTTAACATCTACAATGTTGCTTTCAAGTTTTGCGTCATCACCGTTTACAAATCTCTTAAATGAAGTTATTAAACTATTGTGATTTTTTTTAGTATTACTCTTGTTATTGCTCATACAATCACCTCCACTAATTATGTAGTATTATACCATAAAAATGTTTTATAGTAAAATATTAACATGAGTAGATGAGCTATTTATGATTGTAATAATATCTATTTCTTCATCCTTGAAGAGTTCCCTTACTTTTGTTTAATTTATTTCTATGACTTCATCAAATACAATATTTTTATCGCCGTCAGCCTTCTCCATTACTACTCTGATAAAATCTGAACCTTTCATTGGAGCCTGCATAAATGTTTTTTCATTTATTTTAAAAACTCCTTATATAAAATCACTTCATTATATAACTTATTCTCATCCCATGGTTCCAGAATCCCATTTGGTATGCGACCACACTCCGTCATGCCTAAGGCTTTATAGAAATTTTCGGTTCCATTGCTTCGACAAGTAGTAACTACATGGCTGCAGTTAATCTCACCTAAATGCTTACAACCTTCCTCAAACAGACGTTTTGCAATGCCTTTATGTTGAAATGAAGGATTTACTATCATATCCTTTAGAATGCACCTATGGGAGTACAAAACATGTTGTTCCTTAATTATTAAAATGTTGCCAACAACCTTATCTTCATGTACTGCAACTAAATGAATTCGTCTTCCTTCTGCCATTTCATTAATGCTATCCTTCACCTGACTTTCAACTTCAACTAAAGTATTTCTTGTAAAAATATTATTTAAAATACTATGTGTATCACTTTCAGTAACTTTTCTAATTAAAATTGTATCCATTTCACTCCTCCAAAATTTCATAATTATTCTATTATTTTACATTATAGCGGCAGGTATTTCTAATTATGAATAAGTTTGCTCTCAAGATTCCTATAATGTTTTTAAGCAATTCATTAAGTTATTTTTCGTCCTTATTTTTGAAACTATCTTTTAATGCTATGTTTAGTTCTTAAAATTCAATAAAAAGCAACAACCACCTAAATGGATAAGATAGTTGTTGCTTTTTAAATGGTATATTTAATTTGTAGATTTTAAATCTTAAAAACCTTTTTTATCTCAATAACATCTTCCAAATCTCTAAACTCCTTGGCATCAGCTAAATATCTTTTAAAGGCTTCTTTGTAATGCCCCTTATCTCGCTTTAGTATCCTTCTAAGTCGTATATGAAATGGAGGATTTATATAAATTCCAATAACCTTATCTGGAAAGGCCTTCTTTAAAGATCTAAAGCCAATAGGCGTTATTACAATGAAGATGTTCTTTTCAAGATTAAAATCCTCAAATCTACAGCCATAAATCTGTGAATTAAACCTGTCGTACTCCACGTATCGCCCCTGGGATATCTGCTGCTCCGCTTCTTCTCGTGTTAAAAAGTGATAATGAATTCCATTAATCTCACCTTCTCTAGGCTCCCTAGTGGTGGTAGTGACCACCTTTTCTATATTAAATTTCTTAGATAAATAATTTGCAAATACCGTTTTCCCAGCATTACTTTTACCTAAAATACAAATAATCATTCTGTTCCTCCGAATTTGAATTTGTTATAGTGTAGAACTATTTTAACATAAAACATCGGTAGTTACCTTAAAATCTTAATGCTACTTTATTACTTAAATTTTATGTTATAAAATTCTTATATGAAAAAAGTTTCCTTAAGAAGATTCTAAATTTATACGTGAAGATACTTATAGTCCTAATTCAAAGGATAACTAATTCTAATCTATTACAACCTAATAACTTCGTTTCCTTCTTCAACTACTAAATTATTTTTATTAAAGTAACTTAAAGAAACTACCAAGATAACCATTCCAATTAAAGCAAAAACAATATATCCTGTTAAATTATCAATACTTTGAGGCAATACATAGCAAATAATAAAGGCAGTAGTATTATTCACCATATGCATAATCACTGAAGTCCACAGAGATTTAGATTTATAGACTACATATCCAAACACTATACCTAAAAAGGTTGCATACAACCCTTGTATTACATTCCCATGGTATATTCCAAATAAGACTCCTTGAATAATTATTGCAGTCTTTACAGACATACTTTTACTAAGAGTTCTTTGAACAATTCCTCTAAATAAAAACTCCTCTGCAAAAGGTACAATTATACCACCGGCTAAAATTGTCATGAAAATTGAACCTTGTACAGTGGAACTTGTTAATTCATTAAATGTCTGAAAGGATTTCTGCATAAAACCTAAATCTTGAACTAAGCTTACAATTCCTGTGTTAATAAGCCATACTGCTAATCCTAAAAATATGGATATAATCCAATTTTTTATATTTTTATTTTTAAGTCCAAAGTCTTTAATCATGCTCTTCTTGCCAATTCTATAAAGGAGCATCAAAATTACAACGTAAGCTGCGGCTGAAATAAGTAAAATAAAATTCATATTTTTATCAAGTCCATTGGCGAAAGCTAGAAAAATCTCTTCACTACTGCTTTCCAAGTTTTCTATCCCAAATTTACTCATGATAATGAACATGTAACAAAACCCATAGATTAAAGTAATTGTAACTTGAATAACATATGCAACAGCAATATACCCTATGGCCTTTAAAAAACTTACTATTTTTTCTTTCAAAATATCCCCACCTTTTATTAATGTGTTGAATATATATTAATAAAGACTAGAAATAATTCCATTTACCTTTGTAATTTAATTCTTAAGCACATAATAGGAACCATACTCAGTACCATTATGACCTACTAACTTTTCATCTGTGTACTTAAATCCTAAATTTTTTAGAGCTTGAATTCTCTCTGTAGCCTCTTCAATTGCCTTAGTTGCCACTTTATCACATTTAAATAAATCAAATGTATGTGGAACTATTATTGATAAAATCCTTTGAATTTCCTGTGTCTGTTCATAGTCACTTCTCAAATCTAATCTTAATAACCCACAATTAGTAAAATAATCATTAGCTTTTCTATGGAATAGCTCTATTGTTCCAATTGCTGATCCTATATTTTTGTCAAAGATTGACCATCTAACAAAACCTGCTCTATTATATTCAAAGTGCCAATAATCAATGGCCTCGTTCATACGCTGTTCTGTGGTATAATAAAAATCATCTCCACCACAATTATCACTATTAAATATTGGAACTGACTTTTTATAAGAGTATACTTTCAATAAATCCAAACAGTCTTCATTTGTAACATATTTAAGCTGATATTTTTCATTCTCAAATTGAGGACATTTCTCATATACGCTTAACATTTCATGTTCTCCTTTCAAATTTAATTTATAATTAATCTCTAAATTAAAATTCATCGCCAATATATTTGATATATTAGTTATTAAACTAACCTATCTTTCTGTATCGATCTTTACGATAAGTTCCCTTACATAGTTAAATATTTCTAATCCAATCTCAACATCTGGAGCCTCCCAATAGGCAGTATTTTCATCAAAATTTCCTTTACAACTAATCTCATTAGGTACTTGAAAAGTAAATCCTTCGAATATTTTCATTGAGAAAACATAAGGCGGTTTTACATTAACTGGTTTTATGTCATCAATATTTGATAATGCATTTAACACGCCATCTTTAATTATTTTATAAGTTTCTTCTATATTTGGTTGCCAGTTTTTAGATTTATCTTTAACAGCTATGCATTTAACTGTATTACTTAGTTCTAAGGCCTCTTTCATAGAAGCATTACAACCTATATTAGCTATATACTTTACACCTGTAAAATTTAGCACCGCCATTCCAATTTCTGCAATGTGAATACCATTCAATGTTAGCTTTTCTATAGGCGGGCTTTGAATGGTATGGGGAAAATAAGCATCCTCTTCTCCATATCTGGCATGTTGACCAACTGTAATTAAGCCATATGGATTCCAAGAAGCTTGTCCTCTAATTCTACGCCAATAAAAGCATCTATCAGGAGTATCAAAAAAACGCACATTACTAGGTAACTTTTCAAGGATAATATTATGCTCTGGATTTCCAGCAAAATGACCATCATAAATTAGTATGTCATCAATCCCCAATTCATTAGCAGCTTCACATACTGCCAAAATATCTGATGTTAAATACTCTCTTCCATGGTTCTTCCACTCATCAGAACCATGAACCATAGCTTTCCTATTACTTTCAAATATTCCAGAAGCACCTTCCATATCAGATATTATTATTAACTGTTTTTTCATGAGTTAATTACCTCCTTTTAGATGTATATTCTATATAATTTGAATTCCTTGCAAAATGAAATAATCAGTTAAATTAAATTAATCATATACCCAACATATCATAATCAGACACGTATTCACGCCAAAAATCATGACACCTTTCACGGGTATAGGTTTTTAATGATATACTTTCTCCCTGCAATCTTAAACCCTCTCTGTCACTGGATATTTACTAAAAGTAGAATTGATTATGATTAGATGTTTGAATTTAATCAAATCTCTAAAATTCGAATTCATTTTTTTATCTCAAATATTTATCTTGCTTTCTTTTTCTGCCTCTTTCCCACTCTTTATCTAGATCAAAGTTATTATCCGCATCCATTTCAAATATTAAAAATAGAATGTCATATAACTGGTGTTCAATCTTCTCTTTTTCTGAGTTATCTACAGCCTTTTTTAGCAACTCAAACTCCTCATATAACCAAGTCATTTTCTGATGGTCATCACCATTTAAAGAATTCATTCTAATTAAAAATTCTCTAACCTCATCTTTATATTCATTTAACGACATGGTATCACCTCTTAAATTACTATTAATACAATTATATACTATATTTTACAATCAAAGAAGAAAACATTTTAAATAAAAACAGCATTTCATAACTCATAGAATTTTGAAGTGCTGTTTTTATTTATATGATATTTTCAATAAGATTGTCTATACTAGGAATTTTAAGCAATTCCCATTCCTTCAATATCTTTTATTTTCCATTGGCCTTTATCAATTTCAAGATTGTGTCACCAAAAATTAATACTCTATTTTAGTGAGTAGTTTACTTTTAAATACTCTCTCCATCTATCTTGAAGTTGATCTTCAGTTATTCCAAAAATCTCAACAAAGTTATTTGGATACTTTATCAACTGACGCAGCTTGTCATATCCAAATATATTAACTATTGATTCTATTATGGTGTATGAATATTGGTAACCATTATGTTTGAAAAATGTTTCAAAATCCTCTCCAGTATCTAAATCTTTAAATGTAGGAAGAATATTATTCTCCAATCCGATTTTAACAGTTTTTATTATCCAGTTTTCATCATTGTCTTTTGCTTCATAACATGCAATGCCTTCATTTAACCATCTAGGAGTATTATTATTTATATTATTTACTATGGTGTGTATAAATTCGTGAACTGCTGTATTTAATACATTGTTAAAATTCGAACCTATTGGTGGATTTAGAGGCGATGCTATTACAATTTTATTTACTCCAAGTCCTCCTCTTATCCAATTAGGGGCATTAGGCAATCCTAAAGCAATATGAAGTTGATTATGGTCTGGATGAATCTCTAAAATTAATTTTTCATTAAGTTGTTGATTAAAGTTATTAGTGATTCTAATATAACTATTTTCTAGAACATCTGAAACCTTATCTATACATTCCTTATCAAATTCACTATAATGAATTGTAAAATGCTGAGTCTCATTTTTTAAATTAAGTTCATATTCTTTTTCTATAAAACCATCATAATATTCTGTATTTTCGGAGTATTTATCTGCTTTTTTTATCATTTTAGTTACCCCCTCTTTTATTCGTACACAACATTTTAATGTTCAAATCATTATCCTTTAACTAACTACAGTATATTTTTCTTTTTTAGGTCCTTAACAGCACTAATAATTGAATATTTAATTACTACAAATGCTACACTTGCAATAATTACAGCAGATCCAACATTATAAACTAAATCAAGAATCCATAAAGATGTATCCCCTAAATTACTCGTAATTTTTACCTCCTAACTAAACTTTTACCAAATCAACAATATTACACTTATTTATTTAATCTAATGGGTTAATTGAATTCCCATCACCTTGCTATTTCTATTTCGAATCCATATTCTCGTAATATAAAATTTTCAATTATCCCATTGTTTTCTTCTAATGTTGCAGCCAAGCCATATAATTCTTTCACGCTAATAGGAAAAATGATTTGGTATACGAATATATCCACGAATGTGTTCATCTTTATTCCGTTCAATGATTCGAGAAATATTATCATTGTAGGTGTTGCCTTCTGCTACTATAATTGTATTTGTCTTATTCTCTAAAACGATGCCAATATGGTCATGCTCTAAATTGATAAAGACCTTGTCATACAAGACAATATCACCAGCTTCCGGAATAAACCTTTCATCACTTCCAAGGTGATAACCTATTCGCTCATCATCCATTGCGAACTCTTCCCAAGCACCGCAACCAGCAAGACTACAAGAGATACACTCATCTGGACTATAGGGAATTAAAAATCCAGCTTTCACACAACAGTAATAAACGAATCCTGCACACCAATTTCTATCTGCTTTATCAATGCTCCACTTTGGAAATAAATTCACAATAGGCTGAATATTTGATTTTTCATTTAATAAAGTTCCATGGAAAGGTCTTAACGCTTCTACCTTTGCTATTTCTGCCAACTTTGCTCTAGTACACATAATAAACTCCTTTCTAAAACATTTAAAAGTATAGTTAGTTACTTAATATAATTATATAAATAACAACTACTATAAAACTTAGTTGTTATTTATATAATCATATTGAAATTTGTTTTCTGAATCAATTTGAATTTGCTAACCTAAATTGATTCACTATACATTAAGTTTGACATTTCATAGGATGGATGATAAAGACTAGTAGGCTCATAAAATTTATCACCTATATAATGAAATCCTAAACGCATCAAAAGCTTTTTTGAAGATTCATTTTTAGGATGATGCCCTGCAAAAAGTTTTACAGCATTTAATTCTGTAAAACAGTAATTTATTACCTCTTTGACCGATTCAGATGCAAAGCCTTTTCCCCAAAACTTTCTACGAATATGGACTCCAATTTCATATGAATTATGTTCTGATTTAAATGGACGTGCACCACAACATCCAATTAATTCACCAGATGTTAAATTAAATATAGGCCAGTATTGCACATGATAATTTACTCCATTGTTAATCTCTATAAATAATCGATCATAAATATCTTGTTTTGTAAATTTACCTGTAGCACAAATAAACCTTGTTACATCCTCTTCTCCCCATAATAGAGTTGCTAATTCTAAATCAGAATCTATCCAATTTGAAAAGCCTATATTTTTAGTTTTCATAAAATATTCTCGCATACTCCTCACCCATCCTTATACAAAATACTTTATAACTTCCCATTTATCTTGATCATAAAATCATACGATTGTTCATTATACTAATTCTATTGAACTTAAAATGTAAGCCCCAATATGTTAACTCAACCTTAGAACCTTGTAAAATAGTTCATTTACAGACTTTCCACCTAATGCTCTAAGATTTTTTTCACGACTAAACTCATAGGTAAATCCACATTTATCTATTACTTTTTTAGATCTAACATTGAAATCGTAATGGCTAGTCCATATCAAATCTACATTATAATTTTCAAATAAATATTTCATTAAATATTGTGTAGCTTCAGCGGCATAACCTTCTCCCCAATAGTCTGGATGTATTGTATATCCTATATATCTCTGATTTAGACTAGCATAATTTTCATGTGGTTTAGTTATATCCATCCCAATAGAGCCAATAACTTTATTCGCACAACTCAAAACAATTGCATAAGACAAATTATGAGCAATATAATTTTCTATACATTTTTTACTTACTTCTATATCTGTAATAATATTATTACCAGCACATTCACCAACTCTTTTATCAGACATAAATTCATGGAAATCAATAACATCACCTTTATTCCATGGTCTTAATATCAATCTCTTAGTATAAATACTCTTCATAGTCATACGCATCCCTCCATGTATTATTTGATAGATATTTGCCTCTATTTCAAGCCTCTAACTTCATTTTATATTAACATATATTTCAATTTTATCCTATTAAATCTAAATCCATCAAGTGAATTTAATTTATAAACTCTATAATTTACTTTTTAATTCATTTATAACATCTTTGTTAGAAAGTAAAATAATTGTTTTAAAGCATAATAAAAGGATTGGTCTGCTGCGTTAATACACGCTATAACTCAATCCCTAGGTAATTTTTCTTTCTTATTATTTTGTTTCACTATCAACAGATCTTTCACCATAGACCTTGGTGACTTTTCGACTTATAATCTCATCAATAGCATGAAATATTATTTCACGCTCATCTAGATTCTTAAAGGGAACATTGACGCACCCCTTACCTTTACCAGGCCTACTAAGCTTTTCCTTTAATATATTGATATAATCAAAATCCATAGTATGTAATGAAAAGTGATTCTTTCCTACAGAAAAAGCAATGTAATTTCTTTCTTTTCCTGAGCCTAGTTTATATGTAGGCATTTTAAAGGAAATCACTTCTTCCAACTGGGGATACTTATTTCTCATATAATTCACAAAGGTTGTTAACCATTCCTTTGAATCCCCTTCAAATTCCGTTAAGTAAATATCTATTTCATTATTCATAAATCTACTTTAAACTCCTATCTTCAAAATGATTATTGGATGTTATTTTTTAAAGACTCTACCTGCTCATTTAAGGTATCCAAATATTTTATTTTCGATTCATATTGTTTTGCGGTTAATGAGCCTAATTGTTCTTTACTATATAAAACAGCAGAATCTCCAGTTTCATTAAAACTTTCAAAGCTTATATCTAAATTCTCTTCCTTTGAGTACTGATTTAAAATTTTAACATATTCTTCAGCTTTCTTAAAATGTTTTTTATGAAGATGCACGAATGGTAACATCACTATAAACATAAGTCCACTTGGTGTATACATAAATGTAAGTAAATTTGACTTTGCTTTTTTTATATGTTTTTGAGCATCAATACAATGCTTTTCAATATTCAACATATACAATTTCCCCCTTTTGATGTAGATAATATATTACCACACCATTTGTAATATTATAACAACATTGCACTCTAAATGTAAATTGTATATATAGCTTTTAACACTTTATGAAGGATACATAAATAATTGATCCGTTCAATAAACAGTATTTTTATTTGCAATACATCTTTTGTTTTTTTAATTCAATTTTATTCCAATTATTAAAAAATTAATATATAATGGATTTATAAAGAAAACTCTTATGGTATTATAAGGAGGCTTTAGAATGAAAAAATATAAGAATATAATTTTATGGGTTCTTACAACTGCAGTATGGACTATATTAACTTTACTTTTAACTCTATGGCGTTCCAATGTAAAAGGCACCCCTTTTCAAGATACCTTAACTTTTACTTCTTTGGGTATGACGGTTTTTGGTATATTACTTATTATGAGTCGTGGAGCCACAAGGAGTCCAGTGGAATTTTCAGCAAGAAGTCACCTGTTATTTCCATCTTATAAAGCAGACAGTATACTAACCAATAACCATGGAAAAAGATATGGATATGATTATAATTGGAAGTTTTTCTTTAACGGATATTCTATTCTTGTTGCTGGAATTATATGTGTTCTAATACTTGTTATTATAATTTAAAATTTTCACCTATAATTGCATTCTTTCTTCTTAAAATAAAAAGAAGTAAGTATCTAAATTAATAATACTTACTTCTTATCATTACATTATACTTCTCTTACTAGTTAGTTATCGTTTCTACTTACGATATCAAAAAGCACTTCAAATATAATTTAACCAACTTCCTCAATGAATCTCAAGCTTTTTATCTTGCTTATTGAACTTATAATGGTGCTATTCTCTGCTGGATCATCTAAAAATAAAGACATTTGGATTGATGCTCCATGAATACCACTAAATTTTATCTTTCCAATATTAACATCGACAATTTTACACTTGCATTGTTTAACCTGTTGAATGACCTCACTAATTTCAAGTACATCCTCTAGCTCAATATATAAATTTAAAACTTTAGCTTTTCTATATATTTTTGCTTCGATTCTTGGGGTAACTCTGAGTACTAGATACACTGATATCATAGCTAATATTACACCGCTGTAAAAACCAATTCCTATAGCTAGTCCAATACACGCACTACACCATAACCCGGCTGCAGTAGTAAGTCCCTTCACATTATTCTGTGGAGTAACCATTATGGTCCCTGCTCCTAGAAAACCAATTCCACTAATAACCTGAGCAGACATTCTTGTTACATCGCCGCCATAACCAATCGTTTGAGTTATATACTGAGCTGTAACCATCACCACTGCTGCTCCTAAGCAAACAAACTGATGAGTTTTCATGCCAGCTGGCAATCGCTTTACTTCACGGTCTATCCCAATCATTCCTCCAACAATTATTGCTAGTATAAATCTAAATGCAATTGAAACTATATTAACCTGTTGAAGATAATCCATCAAAGGAGTTAATGCATCCATATTATCCCTCCTTTTATCCTTCTTACTGGTTATTATATCAAAGGGAATAGGTTTTATCACTATTTTCTAAAACAATTTCAAGGCTGTCCATACGGATTATGCTTCTTAAGCTGTGATTTATCTCTTCATTAAATTCAATACTATTTTTATTATTTCAACTTCGTAACTATCTTTTCATAAAGTTCCTTAGTTGCTTCTGGTGTTTCTGCATTAATAACCACCATTCCTTCAGTAGTATCAATGGTTATATAACTCTTGCACTTATTGTAAACATAAAGGGTATAGCTTCCAAATTCAGCATTTTTAAAACTTCCTTCTGAAAGCTTAATGCTTCCCATACCATTTGTTCTTTTCCCTAAATTAATATCATCTTTTAAAGAAATATCTTCAATAACATCAAGACTTAAAGCATAATCACTCCAATAGGAACCAATAATATTTATCTCACTATCATTAATAGTAGTCTTAATATCTCCAGTAACGAGGGTAATAGTAGTAATAATTAAAATTGCTGCTACAAAAACTACAACACCAATGACAAGTTTTTTATTATTTTTTGAGGATAACTCATCATCTTCTTGATAAACCATCTCTTGTTGATTCTTAGACTTACATATTGTATTACTGAGAATCAACATAATAACTACAACAAGAATAATCCCAACAGGTAACAGCCACATTATCCAACTTGGCTTATCATAGCCAAAACTAGCACTAATAGCCATTATTATAGCAAGTGCAGCCATACCACTCCCCATAACCCTACATAGTTTCTTTTCATCATACATTGCCTTTTCAGCCCTGCTGGCAGTATTGTATCCAGCAATCAAAAAAGCGCCCTTTCCCAAAAGCAATATTATTGCAAGTACTGCAAATAATACTACCATTGACCATTCTAAAATACTACCCATCATAATTTAATCCTCCTAATTAATAGACATTATAAAAATATATGTTTTTATGGACACTTTAAAATAACTATAATTTTCACTTTGAATTATATAACAATTTTGATTTAATTATAACATATTTTTCAAATATCGAACTATTCAACAAATCTAAGCTACTTATAATGTAATAGAAGTAGCCTTAAAGTTTTCTGTACTAATCACTACTGGTAAATATCAAGCTATTATCCTTATTAAACACTGTAATGGTCAGCCTTTAAGCTTGTAATCTAATAGCCTCTCTGTTATAGTGTATTAATAATATACTTGGAGGTGTTGATATGATAATTTCATATTATAAATATAGATTAAGAAAATAGTACACAAGATGTGGCTATTTTCGATTTAAAAGCATAGTCATAGTCTTGTGTTTTTTTATTTAAAAAAGCAATAAGGAGATTATGATAATGAATATAGTAACCCAATATGAAAAGTATAATAAAATAGTAGGGATGTTTATATGCCCTATTTGCCAATCAAAAATGAATTTTAGTAATTACAATAGCATAGTTTGTGGCAAAAGACATTGTTTTGATTTGTCTAAGCACGGATATATAAACTTTATTCCTAATCAACAGCAAACAAAATATACAAAGGATTTGTTTGAGAGTAGAAGATATATTTTTGAAGAAGGTTTTTATAAGCCTTTGGAAGATAATATAAAAAAGATCATAAAACAATACCTTGATACTTCTAAAGCCTTAAAAATGTTAGATGTAGGTTGTGGTGAAGGATTTTATTCAAGAGGATTATCTGCAAGTATAAATAATCTAGATATTTATGCTATGGATAATGCTAAGGATGCTATTATTTTAGGGGCTAAAAAAGAACAGAAAATTAAATGGTTTATAGGTGATTTATCTAATATTCCATTAAAGTCAAATTCAATGGATTTACTACTTAACATATTTACACCATCCAATTATAGTGAGTTTACACGAATTTTAAAAAGTGATGGATATTTAATTAAAGTTGTTCCTGGCGCAAATTATCTTAAAGAGTTAAGAGAATGTGCTGCGAATCAATTAGCTAATCAAAAATATTCAAATGAATCAGTAATTGATTACTTTGCAAATCATATGAACTGTGAAGAAGTTCTAAACTTAACATATAAAATGGCTGTAACAAAAGAAAATATTGATAACTTTTTAAAGATGACACCTATGATGTTTAATGTAGATAAAGAAAAACTATTTGTTGATGATATAAATAAAATAACTTTAGACTTTACTATTATTGTAGGGAAAAATTAAAAGATTAGATATAAAATATTAAAGTTTATAAACTCTTACATGTACTTTTAGTGCAAGTAAGAGTTTTTCACTTAAACTTTTTTCTGATATTCCACATTTTCCCTATATCAGATATTGCATCTCCTTTATTTAGAGGCTTGTATATCTTTTTCGCAAGTATAATCTTCGGAGCTTGAGTCTCCTAGCGGATAAACCTCAATTTCATAATCTGCTGCTCATTTGTACCACAAATCGGAACCCATTCTGTTGTTATTCTTGTCCACATTGCATCCATTGGATGTTCCTTTTCTCTAAGGTTCCATCTCACAGTAACTGATTGCAAATAGGACATCTTATTTCTTATTTATTCAATAAACCTTCGAATAACAGTCGTAAACTCCTCATTGTTTTCAAGATATATCATATGTTTTCCTTGTATAACCTTTACCTCTTTATTAGGAAACATAAAGTTCTTATAATGATTTGGCCCAATAGCATAGTCTTCATCTCCAGTTATAATAAGTACAGGTATAAATATATCCTTTGTCATATCAAAATAACTTGTAAAATATTCTGTATTATTAAAAGCTTGATTTGCCATAACGGTATTAAAGTTTTCTATCTTATTACTGACTTGATTTACCCTTAAATAGTTTTCATAATGATTATACTGTAGTTTATAAAATAGGTCTCTTTCAATAAGCTTATTAACTACATATTGCCACTTCTCTAATACTGAATTAACTTCAGTATATTGCGAAATCTCTTCATCTAATAGTTTAGCTCCATACCTCCATTGATTTTCAAGAGAATCCTCCATAAAAAGCGTTGTATTTAGTAAAATAAGTTTCTCCACAGAACTTTGATATTTGTATGCATAATTTGTTGCTATGATACCTCCAAAGGAATGTGCTAGCACTATCCACTTTGATATTCTTAATTTTTTTCTTATCTCTTCAATATCTTCAATCATTCTATTTATAGAATAATCATCATTGACAGTTCCCCCTGACCTTGCACATCCTCTTTGATCGAAATATATGATCTGCATGGAACTCTCCAAAGAATTCCCACCTAACATTTCAAAATCAAGACTTCCTTCTCCAGGTCCTCCATGAATAAATAAACATGGAATACCTTCACCAGACACTTTTACATATAAATTAACTTTGTCATTCATTTCCATATACATTTGAATATGCCCCTTACTTTTAATTCTAAAGTTTCTTCACGTTTACATAAATCTAATCAAATAAAGTGTACTCAATAAGCTAGGTAAAAGCTTAAATAGATTCTTAAGCTAAAATCTAAGGTTATTTCTGAGAATAAACTAGTCCAATTAAGATTTGTTATAAAGTAAGCTTCCTGAATTAAATTTTCTTTTTCTTATATTTAACATGATAATAAACATCTGGAATACATAAAATCAATAGAAATATTAATACTGTAATAGAATTATAAATCGTTGTGTTACTAGCAAAATTATTTAGAGGTGTTAGGCTTATAATAAAACAAAGGATAGCTGATGCAGGACCTCCAATCATAAGTAATTTTCCACATAAACAATTTGCCTTCTTATAGTTTTCTTCACTACTTAAAGAAAATGGGGTCTTTAATCCAAATTTTGGCGTATCCCATTCTTTAGGAACTATAAATAAGATAAATCCACATATAAACATACAAATTGACATAACATAATTGCTTTGCAATGTATTACCCCCTTAAAAGATAGCTATATTAATATATACAAATTACAATGAATTAGATACCATATTTGCCAAACTAGTATTTACAAATTAGCTTCTTTACTTCATCTTACTCTTAAATATAAACTAACCTCAAAATTTCAATTTAGATCTTTTAATAGTTTAATGTTATTAAAGTAAACTTAATTATTAGCGAAGATTAATCCAATATATTTGTTGTTCTTTACCTTTATGAAAATTCTCGTCTGTTAATATACCACCACAACTCATGGCAGTGTGGCTTGAAGCAGTATTATCTTTATCACAGGTAATCATTACTGTTGGGATTTTCATATCCTTTGCAATCTCTAAAACAAGTAGTAATTGTTGCTTACCATAACCCTTTTTTCGCTCAGTTGGACGAATTCCGTAGCCTATGTGTCCTCCATGTTTTTCTAATTCATCAGTTAAAGAGTGACGGAGCTGAATAGTCCCTATAATTCTATTATCAGATTTCCTTACAGAAAGGAAGGTGCTGGCATGAACATTATCGCGAAGCTTATCCTTCTCAATTGAAAGAACAACTTCAAGCCATTCATCAAAATCATTACAACGATATAGTCCACAACTTCCATTGATATTAGTTTCTGCAAAGTCTAAATACTCTTGTTTGTATTCTAGAATTTTTTCTTCTAAAACCTTTGATGGTTTTACTAAAATTAATTCACTCAATTCAATACCTCCTAATTTAAATAATTTGTAGTTACCCTATAATATAAAGGTTAAATTAAAAACACCGTATATCCTAGTTGGATAGTACGGTATTATGATTAAATTAATATATAAATTTCCTTCATGATAATCTAAGATTACGTATTGCCTAACTTTTGATTATTATGAGTTTACCAGATTAAAAAGACTCAAAAATCGTTTTTCCATATATCTTATTAAAGCAACTATTAGCTTTACATGTAAATTCTGATGGTGTAGAGTGTCTACTTGATAAGCCTACACTTTTCCAATCGGCAGCCCATATTAGATAAGGGGATAAAGGGAATGTATCTTTAACTTTCAAATGACAACCATCTCTAATTAACAAACCATCCTCTGCTACCTTTCTCATATCAAAATATAGTCTCACACCTGGTTCATAGTAGTTATCTGGATTTGTAAGTATTTTACCATTTTGTTTTGATAAAACAACAATTTCACTTGAAATACCACCATCTGAAAACATTATATAATCCATAAAATCTTCAGGATCTCCTAATTGGTTACCTATAGGCTTACGCTCCCAGTCTTTTCTTTCGTTGCTTAATATGTTCCATGATTTAAGACAATTATCTTTTTTTATACTTTGCCAGCAATCTATTGAAGTACTATGCACCATTACTTGAGGTTCATAATCTCTTAAATAAGGTTCATTAAAATGATGATGATTATAGGCTATCTTTGCTTCATATAAATCATCATCAGAAACAGATAATATAATATTTTTATTATGTCTTGTTTGAAATTCAATAAAATCCATTAGTGACATTTTCCATTTAGAATGTTTCTTGCTCACTTTTAATGTATAAATCGATTTTACTCCACCACCAACCATTACTTCATATTCCTCTGAATCTGTCAAACAGTACGCAATCCAACTGCTATCATATTCTTTATTGGTAAAAGGATTAATATCTTTACCTATAAACTCTTCTGAAACTTTATATATCAAACATTCTCACCTTCTCTAAAGTAAATTAGACTAATAGCAACAGAAACAATTTTAGTTAATTATAACATATTTTATAAATATTATAATATTTAATTTTCAAAGAGCTTACTTTATTAACTAATTTGCAATATCCTTGAATTGAGAAATAAAAAATACCGTATATTCTATTAAAATAGTACGGTATTATCATTAATTCAATATTGCATTATAATTTTGAAATAATGTGAAAGTATTTTTCTGATTTACTCTAGAAATTGGAGTTTATCTTACTCTACTACAACGTACATAATAGTCGTAAAATCTGGTCCAATGCACGTTATTCCTTTTTCAACGATATTTAAACCATTTCTAAAAATTTCTTCTTCAAAATGCTTAAAATTAACCATTTTACATGAAGTTGATGCAATAATCATTTCATTACCAGTTTCCATGTGAACTCTTTTAGAATCTTTAAATGCTTCTTCTATATCTGTTTCAAATTCATATTCGCCATCCCCCATTGTTAGAATTAGAGCCTTACCATTTTCATTTAAATGATTCTTGACAAATGATAAGAAAGCATCTCTATCCTTTTGAAGAACTAACATATGAATAACCGCTACAGAATAAATAAAATCAAATCTTTCATTCAAACTTGAACTACAAGCATCTAAAACTCTAAATGATTTACTATTATCTACATTAATTGATCTGCAATAATCAATAGCTTCATTTGATACATCTGTTGCTAATATGTTGTATCCATTTTTTAAAAGAAATCTAGCATCCCTTCCCTCGCCACATCCTAATTCCAGTATTTTTCCGTTACTATAGTTATACTTTTTTATTGTTTCTAAGACTATAGGCGATGGATTATTAGATCCCCAAGAATACCCTTCTTTATGAACTTGTTTATATCTTTTTTCGTATGCATTATAGTAGTTATTCATAACTCAACCTCCAATCAGTAATTATTTTATATAAACCCCATATTTAACACTCATTATAATTTAAATTTATTTATTAAACTAAAATTACTTATTTGAGTTACTATCTTCAATTGCAGATATAATAAAATAGCCCATAGTGGCAATTGCTAAAATAACCCCCAAATACCCTTCAATATTCATAAATGCACCTATATAAATACCTAGAAATCCAACAAAACTTGTCGTTATTAACGCTTTAATAGATTTTTTCATGCTCTATCCCTCAATTCCATGTTATTTTGTAATAGTTTATTACTTAAAATAATCTAACTAGTAAATTCCTATTTATCGCTTAGTAAAAAATTAACCATATTCATATAAAATACAATTATAAGTTGATTATAATATATTCTGTAAATAGCATGTTGTACTATTTTCATGTAATTTTATCTCTATAGTTCATTAAAGTCTCATCTTTTATAGATCATTTTAACAAACAAAAAATCCAACTATTAACAAAATACCTGAGATAATCATAATAAAACTAATCAATATAAATATTCCATCAAACTTGCTTTTTGTTTTTCTATATAATTCTATGTAAGTCATAAAGTAACTAATCCCTATCATTGTCATTGTAGCAGACCTTACGAATTCACTTATTGAATTTTTAAAAATAAATTGAAGTATAAACCATAAAGCTATGAGCACAATTATTGATTAATAAATACAAAATCAAGATAATATATGTGTAATTTGTTTTTTTTGTAAATATATAGTATGATACTTACAAAATCACTAATAAAAATTTAATAGGAGGTCTTTGTTATGATGACTCTATTCTATTATTTGATAGTTATATTAATAATAGTTTTTTCGATTCTTGCATTAATGTGTCTTTATTACTTTTCAAAACAGCAATATGATAATTTCTATGTTAAATTATTTTTAACTAGTGATTCCCTTAAACTACTAAAAGCAAATCAAATTTCTCATACCAAAATCAAAATTATATTAACTTCTAAAATTGCTATTTTTATAATCTTAGGAGGCTTAATCATTTATTTTTTCAATTCTGATAATATAACAATTAAATATATTCTTATATGTTCATTATTTATAAATAAGTTTATTGCAAATAAACTTATTGAAAAAACATTTGCAACATAAAAATAATGGAAGTAGAATCGTAATTCTACTTCCATTATTTTTATTGTGATATGTTAAATAAAAAGCTTAGAAATTTTCTCACTTGTAGATTATTCATTTACTGCAAGCAATCTTTCAATTTCATTCTTAATTCTATTTTTATAATCTTCTCGCACTTCATTACTTGGTCTTGTGGATTCATCAAACAATACACTATTAGGCAACTGATAAACCGAGCTTATTATAGGAGTATCTCCCTTCACCCTCGGATATAAATGCCAATGAATATGAGGGCATCCATTACCCAGTAACTCATAATTCATTTTATCTGGTTTAAACACATTAGAAACAGCTTCTGCAATTAAGGACATTTCTTCAAGGTGTTTAATTTTAAAGTTATGCTCTAAGTTATGTAACTCTGGTCCATGTTCTTTACAGTTAAAAACAGTATATCCCTTAAACCTTTGAAACCACCCCAATATAACATATCCTGTTTCAAGTTCCATAATAAAATAAGGATCATTCTTAATGTTGTTTTGTTGTTCACACATCTTACATTGCATAGTGTAACCCCCTAAACAAAATACAAATTTTGCGTTTTAATAAATGACAAATGCATATTAACTATTTGAAATTATATCATACAATTACAAATAGTTTCATAACAACGTACAACTGGTTTGATTTCATATTTAATCATTATTTCCTTACATCTCTTTCTTCACAACATCTTTGTATTTTAATTATTCACCATATATAACATATTTCTTAAACCGCAAATATGCATAGTATTATTGATATTACACAAAATAAGTTGGAAAGGTGGTTATACTATGAAAAAAACCTCTACTATGTTATTAATTTTAATGACATTAGTATTTAGTACATTTATTGTAACTCCCGCATTTGCTGACAACACATTTAAAGAGGGTGTTTATAAAGCAGCTGATTTTAATTTTTCAGCAAATGAGACTTATATCATTCAAAATATCTCACCAACTTATAGTGTTTACATTACTCTTTATGATGAAAATCAACTTATAATACAATCTATTCGTCTAGAACCTAATTCAGATAAATATAATTTGATTCCCCTTAAACCTGAATATAGAATTGTAATAGTTGGTAACGGTGAAGTATTTATTGACAACGGGACACAATAGAGTGTCCTTTTTATATTTCACTACTTCTTTCTATGTGAACTCTTTTAGAGTCTTTAAATGCATCTTCTATATTGGTTTCAAATTCACGCTCTCCATTCCCTATTATAAGAATTAGAGCTTTACCATTATTATTTAAGTGATTCTTTACAAATGATAAGAAATCATCTCTATCGTTTTGAAGAACTAGTTTTTTCTACATACGTTCATCCCTTTTTACTTTTTTTATTTATTCATGTTTCTCACAACTTAATACTATTGTTCATTATCACCTTCGATAAATTGTATTATCCAACTCACAACCTAATACCTTATAATATCATTACATAGTTGTTATGAAATCCCAAATTCATTTTTAAGTTTTTCATATCTATCTCTTTCATGTTCCATGACCTCTAGCATAGGATTATATAAACAGTGTTGCATAACATCTGCATCTATTAAAACTTCTGTGAAGTTAGAATGTATGATGTCTTTATCACTATGACTATAAATTGCATCACAAATTATGTTGGTTTCTTCTTCATTGGTTATATCTAACGATAGCAATATTTCTCTTGCCAGCATAGCTCCTTTGTGTGCATGTTCATTTGTGTCCATTTTAGCATAGGAATATATGTCATGAAGCATTCCGGCCATTACTGCAAGTTCAACATTTGCACCTCGTTTTAATGCAATTAAGGCACAACATTGAGCAACTCCATATAAATGTACATAGGCACATCTTCTTTCATCATGATCTGCCATATTTAAAAGTATTTCATCAATATATTTTCTTAAAATTTCTAATCTGTTCATAGGAAACCCTCCTGTAGTAAAATCATTCTTCAAAATCAAAAATTAACATTAAAAACCTATTTATGTAATAATTGTACACCATTCTTTGCAAAAGAAAAAGGAAACCGATTAGGTTTCCAATAATAATTTTAAATGCATTTAGTATATATTCTAATATTTCTTTAACTTTATCTCTGTTTAATTTCTATTTTACTATTAGCTGCTCATGGTCTTTTGGGACTGAATGCTTTTGTAAGCGAATTCTGCTATATACAGCTCTTTAAAACCTAGGCTATCATATAATTTTCTAGCAGTATTTCCAACAACACACCATAAAACCACTTCTTTATAGCCTCTATTATATATTTCATTACATAAATACATAACAAATTTTTTCCCTATACCATGTCCTTGCAAATCTGTTCTCACTGATACGCTTCCAATCTCATTTCCCTCTAAATGGCCATGTTCAGCAATTTCATGATTTTCTTCGCATGTAAAACGATTAGCTGCATCTGCCTTCCACCCTTGTCGATTTTTTTCACTGGGCTGTTCAATCATAGAATCAGGAAAATCTCCTACTTTAATACGCATTTCATGAAATGCCTGTGCATACAAAGCGTGACTTTGAAGATAGTCTTCATCAACATATAACCTTACAGGAATCTCACCAATCGAGAAAGGGCCTTCTGTATGTTTCATATAAGCACTTGAAAATTGTCTCTCATAGCCAAATTTCCTTGCGAATATTTTTGACACCTCATTATCAGCATGAAAATTTGTGATGATTTTTGATGCTTCTTTATTCAGTTTGTTTTCCCCATACTGAACCACAGATTGTCCTATTCCTTTACGTCGATATTGTGGTGACACAAATACATTTAAGCAAGCTACTTTTTTCCCTGGTATTATTTGAGCTACTGCAACAATTTTCCCTTCTTCGTATGCAGCAGTCAGTGTTTCAGGTTCATTCTGCAATGCCCATAAAAATTCTTCGCTTGTTTCAATATCTTGAAGCAGCATTTCCCTTACCTCAGCATACTTATTTTCACTTATTTCTTTATATCGAAGTTCCATTTTTCTTTTATCCCCCATAATTATCTTAGGATATATAGTCACTACAAATTTCTGTTTAACATTCACACCATCATACTAATGTTCATCAAACAATTTGGATAACTTGGAATTTATCCACTCATAGTATCAGATTATATGGTTTGAATTTTCTGATTATAATGAGTAGAGTAAGCAATTTAATTTTTCAACCAGCTAAGCATATACACTACATCATTTGAGACCCTTCTAAATTTATAATTATCAATTCATATACCACAATAATTTCTTCTTTTAATAAATCAGTCACTCTTTAAGTACTTCTCTTAGATATTCATCACTAAATTCAGTTATCTTTTTTTCTTCACATTAATTGTATGATAATGTTATCTAATTTCTATTATTATAATTGTATTTCCATCAAATTCTCATCCCACATCATTTCTCCTGTTTTCTTAAACCCAACACTTTCATATAACTTTTCTGCAACCATATTTGTAGGTGAAGCTGTTGTATAAAATTTTATATTACCATATTCTGTTTTTACTAAGTCAAACAACTTTAAAATCGCTTTTTTCCCTAGGCCTTTTCATTGATACTCTTTATCAATCATATATCTAAGTAAAATTGTTCTATTTGTATCTTCCTCAACTCCATATAGCATGAAACCAATTAGTGTATCATCTTCGTAAATGCATTTTGCATTCCAATTATCCCATAATAAGCTCACAATAATTGAATTCCAATTGGGTGCTACTATACCTTCCTGTTCCTTAAAAACCTCTAAACAGCTGCAATCATACCAATTTTTTTTTGTTACTTCCTTTAACAAAATCCCCATGTTATTACCTCCTAATTAACTTCTTTTGCTCTATTATTTCTAAATACTAAATATCTAATAGATAACTTGGAATCTCCATTTTAGTTTAATCATGTAATGTTCTGGAACCACTCATTAAACTAATTTATAAATCATAACTTATATTACTTTCTCTATTTAGAAATCAAACTCAATGTTCTCACTACCATTGCTGCTGATACAATTAAAATTAAACTCCCATACTAATAAATTTGGTTATTTAAATTATTTATTTCTGTATAGGATTTTGGGTATAAATTGCTTTTACTATGCCACTGCTTGTATTCTTTGAGCTTGTATATTTTATATTGAAAAAGTAGGATTTTCCTTCAATCAACTCATTATATTGATCTTCTGTTAATTTGTATTTACCATTATCATATTCCAAGAAATACTTCTCATCCTCCTTAATATTTAAGGCATAGGACATATTATATTTTTTACACTCTTCTATCTCTTGTAAATCGTCAGCTGCAACTACTTTTACTAAATTAGTATATACTTCTGCGGTACCGCTTTTTCCAAAAAACATGTAACCAATAATTGCTAAACCTATTAATAAAACACTGCCAAAAACTATTACTTTTATTCTTTCCTTTGTATTAGATTGCATTAACTTCTCCCCCTTTTATTAATTCATTCTTTAATACTAATATTCACTAAACATTTTGGATCACTTGCAATTTACAGTGCAGTTATTTCCTAATAAATTCCAATACCTTGTCATGTAAAACTGGTTGAATTAATGGATATGTTAAATTTTTTGGCATATCACTAAATAGTTTTATTCTTTCTATCTCAAATTCTGGTAGCCTATCAACTTCCTCAATTTCAGCATAGTACAATTGTCCAAAAGATTCTGTATATTCTACTTTTTCATCTCTTTCTACTGCATAAATACATACTGGTGTTAACTTATACTTCTTTGCTCCAGTTTCTTCAAACAATTCTCGAGAAGCAGCTTCCATAATAGACTCGTTCTCTTCCCTATACCCTCCAGGAATCTCCCATGTGCACCTATCTTTATGCTTTACATAAATCCACTTATTTTTAAACTTAGACATTATTACTGCAAATGCTAATTTATCATCTTCAATGCTATTTAGCTTATAAAAATTAACTTTAATCATATAAATTACTTTTCTATTAATTCACTTATAGAATGTATTATTGGATATTTGCTCGTTAACTTTTGTGAGTTGTATACATCAATTAATATTGGAATCATGCCAAATTCTTCTGCAGCCTCTAAGTTTGATTCACTATCATCTACAAATATTGCTTCTTCAGGCTTAATTCCCAACTCTTCAATTGCTATTTTAAATAAAATCTTTTCTGCTTTATATGAAGCATAAACTGATGACATAACAAATGTTGAAAAATACTTTCTTAAATCATTATTGATAAATACTCTTTCTAAAGACGGCCATGTATCTGAAACTACTCCCAATAAATATTTATCCTTAAGAACATTTAAAGATGGTTCTATATCATCAAAAAAGAAAAATTTATCATCATTATAAACATTATCTCTCGCTAATAACTCAATAATTTCATTGTTTATATTAGGATATTTTATTTCTCTCAATACAATTTCATAAAATTCCTTAAACATTAAATACTCTTCTTCTTCTGTTTCAACTAATAAGATTTTATTAATATGCTCACATGCTATTCTCATTGCTTTATCCATATCTTCATTGCTATAAGTGAAATCTTCTCTAGCAATTATTTTCATAAAATTAGGTGTTATAAACCAATGTCCTGTTCTTGGAACATTTAAAGTTCTTCCTGAATCAAATAAAATTGCCTTTATATTGTTCATATCCATATGAATTTTCTCCCTTATTACTAAACTTTTGCATTGATATGATATCTAACTTAACTAATCTCCAAATTCCTATTTTGATTTATATTCTCCTATGTTTGTCCATCAAACCACTTTAATAAGTTGATAACCTTTAATCAAATCTCTAAATTTGAATTTATCACCTTCAAGTTATTCTAATGCTGTAAATTTAATTTTAATTTACAGTTTCTTTTCCATAGATATAAACTCCATCTCACCTTTAACTGTTCTACCAATATATTCACCAGTAACCTTAAAGTCTAAACTATTATAAAGTCTTATGGCTCTTTCATTAAATTTAAGAACTGAAAGACCTATGTTTTTCAGATTATATTTTTCTTTTGCAAATGATAAAACTGCTTCCATAAACGCTTTTCCATTTCCTTGACTTGTAAGGCTTGGCTTCATTTGAACTGCAAATTTAACTTGATCATTAAGATAAATATTACAATAACCAACAAGAGTATTATCCTTTTTATAAATTGAATATGTATTTTCATCGGTTGGAAAACTTTTTACATAATCAATCTTTCCTTGAGAGAAGTCATTATCAAAAAACGAATAAACTCCTTCATATTTCCAAGTAAGCATATCCACTACATCATCATTTGAGACTCTTCTAAATTCATAATTACCAATTTCATATACCATAATAATCTCTCCTTTTATAAACGGCTCATTCTTTTCATCATTAAATTCCGATTCATCTAAGACTACGAACTACATTAAATCCACTTTTTTATTTTATCTTCAAAATAATTCCCTATCTTTACCACTTCATTCATAACGATTCTAATACTATCTTCATTTAGAAACCAATTCTCCTTTGAAATTCCTCTTTTATCTATTATAGGAGAAATATAAAAATGTACATTTGAAGGAAAAACTGATTTGTAAGTTAATAAAGCTCTTCTTGCATGATATGCTTTGCACACTAAAATAACATTTTCTATTGGTATATCTAACGACTGTAATACATTCCATGAAAATTTAGCATTTTCAAATGTATTTTGTGCTTTATCTTCTTTTAAAATTGACTTTTCAGGAATACCTAAGTTTATACCTATTGCTTTTAGATAATCCCATTCTGACTTACTATCAAGTAATTTAGAATTTGTTCCTCCGCTTGGTAGTATATATTTAGCAAATCCACTATTATAAAGTTCTGCTGCTCTTTCCATAAGTTGAGCTTGGCTTGCTCCTGGTATTAATATTACATCTGATTTCTTTATATCGGATTCAGCAAATATAAATTCACTTATACAATCAAATGGATAATTCACTTAATTTCACCTCCAATTAAGTTCGTCATTTAACACTATAGTTCATAATACGACTTAGATGACTTGGAAATTCACAAACAGTAATCTAACTATTCTACTATACCCTCTATTAATCCATATTTTTGATAAAATGCCAACCCACTTTTATTTTGTAGCATGCACATTAAGGATGCATATTCGTAATCATAATTTTTAAAAATACTTTTAAAAGCATGAGTTAATATGTATGAACCATATCCTAATCTCTGATAATTAGTTTTAACTACTATTTTATCCACAACATTTCCCTTAAGCCAATAAAACCCTATAAGTTCATTTTCATTCCAAAAAGATTTGAAAGAATCAATAAAATAACGTTTTGTACTTATATCACGCATATATTCAATTGTGTCATCCAAATTACTAGATGGAACTTGAAAACTAAAAGCATTATTCAATAGTATGCAATAATCATTGATTAAGCCTATATCAAATATCTTTTCATTTAGTATAAATTCATTTAATTTTTTATCAAAATCTTTTCTATAAAGAATAAATTCTTGACAAATCCAAGGATTATCTGGATCAAGGATATAATCTGTTGTATTCATAACTAGCACCACCTAATATAACTAATCTGTTATAAATACCCTATATTCACCTTGAATAGTGCGGTATTTACTTTATATTTATTTTTCCTAATATATTAAATTTGTTCGCAAAACTTAATTGACAAATTCCTATTTATTAATCCCTGCAATTAAACTTGCACACAAACGTAATTTATTTACTTTATAGATAGAGTACATATATACAATATAGTCTACTTTTTCAATTACTTACCAATTTATTGTAACATAATCCAAGGATACTTATAATATTAAATGTAAAAGTTTAGAATATAACCTTTATGGAAATAATAATTATTGTTTCCATAAAGTCTTAAATAACCCATGTTATATATAGAATTCTTAAAATTGTGATACAATATTTACTATAAAATACATTCCAAATTTATAAAAGGAGGAAATATACTTGAAGGATATTTTTAAAAAGGAATACAAGATAAATATTTTTAATGTTGATTCCGATCATATATGCAAATTTTCATCTTTAGTAGACTTCTTGTGGGATATCGTTATATCTCAGTCTGATTCTTTAGGAGAAACTAATGAAGGTTTTGTTCATAATCAATGTATTTGGGTACTTTTAAAGTATGATATAACTATATATGAATATCCTAAATTTAAAGATACTATAACTGTTAACACTAAGGTGTTAGGTACAAAAAAGTTTTATGGCTATAGACAGAATACAATAAAAAACTCTGAAGGAAAGGTTATAGGAGAAGTTTTTTCAACAGCTATATTAATAGATTTTGAAAATAGGCGTCCTATGCGAATCTCCTCTGAACAAGGCGAAGTATATGGACTTAATGGAGAATTACATGAAGTGCCACCTTTAGATGATATTCCTAAAATAAAAGAAGAGGACTACTTAAAGGAATACCCTGTTAGATATAGTGACATAGATTCCAATGGGCATGTTAATAATGTAAAGTATATGGAAATGGCAATAGATACTTTACCAAGATCAATCCTAAATGAATATAAAATCTTTAATATTAAGGTACTGTTTAAAAAGGAAACAACTGATGGTGATACATTACATATTGCCTCTGAAGTAATTGAAGATGAGAATAGTCCGATTACTACTCTTCATAATATTACAAGCAACGATGGAAAGCTTCTTAGTAAATTGCAATTTATATGGAAGAAAAAATAGGATGGTTTTATCTAATAAATTTAAAAGGGCCATATTATTTATCATTAATATGACCCTTTTAAAATTTGCTAATTCTGTTTTTTAACCTTTATTGTGATAGCGTTCACCATCAACAATGAAACTACAACATTTATGTGATTTATCTATAACTTCATTTTTCTCTAAGAGCTTCGACTCCAACCATTTGTGAAATTGAAATTTTCTAGTTCTATTATCTAATATTATTACACGCTCTTTATCTTTTACACTCTTCCAACATAGCTACGTGTTAAGTTAGGCATTGTAATATATCCCGCATTGCTATATTTTTCATAAATCCTTTTTAATTCATTAACATAGTTATTATACTGTGCATCATTACTTTTTAGTGCAAATGAAGATGATAGATTTCGTCCAATAAATCCATCCATATCAAAAATCAAATTATTAGAGAAAACTTTTGTTTCATATTTACCATTAAAAAAGTCTGAAAAATCATCTTCATTAATTTTATCATTCATACCACCTGAAAAACCCTTGAAATTAGGGCAATATTTGCGATTAACTTCATGGTTTTCTATCACTAATTCATTTTTATTATCTCTAGCGTTCCAAACCAAAATCACTTTTCCTTCAGGTTTCAAAATGCGCTGGCACTCTTTTTTAAACTTTTCCCTATCAAACCAATGAAAAGCCTGTGCAACAGTAATGTAGTCAACGCTATTATCGTCAATAGTTGTATTTTCAGCATTTCCATTAATAGATGTAAATCCAGGATAATTATTTAAATTATTTTCAGCAATAAAGCGCATATCTTCATTAGGTTCAATGCCATACACCTTACAGCCTTTTTCAAGTAATTGCTTAGTCAAAATACCAGTACCTGAGCCTATATCAGCAATAATACTACTTTGAGAAATTCCTACCTCTGTAAAAAGGTAATCAATAAAGTTCATAGGATATGATGGACGATATTTAGAATATATTTTTCCCATACCATTAAATTTATTTTCATTCATATATTTAACCTCCTAAGCTAATGCAAAAAATATTACACATAATTTATAATTCATAAAGATTAAAACTACTTAAATAATCGCAATAGCATTTTTCTCTTTAATGTATCTACTATTTTATATTAACAGCAGTATTTTATAATTTTATAGCAAGTTTTTTAATTGTTTTCTCTTCACCATTTATATATTGACATTATTACAGGCTTTGTTAACTCTCTCAGTAGTCAATAACATAACTAAAACAAATATTACTAAGAAATATGGTAATATACCAAAGCCTACTATTTGTGATAATGCTCCAAAAAGTGGTGGTACAAAAGTGCTCCCTACATAAGCTGTAGCCATTTGAATTCCCATTATCCCTTGTGATAATTCCTTTCCAAATCTATTTGGAGTTTCATGTATCATGGCTGGGTATATTGGAGCACAGCCTAATCCTATCATAATTATTCCAATCAAGTGAACTCCACTTACTGGTATAAAAAGTAGTGCTGCTCCGGTGATACAGATAACTTGACCCAACCTAATCATCTTCCTATTATTTAACTTCATAGCAATAAATCCAGCTAAAAATCTCCCAACAGTAATCCCTAAGTAGTAAAGTGATAACCACTTTGCAGCCTTCTCTACAGATAAGCCATCATTGGTAACTAAAAATGAGCTAACCCATAATCCTGTGGTTACTTCTACTGCACAATAACAGAAAAATGCAGCTAATGCAGGCTTTGCTCCTGGTAGTTTAAATAAATCCACTATTCTAATGCTTTCCTTAACTTCTTCATCTGATTTACTTTTAGCCTCAAACTTTTTCCATAAAGGAAGTGAGATGAATAATCCAATAACTAATATAGCTTGAATTGTTCCTATTGTTAGGTATCCTAATCTCCAGCCATTTTCTTTTAGTAAGTAAAATGACATTATAAATGGGCCTGCTGTAGCCCCTATTCCCCAAAAGCAGTGTAACCAATTCATATGCTTAGCTTCATAATGTAGTGCCACAAAATTATTTAATGCTGAATCCACAGCACCTGCTCCTAATCCTAAAGGAATTCCTAATATACAAATCCATATAAAGCTAGGTGATATATAAATACCTAGTAAAGCTGCTGCAGTTAAAAACACGCTAAAGGCTGTAACCACTCCTGTTCCAAACCTTCTTATGAGCTTTTCACTGAAGAAACTTGAAACTATAGTTCCTCCTGCAACTATCATTGTAGCCATCCCTGCATAGGAGGAAGGTACGTTTAAATCTAAATGAATCATTGGCCAGCCTGACCCTAGTATTGCATCAGGTAACCCTAAACTAATGAATGATATATATATAATAGCTAATAAAACTGTTAACATATCTGCTTTCCCCCATCTTATCTTTTATTTAAAAACCTTATGTTCACTATTTAAAACTTCTAGTGCAATCTTTATCATTCCATTTTTGTAATCTTCCTCAAAATCATTGCATGTCACTATATTTGTTGAAAAATAATTGTTTAAACTTTTCCTTGTTTTTTCACTTATTATCTTTGCACTATTCTCATTGAAGAAATCTCCATATAATACAAAGTGCTCTGGTGCCACTACACAGCTAAATATAGCTATAACCTTGCTAATTGCTTCTGTTATTTCCTCTTCATTATCATAATTTATATTTATCCAATCTATATCAAGCGGCATATATGCCATCTCCCCTGCAAAGTTTGATTTACCTGTATGTATCTCACCATTTATAACTAAGCCTGAGCCAGGCAGATATACTCTATTAAATACTAATCCAACTACAGTTACATTATCATTGTTATCTATCTTAGTGCTATAATATCCATTAACGGCTGCGTTAATATCATTTACAAATATAACTTTAACACCATATTTTTCTTTATAATGCTTCATAAATTTATCTCCTGCAATTCCAGGATAATCTATTACATTTACAACTCCATTTTCCTCTGTCCCAGGCAATCCAAAGGCTATGACTTCTATAGATTTATACTTATCAAATAATGAATTTAGTGTTTCATCAAAAGTGTTATATTCGATATTCTCAAAATTAAATTCCTCTTCATAAATACATTTACCTAATAAGTTAGTAACTAAAAATCTTATATAATCCTTGTTATCTCTAGTAAATCCAAAAGCTATAAGGGCACACCTAAACATATCATTATAAATATAAACTGTTGATGGACGCCCTCCATTTGAGGACCTGCTTTCTCCTAGAAAAACCTCATTAGTTTCTACCATTTCTTTTAACAATCCATTTACGGTTACTACGCTTAATCCTGTTTTTTGCGCTAAATTAGTAGCTGTAGACTCAATTTCATACCTAAAAGAATTACGTATTAAATTTTTATTGATCTCTTTCATTAATTTACTATCTGCTCTTTTCATCTTTCACCCAACCTTTTTAAAGACACTTTATAAAGTATCTTTATTATATACAATAATGTTTCTGATGTCAACCATATTTTGTAAAAACTCAAAAACCCTTCAACTACTTTGAAAAAGCATTTGGATTTTATATAACCTTTTAATCAACAAAGTATCCTAACAATTCTCCTAAAAAAATCAAACCCGATTAAATAGACTATTATTATCTACTTAATCGGGTTAAGTTTAACTTTTTATTATTTATCTTATCTGCTTAATAGTTTGCAGCTAAAACACAGACAATACTTTTCATTCGTTATTAATTTAATAATTTATTTCCTTTTTCACATATTTCATAAATCTCATCATACTTTTTCCCTATAAGGGGTATTACTTTTTCTGTATCTCTACCCATAACTTTTTTGTAAATAAAATAAGGAAGAATCCAGCCAATAAATGCAGGTATAGCAAATAATATGCACAATGGTATATTAGGTATTGGTGCTGTTACTGCAAAAACTGATGCTGCCATAAAGGCTGTTCCCAAAATGCCTACTATTAATGCATACATAGTTGCTGCTGATGTTTTAGATTTTTCCAATGCCTCAATTTCATTTACACAAGCTTCAAAATTTCTCTGAAGCCTGGTTAATTCCATTTTGTTTATTATCTTTCGGTTTCTTTTCAATCTCAAAGTCACCTTATTCTGATGCGGCAAATCTCTGTTTACAACCATAGCTTCGGATAAGTTATTATCAACTTCCCAGCCAAAACTTTCATATCCATCTAGCAAAAATGAGGCTTTATTACTCTGTGTAACTATTTCTTTATATTCGTAAGCTATAAAAGATTTCTTCACCCCGTTATATTCCACTGATCTATTCCTCCATTATCATTATTATCACCATCTGTAACTCTTGCTGCCGGTAATGTCACAATAAAAGTGCTTCCTTTTCCCTCTTCACTTAACACCTGAATATCTCCATCCATAAGCTCCAGCACACGTTTTACTAGTGCTAGCCCAAGTCCATTTCCTTCTTTAGAGTGTGAAGTATCTCCCTGATAAAATTTATCAAAAACATGGTTCATACTTTCCTTGCTCATACCGCAGCCCGTATCAGAAATAGATACACGAATAAAATCCTCGTCAGAAGTCTGATTAATAGTTATTGTTCCACCGACCTCTGTAAACTTAATGGCATTTGAAATTAGATTATTCCATACAAGTTCCAAAAGGCTTTCATCTGCATTTATCTTTGCAATATCCTCTATTTCTATCTCCAAGTGGATTTCTTTTTCTTCCCACTTATCTTCGAAGTATAAAATACATTCACATAACTGCCTACATATATCATAGCTTTCCACTTCCGGAGTAATTCTCTGATTTTCCAGCTTATTTAACTTCAAGATGTTGCTGATAAGGTTGGATAACCTCACAGAGGCATCTTCTATTGACTCAGCATACTCTTTTCTCTTTTCTTCTGATACTCCATCCCTTCGAAGTAACTCCGCATAATTCTTAATAATAGCAATGGGTGTCTTAATTTCGTGTGATACGTTAGATACAAAATCTACTTTCAATGTTTCGATGCTGCCTAGTTCCTCCACCATCTTATTAAAATCCAATATCATCACGTCCAGATAATCTAACTTATCTGAAGTATGAATTGTGGGCACATAGACAGAAAAATCTCCATTGGCCACTCTTTTTGTAGCATCTGCAAGATTCTGCATGGGTTCTTCATAGGTAATAGTAATCTTCCTTCTTGTAAACATGGTGAGGCCTACGGAAACCATGACCCAATACACAATAGGAATAATTGATTGAATTATATTATTCCAATGATACTTATTTGCAAGTACAATAAGCCCTGTATGAATGCCTGACATCAATAATAAAACCACAAGATAAATCACAAAAAGTGACCCTGGAAAACGGCTTCTCTGTACTGTTTCATATCCCTTATTCTCATTATTTCTCATGATAACATCGCCTTGTAACCAAGTCCTCTTACTGTCACAATCCTAAAACCACTGCACTCTGACAGTTTATCCCTAAGCTTTGTCACATAAACATCTACTGCACGAAGACTTGTTTCGCTGTCCACACCCCAGAACTCATCCATGAGCTGTGCCCTGGAAAATGTCTTTTTAGGATAAGAAAGCATTTTATAAATTATGTTAAATTCTCTTGTGGTAAGATTTATTTCCTCTCCATCAACCTCTGCACTCATGGCATCTGCGTCTAGTACAAGATTCCCAACCGTAAGTTTTCTTTCCATCTCAATATTGGCTCTGCGGAGTAAGGCTCGTACACGCAATAATAATTCATCCAGCTCAATAGGCTTTACCATATAATCATCAATTCCAAGCTTAAATCCCTTCTGTTTCGATGGAAGATCATCCTTTGCTGACATAAACAAGATGGGAATTGTTTTGTTTACTTGTCTCACTGTTTTCGCAAATTCAAAGCCATCTATCTCGGGCATCATAATATCGGAAATAATCAATTCATAAAGATTATTATACATCTCTTCATATGCATCCTTTACATTCAGACAGCCTTTTGCATGAAAACCACTATCATTTAGATATGTACATACAATTTGGTTAAGTTTTATATCATCCTCTACAACAAGTATATTTATCATTGTTACTGTCTCCTTTTATTTCAAAAGTTCTTTATGTAGTTTAGCTGATAAGTGAATCTCATAGATTCCTATACTTAGCATAAAGCAGCAAAAATCAACTCCGTCATTTATTCCTATACTTAGCATAAAATAGCATATAAAAGCTCCGTCATCGCCTTCATTACCTTAGCCATCAGCACAACTCCTCTTGTCCCATAGTACTATGTACATTATACCTTACTTTTGTTTGCGTTTTGTTTGAGAATTATGTCTAAATTGTAAATAACAAATAATTGCAGCCATTTAATGCTGCAATTACTTACTAGGCCTATTTTAAACCTTTGATATACGGAATTAAGGAAAGAAGCGCAATGATTCCCGCAACTCCAATAACAATTCCTAAAACCATCTGGTTCCATACCATAGTCAAGCACATACCAATACCTAACCACAATGAACCTATAATTCCAATAAGAGTTCCACCAATATTTTTCCTAGACAGCTTAATTGGAGCTTTATTTTCCATCCTTCTCCAAACTGCTACCATTATCAATAAAACTACTATGCCTGCTAACCCAATAACCACTCCCGGCTTAAAAGCGTTCCATTCTAAAACCAAACACATACACATTCCAAGTGCAAATAAAATCCCCCCTATTGTTCCTAAAATCATTGCTATAAATGTACTTTTTTTCATTACTCAAGACCTGCCTTTCTTCTTGCTTCTACTTTAGCATTTTGTGCCTTCTGCTTGCTTTCTTCTCCCCTTGCTCTTTGTTCACCTAAACGCTTTTCACTTTCAGCTGCATTAGCCTCTTCTCTGGCCCTCTGCTCTTTACCAAGTCTTTCTTTTGCTTCCTCTATTGACTCACCATCTTTTGTAAGAAAGTTGTCCACAAACTTATCAGCAATTTTATTAAATCCTCCAACAGCACCGTCTTCGATTTTCTTGTAGCTATTAACTACCGCATCTGCAATTTTCTCATTTGCTTTTACTAATTTTGATTTTGCCATTTTTTAAATCTCCTTTTCTATCTGTTTTTGTTTCACTTGATGATATAAGAATACCGCTGAATTGTTTGTGCAATGTTTGACTTTTGTTTATGAATTATTAATTTGATCAAATGAAGGCGACTTTCTAACAGTTGGTAATCATAATACAATAAAAAAATAAGATAGACTTTTTAATTAAAAAGCCTATCTTATAAATTATATATTTATCTAAAGTTCGTTTATAATTTTAATCTCTATTCTCTGAATATTTCATAACCTTAGTTTTTAAAAATGTATTAAACTCCTCATATTCCTCTTTAGATAAATCCCTATAAAAACTCAATACTTTTAAATAATGTCCATCATATTCTTGTCTATAAGGTGGATGTATATGTTCAAAATCTTGTAGTTTAAACCCTATTTTAGAATAAAACTGCAGTCTTTTTATGGATATTTCATCTATAGGATTATCAATTTCTAGTATAGTATCTTTATTATCTTTACAGAAATCTCTTAATATTTTTGAACCATAATTTTTTCCCCTTAAACTTGGAGATATTGCTAAATGTTCTATATATGTATATTTTCCATACTTCCAATAAAATATAATTCCTATTAATTTATCATTTTCACAAATAATAGAACTATAATACATTTCATTTTCCAAGGCCTCTATTTGATTTTTTAATGTTCTTTGTTCAAATATCGGAAAACTTGCTTCATATATTTTCATAGCATCATCAAAATACTTATCTTCCTTAGAATTTATTCTTATAAAATCCATCTTTTCACCCCTTTAAGCTAGTTAGATTTATTATTAATTATAAACAATCGTTAATCAATGGGATAACTTCAGCTCATCAATTTATTCACAATTTGATACAATTGTTCATTTAGTATACTATCTAAATTTTAATTTAAAAACTAAAAATTATCTTGCTAAGCAAAGATATCATTGATTGCACTATACAACTTATCCATTTCATCAAATGCTGCTGAAAGGTTGTTTTTATCAATAGAAATTGCTTTTTCTATTGTTTCCTGGAAGTTCATAGGTAAAACCACATTATCCTTTTTTATCAATCTATCCAAACTTCCCTTTTCATTTATACAATACATTTCGTTTGCTGCATATAGTACGTATATCAAGCACATTGCTGAGCGAAAAATTGAGCCCGATGCATAGACAATATCATTTTTCTTAATAGCTTTTTTCCCACACATCAATGAAAATTCACATTCCCACAAAAATTTCTGTATGGAAGCATTTTTATAAATGGGAGGGAAAACTTTTAGAGAGTCCTTTAATTGCTGTATTCTATTACTATTAGAATCAAGTATCTTACAACTAAAAACCTCTCCCATGTAAATTGAATTTATAAATCCAAAGGGATGTCCACATTGATAGTCAATGGTTATAATACCTTTTTTGCAATCCTCTATACATTGAGTAACCTTCCTTGTATCTCTAAAAAGAATATCAACTGGTATATTATCAACTTTAAGCCAACCACCTCCATTTATCCATGGCCCCCAATCCCCTAAGTTTGTTATGCAATCTTCACGGTACTCATCATCCAGCTCAGAGGCAATCTTTTTAAATGTAGAAAGATCAAATTCTTCATTATAGTATATTCCTATATCTATATCAGAAAACTCATTTTCTGTTTTAGTTGCACGAGAACCCCCAAGAACAATTGCCTCAACACCTTTAACATTTTTGAATGCATCTACTACAGATGTTAAAATAGCTTCGATCTTCATATGTATTTTCCTTACCTTTCAATGGTTTTGATTGTAATTTATATTTATCTATGATCCAAGATAGCCTTGGTTTACTTTCCTTTATGAGTTAATTATAACATAATTTTCTCCCATTCCTATTTAAAAAGAAAATAGGAGTTGTTGATGTTTTCTATAACCTACGTGGCAAAGACGAAGCCAGCTTCTGTGGTGGAGAGTTTATTATAGTAAAATGTGAAAATGAAAAAATGTGGAATATTTTAAAAAGCAAAGGTCATGTTATGAGTCACAATGATAAATATGCTTGTATCTATTATCCATATCATTACATGGGATTTGAAACCCCAGCCACAATCCTCCTTGGAGATTTGATGAATATCGGTACTCATACAGAATGCCGCCAAGTTTCCATCCTTGCTGGTGTCGCAAAAATAGATCTACCAAAGGGTACAAAACTTGTGGTTGAAGGTCATCATCACTCCATTGAAGGATTCACCCCTCAGCTTCTTGAAAGAAACTCAGGTAATAACATTGCACCTTTCTACTTACTTAACGGAAATACTTTATTAAAGGAGGTTAAGCAGGTTCACCAATTACCTTAGTGACGAGAATCTTTCACAATCAATAAAAAATTGCGTAAATTTTTAATATTGAAAACTAATCTCAAAATAAAAATTGGTGCTAAAATAAATATTGTTGAAAAATAATAACTATTTATAAATAAATAGTTCTCAAATATTTCTTAGAAATGTTAAAATTCTAAATTCAATAAACAATATACAAATGAACCTATGTAAGGAGAATAGCAAATGATTATAAATATATTAATTGATGGTAAAGAAATTTGTGCTTCAGCTGATAAAAATCTACTTCAAGTTGCACAGGAAAATCGAATTGATATTCCGTCTTTATGTTTTTTAAAAGAATGTAACAATATAGGACAATGTGGAATATGTTTAGTTGAAGTAGATGGACAAGAAAAACTTTCAAGAGCCTGCTGTGTTAAGCCTAAAGAAGGTATGTCTATTATTACAAATAGCGATAAAGTTGTAGAAGCCAGAAAACAAGTTATATCTCAATTATTAGACAGACATGATTTTAAATGCGGTGCTTGTAAAAGAAAAGAAAACTGTGAACTATTAAAGCTTGTGATAAAGACTAAAGCTAAAGCAAATGTACCATTTAAAGTTCTTAATAAGTCTGAATATGTGGATGATAGGAGTAAATCTCTAGTTCTTGATAGGTCAAAGTGTGTAACCTGCGGAAGATGTGTAGCTGCATGTAAAACAAAGGTTGGAACTAAGGCCATAGTGTTTCATAAAAAAGATGATAAAAGAATTGTTGGGCCTGTAGGCTTAGAATGTTTTGATGATACAAACTGCCTATTATGTGGTCAATGTGTAGCTTCATGTCCAGTTGATGCTCTTTCAGAAAAATCTCATATAGAAAGGGTTGAAAATGCTCTTAAGGATGAAGAAAAGCACGTTATAGTTGCCATTGCCCCATCAGTTAGAACTTCAATGGGAGAACTATTTGGCATTGGCTACGGCGTAGATGTCACCGGTAAGCTATATACTGCCTTAAGACAACTAGGCTTTGATAAGATATTTGATATTAATTTTGGAGCAGACATGACTATCATGGAGGAATCCACTGAGCTGATGAAAAGAATATCTTCAGGTGGACCTTTCCCTATGTTTACTTCCTGCTGTCCTTCTTGGGTAAGACAAGCAGAAAATTATTATCCTGAAATATTAAAAAACTTGTCTACAGCCAAGTCACCTCAACAGGAATTTGGTGCTGCAAGTAAGACTTACTATCCTCAAACTATAAATATAGATCCTTCAAAAGTATTTACAGTTACAGTAATGCCATGTACATCAAAAAAATACGAAGCTGACAGACCAGAAATGGAGCATAACAATATCAGAGATATAGATGCAGTTTTAACAACAAGAGAGCTGGCCTCAATGATAAAAGCTGCCAAAATTAAATTTGCGGATTTAGAGGACAGTGAGGCTGATCCAGCCATGGGAGAATACACTGGTGCTGGAGCAATCTTTGGAGCTACTGGTGGAGTAATGGAAGCAGCTTTAAGAACAGCTAAAGATTTCATAGAAGGCAAGTCCTTAGACAATATTGAATATCATGCTGTAAGAGGTTTATCTGGAATAAAAGAAGCCACTGTTAAAATAAATGGCTCAGAATATAATGTAGCTGTAATAAATGGTGCCAATAATTTATTTGAATTTATGAATAATGGAAAGTTGCATGAAAAACAGTACCACTTCATTGAAGTAATGACCTGTGAAGGTGGATGTGTCAATGGTGGTGGACAACCTCATGTTAATGCTAAAGATAGAGCTGAAATAGATGTAAGAAGTCTTAGAGCATCAGTTCTATATAATCAAGATAAAAAATTACAAAAGAGAAAATCTCACGAAAATACGGCATTATTAAAAATGTACGACACCTATATGGGTAAACCTGGTGAAGGCCTTGCTCATGAATTGCTTCACACAACTTATGGACAAGGATTAAACGGAAAAGCAGCTCATAGAAACACTATTTCCTTAAATATAGATGCACTTTATAAAGCTAAAAATTCCATTAATAAATCGCCAAAATCTCTTCATACAAAGGATAATACAAACCAGAAAAATCCTATTGAAGATATATCATCGAGAAAAAAAGCGGAATAATATCCCAATATTAATAAATGTAATTACTCATTATACATATCATTGGAATTACATCTACCTTTATCAATAAATTATTATTTATTCTGAACTCAAAAACGTTACTAGCCTTTGCTAGTAACGTTTTTGTCTCTATACACCTAATTTATATTCTTCTTTTCTCATATATTTGCTTTCATAAATTCCAGCACCTAGCATTCCAGATGAATCCCCTAAGGATGCTTCTTGTAATATTTTAAAATTAGTTATTTAATCAATAAACTTAAATTTATTCTAGTAATTATAAAATTTTACTAATTGCTTTTTTCAATTTAATTTTTAACCACAATCCGTATCCCCATATAAAGCATCCAATCATCAATGTAATAACCTTTTGAATTGTAGATACAGCTATCACAGATGTCAATGTAATTGCGATAATAATTCCTGCTAATATCAATATTTCAGCTAAAATTTTCATATTTTCCAAATCTTTTTTTGCTACAAGCATAGTGAGTGTATTTTTCTCTGATTCCACATGATTCTCCTCCTCATTTAATCTTTTTCCGCACAACAGTTCATTTACACTAATATTTAATATCTCGCAAAGCTCAATCATAATGGAGGCATCGGGTATACTATTGCCAGTCTCCCATTTTGATACAGCTCTGTTTGTTATACCTAATTTTTCAGCTAGTTGCACTTGAGTTAGTTTGTTTTCTTTACGACACTCTGAAATAAATTTCCCTATTTGTAATTGATTCATTTATTTTACCTCCTACACTTAAAATACACTAAAAAGTAGTGTATTTTAAGGAACTAGTGGTTGATTTTTCATTAATCAACCACTAGTTGAATATATAAATTTCTACTTATTTAGAACAGATTATATAAATAATCCCTGCTTTAAATTCTGATTTATTGAGTAGCTTAATATCCACCTAACTCATATAATTTAACTATATATGAAATATTTATTCAATTATTTCTGCATCAATAACATACTTACTATTAGGAAGATATTTCAGCTTGTAGCTATTTCCTTCACTAATTTTATTAAACATTGGATTATAATAATATATCTTTTCATCCAATACAATGGATGGCGTTACTCCCTTTGAACTCTTATTTACAATAGTACACTTCCCAATAGAAGTCTGATAATCATGATTAATGTAATAATTTACATCTTTGAAACGCGGCGTTAATATATTTGTATAAGAATAAATACTCCATATAAGTAGCATGGGCACTAAAAATATTAAGCCTACATATTGCTTTTTATTTTCTTTTTTTAATAAAAGTACTAATACTCCAATTAGCCAAAAGAAACAAAAGAAAATCTGAAATAATGTATCTATAATAAAATCCATATTTACCTCCATATAATCCATTTGTAATTACTTTTTCTTAATATTACACCAGAACCGATGACTATAAAAATGCAAATGATTAGTTTTATAGCTTGCCAGAATGACAATCCAACAAACTCCATATATCTTTCTATTAATGATGTAATATAGGTTAATTATAACATTTATTAAACTACTATACTGTTAAATTTTTAATGTGACTACTTTATCAACTAATTCACAATATCATTGAATTACGAAATAAAAAATACCCTATATTCATTTTGAATAAACGGTATTTTCCTAATTTAATATTTAACTTTATCTTACAATAGTTTAATACTACGAATTTAAATTTTCTTTAAATCCTACAAAAAGCAAACATATCCAACCTAAAATCAAGCAAAAAATCGTTATGATTAGGAACGTAAAAACAGTAATAATTAAATTAGGGTCCTCAAAAAAATAATATCTTATTAATAAATTTATAATAACGGAAGCAATACATGCTATAGCAATCGGTATTTTATTCTTACTGACAATCCTCTTTCCACAATGTTTACAAACAAAATGTCGTGCAAATAGATTTTTAGGTTTGTGTTTACAAGAATTTTCCACTATAATCACCTCATGCAATTTTTAAAATTTAGTATAAAATATAAACAATTTATTATTATCCATATAATACAACTATAAATTAATTATAACATCTTTTTAAAATAATTTATTATTTAGCTTTTAAAGATTAAATTTCCATTTGCTTTACAATATACTTGATTACGAAATAAAAAATACCCTATATTCATTTTGAATAATACGGTATTTCACTACTATAATATATTAAGTTTGCTCTTTTAATCTCTCCTACAAGTTAGAAGTTGTCGGGCTTTGTGGTATACTCATTTTATTGATTGCCACTTTTGCTCTGCAATAGAAAAACAATCCTGTAGTATTGGATAAGTTAATTTATCCGGCAAACAATCAAACAATCCTACTTTTCCCATCTCACTATAATTTGGCAAATCACCTATATTCTTTACAATTGCAAAATACACTTGTCCATTTCCTTTGAAATGCCAACCATTCTGTATACCGTTTATATAATAATCACATAATGGTTCAATAACAAATTCAACCGCTCCTGTTTCTTCATAGAGTTCTCTTTTTGCAGCCTCTAACGGTGTTTCACCCAGTTCAATATGACCACTGGGATGTTCCCACGTATCTCTTTCTTTATGCATACAAAATATCCATTTTCCATTATATATTGCCATTATATCAGCTGAAAAGTAATCCCCAAGTGTATTAAAAGGATAAATTTTAATTTCTATTATACTTACCTCCAAACCTAATACAACTAATCTTCTCAACAAATTCCTATTTATCGAGCTGTTTATCAATCAACTAGCTCGCATAATAATAGAATTATGATTTAATTGTAGCATATTTTGTAAATGCCGTGCTATTCAATTTTCAAAAGTCAAACTTTCTTAATTAGTTCACAATATAAACATATTATGAGTCAAATAACCTAATCATTCAGATGCTCTATATTATTAGAATCAATTATTTTCCACTTACCCGATATATACTCAATACTATGAATACCCGTATTGTATGATTTGCATAATTTAGCACTTTTATTTGTCCACTCTAAGCCACTTATAATGTAATAGATAAGCTCAATTACGCCACTGTGTGTAACGAGCATTACATTTGGACCAATTTCACAATTAATCATTTTCTCACAAAGCTTTTTATATGCATTTTTGATTCTAGAATAAAATTCTAGTGGACTTTCACCACTTGGATATCGTTCATCCATTTGTAGAGTGTTAAAATAAAGACCTGGATATTTTTCAACTGCTTCCGTATTCAAAATCCCTGCTAGCATCCCATTATTAATCTCTCTCCACTCTTCACAGAACTTTACAGGCATATTAAACCTTACAGATATTTCATTTACCGTTTCTACTGTTCGTTTTAAATCACTACTAATTAAGGTATTAATATTATATTTATCTTTATTATTATATAAATGCTCTGCTAATTTCTTTGATTGATTTATCCCCTCTTCAATTAAGCCCAAATTACTCCATCCACCACGATATTCTTCATAATCTTTACCATGTCTAACCAAATATATAATCATATTATATACCTCCATATGTAAATTTTATATCTTCCAATTTAATACAATTACGAATTTATTATAACATCCTTTTTAAATAATGTATTATTTAACTTTTAAAATTTAAATTTCATTTACTTTGCAATATATTTGAATTGTGTACTAAAAAAATACCGTAGATTCATTTTGAATAATACGGTATTTTTGCAATTTAATCTCTAATTTATTTTAGTAAAATCTAATTCTACTTCTCCATCTGTTATTACTATAATAGTATTCTTGTTTGTTATTGTACCAGCGTTACATTTTCTATTACAGTTTATATTTTTATAAACTATATCAGCATTTTCATCCAATACAATAATTGCTGAATCACTATTTTTATTAACAAATTTGTATTGCAAATTATATTCACCTTTATAATTTTTATCCAAATTATAAATTCCTTCCTTATAAACTTTATTAATAGGTTCAATAGGAGTATTTGCATATACATTATTTGTAGTAAAAATAATAACAGCTATTATTAATGCTACTATATAAATCGCTTTCTTTCTCATGTTATTCACCTCATAAATATTATTTACTACATTTAATATTTAAATACGGTATTATTAACTTTTCAAAAGTCATTTAGTTCACAATATGATACTATTATGAACCAACTATAACATGCATTGTAGAGGACGTGCTGTTCAATTTTCAAAGATTTGTTTCTTTTATTTAATTTGCAATGTAAACAGATTGCAAATTAAATAATACCGTATATTCACCTATGAATAATACAGTATTTTCAATTTTTATATTTAATTTGCTCTTCATAATAAGATAATAATTAAGAACTTATTCTTCACTTTTAATGATTTTCTTCATCCTCTTCATTTCCTGAAGAGAAACTAGTGAAAGAGTAAGACTACTTCCAATACCTATGCCATAAATGAAGTCAGGTATATCTAGAAACCTTCTAGTAAGCATTGTTATAAAAATTATAATTAAACTTAAATCTATCCATTTGTTATATCTCTTCTTCATGATTCCTCCTAAATTAGTTTCATAATACATTAAGATTTCGAACTAGCTACCTTGGTAACCATCAATTAATTAGACACTATTTTAATTTCTTTTCATATTCAATCCTATATGGCTGAAATCCACAATGTTCATGAAGACTTTTTGATACTCTATTTCCATAACTTGTCCCAGAACGTAATATATTTGCACCTTTTATTTTGACCATTTTTTCTATATATTCTATTGAGTATATTCCAATTCCAGTATTTCTATATTGTTTTGAAACAACTATTTCATTAATTTCAGCAATTATTAAATTATAGTCTGTAATATCGGTAAAAGTTACCCAAATATAACCCAACGTAGCTCCACCATCATCCTCAAGTATTTCTGCTATTGTTCGATTGTCATCCATGCTCTTAGAAAGTGCTAAAGTGAATTCTTCAACTTGTTTTTCAGTATTTAGCCATTTTTTTTCTGTATAACTCGTAAGGTACTTGCTTACCAAAATCTGATTCACATTCATAATTGATTTCACAATGAAATTCAAGCAAAATTTCCTTATCTTTTGAAATATCTATTTTTCTATGTCTTATCATTGGCTTGCCTCCTTGATTCGTTATTTGATACAATTATGAATTGATTATAACATATTTTTTAAATACTGTATTATTTAACTTTTAAAGGCCAAATCTTCATTCGCCTTGTAATAGAGGTGAATTGCGAAATAAAAAACACCGCATACCCAGTTTTGAATAGTACGGTATGATTAAATTAATATTTAATTTTGTTTTCACAATATATTAAAAATACTAATTAACTAATTTACTAATTTACTATAAAGCAATTTACAAATAATCTAACGGGTCTATAAGCTCAAATTCACTATAATCTTTTATGAAACTTCGAAGTATTTTACAGTGGCCTGCTCCATATAAAACCAAAATTTTATCTCCTGGTTTAGCTATATCCTGTAGATTTGCAAAAATATATAAATTTCTTTTATACCATTCTGTTAGTGTATTTACTCCATAATAAGTCTCTCCCGCACCTACTTGATTTAAGTACAGGTATAAATCACTATGTTCTATGTCAATACGAGTAGGATTATTTAAATCTTTCAAAATTTCTCCTACTGTATGATTTTGCATAAATTCATTTTCATATAAACCATACTCATTAGCCCTATTAATAAATTTCTCATATATTGATGGACATTTTTTTTCAGCATATTCAAAAACATCTTCTGATAAACCTACTCGAACATCTAATGGATATATCTTACTATGATTTAATTTATTTGCCATCCTGAATGCTATTTGCACAATCTCATTTTGATGTCCTATTATATCATTGCACTTAACAGAACCATTTTTGCAAAATCCTGAATACACAACATTCAGATCTTTTTCTTTTTCTCTCCTAGCCTCAACTGCAATTTTATTAGGTTTAAACTCTATAAGTTTTTGTATAACTTCATTAATTTCATGTTGCTTTTTATCAGTTGTAATGTCTCCAGATTCAAAATCTATGAAATGATCTCCCCCCTTATCAAAATGATAAGTTCCCAACAAAAGTATCTTTGCCTTTTCTTCCATAATACCCCTCCATAAATTCTTGATTATTTCATCATCTGATACTATTATAAAACAACTACAATATATATTGTAAATGACGTGATGTTCAATTTTCAAAGATTTGTTTCTGTTATTTAGTTCGTAACATAATCAAATTGTTCTATGAAAGTTGATTCACCATACTAATTGGAATTTATAAGCTTTGATTTAGCTTTTTCCATTTCCTTATTTTACTTCTGAACGATTTAAATGGAGCAACAGTATTAATGTGAATCCATTTCCAAATTGGCCAATTAGCAGGTGTTGAAGAGGCCCACTTTCTGCCTCCAGACTTAAAAAGTTCAGTACTAGTATAACTTTCCGTCAATTTTATAATCTTCTGTTCTGCTTCTTCAAACATACTGCATAGTTCCTGCAAGCTGTAATTCTCGTATTGCTTATAAAAGCTCTCATATAACCCACCGAGATTATTCCATTTATAATCAGCACTTGGGGTTATAACTCTAATTCCTTGTTGTTCCTGCTTCTCCCAATCAATAATGAGGTTAAGCCACCCTAATTGATAAGCTATCATTTGTGCAGGGGTTCTATCCACTCCGTCAATCAGTTTGTCTTTGTCTGTTTCTTGAATCTCAGAAAACTCATTAATAAATAGCTTTGCTCGGTTTGAGATTTCATCAATCAATTCTTCTTTGCTTTTATATTCTTGCATATTATACTTCCTTTCAAATCATAGAATAAAATTCTACTTTCTTTGCTAATTTGGAATTTATTGATTTGTAAATATACTAAAAATATATAACTCAATTCGCTACTATATCTTTCATTAGTTAAATTCACCTCTTTTTAGCATTTATACTCTATATGTTTGAACTTAAATTTCAATTTCACTACCAGTAGATAAGTAAGTAAGCCTTTCAGAAAGAACTTCTTTCATCTTATAAAAGGCTTTTTTTCCTGTGCAATGACAAGTATAGTAATAGGTAGAATTATCCTTTAGCCTTTCTGCAATTTCTTGTATCAAAGTATTGCTTTCTACTTTTCTTGATACTGGATTATACAAATGAAAACCTGCCACAATATAAGATATCTTATTATTTACTATCTGCTCGGCCTTGTTTTTGATGTTTATTATTCCTGTATGTGAACATCCAGCAACAAGAATTTGCTTTCCCTTTTCAGAAATAATTAAACTTTGTTCATGTGAAAAATCATCAACTAATATATTTTTTCCCATTTTTGCAAATAACGCATTATTGGATGTAGAATAACATTCTCTTGTTTCAACATTTGAAAATAGAGTTAGACCATGATCAACCACCATGGTATCTCCAGTTAAAACTACTTGAGGATGATATTTTAAGGAACTATCGAGTCCCACATCAATATTAAATCCAAGAAGTTTTGTGTAGTGTTTATCAAAAGCATTATCTCTAATATAGACCTTTGCAGAATGGTTATTTTCTAAAAAGATCTTTAAAGCCCCTCCATGATCTACATGTCCATGAGATATTATCACAATATCAATCTCTGAAATGTTAACTCCCATTTTCTCTGTATTTTCAAGAAATAATCCATTTTTACCTAAATCAAATAGTATTTTATGACTATCTGTCTCTATATAAAAGCACATACCATGCTTATGTTTATAATCAGAGGAAACAGATGTGTTTTCAACTAATGTTTTTAATATCATATAATATTAAATATCCTTTCAAATTTTTATTTGGTCAGTTCAGATGATTATTTGTTCTTTAACTTAATTGGGATGAATGTTTCCATCTGAGCCCACCCCTGAACCTTAATAACCTCAGCTGGGGTGATAATATGTCCCATTGCATAATGATTTGGACGTATATCAAGTTCAAAATCCTCTGATTGCTCAATATACTTTAATGCTTCCCCATACAATCTTCCATTTGCCTCTTCATCACCATCTTTATAAGCATAGGTCAAATAATAGCCCCCATGAAATTCAACAACTTCATATCCGCCATTATCCATATCCTCACTTAATGCCCACCACCATACCATGCCTTGTTTTTCCTCATCATAAAACATAAAATCACGAGGTAAGAAACTATCCCTTGGCGATGGTACAATAGCTGAAAAATACCTATCAAATTTCCCCAAAACACCCGTAGAAGAAAAATCAAAGTTTTTATCTACTCCAGATGATGCCGCTTTAAAGGCTGGTAGTTCTATTACTCTAAATTCCATTGCAAACACTCCCCCAATATATGGTGTACTTACTTGTACACTTACTTAATCCATTGAATTATATCCTTCAGGTTTCATTTCCACTTGTCCATATATTCCTTCTCAAATCTATTTGACAAATTGGAACTTATCTAGTTTGTAGTTGGTTTAGAAAAAAAAATAAATAAACATTAATACTTATTAGTTGATTTGATAACCCCCTAACTCCCATACCAACATTTTAATGCTATTATAACATGTTTTTACATAATAATACATTTACTTTTTAATGAACTACCTTACTAATTAATGTGTAATGCCATTAAATTAAAAATAAAAATACCCTACCTTCTATTTTAAGTAGTAGAGTATTTACACAAGTACAGTTTTTTCGTTTATATTCTTTATATTAGAATTCTATGTTAAGGCTGATATTATCTTCAAATACTTAGTTATAATAAGTATATTTTCAAAATCAAAAATTTAATGGTTCAGACTAGCATCGCTATCACAGAAGGTATAATTAAAGATTTTCTACATCAATTAAATTACTTATATATTCTATCTTACCCACCAACACATCATCGTAGAAAGCTTGTTTATTGTCGATATAATTAAGACACTCATTAAGTTCATTCATTTTATTTAATAAAGAGTCTTTTAATTTATCAAGCATCTCCTTTCTTTGAGGAATTGTAGAAGAACCTTCTATACAATAATTCATATACAATTTCATATCCTTAATACTCATGCCGCACTTTCTTAGGCATTGCAATCCCTTTAACCACGCAATATTCCTTTCATCAAAGATTCTATAGTTATTTTTATCTCTTTTCACATTTGGCACTAAACCTTCTTTACAATAAAATTTTAATGTTTCGTAAGATATTCCAACTTGTTCACAAGCTTCTTTTGTTGTATACATAAAAATTCCCCCTAAATTAATAAAAACTCTTGCTCGGTAGCTACTACCTACTGGTAGCATTATTATAGGCCATAAAATATTAAAAATAAAGGAGAAATTAAAATGGAATATGTAACTTTAAATAATGGTATAAAGATGCCTAAAGTTGGATTTGGAGTTTTTCAAATCACAGATAAAGAAGAATGTACTAAGGTTGTGCTGGATGCTATTGATGCTGGATATCGCTTAATTGATACAGCGCAAGCCTATGGAAATGAGGATTCTGTCGGAGAAGCTATTCTTAAATCACTAGTGCCTAGAGAAGAATTATTTATTACTACTAAGGTATGGATTAGTAATGCTGGATATGAAAAAGCAAAGAAGTCTATTGAAGAATCTCTAAAGAAAATGAAGTTAGATTATTTGGATTTAGTTCTAATCCATCAGCCAGTAAATGATTACTATGGGACTTACAGAGCTATGGAGGATTTATATAAGGAAGGTAAAATTAAATCAATAGGAGTATCAAACTTCTATCCAGACCGTTTAGTCGACCTGGCTTTATTTAATGAAGTGACACCTGCTGTAAACCAAATTGAAATTAATCCATTCCACCAACAATTAATAGCAGCGGAAGTTAACAACAAGTATGAGGTACAACTACAAGGATGGGCTCCTTTTGCTGAAGGTAAAAATGGAATGTTTGATAATCTTACTTTAAAAACAATTGGAGACAAGTATGGTAAATCAGTTGCCCAAGTTATTTTAAGATGGTTACTTCAAAGAGGAATTGTTCCACTAGCAAAGACAGTAAGTAAAGAAAGAATGAAACAAAATATAGATATTTTCAACTTTGAATTAAGTGAAGATGACATGAATAAAATCTCTGATCTAGATAAAAGAGAAAGCTCTTTTTTTAACCATCAAGAGGCATCCTCTATAGAGATGTTAGCTAGTCTTAGTAGATAAGATGTAATATAAATGAAGGTACTGAAAACCTAAACTTTTTCAGTACCTTCATTTTTCACATCTTAATTAAGTCCTATTTTTTCTTTACTGGAATCCAAATTTCGCTATAGTAATTTTCATCTGTAATCCCCTTTTCATAGTCACTTGGATCACTATACATTTCTATATTGTATCCTGCAGCAATCTCATAATCTCTACAGTTTGGTAACCACTCTGAAAATATTTTCTTATTAGTTTCTTGAATTGATGCTGGGCCTGATCCATGACAAGGAAACACAGCCCAAGTAAACTTAGGAATGGTTTTAACTATATATCCTTCCATCCCTTCTTTTTCCTTAGAATAATCCTCTGCAATAAGGTACTCAAATTCATTGCCACCCATTTCCTCATCAATGTTAATGCCATACATTCCGCATATATCCTTTAATCTTCCTTGTGATATATGCTCATTCCAGAATGAAGGTACCTCCATAAATGCTGACTCATACTTAAACTTCTTAGCGGCTCCTATAACCTTAAATGCATCCTTCTCAACTATTTTGTAATCCATAATATATCCACCTTCCAACGAAAATTTGATTTTAAGAGCAACAAAGGACTTTATCATTGCACCCTCTTTACGAACCGCAGTTGGTGTAACTCCATGAAATCTTGTAAAAGCTTTAGTGAAGCTGTCTGGGGAATCATATCCATACTTTATTGCAATGTCTATTATTTTTCCATCAGTAGATAAAACCTCACTGCCGGCAAGTGCAAGTCTTCTTCCCTTAATGTACTCACTTAATGAATAGCCACATAACATTCCAAATCCCTTTTGAAAATAAAAAGGTGAAATATTTACCCTATCTGCAATTTCCTTCACGGATAAATCCTTAGTAATATTCTCTTCAATATAAGAAATAGCTTCTCTAATACTTTCAATCCATTCCATAATTTTTATCTCCCTTGCAATTCGTTAATCTAATCTTACCATCCTGAAAGATTCATCTCCCGACTTTTTAAGCTTACTTTTGTCCTATAATTATTATACTTTATAAAAAATAAGATAGGAATTTAAATCCTATCTATTATAAAATTATTTCTTGCTAATTTCTTCTATACTTAACGTAACCTCATCTATATATTTTACCTTATTTTATATTTAATCACATAAAATCCTTGATAGTACATATATATTATTATGCATTCATCACCTTATCATAAGGTTTATCTAATCAACTAAAATCCATATTCTATGATTTTTAAACCTATTTAAATCAATATGTTATTAGAATATTATTAAAAGAAAGGCAGGTGGAAATCTTGAGTTGTGATTTTTCACAATCAAGTACACTATGATTTGTATAAATAACTCCAACACAGACCCATATTTTAATCTAGCATCTGAAGAGTATATGCTTGAAAATTTTACTGAGGATTGTTTTATGCTATGGATAAATAAACCAGCATTAATAGTAGGACGAAATCAAAATACTTTATCTGAAATAAATATAGACTATGCTAAAAAAGAAAACCTATGTGTTGTAAGAAGACTATCAGGTGGAGGGGCTACCTTTCACGACTTAGGTAATTTAAACTTCACTTTTATAGCTAATAACCAGCTTTCAGACTTCACCAATTTCAAAAAATTTGCTCAGCCAATTATAGATGTTCTTCAAAATCTTTCTGTTAATGCAGAGTTTTCTGGGAGGAATGATTTAACTATCGAAGGTAAAAAGTTTTCTGGAAATGCTCAGTGTAAGTATAAAAACAAAATTTTACATCATGGTTCTCTCCTTTTTTCCTGTGATCTGCAGCATCTAAATAATGCATTAAATGTAGATCCTGCTAAATTCCAAGATAAAAGTGTAAAATCTGTTTCCAGCAGAGTAACAAATATAAGCGATTATTTAAAAAGCCCTTTATATATTTCTGATTTTAGCGAAATAATAATGCAGCATATTTTAGAAACAAACACAGAATGTAAGCTCTATAAATTTAATGATTATGATATAAAGAAAATTAATGAACTGGCACAAAATAAATACTCAACTTGGGAATGGAATTTTGGAAAATCACCTAAGTATAATTTAAAGAAGAAGAAAAAATACAAATTTGGCCTTGTTGAATTTAATTTAGATGTTAAAAATGGAGTTATAAATAATGCTAAATTCTTTGGAGATTTTTTTGGTAAATATGATATTAGCCATATAGAAACTGCTTTGATTGGAGTAAATCATACACCTGAAGATATTCGTAAAGTCCTTTCTTCATTTAATATAAATGATTATTTTTCAAATATATCCATCGATGACTTGCTAGAAGGATTATTTTAATATATGAGCAAAATTAAGTAACCTTAATTAATTGAATGTATTTTTGTAAAATAAAAATCAACAAAAAATATAAAGATAAACTAGTTTAAGGAAACACGTTTATCTTTATATTTATCTTTATTTTATATTTATCTTTATATTTATCTTTTTGCTGGCACCATATGAATAGCTTCTCCATTAAGTCCAAGAACAGCTTCATAAAATGCTTCTGACAATGTTGGATGAGCATGAACAGTACTTGCTATATCCCTTGCATTTAGTTTTTTACTTATGGCTAATGTTCCTTCATGAATTAAGTCTGATGCATGAGGTCCCATAATATGAACCCCTATAATTATCTTATCTTCTTTTGTTGCTATAACCTTCACAAAACCATCTGGTTCCCCTAAAGCTAAAGCCTTTCCATTAGCACCAAACATAAACTTACTTACTTCATAATCTACCCCTTTTTCTTTTGCCTGTTGTTCTGTTAAACCTACATATGCTATTTCTGGACTCGCAAAAATACAATCAGGTACAACTGCATTATCTGGAGCCTGTAAAACACCCATTATTCTTTCAACAGCTTTAATCCCTTCATTAGAGGCTGCATGTGCAAGCATCATTCCTCCGATAACATCACCTATGGCATATATGCCTTTTACATTAGTTTCATAATACTCATCTACCTTAATTCCCTTTTCATCATATTCAATTCCTAATCTTTCTAAATCTATCCCTCCAAAACATGGCACTCTACCAGATGCAACTAAAACTACATCAGTTTCTGTTTCAACTTCACCTTTTGGAGATTGTCCTTTAACCAATAGCCCATTATCTGTTTTACAAATTTCTGAAGCTCGTAAGTTATTAACTTTCACACCTTGCTTCTTTATATAAGCTGTAAACCTCTTAGATATATCACTATCTGTTCTCTTTAATAATCTTGATGAAAATATTGTAACTTCAGAACCTAAATTTTTGAAAATATTAGCAAATTCTATACCTATAACTCCACTTCCAATTACCACAAGCCTTTTCGGAATTTCTTTGAACTCTAATAATTCATCAGTGCCAATAACCCCTGGAAGATTAATTCCTGAAATAGGTGGCATAGATATTTCGGAGCCAGTGGCTATAATAAGGTTTTTAGTTGTTATTTCTTTTTCTCCACCTTCTCGAAGCTTTACTCTAACAGTGTTTTTATCCTCTATGACTGCTTCTCCCCTTAATACATCTACCCCATTAGCTTGTAAGAGAGTTGAGACTCCTCCAACTAACTTATCTATTACTTCACCTTTTCTTTGTTGAATCTTTTCAACATCAATACTGTAATCACTTACTTTTACTCCAAAATCCTCTATATGATTTAAAGTATGAAGTATCTCAGCGTTTTTACATAATACTTTAGTAGGTATGCACCCTCTATTAAGGCATGTCCCACCTAAATCTCTTTTTTCGATTACACTTACCTTTGCACCTAATTGTGCTGCACGGATAGCAGCTACATATCCACCAGGTCCTCCTCCAATTACGATAATATCCTTATCCATAATAGTACCCTCCCTTTTTAATTTACTTTAAAAACAATTACTCATTTTCTTTTACCTTTGCTTAACTAGTCAACTATGGATTTATTGCCGAAAAGTTTTAAAAACTCTCCGGCAATATTTTAGTTTATTTAATATTTATTATTTAATTTTTATTACTTATTATTTAATTTTTATTACTTATTTGATATTTACTTAATTTTATTCTTTTTCCCATTTAACCACAGCTTCTTTTGCTGCTTTAACCTCGTCAAGTCTTCTTGAAGGTGCATTTTGAGGTGCTGCTTTTAAAATTTCTGGATTTTCTTTTGCCTCATGAGCGATTGTAATCATTGCATTAATAAATTCATCTAAGGTTTCCACACTTTCCGTTTCCGTTGGTTCAATCATAAGTGCTTCATGAACAATTAGCGGGAAATAAACTGTTGGTGGATGATACCCTAAATCAATTAATCTCTTAGCTACATCTAAGGTAGAAATATCACTTGGACAATCTTTTAATCCAGCTAAAACAAATTCATGCATGCACACTGTGTCTATTGGTAAATTATAATCATTTTTTAATTTATTCATAATATAATTAGCATTTAAAACAGCCATTTCACTTGCTTTCTTTAATCCATCAGCACCCATTGTAAGAATATAAGATAATGCTCTTACCATAACCCCAAAGTTACCATAAAAATTCTTAACTTTTCCTATTGATAAAGGCATATCATAGTTAAGTCGGTATTTATCATTTTCCTTTTCTATTATTGGCACTGGCAAGAAAGGAACTAACTCCTTTTTAACTCCTATTGGACCACTTCCTGGACCACCTCCACCATGAGGTGTAGAAAATGTTTTGTGTAGGTTAAGATGTGCTACGTCAAAGCCCATATCTCCAGGCCTTGCGATACCCATAATTGCATTACAATTGGCACCATCATAATAAAGAAGTCCTCCAGCTTCGTGAACTAAATCTGCTATTAACTTTATATTTGTATCAAATAGTCCAAGGGTATTTGGATTAGTAAGCATAAGACCTGCTACTTCATCATTTAATACCGCCCTTAAACTTTCAATATCAACTAAACCATTAGAATCAGATTTAATCTCTACAACTTCATAACCAGCAACTGCTGCACTAGCTGGATTTGTACCATGAGCAGAATCTGGAACAATGATTTTTGTTCTTTTGAAATCTCCTCTATTATTATGATAGGCCTTAATAACCATTAAAGCTGTAAGTTCGCCATGAGCTCCTGCTGCTGGATGCAAACATACCTTTTCCATACCTAAGATTTCAGATAACATAACATCTAAATCATACATAAGCTTTAAAGAACCTTGAACTGTTTCTTCCGGCTGATATGGATGGACATTTGAAAATCCATCTAACCTTGCCATATTTTCATTAATCTTTGGGTTGTATTTCATAGTGCATGATCCTAAAGGATAAAATCCTAAATCTACACCATAGTTCTTTTTTGATAAAGCAACAAAATGTCTTACAACATCTACTTCACTAACCTCTGGTAATTCTAGTTCTCTATCAGTTAAATAATCTCTTGGTATAATATCTTCAAGATTTAATTCTGGCACATCACACTTAGGTAAAGAGTAGGCTAATCTTCCTGGTTTTGAGATATCAAAAATTGTCTTGTTATAATCTCTCATTTTAGTCCCTCCAATACTCCTGCTAATTTATCAATTTCTTGTTTTGTCCTCTTTTCAGTCACACAATACAAGGCTTTATTATCCCATTGGAGGAAGTCTTTGCTTAAATCATATCCGCCTAATATGCCGTTTTTCATTAATTCTTCGGTTATTACCTTATTATCTATATCACTTTCAATGACAAATTCTTTGAAAAAAGGCTTATTGAATGCAGGTTTATATTTACCAGATTTAGTGATTTCATTGAAGGCATAGTGAGCTTTTTGAGTACATTGAAGCGCTACTTCTCTTATTCCCTGTTTTCCTAAAGTGGAAAGATAAATAGCTGCTGCTAAAGCATTCAATGATTTGTCAGAGCATATATTTGATGTAGCCTTTTCTCTTCTAATATGCTGTTCTCTTGCCTGTAATGTAAGAACATATCCTACTTTACCGTCTACATCTACAGTTTTACCAACTATTCTTCCAGGCAATTTACGCATTATATTTCTCTTAGCAGCCATAAATCCTAAATACGGTCCACCAAAACTAAGACTGTTCCCTAATGATTGTCCTTCTCCTACTACAACGTCCGCACCAATTTCACCTGGAGCCTTTAAAATACCGAGAGAAATAGGATCTACACTTACTATTAATTTTGCTTTTTTTGCACTATGAGTAACTTTTTCAATTTCACTTAAATCCTCTATAATTCCAAAGAAATTAGGGTTCTGCACAATAACTGAAGCAGTATTATTATCTACTAATCTCTTTAATTCCGCTATGTTAGTTACTCCATCCTCATGGTCAACTTCAACTACCTCTATATCCTTAAATTTAGCATAGGTTTTCAATATCTTTATAGACTCTGGATGTACTGTTTTTGAAATAATCACTTTTTTATTTTTAGTAATATTTACAGACATCATTGCAGCCTCTGTTAAGGCAGTTGCGCCATCATACATTGAAGAGTTAGCAACATCCATTCCTGTTAAATTACAAATCAATGTTTGATATTCAAATATAGCTTGTAATGTTCCTTGACTTATCTCAGGTTGATAAGGTGTATATGCTGTGTAAAATTCAGATCTTAAACGAAGATGATCTATTAAGGCTGGTACATAATGATCATAGGCACCTGCCCCTAAAAAGCAAACTAAATCTTTTAAACTCTTATTCTCATTACTAATTTCACTCATATGCTTTGTAAGTTCGTATTCAGATAAAGGCTCCCCTAAGTCCAACTTTCTATTTAAACGCAGTTCTTCAGGTATATATTCAAAAAGTTGTTCTGAAGATTCTAACCCAATATCTTGTAACATTTTTTTCTCATCACTTTTGGTATTAGGTATATATGAAAACATATTATACCTCCTTACACAATTTCTCACATAATTTTTCGTAATCATCAGGTGATAATAATTCATCTACTTCATCTTTATTATTCATTTTTACTACTACTATCCAATTTTCATACGGATCTTTATTTACCAACTCAGGATTATCTTCAAGGTCTGTGTTAACTTCTATAACTTCTCCTGATATAGGAATATACACATCAGATGCAGCTTTAACTGATTCTACAGCTGAAAGTATGTCATTAGCATCAAATTCATCGCCCTCTCCTGGTAAATCTATAAATACAATAGACCCTAAATGTGTTTGTGCATAATCTGTAATACCAATATATGCCTTCTCTCCATCAACCTTCACCCATTCATGATTGTTAGTGTAAAGTAAATCCCTTGCTATTTTCATTTTAAACTCCTCCTTATTTTTACCTATAAATTAACATATATATAATTAAATACTACATCAACGATTATTTCTTATAATTTTTCTTATAAAATCTCTTGTTAATAATTTTTGCCTTTTTATGCTTATTTCTAATTACAACTTCAATCTCTCTACCCATATCTGCATATTTACTATCTATTAATGCCAATCCAATATTTTTCTTTAATGTAGGAGAATAATATCCTGTTGTTACAAAGCCTATTTTCTTTTCCTCTGCAAAAACTTCAAAGCCTTCTCTTGCTATTCCCCTATCTATCATTTCAAAACCTCTAAGTACTCTCTTAAGACCTTCTTCCTTTTGCTTTACAAGTGCTTCCTTACCAATAAAGTCATCTGTGTCTAATTTAACAAAGAATGATAATCCAGCTTCTAATGGACTTATATCTTGTGAAATTTCATGGCCATATAATGGTAATGAAGCCTCAAATCTAAGAGTATCCCTAGCACCAAGTCCCGCTGGTTTTAATCCGTCGTCTTTTCCAGCTTCTAAAAGCTTATCCCAAATAATTTTTATCTCTTCATTATTTGTGTAGATTTCAAATCCATCTTCACCAGTATATCCAGTTCTAGAAACCAAACATTTAACCCCTGCAATATTAACTTCTCTATTCAAGTGAAAAAATTTTATTTCCTTTAAATCAAATTCTGTAAGCTTCTGAAGAATTTTTTCAGCATTAGGACCTTGGATTGCTATTTCTGATACCTCTGAAGAAATATTACTTAGTTCTACCTCATAATCTCCTTTGTTATCAACCATCCACTTATAGTCCTTTTCTACATTAGCGGCATTAATAACAAGATAAAAATGCTCATCGGAAAATTTATATATTAATAGGTCATCTACTACTCCGCCATCTGGGTAACACATCATACTATAAAGAACTTGATTGTCCTCTAAAGTTCTTACATCATTAGTAACTAAGTTTTGAACAAAGTCAAAGGCTTCTTTTCCAATAACATCTACTTCGCCCATATGCGAAACATCAAAGATACCAGCTGCATTTCTTACTGCTTCATGCTCTTCAATAATACCTTCATACTTAATAGGAAGTGCCCAACCACAAAACTCAACTATTTCTCCTTTGCATTCTAAATGACTATCATATAGAAATGTCTTCTTTAAATTTTCCATTAATCTCTCCCCCTTACTTTAAATTTATTAATCATTAAATGATATTGTATTTTTCATTAATAAATATCATTAATATTCATCATATTTTCGATGTTTGTAAATTTCCTTTTTTTCTAATTACTTAATTATATGGGGATTAAATTATTTAATGTCTACTTTTTAATTTTTGTTAAATTTATGACAATGTAAAATTTCTTCTATTATCTATACTAATTCAAAAACTCTTGAATGATTTCCGGAAACGGCCATATATCCTGTTGCTAGAGATACAAAAAAGGTACCTACTTTGGAGTAGCTACCTCTACCATTATGTTGAATGTTTTGAAATTATGATCTACATCAAAGCCTTCTGATACCGCCTGCTTTACACCACGTGCGCTAAAGCATCTCCAATATGCTATTAAAACATAAATAGATATTAATTATGTAAGCTTATCTGTGTCTCTTAGAAAAGAAGGGTTTTATCTTCTCCCATTGCAGGCATTCCATCTAGAATATATTTGTTTCCAGCCTCATCTCTTACATATCCATTTAATTGACCAAAGGTGATATAATAATCTATATTTACAATTACAGCATGCTTAATCATTCCATAAACATCTGATAACTTAAACTGCAGCTTAACCATATCATGTTCATCCTTTATGGTCCATATAGTTCCTTCTTTAAAGTTTTTGCTTTCAATATTTTTTGTGAATTTAACAGGTGGAAGAATACTAATATACTTTTGAAACCATATTAAATTTTCATTATAAGCTTCTGGGTCAATACTTTGATTATGAGTAAGATTTAATGCAAAATATTGACTTTCTCCATTAACCTCATTTCTTCCCATGGTTGTTATCCAATCATAATGTGTATGTCTTGGATAGTATCCTCTATGATCATCCATTACTGCTACTGTATTTTTATCTGCAATCATTTCTTCACCATTAAAAATGAGCTTCCCTTCAGCCTTAAGAAAATCCTTTTGACTATACAATGGTCTGTTATCATCAAAGGGAATACTTACTATACTTGGTTTACTAATTCTTGAAAGCTGAAAATCATATTCAAGGGTTAGCCCCTCCTTATTTTTATGACTTCCACTTAAGCTACACTTCCCATTTCCCAAGTCATTAACATACTTTACAAAGCCATCCTTTGTGGTTGCCTCAATAATACTGTTTCTTAATAAATTTGGTGCAATAATAGTATCTTTACTTTTAAGGTTTGTATTAAAGCAATAGGTTTTATTAGTCCTCTTATCATAAAATACATTTAGTATCTTGCCTAACACTCCCATATCACATACAGCTGAAAGAAGGATACCATTTTCAAAAAAGACTTCTGTGGCCTGCCAAAGTGTTAACTTAAACCTATTCATAGCCTGTGGAGCATGTGTAGGCTTCTTAGCCTTTAATAAATCCATTTTTTCAAACTCTTTATCAAAAGTGCCAAATACACATCTTCCATTTTCATCTACTAGATTTTTGGGGGTTGTAATACTTCTTCTTTTTTCAGAAATAAACTTTCTATACACCTATAAACGTCCTCCTGAATAATATACTTTAATACGATTGTACCATAATTTTCCTATCATGTAATTATACAATACTCTTTTAATCTTTAGTATTATTTCTACTAAAAGAAGCACGATGTCTACCTAAATAATATTCCTTTGTACATAGAATAATAAAGTAGGAGGAAAATAATATAAGTATTTTCCTCCTACTCCATTAATTTATTTACTTAGAATGATTGCATACATGTTTTACAACAAGTTCGTATAAAGTTTTAACAGGCGCTCCTGTTCCTCCCTTAGGTGTACAATCATTTCCGTTATCTGTCCAAGATGTTCCCGCAATATCTAGATGTAACCAAGGCTTATCTTGCACAAACTCTTCTATAAACATACCAGCTGTAATTGTTCCAGCATAACGTCCACCAGTATTTTTAAGTTCTGCAAAGCTACCCTTATATAATTTCTTAAAGCACTTATCATTTGGAAGTCTCCAGAATTTCTCTCCACTTCTCTTTGCAGCTACTAATAACTCCTCATAAAAGGCATCGTCATTACTTACTACCCCTGTTATTTCATTACCAAGTGCTACCAGTACTGCTCCTGTAAGGGTTGCTACATCTACTACTTTTTCTACCTTCTCTTTTTCAATAATATAAGTAATAGCATCAACTAAGGTTAATCTACCCTCTGCATCTGTATTTAATACTTCTATAGTCTTACCTGCCATAGAGCCAATAATATCTCCTGGCTTATAGCTTCCACCTGAAATAGCATTTTCGCAAGCTGCTACAACCGCTATGACATTCTTTGCTACTTTATTCTTTGCTAAGGCTTGCATTGTTCCAATAACAGCTGCTGCTCCACCCATATCACTTTTCATAGTATCCATAGAAGTTGATGGTTTAAGAGAATATCCACCTGTATCAAAAGTAAGCCCTTTACCCACTAGTCCAATTCTTTCATCGCTATTAGAATTACCCATATATCTCATAACTATTAATCTTGGTTTATGAATAGATCCCTTTGCAACTTCTAAAAATGCCTTCATGCCTAGTTCTTCTATTTGATTTTCATCAAAGACTTCTACTTCAAAGCCGCTTTCTTTTCCAGCTAACACTGCACGCTGTGCTAAAGTTTCTGGATAAAGTATGTTAGCAGGTTCATTTACAAGATCACGAGCTAAAATCACACCATCAATAACATTGCTAGCTTCTGCTATCTTTATTGCCATCTTCTCTGCCTTTTCCTTTGGTGCACCTAGTATAGCTACCTGTGGAATATAGTTTTCTTTTCCTTTATTATATTTGCTGAATTTGTAGCCAGCTAATTTCACACCTTCTACTATAGCTTTTGTAACGCCACCTGTACATAAGCCTTTAGCATCTATAAAGTTAATACCAAGGCTATTTACATTTAACTTTTCAGCTTGTTTCATAGCTTTAGCAACTGCATTTACAAAGTCTTCTCTTTCTAGCTCTTCATATTTACCTAAGCCTACATAAATCTCATAATTTAACTCATTAGTAGTTCTATAAAAAACTTGTCCACTCTTTCCTTCAAATACTTGTTTTGACTTCAATTGCTCTAAAACCTGATTATCTGTTTGTTGATCTTCATATACAAAAGTAACAGTACATTGTAAAGTATCAACATTTAACTCTTTTATCTCTATCATATTACGCTCTCCTTTATTACTTAATAATAATTATTAATAAGTATTATATCATACTTTCTAAAACTTTGAAATATTTCGCATATATTTTTTATTAATTGCCCTACAAATTGAAATTTAATTTCTTTATTTTTTCTTTTTTTCTCTCACTAACTTCATGGCTTCTTTTCCTGTCATATGTTCAATATCTAATTCAAACATACAAAGTATTTTGTACTCTCTTTCAATTTTTTTCAGGCGACCTTCTTCATCATTAGGTGTATATCTTACAGCTAACTTTTCAATTGCATTTCTTTTTTCATTTTCATTATCAATAACTCTTACTTTTCCAAAGGCAATTGCACTTCTAAAATAAGTTGTATATTCTTCTGGTACAACTTTATCTTCATCTATTACACAGAAAGATACTTTCTCATGTTTTAATATTGAATCTAGCATATGACCAGATTTAGCTCCATGAAAATATATTTTTGAATCGCAATAAATATAGCTAAATGGTACTGCATAGGGATAATCCTCATCTCCTAATACTGCTAACACCCCTGATGTGCCCTTTTCAAATATTTTTATTGTTTCTTCCTCTGAAAGTAATTGTGCCTTTCTACGCATTCCTCTAAACATAATTTATCTCCTTCATAAATATTATATTATTTAATTAATTACTCCTTAATGTATCTTCTCTTAATGAATCTTTACTATAAAGCCTCTTCCGAAAAAATAACTAGCACATTTGTGCTATTATAAGTTAATTATAACATATTTTCACACCATCAACTTTTCTTTTTCAACGGACTACCTTTACCATTGAATAATTTAACTAAATCTAAATTATTCATAAAAATAAAAGGCCTATTTCTAAAATAGGCCCTTCATAACAATGTTATTTAATACTGTTTTTTAATAAAAATTTATCTTGTGCAGTTATAATATCCTCTGCAGTTATTACATTTATATTCTCCTTGCTAAGATCCTCATCACATACTCTTATACTTTGAGCTCTTATCAAAGAATCCAGATACTGTTTTATCATAAGACCATTACTTAGAACTAAATTTGGATTTCCATACATGCCAATTATAGCTTTCTTTAAAGCTACTTCAGCTTCACGTTCTAATGAATAGGACTTTCTATTTAATGTGTTTATGGCTATGTCACAAAGTCCATTGTAATCATAATCCTCAAAATCAAACCAAGTTGGGAAGCGATAGTTGAAGTCCTCATTAGTTAATACTAATCTTCTCATCCCTTCCTTCTCCCCTGATAAAACAATAATAATTTTATTAGCATTTTTATCTATAAACTTAATTAACTCTGCAACTACTTTATTACACTGTTCCTCCTCTAACAACAAATGCATTTTATCAATAAATAGAACCTTACCAGCAAACTTACTAAGGATATCCTCCAGCTTCATTCCCCTATTTATCAATGCCATTAACTCGTATTTATCTAGTTCCACCGTACTCTTAGCCTTAACCATTCCCATGCTATAATACATTTCTGCTAATATATTAGCTACGGTCTTTTTACCTGTACCACTTTCCCCAGTGAATACTATATTCATATATTTATTTATATCATTACTAAAGCCTAACTTTCTTCTCTTTTCTCTAACCTTTTGAACCTTATATTGTTCTCGTAAAAACTCCTTAGATTCTTCGCTTCCAACTAATACATTTAATCTTTTTTCTAAATCAAAATTATTGTCATAGTCAGCCACATTAATCTTTTCCACATCCTTAGATGTTATAAGGTTCATCTCATAAACACTTATGTCTTCTTCAACAATTCTAATGCTTTGGTTTCTGATTAGCTTTTCTACATAGTTCCTAACCATTCTTCCATTACCTGATTGGGCATCAGAATTTTTGTATATATCTACAAAGCTCTTCTTTAGGGCAGTGTACCCATTTTTAGATAACTTAAAGCCTTTTGCTTCTACTAGCCTTATTGACATTTCTAAAAGCTCATTAGGATTATAATCAGCAAAGTTAGTCCATAGTGGGAATCTTGATCTTAAACCTATATTAACATCAAAGAAATTCTCCATATCCTCTTCATACCCAGCTAGAATTACTATAACTTCTTTAGAATAATCTTCAATTAGTTTAAGAAGGGTTTCTACAGCCTCAATTCCTAAAGAATCATTAGCCAAAGTATATGCTTCATCTATAAAGAGAATTCCACCTATAGCTTCCTTAAATTTCTCCTCTGTTTTCTTTGGTGTTTCACCTGGAACATCTGATACAAAGCTAGATCTATCAGTTTCAACCAATTGTCCTATCTTTAAAAGCCCCATACTATTTAGCATTTCTGCTACTAATCTCGCTACACTTGTTTTTCCTGTTCCTGGATTGCCTGTAAATACCATATTTAGATTTTGCTCTATCTTTGTATTTACCCCCACAGATTTTCTTTTTTCTTGAGCAACTATAAGCTTATACTGACTTCTTAAAAGAGCCTTTACCTCATCTAATCCTACAATATCTTTTAGTTTCTCTTCTAAATCAAACTTAGCATTAACCTTAAAGTTAAAGTTATCTCTTTCTAATAAATCAATCTGTCTTTCACTATTAGTTAAATATTTTTTAGAAGCATCTAATATTGCATTTTCAACTATATTTCTAACAAATCTGGCATTACCTAAATCATTTTTTCCAGTAAGCTGATTCCTAGTAAACAAATCTATAAGTCCAGGCTTTACATTCTTTGCAATTCTATATCCCTTTGATTTAGCTATATTTACAGCGATTTCATACATCTCAACTGGATTATAGTCGTAGAAATGAATTACATTTGAAAATCTAGATTTTAAGCCCTGATTAAATGATAAGAAGTGTTCCATATCATTTTCATAGCCGGCTAAAATTACTATAAGATTATCCCTATTATCTTCAATACCCTTTAACAGTGCATCTACAATTTCTTTTCCAACTTTATCATCTTCACTTTCGCATAGAGAATAAGCCTCATCTATAAATAAAACTCCTCCTATGGCTGAATTTATGATATCAATGGTTCTTTTAGCTACATCATTAAGGTTCTCAGTAACAAAATCAGCCTTACTAACCTCCCTAAATACACCTTTAGATAAAATACCTAGGGCATATAAATATTCAAAGGTTATCCTTGCAGCATTAGTCTTTCCAGTTCCAGCATTTCCAGCAAAAATCATGTTCATAGAAATTTGTGAAGTTTTAAGTCCAAGCCTCTGCCTTATGTTCTGAACCTTGTAGTTATTCTCTACATTGGTTATAAAGTCTTTTAACTCTTTCATTCCTGTAATAGAATTCAACTTATATTTAACCTCATCTAGGGTAGGTATCAAATAATCACTAAGCTTAAATATATCACTATTAATTTTGCAATAAATCTCATTTTTATCAACGTAAACTAAAATCTGATTTTGTCCATCCACCATTTCAACCTCTATTATATTTACAAGAGGCTTATATACTTTATATGAAATATACTCGCTAACTCCAAAAGTAGAATTTTCTCTAAAACTTTCCTGAAGATATTTGCAAACACCAAAGTAATCCTGGCTTTTTTCCTCCTCATTAACACCTAGTATTATCTTTATATTGAATTGGTTTTGAAGCTTATCTATAACCTTTATAAGATTTTTTCTAACTACTATACTTCTTTCTTCTTCAGTTAATGGTTTTGTATGTAAAACCTCATCAGCATGAATACAATCTTCTTCTAATATGTTGTTACTATCATTGTTATAAACAAAAATAAAAAATTTATCATGACAAATGAATTCTTGAATCTTCTCACTATCAGTCTCTCTTGCTTCAATTAAAAACTTATTTTTAATTACATATTCCTGATTTAATCTAATGCAGCTATTAGGTTCAATAGTTTCTAAAACCCCTATTATTTTTTCACTTGCCTCTTCTAGATTTTTAAATATTATCACACCTGAAGAACTATTAAGCTTTTCATACAAGTCCGTTAAAAATGCATTAAATCCTAAGTTGAAATTGTATGAGGCAAGATTAATCTCCTCAACCTCTCCTCTTACTACTAAATCATTTTCTCTAAGCTTTGCAAATAAAGACCTAACACTAGCCTTTTTAAATGTTCCTCGATGTCCTATCAAAAGCAATCTACCTCTTTGATCCGTTGAAATTTTTCTCTCAAAGTAGTTACAAATATTATGGATATATTCCTTCTGACCTATTAGCTCTTCATTTAACTTTCTTTCTATATTTAAAAATTTCTTATGAATTTCACTATTATTTATTTTAGTCATTTGTTTCCTCCTAGTGTAAATTACCATTCTGTTATCCTATGAAAATATCTTTATTTCACATTATGATACAATTATTAGTCAATTCTGAGTCAATTATAACATGTTTTTTCAAATATCATACTATTCTATTTTCAAAGAACAAATCTTCTTAACTAGCTCTGAATTCCTATGAATTGAAAAATAAAAAATACCGCATATTCAGTTTTGAATAGTACGGCATTATCATTAACTATATAATAAAAATGGCTATGATCAAGTTATAGAAATCAACTTGATCATAGCCCTGTATTCTTTTATTTAAGTAACATCTTCTAAGCTAGAATAGTAAAAGTTCCTTATTAAACCTTTTTTTGCTATTCATCTAATAAATACATCCTTTTATCCATATTATACGTAAACTCTATGTATCTATCAAATTAGGCATACTCCACAGATTTATTTCAACCTTTTATTTATAAAATCAACTTCATACTGATATTCACCGTATTTTTGTTCGTTGTCAGTAATGGTACCCTCTGTTAGGGAGATACGCAGAACGATTGAATTGGGATTATCTTCGTCGCCAACTTCATCGAACCAATCAAAAATTTTTTTGAATTTTGCTCTAATTTCCGCGTTCTTCTCGTCCTTGACCCAACCAAGATTTTCAGCCGTACCTTGGAAAGCGTACCAATCTAACCCACAGACGGAAACCTCGTGGTTCTTCTCAATTTGCAGCATTTTATTTTTTCTTGCATCCGTAGAAACATAAAATGCGCCGTCTTCATAATAAGCGCATACCATACGGACAGCAGGACGAGGATTACCGGCATCGTTCGGGGATAGTGATATTGTGGCAAGGGCAATAACTTCCTCTTTGTCATTTCCGCAACGTTCCTCCAAAAGTTTCATTGCATTTTCATATTTGCTCATTTTAATTCTCCTTTAAATTTAATTATTTTATGCTGTAATTAAGTCAAACCACTTTAAAAGTGACCCAAGATTTACAATTTCAGTTTTAGCTACAAAGCAGGACGAACACCGCCTGTAGATTTCCCATGACTGATGGTGTCTTACCTTTCACTGTAGCTATTGCAAATTGACAATCCGTTGAAAATAATTCATTCATGGTCTGCAGAGCCTTTTCCTAATTATCCGCTTTACCTTCTCCTTAATTCTTATTTCTGATTCCACAAAATCCTATTTATGCATTATTGTACCATGAATTTTGTAAAACAAAAAGGACATTTATTTCAAATCTCCTAATACATGTTTGTTTGCTATCAATAATTCTCTTTACATCATAGCAAAGGTGGCTGAAGTACCCTTAACTATTTTTAATCCATCCCCCAACCCAGGAATCATAACAAGATTCTTTTGACCATTTCAAAAAAAATGTACTCCATATCTGTATCGCCTACTTCAATATTTCCATTCATTTCATTGTAAAACATACAAATGTCATACATCCTATTCCTTGATTTTTACTCAAAGATATATAAATAAACTAACTTACAAATTTCTATTTTACTCGATCACATAATATTACGATTGTTCATCATATCTAATCGACGAAATTGGAATTTGCCGTACTTAAATATATTTTAATATATCAAACGGTGTTTCAGCTTGTATAAAATCTTTCTTTCTTCTTGAGGGTTGAATCGTTCCCTCTTTCAGGTACCACACTGCCTGTACAGCTTTCATGCCTATTTGGGAAGCAGCTTCCAACTCTAAACTACCACCATCCCCAACATATATGCATTCATCAGCAGACACTGATAAATCATCCATACATCTAATAAATATTTCTTTTTCGGGCTTTTGCAAACCTTGCTCAAAAGAAAGATATGTAACATCAAAATATGGAAATAGTTCACTACTTTTTATTGCCTCAACCTCTTCCGAAAAACAATTACTTATCAATCCTATACAAATTCCTTTTTTCTTTAGTTCATTTAGCATTGGAAGAATTTCGGGATGAAGATATTTGAAACATTCTTTTTTTGATATTTTCCTTTTCCCAACTATTTTACTAAACAATTCATCAGAATAACATTGCTTTTCTTTAAGTATAAATTCTAATATTTCTTCCAAAGTCATTTTTCCCACAGTTCTCTCATGCTCTCTTGGTTTCCATAATGATTGAAATTTTTCTTCTGAAATCCCAGCATCTACAGCCATTTGCGTACTAAAATATAGTGGACTCTCATAAAGAGTTATTAGTGTTTCATACATATCAAAAATTACTGCTTTTATCATCAAGAACTTATCCTTTCATTTTTACAAATTCCTATTTACGCTCACAATATGATACTATTCCGTAATAAATCCGACTTTCTATATACATATAATAACATTTTTTCAATATACACTTATCACTCTTCAAAGATCTATTCTACTAATTAATAAGCAATATTTATGAATTACGCACTTTATCCTTTAAAATTTTAGTCCTCATTTCATAAAAAAGAGTTTAATATTTATAAAAAAAGTTCATTCATTTTTCTTTCAAAACATGCCTTTTCTAATTTTTTTGAAATTGCCAATAATAACTCTTCATTTACACTTCGAGACTTGCTTGGACAAATTGCTACACAACGCATGCAGGAAATACATTTTTCTTTTTCTATCAACATTGGATTCTCTTTTGAAATAGCATTAACTGGACACTTTATAGCACAGAGACCACATTTCTCGCATCCTTCTCTCACTTCTGGAACTAAAGGAATAACCTTATATTCTTTATACGGATTGTTCCCTGGTACATATAAATCTTTAGTATCCTTTGCATGTTTTAAAACTTCTTTAATCTCATCAGAAAATTTTATTAATTCTTCTTTGTCTTGTAAATCTGGTCTACCAGTAGCAAATTGATGCATGATAGAATGCTCTGTAACTGCAGCAATTGCTGCAATGCTGACAAACCCTAAGGTTGTTAATGTATCTTTCAATTCTAATAATGAATCTTCATATGCTCTATTCCCGTATGTTGCTACTAAAATGACTTTTGAACCATTTCCATCTAGCTTCTTAATATTAGACATTGCTACCATTGGAACACGTCCACCAAAAGAAGGAATTGCTACAATACAAAGATCTTTTTCACTAAAGGTAAATTTCGAGAAATCCTCCATTGAATTTGACAAATCTACTTCTATTCTTTCGTAATCAAATTGTCTACTTATTAAATCTGCTACTTTTTTAGTTCCTCCTGTAGGACTAAAATAAATTTCGAATACTTTCATATATTCTATATCTCCCCTCTAAATTTAACTCTAGCTATTATTCTATATAGCTTATCTTTATTTTTATTATAATACAGTTATTAGTTAATTGTATTATATTTGTTGATGTACTATTCAACCTTAAAGATTAAATTTCTATTTACTTCGCAATTTCTACATTTTGCTCATCAAATCTATTTATTAAATTGAAATTTAGCAAACTGTAAATTATATTATAAAATCTAAGTTTAATCATTAATATGCAGTACTCCCCATTTGCATAATTCATGAAGAATTGGCATTAGAGATTTGCCACGATTCGAAAGCTTATATTCAACTTTGGGAGGTACTTGTGGATATTCATGACGTACAATCAAATCATCACCCTCTAGTTCTTTTAACTGCTTGCTAAGCATTTTATGAGTAATACCTTGAAGTGAACTTCTAAGCTCATTGTAACGCATAACTTCTTTTCTCCATAGCCAAAATAGAATATTAAGCTTCCATTTACCTCCGATTAAAGATAAGGCATATTCAAATGGCCTTGGATCGATTTCAGATGTGTTTGTACTTTTAGTATATATTTTATTCATATGTATAATTACACTCTCCTTTTTGATAGTATCTCACCAAAAAGTGCATACTGTTAATTTCTTTACTAAAGATATATTATGATAATAAACTAAAAAATGCAAAATATATTAACTAAATAAAAAGGAGAATATTATTGTGGAACTCTTAAAACAACCTATAAAAATTAAAAATATAGAAATTAAAAATCGACTTGTAATGCCACCAATGGCAACCTCGAAAACAGGAAATGGACAAGTCACACAGGAATTAGTTGATTATTATGATGAGAAATCAAAAGGTGGTCATATTGGCTTAATTATTACAGAACATGCATATGTAACTAAAGATGGTATGGCTAATATAGGACAAGTTTCTATCTCAAGTGATAAGGATATCGAAGGTTTAAAACGTATTACTGAAACTATACATAAAAATGAATCAAAGGTAATTGCGCAGATTAGCCACGCAGGAAGTTCAGCTATCCCAAAAGTAACAGGCTCTGAAATAATCAGTGCTAGTCCAATAGCTAATACTGGTGCTACAGGAAAAACAGGCATTATTCCACGTGAGATGAGTCTAGAAGATATCCAAAGAGTTGTTCGCTCTTTTGCTGATGCTGCAAAAAGAGCAAAAGAATCTGGATTTGATGGTGTGGAAATACACTCTGCTCATGCATATTTGTTAAATCAGTTTTTTTCACCGCTTACTAATAAACGTACTGATAATTATGGTGGAACACTAGATAATAGAATTCGAATTCATCTAGAAATTATAAAAGAAGTTCGCAAAGCTGTAGGAGAAGATTATTTAGTAGCACTTCGCTTAGGTGCTTGTGATTATATGGATGGTGGAAATACTGTAGAAGCTGGTGTAGCTGCTTCTAAGTCATTCGAAAAAGCAGGTGTAGATTTATTAGATATTTCTGGTGGATTTTGCGGAATTATAAGACCTAATCATAACAAACCAGGATATTTTGGAGAACTAACTGAGGCAATAAAGAAAGAAGTATCAATTCCTATAATTCTAACTGGTGGTATCACAGAAGGAGAACATGCTGAAAAATTATTAGAGGAAAAAAAAGCTGACCTAATTGGTGTTGGTAGAGCAATTTTAAAAGATTCAAATTGGGCTAAAAAAGTAATGGAGGTAAATTAATATCCCCTACGGAGAATATGATAAAGCAATCCTAGGATTCTATGGTTTAAAGTCAGGACTAAATATAGATAAAATAAAAAATATCAACTACTTCTTACTCCACAGTAGTTGATATTCACTTTTTCTCTGAATTGCATTTACTTTCCAGTAAATGTTGCCGAACCATTATCACCACTATAAGGTGGAGCTCCTTTAACCGTTACGTAACAAATTATTAGTTTATACTCTTTTCCTTTGGGAATATCTTGGCTAAAGGTTAATATAAATGTCTTTGATGAGCCATCTTTTGAATTAATTTTAACTAAGTCGTCGGTAAGTGAATTACTTGCATTCACCTTATCATTTTTACCAAGAGTAGCTATATATTGTGGCTTATCATTCTTTGTGTCTTGAATCCAGTAATTAGTTGATGTTGTTCCAAGAGCCATATCTACATCCATATCATAACTTATTTGAATTTGATTAGGCGAAATTTGATCAAGCTTTACTAGTTTAGGAATCGGAAATTCTGCCTCATTAATACTCCTTAAAGAATTAGTAGACGTCTTGATAAACTGTTCAGCACTTGCCTCACTACACCAAGGCGACTGTATCATCATTAAGGTACATACAATAAAAAAACAACTTAAAAATCTTTTCATAATTACCTCCTATTATATCTAATTATTGTTGTAAACCTATTTTCCCCTAAATTCATTAGATATACTAATCTAAGATAAATTATTTAGTACCGCACTATTCAATTTGCTTCATTTTATGTTCAGCATAGTTATTCAATTTTTTTCATCTTTAACTGCAATATCTAATTCCTTTTGAAGCAGCTCCTTGCCATAAGCTTTTTTATAAACCCCAGTTTCCTTATCTATTTTAGCTTCTACCCTTAATCTAGATTTAATCTCCTTCAAACTCTGTGGCTCTAAAACCTTCACATTACTTCCTTGACTCAAAAGCCACATCATGATTCCATTTCCCCTTGGAAATTTCCTAAAGTATCCTCGAGCAATGTAGACAACATTGGGACAAGGGCATATTTGTAATACCTGTAAAATTTCAAACTCAAATGAACTGTTTATCACAAAAATAAAGGAATAAGTAATTATCATTTAAATTACTTACTCCCAATAAAGTACCTACTTCTAAATAGATACTATGTGCTTTTATAGTAGATCCACTCATAAATATTTTCTTATTTACAATTCTTTCTCCCTAAGATAGTGCTACATCTAGAATCATCATAATTACAAATCCTACAGCAAAAGCTAATGCACTAATATCTGAAGCATTATCTTCTGCGGCTTCAGGAATTAACTCTTCTACCACAACAAAAATCATTGCTCCTGCTGCAAAGGAAAGAAGATATGGCATTATAGGTGTAAAAGTACTAGAAAATGCTATTGTAATTGCTGCCCCTATAGGTTCCACTACTCCAGATAAAGCACCATAAAGGAAAGACTTATTTTTACTTAACCCTTCACTCCTAAGGGGCATTGATATTATTGCACCTTCTGGGAAGTTTTGAATTGCTATACCTATAGATAGAGCAAAGGCAGCAGCAATAGTCATTGTGTTCCCACCGTTCATAATGGTTGCAAAAACAATTCCTACAGCCATTCCTTCTGGAATATTATGAAGTGCCACTGCAAATATAAGCTTTGTAGTTTTCTTTAAGTTAAATCTTTTTGTTCCTTCCGCTTTATCACTATCTACGTGAATATGTGGAATTACTTTGTCTAGTAGAAATAAAAACAGAACTCCACCAATTACTCCAACTGCTGCTGGAACAAAAGACAATTTTCCCATATGGCCAGACATATCTATTGCTGGAATAATTAATGACCATATTGATGCCGCCATCATAACCCCTGATGCAAACCCAAGAAGTATTTTATTAACCACTTTGTTCATTTCTTTTTTCATTGTATAAACACATGCTGCACCTAATGTTGTACCTACAAGCGGTAATAAAATTCCTATTAGAATACTCATTTCCATTCCCCCTTTTATATAAAATAAACTTATTCTTACTATATATAAAACATATATAGTAATAGCTATTATTTATTTTCTCAATTATTAATTGTTAGTAAATAATAATACTTATTAATTACTATATTATATCTTTCTACTTCAATTATCAATGATATATTGTATTATATCTCATATATTTACATAAGGTCCATGAATTTTGATAATCTATATTAAAAACTTCTTTTATTTTCCATTCCTATGAATATAATTTCCTTACTACAAGTAAAAAACTTTACTATTCCCTATTTTATATAGTTAATGCAATTTCAAATATGAATTCTAAATAAAAAAATATTACTGGAAATCACAAAAATTCCAGTAATATTTAAAATACAAATATAAATCTTTAATCTTGCTCATATGATAATATGCTTCCTGTGTTAGCATCTATCTCATAATCATATTCCTTATTATTATGAGAAAACTCTACATCATATTTTTTAACACCATTATCAAAATCCTTTTCTATTCTTACAAAGGTCACTTGGTCATTTTTTAAATTTGCATGTTTTAAAGCTATTTCTTTTGCTTCCTCTTCAGTTATTTCACTAACGCTTTCATTGGTTCCTTGTTGTCCAGACATAGTATAATCTTCCACATCATAATCATATTCTATAATTTTTCCATCAGCTGCATTTATTTCATAATCATATTCCTTATTTTCATGGTAAAATTCTACGTTATACTTCTCTACTCCATCATCCATTTCACTATCTGCTCTAATAAATGAAACTTCTTCGCTGGTTAAATTTGAGTTCTTCAAAGCTATTTCCTTTGCTTGTTCAATAGTGATTTTGCTATTTATGTCATTTTTATTATTTGATGTAGCCGAATTATTACAGCCTACTAATCCCATACTAATCCCCATGATAATTGTTGCTATTGCCATCTTTTTCATTTTTTTCCTCCTATATATCATCATATTATTAATATCTTGTATTTAGATCAAACATTTTAAGTATAAAATCTTTTATACCCAAATAGATACTATTTAATTTAATCGAAACCTTATAACCTTAATACTCTAATTCCCCCTTTATAAAATCAGAAATACTAGATTCATCTTCCACAATTAATATCCTCTTAACTATGATCACTCCTTTGTAATCTATCACTTCTCTGAAATTACCGCCGTTTCTTCACCTTTAATCGCCTCATCTAATCAGCTTCTCTTTAAATCTTTAATCTAATTATATAATATATCTTTTTATTTTTCATTAAGGCAAAATAAAAGTTAAATTAAAATTTTTTAATGTTCTTTTAATAATACTCTTCCAGATTATTTCACTTTCCTGAGCCAAGTCTCATATATTTGTTATAGTTTTTTATACAGGTAAATGCCCCTGAATAATAAAAAACACCTCAGCATAGGGGTATATTTAATACCCTGCTAAAGTATTTTTCAAAGGATGTTCTATTCAATTTTCAACAAGCATTTTTATTTATTAGTTCTTAATATAAACATTATTCTTCACCAATTCAATTTTAACAATAGCTGAAGCTTTTTTGAAAACTACTAATCCTTACAAAATAACAATTTGACAATTTAAAGTATGCATTTGTAACATCTATATTTAGCTTGAACCTCAAAGCCTGCAGTCAAAGCAGCCTTCAGTTCATTAGTAGAATCTTCTTCGATAAAATATACAATTTCCTTTACTTCACCAAGTTCATTATATAATTGGGTTAGCATCTCATTAATTAAGATACCTTCAATTCCCTTATTTTCATATTTTTCATGAACAAATAAGCCAAAAACCTCTGCTGAGTCCATAACTCTCTTAACAAAAATGCTCCCAATAATTTCGCTAGTATTTCTATAAACAAATACTCGAAAGCGTTCCATATCCTTCAGCAAATTTGTGCTATTATAATACATTTCTAAAGGAATGGCATATCTGTCATGGAACTTAGCATATTCATCAAAATTGTTTTTGCTAACTTCTTCTACGCAGTAATTTCTTTGATTTGTACGTGGTTCTAAGTTATGTATTTCTGTAACAATACTAGATTCAATACACTTAATATTCTTTTTCTTGAAATATTCATTTGCATTTTTATTGGTAAAAGGTATTCCAGTTATAAAGAATTCATATCCTGTTAATTGATTCCTTATGTAATTAATAAGTTCTTCTCTAACTTGGTCATAACCATCTTTTATTAAAAATACCTTTGTTTGAACATACTTCTCCTCATCTATCCAAAAATAAAGGCAAATCCCACATAATTCACCTTGCTGATAGCTAGCTATTACATTTTTGCTATCATCATCTATGAATTTTTTAATATATTCTTTAAGCTCTATAATTGAATCTTTTCTTGGATAACTGGCATTTAGGTTATCCTGACTCAATTCCCATGTGAAATCAATTACTTCCTCAACATTATGAATTGTTTTTATCATTTCTAATCCCCCATTTATTTTATGGTTTATTTTATGTTTAGCTTATTATTTAGTACGTAATTTAATAATATGTGATTTCTCTTCATACATATTATACCTTAATTACAAAATAAACGTAATATTTTAAGATTCTGAGTAAAAATAGTCTCTCCAATGATAACTACAGCTTCTAGTATCTATAAAAGGAACTCCACTATGAATTATCATATTTTTAGTCCTTATAATTTCTCCATTAAAAGAATAGTATTATAACAACATATATAATTTGGAGGCTATGAAATATGAGAAAGGCACTCTTCAATTTTCTTAATAAAATAATATTACCACGTAAAAAAACAAGGCAATTTCCTTATGCCATAGAGATTGTGGCAGAAAATTTAACTATACCTTGGGCAATAGACATAAGTGATGAAGGCAAAATATATTTTACAGAAAGGTCTGGCTCAATTAGAGTTATTGAAAATGGTCTACTCAATCCTGAGCCTCTTATTACCTTTAGAACACCATTTATAAGTCAAGGTGAAGGAGGATTGATGGGGCTTGCACTGGACCCTAGTTTTTTACAAAATCATTATATATATGTTATGCATTCCTATAGAGAAAATAGTAGACTCTACAACAGAGTAGTCAGATTAATTAAAAACAACAATGTGGCAGTTATTGATAAAGTTCTTTTAGACAAGATTCCTGGTAGTCAATTTCATAATGGTGGGAGAATTAAGATAGGTCAAGATAAAAAATTATATATAACAACCGGAGATGCACAAAACCCATCACTGGCACAAGACCTGTCAAGTTTGGCTGGAAAAATCCTCAGAATAGAACTTGATGGAAGTATACCTTCAGATAATCCCTTTCCTAATTCCCCTGTTTATAGCTTAGGTCACAGGAATCCTCAAGGTTTAGCATGGAATTCTAAAAACATTTTGTACTCATCAGAACATGGTCAATCAGCCCATGATGAAATAAATATAATAATACCAGGAGGCAACTACGGATGGCCCCTTGTTCAAGGTGATGAGACTTCTACAGATCCAATAACTCAAAAGCCTTTAGTCCACAGCAAAGAAGACACATGGGCTCCATCTGGTATTGCTTTTATAAACCGAGGACCATGGAAAAATAAGTTATTAGTTGCAACTCTTCGAGGCCAACAACTGCTTTCAATATCCTTAAATAATGGGGGTACAGTAGTACAAAATATGGAGTCCCTACTAAAGAATAAATATGGACGCTTACGTGACGTATATGAAGGAAAAGATGGTTCTATTTATATTGCAACAAGCAATAGAGATGGTAGAGGAAATCCTAATTTATCTGATGATAAAATCCTTCGTCTTGTTCAAAAGTAAGTATAAATGGAGAACCTTATCTCTTATTTGAGATAAGGTTCTCCTTTTTAAAAATCTCTTTCTACTAATTAGCTCGCAATATTTTTAAATTGTTCATCAAATCTAATAGATAAATTAGAATTAATCTGTTATCTATTGGTTTACCATTAAATCCTTTATATAGGTAAACCAATAAGAAAATTCACATGCTAAATGCATTTGGTGTGACTTTATAATGCTATTAGGACAAATTGCAGGAAATTCTACTACTAATCTTGCCTTAAACCCATCCTTTGTTTCTTTAAACTGATGCCTAACTCCACCTAACAATGTACCATCTTTAAGTCTTGCAATACCAGTGGATTGATACTCATAGGAACAATCCCTAGTTGTCTGAATACCTGTTTCGTTATCATATTCAATAAAAAATTGAACTGGTAATGGTGAATTCCCTGTTGTTTCAATAACTTCTAGTGTATTATCTCCTAGTGGTCGTAATACATAATGTTCTGGACATGCAGATAAATTTACTTCGTCATTTTTTCTTGATTGTGTTAACATTAAGTCATTAATACCATCAATGATTCCTTTAGCGGATATCCCACTCATTTCTATTTCTGTTATACTAAACTTCCTTTTCCCTCTTGAAACAGTGCAAGCTAGTTTCATAATTTTTTCTGAAAACCATAACTTATTTTTAAGTAATTCCACTATTTCATTATAAGAATACTTCATTTTAATTTCTGTTACTTTCCTTGCCATAACATCCATATCATCAATAATGAATATCCTTTTTTTTAGGGTTCTAATAGCTCTAGAATAGCTTTTCTTTTTCCATTGATCAAGTTCTTGTTTACTAATGCTTTTCCCGTCAATAATTATTTTCATGTTGTATCCCTCCATTATTTTGTTTAGATACTATACAATCATTCTAAAAAAATATCTATTGATATTTTTTATTATATTCATCAGTGTGTTCTTCAATTTTGTTTAAAATACTTTTTACAAATTCTATATTTTCTTTAGTTGCTCCATCTATTGAAGAAAAAATATCTCCATATAAAGATGCATGGAATTTCTCATGCTCTAAGAATATTTCCATTCCGTTTTTATTTAATTGAAGTATAATTTCTTTATCATTATCTCCTTTCTTTGTTTTATTTACTAACTCCTTATTTTCTAATTTCTTAGCCATTTGAGAGACTGCTCCCCTAGTGTTGCCTAGTATCTTAGCTATTTCAGTTACATTTGCTTCTGGATGCTTACCGATACATTCAATTAAATGGATTTCGCCTAGGGTAAGTGGCATACTTCCATTTAAACTAATAGCGTGTCGATGTAATTCATTAATTGTATTTGTTACCCTCATAAATTGTTCGATTAAAGTCTGTAAATCATTAATATTCATAACACTATTGTATAGTTGCTAAACAATGATGTCAATAATAAATATTTTTTACTATATAACCTATAAATTCCTATTTATCTATATCTGTAATGCTATGCAAGTAACCCATGTTACGTATTATAATACTATTACGTAATAAATTCGCCTTTCCATATACATATAATAACAATTTTCCAATATAACACTTATCGCTCTTAAAAGATCTATTTTACTAATTAATAAGCAATATTATTGGATTGCGAACTAAAAAATACCGCATATTCAGCTTTGAATAGTACGGTATTATGATTACATTAATATTTTGTTCAATAGTAAAATATTAACTAAGATAATTATCATAGGGTATGTAGTGTATGATCAAAACTTGTATTTAAAATATTCCTTAACGAAATTAGCCATAGGATTTTTCTCATTTTCTTCTGCTATATAATCTAAATCTCCATCATAAAAATACAAATATGCTATACTCTTTTTTTCTTCAGATATTCCAATCATTCCAAAGGATTTGGGAAAATCTGTATTAGAGGTATCATTTTTATCTATAACTCTAAAATCATAGCTTTCTACTGAAAATTCATATTCAGGAATGTAATATTTACTTTCATCATAATCAGATTTGATTTTTTCATCTAGAAAAATATATTGTTCATCCAATTTATTTTTTTCAACTTCAAATGTATTATCATCATAATTCACGATGAGGGCAACGGAATTGGATTCAAAAAATAATATTGATTTATGTGTATATTTGTACTCTATATTGTCATACTCAGGCAAATTATCTAGGGTTGGCATAATATCTTTTGCCTTTGAATCAATTAATGTCCCAGTATTAAGATATTCTTCAAGATTTGAACTTGAATTGCTGCAACCAGTAATACAAATCATAAGAATAATTACAATAGCAAATAAATATTTTTTTCTCATTATAAATCAGCCCCCTAAAAATAAAGTATAGCTATTTCGTAACATAATACCATTGTGATTTATTTGATACATGTATTATAACCTAATTTTAGAATAAATGTAATAATTTTTAACATTAAATAAAAGTAGCCTCTCTCCCATGATAACTACAAATTCGAGTATCCTTAAATAAGGGTGGCACAGTAGTACAAAATATGGAGTCCCTACTAAAAAATGAATATGGACGCTTGCGTGATGTATATGAAGGAAAAGATGGTTCTATTTATATTGCAACAAGCAATAGAGATGGTAGAGGAAATCCTAATTTATCTGATGATAAAATCCTTCGTCTTGTTCAAAAGTAAATATAAAGGGAGAACGATATCTCTTATTTGAGATATCGTTCTCCCTTTTAAAAGCATTCCCATAATTCTTTGCAATACGGTACTTTTAATCTATTTGGTTCTAATTTTACTTTTATTCTTCCAAATAAATATTTCTAAGAAAATCCCTAATGTAAATCCAGTAAATAATATTAATGTATCTAAAAATGCTGGTCCCATATTCGGTGTTCTTTGTAATAGATGCATTATATATTCTATTATAAGTCCAATAGTTGCTGATGTTAAAAATAAACTTCCAAATATTACTCTTCCAAAGAACATAGGAAGTATAGAAATACACCAAATGGGAAAATATACTTTCTTTATAACCTCAAAATCAATATAATTTAATACAGAAAAAAATACTAACACAATCAGTAATATTAAAGTGTTGGTAGCAATATAAATTAAATTTCCTCTCTTCCTAATATTATCTCCTCCTTGCAATATTATAATTTTATAGACTAATAAAGAATATAATGCAGTAACGAATTAGTTATACTATATCTTGGAAAAACTGTACTATTCAACTTTTAAAGATGAAATTTCCATTTACTTCGTAATATCATTGAATTGCGCACTAAAAAATACCGCATATTCTGGTTGAATAGTACGGTATTCTCATTAACTTAATATTTAATTTTGCTTTCGTAATATATTAATATTGTTCATATTAATTATATTTAACTGCTTATAGGAATTGCGATTTGTAGCCTTTATAGTATCCTTATTAATAATTGAATAGCACAAACCACCACTTTATATCAAAAATTCTGAACGATACCATATTGGAACAATATTCCTCATAGCATCAAACCAATGCAGAATATCTCTATTTAAATTTAGAATAGAATGTAATCTCTCTGATGCAAAATGCTTTGACCATACAATAGAAGTTATTGCACTTGTTGATAGGTAATATGCGAATAATCTCCAAAATTCTTCTGGCGGTTTATGATTAAAATAACCATCAATTTGTCCCGACGCAAATGCAGGAAAATCTATACCTAATCTATTAAATTCATACCAAGGGTCTCCATAATTATTAAAATCAACAGTATGCCAATCAATAACAAATAAGCTTCCATCTTTAGATTGTATCATATTTCCCATATGATAATCTCCATGATGGTAGCATTGAGGTCGATTTTCTAATAAAGATTTATTAGTTTCAATATAGTCTAAAATTACTTTATCTCCCTCGAAAGGTACACCTTCAGAACGAAATACATCCAATCGTTCATTGATGACTGAAGAATAACGTACTGACCAATCATCAATCCCTTGAGGGGCAGGCATATTATGAATTTTACGAAGGGTTTCTCCAGATTTTATACCTAATTTATATTGCTCTTTTTCTGTCAATGTTGATAAAGTAGTTTCAACTTCATTACCTTCAATCCAACTAAGTAAAGTATACACACTTTTACTCTCATTACAAATACCGAAATCAACAGGAAAAGGCATAGGAACATCAAGGTTAATCATATTCTTTATTACTTCATACTCTATTTTTTTTGATTATATTCTGAAAAATTCGCAAGTCGAAGCAGTAAGTGTTCTCCATCCGTGGTTTCAATATAATATTTTTTGTCACCTGACATTCCTTTATTTATTGGTTCAATTTTTTCAAAAGTATTGTATAGAGGTATTTCCCTCATATTAATCTCTCCTAACCAGCATAATATGTTGTATCAATAATACACTTATTCTATTATCTTTTTCTTACAAATTCCTATTTATAGGTTAGTTTAATAAACAACTAAGTCACAATTTAATACTATTATGAAACAATTATAACACATATTGTAAATACCATACTATTCAATTTTCAAAGAACAATTTTTTCTTAACCACTTCGCAATCTCTACATAATGCGAATTAATATAACTTCTGATTATGCTTATTTTGCAGGAGTTAGAGGAACTTATTCATTGATGTATAATTTGATACTCGAAATCCAAGATTTTCATATAATGGTTTCCCTTTTTCAGTCGCCATTAAATCAACTGCGGCAACGCCTAATAGCTTTGCTTCCGATAAAAGTTCAGTCATAACTTTCGTTGCAATGCCTTTTCCTCTATATTGAGGATATGTAAAAACATTGTATACCGTACCGACAAGATATGATGAAAACGCTATTAGCGGAGGTCTTTCCACGATTGACATAAATGCAGTTGCTAATACTTCATTTTCATTCTCTGCAATGATAGCAATAAATCCCTTGTTAAGGTGTTGATTAAAATATTCTTCTAACTTCATTCGAATATCTTGCACTTCTTCCGAAGAAGACACACCTTTTTCTGCAAATAGGTATTCCATACGAATCTTTATGAGGAGGTCAATATCCTCTTTAACCATTTTTCTTATTTTCATGTTTTGCACCACCTTATATTTATAATCTTCAATTCGCACTTTTCTACTATCATGAATCAATTATGACATGTTTTATAAATACTGTATTATTCAATTTTCAAAGATCAAACTTTCTTAATTAGTTTGCAATATCAACAAATCCTGAAATAAAAATACCCTACTACTCATTTTGAATAATGCGGTATCCTCTACGTAATCATTTAAATTTCCAAATTTAAAATTTTATCTGTTTCATAAAAATAATATTCTATTCACTAAATTAATCCTTGTATTTCATGAAATATATTTTCTAAAATATTATTTCTATTTTCGTTCTTTATTAAATAAATTTGAATTCCAGGAAGTTTTTTTATCTCATCTATATCAGGATGTTTATCATAAAAAATAGTTCCTATAACACAATTAGTCCCACTTAGAATATTACATATTTGCTGTTTAAATTTACTTGATAACAATTGAATAGGACCTATTTCATCAATAGTGATTATTTTATTGCTATTAGAATAATTGCTAATAGTTTGCAATGCAAAATCCTCAAATGCTTTTATATTAATACCATATCTGCCTATTCTATCATCACTTTGCATATCAACATCTGCTATTCTTTGTCGTTTACCATCTAAACTTACGCAATCAAATCCAATTCTATCAAAATCATTTTTTACTTCCTCAGTATAAAAACCTATGCAATTGCATTCTCCTATCATTTGAACAATCTTCTTTAATATTGTAGTTTTTCCGATTCTAGGTTCACCTGATAATAATAATACTTTATTACCCACTTTATTCTCCTTATTATTAAAAATAATAGTACTCAAAACGAATTGATTACAACATATTTTGTAAACACATGACTATTCAATTTTTTAAGAACATTTTTATATATTATGTCATATATAAATGACTATAAAAATGCAAAAGATTAATGTTATAACTTGCATGATGACAATCCACCAAACTACATGCATTTTATCTATTAATAATGTAATATAAATTAAACTATTAGATTTTAGATATTGTAAGACTCCTCAAATATCTACCTTGTCCATCAATATTATTTGGCGTTGCAACAAAACCTTCTTTTACTAAGTATTCATTTGTAGCCCCAAAAATTTGATGCCATAACTCGTTTGCTGTTTCTTTTATGTCAACATTATGCCTTACAGGTGTTATCTCTGATACATTAATCTTAAAACTATCAAAGATTTCTTTTACTATAGGAAATATATTTTCAAGTATAATATCTGATAATTCTTTAATAGTCGTAGCTACTTCAAAGTCATAAAAAACTGTAATATTCACCGAAATACTATTATCCTCATTTATACTGATATACTCTAACTCCTGCAAAAACTGTGCTATACTCTTTTCTTGTTCTGATAATTGACTATACGTAATATCCTTTTCAATGACACTACGTATTAAATTACCACATTCATATGCAATTTTCTTGTTCATTCTATCTAAAACATTGTTATATGCAATATTCACTTTATCAAAGGGGCTCGCACTATGAATACTTTTTTGCGTTAGCCTAAAAAATCTAAACATATCTTTTCTTAAACCATTTAAATCTCCAAAACTATTAAAACTGAATTCAGAGCTTCTATAATTATTGCTACTGCATAATATCTTGTTGCTATGTTTTTCAACTAGTTTGCTATCCTCGTATGCAACAATAATATAGTTCCTATTTCCTGGTTGTAATTTTGATGAACAAAAAGTATTTCTTTTAGTGAAAAATTCAAAAGCAGTACCATCGAAGATTTTATCACAGATAATATGATATAAAATTCTGTCATAAGTATAGTGTTTAAAGCATCTTAATTGTGAAACTTTTGCATACAGCACGTCTTTAATATCAATTATTTTTTTGCCAATAACTTCTCCTACTTTATAAATATATTTTTCTATTTCCTCTATATCTTTCTCTAAAATAATAGGGAATTTAACCTGATATGAGTTGTTTTTAACTTCTATAGCATTAATTAGTTCAAGATTATTGATATTATTCGCAACAACTTCATCTTTAATATTTAAAAGTTTTGCAATCTCAAATCTGGAAATAGTGAATGGTTTATTTTTTGCAATTATATAAAGTATTTCAGATGCATATTCTCTATTACAAACGAATTCTGGATTATATTTATCGTATTCGCCAATTTCTCCAAAAAAATAAAAGTTCAACTTTCTATTTATCATTCTAGCTTCCTCCTAACATAGTTATTTCACTCTTTAATACTATTACGAATTATATTTCATGCCGTATTGTTCAATCTTCAAAAATCAAACATTCATAATTAATTCGCAATATCTACATGTTCACTAAACAACCTTAATGAATTATATATACTAAATCTAGGTATAATCTTATTAGTAATTGTAATTGTAGAAACTGTAATATATTTATGAAAAGTATCTATGTGCCTCATTCATCCATTTATGAGGATATAAAAGTTTGTTGTTATCATATATATAATCAATATAATTTTTACAAGCACTTTCTAATGATATATTTAGGCCATCTATTATAATGTCTAGATATGGAGGCTCCCCTGCTTGATCCCATGCTATTTTATCAGCCAGAAATAATACCATTTCATATTTAGTAGGTTTACTTTTCAATGTAGTATGACATTCAATTGAAGATAATATATCTTTTTCTTTAATATTAAAATAATCAAATGCTATCAACTTAGAAATCCTTTGATGTAGCAAAAAAGGATATTTTTGTTCAGAAGCATCTAATAACATATTGTTTTTATTTGCTACCAAAGTCATATCCTTCGGATTCATTATTGCACTAATATCATGTAGTAATGCTGCTTTATAGCATATTTCAGAATTTAACTGAAATCTATCCGCTAACTTTAAGCTTGTTTCAGCAACTTTTAGTACATGTTCTTTTGTATGATTCTTATTATTTATTTCAAGAAGATTACATACATCCTTAGTGAAATCTCCTGTTTTTTCGATAATATTTATGTAATCAAAATTCTCCAATTTTATTATCATAATTAGTTCTCCCTTACCAATTCATATTTACATATTAATTCCATAATAAATAGAGTATATAATCACAATATCAATGAATGTATCTAATTCATTAGTAGTCAATTTTCTATACTCAATGACCATACTTGTTCTCCCATAAACTTCTTGATTTTCTTGCTCTTTCTTAAAATCACCACTTTATTAGCATGTTGATTTAATCCAGCTTCCAAATCATCTTTTCCAGTCTCATAATTATTTAAAGATTTAAACATAAACTTAATCCCATGAATACTAGGTGTATATAAAAATTATTCAATTTCTAATTTTTGCTTAAAGAATCTAGTCACAATTCTTATTCTTCTAACGAAGATGCTTGGCTTAAGATGTTCAATCATATCAACTTCTTTCATACCCTCTTTATATTAATTCACAATTTACTAAGGTTATCTTTGAATTGTGAAATAAAAAATACAGCATATTCATTTCTGAACAGTACGGTATTTCCAATGATTTAATACTTAATTTTTTTCATGATAATTTAAAATTGAGAAATACAATTACTCTACCTCTATTACCCTAAATATTTTACCAAATTAATACTATTGCCTAACTTTTCTTCAATTGCCTTTATGCTAAGATATCTATGTGCACCGCCCATAACAAAAATTATACGCTTGCCCTCATTTTCTTTAATAATATTTATTATGTTTTTATTTATATGCTCATCCCTTTCCTGCCAAAAACGAGCATATTCTTCATAAGGAGTTTTATCTAAAATCATAAAAAATTGTTTGTAGTAAATCTCTACAAAAATATCTGCAATTTCACTATTGTATGTTTTTAGATTTGATTTCTTAATAAATTCTTCCTCTTTTTCTTCGATAATCTTTAGTAATTCTCTTTCCTTCTCAAATCCCTTGTCACTTTCAAATTGTCTATATAACCTTTTAATGCTTTCATTTCTCCAATATTCATGTGAAAGCTTTTTATTTTTCATATCTTCTCCAAGCCAATCAAATCCATATACTTTTATCTCTTTAGAAAATCTATAAACTATTTCGATCATTTCACTAGGATAACTAATATGTAAATATTCCTTTGATGAATTAATATCCTCTGGTCTTATTTCTACCCCAATAACATCAGGGTTGTATTCCTCTATAAACTCTAATACGTCATCTTTATAAATTTCATGTATTACTCCTAAAATAATCACTTCTGTCATATGTTTATATACCTCCAACTTTTCTTAATATTCACTCATTTTATCATTTAATACTGTTACGCAATATCAATCAATTTTTCATTGTAAATAACCAAAATTACGAAAACAATAACAAGTTGAATCCAGATAACATCATTAATAATGATATACCTGCAATAACAATATATTTCTTTGAAGTTTCTCCATTTATAACAGAAGCAATTCCATAAATAAGTGAAACAACAAACGAAAATGGCCACACAAACCAAGTCCATATGTATATAATACCTAATATTCTCACTATTTCTATTTGCATGATTGCTTGCCCCTTCTTTAATTCTATAAAAACAAATTCTCGACATATATATAATAACATATTTTGAAATACCTACTATTCAATTTTCAAAGATCAACTTACGAAATTAGTTCACAATATCTACAAACTGAATACAATGAAAATCAAAACTAATCAAAAAACTTTCCCTTATAAAAATTCTCATTGCCAAGTTTCTTTGCCGTCAGCCTGAACAGGACACAGCCATCTAGGCATATAATATCTTTGCTATATTTCCCATTGCCACAAATGCTCTCTAAATCTCCGCCACTTCTAACCGACTCCATAATTGGGAACATAACCATTGGTAGTTAAATTTTACGCCCTACGCCATATTTACTTATAAAGAAAACTACTAAAGATATAGTGCATGCAATACTAGTATTTTCTGATGTAATTAGTGTATTATCTAATCCCATAAGAGCAATAAATATGTTAAGTATAAAAGCTATAAAGAATACACCGTATGCTAGACTGCAAACCGTGCTCCAAATCAAACGTTTAGAATTATTTTCATTACTTTTTGTCAAAGATATAGTTTCCCGTATTTGTTGCACAAGCCCATATGCAAACATACATATGATGGGTATTATTATCATCTTATCTAATATAGCTAACATTTTATATACCTCCTTGAAATATGAAGTGAAGAAGAATTATTAAAATAATATCTAATGTTTTGTTAATTTAGTTTCTTGTAAAGTAACTTACTTAGACAAGCATAATCGCAGTGATACAATATATATATGTTTTTATTTCTTCATCCAATGAGCAATTAGGTTTAAATGATAGTTTACTTTTGTCAATTTCAGAGTCTAATAGATAACTTGGAATTTACTGGTGGTTATTGGTAAAAATAAGGAGCATACCATTACAGTATGCTCCCTTTATTATTAAACATCAACAATATTTTTAAAGCTTTTAATTGATATAATTGCACTAACTACAAATATACTTACTGATACTATAATACTTATAATAAAAGTTAAGTTCAGGTTTTCTGATAAAAATTTTCCTAAAACGTTTATTGCAAAGAAACTATGAATTAATCCTATAGACAATGGAAGAACATAAAATAAGGTTACTTCTTTTCTAATAGCTTTTCCTAAATCCTTCCTTGATGCTCCTATATTTTTTAGAATCTTATATTTATCCTTGTCCTCTGTTGCATCACTATATAGCTTGATATAAATAATACTAGCTTCTGCAAGTACAAATACTAAGAATAAAAATGCTCCAATAGCATAAACAAGCTTTAACCATTCAACACTTTGAGTTTTATATTTTCCAACTTGAAAGTTAATATCATCATTTAAATATGGTCCTAATCCTTGGCCTAATTTATTAATAATATCTTCATTTAAAATATCTGACTCATTTTTAACCTTAATTCCATAAAAATTAACCATTTGCCCATGATTATAAAGTTTTTCATATTCCTCATTATTAACAACAATTGTTCGGGCTTTAATTAAGGAACCTAAAACCTTAAATCTTATATTACCTTCGCTAATTTCAAAGGTTTTATCCGCTAAAGTTATTTCAGTTGGCTTTATTAAGCTTCCCAATGTATTGGGGTTTTCAATATAAATAGCATTATTTCCTTTAACCATTTCTTCATTAATCTTTTCTAAGTCTTTTTCATATCCATTGCGCTTCAAAATATCTTCAAACCCATCATAAGACATCACTATATAAGCTTGTTTTTGAAAGGATTCAACATTTTCTAATGTATTATTAACCATTAATACCTTAGTATTTAAATCAAACTTCTTTTCACCTAATACCTTGGTAATCTGTTCACTTATGCTTTCAGTATCTATTTCATTTGAAGAAGAAAAGGACATTGTAAATAACTGATCATTTTCCTCACTCATTGTATAAAGATTTCTCATGGATACTGCTGTACCTAAAACCGTAACTGTACATGCTGTCAAAATCCCTATGGTAGCATAGGTAGTGTAATTTTTCTTTACTCTATAAGCTAAACTACTAATAGTCAGTATGTTTTCGCCCTTATATAATATCTTCTTATTATTGATGTAAAAATTAAGCACTGCTGGAATCGCAGCATAAAACAAACCATACGTACCTATACAAACTAAAATTAAAGTTTTAAAGGCATTCATTTTAGAACTAAATACTAGGTAATATCCATATGTAATACAACCTATAGATACCATTGCAATTATATAAGTAAACACTGTTACTTTAGGCATCTTTTCTGTTTTCCTACTACTATTTAAAAGCTCAATTACCTTACTTCTTGAAATATTAACAAAGCCTTTAATACTCATTAATAAAAATATGGCCATAAATATTATAAAGGTGTTTACCATAGACCTCTCCGTAATAGCAAATTTCACATCTATATTAAAACCTGCCACTGCAAAGACTATCATTTGAAAAAACTTAGAAAATAATGCACCAACGCCAATTCCAATGATACTGGCAGAGATACCAATGAGCATCATCTCTGTGAAATAGATTTTACCTATGGTTTTTAAATCTACACCCATAAAGGTAAAGAGCCCTATTTCCTTTTTTCTGTTTTTTAAAAATACATTAGACACATACCATATAAAGAAAAGCATAAATAATCCTAGAATTATACTTATCATTTGTAATAACATTTTAGTATAAACAGCATTAGCTTCTCCTAAAACCTTTAAGGATTCACTGTCCATAAGAATTAAAAAGTTACTTAGTATAATAACTGAAAATATCATTGATATAAAAAACATGGAATATGTTTTTATATTATTTTTAAAGTTATTAAATGCTATGGAAAATACGCTCATTATTTAGCACCTCCCAAGGTTGCTAATAAATCAATTATTTTTCCATAAAACTCTTTTCTATCATTCCCTTTATTTATTTGACACTTGATTTCTCCATCACTAAGCAGATAGACCTTTTTAGAATAACTTGCACAAAAGGCATCATGAGTAACCATTATTATAGTTGCATTATTTTCTTCATTTACTCGCTTTAAACATTCTAATAAATCTGTAGAAGACTTAGAATCTAAAGCTCCTGTTGGTTCATCTGCAAAAATAACCTTTGGTCTAGTAATTAACGCCCTTGCAGCAGCCCCTCTTTGCTTTTGACCTCCTGATAGCTCATAGGGATATTTCTTAAGATGCTCCGTAAGCCCAAAGATATCAGCTATTTTATTAACCTTTTGCTCTATCTCCTTAGTTCTCTTTCTTCCTAAAGCTAAGGGAAGAGCTATATTATCCATTAGTGTCATATTATCTAAAAGGCTGTAATCTTGAAAAATAAATCCTATTTTATCTTTTCTGATATTAGATAGTTCTTTATTTTTTACCTTCGTAAGATCAATTCCATCTAAAAATATTTCCCCTTTGCTAGGTTTATCTAGTGTAGATAATAAATTTAGGAGTGTAGTTTTACCTGCACCTGATGGACCCATTATAGATAAAAACTCTCCCTCCTCCACGGATAAAGATATGTTATTTAAAACTCTAGTCTTAAACCCCTTAATCCCATAATCCTTTGATAAATTATTTAATTTTAATATTTCTCTCATGAAATTTTCCCCTCCAAAAACTAACCTTCATTTTGCTGAACTTTCATCAGCTCATAAATTAATTTTAGTGGTTTTTTACTAATTAATCCTTCACTTAACATTACATTTAAACTTTCAATGTTACATTTTTGTAATAGTAGTGAAATCAGATATTTTATTAAACTTGATTTTAAACAAGGTGTATTCATTTTTCACTGAATAAACCTCAAAGGAATTTCCTAGTTTATCTAAAATCTTTTTAGAAAAATACAATCCCATTCCTGTGGATTTATACCTTGTATCTCTACCATTGTTGCCCGTAAACCCTTTATTAAATACTCTTTCTAAATCTTCCGCTGCAATTCCAATTCCATTATCTCTTATATTTAAACAGATATATTTATCACTTTCCTCACCATAGAATTGTATCTTTGCATTTTCCCTAGAATACTTTATTGCATTATTAATAAGTTGATCTAAAACATATAATATCCACTTTTTATCCGTAAAAATATAGTGGTCAAGATTCTCTAGTTTTATTTCTATATTATTTCTTATTAACATAAAGGCATTGTTTTTTATAGCTTGTTTTATTATATCTTGCAATTTTACTTCTGAAATAAATATATCCTCAGCTGCAGCTGTTGCTCTACTGCCATACATAACGGAATTAACTAAGAAATTTATTTTTTCAGTTTCATTTTTGATTTCAATGCTAAGCTCTGCATCGTCAATCCGTTCTAAAATCATTGATATGGCACTAATAGGTAACTTTATTTCATGAACCCATTTTGAAATATATTCTTCCATATCTTTGATTTGTGTCTCCTTCTGGTCTATAACCTGCGAATAATTATTATCTTTTTTATTTATTATGTAAGCCATTATTTCTTCTTCTAAAGACTCTCTATTAATCTCATTTAAACTAATATCATTATCCTCTTCCATACTTTCATAAAGTCCACTAAACCTTTCCTTCCAACGTGCATATTTTATTATAAAAGCACCAATATAAATAAATATAAGTATTACATCTAAGTAATATATTTCTTCCATCCTGCCCTTTAGTAAGTTTAATACTAAAAAATAGATATTAATAAAAAGTAAAATACTAAAATTAAATAATATACTTTTTATATTTTCCTTTATAAATCTTTTTAAATTCATTGTATAAAATACCCTATCCCTTTTTTAGTTTTAATAACATCATCTAATCCTAAATCCTTTAATCTTCCTCTAAGCCTTGTAATATTTACAGTTAAAGTATTGTCACTAACAAATTCATCATCATTCCATAAACTCATCATGAGTTTTTCTCTAGATACTACTTTTCCTTTGTTCTTTATTAATAATGATAATATTTTTATTTCATTTTTCGTAAGCTCTATTTCATTATCCTTATATCTAAAAATACATTTTTCAATATCTAAAATTGCATCATTATAATAAACTAGTGAATCTGAGGTAGTATAATCATAACTTCTACGCAACAATGCATTAATTTTTGATATTAATACCTCCACTGAAAAAGGCTTTGTAATATAATCATCACCACCATTATTCATCCCCATAATAATATCCATATTAGAATCCCTTGAAGATAAAAATATTATAGGAACCTTGGAAAGCTCTCTTATTTTTTCACACCAATAAAAGCCATCATAAAAAGGTAAATTCACATCCATCAATACAAGACTTGGTTTTTTCTCTATAAATTCCTTTACTATATTATTAAACTCATCTATTATCTCTACTTCAAAACCCCATTTTCTTAAAGATAACGCCAGCTCTCTAGCAACATCTAAATCATCTTCAATTAACATTATTTTCTTCAAACTTTTCACCTCTTATTTAGTATCTTACTCATCTTATTAAAATACTATCATAAATTTACAATTAGGGAAATTAAAAAGGAGCTTCCACTACTGAAGCCCCTCATTATTTTATATCTTTTCAAATTCAAATAACTCTTTAATGGTTAAACCTCCAAAATTCACCTTGGCAATACACTAATTTTCTTCAGTTATTTATGAGTAATTATAATTGTTGTATTTTCTATACGAAATACTTTTTCTACCTTCTTAAACCCAGCTCCCTTGAACATTGATAACTGATTTTCTATAGTACAAGGAGTATCATAATGATAAAATTCATTTTCCGAAATATTTAATTCTTTACGAATACGTATATTTTCTGCATAGTAATAATCTTCATCCTTTTGATTTTCTACCATGTAATCACATTCTATATATACTCCATTAGGTTTCAATGAATTATATATTTTTTTATACAACTTTATCTTATCCTCATGAGAAAAGTGGTGCATTGTTTGGAATGAAATAGCACAATCATATACACACCTACCTAAATCAACATCGAAATAACTATCACAAATTAGATTTAGAGATTTATCCTGGTGCTTTTGACTTAGTTTATCAAGCATAGCTTGAGTGAGGTCAATTCCTGTAACTTTAATATTGGGCATTACTTTAAAAATTTCATCAAGTTCGAGGCCCGTTCCACATCCAAGATCAAGTAAGGTTGTACAAGTTTTGGGAACCAACATTGACATTTTTTTATATGCCTCCTTACAACCTTCAACATTGGTAAGCATATGTTCATCATATCCCTCAACACGAGCAGTAAAAAAATCACTCATTTTTTCCATAATCAACTCTCCTATAAGTATATATCCTGCTTGAATAGTACGAAATTGAAGTTTATTGTTATAAATATCCTTTTTGATTGAAATAGTTTAAATAACGTTTCTTCTGTGTTTCTATCATTTCTCCAGAGTTTACAAAAGAAATGAAATCTGTTTCATTTAACCATTTATATGACATAGTTTCTCCCTTTTGAAGTGATATAGATGTTTTATCACAATCCGTAACGCACAAGAAGGTATAAAAAATACACTTATCATCATCGAAAACAAAATGGTCAATCTCTTCAAAGTTTTCTGAAACGATTCCCGTTTCTTCAAGCAATTCTCTTTTAATACACGCCATCTTGTCCTCACCTTTAAGTGCAGAACCTCCTGCTGTGGCCTCATAATATCCACCATAATTAGGTTTAGACAAGTCTCGCCTCATAAGCAAATAATCGCCATCCTTATGTTGAACAAGAACTTCGCATACCAGATGATACAAACCATCTGGCAATACCTCTCCACGAATTAAGTCTATATGCGCACGTGTTCCATCTCTAAAATATCCATCCCAAACTTCCATCCTCAATCCCCCTAAAAATTCTAATTTACCAACGCCCCATATTTTTGTTATGCTTTTCTAAATATGCCTTTTTATTTCTTCAGGTGAAATTGAATAACAAAGCATTACGTCATTAAAGTACATTAGAACATCACTTAACTCCTCTAAAAAATGGTTTCTGGTTTCTTCATCATTCATAATGTGACTATCGCCTTTTTTCTTTATTATATCGGCCGCTTCACCGACCTCAATCATCATCCATAATAATTGATTACGACCTTTATCAGGTGATAATCCACCCCATTTTTCCTTATATTTCTCCTGTAATTGTTTTTGAATTATGTTCATTTCATTTAGTCCGAAATTCTCCATATTAATCTCCCTTATAAATTCCTATTTATCCCACAGTTTAACAAACAACTAACTCATACAATAATACAATTATCGCTTATAACTTATTTTACCATAAAAAGCATATACTTCATTAAGTATATTGAATAATCGAAGCTTTATATATTGTAAAAAATAAAAAACCGAAGGAGTGGAAATTAAAACCCAACTGAACCTTCGGTTATTTTGTATAATCTATAAGAACTAATTATTATAATATTTAATTTCATACTTATTACGTAATGTTTGTAGTGTTTTAGCTAAATCATTACCAAGTTTCTCCTTGGTTTTACCAATGATAATTACCTTTTTATAGCCATTAAATGCATATGAATTCCAATATTCTTTCTCTGTTAATCCTAATGTATTTAAAATCTTTTCAAAGTCTGTTTTTGATTTAACAGCTTCAACACTATTATCGTTTTCTATCTCCTTAAAATATTTTTTTGCTCTATCCATTTCATCAGTTATCTCTTTCTTAGTTGTTTTAACCTTTAAATCTTTAGAATATAAAAGTAACAACCTATTATTTATCAAGTTTTCTATACTTTCTTTTTCTGAAAGATAACTATTAATCATCGACATATCTAAATCTTGTTGTGTTATTTTCTCTTTATCTACTGTAACTAAAATTTCAGATGTATCGATGACTTTAGCATCATCAATACTACCAGAGCAGGCCGTCATTACTATTAATAAGGTAAATAGCGCTAAAATTGCAGTTAATTTTTTAAGCACGTAATTCTCTCCTCTCAATTATGTTGTTCACCTCTAATTATTAGATTAATACCACTGATGCATAAATTAAACTTGAATTCCTGCTTTTTTTGCTACAATTGTAAACTCACCTGGTACATCTTTATTTGTCCAAGCTGGATGTTCATCAAATCTATTCAAAATAAATCCATTTTCAATAACTACATTAATAATTTCACTAAAGGTATATTTCCTATAACTACATAAAGGTATCTGTCTACGGATCTCATCGGGAAAAAATCTTGCATGAGCCATTTCACCTTCGAATACTTCTGTTGAAAAATAACTCATTGTTGGTTGCTCTACCTCTAGAATATCTGATATCTTTTGAAACGGATGAAAATCACTGCAAATCATTCTTCCATTTAGCTTTAAGAGCTGATTCATTATCTTCATAAATTGGCTGATATCATGAAAGTAATGAAGAACTCCACCTTCCATAAAAATCACATCAAAATATTCTTCGTACTTGTTTATGTCAATTTCCAATACATCACCAACTACAAAATCAATATTTACATTAGCTGCATCTGCAACTTCAAGAGCATACCTTTTATTATCTTCTGAAATATCAAAGATTGTAACTTCTGAACCTAAAATTGCTAGTGGAATTGCTTTTTTACCGCAGGAACCACAAATATTAGCAATCTTAATGCCTTCATATCTCTCGAAGTAGTTTACATATTTTCTTAACATTCCCTTTGGATTTTCTAAATCCTTCTTTGCTCTATCTGATGGTTTTCCTGAATTATTTACCCAAAAATCATATGCATTATATTCCCAGGCCTTTTTGTTTTGTTCACTATAATCGATCATATAATCACCTCTGCAAAATCCTATCTAACATCTAAAATTATGAATTACTAGATTTATAATACATCTTCTAAATATAAAGGAGTGGTAATGTTTCCTTTATGAATTCTTATAATCTAATTTTGCTACATTATATTCTAAATTGTTATTCTACTTTAATGTGTCCCCCAGCATTTCAAAGCCCTTGCTTAAATAGTTTATTTTCTGCTTGTGAAATACCTCACCATTAGATGACAGTAATACCGTTCCTTCTATTATTTGATTATCTTTCGTTGGCTCTTTTCCACCCATAAAAGTTGTCCATATAACTTCTACATCTGAACTTGAAATTCTTTTATCATGTTCAACCACGTATTGCATTCCTTTAAAAAAGCCTGAATTCGAACTTGCATTTACAATAATTAAGTTATCTTTATCTTGATATACCCTTACTTCATATAAAACTATATCTTTCTCAGACTCTACATACTCTCTATTAGGTGATACTATTTCCTCATATATCAATTCAGCATTAGCAATAGATATAAAAGAAGGCTTTTTAGCACCTTTACTAGAAGCGATCCAAAATACTACTATTACTAAAAAAACTAATATGGCTGAAATACTAACAATTCTTTTTTTCATTTTATACCTCTTTCTTATACCAATTACATATCATCATTTTCAAGTTCATAATTGGTAAAACTACTCAGGAAATTCACCGTTTTCAGGTACATACTTTCCTGTTACCTCAATTACGTTTCCGTCTGGATCAGTAAGCTGAAAATAGTAATATGGACTTACATTACAAACATACTTTATATTAGTTATGTCCTTTGAAATATTCAAGCCTTTTACTCGTTTAAATTCCTTTCGTAAATCTTCATCCCAAAAATTCAATACTACTTTTCTTGAATTCGGTAAAGTTACAATTTGCTTCAAATCATCAAAGTATTGATTAAACCTGCCTTTATGTATAACTTTATCAGGATTCTCAGCGTCAAAGTAACCATTCATAATTGCTATGCATTGTTCATCAAAATTAAACATAGCAAACCTATCCATATTCTTTTCTGAAACCGGCATTTCAAGCAATTTCTCATAAAATTCAATAGACTCTTGAAAATTTTTAACAACTAAATAAATACTCCCTAAATGCATCATTTCCTCCATTATAAAACTCATCTATTTTGTTCTTCTTATTATTCACAATATATTTGAATTGCACACTAAAAAATACCGCATATTCTTTTTTGAATAATACGGCATTTTCATTAATTTAATATTAAATTCTATCTTAGTAATATTTAAAAATTAGTTATTCTATTTTCTCAATAAATTAGAATTTAACAATCATTATACCTATTCATAGCCTTAGTGAAAATATATATTGCTCTGCATTAAATCTACATACCTTATCTACTACTTTCATTCCTAAGCTATTTAAAAGGCGACAAGATGCTTTATTTTCTACTCGAGTTTCAGATACAACATTTTTAATATTCAACTCTCTTGATATAAAATCTAGAACTTTCCTTATAACTTCTAAAGCATAACCGTTCCCCCAATAATCAGGTAAAAATTGATATGAAAGCTCCTTATGGACTCCATCATGATGTGTATCTATAGAAACTAATCCAATAAAATCATTAGTATTTTTTAATCGTATAACCCAATATAAAGCATCTTCTTTACTATCTATCATTTCTTTAAAATTACTATTATATCTTTCATTTGAAATTACTCCACCAAGGAATTCTCTAACCTTATTACTAAAATACAATAATTTTACATCATCATAATCATCTTCTTTTAAATTTTGTACTATGCATCTTTTAGTCTCCAAAATAATTTCTCCTATATTATTAATAGAATAATCCTACTGATAAATTCTTATTTATGAGTTAGTAAAAAATCACCAACCTATATAACAATACAATTATAACATATTTTTCCAATACCGTACTATTCAATTTTCAAAGAACAATTTTTTCTTAACCACTTCGCAATCTCTACATATTACGAACTAATCTATAAATACCATTTTTATAAATTCCCCATAACCTATAGGTGTTGTTTTGCTATATACTTCCGTTATCTTAAATCCTGATTTTTTATAACATTTGATTGCTCTCTCATTGAAGGAACGTACTTCTAAAGTAATTTTCTTACTTGGGTATAATTCCTCACATTGCTGTTTCAGTATCTCCATTACTATATTCCCTAATTTTTGTCCACATAGTGACGGCTTAAGTCCAACTCCAACTAACACACATCTATCCTTATCCTGTAATCTTATATATCCACACAAGTTATTATTATCGTCAACTATAGCAAAAAATTCTTTTCTTCTTTTTTCTTCTTTAGTAATAGCCCATTTCTCATCTAATGCTTTATTCCACTGGGGATAATTATATATAGAATATTCATCTTCATACTTCCAATCACAAATTTCTTTTGCGTATGCTTCTGTAAATTCTACTAACTTTAATTTCATTTCTGCCATATCAAGCACCTACCAAAATATAATTCTTCCCATTCATGAGTTCTTTCAACAAAATTTGAAATCTCCATGTGATTACCACTTTTTTAATAAAAGATATTTGTTTTTAAAATCTATAGATAAATTGGAAATTTATCTATGTTTAATTAGTGTTAAAAATTCATAAATTCCACCGTTAGACTTACAGTTAACTACTTTGTAATCTTCAAATCCTAATGAATGATAAACTTTAATTGCTCTTTGATTAAATGTTGCAACGTTCATTATATACTTATTAGCTGTATAGCATTCGTCTATATAATTCAAAATTTGAGTTAGGAATTCTTTACCAATACCTTTTCCACAAATATCAGGTTTTAATCCCAAACCTATTTCAATGCTCAATTTTTTTAGACTTACCGAAAAGAAACCAACTAACTCACCGTTATAAATTGCTTCAAAATAGTCACTTTGATTACGAAGTTCTTCATTAACAAACTCATCATAATCTTCAATATCTGCATCCATATCATAAAAAGAATATATTCCATCATACTTCCAGTTATTTGCGATATCTAGTGCGTTAGTTTGAGTTAATTTTTTAAAAATAAAATCCATAATATTACCTCAATAAATTTCTATTTAATACTCATAATATTCTAAACTTGTGAACTAAAAGAATATTTCTCATTCTATAAATGACTTTAAAAGGTATAGTGTTAAATCATCATCATTTTTGCATTTTGCATACGGTTCTAATTGGTTTCCGTTATACCAAACCCCTGTTCCATCTGGAATATATCCTCGTTTAATATACATTCTTTGAGCTGAACCATATCCACTATGAAGACCTACTGAAAGGGAAACATATTCACTTTTATGTCTTGCAAGGCTCTCTGTAATATCCATCATCTTACTTCCTATACCTCTTTTTTGATATTTAATAAGCACATTAAAATCAACTATTTCTGGTATACTTCTATTTGCAAAAGGTCCAACCTTGGCATAAGGAAGTAATGTCACATAACCTGCAACATCATTATCTATTTCTGCAATAATAACTAATTTTTCATTAATTTCTTGCTGCTTGTAGTATTCATTAAATAATTCATATGATTTTTGCCAACCTTGCTCTTTAAAATTATCAACAAGTTTTTCTATGTCATTTATTATCATAGTGCGTATAATTAAATTGTCATTATTATAATAAATCATTCCAATTTCCCCTAAATTCTTTAAAAGCGAATCATTAAATATCAGTTCATTATATAACACTATTGTTCACAAATCCTCTTCTTTAAATTGAAATTTGTAAGTTACTTAGTACAGATAAACAAACCATATTCTTTTGGTATATTTAAAATTCCATTCTCTTTTTTACTTTCTAAAGCCTTTTTCATAGTCTCATATTCAATATTGTTAATATTTATCATGTTTTGCAATGAATAAATATAATCTACAATATCATTTGTATCAGTGACTTCTAATGAATCCTCGTAATTTAGTCTTTCTACATGTTTAAAATACTTAGATAATTTGCAGCTTCCGTTTTGAAGTGTAAATGTATTATTTTGTGTCTTAGCAATATTAAATTCCTTTAAAGCATCTTCTATATATTCAACAATTCCATTCTCACCAAATGTTGCGCAGTAGAATTTACCATTTGGTTTTAGAACACGCATTACTTCTAATAATCCTCTATTTAAATCGGGAACATGATATAGCATCATGTTTGCAATCACTATGTCAAAACTTTCATCATCATATGGTATATTTTGTATATCAACTAATTCAAAGATGATATTTTTATCAGCACTCAAATTTTTCTGTGCACTTTCTAACATACCTTCTGAAAAATCTGTTAATACTAACTTTGAACCATTTTTTATTCTATCTAAATTATTTTTCCACATATCTCCTGTCCCACATCCTAATTCTAGAATTAGTGAATTGGGTAAGATATCATATTTAGAAAAAATCCAATTTCCAAATCCTATTTTATTAGTTGAATATTTATCATGGATTGATATCCTTCTGTTTAAATTATTTGCATTTTTGTATTGCTTTTTTAAAAATCCTGTATTTTGTAAATTTTCCATCATATCCTCCTTGTAACATACAAACTCATATTTAACGCTCACAATAATTTAAAAGTGAGCATAGAATCCATTGGATAAATTAGATTTTTCTTAAATATCAAACTTAAAAATTTTAACTTCTCTTTTACCTTCTGCATACATTTCGTTATCTTTTGGAACAGTGGCAATTTCCAAGAATTTTCCCCCTGCTATTTCACAAGTTCTTGAAGAAGCAATATTCTCTCGATCACAAGTGATAATTAAGTAATCCATACTGTGTTTTTTTGCTTGCTTAAATAACAACTCACAAGCCTTGGCAGCATAATGGTGTCCACGGTACTCGACCTTAATTTCATACCCAATATTGCCACCAATATATGTTTTTTCATTGTGTCCAATTCTTAAATCACAATAACCAATAACAGTTTCATTCGCCAAGCAAATATCAAAATAATATGTAGGAACCCATTTCTTTTCAGTTTAAACCTTTATTTCACCGCTTCGTTTCCAAAATGTTCTTTATAAACGCATGATATTAATGTATATCCTAAAACAACACTTGATACCAAAGATATATTGTGAATAGATTCTAACATTGAAGGTACTAATTTATATATCATATAAGGGATTGAAAATATAAAAGCTGGAATTCCTACTATAACAAATTTAGCCATATCAAATCTCCAAGCACCTTTAATTTTTAATTGAGTAATAAAATTATCAAATCCTAATACAAGACCAATACCACCAAAAAATAAAATAGTTACTAATGTTACTAGATTAATATTTAGATTATACGTTCGTTGAGCAGCTTCTTGTATCTTTGATAATAATGTTGTTCCTACCCAGAATAAAATTACAATTAATAAAAGATAAATAATGTTTTTGACCCAAGTGTTATGTTTCATACCTCTCCCCCTTTTTAATATATAACCTCTTTACTTAATTCACATTTTAATACGTGTGTTCATTTACTCATTAAATAATTTATTCTTTAGTATGAAGTTCTAACGAATGCTTGTACTATTACATAACTGGTCTTTTAACTTTTTATAAAATGTAATGTAAAATTCTATTCTATCTTTCCATATTTCAGTCGCAGTTTGGGTGCTTAATTGCATTTTTCTATATTCATTTAACTTATTCAAAGTCTCATTAATTTTATTATTCTTCTCCTCAAAAGTCATTTGACTAAAGTTATTGCTCTGTAAAGTTTCATAAATTCTATATGCATCAAATCTATCAATGTTGTCTGCATCACCTATTGTTTCGGCGAACGACGTACGGTTACCTTCAAAATCAGCTTTATCATCTACATGAATTGCAATTCCATAGCAAATATCATTCACACAATTTTCCACTACCCCTAAACTAAGTAAAAATTGACGAGCAATTTTAGCAGAATTTCTACCATGATTCAACCAATCATTTTCATTCTTAAATTCTTCAATATATGATATGTCATGAAGTAGGCAAGCAATCACCATTTTATTTACGTCAAATCCTTCTTTTTCTGCAATTATTTTTCCGATATTTGCAACCCGATATGAGTGTTGTAATCTATATTCTTTATTTGAAGGATGCTCCATTAAATATTTGCTATTATTAAAAGCATTCTTCAAATACTCTTCTGATTTTTCAATAAATTCATTATCTATTTCCATATTCTCCCCCTGAAAATTTCTATTTCTTATTAATTAGCAATAACAACGTCATAATCAGTTAAAACTACACCAAATTGACCATACATTCCACCTGAGCAAGATATATATCCATAGTTCATAGTCTACTATAGTTTTAAAATCTCGTTGATAACTCTTATCTACATTTGTTACGAACCTCAATAAGTTTTAACACATCTCTAAATGTGTTATCTTTATCTTCTAAATCTATCATTAACCAACGTTGTCCCATTCCTTCTTTAGTTTCCTTATATATCTGTTGAATTAATGGAGATAATTCTATTAATAATTCTTCAGTTGCTTTTTGCTCTTTCACTCCAATAACTACCAACACAGTAAAATAGCTTTCCCTTGGATATACTGTGCACAATGTTTTACCAGATTTCTTGAATTTAATATTCCATCCTGATTTCCATGAGCATTTGCTAAACTCAATTTTAGGTTCTACCTTATACCGATTAATCATTTCTTCATAGAAATCATCAAATAGTGAATTTCTAATATATCCACTTATTTCATTTATATCTGGACAGTAATTATAATTTTTAATATCTATCATAGCACTCCAGCTCCTTTCAGCTTTATATTTATCATGGTTCAGAATTTATATACTTCTTTATAAAATTGAATTTTTTATACTAACTTGCAACTTTCAACAACAAGCATAGCAAACCATTCTTTCTCAAATGGTATTAAATCAAGTTCATTTTTTTCTCCAATAGATTCTCCAATGTTCTTCATATTTCTAATAGGTAAATCAGCTATAGCATAGGCTTTTTCTATACCAGTTTTTATTGTAAATTCCTCTGCTCCCATAATGTTGTTACAGGTGCAGAAGTCTTTAAACTTTGTAAATCCATCCGAGTCTTCTTTAATGATTATATAAGAATCTAGAAACATTCTTTCACTCTTTAGTACTCGCTTAACTTGATTTATGCCCTTTCCAGCTAAATTTAACATGTTTTGAATTCCAAAAAACGATACAGCAAAATCAATTGAATTATCCTTAAAAGGAAGTTGTGTTGCATCGCAGGCTACATAGTTTACTTTTGCATCTGGATTAATTTCTTTCCCCCTTAATCTATCATGTTTTAAAACTGTAAAGCTTAAATCTGTGCATATTATTTGTGATTCATTTTTTAAATCTTTAATCATTTCCTTAAATAATGAACCTCTTCCAGTTGCTATATCTAGTATAAACTTGTTACTTTCACTATAAATGCGATCTATAATATATCCCTTAGCTTTATCAACTAAGAATTTCTGATTCTGTGGAACCCCTTCTAATATTTTTTTATCCATTTCCTCATCATTAAACTCTTCATATGCTTCTGTCCAATTATTTGTTAATTCCTGCTCTTCAGAAGCAAAGTTTATTATTCCATGTTGAATAACCCAATTATGACCATTTTTACAACTTAATTTTCCTTCAATAATTTCAGTGTTTTCTTCTATTTCAATACTCAAACATAGATTTTCGCTACATTTTGGACATTTCAATAAATTAACAATTTCTCTATACATGTGAATCCCTCTTTCCTTATAACTTCTTATAATTATCTGATTCATTTTATAATACTATTCTTCATAAAACCCTTTAATAAATTGACATATATAGCTTAACTATTTACCATATATTTTATATATTAGCATATTATACAAAACCATACCAACTACTCTTTTAGAAATTTTAGTTACCACATTAATATTTTAAGCTATAAATAACTAGATAAAAAAAGCCGTCACAGACCAAGGCTCAACCTTTTTTCTGTGACAGCTTATTTACTTTATAAGTTAACTTGCATGTTTTGTTTTTATGGTTTGTATTGCATAAATTAGCGTTTTAATACAAGTTCCATTTGGATCTATTTGAATTAATACAGTTTCCTCATCACGCTCTTTTACAATGCCTATTACCCCTGAGATTGTAATGACTTCATCATTTACTTCTACTGAATCATGTATTTTCCTTACTGCTTTATTCTTTTTCTTTCCTGGGATAAATACACAAAAATATAGCATTACCCCTACAAATAGAAGCCATAATAGCATTGGCATTAATGTCTTTTCCATATTACCCTCCAAATTATTTGTATTTTATTACTTTTATACTTTATTTTTCTAACTAAATTATACAATACTTTTTTCTTTCCTTCAATTAACCTAGGACCTATGCTTTATAGTTATTAATTACTTTTCGTTTCCCAAAAGTTTCATGGCAATTGAAGTAAAGATTGCTGGCCCCTTGTAAAGCACGTCTTCATCAATATTAAATTTAGGATTATGATGAGGCACATCAGTACCTTTACTGCTGTCAGCTGAACTTAAGAAGAAAAATGCTCCTGGAACCTTTTGTAGATAGCAGGCAAAGTCTTCTCCACCCATATTAGGTGTTTCAACTTTTCTTATAACCATATCCTCTCCAATTGCAACACTTGCTGCATCAGCTGCAATAAGTGCCATTTCTTCATCATTAACTACTGGAGGTGCACCCCAGATAATCTCAACTTCACAAGTACCACCAAAGGTTTCTGCAGTACTCTTAGCAATTTCATCTATTCTTCTTGCAAGGAATTGTCGAACCTCTTCATCAAGAGCTCTTATGGTTCCTTCCATTTCAACTTCATTTGGTATAACGTTATAAACATCACCACCTGTAACTTTACCAAAGGTTAATACAGAAGGTTTTGTTGTGGCAATTTCCCTTGCTAATACTGCTTGTAAATTAACCACAATATGTGATGCTATATTTATTGGGTCTACGCCTTTTTCTGGAGTAGAACCATGACATCCCTTCCCTGTAACCTTAATAACGAACTTATCATAAGATGCCATAACACAGCCTGGAACTATTACGGCTTTTCCACTGGAGATTTCTTTACCCATTATGGAACCTATATGCAATCCAAATATTGCATCAACTCCATCTAAGGCACCATCTTTAATCATTACTTCTGCTCCACGGGCTATCTCTTCACCTGTTTGGAAAAATAACTTTATCTTTCCTGAAAATTTATCTTTATTTTCAGTTAAAACCTTAGCCGTTGCTAATAACATAGCCGTATGTGCATCATGTCCACATCCATGCATTTTACCCTTATGCTGAGAAATGTACTCTACCTCATTAGCTTCTATTATTGGAAGAGCATCCATATCAGCTCTAAAAGCTATGGTTTTTCCTTCACCAGTACCGCAAATAGTTGCTACTATACTACTATCAACTTCAGAACATTTATACTCAACACCTAATCTATCAAGTTCTTCCAATACAAATTTCTTTGTTTTAGGCAGATCAAAGCCAAGTTCAGGAATTTTATGAAGTTCCCTTCTCATAGCTACAATATGAGCTTGTTCATTTTTACAATTTTCCCACATATCTTTCACTCCTTAATTAGAAGTTTACACTTCCACTTGATTTTTTCTTATCCATGTTATAAAAGACTCTGGATATTCCAAGACTACCAAATACAGATGCTACAATAACTATCCATGCAGAAGGATTTATTGTAATCTTTAATAGAATTGGTATTCCAAGGGCAAAAACTGCAACTTTAGGCTGTTTTAATGCAAAGTTTCCAAAGGTACCACCAAAGATTGCAGCTCCAGCATACTTAGTAAGTCCTGTTACAATAAACTCTGGTAAAACAGCAACAACGGTGGAGCCTATTATGGCTGCTAAAGTTGTAAAAATCAAATTTGTTATTATGGAACCACAGATAGCCATAGTTGAAGCAACTTCTGCTTGAATGGTACCTGGCTCACTGTCAGTAACCTCTAATGCTAGTGCAGCACAAGGCACACGCATATTTCCTATATTTCCAGATAAAAAGCTTAAATATGTTCCAGTCATACCTAAAGCTGCATAATAAGATACCGGCTCTACGATATAAAAAGCACCAAAGGAAATTGCAACTAATCCCCAAGCAGCTAAAACCACCGCTGGGTCAGGCCAGCAATCATAGGTTGTACAAAGCCATATAACTGGTATAAATGATGTAGCTGCAGCAAGTAAGTTAGTAGGCATTCCGATTCTCATACTACCTTTTTTCCAAGTTTTCATATAATCCTTGTTTTCCATATTTCTCACCCCTCTTCAATTACACCATGTCATATAGAATTGCACAGGCCATACCAACTATCATAGATATTCCTAAGGAATACTCCATAACTTTTGGATACTTAGGCACAATGAATTTAACTAATGCCATCATGGATAAAGCACCAGTAAGAGAAGCAATTGCAGTTCCTACACCCTTTAAAATTTCTCCACTATTAAGATAACCAAAAATACCTAGTGAACATGCTGCACTTAAAACTCCAAGCCACTTAGTATCTCCTCCACTTATTTTGTCTCTCAACTTCTCTAGTCCTGGAGTAAATAATCCTGTTACTACTAGCCATCCACAGCCATTAAGTGCCATGGTGAACCAACATACTGCCATAACTGTAAGGTTGAATCCCGCACCACCTAATTCTGCTCCAGATGCTGTAGATCCTAAAGTGGCAGCTGTTAACTCTGTCCCAGCTGAACCAATAATAGAAAGACGCATCCAAGCCATTGGTCCTCCGATTGAAGTCATTAATCCTACCATAACAATAAATACACCCATTGCTGGTCCTATAGCAGAAATTAATCCAATACGAAAGGCTTTTTTGGGAACCTCTGGATCAATATTAGCTGTAACAGTTGTTTTCTTTGCCATCCTAATGTAAAGAAGTGCTTGCACAAATGCAATTGCAACTGTAACGGAACATAACGCCCAAACTACAGCTGAATTAGCTATTTCTTTGTGGTCCATTTATACCCCTCCAAACTTATAGAGATTTAATTTTCAACTTGTGTTGTATTAAATCTTTTAATTACTTTATATCTAAATTATACAATTTTGTACATTTTATTAATATATATGTAAGTAACAACAAATTTTACTTTTTATTGTCCATGAGGTATAATTATATGTAATAGTTTTCAGATATTTCAGATAAATTTGTATTCAACATACAAATCATTTGAAATTACATATATTTTAACTGCTAAAGCAGCATATTCTTTTTTCTAGGAGGTATTAACATGACTCTTTTTGATTTAATAAATCTTCCAACCTTAAAGGGATTAAAAATTATTGCTGGTGAACTTGGAATTCATAAAAACATATCAGGGGTAACAATAGTTGATACACCGGACGGTTTTGATTGGCTTATGGGAAATGAAGTGGTAATTACTACTGGATATGCCCTTAAAGCTACAGGAACTAGTCTGGCAAGCTTTATAAAAAGCATTGTTAATAAAAATGCCAGTGCTTTAATAATTAAAACCAATCGCTATATTACTCATATTCCGGCGGACGCTCTCAAAATAGCCAATGAGCTGAACTTTACCTTATTAACCTGTCCTGAGGAATATGCTTTTAGCGATATAATAAATCCTGTACTCACAAACATAATCAACAAGCAGAATATTTACCTAAACTTAACTGCACAAATCCATAACAAATTTATGCAGCTTGCCATAAACAATAACAGTATTCCAGAAATCTTAACTATACTCTCTTCCTTTTTAAAAAGAGATACTATCTTTATTGATACTTATTTTAATAAATGCTATTATTCAAACCCTCAATGCAAGATAGCTCCTTATCTCTCCACCGTTGAAGATTATAAGGCTCTTAAAAAGGATGAGTTAAAAGACTATACTCTTTATAATGTAGCAAATAAATACGAATCCTTTGGTCTCATACTTACTGAGAAGTCAACAGAAATGCCTGACGATGAAGAATCTAATATTCATCAATCCCTAGCTCAAACGGCTTATGAATATGCCAGTATCGTAATAATCTTAAGAATGCAAATGAGAATCTCTAATCACATGGTGGATGAAAAATATAAGAACTCCTTTTTGGAAGATATACTCTTAAACAATATAAAGACAGAAAGTGAAATACACAGTAGAAGTAAACTATATGATTGGGATTTTTCTAATGGTGGACAAGTTCTTCTGCTAGACATAAATAAGATAAAAAAATACTACACCTACGAGTTAGACTCTAATACCAATGAAAAATTAAAGTTATATACAGAGAAAATCTTCTCTGCTGCTATTGATACCGTTGAAAGTGAATTCCCTAATGCCAAGCATTATATATTAAGTGATTTAATTGCCTTTGTTCTTTCCCTTGATGAAAAAACAAGAAGTAATTCAACTAAAAAATATGAGGATATCTTCAAAACCATAAGGCATAAAATCTCTGAAGAAACTCCTTTCACCGTAACTATTGGTGTTGGTAATTATTATGACAACATAATCAACCTTCATAAAAGCTACAAAGAAGCAAAGACCTCTGTAGAAGTAGGCTATATGCTAGATAGATTTGATTGTATTCTGCACTATAAAAACATGGAAATATATCATCTGTTAAAGCGTGTTTCGGACAGCCGTGAAGCTGATTTTTACTGTAAAAAGTATATTATACCTCTTGTAAACTACGATAAACTTCATCACTCAGACCTAGTGTTAACTTTACAGGAAATCGTTAATAATGGCTGGAACATAAAGCTTGCTGCGGAAAAACTGTATATTCACTATAATTCTGCTAAATATAGATTTCAAAAAATGTGTGATTTATTGAATATGGATTTAAGGGAGCATGATACTCAATTAATGATTGAACTAGCCTTAAAAATGTATTTTATAAATGGCATTAAGTTAATATAACTTATATTAAACTAATATTAAGTAATGTAACTGACAGGGTGCAGATAGATTAGATTTACTCAACTCTATATGCACCTTCTCAAACTCCGAAATACCCTTCAAAGATCATGACTATTTCCGCCATAGCTTTTTTCCTCCTCACTCCATTTTCCTGTAATAAACTTATCTATCTTAAAAACCACGGTAATTTCAAAAATATTTTGCTAATTAATTTCCCTGGAAATTTTTTACTTTATCGATAAAATACTTATCATTACCAAATTATCATTGAAAGAAATTCAAATTGAATTTACACTTGAATTCCAAATTCTTAAGTCATGAACTTAACTTCCTTCAAAAATCTCCACACCCAAATTTATCCCTGGCACCAGGTAATCTCATTCGTCATTATTTTTCTACCTCATGAACTGAACCAAGGCCGTAGGACACATCTAAAACCACTTCACCATGGACATGAATAGCAGTGTCATAACCCTTCTCCACCAATTTAGCATCGCTTATCCTAAACAATCTGTGGCATCTGTTACAATTGCTTAAACAAAATTTTTTGTAAGCTTACCTCTATAGTCACCACTTATGGTGGAGTGTAAAATTTTTTCATGGCATAAAAATTGTTAGTATTCTATTTCCTTATCCGTCAACTCGTTTGTAATTTTCAAAATATTCTATATAATGTTTGACATCTTTTCCATCAAGATGTAATATAAAGATAATATGACTATATATAGTCTTTATATGGAGGTATATTAAATGAATGAATTTTTAAAAAGAGCAATGGAGCTCAAAGATGTTACCATTAAGGACAGACGTTATTTACATGAAAACGCAGAACTTGGAGTTGATTTACCAATGACAACTCAGTACATTATAAAAAGATTAAAAGAAATAGGCCTTGAACCAAAGGAAATCTGTAAGTCTGCAGTTACAGCTACAATCTATGGAAAAAAAACTGGAAAAACTATTCTATTGAGATGTGATACAGATGCATTACCTATGAATGAGGACAATGACCTCCCATTTAGAACTAAAACTGCTGCAGCTCATACCTGTGGTCATGATATGCACGCTGCTATGGCTTTAACTGCAGCTCAAATCTTAAAAGAAAATGAGGACAAGCTTTGTGGTAATGTAAAGCTTATGTTCCAGCCTGGTGAAGAAATATTTTCTGGAGCAAAACCAATGATTGAAGCTGGAATTTTAGAAAATCCTAAAGTAGATGTTGCCATAGGACTTCATACCATGCTTGATTTACCAGCCCCTTCCCTTGGCTACTGTGAGGGAAACATGACTTCTTCCTGTGATGGATTTAAAATTACAATTAAAGGCAGTGGTTGTCATGGTGCAACTCCTCATATGGGAATTGATCCTTTAAATGCTGCAGTTCATATGTATTTAAGTTTTCAAGGATTAATTGCAAGAGAAGCTCCTCCAATGGAGAGTACAAGTTTAACCCTAGGACAGCTTAGCGGTGGAAGTTCCCCTAATATAATTCCAAATGAGGCCGTATTACAAGGTACCTTAAGAACTTATAATAAAGATGTACAAAAACATATTGTGAAAAGAATGCATGAAATTACTGATGCAACAGCAGCAATGTTTAATGTAGAAACTAAGTATGAAGAACTTTCAAGCTTGCCTTCTACCTATACAGACCCTAAGCTTCTAAATGAAATGCTTTCTTACGTAAAAAATATTGATGATAATATGGTTTATCTTCCTGATTATAAAGTTACTCCATCAGATGACTTTGCTTTTATAGCTGAAAATGTACCAACAGTATATTTCATGCTTGGGTGTAAAGTAGATGGCTGTAATGTTTCTCATCATAATCCTCAAGTATTATTTAATGAAGATTCCATGGTATACGGTGTGGCACTCCACTGTCAGTGCGCTATAAACTGGTTAAAAGATAATCAATAAATTAATATGAGGTTAGGAGATGATACTGTGAAAAAGAACAAAATATTTTACGGATGGTGGATTGTTATTGGTTGTATGGTTATAACCACCACAATGGTCCCATTAATTATGTCTTTGTCAAATAAATTTCTTCTACAAATCACAAATGATATGAATATTTCAAGAAGTTCCTTTACCTTAACAAGTACAATTCTTCAAGGTCTTGGTATTTTTCTTTCTCCATTTGTCGCTAAGTATCTTGCCAAAGGAAACATGAAAAAGATACAAAGTATAAGCATTATTGGTTTTGTTATTACTTATGCATCATACTCTCTAGCACAAAATGTATGGCACCTATATATATCTGCCTTTATACTAGGAATATTCTACCTCTCTGCTACTCTCATACCTGTATCCATGATGATTACAAATTGGTTTGTTAAAAAGAGAGGTCTTGCAATGAGCCTTGCAATGTCTGGAATTGGTCTAGGTGGATTTATCTTCAGTCCTGTAGTAAGCTATTTCCTTGAAGCTTTTGGCTGGAGAATAGCCTATAGAATAATGGCTCTTATTGTACTTGTACTAGCACTTCCAACCGCCCTATTCATCCTTAAGAAAAAACCTGAAGATATGGGTCTTGAAGCCTATGGCAAAAATGAAAAAGATACACCATCTATCAAAACTCCAAATAATATAACTGGAGTATCTATCAGTGTTGCTCAGTCTAAAATGAAGCCTTTCTTCTGGATTTTGCTTGTTGGAATGCTTGCAAATGGAATAATTAACTCAGGGGCTCTTGGTCAGTTCCCTCCAGCAATTGAAGAACTTCATGGTGTTACTGTACAGGCAACAATAATTTCAATGTACTCATTAGTTGGAATTTTTGGTAAGCTGCTAATCGGATGGATAAATGATAAGTATGGAATTGTAGCATGTACCACTTTTGGCTGCGTTACCTTTGGACTTTCCTTTGTATTTATGCTTTTAGGTGGAAATGTTGTAATGCTTTATGCAATGGCATTACTATTTGGTTTAGGAAGTGCCATCGGTACAGTTTTACCACCACTTGTGACCTCATCCATTTATGGTACTGAAAAATATGGTGAAGCTTATGGAATTGTAAATAGTTTTTCTCAGCTAGGTTTATCTATAGGCTCATTATTTGTTGCATCAGTATATGATTTATCGAACTCCTATACTAATGCATGGATAGTACTTATAATATTAACAGCCGTAACCTACCTATCATGGATTAGCTCTTATAAGGTATCAAGAAAATTCTGTGCACCAAAAACTAATCCTCAAAAATCATCACTAACCACATAATAAAAAGAACTTTTTGCAAAAGCTAATACTTGTTTTGCAAAAAGTTCTTTATTTATTTGGCATAAATCATAGATTTAGATACTTATCTAAGGAAACTCCTTTTCAGCTCATTCAAGTGAGTAAGCTTTCATTATCCAAATCAAAGATTTGAACACTCATTTATAGCATAAACTCGCTCTGGTCTCCCCTTTGTGGTTGGACGTTTCTTATCTACCACTTTTATAACATTACTTTTTTCCAATTCTGTTAAAAACCTATTTGCAGTTCTTTGGGATACAGATAGTTTTCCAGCTAACTCCTTAGCTGTGATTTTTTTATTTGGCATTGAGTTAATTGCATAGATAACCTTTTTTGTGGTTAAGGGTGATAATCCTATTTTCGTGAAATCCTCGCTGATTTCGTTAAACGCAATGGACTCTGCTTCACTATGTATCAATATATTTTCTCCATTTAATGGACCTATAAGACATTCCTTTTCATCGATTATAAAGCTAAGATTCTCTTTATGAATGGAAGCTTCTCTATTGGCATACACTGCATTCATCCTTGCCTGATACATATCTTTTCCAATACCATATCCAACAGAAACAGTAAAAGGAAGATTAACCGCTAGATACTTTTTAAGTCTACATCCAGTATACTGACTTGTGAAACTTTCAACCCTTGCTCTCTCCGTTAAAATTTCAAAGCCAAAACTATGTCTTTTAAGCACATAATCCATAACAGACTCTCCATTAAAATTAATAAGAGCTTCATTTAGCATCAAGTACTGCCTTTCAAGTAAGGAGTCCATTATCATTCCCTCATTAACCTTTTTATTTATACTCACATTAATTGCAGCCGGCTGATGCTTTCTAAGCTTCATTACCTCAATTTCCTTTAGAAGTGTACCCACCATTGTTTTTATATACTCAAGACTTGGATATGGGAAAAACACATTAACCCCTGCTTCCCTTAATCTTGAAACAATACTGCTAAATCGAGTTATAGAAGCGTCAATTTTACCACTTTCCCATAACGAAATATGCTTTTGAATTTGTTCTTCCTCAATGTTTCTAAGAGTACTTAACTCCATATTTTTAATAACAGGTTCAATTAAGCTTGAATAATTGCTCATTGGGTCCTTTTGAAGATACTCTTTAACATCAATATTAAAAAACTCAAGGGGATCCACATATATTCTTGAAAGCTGAAAATTTTCATTATCCATCATTAAAGCAAAAATGGACCTGTATATTGAAGCTTCATCTATATTAATAGATACCACTGGAACATTAATATTAGGCCAACTTTTTTTCAAAGCCTCTGCTGGAAAAGATCCACTAGTCAGTATTCCATCAATTTCGTTTGGTATCTTCTTATATACTTCAGCTATCTCGTCAAAGCTATGATAAATATAAATTAAAAACTCAAAATCCATGTTAAGTTTTGAAAGTGCACTAATAAAAAACTCTCTTAGAAAATCAGTAGTTATAACAGCAATCTTCCTCTTCAATTCAAAATCTCCTTTGTAGTTTATAATCATATCTTACCATATATGTTATGTAAATTAAAATACCGTACTATTCACATATGAATAATACGGTATTTCTCATTTTGAAGCAACATCTTAAACTTCAGTCTATAAATTTCTATTTATTTCATATAAAAACTCTTCAAAATCTTTTAAATGATTTTCTACAACTTTTTGTAAAACTTCTAAATTAAGTTTTTGATAGTTATGTACTGCTATATTTCTAAAGCCTATCATCCCTTTAATTTTTTTTAGTAGATCATCACTTATAATTTTATTATGATTTAAGACTTCAAAGGCATCTCTGCTATTTTGAGGAATCCCCAATTTTTTTTGTGAAATTATGTGCATAGAAATATCTATACAAGCTTCAACAGCTCGTTGAATATTTAATATTATTGAATCTTGTTTTGTGTAATCAAGTAAATTATCAGGCTTATTATCATAAACTTCCTTCACACGGATAATACATCTTTCGATTATACTGAACTTATTATATATAACATCATTTACCATAAATTTTCCCATCCTTTTTTATAGAATCCAAGACAACTTGTCTTTCTTCATTAAGCTTAATATAATCTTTTAAACTTCTAATCTCAAATTCAGCTCTTAAATTTTCATCACAGCAATAAATTATCTCACCAGTTCCGACTATTTGAGCTTTGAAAACTGTACTAGCTTCATTCAAATTTATAATTTGGATATCTTTTTTTACAAGAAAACTTAATTCGTTCGCCATTATAAAAAGTTCGTAGGAATCTATTTGTTCAAAAGTATGAATAGCAATATCTATATCGCTATCATCACGACCTTCCCCCCTTGCAAAAGAGCCAAAAATGTATATTAAATTTAACTTAATATTATTATTTAAAAATTCTTTAATTTGATTTTTGGTGGTTTCACTTAAATACATAGAATCACCCCTAGTTAAATTATATCCAAATAAAAATTTTTATTCAATAGTTAGTCATATTTAAGGCTACATATAAAAATGGAACCTCTAATTTGAGATTCCATAAATTCTATCTAAAAACCTCTTCACTACTAAGATTAAGCTCTCCACAAGTACACATGCCGCTTCTTACAGCATTTTCTCTTAATTCTAAGTATAGCTCTGCATTGGTAGCATCATCATAAGGTCTAACGAATAAAGTTCCTATACCAAAAAGTAATACTCCTAAAAGATACCAACCCATGAAAGATAAATCCAATATGAATATATCAAGCTTATGACCCATGGTCATTTCATTGCTTAACTCTATAGCCCTTCTATAACCTATATTGGGATTGTCCGCTAAAATATAAGGTACCATTCTGTAGGCATAGCTTTTCACAATTCCAGGTATGATAAGTAACAAGGTCCATAGAAATATTAATATGCCCCTAACAAACATGGTTTTAATGATTTCTATATATCTGGTGCTAGAAAAGCCAAAGCCTAAGTAATTCATATCACTGTCATTTACTGCTGCACGTATAAAGAACTTTCTTCCACCAACTTCAACAACATATCCTAAAAATATTCTTATTAGAGAGAAAACTATACCAACAATTATAATAATGGCTAAGGCTCCAATTATAAAGTCAAAACTAATATAATCTGGTCCCATATTCCATCGTGTACTGTTATTACTTGCATTGCTTCCTCCTGAACTTTCGCCGCCAACAAGCATAAGAATAAAACTAATTAAAAAGGCTTTCTAGTAATTCCTTTTCAGCACTTCCTTGGCTTTCGTTTTCAACTTAACTCTATCCCACATAATAACTCCCCCATTTTATTTACTTTATAATAATATTATACAATAACTTACCAGCTAATATAAGAATTATTAATAATTTCAAAGTATTTTCCATGCCAAGATACTACATTGACAAGTCTCCTTTATTGAGAAGCCAGCCTGTGAATCTAAAATACCACGCAATATATTTCTTTAAGTCTTCAATTCATTGACTTTTACCATTAATAACTATATTTATGGTATATTTTATTATTTATTGTAATGATATTCAAAACAAGAAATCAATTCATGGTAATTTCTTTTCTTCTCTGTTATAATAACTCGTCATTGTAATTTGAAAACTTTTAAAAGTATTTCAAGTTATTATTAAAATTATATTATATCAGGAGATTTTATTATGAAAAATTTGATTAAGAATTTTTTTGTAAAGGATACTTATAAAACCTTAGGAAAGTTAACTTTCTTGGCAGCCTTTATAAACTTAGTTATTGAATGCTTTAACCGTGGAAGCCTCTTTGAAGGTGTTGAGCATATGATATCAAATCCACTAGTGTTCTTATATAATGGATTATTGATTCTTTTAACACTATCCATTGCACTGTTGACTAAAAGAAGGGTTTTTACAACTTTACTTATATCAATCATTTGGATTGGTCTAGGAATTACAAACTTTATACTTTTAAATAGTAGAGTTACTCCCTTTACTGCCACAGACTTTACTCTTTTAGGAGATGGGACAACCATCTTCACAAAGTATTTTAACGATTTCCAAATTACCTTAGTGATTATTATAGGTATACTACTTTTGATTGGGTTAATATATCTTTGGTGGCGTGGTCCAGTTTATAAAAATAAAATTACTTATTTTAAAAATACCCTTATGGTAAGTATATTAATAATTATTTTTTCTATATTTACTCAAACTGCTATTTCAACTAACCTTCTTGCTAAAAACTTTGGAAATTTAGCAGATGCCTATAAGGATTATGGATTTGTATATTGCTTTGTGAATAGTGTAGTTAACACTGGTATGAAAAAACCTAAGACTTATTCTGCTTCTGCAATCAATGAAATCACTACCCAAGCTATAGGTAATGTTGAAAATGAAAATGAAGCTAAAAAGCCAAATATAATCATGATTCAACTTGAATCACTTTTCGACCCAACCACTTTAAAAGATGTTGAGTTTTCAAGGGATCCAATACCAACCCTTCATAAGCTGGCTTCTGAGTTTACCTCTGGCTACGTTTCAGTTCCATCCATAGGTGCTGGTACTGCAAACACTGAATTTGAAGCAATTACAGGAATGAACCTTGACTTCTTTGGCCCTGGAGAATATCCATACAAAACTATATTAAAAGAAACAACAGCTGAAAGTACTGCCTTTAACCTGAAGGAATTAGGTTATAAAGCTCATGCCATCCACAATAACGATGGAACCTTCTATAGCAGAAATAAGGTTTTTTCAAATTTAGGCTTTGATACCTTTACCTCTGTAGAATATATGAATCCAATAGAAGAAACTCCAACAGGCTGGGCAAAGGATAAAATTCTTATTAAAGAAATCTTAAACACCCTTAATTATACGGAGGAGCAAGACTTTATTTATACAATTTCTGTTCAAGGTCATGGAAAATATCCAAATAACCCAGAAGGTGATCTTCAAACTGAGGAGACCACTGATGAGGTAACTAATGAAGCTGCTGCTGAAGCCCTTGAGGAAGCAAGTAATTCAGAAGAAACTGTTAATCCTGAAGAAACCAATACAGAAGTTATTAATAGTGAAGAAACAGCTACTGAAGAAACTTCTAACACTGAAGAAACTACTACTGAAAATAAAAAGCCTTCTAAAGCAGAATTACTTAAGGCCTACAGCTCTTCTCCAGACTATATTAAAGTAGATGGCTTCTCAGAGGAAAAAGACTATGCCTTTGAGTATTATGTAAATCAGCTAAATGAAATGGACAAGTTTGTTGAGGAGCTTATAAATGAACTTTCAAAGCTTAATGAAGATGTAGTCCTAGTTCTATTTGGTGACCATCTTCCAACCTTTGGGATTACTCAAGAAGATTTAGCTGTTAATACCTTATTTGATACTCCATATGTAATCTGGGATAACATGAACCTACCTAAAAATGATAGAAACTTACAAACCTATGAGCTTAGTGCCTATGTGCTAGAGCAGCTTAATATAACCAATGGAACTTTAACAAAATTCCATCAAAAAAATAGATATTCTGATGAGTATTTAAGAGCCTTTGAGCTGCTTCAATATGATATGCTTTATGGAAAAAGAAAAGTTTACGGTGAAACTAACCCCTTTGAACCTACGGATATACAGATGGGTATCTATGATGAAAAACTTACAGATATTATTGAAGAGGAAGATAGAATTTTAATCAAGGGTGATTACTTTACTAAATACAGCAAAGTAATTATCAATGGTAATACTGTTAAAACAACCTATATCTCCCCTAATGAGCTATCCATAAAAAAACAAGAATTAGAATCAGGTGATGTATTTACCGTTGGACAACTTGATGGTACATATATTCTTAGCGAGACTAATGAATATATCTATGAGAAGGAATAATCTCTTCTTAAGCTACATTAATGATAAATTAATGTAAGGGGCAGAAGATCTCCCCTACTTAAAATAAAGCCTCCCAGCTATATACTTTTTAAGGTATATGGCTGGGAGGTTTTTATACTGCATATATAATGTTCTAATTAACCTTCATATCTATTACTAAAAGTTTCTCTAAGGAATAATCCTTTAAGCTGTCTGAAGCAACCCCCACAAAGTTCTCTCCAAACATTTCATATATATGAGACTTAACAGAAAACTCCGGAACCTTGCCAACAAGCTTTTCCCCATCAAATAAGTATGCAATTTGAACCGGTGTTCCAAAGCCACCATCGTTTGTGAAATCTCCGCCTCCAGCAGAATAAATTAACACAGCTGGCTTTTCTCCAATTAACTCTTTAATTGTACTTTTTCCATTTTTAAAGTTTAAATTAAGGGCTGAGGTGGAAGGAACACTATTAAATTCACCAAAGCCGCTTCCTGTAGGGTTTAAATTGTATTTTTTAGCATCACGTTTATCTGCATAGCCCTGAATCAAAACACCATCTAAAATTAAAGCAGCCTCTTCACCTTTTACTTCAGTGCCCTCATAGTCAAAAGCCATTCCTCCTTCATCAATATTGTTTGATGGATACATGGTGAGAGCCTCATTAAATATCTTTTCACCAAACTTATTTATAAAGTAAGAGGAGTTTGTACCAATCTTTTGAGCACTCAATTCATTTTCAAAGAAGGAGGTCACATATCCAATTTCTGAGAAAACACATCTAATTGTTTTATCCTCAGATATCGGTAAGTCCACTGGATTTTTATGTGCTCTACATATCTCTTCAACTTCTTTTAGCATCTCAGTGCTATCTATATATTTAACTATAGGCATGTATGCTGTATCAAAAATATTAGGTGATCCCAGCTCCTTCAGTAGGATTTCAAAAACAATATCAGTACTTTTGCTGCTGCAGTTCAAATTTTCATCATTATTAAGCTCCACACTTTTATTAATGAGCTTTATGTTTCCACTGGCAATAAAGCCAAGGTCTTTTGTAACCTTACTAATTTCCTTAACTAAGGCTTCAATTTCATCAATTCCAACATTATTTCTTTCCTGTCCACTTTCAACCTCTATTTTTAACTCCTTAGATATTTCACAAGGATACTTTATATTGAATCTCAAATTTTCCTCAGCTTTATGGAAAAGCTCTTCAATATTTTTCTCACCATATTGCCCTGCAACACCAACAAGGCCATCTTTGTATACCCTTGCTCCTGATTTAACTAAGTCTTTACTTCTTATAGCCTTTACATCTCCATTAGATATTTGAACAGTAGTTTCTTTTATCTTTATTTTCAACAATTCTTTATTCATAAATACACCCCTTAATCATTGAAGAAATAACCTTTAACTCAATCTAGCTCTCTTATATACTTCAACTAAATCTTTTCTTAATTATTGAACAAATAACTTCTTGATCCTCACATAAGGTCCGCCAAAACCTACTGGCAATGGAAATTGTTCCATCTTGCCACAGCCACCAGTGATAAAAGACATTATTTCAACCTCATTACTTAACCCATCAATTAAATTTAAAGTTTCAAAAACACTACCTGTTGCAACTGCAATCTTTAAGGGCTCTGCAATCTTCCCATCTCTGATTCTATAACTCATTGCTGGAGCTAAAGTGAAGGTGGACATACCTGACCCATGGTTGATATCTTTAATAAATATTCCATCCTTAACCTCTGCAATTAGCTCCTCCACAGTCTTATCCCCTGGCTCAATATAGGTATTGGTCATCCTTGGAATTGGTTCAAACTCAAAGCTCACTGCTCTTCCATTTCCCGTTGCCTCTTCATCTAAGATTGAAGCCGTCATGGAATCATGAAGCCTTCCTGCCAAAACACCCTCTTTAATTAAATAGGTCTTACAGGCTGCATTCCCCTCATCATCAACAGGGGTATATCCTGAACCCTCAACATCGCCATAATCCACAATAGAAAGAATATCACTGGCAACCTTCTTACCAATCTCCCACTCCTTCTTCATGTTTTCATCACCAATCATAAAGTCAGCTTCACTCTTATGACCAAAGCTCTCATGAGCAAAAACTCCTGCAACAACCGGTGCTAAAACTGCTTCATATTCACCAGGCTCTATAGGCTTTGCATTCTTCACAAAGTTAATTCCCTCTTCAATAGATTCCTTCAACTGCTCTTTATACTCTTCACTTTCACCCAATGGATTTATCAGCTTCTGCCAGCTATTAGTAAACACTTCTTCGCCCTCTTTTAAGATATACTTAAAAGAAATCCCCGTAACATTATTATCGTACTTTACACGAGCTCCCTTACTTGAGTAAAATTCTCTAATATTATAACGGTCTATATATCTAGCAGTCCAAGATGAAACTTGTTTATACATTCCAAAAATGCTAAAGTATTTCTTCAAATAATTATCCTTATATTCATTAGATATATTTTTCACTGCACAATCTTCATATCTCATATTGTTATATACATTACCATGAAGATTTTTTATTGCAGGATCATCTTCAGTAACTATCCTGCCTCCAGCTAAATCAGTCAATCTATCAATTTCTTCTTGTATTTTCTCCTCATCTGTTATGGAAGAATAAAACCACCTAGCTCCATCATAAAGTCTTATAAAGGCACAACTATACTCCTCTTCATTATTTTGTTGAAGGTCTCCGTCATTATAAATTATCTTTGTCTTAAATTCACGTTCAATTCTAACATCACAGTACACATTTTCACTAAACTTAAACACTCATATCCCCCCAATGTTATATTCTTTCTTTAAGTATATATGGTAATTTTTACATTTTCAACCTTATACTTTCAAAGAATTTTCATAATAATACTATTGTTTAATATATAAAATATAATTTAATATTAATTATAAATTTTTCAAAAAGTTAAATAATTTCAACAATTTAATTGAATTTTTTCATATTTTGTATTATTATGGGAGTGTATGGCTTAATTTAACTTTTAAGGAGGGCAAACAATGAGCAATATTAATTCGGTTAAAAAACCATCTTTACTTGTATCAATGATTCCTTTTGCATGTCTAATCGTTTTCATGTTATTAGGAGTATTAGTCTTCGATTCGGTTCCTCAAATTCCTCTTATCATTTGCTGTGCAATTACTGCAATAATAGGTAAATTATTGGGCCACAGCTGGAACGACATGGAGGAATCAATGATTAAAACAAATTCAATGGCAATGCAGGCTAACTTCATCATTATGATTGTTGGATGCTTAGTTGGAAGCTGGATTGCAGGTGGTGTAGTACCTGGTATGATTTTCTATGGTCTTAAATTATTTACACCAACAATGTTTTTGTTCTTACTACCAATAATTTGTGCTATCGTTTCCGTTTCAACGGGAAGTGCATGGACTACAGCTGGTACCATGGGAACTGCCGCAATGGGTATTGGAGCAGGTCTTGGTATTCCTTCAGCAATCGTTGCAGGAGCAGTTGTAACAGGTGCATCCTTTGGTGATAAATTATCTCCTCTTTCAGACAGTACCAACCTAGCTGCTGGCGTTGCTGGGGTAAACGTTTTCGACCATATAAAGCATATGCTTTATACAACTATTCCAAGTTTTCTTATTGCAGTAACCTTATTTGCTTTTATTGGTTTATCCTTTAAAAACTCAGCAGTTGCTGATACATCACAAATAACTGCTATTTTAGAAACTTTACAAGCTAACTTTAATATTAGTCCATTAATTTTTATAGCTCCATTATCAGTAGTACTTATGATAATATTCAAGGTGCCTGCTATCCCTGGAATGCTTGGAGGAACGATTATTGGATTTATATTCTCCTTAATGCAAGGAAACAGCATTTCTGAAATTCTTCACGCTCTATTCTATGGCTTTGAGATAGCCTCAGGAAATGCCATGGTTGATTCACTTCTAAACAGAGGTGGAATGCTTGGAATGATGGAAACTATATCCTTAGTAATCTGTGCCCTTTGCTTTGGAGGTCTGGTTAAACAAATCGGATGCCTTGATACTATTATTGCAAAAATCCTAACCTTCTGTCACAGCAGAGGAAGCATAATTTTATCAAACATAATCAGCTGTATAGCAATGAACTTTATGGCAGCTGATCAATACATGGCTATTGTTATACCTGGACAAATGTACAAGCCTGTTTATGAAAAATTAAACCTTCACCCTAAAAACTTATCCAGGGTATTAGAAGATGCTGGTACACTAACCTCTGGTTTAGTTCCATGGTCCACCTGTGGAGCAATATACTTTACAACCTTAGGCGTAAGCGCCTTTGCCTATGCACCATTCCACTTCCTTGGCTTTATTAACCCAATAATATCAGCCATCTATGGATACACCGGATTTGGAATGAAAGCACTTGATGAAAGCAAGCCAATTGCTAAAGAACTATCAGTTGAAGATTACTTAAGTGATATGAACGAAACTGCAAAAGATGCTGCTGTTGATAGCATATCAAGTTAATATGAAATTTAATGCATAAAATCAAAAATTAAACTAGGCCATATAAAAAGCTGCAGGCTTTAAAAGTCTGCAGCTTTTTTAATTAAATCTTCTTAATTTAGAACTATATTTTAATTTTTCTTCATTTAGAACTTCATTATTTGATTCTTTCACCCTTACTGTTTATCCAATGAAATCCTCCAAATCCATCATAGACCTTGATTAATTCTTCCCCATACACTACCATGTCTCTTATCTTTATTCCATATTCATTAGGAATTAATTCAGCTAGCACTTCACAGTTTTCATCTAGGATATAAAAGATTTGTCCAGTTCTTGCAATTAACCTGTTATATTCTAAATAGGGTGTCATATCCTCATATCTATCTTCTGATATAACTTGTCCTGTATAATGATCTACTACATACCCGAGAACTTCTTCTTCACTATCCTTAACCAGCATATATTCTCCACCAGCTTGAAGATACTTATATTTTGCGATATCGTTTCCTTCTAAATCTAACATAATATAATCATACTCATCATTACTTCCTAAAATGAAATCTTCATAAATCAGGACTCCATCATAGATATCCTCACGGAGAACTTTCCCTGTTTTATCAATTAGTGACCTTTTATTACTTTCAGTTACTATAAAACACTTCTTATTAAGGGTATTGTCATCATTGAATCCTGGAAATATATTATCATATTTAGGCTCTAATAAAAACTCACCCTTAATATCCATTATTCCATATTTCTCATCTATTTTAACCTGAACATATTGCGAATCCAGCACATTGATATCTAATTGTCCATACTTAATATCTACAGCAACCGTTCCGTCCTCATTTAAATATCCCCACTTGCCATCCTTTGAAACTTCTATTAGAGCCCTTCCATAACCATTCATATAATCATATGCATGGTCAGATAGCTTTTTCCCTTTATAATTATACATAGCATATTTTCCACTTTTGTCCTTAAATCCAATTAAGTCATCGTTTAAAAGGGATACATCATAAAATTTTAAAGGTAAAACCTTCTTGCCTTTCTTATCTAATAATCCGAACTTACCTTTACTCTCTATTATAATCCCTGAAGGGCTCCAAAATATCTGATCATATTCTGGCTCTACAATAAATTTCCCCTTACCGTCAGTCATACCATACTTTCCATCTTTACAAATCACCATAGAGCCGTCCATATAAACATTAATACTTTGATATTCCTGTGGCAAAATGGTGTTTCCCTTTAAATCTATAACTCCAAAGGTATAGGTTTCATCAGTAAAGGTCATAAGACCTGCTATGGGATATCCTATATTCTCATACTTAAATCCTTCTAAAATATATTTTCCTTCTTCATTAATATAATTCATATTATAATTTTCATCGCTAACAATTGCAAAACCATCAGTATAACTAAAATCTCCAGCCCCTTCAAACTGTGGCTCTATAATAGTTTTACCCTTGCTATTCATATAGCCATATAACCCGGTATTCTCGTCTAAGAAAGGATATAAATCTACTTTTTCAAGCTGTTTTTCCTCTAACTCCTCAGTTTCCTCTATTACAGTCCCATCTTCCTCTAGTCCATTCTCATCCTGTTCAACATTCTCTTCAGCCCTATCCCCCAAAGGCCCAGTTGAATCCTCCTTCTTAGTGCACCCTGTACCCAAGGTCAAAGTTCCAACCAGTACTAATATAATTAATTTTTTAATCATAAGTATCCCCCAAACTTATCCTATTTTAAGAATATTATATCATATTCATCCCTATATAATATCTGTATTTTAGGATTATCCCGTCCCCAGAGATGCTTGCATGCTGCTTAGCCTTCCACCACGAGACCTCCGTAATACTCCCCCACTTATTTCAGCTTCTCCTCCCCATAAGAGCTATAGTATATTTTCACCCTAAGATATATAGTATATTTATAATAAAAAGCAATAACTTATAATACATAATTTTACATATACAAGAAACATGATATAATTATATAAAATGTAGGGGTTAAAAAAAGTAGATTAAAAAGGGTTTAACTAGAGAGTTAATTTAAACTAAAAGAAAGTTGGGGATTTATTGATGAAGGAAAAAATAAAAAAAATACTGATGGTAATGTTAACGTCAACAATTTGTGTAGCATCACTTGTGGGATGTGGAAGTAAAGTTGATGAAGATAAAGTGGAGAACATATTAAAGGCCAAAGAGAAATTAATTGCAGCTGAAAATATTAGTTTAACTAGAACCATCTCAACAGAAATAGAGGATGAAAATCAAAGCTATGGAAGTGATGTTATTGCAAATATGAACACCAAGGAATGGTACTTTGGGATGTTTAATAATATTGATGGTGAAAAAGCAATTTTTACAGAAATGATAGTGTTAGATGGTGACACCTATAATAGGACTATAGAACAAAGTCAGTGGGAGAAGTTAGAAGGTCAGCAGAATAACAATATTTATGGAGTAGATGATATTTCTGCCATTGAGATAAATGCTAAGAATTTAAAGGAACTTAAGGAAAGTAAGGATGGAGAAAACACTATAATTTCTATAAAGTATACAAAGGATGCTATAAAGAAAGTAAAAGAAGAAAATGTGAAAAACATGGAAGCGACCATGGAGGAATATAAAAATAATCCTAATGTGATACCAGGAGCAGTAGACTCTAATATGGCAAATCTTGAGGCTTTAAGAAAAACAAATTATAAAGAAATGACAAATACTTTAACCATTGATAAATCAGGAGTTTTAATTGGATATAGCTCTTACTTTGTATTTGAACAACCAGAAGTATTACCTAGTAAAGATGGCAAGTTTGAATTAAGTAAGGATTTAATAGAATTAAAGATGACTTCAAATATTACAGTTAACTCTTATAATGATAAAAAGAACGTAGAAATAATTGAAGGCCTTAAACAGGAAGTCGGAAAGTAATATAATAAGTCTTAGGTAATTATTCGATGTTAATATACTAAGAATTAAAGTCCAGCAACTATGCTGGACTTTAATAATATGTCTAATATATTCAATAAAAAACCACATGTGATTTTTGTGTTAAATCCATGTGGTTTTTCTATGATTTTATTATTTTACACCTCAAAACGGAACCCGTTGCTTTTATTTATATCCTTTTACTATTTCTATAATCTCATTACCATATTTCTTAACCTTCACTTCACCAAAGCCTGATACTGCAAGGAGTTCTCCAGGTGTCACTGGCATTTTACCAATTAAATCTCTAAGCTGATTATCATTAAAAATGAAGTATGGTTTAATATTTTCTTTTCTGCTTTGAGCAAGCCTAAAAGCTTTTAACTCTTTAAAAATTGCACTTTCTTCTATTGGTAATTTAGGCTCAATACCTTTCATTACTGCTTCACTGCTTTTTGCTTCTACTGCTACTTCACTGGTTTTTAAATCTTTACCGCTCTTTACTTGTGAAGCCGGCTCAGCTGTCGTAGATTCCTGTTTCTTTATGATAGGCTCAGCTGTTGCAGCCACCTCTTCATTAACTGCTTCTAGCTTATACTGCTCATACTTTGAAGTATAATCCTTAGCAGCCTCCTTATGTAAATTGAAATATGTATTAGCCCAATCTAGCATTTCTTTATCAGAACTAGAAGGATCATTAGAATTAGCATTAATATCCTTTATATACTTAACCAGCTGATCCAAACGGATAACCTTGTTCTTAACTTCCTTTTTAGCATATTTATCATTAAGAATAGTTTTAGGATTAGCCAAAACCACAATAGATTTATACATATTATTAAAGAATCTATCTGTCATTAACTTCACAAATAAATTATCCTTGTTATCTACTCTAATCTTCTTCATCAGCTCTAAATGTCTTTGATTCTGAGTTATAGGAGAATAGATTCCTTCCTTTCTCCTAACACCACCAAAATCCATTGTTCTAATAAAATCACCCTTACTGTTAATTTCAATATCCCCATAGAGATTTTTACACTCAATAACAAAGCAATACTTCTTTGTAAACACAAGAAAGTCTATCTGAGCACTAAAATCTCCATCCTCAAGATAAACATCCTGCAATATGTACATTGGCATATGGCTGTTTTTAAGCTCGAAAGCAATATTTCTCTCCCCTAAAATACCACACTCCAAATTTCTTATATCTTGATTTATTAGCTTCTTCCCCTCAGCATTTAACAAAGGCTCAAGTTCCTTAAGTTTACATAGCTGCTCTTCAGCCTGTGTAGTGCTCTTTAAGAAAACCGGCTCCTTCATTCTATTAAATAGCCACATATAACGTCCCCCTTAAACAATTTCACCTATATTATACCATATTTTACATGATCATGGTTAGTATTATAGGGAGGAAGAGAAAAAGCAAAGTAACTGCTAAATATTGCAGTTGCTTTGCTTAGGCTCTTCTTATACTAAGGTTGTAGTAATTTACTATTATTTTTATTTAAAAATTCCAAATCATAAACTAGGTCAATATTCTTTTCTCTTAGCTTATCAAACACGATTTCAAAGGATTTCAACATTTCACCTAAAAACATATTTAATAATCCTTTTACTTGATACCATCCTGCATCCCAACAGTTGATTTGATAGTTTGGACACCTTTTATTGAATTCATCTCTATACTCAAAACTTTCGCTTATTAACTCTTTTGCAAATACTAATACATTTTTAGCTTCTTTACTTAAATTATATTTTTTAATTTCATTGTAAATAAATCTATCTCCTCCATGTTGTATACAGTCTTCATATACTTCTCTATTTCTATGCATGTCTGCTAATTCCTCAATTTCTAAATTACTCATAAAGAATAATTCATTGTATACATTATAAATTTTATTATTTATTCTTATATTTCTTAATGAACTTTGTCCAGATTGAACTTCAAATAAACTATAAATTATACTATCACCAATCCATTCAGTATATCTTGAGTCAGTTGTATCTGGTATAGCATACTCATCCTTTTGATTTATCCAGTTTGATTTTATTAACCTACGAGCCATAAATAAAGAAAAACACTTTTCATAATTTTCCTTAGTTATTGGAGTAGTTTTTATATGTCTTTTTACTGGGCATGATAATATATATACCCCCTGACTATTTGCATATACATTATTACTATCATTCATAAAATATGCTAACGTACTTTCACTCTTCTTAATTATATCTGACTCATAATTTAAAGCTGATTTTAATACTAATGATTCGACTTCTTTATCTTTACAGATACCACTAATCCAATTATTACACCTTTTTTCTGTAGTTAAATTGTACACTTCTTTTACTCCAATCTCTTCAATTGAACCACTTGTACCAATTTCCCTAATTGAAAATTTAAACTTATGCTTATCTAATGTTTCGCCACTTGCCCAAATACTAAATGCCACTTCCCATCGCTTTGATACATATGAAAAATTACTAGCATTAAATATAAACCCATTTTGAAACTTAAACTCACTTAAAAATAACTTTCTAAATTTATCATATCTTCCACCGGTAAGAAATAAAGTAGGTGAAAAAAAGCAAATGTACATTTCTTCTACTTTAAATCTCTTCTTTATATCTAAAATTCTATACAAAAATTGGATATACAGCTGTTGTGAACAATCTCTATATCCATCTAATAGCATTGCATTCTTTATTTTAGTGTTAGAAGTACCATCTTTACTTTTTCTTACTTTACTCTTTCCATTACCAGCCTCTGCATAAGGTGGATTTAATAAAAAAACTAGCCAGAGATTGCCTCTTCAATCTCTGCCGTCCCCGGGGATACTTGCATGGTACATGCTTGCTATTGTAATTTTATTTATAAAAAAATAAGGAATAAGTAATTTACTTATTCCTTATGGATTTAAAAATATAGTGTGATATTGTTAAAATAAGCTGGCCCGTAGAATTTACGGGGAAGATCGGCTCTTAAGTTTCTATTATAATTAACTTTATTATTTAATTCTTTCACCCTTACTGTTTACCCACTGAATTCCTCCAAATGAATCATATGCCTTGATTAATTCTTCGCAATACACTGCATGTCTACTATCTTTCTTCCGTATTAATTAGAAATTATGCCAGTACTTCACAGTTTTCATCTAGAATAAAATCATTCCTGTCCACGGGGATACTAGCATACTCTTTAATTACTGTTATAACCAAAAATCCTAGTTTGTAAGGTTTCTTTCCACCAAGATTCTCTTTCTAAGATTATGTGGTCATCTACCTTTGCATTATAATTTTCAAGAATAGAATATTGAAAGTTAGCTTTTATATAACCCAAGCCTTTCTTATCTACTAATTCAACCAACTCTTTATTTCCACCATGGCCATTTTCTATATAGCTTCTCCATCGTTGTAATAACATTCCATAATCACTCGTAGCTGAACCTACATACATTTTTCCATTTTCTTTATCGGTAAGTAAATATACAGCCTTTTGATTTTCTAATGCTGCAATCCAATCTCTCTTTCCACGATTCAAAACCGACTCTAACTGTCCATGGGACAATCTCACTTTATCGTATCCTGGAAAATCATCACCGTCAAAAATAGTAGGTAGTATTTGCTGAACTTCTAAATCATCGCATATTTCTCCATAGTAGCGTCCTTGTTGCTGAAAAGTTTTATGATATTTAATAACTATTCGTCCAAAATAAGATTTATATTGCTCTAGCTCTTCACCTTCATAGTTAATCCCTTCATAGACATCTAATTCTTTTGTAACCTTTTTAATTGTAGTAAGCAACCATGTATCATAGGATAGTTTTAATAAACATACAGCAATCTGACCTACATAAAAATAACGGCGTTTGCTTCTCCAAAATAGCCACTGATTATTAACAATATCTGGATTGTGTTGATATAATTCCATAGGCTCTTCACAGCCATTGGATTGATTGAATTTTATTTTAATATTTTCATACTCTTCTTTACTAAAATGAAGTAAGTCATTAAGATAAATTTTTTCCATTTTCTACTCCGCCTACATAATTTTCATACTATTTATTTACTTTTATTCTTTAAGTTAATCTAAAGATTTTTTAACGCTTTAAAAAGCTCACTTTCTTCTATAGGTTTTTTAATCTTAATATCTTCTATTGCTATTTCTCTGTTATTTCCTTCTATCGTAACTCAACTGCTGATGCATGTTGTCCCTTCAGTTTGTGAAAGAGCAGGTTACATATTTGCTATATAGCTAACAATATCTCACCTATTCCAATCATTTCCGTACCAAGGGGTTATTGTACTAATTTAAGTATATATAGTAATTTTTACAATTTCAACTAAGAAGATAAAAAAGGACCCTTCTTTTGAAAAGTCCTTTTTATCAATGAAATTTCTCACTATTTATACTTATTTACTATAGTTATAATTTTCTCACCATACTTTTTAACCTTCACTCCACCAAAACTTGAAACTGCTAATAGTTCAGCTGAAGTTGCAGGCATTTTACTGATCAAATCCCTAAGTTGATTATCATTGAAGATAAAATATGGCTTAATATCTTCATTTCTGCTTTGAGCCATCTTAAAGGCTTTTTACTTAGATCTTGCCTCTGGCAATCTCTACCGTCCCCGGGGGTACTTGCATGGTACATGCTTGCTATTTATCACTTTCATAAATAGTTTTGCTTATTTCATCTATAAACTTCTTTCTACTCTCAAAAAATGGAGATGGTGCAGCTAATTGATGTTGCGAAGTATTTTCATATTCCTGTTTTAATGCCAATGCATCATACACTTCTTCTATAGTAACCTCTTCATCATTTCGTCGAGTAGTTGTCCAAATTCTAAGTTGACTTGTAAGATTTCTAAAAAGAACACCTGCTAATTCGCTAGTGCAGTTAAAATACTTTTGGAGCTTTACAAGAAGTGAATTCTCAAGGTCTGTCAAAGAATACATTTGTGGTTTAATCTCTATTGCCTTCAAAAATGCTGTTAATGATACATCATCTAAATCAATAGCATCACAGAACTCTTGATACTGAAAGTTTAAATCTTCATCTTCTAAGTAGATATTTTTTACACTATCTACTTTACTTAGACTTTCCTTAATCTTTATAATAAAATCCACTAAAGACAATGCCGTATATACATTTCCATTATAAACCCTATTTGTCTTATTTATTCCTAGTGTTCTATTGGTATAAAGAATTGGTACAATACTATCTGCTTCATTCGCATCTTTCCATCCTTTCGCAAGTGACTGAAGTAAACTTGGCTTCTTATGTTCTCCACTTTGTTTCTCCTTTATTAACTTATCAAATGTAAGATTATATCGTTTACGTGAACCAATTTCATGTTTCACTTGATAACAATATTCAACTCGATTTTTATATCCAACAACAACATCATCTATAGTATCATATAAATCTTTCTGAAAAATAACATATTCAATTTCATTGTCTACATTCAGCATATCAATTATATTTTCTAACCCTACATACCATTCATACCAATATGGATCTCCAATTCCTGATATGGACATAATTTCACCTTCTTTCTTATTTGTAAATATATCAATAAACTGTTGTTATAATATTACAAATCTTGTTTTATTATAATGCATATGTTTATAAAAGTACGCTATCTGTCAAAAATATCAATAGATTCTAGATTTATATTTGAATTCTTAGTATAGATTTTAATAGATAACCACTTAGCTTAAATTGTGTCTTTTTCGTTTTTTTCTTCCATAATTCATCTTGTAAATACTTTTGCATTCAATAATATGAATAATAAATACTAAGGATAAAATTATGCCCCCCTTATTCTTAAGCTTTTTCTCCGTATCCTTATTATATCTCAAGCCTTCATAGTGAATATAAAACCCAATATTTGTATATAATTAAAAATCTCTGTTTCGTTATTTTTCTTCCACCTAATTAATCTAAAATCATACTCAAAATGATTGAAGTATAATCAGCACTATAACTGCTTATTTACCGTATGATATACGATTAAGCATTATACCATTTAGTATTTCTGCTTTCTCTACAATACTTGTTAAATAAGCAGTAATTCGGGCAATGCTGAAGGGATAAATATCTTGTCTGATACCTTTCATTAAAAGGTCACGTTTAAATAACCACTCCACATGTAATTGTTTTTATATTCCTCATCATAAAAAAGCATAGTGTCGTTATGAGCAATAAACTTATCAATAGAAATTTTCAAAACTTCTCATACAGTCATTATTTTATTAATAGGCTGATCAATATATTTATTTAACTCCTTCACTAACACACTTTGTTCATGTTGCAAAGAATTTAGCTCCGCTTTGACAATTCTGACACGTGCATTTCCTACATCTTTTGTAAGCTGTCTAATTGCCTTTACTGTTATTCAATAAGATATTATAAATATAATATCTATTTCCAATTATACGTGTAACGTGAATTTTAGTCTTATTTTACAAAGTCATTTAACACAATTCTCTTATATTTTATTCCACAACCATTTGCTTTCCATTCCAATAAATCCTGTACTCTTTTATTGCATGATGCAAAAAACAACTGTGTAAATGCTCCTTTTTCTTTTAATAATTGATATTTTATTAAATCCAGAAATGCTAACATATTTACATCATCCATACAACTAGTAACATCATCCATCATATATACAGAGAATTTCTCCTTATCTGCCAATCTAAATGCATTACCAAGGAAATACGACAACATAAATACGCTTAACTGTCCATCACTGAGCATATTCATAATAGGTCTATTTTCTTCATCCACTATTTCAAGTTCATTGTTTCCTCGATTTGAATCACGTTTACCTAATTTAAATCCTTTAATATGTATATCTCTCGACAATTTTCGAAATATCTTTGATAAATAAGGTCCAACCTTATTATATTCGTCTTTCCTTAACTCCAATAAAACACTTCTAATCTTCTCGACTTTAATTTGCGCTAATTCATTGAGTGCATCCAATTTATTAACATCCTCTTCAATCTTCTTGTTTTCATCTTCCAACTTCTTCAATTCCTCTTTTATATCAATAAATTCCTTATTATTAATATACTGATGAATTGAGCTTACCTTTTTAGATAACAATTCTCTATTATAATCAATAATCTTTGGTACTTCTTCTGAATGATGTTCTGCATCTCTTAGAATCTCCTCATAATTCTTTCCTTCCGAACTATATCCAATAATTTTCAATACTTCTTCTATCTCATTTTCTAAAGTTACATATTTTTCTTCATCAATTATTTGTTTTGTAATCTCATCTAGATATTTACTAATATTCTCTTGCAATTTCATACTTTCAAAACTATATTTTTCTGAATCTAATATCTGAAGCTTTTTTACATATGTATAATAATCCATGCATCTTTTATTTATCAAATCTACTTTTTCAACGGCATCCGAAAGCTCTATAATTCTTTCTTGTAAAACCATGTTTGCTTTTTCAATTATTTGATCCAATAATTTTATACTACTATCCTCATATTGTTTCAACTTTTTCTTTTTATTTTCCAATAATTTTGCATGATCATCCCCATATTTTTCAGCTTGTTTTAATATTTCATTATCTTCCATTCTCGAAAAAGTTTCACCAGAACCACATAATGGGCAAAGAATTTTTTCTTCAGACGCACGTAGTTTATCTCTATATTCTATCACTGAGTTCTTTTCAGCCAGTAGAGAAGTTAATAGATTAAGAATATTATCACCGTCAGTCAAAACTTTTATTTCATCTTGTAAATCTTTGATTTTTACGTTTTTATCCTGAACCTTTTGCCATTCTGACTTCCAATAATCCTTTGTAAATTCTTTATTTCCCAAACCTACAATTTGTTTGTATTCTCGTTCTATATTTTCTCTTGTTAATGAAATTTGTTTTAATTTTAATAATTCAGCATTAATTCGACTACGCTGATTTTCATCATAAAATTTTTGATCAATAAATTCTTTTATATCCTGTGGATATTGATCAATTTCTTTTTTTATAAATTCTAAATATACTTTTATGTGCTCTGCACGTTTTGTGCCTAGTAAAATTTTTACAAGTTCACAAATTTTGCTGTATCCACATCCATATAATTTTTTTAATTGTTCATTCATTTCCATTTTGCTTAGAACATTAATCTCTACATTTTCATTTTCATACAACAGCTTTTTTTCATACTGTAAAATTTCTGGTGCATAAACATGGTTATTAACTTTTTCACGTAAGGCTAATAATTTATCATCAGAAGTTTTTTTCTGTAACAAATCTGCTTTTTTCCGATTTATATCATTCTGAAACAACTCTAAATTACTTGCAATTTTGTAAGCTTCATCATGCTGTCTTGTAAAATCAACAAAAAACTTTTCGATACTTTCTTTGTGTGTTCCCAACAAATTATATGCTTTTTGCATATCAAAAATATGATATTGATAAAATGTTCCTTTTTGCGTCCATTCCTCCAATATCTGTTCGCTTAAAATTTTGTTGTCACCATCATAAACAGAAACTATCCCTGGATTCAACAAAGTATCATTATTTTGCTCTCGTATTATTGTATAGGTATTGTCATCCATAACTATCTGTAATGATACCTTTGTCTTATCATTCAAACGACTTTTATTCTTCAATATCGTTTTTAAATTGTATTGTCTTTTTTGCTCAGTACCATTAAGTCTTTTAGAATATGCCGCACTTAACCTTCCAATATCTCCTGTTAAGCACCATTCTATCGCATCTAATAATGTTGTTTTTCCACTTCCATTGGGGGCATCACATAATATCAATGCTGCACTCTCAAAATCAAACGAAACCTCTTCCGAAAAAACCCTAAAATTATCAACCGTAAGCTGATTAATTCTCATCATTGCTCAAGCCATCCCCTTATTATTTGAAATTCTTCCTCACTATATGAAAAATCTGATTTTGTATTTCCTTTTTTTCTCGAATCTATCTTTTCATGTTCATTATACAATGTAACGACCTTATTCTTATCTGGTAATAAATTGCCTAGTTCTTCTTCTAACTCTGTATTTTCTGGCGCCCTTTCAAACTCTTCATACCAAAAAGGTAATAATAGTTTACTTTCATCATCAAATTCATCTTCATTATTTGATTTTATAAATATTTTCCTTGAAACTGATGTTGATTTTTCTTCCGAGAAATCACTCGGCTCTTCCATATATTTAATGCCATTTTTATTTGAACCTATACCAAATAAAATCACCTGAACAATATTATATCTAAGATTGCTTATACTTTCTCTCCCCTCACCTGGTATACTTCCAAAATTTATAAATGCCATAATATTGTCATCCCAATTCTCACAAAACTTTTTAATGTCTTGTCCATCATCAGGTTGTAAAACTAAGAAAAGTTCGTCTCTATGCTTACTTAAATACACTTCTCGTAATTGATGAGGAACCTCACCATTATGAAGAAAAAAGTCAATATCTAATGTGGCAATATCATTTTCAGTATATTTTATCAAAGGTTTATATCCATTTTTCTCAAAACATTCCTTCCAATTCATATAGTCTTCTCCTCTACACATCTGTCATTGAAAATCGTATTTTTACAATCATCAATAATATTCCATTCTCCATAATCAACTGTAATACAATTCATACACTCTATTTTAAATACCTCCGGTATAATTGATGCCACATTTAATCCATGCGTTATATCAGAAACCTTTTGTCCATATGAAAAATAACCTTTATATTTACCACAAAGATACCATGTTTCAGGCTTAACTTTTTTCATTCTATTTAAAATATTTTTAATTCTTTCAGCCGGTCTGCTACCTTCTGCTCCTGATAGCAAAACGGACTTTGGCATATTCTCAACAAATTTTAGCTGAATGATTCTCTTTTCATCTGCATCAATATAATTTTCAATTCTTAATCTCTCTACAAAGTCCTTTTTAAATTCCGTACTAATTAAATCCTGATTGATATTAAACAATATCTTCCATAAAAAACACAAATAGTCTTCTAACTCTGATCTATGCTCTTTTATAATTGTAAACCTTGCTTCAATATCTTTGTCTTCAAAACCATCTATATGATCACTATTTTTTCTACTTATAGTATTAACTAATTGTCTTTGCCCCTGCACATTGATGCATAATTCAAATAGCCAGTTTGCAGTATTTCCTACAATAACATGAAGTAGTTCCATTTGCTTTTGTGACAAATTTGGATTATCTACTTCTTTTTCACTCCAAATTTCATACACTACACCTTGTAAATAAGCACTAATACATTCTTCGTTTCTCAAGCATGTATTATCTTGTAAATACTTCATGAAGTCATTACGACTTCTTTTCTTTTTCTGTAGTTCTGATTCTGTATAATTTATATCGTCATTATATGAATCTTGAACAAAACGTATTGCTAATCCCATTGCAATAGATTTTCTAATATTTTCATCTAATATGGTTGAATGTTTTTTTATTATCTGATCAATTTTATTTTCAATATTATTCCTATACTCTCCTATACATTGGTACTTTGTATTGATTACTAATGCTTCAAGAAATCTTTCCATTGAACCATTATACGCATAGTCATCGAAACATTTTTGTTGAGCCTTGTCTTTGTCATTCTTATATACCTCATCAATATCATTCACATCATAATTGGATTTCTCCGGCAAATCAACACCTATATAGCACTTTAATTGTTCCAAGGTTGGTTTACTTGGTGCTTTTTTTGAATAAATTGAAAGTTGTGGAATAACAGTACCTTTATATTCATATACCTGTAAACGTAAAAATTGATAATACAAATCTCGTATAATTTCTTTCAAATTTGCATCTGATTTTGGATAGTATTTTACCTGAATAATCACTATTTCTGTTTTTTTTGCCACAACAACATCTTCTACATATTCTGTACATACATACTCAACTTCATCTTCAAGCAGTTCATCAATAGCAATCAAATCTTGAAATAAAAAACCGCGTATTTTGCTACTTGCGTCCCTTTTATGCTCTCCTTGATACATTAAGCTAATAATTTGCTCATCAGTATTTAACACTTACATTCCCCTCCTCTGTTTGAAACTTCATTTTTACTAGATAACTTAATTCATATCTTTGTTCTTCATTTTTATTGTTTTTCTTTAATAAATTAATTTTTAATTCTTTTTGGAAAACCTCTTACTTTCCTCATTGTACTTCTTTTTCTCTCTTTAAATGATAAAAACAAGCTTTTCCTTTTTATCATTAAGTAATCTCACAATCTAATAATCAAAAAATCATACGAATAAATCTTTTATATGTTTTACAATTTAAATATTCAACTCCCCATTATTGCCATAATACAGACTTTTATTAAGATAGTCATACCTCTATACTTATTCCCCCATATCCTTATTTCACCACAATTCCCATTTATCATACATATTTCAATAAAATTATACCTTAATCATCCATAAATAAAAAGACTATGTTTATGAATCACTTTTTTCAGAATATAGCTCTACTATAAATATGACTTATTCAATTTTTCTACTACATTAAGAGCATCACACATCATCAGTCCAAAACATCTTTTTACTCCTGCACTAATGTGCATTCTATACCTTAAAGCCATATTTATCTTCAATGTATCCTTTTACTATCTTATAGATAACTCATTCATCCGTTTTTTACATCTATTTTTTCAACATATACTATAGCAAGGATTCTCCTCATCCACCTCCATCATCACTTCTATATAAAATACTTCAATTTACATCACAATCCCCTTATTAGCCTTTCTAACCATCCCACCAAGAATCTCTTCCTGAAGCTTCCACACAATACTTATTGGCTTACTTCCACTGTGACTGCTGTAATCTGCTAGTCCCAGGTAAGTGTATGGTTCTGTTATACCATCTCTTTGCTGGTTTTCTCTCACAAATAAGGCTACCTTGCTATTTAAAACTTTATGATTTAGATACCTTTTACCTGTGGCACTTTCCACGGAGGTTGTACTTTGACTTTGCCAATGGAATAGAATTTCATTGATGGCATAGTCCTCATATAAAGTTGATGGTGAAAAGTCTTTTTCACTTTTATTTAGAGTTATTAAGAAAATATCTATCTTTTTATCCTCTAAGTATTTTACTCCTTCTCTAAAGGCTGGCTTCTTGTTTTCATTAAAGTAATCAAGTGCTGCCATTATCTGATCCCTTGAGTATTCACAATGAAGATCTAAAGGACATGGGAATTCTAGGTTAACTTGCTTATCCATAAAACCTATATTGTTATAATTGAAGGATAAAATCTCACAGACTTCTTTCATTAATACTGGATTATTAAGCAGCTTTTCAATGGCTTTAGTTTCAGATTCTATACCCTCACTTTCTGGTGTACCATTATAGAAGGTATAGTACATCATGTTTAACATTAGTTCTTCTTCCTTGTTTAAGCTATGGATATTTAATTTTCCTTCTATTATATCCTTCAGGAATTCTATCAATCTTCGAGAGTTTATATGGAATATATTTTTAAGCTTCTTTGTTATTTCCTTTTCTGCTGTCTCTTCAAAATCTTCCCTAAGACCGGCTTCCACCATTAATCTTGAAAAGCTTCTGTCTCCATTTTTCCCATAGAAATCTACTAAAGATAGATTGTGATAGTTTAGAAAGTTTTCTAAGGTTAAATCAAAGTTAGTTTCTTCTTTAAACCTTTGAAGCTTCATAATTAAATTGATTTTATTATTGGCTGTTGATTTTATATTTCGCAGTATATACTCCTTAGCTTGCTTCTCCAGGTGAATATAACAGCCTTTAGGAAGAGTTAAGAAACCACTGTTTACATATTCCTTTATACTATGGTTTGTCTTTCCAACTAAAGCTCTAAACTTTTCTTCAAAGTTATAATTCTTATGAGCCTGTCCAACAAAATCTAATACTGTTAAACATTCTTTATTTTCACTTAGTCTGAGTCCTCTACCTAACTGCTGCAGAAATACCGTTAAGCTTTCTGTAGGTCTTAAGAAAAGAATTGTATTTATCTCTGGTATATCTATTCCTTCATTATATAAATCCACAACGAAGATAAATTTAATTTCTCCCCTTACCAATCTATCCTTTGCATTTCTTCTGTCTTCATCTTTAGTATCAGCCCATAAGGCCATAGCTGGAATGCCCATATCATTAAATCGTTCTGCCATGAATTTTGCATGGTCCACACTAACACAGAAACCTAGCCCAATGACTTTATTAATATCTGTCACATAGCTCTTCAAGCTGTTTACAATCTGAATAACCCTCATATGGTCTCCAGTGTAAATGTTGCTTAGCTCTGCTTGATCATAGCCCTTTCTTCTCCATTTAAGTCTTGATAAATCCACTGAATCCGTCACAACAAAATACTGGAAGGGACTGAGAAGTTTTCTATCAATGGCCTCTGGAAGCCTGATTTCTGCACTGATTCTGTCCTCAAAATATTTAAACACATCATTACCATCACTTCTCTCCGGTGTGGCTGTAAGTCCAAGAAGAATCTTTGGCTCATAATACTCTAAAAGTCTTTGATAGGATGGCGCAGAGGCATGGTGGAACTCATCCACAATTATAAAATCATAGAAATCACTGCTGGTCATATCACAAAGATTTCTACTATTTAAACTTTGAATAGACACAAATAAATGGTCTAGACTCTCAGGTGTTCTTCCTCCCACCATTAAATCACCAAAGTTGTTATTCTTAAGGATTGCCCTAAAGGTATCCCTTGCCTGCTTTAAAATCTCCTCACGGTGAACCACAAATAAAAGACGATTCACACCTTTAGGATTATCCCTGCAGAAATTCTTATAATCAAAGGCAGAAATCACAGTCTTTCCAACCCCTGTAGCTGCAATTAAAAGGTTTCTTCTTTTATTAAATAAATTTCTCTCCACCTGAAGCTTTTCTAAAATCTCCTTTTGATAGGAATACGGTCTAATATCCAGGGTAAAGTTAAATTCATCAGCCTCACTGCTTCGCTCACTTCTTAAAGAACGCTTCAGCCTTATCTTATCCTCATCACTGCCCTCATATAAAACAAAGTCCCCATCATTCCAATAACTCTCAAAGGTTGCCTCAAACTTTCTCACAATATCAAAGGAATCCTGCTCCGTAATCTTAATGTTCCACTCCAGGCCTGAAGTCAGTGCAGCGCCAGAAATATTAGAAGAACCTATATAAGCAGTTGTAAATCCAGTATCCCTCTTAAACATATAAGCCTTAGCATGAAGTCTGGTGCGGTCTGTATCGTAGGAAATCCTAATCTCCGTATTTGGAAGCTTACTAAGTTCTTCAATTGCCTTAAAATCTGTAGCTCCCATATAAGAAGTAGTAATTATCCTAATAGATTTTCCGTTACTTGCCGCTTCTCTTAAACTGTCCATAAGACATCTGATACCACTCCACTTCACAAAGGACACCAAAAGGTCAATGCTGTCACAAGAAATAATCTCCTTATTAAGCTCCCCCAGCATATTGGGTTCTAAAGCCGCCCCAGTAAATAGTGAACTCTGTGAAAGAGGCGTTGCAGGCCTTACTGCCTTCTCCTTCGTAACAACCCTCTTATTATTAATTCTTGAATAAAGAGCTGTTAGAATTTCTCCCCTTTCATCAATCCTATACTCCCTAAGATCCTCCTCATTAGAAACCTTAGAAAGAATACTAATTATCTCATTGCAAGCCTCAATCTGCTTTATCAGCTTCTGATCCTTTTCCTTCTCTTTATCCCTTATGTAATTAAGGGCTCTTCTAATAACCCTCTCTATGTACCCAGACAAAATAACCTTTGCCTCTTCTTTATCAATATTTTCTTTATCTATAATAAAATCATCAACATTTAACTTATCAAGCTGCTTCAAAATATCTTCATTAATAACAGCCTCGTAAAGTCCCTGCTTCATAACATATCACCGCCACTAGTTTATATTAATAATTTTAGCATATTATGGAGAATTATGACAAAGAAAAACACTTATATTTCTATAAGTGCATAATAATATCTATAATTCTTTCACTCTAGCATTTTATTTCCTTTACTTTACTACTCTAGCTTGCAGCGAAACCACCTTTTCTCCGCCCTTTATTTCTTGTCTTCCCACTTCCTTAAAGCTCATACTTTCATGGAAAGCTAAAGAAACTTCATTTATAGGCTTAATATCAATTTCACAAGTGATCACTGGAAAATTATTTTCCTTGGCATAATCAAATACATAGGTATAAAGCTCCTTACCAATTCCCTTTCTATGTTGCTTTGGAGAAATCACAACTCTATCAACATAAAGGAATTTTTCATATTTCTTATCAAACCATTTGTAGTTAACGCTGTCATACTGTTTTCCCTGTGAGAATGCCATTAAAAATGCTGCAACTTCACCTTCTTCAATTACAACCTTATTTAGAGTTGTTTCCTCACTCATTTTCTTGAATTTTTCCATATCCATAGGTGATAAAAAATGTACCAGTTCCTCATTTAATTTTAATATTTCTTCATAGTGTTCTTGTTTTGCATCAATAATTTTCATAATAACCCCACTTTATAAAACTTAATTTTCCTTAATTATATCAAATTTACTGTAAATATTTTTATAAAATATTATTAAATATCTAATAAATACAACTATTTACTTTAAAAATATGATACCCTATAAAGTGTAGTACCTTTTGTTTCTGAATAAAATCACTTAAACTGTATGAAAATAAACACTGTAAAGTATCAAAATAGCTATTTGCTATTTATATAAATCTATATTTTTTAGGAGGAATTTTTATGTTACAATATCCAGTATCATTACAAGACTTACCTTATGGGTACCAAGCACTTAACCCATCTATCAGTGAAAGCACATTACACTACCATCATGATAAACACTTAAAAACATACATAGACAATTTTAATAAGGCAATAGAAAATGATTCAGACCTTAAAAGCAAACCTCTAACAGCTATACTTTCAAACCTTGATAGTATAGATAAATCCATTGCCACAGCTGTGCGCAATAACGGAGGAGGAGTATTTAACCATTACTTCTACTTTGATGCACTAACTAATTCAGGTACAACAAAACCTTCAGAGTCTTTATTAGATGCTATAAATAAAGCCTTTGGTGGAGAAGAAGGATTCCGTAAAGAATTTAAGGCAGCTGCCCTTTCACAGTTTGGGTCTGGATGGGCTTGGCTAGTGATGGATGAAAATAAAAATTTAAGTATCATTAAAACAGCTAATCAAGATACTCCTTTAGAGTTAGGTTTAACTCCACTATTAACTATAGATGTTTGGGAGCATGCATATTACCTAGATTATCAAAATAGAAGAGCAGATTATATTGATGCATATTTTAATATTATAAACTGGGATGTTATTGAAAGTAGATTTAATGAAAATAAGTAAAGGTCCTTAGGTTCATTACTATTTATAATAGCTGAAAAACATAAAATAACCTATAAAGTACACCACCTTTTGTGGCCACTTTATAGGTCTTATTTTTTACGCCTTCTATTCCTCCCACTAACCTTGGAAGTAAGTGATGCTTTGTTAATACAGTTACGGTTTCATTGATTCTAATTTAGCTTTAAGACCAAAGCTAATTATTAAGGATCCTTTATCTGATTATCTAACCTCATAATTTAAAAAAACTAAAAATCATGTGTATAAATTTTACATATGCGTCAATACTCTAAATATACTAAAGCAAACCTACCTTTATATACAAAAGCATATCACAAACTAAAGCAAACCTACCTTCATATACAAAAGTAAATTACAAACTAAAAACTAAGGAAAAGGCTTATAAAAGAAAGTAAAATTCTTTTATAAGCCTTTAATTTTTTTACGACTAAGGTCATATGGTCACTATGCTTTAATAAACTTAAATACTCTATACCTCATTGATCTAAAAACTATACTCTTCTTATTAATTCATAATAAGTAATTAACCCTTCACAAATCACTGGATCAAGAACTGGAATTCCTAAGTGCTTTTCCAACTTTGAAGCAAGTCCTACAGTAGAACAACCAGTACATGCCAAGGCTATTGAGTCTACTCCTTCTGCCTTTAATTCTTCGCCCTTTTTAATACAGCTTTCAAACCCTTCCTCTGTCATTAAATCTAAAGTGGAACTAACCTTATCGGGCAGTCCTAAATTCACTGCACGAGGACCTAAATTCTTACTATAGGGCTCCGGAATCTCTTCAGTTATGCCTAAAACTCCAACCTTTTGATCCTTACCAGTACATAACATGGTAACAGCAGTTCCTGCCCCTATGATGGGTATATCATATATCTTCTTTAATTCTTCTACCCCTGGATCATCAGCGCAACTTACTATAATTGCATCCTTATTCTTAAATTCCTTTGCTAGTTCAATGATTTTGGGAATTGCTATTGCCTTTGTTTCTTGGCTGTGTATTCCTTCATATTGACTAGGAATACATTTGCTTTCAATCCTTAGGTTTGGAAAGTATTTCTCAATTATATTCCCATGAGCATTTAAAATTTCTTTATTGTCCGTTGTTAAGACCCTTATTATTCCTACATTAAATTCCACTATATCACCCCATAATAATAAAATTTACTTATTAACTTAAACTTTATCTTAGGCTTATAATCATATTTATCCTTATAGTGAATGTATTGTATTTTTCTTTGAGAATTTACAACTTAAATGATGACCACATCCCATGGAAGGAAAGCTACATTCTTCTAAACTTACTTCTTCCCCAAGGTTTTCTTTTTCCTTACGTATTTCATCTACCGCACTAAGAACCTTTTCAACCTCATCTACCATTCCTGAAATTTGAATTGCAGATGCACCTGCAGCCTCTCCTACTCCTCCTCGAGCAAAGATGACAGCTTCTACATCAGCAATTAACTTTACTGCTTCTAATTCAGTTATAATTTCTCCTTCAATTGGAGCTAACCCACAAGCCATTCCATAAGCATAATCACAGCCTTTTCTATGAACGCTTCCATACAAAGCTTTAATATTACCTGGAATAAGCTTATCACTAGTAGTTAGTATTAATGTAGTAAATCCTTCAGTATAGGTTGCTCCTAATACCTTTCCATATCCACCACCCCCTGGTGAACCTATAAGCAAGGCTGCATTTCCAAAGGCATCAATGGCATTGGCTCCAGTAATAAATAAATCTTTACTATTAAAAGATTTTATAATATCTTCCACATTTTCATCTACATTTTCTACACTTTCTTTGTCCCATAACAGCCAATGAGCACCTTGACTTTGATGTTTATTGGCTTTCATTCCATTTTCAGTAATACGGCCACAAATTCTAAGAGGCACATTTAAAGCTCTCTGCACTAATGCTGAAACAGTAGTTGAACCTTTGAATAATATTCTATGATTTATCAACACATCTTTAAATAACTCACTATTGCATACTCCATATGCTATAAGTCTTTTAGCTTCATCTGCCGTTAACGTAAACTGTGCTACTTTTATCATATTACAAATTCACCTGCTATAATTACAGCCTTATCATCTAAATAAAGATCTGGCTTTAAAATTATTCCATCCATGTGACAATCTGCTTTGTTTACTCCACCAAATGAAGTGTTAGTTCCAAAGGCAATATGCACTGTACCATATACCTTCTCATCCTCTAAGATAACTCCGCATAGTATTGCCTTCTCATTAGTACCGATTCCTAATTCTGCAATTGTTCCATTATTTTCATTCCTAAATAGAATATCTAATTTTTCACTATGCTTTCCTTCAATCTTTGTTAATTTTCCATCTTTCATTTTTACATATAAAGGCTCCTCAAGCTTTCCTATTCCAACCATTGACCCATCAATAATTGTTTCACCTTCAGCCATAGTTTCAATTGGAGCTATATAAGCTTCTCCAGATGGAAGATTTCCGCCTGTTCCTGGTGTTTTATAAACTCCTGGACTTGGAACTCCATTTCTGCCTTCAAGTCCTAAGGTTAGCACAAGACCATTTTTTTCAATTCTGGCAGTTTTAGCTTCACTAAGCATATCTGCTAATTTTTTTGTTATCTCCTCTACTCTTGCAAAGTCAGCAGTGATGGCACCCTTCAAAAACATATCTTCTGTGATGCCTGGCATAGTACCCACTCTTGCATTATTTTTTACTGCATTAATCCTTGCATTAGTGTGGGTAAGAGATTTCGCCGTTGGACATATTACTATATCACTGTTTCTCATTGCTTCTGCCACAGCTTTTGGCGGTTCTGCTCCAGAAACTTCTCTTTCTTCCATGAGCATAAGCATTGCTTCACATCCAATTTCAACTGCTGCTTCATATAAGGCCATGCCTATTTTTAGTTTTATATTATCCGTTACAATTAAAACACTTTCCCCTGCTTTCGCATCCATACAGTTTTTAAGCACTGAAACTGCACTTTCTTTCATATCCATAATTACTCCTCCTTAATCCAATATCTCGCGGACAGCTCTTGCTACTATTGTTCTTGATAAAATAATATTCTTTCCTGAAGCACTTCTTAATTTCTGCTTCATTTCCTCTGTATATCCTATACAATCCATGACAACTACATCAACATCTAAATCCTTAATGATTTTTGCCGCCTCTCCTAGCTCTTTATTATCTGCATAAGGAGATGCTGGAACCGCAGTTACTTCCTTAACATAATTTTTCCATTTATTTTCACACTGCATTACCTGACTTTTATCAGGTGTAACTACAGCAATTTTAGACTTGCTCGAAAGAACTGGAACTAGTGCATTTAACACATGACATGGAAAAATCAATGGCACCCTCGATTTAAATATATCTGGGAAATCTCCCGTACATAAAAATAAAATAAGCTCTGCACCCTTTTCCTCTAAATCATAAATACACTGTTGAAGTCTTGGCAATATATGCTTTTCTGCAAACCTTACTGATGTTCCATCATTTAATTTTGATACTAAAATGTAATCTCCTTCTGAAGGTGAAAATTTCTCTATTTGATCTCTTGTAAGTCCATCTAATCCGCCAGCCTGAATCAACTCTATATTCTCACCTAAAATTGGTATTATATCTGGAGTAACGTCATTCCTTGGAGATTGTCCTATTGTTATTGCACCTACTTTTATCATATTTACACCTCTTTAAAGACAACCTCACCAGGCTTTGGTGAGGTTGCAAAATTAAATAACTTAATACAATCTACTTATCACTTTCCTTTTCCTAATGTCTGAATGTGATTCATTGTTCCATAAAGTTCTATAATTTTTCCGAACTCTTCTTTATCATAGAATTCACATTGTCCTCTTCCATAAGACTTAGCAACCTCAAGCATAAATCGAGCAGCACTTTCCATATCATTAAAGCGAGATGCTCCTGTTGCACAACCTGGGACTGCAACTTCTGCAGTTATTGCTACTCCAACTACTGGTGCATTAGTCGCCGTTGAAGGCTGTAAAATACTATTTATATGATATAAGTCATTTCCATATGGCGTAATATCTTGCACAGATAATGGGAATACAGCTGGTAGTTTACCTGTTGTAATCTGCATAATATTTAAAAGGTCATCACTAGTCTTTAATATATATCCTTCTTTAACTGTTGGAGAAATAGCAAATCCACAAGTATTTATTACATTATTTCCCTTTGTAGTATCCACAGAAAGGATTGCATCAAGCTCATCTGTTACCTCTTCCTTATTAACCTGTGCCATGTTAACTGGTGAATCCATGAATGCCACCGGTGTATGTGGACGAGTTGGTGCTGTTGGACAAATGTGTGTTGAAATAAATATATCTCCCTGAAGTTCGTCACCCTTATTCTGCATATCAAGAATCTTAGCAGCTAAAGTTAAAGCAATTAATGCTCCATCTCCATCAGAAACGAATCCAATTCTTTCTGGTCTGGCACCTAGCCCTCCTAGTCTACCCAAAAGCCCAAGAGTTGGAGCTGAACCACCTTTAGTTTTTCCCTCAATTCCAGGAATTCTAATCTTAATCATATCAGTGGTTCCCTTTGGTCCAACTAAAGGATATACCTCTATATCTGCATCTGGTTTAATTGTTCTTAAATACTCCTCAACTCTTTTTCCATTGGCCTTAATATCATCTAAAATATCATAAACCTCAATCATCTGTTTAATTAGCATAATTACTTCCCCCTACCTTGACTATTTATTATATTTATTTAATTCTTTATTTACTATAGGTTCACAGGCAGCTATAAGCTCCTCTTCACCCATGGTTTTTGAAAGCTTAATATTACCTTTTCCTGTTGCAAATACAACTACTTCTATATCATTCTTCATCATGGCACTAGTTAAAGGCGTACCAGTCTTTGCATCGAATGTCATTATCAAATCTGGGAAAGTTGCCAGCCTTTGCCCTTGTTTTTCAGCAGTCATGTACTCATTCCAGAAGGTTATTTCCACTCCATCTATAAGGGCACGTCCTACATCAAAACCTCCCTCATATCGAATCTCAAATTCTGTTACCTTTCCTTTAGCTAACACTCTTCCATTTAAGAAAGTGCAAAGTTCCTTCATTGCTGTTTCTGGAGAATCTTCAAGACCTTTTGAATAAACTTTTCCAACCTCTATTGCATGAGTAATTGCTCCCACAGCTGCATTTTCCTTAGCATACTTTGCTGTGACAGGATTTCTTGCAACTGCCACAAGCCCTCCTGCTTCAACTGCTGCCATTCTAACAAGCTTAGAAGTATGCTCTATAGTTCCTTTTAAAACACCCTCAACATAATTTCCTGTTTCAGGATTTCCACCTGCAAAACTTTGTGTTGTAATATAAGCCTTTTCCTTATGAAGATTCATACTTCCCATAACACCTGTAGGGTGAGCGCGACCATTACAAGGTGCATCAACTAAAGGAAGTCCTGTTAAAGCTGACTGTAGCCAGCCATTTACAGTGGCTTCTCCTCCATTTTCATTTGTTATTATCCCACCAAGCTTTATATCACAGTTATTTTTAAACAGTTCAATGGTCCTTGCAAAATCACTAGCATATAGCCATTTATCCTTAGCATTAGGCGCTCCTACTAATGATACTGTAAGTAATAAGGCATCCTCATCTATATCATTTATGTCAACTAATCTTAAGTCTGTATAATTCACTGCTATGGAGGCAAATTCATCTCCCTTTTCAGGAGAACCTCCACCGCCTCCCCCTAATATGGTTCCTCCTAAAATTGCATATTCAAGGGATTTTTTATCTAACTTAACACCTTTACTCATCTTAAAAACCTCCTATTTTAAAAGAATGCTTTTACTACACTTGTTATAAAGCCATAGATACCATCTCCAGCAATAAGTCCTGCATCTCTAACTTCCATCCATTCTGTGCCAAAGATTAACCTTGCTATAACAGCACAAATAACACCTACACCATAAATTGGATTGTTAAGAATAAGACCTGTAGCAAACAGCACACCTACCATCTTTGTTCCAAAAACTAATTGTATAATTGCTCCAGGAACAGCCCAAATTAATAACTCTTTTATTAATGCTGGATTACCCCCTGCCTGAATTGTAGTTGCAAAAGTATTACTAATAGGTGGGAATAATCCTTCCTTCATGAAGGCTGTACCAAATATTAAAACTGTTACAATACCAATTACAACACCAATAGCTTCAATAAAAACTTGTTGTTTACGACCGTAACACTCGTATTCAGGATTCAGTCCCTTACCACGTAGAATCCATCCTGTTTTAAGGTCATATCCCATATCTGCAAAACATGGTCCTGTTGAACTTATATATCCTGTCATTATTGCTACTGATAATGGTGAGAATCCCATTAATACACCAAAAGTCATAAATATAGTTGTAATTGCAAAAGCCGGAAACCATCCTGAACGCATGGCAGCCATTCCAACAAGAAGCATTGCCACAGCTGAAGAGAAACCTGTCCATAAAACCCAAATAACAAGTTGTCCAAATCCCATATCTCCAACTATACCTGATATTAAAGCAAGAACTAAGCTTCCCGCAAAATGTAATCCAAAGGATGCAAATATTGTTCTTGAAGCTTTCTTATCACTTACAGTAATTCTTAACTCTTCTTCTTCTTTCTTCTTTGTTTTCTTAGTTATGACTAAGATACATTGAATTAATGCCATTAAACCCGCACCAATCATAATACCTTGTGGAATTGAAGTTGCCCCAATATCAAACCCAAATATTTGATTTGAATATCCGCGTAAAATTAACCCAACTCCTAAAGCAATCATTGAGTATAAGTTTGCAATAAATACAATCCCTATACCAGCAACTGGTATCTTGAGATAACTTCCAACAACTCCCAAAGCAAGACCTTGTAACAATCTTTTACTCTTATCTCCCCCTTGGTCTCCTGCTTCAATTGCTCCTGCCGTTGCTACCCCTGGAGGCCATGCTCCTTGTGCTGGGAAAATCTTAGAATCAAATATATTTCCCACAACAAATACTGAGATAACAGAACCTATTATTGCTCCAATTGCTACTGGAACTATATACCCTGGTTCACCCATAATAAATAAAATTGCTACTCCGATGAAACCACAGTTTGCTGCTGAAAAACCTGCTCCAGATACAATAGTCTGTAAAAGATTCTGCCTTTCAAGGGATTTAAAGCTCTTCATTGCCTGAATTGGAATTCTTGCAAAAACCATGGCAAAGACCGCACCGATTATAGACGTGTTCGGGGTTGTACCAACTTTACCAATTATCTGCATACATATTCCCGCAGTTAGAAATGCTAATATCGAGCCTAAAACTAGAATTTTGGGTTCAAATGCTGATATTCCCTTTGTCTTACTTGACACTTCAACATTTCCCTTTTGATTATTAATCATAATAGACCTCCTTTGAAATATCCTATATAACAAGATTTACTTTATAGAATTTTCTGATAATTCATAATCTTGTTAATTAAAATTATATTCTATTAAACAAATAAATAATATTATTCAATTTAAACAAAGTTTCCATTGAATAAAGTGCAAAATGCACAACAACTATGTTTTTTTAAAATATTATAAATATTGACATTTAGATTTACGAATAATATCATACTGTATAACAACTAATTTACAAGGAGGTTATTATGTCTTTAACAGTTAGACAAGCTTTAATGCTTGAAGGAATGAATAAATGTAATATCTTAGCCGGTCATACTGGACTTGATAATCCAATTAGCTATGTTGGTTCAATGGAAATTCCTGATATAAAACCCTGGCTAATTAAAAATCAATTACTGATTACAACAGGTTATGCTCTAAGAAATACACCCTCTTCTATAATAAAGCTTGTAGAAGATCTCCATAGTGCAGAATGCAGTGCTCTTGCCATTAAAAGCAGATTTACTGGTCCAATTCCTGTGGAAGCTTTAGAAATAGCAAATAAGTTAAGTATTCCGCTTATTGAAATTCCAGAGAACTTTAACTTCATTGATATAGTTGGACCTCTTACAAAAGCTTTAACAGATGAACACAGCAGACAGCTTGAATTTTCTCAACATATTCACTCAAAATTTTTAGAATTGGAAATTAGTGGCGAAGGCTTGCCAGCTATAACAAAAATGCTTTCAATGCTTATGAAATCTAATGTAGAAATTACTAAACCTAATTTCACTCCAATTTGCATCAATGATAATAACGAGGAATCTCCCCTTACACGTCTTGATGATTTTATTAAAACTAAATTAGGTGAACTTGAGAAATTTTCTCTATGTAATGAAACAACATTCTTGTTTGAAAATAAAATAGACCATACTATTACTCATTTTTATATTGCAAGAAAAATTCTTTTACAAAATACTATTAGAGGCTATATTTTTATTGACTCTACAGAAAAGCCTAATGATATGACAAATATAATAATTGACCATGCTGCCACTGTTTGTGCTTTAGAGTTTTCGAAATTAGCCGCTCTAAATGAACAGCGTAAGATGATGGAAAACAATCTGCTGATAGATATAATTACTGGAAATATAAAAAGTGATGAAGCTATTTATAGGGCAACAAATTTTAAATGGCCAACTCCTCCTTTTTCATTAATAATATTTGATATATATAATTTTGAAAATTTAACCACAGATTTAAATGAAACTTCAATTCAAAACTTGAAAACAAATGTAAATCTTATAATACAAGAATCATTTAATACACATCAGGATAACTCAAGAATAATAATAAAAAATGACAGCTTTATATGCCTGATATCAGGTAATAAAAGCAAAATAGAAATTGAAAATATCCTAAAAATAATTTTACATAAATCTTCCTACGAATTAAATGTGTCTTTACTTGCAGGTGCCTACCAATATATAGATAGCTATGGTAACCTTAGATACCACTATGAAGATGTAAGAGATGCAATAACTATACTTCGAGCAAAAGGATTATCAGAAGGATATTTGTTCATTTCAGATGCACGGCTAGAACAAACCATTCTCCACCTGTCCCACAAAACATTTTTAAAGGATTTTGTCAATGAAACTGTTGCGAAACTTAAAAATTATGACAAAATTAATGGAACTGAGCTTCTTCACACTTTATCAGTATTTATAAAAAATATGGGGATTAAAAGTAATACTGCAGAGGAATTATTTATTCATCGAAATACCCTTGCATATCGCTTAAAGTTTATAGAAAAACTAATTAATTATGACCTTTCAAACCCAGAAAATCTCTTTTCCTTAGGTGTTGTTATTAAAGCTCAAAAATATATAGATTTTAACAAATCCGTATAATATATTATCTCAAATCCTTTTACTAAAATAAGCAAATAAAAACACCGCAACTTTTAATAAGCTGTGGTGTTTTATAAATTATATAAAGATAAAGCTTATATTAAACATGCAATATCTTGATGTTACATTTTTGATATATGCTTTATTACATAATATCCTAAATTCCATTTTCTAATGTAAAAAACACTTACCTATGACTCAAGCTCTTTTATAAGCCTTTAATTTATCTACTACAGTCACATCCATATTTTGTGCTCTTTATAATTGCTAGATGAAGCATCCTTTAATTTTTTCTACAACAATCACATCCGCTGGAACCCAGATTAATTCATCTAAATCACTAATCCTAACCCACTTAGCATCATTATGAGCATTGAGCTTAAGTTCTCCACCTAGAATACTGCAAAGAAAACAATCCATTTTAAGATGAAAATTAGGATAATCATAATCCACAGTAACAAGCAAATCTGAAACCTTTATATGAAGCTCCAGCTCTTCTCTTATCTCACGGATAAGAGAAGCGTCCTTAGCCTCTCCTGCTTCAACCTTTCCACCAGGGAACTCCCACATGTTTTCAAAGTCACCATAGTCACGACGTGTAACAAAAATCTTGTCTCCTTCTTTAATAACTGCGGCGACCACTTCTATTGTCTTCATAACGAGCCTCCAAATCCTTAGTAAAATTATATGTACTAAAATTAATATACTATATTGATATGGAGAATTCTACTTTATATAGTTACTTCCTTTATATCTACATAATCTTAAACTAACTTCTAAACTTCTTATTACTCTTTAGTTTGCAACCTATCAAAAGCTTCCTTTAATTTATCAACACCTACAGTTAAAGCAATTCTTATATATCCTTCTCCTGATTTTCCAAAGGCATCCCCTGGCAAAGCCAAAATGTGATGTTCATGCAATAACTTATCACAGAATTCTCTAGAGGTTAATCCAGTGTTCTTTATATTTACAAACAAATATAAGCTTCCTCTCGGTTTTAAAACAGAAAGATAGGGTATTTCTTTTATTCTTTCATAGGCATAAAACGCTCTGTTTTTAAATTCTTCAACTATCCCCGGCTGAACTTCTTCTCTCATTTTTAAGGCGTGTAAAGCAGCTCTTTGAGAGATGGATGGAGCCGTAAAAACATTATTCTCATTAACATCTTTCATTATTTGAATAATTTCCTTGTTAGCTATGACATAGCCAATTCTCCACCCTGTCATGCAGTAGTCCTTTGAGAAACTTCTTATGCTAATAGTTCTTTCCTTCATACCTTCTAAAGTAGTAATTGGAATAAAAGGCTCTGCGTAACTAAAGCTTGTGTATATATCATCAGCAATGACTATTAAATCATGTTTTATTGCTACCTTTGCAATGTCTTCTAAGGTTTCTTTACTAAAGCAGGTTCCTGTTGGATTACTAGGTGTATTTATTATAATAGCTTTAGTTCTATTTGTGATACATTTTTCTAATCTCTCAACATTCACTTGAAACATTTCTTCTTCAAAGGTCTCTAAGAACACTGCCTTCCCCCTGGCAAGTTTAACTTGATCCGGATAGGGTGTGAAGTAAGGCTCTGGAATTATAACTTCATCTCCATCATCAAGGATAGCTTCTAATATAAGCCACATGGCATGACATCCACTTGTGGTAATTAAACATTCCTCTAAGGCCACATCATAGTTAAATTCTTTCTTATAATATTTTGCTATCTCTAATCTTAATTCTTCATCACCTAGTGCTGAGGTATAATGAGTGTGTCCATTACTGGCATCTTTAAAGGCTTCTTCTATTATTCGTAAATCAGTGTTTAAATCCGGGTCCCCCAGACTTAAGTTGATAATATCATCATATTTCTTTGCCAGCTCACCACTAGCTCCCATGGGTGTAGATGTATTATTCCAATATCTCTTGGATATAAATTTATGCTTCATAATCTGCTCCTTTTTCTTTTATAACCACAAAGGTTTCGTTTTAAAATACTATATTTGCTATTAATACTATTATTGGTAGGGCTATAATTGTTCTTTCTAGGAATATAATAAGTAGCTCCTTAAATCCAATAGGAACTTCTGATTGAATAATTATAGCTCCAACTTCTGTCATATAAATTATTTGCACTAAGGATAAAACTCCAACTATAAACTTTGTTTTTACAGACTCAACTCCTGTTATTAATAAAGCTGGTATGAACATATCTGCAAATCCAACTAAAGTTGCAGGTGCCACTTGGAAGGCTCCTTCAACACCTAACAGGTTTAAAACCACTCCCATAGGATAAGAAATCCAAGTAAATATTGGAGTAAATTCAACTAAAATAAGAGCAATGGTCCCCCAAGCTATAACTATTGGTATTAAATTAAATATCATTCCAACAACTATTTCATTACCACTTTTAATAACATCTTTGACATTAAACTTTTCTGCTCTTTTGCAGCTTTGCTCTAAGGCATAAGTAAACATAGACTTACCTTCTGGTACATCCTCACTTAATAGATTTTTATTATTTTTATAGTAAGTATCAGATAAACTCTTAAGTGGCTTAATCCTTGGTATGACTAAGGCTAGAACTAATGTAACTATACTTATTGCTAAATAGAACACTGGAAATAGGCTTTCAATTCCTAACATTCCTGCAATCATGAAACAGAAGGGTATTGAAACTATTGAAAAGTTTGTCATTATTATTCCAGTTTCTTTTGCTGTATAAAATCCCGCCATATATTGTTCTCTTGATAAGATTACCGCTGCATTAGATGCTCCAAACCATGAAGTTATTAAATCTACAGATGCTCTTCCTGGTACCTTAAATAATGGTCTTACTATTTTCTTTGTTATAACTCCTAAAAACTCCATTATCCCGCAGTCAGTTAATAAAGGTAATATGTAGCTTAAGGATAATGCTATGGCAACTAGAGTTGATCCTAATGAAACCATAGTTCCGCCAGTGTCAGCAGAAATAATAGCATCAGGTCCAGCATTAAACATAACCATTGCAACAATTATGGTTGCTATTACCTTAGTAATTATATATAAAGGCGTTGTTGCAAATACCTTCATCATAAAAGGACTTTCAGTTATAAACTTTGGCTTAATTATATATTCTAATATAGATAATACAGTGCTTGAAAGTAATCCCCCAATAACTATATAAGGTAATACGGCCTTTAAACTTCCTTTAACAAAATCAATTAATATTCCTATTGGTGTGGAAACTGATCCTTGATATGCAATAGGCACAAGAAACATAAATCCTCCAATTGATGATGCAATTATAAATTTCATAAGATTCCCTATGTTTATTGACTTATTTTCATTTTCAACATAATGTTGCATAAAATATCCCCCTTCTCATGTAGCTCTTAGCTTATGCTGCTATCCTATTTAATTTTTAGAGTTTTAAATAACTTCAATTCACATTAAAGATTACTTACTTTCTCACCTAAATCTTCAACAACCTTAATTGCATCAAATACCATTTCTTTTGTAACCACATATGGAAGATCCTTCATATCTGGCCCATCTATAGTTTCTTGAAGCACTTTGTCCAGGTAATCTAAATCCTTTTCTACTTCAATATCTTTAAGAGAGGTTGGAATTCCTATTCTCTTAAAGAACTCATACAACCTTTTAAGCTCCTCAAAGTCCTTATCAATAGCTAGTTGAACTAATACCCCGTATCCAACAACATCACCGTGAAGATAGTTTTTTTCAATATGCTCCAACAAAGCAAGTCCATAAAATAATGAATGGGCAATTGCTCCGTTATATTTTTCATCAATTAACATAGAAACAAGGCCTGTACTTACTATGTTATTTAATATAACTTGTTCAACCTCAAAGGTTGATTCACCCTTCTCACAGTGCAATAAAGCCTTTTCTCCATATTTTAAAATGGGATCAACACACATCTTGCTTATCTCCCTAGCCATGGCTGAACTGTGGCTAAGTTCCTCTCCTCTAGAAGCCAGTGTGCATTCATAATGCTTTGCAATGGTATCTCCAATTCCCGCCCTTAAGTATTTAACCGGAGCCTTTGCGATTATATCTGTATCAATAAAACAGTGTACTGCTGGCTTTTTCATAAAATTAAAAGAATGAAATTCACCCTTTTCATCATATACAACAGATAAAGCCGTGGTAGCTGCACAAGTTGAAGCAATAGTAGGTATGGTTATAATTGGTAGCTCCAACCTATCCCCAACCCCTTTTGCAGTATCAATTGCTTTTCCTCCACCAACAGCAATAATTACTTCAGCCTCTTTAGATAATGCTATTTCTGTAAGTCTATTCATATTTTTATAAGTACACTCACCGCCATACCATTCATACCCTATAATTTCTAACCCCTCATAACTTAATTTATTAGGTAATGCTCTGGCCTCCCAATTATTTTTGTCTTCTTCTTTTAGATCTCTTGTCCACCTATCATGTAAATTATTACTTCCTTTAATGATGGACTCCTCCAGCTTTTCTTTTACAGCTTCTATAGCCTTATGTCCCCCAATAACTAATATTCTGCTTCCATAACCATTGCATATATGATTTAAATCTCTAAAAGCATCTTTCCCTATGGTATAATCGGAAAAACTCACTGTATTATTATTCATTTTATTCATGTATAATTACCTCCTCTTTGCATTTTTATACACTTAATATGAATAATTATAACCACCTTTTTTGTTAAATGCAATGCTTTTATGAATTTTTTTCAAAATAAGCTAAATTCATCAATTTCAACACTTGAAAATCAGCATAAAAAAAAGAGCTTATATTACTATAAACTCTTGTATATTCCTGTTAACATTAAAATTAACAAACTCATTTTCTATTATGTTTACTCTATTTACTTTTTCATAATTCCATTAGGTATTACATCTCTAAAAAACTTCTTTTTTATTTTCATTTTTTCTGCATTATCCACTATATTATACTTATTAAAATACATTAATATATTGAACATAGATGTAACATACATATACACTACTAAGTCTATGTCTATATTTTCTTTTAACTTCCCCTTTTCTCTTAACTCCTCTAGCTCCAGCCTATAGTCTTCACCCATCATGTCAAAATATTCTCCGAAGTAAAATTTCCTCATTATATCCGTTGGCACATTGTACCATGTACGATCAAACTTTACTTCCTTTTCAGTGCATATTTCCTCTATATCGATTACATTCTCTGTAAACATGGAGTCTTCTGTTTCCCCTTTTTGAACAAGGTATATCTTTCTTTCAATTGCACTTATTAAATGTATGTATAATTCATCTTTATCATAAAAATATTGATAAAAACTTCCCACAGAAATTCCTGCTCTTTTCGCTATTCCTCTTATACTGACTTTTTCATATTCATTTTCAATAAACTCGTCGTAAGTTGCATTTATTATTCTCTGTCTTTTATCCTCTGGTAATTGAAAAAATGTTTTTTTAGGCATAGTACTCCTCCAAAATATAGTTTCCTTCATATGTGTATCCAAAATTACTTGAGTAGATACATAAACATTATAATCTTTTTCATAAAAACTTCCAATATATAAAAAGGGGGAATATTTCTACTCATTTCTTATAATAAATTTTATCTACTCAAGTACTTCCGCAAGATATATTATATGTTTTATCTTGAATACACTACTTCACCATTAATTATGGTGTGTTGAACCGTTGCTCTTGTATCAACAGTAGGCATACCTTTAAATAGAACAATATCAGCATCTTTACCTGGCTCTATAGAACCAACTCTATTGTCTATTCCTAATATTTTAGCTGGGTTTATTGTAAGCATATTAATGACTCTTTCAACATCGCCCCCAAACCTAACTACTTCTCCTCCTTGTGCAACTATTAAGTCTGGATTCATAATTGGTCCATCAGTCATTATTGCACAGGTAACTCCTCTTTTATCTAGCTCTATTAAGCTATATATATCAACTTTACCACACTCTCCTGGAAGAAGCATTACTCCAATAGGGCCAAATATTACACCTTTACAATGCTTAGCCTGGCTAATATCATCATAAAAATCACTAGCTCCCCATGCGTGATCTAATGTAAAGTCAATATCAAATTCCTCAGCGATGCGTAGTGTTGTCAGCATATCAAATTGTTCACAATGAACCTTTAAGGGTATTTCCTTTTTTAGAACTCTACAGATATTTTCAAGTCCCATGTCCAATGGTATATCTTTACCATTTTCCTTTTTAGCCATGTATTCCTTTCCCTTATTAAGGTTTTCTCTTATTACACTGGCAATTCCCATTCGTGTCATTGGAAGTTGATTTCTTTTCCCATAAACACCTTTAGGATTTCCTCCAAGGGCCATTTTTAAAGCCACTGGATTCTTTATACACATATCTTCAATACTATGACCATGCGACTTCACAGCACATACTAATCCCCCAATTACATTCCCACTTCCTGGAGCAATGGCTGAAGTTGTTATTCCAGATTCCATTACTCTTTTAAACATTGGTGATTCTGTATCAATGGAGTAAACTGCTTCAATTTCTGGTGTGGCATTCTTGGTCATTTCATTTAAATCCTGATCACTCATATCTGAACCAAAGCCGCCTATATGGCTGTGAGCATCTACAATACCAGGAATTGCAACTAATCCCTCACCATCTATTACTTCACAATTATCTATGTTTATCAAAGGAGATACCTCTTTAATTTTTGATCCTTCAATTAAAATATCTCCCTTTTCAATAACCCCATTGGCAGAAGTATATATCTTTGCACCTTTAATTACCAACATGATAATTCCCTCCCTAGCTCTAGAACATTTTCTCCATTAATGTATACCTGCTCTGCTACTGCAGAATATGTCTCTATAGGGTTTTGGGACCAGATTACAAAGTCAGCATCCTTACCTTCCTCTATAGAACCAATTTGGTCATCAACACCAAGTAACTTAGCAGGAATAGAGGTAACCATCTTTAATACCTGTTCACTATCCAAACCATATTTATAGCATAATATAGCATTCCAAAGAAGTGATTCCTTTCCTGAGGCAGTACGATCTCCACAGCAGCTTATGGCAACCTCTACGCCCTCTTCCATAAGCTTTGAAATCTCTTGAAAATCTACAGTACTATTAACTGTAGTCATTGCTTGAGTTAAGTCTCCAAGGATTATTCCTTGTTTCTTTTCAGCAATCTTCCCTGACTCATGTTTAACACCAAATGCTCCAGTGTAAACAATGTCCACAGAAAAGTCTTTCAAGGCAAGCTCTAGTGCGTTTAATTCTGATTTAGTTTCACAATTTATGAAAAGAGGCATCCTTTTATCTGTAACCTTCTTCATTGCTTCTTTCTTTCCATCATAGGCTATGCTTTCCTTTGAGGGTTCATAATTAATCCCATCCATTAAAGCCTGCTTAAGTAAGGCAACTGCCCCCATTTTTGTCATTGGAGCTAAATTTTTTCCACCATAAAGCTGCTTAGTAGCTTTAGAAATTGAAGCCATCATAGCTGCTTCTTCCTTAACTAACATCTTATATGGGTGTGTTCCATAGGTTTTAAATACAGCAACCTGTCCACCAAGTACATTTGAAGTGCTTGGCGCTATCCCCGCACTAGTTACTCCATATTCAAACACTCTTTGAAACACCATACTTTCATGATCAAAGGAATATACAGTACTAAGCTGAGGTGTCACTGGGTCCGAATGCTCTGATAAATCATCATCTCCCCAGCCAGGTCCCTTACAGCCCCAATGATTTAAGGAGTCAATGAACCCTGGAAAAATAGTCTTTCCCTTAGCATCTATAACCTTCATATTCTCCTTAGCTTCTATCCCCTGTGATATTTCTTTAAACATTCCATTTTCAATTAAAATATCCATATCAGGATAAATTCCGCCTTTACCATCATGAATCAATCCATTTTTAATTAGAACCATCTGCCACTCCTCCTTACTTATTATTTTGTAGGTAGTCAGCTACCAATAATCCACATTCTAATTGAATTGAAGCCAGTTTTTTAATTGGAACTACTTCATAATTAATTTTTTCTTCAAGCTCCTCACTCAAGTTCTTAAGAACTTCTTCCGCAGAATTAAATGCTTTTTCTAGGGCAGCTTTCTTTTCTTCATTAACCTCATTATTTTCCTTCATTCCTTGAAGCTCAGTTTCATGAAGTCTTACTAAAAGTCCAAAGGAAAGCATTTTATAAAACTTAGACATTAGCAGATTGTCAAACTTTTCAGCTACCGTTGCATTTTTTGCAAAGTCTGGGTTTTCCCTTACCATCCTCTTAGTTGCTTCACTGCTTCTGCTTTCAGTAAAAGCATCTAATGCAAGTTTAAATGGATTATTTTCACACACATAGTCCTTAGTGCTTTCCATAACTTCCTTTATAAATTTGTTACCCTTTTCATTAAATTCAAGCTTGTGAAGCACTGCATCTGCCCTTGTTATATCAGCCTCTGATAGATCTTCAATACGTTTATCATAGAAATAAGGCAGCTCAGTTAACAAGGTAAAAGAGTCCCAATTTCCCTTAGCATAATCAGCACTACAGGTTCCTACCTTTATTAATTCTCCTGGATTTTCTTCTCCATATTTCTCAAGGTAATCGTATTCTTCCTGGATTCCTAAATTCTTATAAATTGCTGGTGATAAGGCAATACAGTACGGTGCCTCTGGTTCTCCTAAGTTTAAAGGTACATACTGTTTAATTGGAGCTTGTCTCATCTCATCATAGATTTCTGGTGTAGGATGAGTTATATACCAATAGGTTCCACCAAAGCCTGCATTGTGCAATGAGTAAATAAACTTAGGCTTAATTTCATCTATTAATTTCATCATTGACTTTGTTTCTGGTATAGACTCATGGAAATGAAGTCCCTTATAGTCAATTGGGAATGTCCAATCCACCTGCTGATGTCCAGCTGGTCTAAAGAAGTTTCTTGCATAATTATATAGAGTATATGGTCCTTTAAACCAATTTTCATTGAGCTTTGTTCCATCAGCATCCCATGCTTTAATTACATACCATGTATAATCTAAGGATTCTCTAAGCTCTTTATTGGATGCTAGTTCTTTAGTGAAATGCTCAAGCATCATAGTACCTATAGGTTCATTAGGATGAGGACATCCAAACATCAATGCATTTTTAGAGCCCTCTCCTATTTTTAAACAATATAAAGGATGACCACCTCTAGTTTTTCCCATTTCAAATATCTTAACTACATCAGGATAATCCTCAGCTAATTTTTTACTGCTATTATCAAGCTCTTCAACTGTTAAAAATTCCTTATAATCTGGAATTCTTCCCACTATCTCTTCAAATATTTTTTTCATTTATATCCCTCCATGATTATGTCATTTATTTTTTATTAAAAATTGCATAGCTAAAATATCTAGCTATGCAATTATTAAGGCTTATTTATTACTTCACATCTGTAAATGTGTATTCAGCCCAGCCCCATTTACCAGCTCCATCGATTGGTAAATTTACAAATCTGCTGTTATTTGCATCATAGCCTGCAAATGCAACGATAGGAAGATATGGTAAATCCTCTGCTAAAACCTTTTGAGCTTCCTTATAATATTTAGCTCTTTCAGCTTGGTCTCCAGTAGATGCTCCCTTTAAACATAGCTCATCAAATTTAGGATTACTGTAATCACCGTAATTACTTCCTGCTCCAGTACCTAATCTTTTTGCTATTGCTGCTGGGTCAGGTCCCATAAATCCACCTTGTAGCTCTAGAATAAAGTCTTTATTTATTGAAACTTTATCATTCCAAGCATTGAACTCTAGCACATTAACCTCTAAATCTATACCTGCTTGTGCTAAAGTAGCTTTCATTAATTTGGCAGCTTCTGGGTAATTTGATCCTTCAAAAACATCTATTGATAATCCAGTAACATAGAAACCATTTGCATCTTTTTTATATCCAGCATCTTCTAATATTTTTACTGCTTCATCAATATTAAACTTTGGTGCTGTATTTTCACTGTTTGATGCCCACTCTATAAGTGCTGGATACATATTATATTCAGGCTTTTGTATTCCACTATATAATTTTTGTGATATCTCTTCTCTATTTATTGCAGTTGCAATAGCTTTTCTTACATTAACATCTTTAATTGTTTCATGATTTAGGTTAAAGATAATTCTCATTGGAGATGGGTATTCATTTAAAGCTAATCTAACTGTTGGATTGGCTTCTAACTCTTGAACTCTTGCTGATGGAACATTTTCAAACACATCAATTTCTCCGTTAATTAATGCTTGAATTGCAGTTTCTGCATCAGGAATAATGGAAAATATAAGTTTATTAAGTTTTGGTGCTCCTTCATGGTAATCAGCATTTGGTACTAAAGTTATACTTTGACCTTGCTTGTACTCTGAAAATTTAAATGGACCTGAACCTATAGGATTTTTTGAAGCTGCATTTTCTTCCCACTTTTCTCCATTGTTATATACATGTTCAGGAAGAATAAAGGTTGCATACCAGCCTAAATCAGCAATGAATGATACATCAGGTGTATTCATATTAAATACAACAGTATAATCATCTGGAGTATCTATTGAATCAACAATTCCTAGTCTTGTATTAAAATAATAAGTAGGATTCTCCTTTATAGTATCAAAAGTATATTTTACATCCTTACTTGTAACTGGTTTTCCATCATGCCATTTAGCATCTTTTCTCAAATTGAATGTTATTGTTAATGCATCTTCACTAACTTCCCAATCAGTTGCTAAATCAGGAATGATTTGCTTAGAGGCATCTAATTTCACTAATCTGTTATACATATTTTGAACCATAGCATATGCATTATCATCTGCTAAAGTATCTGGATTGAAAGATTGAGGATCTCCTCCTGCTCTTACAATTAAAACTTTATCCTCGCTAGAACTTTGTTGTGCATTACCTTGATTTTTATCTCCGCCCTCTTGGCTGCCCCCACTATTCCCTGAACAAGCTACCATAGATAAGGATAATGCTGCTGCCAATAAAATCGACATCAATTTCTTTTTCATAAACCTTCCCCCTTTAATTTAATATCACTGAACTTTTTAATATCACTGAACTTTATTGGTATTTCATTTCCCTCCCTTCCTATACCAATAAGCTAAAAACTTAATTCTTTTTCACGAGTTACTTGTCAACCCTTGAGCAAGCCACAAAGTGACTATCCCCAAATGAAAGTGTTTCTGGGTATTTCTTAAAGCACTCTTCAGAAGCCTTAAAACATCTTGGTGCAAAGAAACAACCTGGGCCTGGATTAACTGGAGTTGGTGGTTCTCCGTCAATACTGATAGTTTCCATAACTTCTTCTGGATCAATTGATGCACAGTTTGAAATTAAAGCTTGAGTGTATGGATGTTTAGGTTTTTTTATTACCTCATCACTTTCTCCATACTCAACTACTCTACCTAGATACATAACTGCAATTTTATGTGAAATATATCTTGTTAAGGCAATATCATGACTTATAAAAACCACCGAAGCATTTTTTTCTTTGCTCATTGTAACAAGCATATTTATAATATCTGCTCTAACAGATACATCGAGCATTGATACTGGCTCATCAGCTACTATAAATCCTGGATTTAAAAGCATTGCTCTCAAAATCGAAATTCTTTGCAGCTGACCTCCTGATAATTCATGAGGATATCTATTCATAATATCCTTTGCTGGTTTTAATCCACCTGACTCTAAGGCTTTTATACACAATTCTCTTCTCTCATCCTCATTTGAGCCAATATTGTGAATTTTTAAAGGTCTTAATAATATTTTTCCTATAGTATCTCTTGGGGTAAAAGTATCAAACGGGTTTTGAAATACTATCTGTACCAGTCTTCTAAAGGCCTTTGGATCTTTTTTTATTAATTCTTTAGTAGATATATCATTAATAAGGATATCCCCACTTGTTGGATTTTCCAGCCTCACCAGCATTTTTCCTAAAGTAGACTTTCCACACCCACTTTCACCTATAACTCCAAGGATTTCTCCTCTGTTTATATTGATAGAAACACCATCAACTGCTTTGATCCACTTTTTTTCCTTTTTCCCCTCTGCATTTGTGCCTTTACCACCCTTATATGGGTACCACATTGCTACATCTTCAATTTTTACATAAGCTTTATTCTCCATTTATTTTTCACCTCCATAAAGGAAACATGAAACTGTTCTTCCATCATTAAACTCTATACTTTTAGGTTTCCTCTTAAAGCACTTTTCCTTAGCAAACTGACACCTTGGAGCAAACACACAGCTATTATACTCTTTTGATAAGTCCGGTAAGGAACCTTCAATTGCTTTAAGCTCTGTCTTTTCTCCCTTAAGGGCTGGAAAAGATTTAAGAAGTCCTTGAGTATAAGGATGCTTTGGATTTTTTAAAATCTCCTTAACATATCCAACTTCCATAAACTCACCAGCATACATAACTGCAATTTTATTACAGGATGCTGAAACTACAGACATATCGTGAGTTATCATAATTCTTGTCATATCTAATTCATTCTCCATCTTAACAATCTCATCTAATATCTGTCCTTGTGTTACAACATCCAGCGCTGTTGTTGCTTCATCAAGAATTAGAAGACTTGGATTGTGAATTAAACTGATTGCAATTGACACACGCTGAAGCATTCCTCCAGATAATTCATGGGGATATAATTTATATACCCTTTCTGATAAGTTTACTAGTTTTAATAAGTAACAAACTTTATCATAAATCTCTTTTTTTGTTGCTTTAGGCTTGTGTACTTTATATATATCTTCAATTTGAGCACCAATCCTATGGACTGGACTTAGAGAGTTCATTGACTTTTGAAAAACCACCGCCAATTTATTCCATCTTATATCTTGAAGTTCTTCCTCGGACATTGTTACTAAGTTTTCTCCAAGGAATATTGCTTCTCCAGAGATATCTGCAGTCTTTTGAGATAACAATCTTAAAAGTGCTGTTGCCATAGTTGACTTACCTGACCCTGATTCTCCTACAATCCCTAAGGAATCACCTTTGTTAATAGTAAAACTTGCATTCTTTACTGCATAAACTCTTTTATCCTTATTTTTATAGGTAACATTAAAATTCTTGAGTTCTAACACTTTATTCATCTTCTAGCTCTCCTTTCTCGCATTTTTAGGATTCAACACATCATTAAGTCCATCACCTAAGAGATAGAATATAAGAACTGTGATTACTATAGCTAATCCTGAGAAAGCTGTTATCCACCATGCACTTGTTATATAAGCTTTACCTGTGTAAATCATTTGACCCCAGCTGATTATATTGGGGTCTCCTAAGCCTAAAAAACTAAGAGAGGCTTCAGTTAATATGGCATTTGACATTCCCATTGTTGTGTTTGCTATTACTGGGAATATACCGTTAGGAATAATATACTTGAAAAGTATTTGAAACTTACTTTCCCCCATTGCAATGGCACTTTTTACGAAAGTTCTTTGTCTTAAGGACAAGGCTTGGGCTCTCATTAATTTAGCATTGCTTGGCCAAGTAGTTAATCCTATTACCACCATTACGTTAAAAATGCTATTTCCGAATAAGGCAATAATAAGAAGTATTAAGAAGAAGGTTGGAAGCATCATAAAGATATTTATAATCTCTGAAATAATCTGATCCACACGACCTCCGAAATATCCTGCAACCCCACCGATTATTACCCCTAACACACCTGAAATAAGAGCAGAGATAACTGCAACCAAAAGTGAAGTTCTTGCACCGTAGATAATCATACTGAATATGTCTTGTCCCATATTATTAGTTCCTAAAATATGTCCATTCTGACCTAAACCACTTAATATATCTGGTCCAAAGAAATGAGGATCATGATTTGTAATAATAGGAGCACAAGTCACTACAAATAAAAGAATAGCTATTCCAACAACACCACTTAGCAATTGGCTATTGCTTCTTATTGTCTTAAAGAGTTTCTTTGAAATTTTTTTCATTTTACTAACATTTGAGATATCTACACTCTCTTTTATTTCTAAATTCATCCTTAATCCTCCTATTCGTATCTTATTCTAGGGTCAAACAAGGCATATACTATGTCAACTACAATCATTACAACTGCAACAGAGATAGACATTATTAAGTAAATTCCCATTAAAGTAGGATAATCTCTTTGAGTTATAGCTGTAAGAACTAATCTACCCATACCAGGCCATGCAAAAACAATTTCTATAAGAGAAACCCCTGTAATTAAATAAGCCATGGATATTCCAAATATTGTGATTGTAGGTAAGATTGCATTTCTGAATATATATTTATTAAATATTTTTCTCTCACTCATTCCCGTAGCTCTAAAGGTTGTAATGAAGTCCTCATCTGATACTTGAATTACGGATGATTTTGCTATTCTGAAGTAAGATGGAATTTGTATCAACATAAGAGTTCCTACTGGTAAAATCATGTGTTTTATTACATCAAGTACAGCTTTTGTTCCTGTATAATTTGATCTTGCATCAGTCATACCAAATGAAGGCAAAATTCCAAGCTTCGTTGAAAATAAAATTATAAGCATTAACCCTAGCCAGAATGAAGGCATTGAATTGAGAATGTATGATATTGTAGATAGTACTCGATCTAACCAGGAATCCTTGTGCCGAGCTGCATATATACCAGAAAATGTCCCCAAAACTAAGGCTAAAAGTGCCGCAATTAAAACCAATAAAAGTGTTGGTACTATTTTTTCCTTAATCATATCCATTACTGGTCTATTATAAATAATTGAAGTCCCCAAATCTCCCGTTACTGCTGTATTTAAATACATAACAAATTGCTTTGGCAGAGGCTGGTCTAATCCATACTTCTCTTCTAAAGCTGCTCTTAATACTGGATCACTATTTTCCTTCCCCATGATTGTTGAAATAGGATCACCTGGTGCTAAATTGATAATCACAAAGTTTATTGCAAAAACAATAAGGATGGTAAGTAATCCAGTTAAAATTCTCTTAAAGGCATATTTTTTCATTGATCTTCCCCCTTTTTCTAAAATAACACCTATATGAACACGTTCACTTTATATGAACTTGTTCATATTGTACTACTCTAAAAATGCAGTGTCAATACAAGATGAGAAAATATTATAAATTTTCTGATTATTCATCTCTTTGTATAAATATAAAAAGGCCCCCCTACCTTTTCAGACAAGGAGACCTGACTTCTCTTTAAACTCTATATAGCAATTAGGATAATCTAACTCATTTCTAAAAATGAACTCCTATGAATATTATAATTATACTTAATATACATTATCACTTATCCTTAACCTCAAAATTTACATCACTTACACTTTTTCTCTAAATATCTGCTCATTATCTCCAAATGATGCATTATGGATAGCTTCTTTATCATTCCTGCCCCTGGATAATGTTTCATATTGTAATAATTTAATAATTCATTTATTGCATAGGTATGATATTTTTTATTAGACTCCAGCCAGCTACTAAACTTTCCAACTGCTTCTAGGAACTTACCTTTTTGATTTTTAGTTCCATCCTTGGAGTCAGATACAAAGTGCCTTACATATAAGATGTTTTCCTTATTATAATATAAAATATGGAGAGCTATTGCATAAGCTGGACCACCTCCGGTGGTATAATTACTACCTACTAAAGAATAGTCTGAAAACCCACAGTACTTATTAGCATCATAAATTATATGCTCATAGGAAAACAATTCTGGCTCTTCACCATAATCAGCGTTTCTTTTCTGCTTATTAAATTTATCCTGAAGAATTATATTTTTGTCTCCCGGCCTGCCATAGCCAGGTACTACAATATATTTAGGCTCATTTTCTTTAAAGGTTTCTTCATAGAGCTCATTATTATTGTTAATTACCAATAAATTATCCAGCTTTACACCAATCTCCTTCAATAGCTCCAACTCTTCTTTAGAGTTGCTATTTACTATATGCCCCACAATTACATTTTCATTAGCTAGAAGATTAATAAATCTTTCATCATGGCTGTTCAATCCTGCAGGATATTCTCCCACCTGTGGATTATGGATAATCACAATTTTTCTTTTGCTATTTATAAATGTCTTTACTGTTTTAATAAATTGAGTAGAAAATTTAATTGGTTCAATTATTGGTATAACTCTTTTGGATATCAGCTTCTTCTCAACTAATCCTCGTAATGCCATTAGCTCATACTGCTTGCCTCTAAAATAAGGAAAATACATATACAATAAACCCCTATAAATTTCTTCATATATAAACATATTAAATTTATAGAGGAATTATTCGTAATCTAATAATTAATGACATCTATCGCAAGGGTCACTCTTTCCGCTTTCCTCCAGCGTTCCTTCTAAAATAGTTTTACTTCTTGATAATGTAGAACAATCCTTTGTGGTATGATAACTCTTTCCATTAGGTGTCCAATATACTGTTCCAGCGGTGCTTGTACTACCAGCATTACTACTAGTATTTGAGTTATCAACGGTCGTAGTTGTATTGCTGCCAGAACTTGAGTTTTCAGCTGGAGCAGTTGTGTTACTACTAGAATTTGAATTGCTAGTTGATGTATTGCTTTCTAAACTTGCATTATACTCATCAGGATTAATATTATCAAATTCATCCTTTATAACATTTCCCTTAATGGTGTAAGTGTAACTATAATGGCTTGGTATTTGAGTCGTTGTATTTGGATAAGTTATTATTGCAACAAAATCTGTACAACCACCGGCGTCTCTTATAACCTTTTCCATATAAGCTTGGTCACCATGCCTGTTAAGTGTACTATTTTGAGGAGTTATATTGTAAGCATTGGAAACTCCTCCAAGAGAATCTGCTATAACATGTCCCTCATCCAAGTTCTTGCTTTCAACTCCAGGCACTTTGGCTTCATCTCTGTAATATCTTCCACTTGAAGTAACCGGCTCTGTTGAATCATCTTGCAAGATTATTTCCTTAGCTATTACTTTAACTAACTGACCGTATTCATTGGTAAAGGCATAATATTCTCTGTCTCCAAAGCCTATATCAACCACCACGTTAGGCTCTCTGTGACCTGATAAATCTCCACCATCAACTTCTATAAGAGTATAGCCTGCAAATATATCCTCTGTCCAATCTGTTGAAGGCTCTTCCTTGGCATTATCTTCTGTTTCCTTCTTACCTTCAGCTGTGTCCTTCTTTGAAGGATCAGCACTGCCCTTATCAGTTTCAGTTATTTCATCTTTACTATTACCTGCGCTATAATGCTCACTGTCAGTATTATTTGACAATATTGTTATTCCAATTAATAAAGCAGCAAATATCACCGCAATTAAGCTTGAAAATTTTTTAGTATTTTTCTTCATCTTTTACGTCCCCCTAATCATCGTCATTACACTATTATTTATAATTTCCCCTCTTACTGTTTCATCTCCAATAAGTTCACTTCTTTCTAGAGTATGTTCTACCTCCATAGAGTTAGTGCTTAGTTCACTTCTATTAAATTCATTAAACAAATTCACAAAGAAGTCAATTTCACATACCCCATATAAACTAACGCCTCTACTAGTTCAGCGTTTTCTTCTTGGACCTTCCAGTAATAGGATACTTATAGGTTAACTCATTTAATTCGTTTTGTCTACGTAAGTTTCCAGTGAAAAGTTAATACTATTAAATTTATTGAAATACCATTATTCCAAGGCAAAACCATATGCATTCCTAAAGCTATATCAAAAAAGAAGGGCTTTTCATATTAATGCCACTGGCATAATACTAAAAGCCCTTCTGTAGATTAAATAAACTATCCCATAAATAACTTTTTATATATTGTTTTTATATACTATTTTTCCATTTACTACAGTTGTATTAACCTGTACATCTTTAATATGATCTTCAGGAACCTCATATATATTTTCTTCTAACACTACAAAATCTGCAAGTTTGTTTTCTTCTATAGATCCTTTAATATTCTCTTCAAAAGATGCGTAAGCACTACCCATTGTATAAGCATATATACTCTCATCAATGGATAACCTCTCCTCAGGAAACCAACCATTCTCAGGATATCCTTTTAGATCTTTCCTTGTTACAGCACTATATATATTCGGAAGAGCATCAAGAAGCTCGACTGGGCAATCTGTACCTAAACTAACCTTAACATCTGTATCAACCATAGTTTTCCATCTATAAGACGCTTTAGCCCTATGAAATCCAACTTTATCTTCAACAATGTGTATGTCAGAATTAAAAAATACTGGTTGAATATACGCTAGCACATTTAAATCACAATATTTTTTTAATAAAGCTTCATCTGTTATTTGACAATGAACTATTCCATGTCTGTGATTTTCTTTTGGATATCTTTTCAACACCTTTTCATATCCATCAAATACCATATACATTGCTTTATCACCAATACAGTGAACCGCAATCTGCATACCATTCTTATGGGCTATTTCTATTAACTCATCCAGCTGTTCTTTTGGAATTACAGTTAATCCTGTAGTAGTATTATCATCTAAATAAGGCTCTGAAAGTAATGCAGTTCTCGCTCCTAAGGAACCGTCTACTAGTAACTTAAGTGGCCCTATCTTAAAGAATTCATTTCCTTCACCAGTTCTATGACCTGCATCTAAGAATTCCATAAGTAAATCTTTAGAAGGACGCAAGCATTGTTCATAAATTCTAACTGTAAGCTTATTCTCTTCTATAAGGTCATTATAAGCTTTAATTACATCTTCAAAGTGATTCTCCGGAAGAGATAAAAAATCATCAGTTTGACAAGAAGTAATTCCTTTTGAATTTGCATAATTAACAGCGTCCATTATACATTCCTTTATTTCATCATTACTAAGCTTTGAAATTCTTTTATTAATTAATTTTATAGCATTTTCTCTAAATACACCTGTTGGATATCCATTTTCGTCTACCTCAAAATATCCACCTTCAACCTGTGGTGTATTTTCATCTATATTGCATATCTCTAGTGCCTTAGTGTTAACAACAGCTATATGACCACAAGCTCTATGCAAGAAAATAGGATGAGTAGTTGAAACTTTATCTAAGTCATGTCGAGTTATAATTCTTTTTTCATCAGTGAAGTAATCTTGGTTCCACCCAAATCCCATTACCCACTGCTCCTCTTTCAATTGTTTATCTTCAATAAACTGCTTAGCTTTTTCTATTACACTACTAATTGAAGTAGTATTAGCTAAGTCCAGATTTTGAAGTAATAATCCAAAATGTAATAAATGAAGATGACTATCATTAAATCCTGGAAACACAAGTTTTCCTTTTAAATCAACCACTTCTGTATCTTCATTTTTTAAAGCAAGCACCTCTTCATTAGTTCCCACCTTATAAATAATATTATTTTTAATTGCAATAGCTTGTGCAGTAGGCTGCTTCAAATTCATGGTCTTTATTATTCCATTATAAAAGATTATATCCATAATTTTACCTCTCCTCGTTTTTTAATTTCTCTCTAGCCAATTAATTGCACAGTTAGCAAGGATAGCTGTCCCTTTATGCAATACACTTTCATTAAAGAATACATGAGGATTATGAACTGGATAGCTATCCTTGTCCCCAGTTCCAAGGAACATAAACATACTTGGTACAGCTTCAGCCACATATGAAAAATCTTCTGAACCTGAAAGTGGTTTTTCTTTTATTCGTACATTTTCCTTACCTATAACTTCTTCAACATATGGAACCATAAACTCACAAAGCTCACTATTATTATCCACTGCAGGAGTTGATATGCTCGTAACCTTACACTCACCCCTCAAAGAAGCTGCAACACTAGTTGATATTGTATTTAATCTATTCATCAAGAAATTCCTTGTTTCTCTTGAAAAACATCTAAGAGTTCCTTGCATATATCCTGAATCTGGAATTATATTTGCTAAGTCTCCAGCAATGAATTTACCTATGGTTAAAACTGCAGTTTCAAAAGGATTGATTTCCTTAGAAACAAGAGAATTTAAATTGTTATATATTGAATTTAGTATATTTATAGGATCTATGGCTGTGTGTGGAGTAGAACTATGTCCACCTTTTCCTTGAACTTCAATTGTAAAGCCATCTATAAATGATGAAGTTATACCTTGTTTATACTCTATAACTCCCTTATCAATATCAGGCATTACATGTAATCCTATTGCAGCATTAACCTTTGGATTTTCTAAGAGCCCAGTTTCTATCATACTTTTTGCACCTGTTCCAAATTCTTCTGCTGGTTGAAACATTAATTTGACCATCCCCTTTAATTCGGCTTCTCTATCCTTCAAAAGTTTTGCTGCACCTAAAAGCATAGCTGTATGCATGTCATGTCCGCATGTATGCGCATTATTATTTTGGGATTTAAAAGAAAGCTCATTGATTTCTTGCATAGGCAGAGCATCCATATCAGCTCTTAATAAGATAGTTTTTTCGCCTTTTCCTATTGTTGCTACAATACCTGATTTACATATTTCCTTAGCCTCTATTCCCATTTCTTCAAGTCTTTGTTTCACATATGCTGTGGTTTTAGGCAACTCATGCCCCACCTCTGGATTTTCATGTATAGCTCTTCTGTCTGCAATTATTTGATTCTCCATATCCTTAGCTGATTTTAATATATGATTCATATTTACATCCCCTTTTCTTCACATATCTTCATTACAATTTCTTTTTCCTGTGGTTTAATTTTAATAGCAATCATAAATAGTACAAAGCAGGCTACTGAAAGAACAACCAACACATTTAGAAGTAATGAATATGAATGATTTATGTTATAAATTGTTCCTGATATTATTGGTGATAATGCTGCTCCAAGAGATCCAAAAATTGCAACTACTCCGAATTTTGAGCTGTACTCTTTATCACCAAAAAGTCCTGCTGTAATATATGAAGGTGCTACAGTAACGCTAGTTGAACCAACTCCAGTAAAGATAGTGTATATTATTCCAACCATTAATACACTTGCTCCTTTTAAGGCTAACATTGCCCCTAAAATTGATACACATATAACAGTTAAGCTTAATTTAATTCCTTTTGCATCACAAAGCTTTCCAACAAGTATTTTACCAAATATAACAGTACCTAAAGACAATGATAGTATAAGTGATGCATTTTGTGATGTATACCCAATATCAGTTAAATAAGTACTAAGTATTACACCTGTACTATTTATAATAACCCCTGAAATAGTTATGGCTAAACAAAGTATCCAAAAAGATGCTGTTTTTAAAGTTTCACTATAACTTAACCCTCTAGTTTCTTTTTGATTTAATGAAACTTTTAATTCTCCTCCAAGTGGTTCTAGACCTTTATCTGAAGGGTTTAATCTTATTACAAACACAGAGAATGGAATAGTAACTATAAGCATCAAGATAGCAGTGACAAAATAAGAACTTCTCCATCCATAATTCGTAATGATCCAATTAGTAACAGGACTGAGGATTATTCCTCCGAACCCGCTTCCTGACAATACAAGTCCTAGACATAAACCACGTTTTTCATTAAACCAGTTAGTTATAAGTGCTGATATAGGAATTATAGCAGCACCTGTAACTCCTACTCCTATAGGCACAGATAATATATAGAAGTAAATTAACTTATTTGAAAAAGAAAATCCTATGTAAGCTCCAATTACTAGCAATATACATACAGATACTAGCGCTCTTATATCAAACTTTTTCATTAATTTCCCAAACAGCGGACATGATACCATTGATACTGCTGCCATTATTGTATAGTACATATTAAACTCTGATCTTCCAATACCTAAACTCTCTGAAACCGGCTTTGTATACAAGGACACTAGATTTATAACTGGAGAATAAATCAACGACATAATTAGAAAACATGATATTACTATCCACCAACCATAAAATATACCTTTTCTTTTTTCCATAAATAACACTCCCTTAATTATTTAGTGTTTTAATTTTAATTTTTCATTCTTAAAGTTACATTATCTTAAAATTTTTCTATACAAGTCCCCCTTTAAAGTTAATATTGCTTTGTAGCTGTGATTATCATGTCGTCACAAACTTAATGAAGCAATTTCCATGCCAAAATAGTATTTTAGTAAAAATTTTAGAATTTCTTTACTTTATGGCTCTACTAAAGGGTTAAATACTTTTGATATTTGTAACTATTCATTATATAATTTATTTATATATAGTAAATAATTAAAATTTAATAAAAATTTTTACATTAGTAAAATTAACTTTACAATATTACATAATTTGTAATTACATATTAAAATCATGCCAATAAGTTTATTTATAGAATTAATATAATCTGAACCACCTATCAGCAAAACACATAAAGCATATATAGAAATGAGTGATAGTTATGATTAGTAATTACTTAGGAACCTTAAAGGAACTTCGAAACTATGCCGATGGATTAATAGTTACCGATGAAACAGGGAAAATAGTATTTTTTGAAATTTACAATAGAAATATTTGTGATGTAAATGAAGAAGATTTTATAGGCAAAACTATACTAGATTTGTATCCGAGTATGCAAAAGGCCGAAAGTACTATATATAAAGCTTTAACAAAAGGAGAATCTACCTTTAATGAAGCTCAACGTCTCGTTACCTATAATGGCTTTGTCACAAATTTTCTAAGTGATACCTTTCCCATAGTGGAAGATAAAAAAATTATAGGATGCATTAATATAACAAAATGTATTGACCAAGAAAACTTAAAAAATTATGTTAATATTTCTTCCATGACAACGAAGTCTCGAGATGAACTGTATAATATTAATGATATAATTACCTGTTCAGAAAAAATGGAGGAATTAAAACAAAAAATTCTAATGGTTTCTCAAACTAATTCTTCAGTGCTAATTTGTGGAGAGACTGGAACTGGAAAGGAACTATTTGCACAATCAATTCATAGTAGTAGCTCAAGAAGTGGTAAGCCCTTTGTCTCTCAAAACTGTGCAGCAGTACCCGATTCTCTACTAGAGGCAATATTTTTTGGAACAGTTAAAGGAAGTTTTACAGGCGCCGAGAATCGACCTGGAATATTTGAGGTTGCCGATGGTGGAACTATCTTTTTAGATGAAATGAACTCTATGAGTTTAAATATGCAAGCAAAACTCCTAAAAGTAATTGAAGAAAAGAAAGTGACACGTATAGGGACTTTTGAACCTAAGAAAATAGATGTACGAATTATTACTGCTATGAATGAATCACCAATGAAATGTATGTTAGAAAACAAACTAAGAGAAGATATCTTTTATAGATTGGCAAGTGTTCAACTTACAATACCTCCATTAAGAGAACGAGTAGAAGATATTGAATTTCTAATTAACTATTATATAAATTTAAATAATAAAGAGATGAATAAAGACATAAAAGGTTTAGATAATGACTTATTAGAGAGCTTTAAAAATTATTATTGGCCAGGCAATGTAAGAGAACTTAAAAATATAATTGAAGGTGCTTTTAACTTTTTAAGTGTAGGCCTAATTAGTAAGAAACATCTGCCTGAATATATTAACGATGCTCTTTCTAGTAATTCTACTGCTTCATCTAAACAAAGTACCGATATTTCCTCTCTTGGAGAAGAAACCTTAAAAGATGCCCTTGATGATTACGAAAAAAAATTTATTGAGTCAAAAATAAGCTCTGTAAAATCTCTTTCGGAATTAGCTGAAAAACTCAATATTTCTAGGCAAACCTTAAACTATAAACTTAATAAATATAACATAAATAGGTTTTAAATACTAAGTTCAAAAATCTTTAATCTTTACTAAAACACTTCGACCCTTCGTATTAAATTTTACAATATTTTTAATTCGACATTAATGTTAACCCTCAATCAAATAAAAAAAGATAATGTGATTTAAAAAAGCATCACATTATCTTTTCTTAATTTTTATTTAGCTTTAAATACTTTCAAAATCATCTGCAAACAATACAACTATGGACTTACAAATATCCGGATTTTTTTTCATATATTCATAATCGCATTTCATTTGAAGACGTTCCAAAATATATACAGCTTTTTTTAGTGTAAGTATTTCAGTAATATCCTTTACCTTATCCATAGAACTCACCAAACATCCTTGTTTTTATTATCATATTCCTGATAAATGGATAAGTTCTCATTTAATTGCTAATTATCTTGGCTCTTCAACTATATTCTTCTGATGACCCATATAAAACTTACCTTGTCCTAAGAGTTCGCAGTAATAATACTTTTTGTTATCTTTTATAAAGTAATTGTCCTCACTTTCTAAGTCAGCTCCCTCCACGGCGAAGGTTATCTTTGTTTCTCCTTTTTCATAAGGCACCAAGAATTCTACCACATCAAGGTCCATTGCTCTTAGTATTTCAATGGCACATCTTCCAAGACTTAAGAAGTTTCCAGCTTCTGCAGTAATAACCTGGGCTGGTGTTTTTTCTTCTTTTTCCTCCTCTACCTTAAAGGTACTTATGAGTGTTAATACTACTTCAATCCTCTGCTCCTTAGAAAGTTCATATGTCTTACAACGGTTCTGTACCTTTTTTGAAAACTCAAAGACATTCTTTTCAAATTCTCTTTCTGTAGCTCCAGCCATTACCCTATGGTTGTTGGTAATATTAAACTCAACCTCCAGGAGAATAGGCTCTTTTACACTTATGGAATTGCAATCATATTTCCATTTTAACAATTTATAATCTTCATTAGGGTCTCTTTCTTCAAGGATCTCTTCATTATCTGGCTTTTTAGTTCTACGGCTTATTGATTTTTTTCTTTTCTTCTTAACCTTGTACTTCCTAAATACAAATAATATAAGAAGAATACCAAATACAACCAGCCTTATATCATAAATTTTAAAATAAATTAGCACAATGAAAATTGCTATAATTATAAATTTACCCCAGAAGTTTATGTGCTCCAGCCCTTTATCATATTTAACTAAAATATCACTTAACTTCTCATACACATCAATATCCTTAGCCAAATATAAATACCTTTGAATTACATAGAGTAAAAATCTTATTATGATAAAGAGAAGAAGAATTATTAGAATGTAGTGTATGGTTACCAATACTGCTTTAAGATTTCTTTCTATAAATACATAGTGCTTCTCCACAACCTCAATTACCATTTCACTAATAATCTGATCACTAATGACTTCACACCCATTATAAATAACAAGATTCAAAGGAATTACATAAATGAGTATTAGAAGGATTATCCCTGTAACACTAATCATCTTTATCCCTCCCCTCAATATACTGGAAAGGAATTATTTTTTCTAATTTAATTCCTAAGGTAAGGTTAATTAAAGATATGGAATTTGTGTAGATACCTTTGCCTTCAAGATTGCTAAGTTTATAATTGTTTAAAGAATTTATTATTGTATCTTTACACTCATGGTTAAACACCTTTGAACCCACAAATATCCTTTGATTCTCTAAATCATAATCTTGATTATATTGAAGCAGTTCCTTGGATTTAACTACAGCCTTTTCCATCCATTTACCCACTTCTTTTCCCAAGTTGTTTTCCCATTTGAATCTAAGAAAATCATAGAAATCAATATTGATATTCTCTTCTGCAATATTGAAGCAAAACTCTTTTAAAGTCTTATTACAGGAGGGTTCCTTTAAGCTTTCAAAGCCAGAAATCTCACCCATAAACCTAGAATATATTCCTCGAAGGTGCTTTTTCCTGTTATCATAGAACCTTTTCCTATCCTCAGAGTTTAAAAGATCCGTAATTAATACTTCAGAGTGCTCTTCCTCTTTATCCCTATTCTCAAAACTATAAACCTCCAGATTATTAAAGCCTATGATGCTTTCCTCAACAGCTTTAATCTCTGCTTCTATATACATAATTACTTCTTCATAATACTTACGAACTTCTTCTGCAATGGTTTTTTTAAGACTTGCTGCACCGTAAATATAAATGTTTTCTATATACTTCTTTATGAATTTTATAAACTGTTTATCCATAAAAACATACTCAACCACTGTAATTGAAACGATAAAGGTTAAAAGAAGCACAATAAAACCGGCTTTTGTCTCCCTGGAAACTAAAGTAACTTTACTTGAAGCTAAAAGTAAAGCATAAATCATGAAGATGAAAATCGAAGTAACTTTAAGCCAATATCCCTTAAAGTTTGGATAGCTCTCTATCTTTGAAATCAACTTTTCCTTTAAATTTGAATCCTTCTCCACCTTTTCTGCTCTAAATTTAACTGATTCTTTTCTTACTTTTCCCAGCAAATCCTCTAAGTAGCTTTTTCCTTGAAGTAGACTATAATTAAGGATAATGCTATTTAAGTCATTATAAATCTTACCTTTTGTTTCAAGGAGTAACTTTTCTTTTTTTGACACAACTTCTTCTTTTACTTCACCAAGGAATTCCTTATTAAGCTTACTTTCTTTATTATCTAAAAGCTCCTTATATATATGAGGCTGCCTATTCCATATTCTTTCCTTACCAACTTCTATCTCATATTTTTCAGGCACTGCAAGCACGTCCTCATTGTTTATGGATAAAGGTATACCTGCACTTAAAAGGTTTGAAATATTCTTCCCTTTAATTAAAGTATTGCTGGTATAAACATTGTAATCCACTTCTTCTAAGTGATTACTTCCATACTCCTTTAAATCATTGGAAAGATACTGGCTGAACTCCCCTTTTAACTTGTCTTTAAACACAGTTAAGGTGGAAATACCAATTGTCCCAATCTTAAAGTCTTTTTCGTGCATCATGAGCCTTTTATTATAAGTATTGAGTAAAGGATTTTCTGACGGAAGAATTGTTAAATACGTCATTAAAGCAATAAGATATTCTAATTCCTTCTTTGGTATTCTTAGACCATCTCTAGCCACAGTATGGGTCAAGTAAACCTTAGAGTTTATATTAATAATATTTTCATCCTTCTTTAGGATATCCACCACAGCTTTTAATTCATTTAATTTTTCATTGCTTTCCTTAGGGGCATAGGCCCATTCCTTATCCAGCACTGGAAGGATAAACAAGGACATTCCAGAATGCTTGGTTTTGTCCACCATACAGTAATTCACCTTCAGCAGTATTTCCATAAGGTCCTTCATAGGGAAATCAGTTTCGTACAAGTCCCAGTATAAAAATATATTTATTTGTATATTGGCAGTACTTTCTGTCCTTATCTTATATCCTAAATCCACAAGCCTATTTATTTTCTTTGCATTAAGTAGCTTATCATCAATTATTTTCTGTATATGAGCTTCAACCTCTATAAGGTCGCTCATTTCATATAACTCTATAACATCATTAAGATAGTCTGGAATACTTATAAGCATTTCTTTTAAATGTCCAAGGGCCTTATTTGCAGAAGGCCCCACTGACATTACTAGGGTTGGACTAAAAATTTCATTCATTTATATCACCTTATTTTCTAAATGAATTCTGATATCTTAATTTTTCATAGGCTATGAAGTCACCCTCCTGATACCCAGCTGCTCTAATGTCATCCTCATTATTAAGGAGATTATACAATTCTATATATTTTCTCTTATGCTTTATTAAATCCTCTCTAGAATGAACTGCTTCAACTGCTGTGATAAATTTAGCTAATTTTGATGTTAAAGCTATATCCTTCTCAATTCTGCTTAAGACCTGACTTCGACTATTACCTAAAATTATACTTTCTTCAATTTCAGAAGTATTCTTTGGCAGTTCTTTATAACTATCTATGATTTTATCTGTAGATAAATTACAATCCGATTTATATACAAACCTTTGGCCATCCATATTAGAAGAACTTAAATTATCTATATATTTTCCATGAACCTTTAAAATTGCTCCATAGGCTTGAGCTAAGGTATAAATTTTAAACAACTCATCCACATCTAGCACTAAATCGTCGAGCCCCACATAAGTCTCATCTAAATGTAATGGATAGGTCTGTTCTGATAAAAGCTTCAAATAAAACATTTTGTAGTTTTTCACATCAGGTAGATATCCTGCACAAGCTCCCATGGTAATATGAATTACATCAATTGAGGAAGGGTTGCTGGTTTCTACATATCTTGCTTGTCTTGACCTTTCTCCTGTCTGGCTTCTTATCCAATAATCAATCTCTTCATCTGGCCTTATGGTGAAGCCATTTGTGATATTATCGTCCTTAACAGCTCCTATATAATAACACTCTGTCCAAGATACTTCAGGATTTTTTATTGCTGACCAGAAAGGTTTAGCCAGCTTTGCTGCAATCTCCAGTTCTTCTTTTACATATAACTTTGGATTTTGTCTATTGACTTCAGCATTTTTTCTCATAATATCAATTAAGGATAAATTATCTAATCTCTTATCCTCTTCTATGATTTTTGCACATAGATTGATCAAATATTTAATATCATAATTCATTAAAGATAAGATATTTATATCCCTTGGCTTCTCTCTTTCCATGTCAAATATCTCATCAAACATCTCCTGCTTCATCATCTTTGTTATGGTTGGCTTCAAATTATCCCTTCCATAGTTCTCTTCATAGAAATTATCATAGAAATCCTTTGATACCATCTCTCTTGATATAATATTCCCACCATAGGTCTTATTCGCTTGATTATTGAGCCTCAAAAGATTCATGGAAACTGAACTTCTATATTCATCAATATTCCTTGATAAAACATCTATATTCTTAACTGCTTCATCTATCATTGCTGTAATCATCTTACAAAGTTCATTTGCAATATAAGAATTTATCTCATTCTCTTTATTGCTAATAAAATTATTTGCAGTATTTTTGATGGAATTAGCTTCTTCAGATTTTTTAAGTTTATTTTTCCTTGAATTACTTAGCTTTTTAACACTGTCTAATTTCCCACTTATACTTTGGAATACTGAATTTGCAGACCCAACGTTACTTGGAGGAATTATAGCATTAGCTTCCTGTTTAAATAGTGTTGAGGTCTCCTTTAGAATTCTTGATAATCCTCTAACTCCATAAGCAATGGAATTCTCATTGATGAATTCTTCTAAAAATTTATCAGCTTTTTCAATATTTATTTCATAATCGCTATTCCAATTATTTTTGCTGGCAGTAACTCTTTTTTCCGCAGAGGTCAAGCTGTTTTGGATAACAGAACCATCTAAGGTTTCCTCTTTAATTCTTATCATATGATTGTTTACTAAATAAGTATTTATATCTAACTCTTGTTTAATATCTTCTTTTAATTCCTCTGCTTTAAGGTTTAGCACTTCTTCTTCTGTCTCACTGCTATATAAACTCTCAAGTATGTCTGAAGCTAATTTAAAGCAAGAATACCTTTTTATGTTTTCCACTGGAATCTCCATTGATGAAGATGAGAAGGTACTAAAATGACGGTCTCTTTTTAAAACTGGATCCTTGTCTTTACAAATAAAGTTTGCATAATCTGCCCTAAGCTGAGAGCCAAGCTTTGTCCCAATCTCATGATAAAGCTGTAAGGAGCATAAATCATATATGTCTTCTATATTAGTTAATACTCCCCCTCCTTCATTTTTGTTTTCAACTAAATAACATATATCAAGGAGTTTTTTCTCTAGTTTTATTTCTCCAATGTTATTGTACTTAAAGGTATATCTGTCATCGTCTGGATTTTTTATAGAGCTCATGTAAAATTCCAGCTCTTTCAATGCAGCATAACAATTGGCCTTACTTCTGTTTTGAGCATCTAAATCAGAGGATAACTTATCATCATAACAGCTTTCTAAGGTGAACATTCCAATTAAATTAGTATTGTCTCTATTAAATATCTTTGATAACATTACAGAAACATCTAAAAAGGTTCCGCAACCTGTTCCTCCTGCTAAGGAACCAACAATATACACCTTATGTCTGTCAATATTCTCAAGGTGCACTGCACCAACCTCTGTCAATATTTTATATAAGTCTACCAAGTCATTTTTAGCTGTACTCAAAGTATCATACACAAGTTTAGAGTTCTTACAAAGATATAGCCTTCCTATAGGTCTTATTAAACCTGCCCCTTGGTCTGTAGATGTAAAGAAGTCAGGGGTTATAGGTGGATTCTCTGGAAGCCAGTCAAAATTAGGATTTGAATAAGCCCAATCAAGGGTGCTTTTTACTCCTTCATTAAATCTCAATTGACATTTTTCATTATTTTTTAAGGAATCGTCTAAAAAAGATTTTAAGTCAGTATCTAAAATGAGATATCTTATTGGTAAATTCTGCTCATTGTACCTTTTGTTGAATAACTTCTTCAGTCTTTTAATAATCTGAAAGCCTGTGCCCCCTAAACCAACTATAAGCGTTGGCAGTATGTCCTTTGGAATTTCATTGTTCATCATTCTTACCCCTCCGTTTATAACTTAAATTCTATTTCTAATTTATTAATCTTATTGATTGAATAAATAATTCTAACATCATCCTTTTCCTTTATAGCCTTTGCATCTTCAACTTGATTTTCATTTATATATATATCTTGTACTGCATATTCAATGTAGCTTATCGTAATGGGCTTCTTCTTTCTATTTAGTAAACAGCAAAGACCTTGTCTCCAATGTGGATATCCTTCATATAGATTTTCTAATTTAAATTCCCCTAAGGTTGTGTTCATCTCGTCTTCATCTAAGGTTAAGATAGACCTTCTAGTATCAACATTTAAATTCAGCTTCTTAACAACCTCATTTAATTCACCACCCACAGAATCGCCTCTTCCTCTAGGCTTAAAATTATAGGAAATCTCAATATGCCTTTTACTGTTGTCTTTAATATTTACCTTGTAGGCATGGATGGAAATAAAGTAAATTCCAGCTACTAATCCTGCAGCTATTGTGAGCACTATTAAGACTAATAGGATTGGCTTAATATACTTGTCCAGAAAATTCATCCACTTTGATATAACCTCTATATTAGTGTCAAGGGACTCGGTGATATCTATTCCAGAGCTAGTTTTAAATCTAAGAACTAAATTATCTGTAAGATCCTTTAGTAGTATCTTAACCTTTACTTCCTTTGTTTCTGAGTTTACTTTAAAACTCCCTAGTTCCTTCAACTTATCACTTAACACAAAAACTTCTGTTTCTTCTTGGATTATTGAATCAGGCATAATTTGAAAGGTTAACTCACGGCTACTGTCTATTACAGCCTCCTGTTTCGAATCATTTTTTAACCCTAATTTAATAATAGGTTTCTCAAGAACTTCTATGGTTTTAGTTTCTAATTTATATTCAAAAGAGGAATTATCTGTTCCTCTAATACCTCTTATATATGCATAGTATTCAAGTTTACCTGCCGCTTCGGCTGGAAACTCTGCAGTAAGAACTCCATCCTTTTCAACTAAAGGAATTTCCTCATGTTTTTCTCCTCGTTTTATAATAAGAGTTCCACCTAATTCACTTACCTCATCCTTTCCCTTTGGCTCTATTTCTATTGAAATTATATCTTCTCTTATAAACTTATCTTTGTTAGACACCTCCTTATAATCATAGGGTGGATAATCATTAATTGAAACCACTAGTTCAGCAATGGCAATTATTCCTCCATTACCGTCCTTGGCAGTATATCTTACAACTTCCTTTCCTGGCTTTGCTCCCTCAAAAACATCTAAAAAAGCTCCTTTTTCACTTCCCTGCTGAATATTAGAACCATTTCTTTGGATAAAAGCTCCTTCTGGAACTGGACTACCTCCACAATCTAAATTCATATGAATATTTCTTGGTACGTTAATCGGTAAGCTTATATAATTTTGATAATCTCCCAATACATTTAACTTTGCTTTACTCTTAAGTTGAATAATTACCGATGTGTTAACATCCTTCTTTTGAGTAATTTCAACTTCACTGGAAGATGAATTAGTAAACTTATAAACCTCATACAAATTCCCTTTTATTGATGGTTCGAGAAGTTTCCCATTAATCCTCACTTCAATGTCTGGCTGTACATTATCAGCTGCAGCTACACTAATAACTCCACTTTCAATGCTTTCACTAATTTTTATTTTTTCACTCTTCTTTTCTAAAGTAGAAAAATTTCCTACAGTTATAAAATCATTTTCAAGCCCTATGATGCTTGTAATTGCCTCAAATAATTTATCCGCTGTCTTCCCATCCCTAAAAGTACCTCCTGTTTTCACTGCAATACTATTAAGAAACTCACTTTCCACCTCATCTGATAAAGCCACACTGTTAATCTTTATCTCCTCTCCTGCTGCTTCCTCCTCAAGAGCCTTCATCTGCTCCCTATGATTAGGGGCTAGTCCACCTTCTGCCGTCTCAACACCATCAGATAAAATCAATATACTTTTATTCCCCTTCACCTTCCTAAGCTGATTGATAGCTTCCTTTAATCCATCCTTCATATTTGTATAATCTTCATCAAAATTAATCTCACTTATAATTTTTTTCAACTCTGAACTATCTTGTGATTGGCTTATATCATTAAGTACCGTTACTTTTTCTCCAAAGGTTATCATTCCAATATTAACCTTTTCAGAATCTAAGCAATCTAAAGCCATACTACAAGCAACTTTAGCTAAATCTCCAATTCCAGACTTCATACTTCCTGAATTATCAAGTAAGATAATAATATTATTTTTATTACTCTCAGCCTTTACTTCATTGTTAAAAGAAAATATAAAATTACCTAACAAAACAACTAATATAATACTAATAATCTGTATAATTCTTTTTGCATTAATTAGCTTCAAACCAACCACCTCCACATAAATTTCACTTTATATTCTATGATAAAGGTGTTTAATTATTACTTATTTGTTAAACTAGACCTAAACAATAATGGTTTAATTACCTTTACACCTACCAGTTCAAAGGTGAAAAATCGGCTATACTTCAAAAAATAAAAAGTCCCCTTACCTTTTCAGATAAGGAGACATAGCTTCTCACATTTCACTACTACATCAAATTTTTTGCAGGGCAACCCTACAATTTTTCAGGCTGGTTCATGGGCCTTGATCTAACCCGCTCCCCAGACTCTTGATATATGTGCTTTATTAAATTAGTTTTTATGCTGCAATTTTGTTTGTATAGCAAAAATATTCGTAAAATTCCGAAGCCTTTTTACTTCTATCTTCATCTTTTATAATTTTCATCATATCCAACAATATATTCTGCATTTCAGAATTGGCTAAATACTTAAGTTCACATTTTCCCCAGTTCTTACTCTTAGATTTTGATTCACAATAATCCCAGAACAATAACTTTTCCTTTTCTGTATCTAACATAATACGATGCTCTTCGTGTGCTTTAATTACACCATCTTTGCAAAGTGAGGCTTTAAAGTTATCTTTCACCATAAATGTACCAATAATCAATCTTTCTGATTCTGGTGCCCCTTCAGGTTTCATGGTTAAAAGACATGCAGTATTCACATTTAACTTTTGTGGTCTCCTTGGTTCACCCTTTGAAGCACCAGATATATATGTACCTGTAAACACAGACCATGTATTTAAAACATCTTCCACCTTATTCTCTACAAAAGCAAATGCAGCTTGAGAATTATCACTTACTTTTAAAGTTCTAACCCTATCTAAAAACTCTCTTTCTCTCACTTCTTCTTGAACCTTCATAGTATTTTCTTTATCTATTTCATATAATACTTCATCAACGTACTCTTTACATACTTTATCTTCTATACTCATAAAACTTTTAAACACATCAGGATAAAGAAATCTCTTTTTGCCAAGATCAAACTCCACTTCTATTTTGTCTTCATCAATTAACTTCACAACTCCTTTACCAAACGTATTGTGATTCACACATTCCCCTACTAAATTCATAGTAATCTCTCCTTTCTAAAAAAAAAGAAGGGCTTTTCATATTAATGCCATTGACATAATACTAAAAGCCCTTCTGTTAAAGACGGTTCTTTTTACTCTATAATAAGATTATACCACAAATCAGAATATTTATCAAATTTATCTTTCTTATTGTAAATTTACCCTTACCTCTTATAAATCTAACCTTTAAAATTTATAAATTATAATTTATAATTGTAAACTCATTTTAGCTTTAGTGGCTTCAAACTCTTCTTTAACATCTTGAAGCAGATTAGGTTTATCAATTAGATCAAAAACAGTTCCTGCTAGTATCTTAGCTGCATTTATTACTGCATCATGTCCCCTTCTAGTTTTTCCTTCATCTAAAAACTCTTGTGAGTGAGATGAAGCATTTTCATCTACAAAGGAAATTCTTATACATGAACCTGGAATTATAAACATTACATTACCAAAATCTGAAGATCCTGTTTTTTCTCTTGCTGGTTTAATATTAGGAGCATTTATTATCTCTGCATTATTCATTACTATATCGTTTAAGCAGTATACAGGCACTTTACTATCCAAATCTTTTTCTCGTATTATCTCATAGGTAGTTCCTGTCATTAATGCAGCGCCCTTAACAATATCTTCAAATCTTGCTACTACAGATTTTAAATAAGAGGAATTATAGGATCTTAGGCTAAAGGAACCTACCGCCATTTTAGGTACAACATTATTAGGACCACCTGCATCAATCACTGTATAATGCATTTTTGTATCTTCAAGAACATGTTCTCTTAAAAATTCAACAGCATGAAAAGTTAACAATAATGCATCCAAGGCGCTTCTTCCTTGTTCCGGCTTTAAAGCAGCATGTGAACTCTTGCCATGGTAAACTACTTTGATACTGCTGGCCGCTAAGGATTTAACATCTACTTGAGTTGCTGGTCCTCCATGCATCATCAGCGCAACATCCAACTCCTTAAGATATCCTTCCGCTAGCATCTTTATTTTACCACCACCACCTTCTTCGGCTGGTGTGCCATAAACAGTTAATTTATATGGCTTGTTCTTATATACTTCTTTTATTGCCAATGCTGCTCCAATAATAGCTGGTCCTTGCATATGATGTCCGCACCCATGTCCCATTGGTAGTGCATCATATTCACATAAAAGTCCTATATTGGGACCTCCAATTCCATTTTCATATACACCCTTAAAGGCAGTTTCTAGACTTCCGAGTCCAAACTCAACTTCAAAACCCTGATCTTTTAAGTAACCAGCAAGCAATTCACTAGCTTTGTATTCCTTAAATGCAAGCTCCGGATTATCAAAGATATAGTCTGCCATTTCTATTAACTTTAAGTTTCTATCCTCTATATTTTCAAACAATCTTTCTTTCACCTTTATCTCTCCTTACATAGGTCCATAATTTATAATTTGTGCGATAACCATTAAGATACTTCCGACTACTACCCATATTAAGAATAGTTTCCACATAAATTTCATCCACCTATCATAAGGTATGTTAGCTGCTCCAAGGATACCCATCAGAGCTGAAGATGTTGGTAAAACATAGTTCCCAAAGCCATCACCAAAGTTGAATGCCAATACAGCTGACTGTCTTGTAAGTCCTACTAAATCTGCTATAGGCACAAACAATGGCATTACAGTGTTAGCTAATCCGCTTCCAGATGTAATAAATAAATTTAATATAAGATTGCTTATATACATTGCTACACCTTGAACATAAGCTGGTAAAAAGCCTAAAACTTTAGCCATTCCGTAAATGCATGTATCCATTATATTACCTGCAGTTAGTATTCCTGAAACTGAACGAGCAAGACCTATAATTAAAGCAGCTCCTACCATTTTCTTAGCTCCATCCACCATATGCTTTGCAATCTTGCTTGGTCCAAAGCCTGCAAACACTCCAGATACTATTCCCATCCAAATAAATACTGCAGCTGTTTCTTCAAGATCCCAGTCAAGCTTTACTCCCCCATATACAATAAGACCAAGAAAGGCAAATAATGTAAGGATAACAAGGCATTTTCTTATGTCCATTGGCTTATTAAACTCTTCTGCCTCACTTTTACTAGATTCATTTACTAAATCTAAATCGTACATATGGCTCAATTCTGGATTAAGTCTAACTTTCTTTGCATATCTAATAAGATATATATTAGTTACTATATAAAATACAACAAAGCAAAAGGCTCTAAATCCAATTCCTGAATAAGGTGGTAATCCTGCAATATTTTGAGCAACGATAGTAGTATTTACATTTAATGTTCCTGTAGAAAAACCTACAGCACCACCTAAAAGTATAATTCCGGCCCCAACTATAGAGTCAAATCCCAAAACCCTTGCAAACATTACCATAACCGGTGCAAACCCAATAAAAGTATTAACTCCTTGAGTTGTACAAATTAAAGCAAATATTAATGTAACAATAGGAATAAATATTGTTTCTTTAGACGAAAACTTTTTAGATACCATTGATATAAGAGACTGCAATGCTCCACTAGATACTATTACATTAAAAGCAGCTCCTGAAAATAAAATTACAAAGATAAGACTTGCTGTTTCAATATATCCATTTACCACGTAACCTCCAATTTTAAATATACTAACTGGAGTATTTGCTATAAGCTTAAAAGATTCAGCATCAATAACTTCTTTTCCAGCAGAATTTACTACTCTTGCAAATTGACCTGATGGAACAATCCATGTTAAGATTGTAGCTACTAATACTATAAGCCCAATGATTACTAGTGAATGTGGCATTTTAAACTTAGTTTTCTTTTCTTTTTTTACCATTTCAACCATGTGAAATCCCCCTTTACAATTTTACAGATGGTCTATGTATCCATGTAAGTTACTTCAATTGTAAGCATTTCACATTTTTGTGTAAAGCTATACACTCTTATACTTTCTATAAGTTTACCTTATACATTTACGCTAACTATTTCCTTTATTGAGTTTATCATTCTATCAAAATCATTGATTTCCATCGAGATACTATGATAAGCAATTACTAATTCTGAAGTTATTTCATCTTGCAATACATTATAATATTCAACATTTTTTATGTAAGACATATAATTTATATAACTTACTCGATTGAATCCAACTCCTAAATTTGCTGAAACCAGCTTCATTATAGTTTCAACATTTCTAATTTCTATAATTTTCTCTGGCTTAATATCTTCCTTTTCAAACAATCTATCACAGACATCTCTTATACTTTGTCCTTTTTGAGGTAAAATAATAGTTTCATCCCTTAAATCCTTAATATCAATATACTGAAAGTTACTCTTTTCTCCCCATTTTGCTTTTCTTCTTAAGTTACTAGCTGAATTCACAGCTAAAAACAAATTATCATTAAATACATGTACATAGTTAAGATTCTTTCTTCTCTTCATACAACTATAAATAATTATGTCTAATTCGTAGTTTTCCAACATAGCTTCTAACATATCTGTATATGATTCTTTAAATACCAATTCTATTGCTGGATAATTATCCCTAAAGTAACTGGCAATTTCAGCCACAATATAAGGTGATCTTCTTGATTGTACCCCTATTCTCAACCTGCCTGACTTCCCAATATTAAAATTATGTAATTCAACATTAAATTCATGTTCTAATAAAAGCATCTCTTTAGCCTTTGTAACATATTTTTCACCTATATAGGTTAATGTGTAGGAATTATCTTTTCTTATGAATAACTTAGTTCCAATAATCTTCTCTAAATTATTAATATATAAGCTTAATGCAGGTTGAGAAATAAATAATTTTTTTGCCGCCTTTGACATATTACCTTCCTCAGCTAAAGTACATACATATAACTGTTCCTTTAAATTCATGAAAATTCCCCCATTTATTAACAAAACTAATAAAACATATAATAATTTTAAATATAATAGTATTAGAATCTTTAGTTGTAACCTCAACTTAACTATATTTCTTATCTATAGCTATTAAAATTTTCATCTCATGATATTAACTAAAACTTCTAAATGAATATATTTTTATAAATTTTACAATATTCATACTATTATAACATTTATTTAGAATTGTAAATAGCGCTCCATTAATTAATCTTTAGATACTTTATCTTAAACCCTCACTTTTATTTACTAATCTAAATATAACTTATATAATTTATATAGAAACTCCTTCCACAAGGTATGGAAGAGTGCTCTACTGACCTAATCTAAAATTTAGAGCAGCACTTATATATGTAAAACTAATCAAAATTCTAATTTGCACTGGAGGTGAACATTATAAAACAAATAAAAAAAGAAATAAGAGATTTAATTTATACCAGGCGCAGTGAAATGAATGATGAAGTAAAAGAACACTGGGATGCCACAATCCTTCAAAAGCTCCTTGAAAGTGAATTTTATAAAAATGCACAGGTGATATTTACCTATGTAAGCTTCCAAGGAGAGGTGGATACTATTAAATTTATTGAAGCAGCATTATCAGAGGGCAAAACCATATGTGTTCCTAAGGTCATCTCAAAAAAAGAAGGAATGGAAGCCCATATAATAACCAGCCTTGCTGAACTTGAGAAAAGTTCTTATGGAATCCTTGAACCCCAAAATGATAGCCCTTTAATAAATCCTCTAGACATTGACCTTTTAATTATGCCTGGAGTTGCCTTTGATAAAACCAATGGAAGAATAGGTTATGGTGGTGGCTTTTATGATAGATATCTTAAAAGAATTAATCCTAAGGCTCATAAAATTGCCATTGCCTACGGCTTTCAAATCTTTGACCATATCCCAATGGATGAATTTGATGAGAGAGTAGATTTTATAATAACTAATGAGCTTTAATTATCTTCACGAAATGAAAACAAAAATAATTGACTTGATGAGCCTCCCCTGTGTATTTAACAGTTGGATGTTCATCAAGTCATTTCTTTTATAAATGTTATTTTCATTTTCTTCCAAAATCTAATACGCTATTTCACCTATTGAAAATTCATGTCTCTCTAACCATCTATAATTTTCATCAAAATGTCTATATGTTTCATTCCAAAGCTTAGTTGATACTGGAACAACCTCTATTATGTCGTCCATAAAATCACTGAATCCGTTTGGCGTTGTTAAACCCTTGACCAAGCTTAAAGCTCCACACATTACAGCTTCCTTAACTTCTGGTATATCGTAAATTACTTCTGCTAAGCAAATTCCTCCAACAAAGTCTTTTACTCCACTTCTTCCAAAACCATAAAATCTTTCAGGATAAATAATCTTCAAATTCTTGTACCACTTGTTTAAAAGCTCTTCCATTTTATGTTTATCTAACCCTGCAATATAATTGGCATACTTCATTTCATAGTAAGCATTAATTTCAGCTATAATAGCATTGTTATCCATTAAAATTCCCCCAGACATTTAATAAATAATCTTAATTTAACCTTTTCCAAGTACTTTTCTTTACTTCTATACTGACTCTCTTAAAATTATCTCTTTATATAAAAATGCTCTTCATACCACCTAAAATTTATTGATACAGTACATCTTATGATAAGTGCATTTTGAAATATGCTATTTGCTAATAAATCATTAGTTTTTAGATTTATAATTAGAATTAATTGCAACAATAAATAAACCCAATAAAGAGCCTTCAGGCAATTTATTGGGTTTAAACTTTTTACATAAACTCTAAAAAATTAATTAAAGTTTATTTGAAAATCTATTATTTTTTTTACTTAACATAATTTATTAACTATTTACTTAAGGTACTCCATTACCATTGACCTATTTCATTACACATTCTATTATTCTGAACCTTTTCCAGAACAATATCATTGTCATCTTAAACAAAATAAGCCGACACCAATTTCTCCAACACAAAAAATACTGCCACAACAGCAAAAGCCATAGTTATAGACATATTAACAACGCTGTATTTCAGTACATTTGAAACTAATAAAGTAATTCCCATTATAATCATGACCATAAGCCATATCATGAAAAAGGAGGTTTTCTCCTTAGTCTTAAATGCATTTTTAGATAGAAAATAAACAACTAAATTGGCAGCCAAAACAATGATACCCATATTAACAATATCTCCAAGATACAAGGTAAATACCCAGCTGTCACTTTTGGTTATGAGATTTTCCAAGATAACCTTTCCTATATAGATAATTCCCAATATCCAAACTGCTGAAAGAGATAGCTCTAATACTTCGGCTATCTTTTCTCTCTTCGTCTTTCTTGGTACAGCTTCCATGATATCATCACAGATTTCCTTGTAATTGTTACCCATTACCTTATTTATATCATCACCACGATTTTGACCATCAACAATCATTTCAATTAAGTCTTCTCTCACAAGCTCTTGATTGTATCTAGACATATCTGCACTTCTCAAATAAACAATCATATTTGAATATATCTTTGCATTATCGCCATGGATTTCTTTTTCTCTTTTAATATTGCTTTTTAAAAGCTCCTTGCATTTTTTATTCACTTTCCTCTTCTCCCTCCATTAACTTATTTACCGCTGCATTTAACTCCTGCCAATTATCTTTAAAATTCTTTAGACTTTCCTTTCCTTTTAGGGTTAAGTTATAATACTTTCTTTTAGGACCACTATTTGAATCTCTAATAGTGGCACTTATTAACTCATTCTTCTGCAGCCTCAGAATTATGGGATATACTGTTCCCTCAGATATTTCCCCAAAACCGTAACCTTTTAGCTTCTCTGATATCTCATACGCATAGGTTTCCTGCTTGTTAATTATCTCTAAAATACAGCCCTCTAACATTCCCTTTAGCATTTGTGACGGAATCACGTAAGTTCCTCCTTCCTATCTTGTAATACAATATACTATTAGTATATTGTATTACAAGATAGGGTGTATGTAAATAGATTGCTTCCGATTTAATTTTAAAATTTTATCAATTTTCTTTTCAAATCTTCTCAAGTTCTCTTCTCTAGAAAAACCTTTCTACAACCTCTTCTCCTTACTCCTGCTAAGTAAAAAACTCCCCTCAGTGCAATCCTGAGAGGAGCTAGAATTCATCAATTATTTAATTACAAATTTAAAAGTCTTTTATAAAAGAAACCTACCTTAATGGTAACATTTTACGCTTAACAATAATCCATCTATAAAATACTCCAATAAACCTAAATTTCCATTGCTGCTTCCCAACCTTCACGTACAGCTTCAAGTGCTTGTCTTGGTCCTTTCGCATCCCCAATACAAATAACTTTTTCATAGGAGTCCTTGATTTCCTCATACAAGGAATTCTCTGCAACAGAACCACAGGCATAGATAATATGGGTAAAACCTTTCATTTGCATTGAGCTTCCTCTATACTCTACTTCAACATCTTGTCCATCAACACTTAAAAGTTTTGTGTTAGTCATGATTTTAACCCTTGATTTATACAAACGTTCCATCATTGGAGCCAAGTTGTTTGGAACCATTCCAGCACCAATAGCTGCAGTCATTTCTATTAAGGTAATCTCCATTGGTCCACGTTTGCTATGAATTAAATATTCTGCAACTTCACAGCCAACCATTCCTCCACCTACAATTAAAACATTTCCACCTAAAATCACTTCTTCATTTTTTAAAACCTTTTGTGCAGTGATTGCTTTTTCTTTATTAACTCCTGGAATGTTAGGAATTATCTCCTTAGCTCCACTGGCTGTTACCACTATATCAGGATTGAAGCTGTCTATTAACTCCTTAGTAGCCTTAGCTCCGTATTTAACATCAATGGATAAGCGCTTTAATTCATTATTCAAATAAGAAATCCATTTACTGATTTCTTGTTTATGAGGTGGTATGCAAGCAACATTTAATTGTCCACCAAGCTTATTCTCTTTCTCCATCAAAATAACCTGATGACCTTTAATTGCCATTGCTCTAGCAGTTGCCATACCTGCAATTCCGCCACCCACAACTACTACTTTTTTTCTTTCTTCAGCTTTAATTAAATTTAAATGCTTTTCTTTTCCCAGCCTTGGATTTATTACACAGGAAGCAGGCCTTCTCTTAGTTTGCTCCCCAATGCATCCAATACCACAGGCAGCACAAGGAGCAACTTCATCTATTCTTCCTTCTTCAGCTTTCTTAACAAATTCCTCATCTGATAAAAGTGCTCTTCCTATTACTACTCCATCTACTTTTCCACTATCCACTAAGTAAGCCGCATATGTTGGCTCATTAATCTTTCCTACCACAATAACCGGCACTGTAGAAATCTTTTTAATCTCTTCTGCTTCCTTTACATTTAATCCTCTAATTTCACCATGGCAAGGAATAATTTTATTACACTTTTCATATTGAGTTCCACCACTTACTTCAAAGGCATCAATGCCGCTTTCAATAAGCCTTGGAACAAGGTATTTAATATCCTCTAAAGTATTTCCTTGTTCATTTCTTTCACTACCACTTATTCTTAAAACAATAGGAAATTCCTTTCCGCACTTTTCTTTTATGGCTTCAATTACTTCAAATAATAATCTGCTGCGATTATCTAAAGATCCACCATATCTATCTGTTCTTTTATTCCTCATTGGCGATAAGAAGGAACCTAGTAGCATATATGCGTGAGCACAGTGTAATTCAATTCCATCAAATCCAGCCTGCTTTGCACAGTAAGCTGCAGACGCATACTGCGCAATTATATTAGGAATTTCTTCTAACATTAATTCCCTTGTAACCTGTCCCATTGAGTTAATATAAGAACTGCTGGCAACAGGAGTAACCCCAAAGAATGAGCTAACACTTTCAGGACCTGGATGGGTAATTTGAGGAATTACCTTTGTACCGTACTGATGAATCCTATCAGTAAATTTTTTATAAGCTACAATACTTTCCTCTCCTCTAAAGCTCAAGGTATTTCCTAAGTAAGGCACCCTTGGATCCACAGATAAAGCATCAAGGATTATGCATCCGACTCCACCTGCCGCTCTTGCTACCCAGTACTCTTCTAAAGTTTCATTTATAGTTCCATCCTGACTTTCATACCCTAAAGACATAGGTGCCATGAAGGTTCTATTTTTAAGTTTCATAGACCCAATTTGTAATTCTTCAAATAGCTTTGAATTCATAATTCTCCCTCCTATAAAGTACGAGCTACTAAGAAGCCTTCTTCAATAGCATTTATAGCTCTTCTAGGTTTTTTCGCATCTCCAATAAGCTCAAATGGGATATTTTTCACTTCACATAAAGCCACAAGTTCTGAGTTGTCATTGGATTTAGCTCCAACAGCCACTACAATACTGTCACAGCTCACTATTTCTCTCTTGCCCTCATGTTCAATCACTATTCCCTGCTCTTCTACAGCTACACAGGTGGCATTAACAATTATTTCAACACCAAGACTCTTCATTTTCTGCATTACAGCTATTTTTCTAAGGCTTCCAAGGTCTGCACCTGCTGCTTCCTTCATCTCTAAAACCTTTACTGGATTACCAGTTGTAGCTAAGGCATCTGCAGTCTCAAGACCTACAAGTCCTCCACCTATTACAGCAACCATTCCTTCTGGTCTTACTTTTCCTTTTAAAACCTCATGGGAATTATATACTGGCTTTTTCTCGATTCCTTCGAGTTTTAAGTTTATAGGTGATGCACCAATGGAGATAATAACCTGGTCTGGGTTTTCTTTTGAAATTATGTCTTCAGTTATAAACGTGTTAAAATGTACAGGAATCCCTAAAGCTTGTATTTTTTCACCGTAAAGGATTGCTGCTCTCTTCATTTCGCCCTTTCCAGGAGCCTCACCAGCTGTCACAAATTGACCACCAAGGCTTTCTCCAGCTTCATATATAACTGGTATATGTCCTCTTTCTTTTAAGACTCTAGCAGCTTCCATTCCTGCCATTCCCCCACCTACGATAAGTACCTTCTTAGGAGTATCGGTTTTATGAAGGTTGTACTCTTTTTCATGGCCTAAACTTGGATTTCTCAAACAGGTGATAAATTCTCTGTTTACTACATCACAGAAACCATCATAGCAGCCTTGGTTACAGCCTACACAATAAATGATATCCTTAACCTTCCCTGTTTTTGCTTTATTACAGAATTCAGGGTCAGCAAGTTGTGCCCTTCCCATAACAACCATATCTGCTTTATTCTCTTTTATTATGTCCTCACCAAATTCTGGTGTGTTAATTCTTCCAACTGCTATTGTAACCATTCCTGTTTCTTTTCTAATACGGCTGGCATTTTCAACATTAAATCCATTTGGAATATCAATTGGCGGAACTTCATAGATAGATGCAGGTGTGATAATATTTCCCCTGGATACATCTAAAACATCTACTCCAGCTTCCTTTGCTCTTTTACAAAACTCTATAATCTCTTCAATAGTTAACCCATTTGGTAAACAATCATCATGGGCATCAATTCTCATGAATAAAGGCATACCCTCTGGAATATTATTTCTAATTGCTTCAATACACTCTAAAGGAAATCTCATCCTATTCTCAAAGCTACCACCATATTCATCCTGTCTTCGATTAAAGCCTCCACTTAAAAATGAGTGAGGTAAATAATTGTGAGCACAGTGGAACTCAATACAATCGTACCCTGCTTCCACACATCGCCTTGCTGCCTTTCCATAAGAGTCTACTATTTCCTTTATCTCATTCTTAGTTATTGCTGGTATAGTATATTTGCCAAAAGGCATATCACTAGCCACAAAGATTTTTGCCTTTTGGTCCATACCAACAGCAATAGATCCCTGCCAAAGCTGTATTCCAGCTTTTCCACCTGCTTCATGAATTGCACTTGTAAGTTTTTTATGCCCTTCTATAAATGAATCCTCACTAATTGATACAAAATGAGCTGGTGCACTTGGACTATGAACTGAAGCTACCTCAACAATATTTAGTCCGCAGCCTCCCTTAGCCCTTGCCTCATGGTAATCAATTAACCTTTGTGTAATCTCACTTTTTTCATTTGCCATACGTGTTCCCATTGCTGGCATTATAACTCGATTTAGCAGTTCCATATCACGAATTTTAATTGGTTGAAATAAATGATTAAACATAACTATACCTCCTTTATTTGACATAATTATAACAAATAAGAAGTATATCAGTATGTTCAAAATTTAAAGTTTTGTTATCATTTATGCACTTCAAAATCCAACAAAAACACCACCTATTTTAAGTTATTTACGTTACCTTTTTAGAGAATCTAATAACTAATACTATTAAAACAGCTTCTTAAGTAAATTGAATATTTACCTAAGAAGCCTTATCACAGTAACTTTCTATATTGAGATGGACTTTGATTCATGTAAGCCTTAAAGGTCCTTTGAAAGGTTGACAAAGACTCAAATCCACACATATTAGCTATTTCTAAAACTGTATAATCGAAGGACCTTAAAAATGCACAAGCATAAGAAATCCTAATTTCATTTAAAATATTGTTAAAATTATCGCCAAAAATCTCCTCAAAGGTTTCTCGTGCTGTATAGGGCTTAAGAAAGAACTTCTCACAAATACCTTCTAAGGATATATCCTGCATAAAATTCATGTGTATATATTGTAAAAATTGCATTCCCATCCCGGTATTCATAGCCCTAACCTCTTCATTTCCTATACAGCTTTTCTGGTACTCTCTAGGTGTCATCTTACAGTACTGCGCAAAAAGCCTATAGAAGGATTGTTTAGATGAAAAGCCCAAAATATCGCTGATGTACTCCATGGAGAGTTCTGGAAAATGAAGAAGCGCACAGGCATTTAGTATTTTTCCAAACTGCTTAAGCTGAAAGAATGTATAGCCACAAGTCTGCTTTATCCATGCATTAAGAGTTCTTGGAGCACAATTCAGGTCTTTTGCCAGCTCCTGAAGTTCTAAATTCTCACTTGTTGTTAAAACAACTCTTTGTATCACACCCCAAACTTGATTTTCTTGCTTTTTGTCCACACCTATTCTCTCATAAGCGTATCTGCAAAAATATGTATGTAGCTCTAAGGTTTTATACTCCAAAATGTTCATACTTCCAAATCTTCGCTCCCTGCTTTCCTCTAAGATATCCTCTATCAATGCCTGAACCTTGCTCCTTTGCGTTCCCTGCAAAAACACCCTTGGACAGGTATCATATACAAGTCTGGCATTAGCATCTTTAGGATGCCTTTCCCAACTCATATACATAAATAACCCAATATAGAACTTTACAATAACCACCTTCAAATCACTTGTTATTGAGCTTATTGAATAAAAATGATGAGCATACATACAAAAGAAGGAACCCTCTTCAGCTTTATAATCGCACCCATTTATTTTAATGATTCCTTCACCACCTAATACATAAACCATTTCTACCTGCTCATGCATAGAAATCTTTGTTGGCTCCTTTATAATTTTTCTCTCCACAGTAATTTCTTTTTCTCTATAATTATGATAATAATCAATACCTGTAAACCAATCCTTCTGTCCCTTCATTAAATCACCCCATTAAAATGATTAAATATAAGATAAGCTTAAAGCATTAGCTTTAAGCTTATCTTATATTTGTTTTTTCATCAATAAACAGTCTTAACTTACTTCTTCTAAATTTTACTGAAACTCAGCAAAAATCCCTTGAAAGTTTTCTATGGACATTGGAGACATTCTTACTCTTTTTAATTCATAATTTCCATCTGAATTAGAGCTTATTCCTCCTTGGGTTGTTACTGCAGCCTTAATACCCAATTCCTTTTCTATTTCTATTGTTTCTTCACTGTATCTTCCCGCTGGATAGCAAAGATACTTTGAGTCCACACCAAGAACATCTTTTAAGAAAATCTGGCCATTCTTGATTGAGTTATAAGCATCTTCTCTGGATAAAGAGTTTAATTCAAGATGATTAGAAGTATGATTTTCTATTTCCATCCCTGCTTCCTTCATTTCCTTTAACATATCTATGGACATAGAGTTTCCCGCTGTCTCACCCATATAATCTGTAATAACAAAGAAAACTCCCTTCATATTGTTTTCCTTTAATACTGGAAAAGCTTCCGTAAAATTATCTACATATCCATCATCAAAGGTTACAACTACCGGCTTTTTAGGTACCTTTCCTGTACTCTTGGCTTCTAATGCTTCATCCAAAGACATAGTAGTAAAACCATTGTTCTTTAGCCAATCCATTTGTTCCTTAAACATTATTGGTGGAACTAATAAACTATTGTCTGGATTTGCATCGCTGATAGAATGATACATAAGTATTGGTATTCTTACATTTTCAGGTGCAACTGTTATGTATTCAATTACTTCAGCAGGCTCTTCTGCTTGTGGTTCTTCTTCCGGAACACTTGGTTCTCCTTGAGCTTCAACTTCCTTATCCTCTATGGATTCCTCATCTTCAGTATCTTTTTCATCTTCCTTTGATGTTGATTCATTTTTTATTTCTGTATTAACATTATCATTATGATTAGATTTTTCACATGCCGAAAATAGCATAGTCATCATTAGTAAAAAACATATTAAAATTATCCTCTTTTTCATCGTAAATATCCTTTCTTTGCTAATTAACACACTTTTACATTATACACTATAATATCCATAATATAAATAAGCATCCAAAATCCTAACATTCAGCAATTAGGAAATATTTTTAAACGTTATGGCCTATGTATAATAACTTCTAATATTGTCTTTAAAATTATTAAACAGCCTGTAACCTCTTTAACTCTAGAAAAGAGAGCTTGCCGATGACAAGCTCTCTTTTTCTTATAAACTATGTGTTTTAAGCCCCAAATGTTTGATACTATAAGTCACAAATTACTTTTAACTACAATATCTTTCTTTACTACAATATACTTTTTTATTATGATTTACTTTTTCGCTATCCCTTAGCTTTAACATCAAACCTGTCTGCATTCATCACCTTATTCCACGCATTCACAAAGTCCTGAAGGAATTTTTCCTTATTATCGTTACAGCCATAAACTTCAGAAATTGCGCGAAGCTGTGAGTTTGAACCAAAGATCATATCCACCCTTGTTGCTGACCACTTTAACTTTCCTGTTTTTCTGTCATAACCTTCGAATCTATCTTCATCTTTAGAAGTAGCCTTCCAAACAGTGTTCATGTCAAGAATATTTACAAAGAAATCATTAGTAAGGCATTCTACTCTATTTGTTAAAACTCCATCTCTAGATTGTTGATAATTAGTGTTTAGTACTCTCATTCCACCAATTAACACCGTCATTTCAGGTGCAGTCAAAGTTAATAGTTGTGCACGGTCAATTAACATGTCCTCCGGCTTTGAAGCGTATTTCTCCTTCATATAATTTCTAAAGCCATCAGCCTTAGGTTCAAGAACATCGAAGGATTTAATATCAGTTTGCTCCTGAGAGGCATCAGTACGGCCTGGTGTGAAAGGCACCTCAATACTGCAGCCAGCATTTTTTGCAGCCTGTTCAATGGCAGCGCATCCTCCAAGTACAATTAAATCTGCTAAAGAAACCTTCTTCCCACCTGATTGAGAACTGTTAAACTTCTTTTGAACTTCCCTTAATTCCTTCAAAGCCTTATTAAGGATTTCTGGCTCATTTACTTCCCAATCCCTTTGAGGCTCAAGGCGTATTCGGCCTCCATTTGCTCCTCCCCTGTTATCGGAGCCACGGAAGGTTGAAGCTGCCGCCCATGCCGTTTTAACTAGAATTGATATTGATAACCCCGTAGCTAAAATTCGCTTCTTAAGATGGGAAATATCCTTTTTATTTATTAATTTATAATCAATTTCTGGCACCGGATCCTGCCAAATAAAACTTTCCTTTGGAACATCAGGACCGAGGTATCTTGTGATTGGTCCCATATCTCTATGGGTTAATTTAAACCAAGCGCGTGCAAAGTCCTCTTCGAATTTCTTCGGATTTTCTAAATAATTCCTTGCTATTGGTTCATATTTACGATCGTAAATAAGAGATAAATCTGCAGTTGTCATCATTGGTCTATGCTTCTTATTGGTATCAAAGGCATCCTCCACCATATCCTCTTCTTCCACATCCTTAGCCAGCCATTGATATGCCCCTGCAGGACTTTTAACTAATTCAAAATCATATTTAAACAGTGTCTCAAGATATTTCATATTCCACTTAATTGGATTTGCCTTCCAAGCTCCTTCAATACCACTGCCTATGGTATCTTCACCTTTACCACTTTTATAGGTGCTTATCCAGCCAAGTCCCATCTCATCAAGGGGTGCTGCCTCTGGAGCTGGTCCAACAAAGGTAGCAGGCCCTGCTCCATGGCATTTACCAAATGTATGCCCGCCAGCTATAAGGGCAACGGTCTCTTCATCATTCATTGCCATCCTTGCGAAGGTTTCTCTAACATCCTTTGCTGCTGCCACTGGATCAGGTTTCCCCTTAGGACCTTCCGGATTGACATATATGAGCCCCATCTGAACTGCAGCAAGAGGATTCTCAATCTCTCCAAGAACTGGCTCACGATCATCACCAAGCCACGTCTTCTCACTTCCCCAATAAACATCCTCCTGAGGCTCCCAAACATCCTCACGTCCGCCACCAAAACCAATTGGTTTTAGCCCCATGGACTCAAAAGCGCAGTTGCCAGTCAAAATCATCAAATCCGCCCAGGATATCTTATTTCCATACTTCTTCTTAATTGGCCAAAGCAAACGGCGTGCTTTATCAAGATTAATATTATCAGGCCAGCTATTAAGTGGTGCAAAACGCTGCATTCCACGGCCACCCCCGCCTCTGCCATCCCCAATCCTATAGGTACCTGCACTATGCCATGCCATACGAATAAACAATGGTCCATAATGACCGTAATCAGCAGGCCACCATGGCTGTGAATCATTCATCAGTTTAAATAAATCTTGCTTTACAGCCTCAAGGTCTAACTTTTTGAATTCATCTGCATAATTAAAATCCTTAGACATAGGATTGCTTAACTCTGAGTTTTGAGATAAAATTTGAAGATTCAATTGATTTGGCCACCACTCTTTATTGGTAGTTCCGCCACCAGCTACAGTTCTGCTTGTCTTTCCTGTTACTGGACATCTCATTTCAGTCATAACAATATCCTCCTTACCCTTAATTCCACTAGCTTTTCATAAATTATCATTATTATAACTTATTAAAAAAACTTGTAAAATATACTATTAGAGTAAGTATTTAAAATTGATATTTGTGCTTTCTCATTACATTATTTTATATTTGCACTTTCCATAACAATACTTTATACCTGTCTAAAATAAACCGATATTACCTTTTTCATACATTCAATACCACAACCTTGTAACTTGTTTATCTCCATGTCCCAATAATTAAATTATTATCTACACAAAATCAGTCACTTGAACTTTAAATAAAATCCTTATTACTAAAATACTATGGTTATTTCTGCTATATCCATTGAATCAACTATTTCATTAGTTGAATCTTGAGAGGATACACCTATTTTCCCATTTGTCTTTTTGCTCTCAAGAATTACTCCTAAGGTGCCAAATATCAATTCATTACTCAAATCCTTACTTCCTTCAATCACCTTGCCGTTGTTTAATTTAAATCTTAAAGTTGCCATAATAACACTCCTCTAAACAATTATTTCTAGTTTCCACTTTTGTGACCTCCTAGGTCCAAAATTTGTAAATACACATTTGCCTCGTAAGGTCTTAACACCTTGCTTTCCCCTTCATAATTTGAAAGAATTAAGTGATAATTCGACACTTGGGTGTGTCTGCTAATTTCTTTACTTGAAAGATTGCATTCTATATAAAATCTTTTTCCTTCAAATTCTCTGTAATAAGTGAATATATTCTTTTTCTTTGGATTTACCACCTTAAAATCTCCATAAATTAATGCCTTATTTTCCTTTCTTATGGAAATCATCTTTTTATAAAAGTGCAGAATTGAGCCCCTGTCATGAATTTCAGCTTCCACATTGAATTTCCTATAATCCTCATCATTACCAATCCAAGGGTTACCTTCAGAGAAGCCACCATTTTTTTCATTGCTCCATTGCATTGGTGTTCTTGAATTATCCCTGCTGCCTGCAAGTATTTTTTTAAAGGCAGAGTTCTTGTCCATTTCCTTTAACAGATCTTCATATTTATTTATGGTTTCTATATCTTTAAATGCTTCAATTGAACTAAAATTTTTATTTATTAGGCCAAGCTCCTGTCCCTGAAAAATAAAGGGTGTTCCCTTCAAGGTAAACTGTATCACTGCCAGTAGCTTCCCAATGACAAGCCTATACCTTGGATCATTATTTACCTTAGATATCATTCTTGGATTATCATGATTCTCATAAAAAAGTGACATCCAGCAGTTATTACCGTAATTCTCCATCCAATCTATCATATATTCCTTCAGATAATTTAAATCATAATTATAAATATCAAACCTTACATGTCCAGGAGTTTCAAGGTGGTCAAAGGAAAATACCATATCCAGCTCTTTTCTGTAATCTGCAGTTAAAAGCTTGCTCATCTCCATGCCAACTCCTGGTGTTTCCCCCACCGTAAAGGCTTCATGTTTATCAAAGGTTTCCTTTCTCATTTCCTTTAGATATTTATGAAGATTTGGACCATAAAAATAACTTTCAACTCCATAAAAACCCATGAGGTCTCCAATGGCTTCATTTCCCTTTGGAAGTCCAGCTTCCTTGGAGATGTAATTTATAACATCTAGCCTAAAGCCATCCACTCCTTTTTCAAGCCACCAGTTTATCATCTTATATATATCTTTTCTTAAAGCTTCATTATCCCAGTTTAAATCCATCTGCTTTTTTGAGAAGAGATGCAATGCCCATTTTTTCTTCTGCTCATAGTAATTCCAAGCACTTCCGCTAAAGAAGGAGGTCCAATTGTTTGGAGGGTTTGAATCCCTTGAAGCCTGAAATTTATAATAATCTTCATAGATTGACTCTTCCTTTGAAAGCGCTTCCTGAAACCATTGGTGTTCATCAGAAGTATGGTTAACCACTAAATCCATTATCAGCTTCATACCTTTATCATGAACAAGGGTTAACAGCTTATCAAAATCCTCCATTGTTCCAAACTCTTCCATAATTTTATAATAATCTCTAATGTCATAGCCATTATCATCATTAGGTGAATCATAAATTGGAGATAGCCATATGACATCTCCCCCTAGACTTTTTAAATAATCAACCTTTTCAATAATTCCCTTTAAATCACCTATGCCGTCACCATTGGAATCCTTGAAACTTCTTGGATAGATCTGATAAAATACCGCTTCCTTCCACCATTTCTCCTGCACTGGCTCATCGGTACTACTAGGCACATCCTCCTCACTGTTCAAAAGCCTTAAAAGAGTATCATAAAAGCCTTCATCCAGTTTCTGTTTCGTAAGTTTTTTCAGTGTTTTCAGCTTTATGGAACTCACCACAGGATTCTTAATTAATCTCTCACTTTTATTCATTTGAAGCAGCAGTTTATAAACAATGTCATGTCCTATAGGATTTTCGTAGACCTCTTTAACTCTGCTGTTCAAGGTTAATTTATCCTTCACAAAAACTCCTCCTTAAATACTATAAAATACGGTGCACACAATTAACCTTAATCATTCTTTCAACCTCCTGCTCATCCAGCTTATAGAAAGCCATAACAATCAGCATAATTCCATAACCTATAATTGGAACTAAGCTCACGATAATCCATATTCCCTGAAGAGTTTCACTAGATTGAACCGCTGCCTGCTCCACATAACCAAAGGCATATAAAAGCTGAAGGCAGAGAGTTCCGCAAATTGCTCCTGAAAGCTTGGTAATAAAAGTTTGTATTGAAAAAGCAATCCCCTCTGTTCGCTCTCCATTAATATAAGCACCATACTCTATACAATCTGCAGTGAACATTCCATAAATAAGGAGAGGTAACTGCATGAATACAACCCTGATTGATGCTATAGCTAAAAACACCACTAAGCTGTCATAGCCAGCATAATACTGGACAACACATAAAATAATAGTTGCAATAGAGCTAACCACAGTGATTCTCTTCTTGCCAAACCCCTTAATTAAAGCCGGCAGAAAGGGTGCAATTATAATCACAGGAAGTACCGTAGTCCCCATAATAACTGTTACCATAGTTTCATCCCCAAGATTTGAATTTGCAAAATAAACAGCCATGGTCTGTAGTGTATTAGTTGAACTGATGGCCATAAATCCAAGATAATATATCATTAAATATTTATTCTTAAAGAGAAACTGAAAAACCTTCTTAAAAGTAATATCTGAACTTCTTTCATACTTAACCCTTTCCTTAGCTGTAAACTGAAGAGGAAACATCACTATAAAAGCAAAGGCACAATAGATACCTGCAGTTGCTGTCCAACCCAAATTAGCCTTAATGCTCATAAAAACAGCACTAGAAATTGCAGCAATAGCAGCTGCTAACCTTCCATAGGATATGAGCTTGTCCCTTTCATAAATTTCATCTGTCATAACTGTAGATAGTGAAAACAATGGTGCATCAGAAACTGTATAAACCATTCCCCATACAATATAAGATATATAAGCATAAATCAACTTAACATTGTAAGTTGCATTAATATTAATAAATACAAAGAAAAGTGTCAGTGGTACAAAATAGGTAACAAACTTCAGCCAAGGAAGGTATTTCCCTTGCTTAAAATTACATTTGTCAACTATTGCTCCCATGATTGGGTCATTAAAAGCATCCCAGAGCTTTGCAATAAGAAGCATTACTGTGGTATGGCCCAAAGTCAGCCCCACATACTCCACATAGAAATAAGTTAAAAATTGAAATTGAATGGTATAGATAATATTCTGTCCTAAGAAAAATCCACCATAGGATAGTCTTTCAAATCTAGAGGTTTGATATTGTAAATTCCCCAATTTAGATCCCCCTCACACCTTATTTATCTGTGTACTTCATTGTACATTAAGCACTTTCGCATCTATATAAACTTAAATAAACCATATCACAAACCGGCATATTTGTAAATATTTGTAAAATTATTCGTGTAATCTCATATGTTGAGAGTTTTGAAAATTTTACTATAAACCTATGTTGTAATATATTATTTCATTACATTTTAAAATTTTTAACCTATTTATAAGTCAATGTATATTTTCCCATTTAAGGTAAATAATCTATATATACACAAAAGTTAATGACATTTAATAAACAAAAGCTAAATCTTTTTTATTCATAATCATCCTGATAAGTCTCCTTATTATTTTAGTGTAGATGGCAACCCCTAACTAAAATGCGTAAGGAGACTATTTTTATATGTATATAAATTCATAAATTTATTCCCAAAATCATTAATAAAATCACCCCTATATTAGGTATAAGTATTCTATGATTTATTGTTAAAAGTAATGAATATAAACTATAGACGTAAGTGCATAAAAATAGCAGCAGACACTTTGTCCACTGCTATCTCCTTTTCTTAAACATTATTTTTATATACCTTCATGTTTTAAATAAGTCAACTCTTAATCACCCATACTATATTTAATATCCATAATTAACATTCTATACTGTAAGTCACCTAGTCCATAATTTTGAAAGTTCCTAAGCAAATTTCCAATAAGAATATTCTCCTCTTCATTTATATGCTCAATTATAAAAGTACTAATTTCACTATCCTTATCCCTATAGGTTAAGTACCTTTCTACAGCTTCCTGCATCACTGGCATAAGGTTTTCTTCTGGCATTTTACTATTGCATACTATTTTTTTATACCTTTGCAAGCTCCCTTTTATATTAATTTCAAATGCATTTGGTATTATATCTTCTGTGTGCTCAATAACCATATAGAATAGTACTTCACCACCAAAATTAATCTGCTCTAAAAAGGCTAGTATTGTAAGCATATTAATTTGACAGAACATATCTTCACCAAACCATAAAACTATTGCATTAAAATTGTTCTGAAACAATGGCTTCAACGGATTCAATACAATCTCCCTATACTGCTCTACTGTACTATTTAGTGACTTAACCCTTTTTTCAACAAAGTCATCTGAAAATATATCTGTAGCTGATTCTCCCCAGCACATCGCTTCATTGAAAGATGTATATGTATGTTTTTCGATGCACCAATTGTTTTTTTCAAACTTCTCCAACATACAGCCACCATTTAAGATATGTAATACGTCGGTTTCATATTTCTTTGCTATTATCTCTTGAATATCTTTAACAAACTGACTCTTCATAATAACTCCCTTCATATCACATTTGTTTACTTCAATGATGATTTAATATAATCAACGGATACATCCATTCTTGAAGCCACTTCTTCCATAGTCATCCCATCATTTAAAAATCGCTGAATAACCATAATCATATTTTCTCCAACCTCAATAATATGATTATCTGGGTCATAGAAACGAATTACCCTCTGGCCCCATGAATGTTCCTTCATACCATGAACATAGTTAATTCCTTCGATGTTATTTATCCTTTGATAAAAACTATCAAAATCATCTTCCTCAAAATATAGTTCTGCTACATTCCCACCAAATAGAATGTCGCTATCTCTTTTATTAATAAAGGTTGTCCAACTCTCCTTTGTTTGTAAGGCAATTCCCCCTGTTAAAGTTACATTTGCACCAAAATCAACAACAACTTCTAACCCAAGAACTTTATTATAAAATTCCTTTGACCTTTCCATATTTGAAACAACAATCATTGGATTTAAGAATCGCATTGTATCCCCCCTAAATCATCAAATTTGAAATACTCCAAAGCTAGTATTTAATTTATAATTGCTAATTACTTATATTTTTTTGATTTAACTACATAGTAAATTAAAGTAACAAATAAGTTATTCTTTTGATATAACCTGCTCAATCCCATTTATACCCTTAGTTAATTTACTCTTAAAAAACTCTGGATACACATGATAATTATCCAGCTCCTCAATAGTCAGCCAGTGTAAAGACTCTTTTGTACCTTGTTCTCCAACGCTTTTGCACACTAAATTCATATGGTCTGGAACCTTCATTAAATAAAAGAAGGCAAGCTCATGATAATGCTCCATTGTGATTTCCTCATCAAAGAAATGCTCATGAATAAAGGCAAGCCTTTCAACTTCAAACTCTATACCTGTTTCTTCAAATGTCTCACGAAGAACAGCTTCTTCAGAGGTTTCATTTAACTTAACTCTTCCACCAACGGAATAATAATAAGGCGCACTCTCATTTTTAACCATCAGAATCTTATTGTCCTTAATGATAATTGCTCCAACTCTATAATTAAACTTTCCTTCCTCTGTTTTAAATGTTAAATCAAGTTTTTCCATATTCACTCTCCTATAAATTCTCATTAAATATTAGTCTTTTTTTTAAATATAGTTTCCACTTCTAAAACCATATGGCTCATAAAATCGTAATACTTCCTAGTTATCATAAACAACCTTCATATGTATATTGACTATAGAATTTTCTTTAAACCACTCAAATGCGCTTTTCATTAATTTGTCCCATAAATTTAAATTATGATACTGATTATCAACAAAAATGAAATCAATTTTTCCTTTGCATGCTTTATACCACAAAATCAAAACCTTATACTTCACTTACTCAAACAGCTTGTACCATTCTTCAAATAATTTGTTCTCAATCTCTTTTTGTTACTCCTTTGATTAATAGACCTCTTTTAATTTTATTATCTAATTCCCATAGAGCAACCTTATTACTATCATATTTTAATTTTTCTTTTGCTGCTTCGTAATCCATCCATTCAAATTCAGTATGTTCATTAGAAAGCTCCATTTCCTCTGCATTTACATTAACTGCAAAAGCATACTCTGGAATTACAAGACATTCCTCTCCCCATATGCTGCTGTATGCCTTAAAGTATTCCGTTGAAATACTGCAACATGTTTCTAAATTATAAAAACTGTTATCTGATAAAATTCCCGCTTCTTCATATGCTTCACGCTTTGCTGATTGAAGTGGTGTTTCCCCCTCTTCCCCTCCACCAGCAATAAACTGCCAAATTTCCATGCCTGAGCGATGATAAACTGCATATTTAATTGATTCATTTTTAATTATATATGGTATAACTAATACCTGATACTTTGCTCTTGCCATTGTTTCTCCTTTCAGCTGTCTCATTGTAATAATCAGCTTCTTATATAAAATTAAACTTATATTGCAATCTCTGTGGTTTTATTACATGTCCTCACCCATAAACCAATTATTGTGATCTTCTGTTATTATTCGTGTAGTATAATCATTAGGTTTGGATTCAGTAAAGTTATTATTTTTATCCATGATATTATATTCATTAATAGCTACTTTTGAAAATAATCCCTCAAATTTGTTTGTTGTTGAATATGAAGTATAGTCACGTGTATAACACTTTGTTACCAAATTTCTATTTACGCTCATTTGCCATGCCGATATTGGTGATTTATCATATCCAATTACACCAAATATAAAATCACAAACTCCATATCCACCCTCAAAAAATGCTTCACCAACAACATGTCCATGATATGCCTTTTCTGTATCAACAATATGCACTATTCGAGTTGGTATATTATTACACTGAAGTAAAACACAGCCTACCCTTGCCATATCAGCACACCAGTCAGTTCCTCTTTCAATAATATCCCTTTCTCTGCCTCCAAAGGTCATATCCAAGAAATTTACATCATAATTCATTGCTATATTAGATGTAAAATTCAGTACATTTCTAATCGTATTAAGTTCATTATCTCCTTTAAATCTTTGAGCAAACTCAAACAATTCATGATTAATTACATCATATGAAATTTTGGGACTAGTTCCATACAATAATTCCTTAGATTCTTCATCTACAAGAATCATCTGGCTAAGAAATTCATGGTCTATGGACTCTAATGCATGCAAATCATTCCTTAACATTACTTCAAATGCTTTTCCAAATATACCATAACCAATTCTCATGTATACCCTCCATTATTTAATTTGCTTTATCTAACTCCAATTTAAATTCTATATCATAGTTATTTATACAACCTTTTATAAACTCAATAATCCTCTCCGTATTTGGATACTTCTTGATTAAACCTAAAAAATATGGCAATTGTTTTATCCACTCTATAAAGCCCTTATCTTGACACAATACACTTGAATTTTATTGTTTTTCAATTTTATCTATTATATAACCATTGAATTCATTGTTGTAAAAGTTATTAATTCATACTTTCATATTTAACGTAATCACCATAAATATCTATAATTTCATTTACTACTTTTATAAATGTATTATCATAAATCCCATAAATTATCGTATGATGTGATGCTTCATAAATTTCTTTCCTATGTTCTTCACTTACAAAATCTAAATGCGGCTCAATATTAATATCCACAAGACCTATACCACTATAAATAGATAATTCCGGAATATTATCATTTGCATCTTTTGCTAACACCACTGTTTTAGCCATATTTATTGCCCCCGCACTCATCCCAATAGTAATTCCTTCTCTACACTGTAAAGTCTGGATTAAATTATATTCTTTCAAATAATTAATCTGTTTTAGAGTATCTCCTCCTGAAATCCATACAATATCTGCTTTTTCTATATATTTAACTGCATCTTCAAATAGGGTTCTGCTATCAATAATATAGTGCTCATCAAATGTAATTACATTACTTTCAAACATCCTTAGCACTATATTCATATATTTCTCTGTTATTGAGTGTTGTTCAAAATCAGAAGCAATAAACACAAAAGAACCCTCATTATTATAATACTCCCTTATACATCTAATAAAGTCATCGGTAAATCCATTAGGAAACCCACTGGTCAAAAATGATACTTGCATTCTTTGCCTCCATATATTATCAAATATCTTTCTCCATAAATTAGAAGTTCTCTTTTCTCTAGATATTTTTCTTGTTTTCTTTTTCTCCAATGCAGACTCATTGCTTTATTAACAAATCTTTTATGTATCCACTAAAGTACTTTCCACATTTTTAACCTCACCAAGAACTCGTTTTATCCCATGCTCATCTTCAACAAAAATAAAATCAGTAATAGCCTTTAATATCTTCATAGAATAACTCCTTAAGAAATTCCTGTTCTTTACTTAGTTTTACATAAAGTTTTCTATATAACTTATGCTTTATAGTGTAGTAATTAACTCCTGAATTTCATCAAGAATACTAATCTCTTTAATGTAATCCTTCAAAACAAAATATAAGCTTTTAAAAAAGTTAGTAATATTAATATATTGATGATACCACTCTATTGATGAATCATTCATAGCTTTATACTTCTTAAAGCCTTCTAGCCATAACTCAATATCGCCTTTATCAATTTCCTTTCTCATAAAAATACTTCTAACTGCAATGCTAATTCTTTCAGGTTCTCCATCAATGTATACATATTTTCCCTGACATATTTTTAACTTCAATAGTATAAGCAGCTTTTGTAAATCTTCTTTCTTCAAAATAGTACATTGTGCCAACTCATCAATTACATCTGCACCATGCGCTACTGAATGAGCCCACCCCTTCTTGTCTACATAACCTCTTAAATCCGCCTCTTTTGTATAATACTCAACTATAAGGTTTGTAGTTTCAGCAATTACACCCTGTGATAAAAAGCTATTTTCATTATTTGAATATAATATCAGAGCTATAATCAGTGCAGAAAATGTACGAGTAAAAACTGTATCTTCTTCTTCTAAACCAATCCCCTTCATTAAATGTTGATTATCTAAACAAATAAATAAGAAGGTTTCAAGCTGTTGATTTGAAAACCGATTTTGAGTTATCCAGTGTGAAAAAATATCATAAATTAAATCATCACGAAGTACTTCATCCGTTGTCCCAATATATTTAAGCATGTCCAATGCATAAGTATAGTATAAATTCTCACCCTTAATCTCATATTTATCTTCTTTGATTTGTATTAATTTAAGTTTTAATGTATTCTCTGTCATTTTTTCACCTCTTAAATTTCTATTATTAACTCTTCGATTTATAGGGCGAATAAAGTTACAATTTCCTAAAAACATCTAAGCTATGATGGGTTATCCCGACTAAATCAGCTCGTTCACATATTGAGAAATGATATTTCAAATAAACCTCAAATAATTTATCATCCATTTCCTCAATTGTGTTTCTCATATGATTTGTTAATAAATCCGTTCCAACAAAATGAAGACGCTGAACATTAAAGCCAGCCATTAATTCATCTATTTCTTCTTTTCTATGCATCTCAAATATTAAAGAAGGATTTGATAAGCACTTAAAGGATTCTCCATCAACAATTCCTTTTTCAATCCCGTCAATGATATTTCCCTTCTGAAAGCCCCAATTTACAATGGTTGCATCATTCATGCAGTATGCCACAAAAATTACTCCCCCTTTTTTAGTTACCCTAAGAGCTTCACTGATGGCTCTTTTTTTATCCTCATTAAACAAATGATATAAAGGTCCAAGCAATAAAGTAACCTCAAAGGTTTCATCCTCATAGCAGTCCAAATTTAAAGCGTTACCTTGTCTAACATCAATGCTACAGTTTTCAGTGATTTTACTTTTTAAAATATCTATATTGTGATCTATGAGCTCAATGGCATTAACTTTAAAGCCCTGCTCTGCAATTGCAAGAGAATATCTGCCAGTTCCTGCCCCAATCTCTAAAACCCTCATTCCTTTTTTTAGATATTTGTTTATATATTTCATTGTTGTAAGAAATTCGACTTGTCCATATTTTGAAATTAGTCGCCCCTCTTCATCATAATTGTTATAGTACTCCGTTAAATATTTTAATTCTTCCACTACTGACTCCCCCTATCTTTACTTTAACTACTCTGTTCTATATTTCCCCTTAAAATTCTTTCTTAGTTTCTTTTAACAAAATAGGTATTAAAACTGCTACAAAAATCATTATTATTCCATATAAGTAAAAAGGTAAGCTTTGTGATAAGGACTTATACAAAGCTCCTCCAATCAATGGTCCAATCATTCTACCGAAATCGCACACTAATGTATAGACTCCAAAAATTTCTCCATTATCATTCTCCGTGTTAAGCTGAGCATATAACCCACTTTCTGATAAATCATATAAAATACCTCCTAATGAAGATATTGTCCATATCACCATAAACAGAAGAACAGAGCTTAAAGTTGGAAGAATCAAATAGGTACCTCCACAAATAAGCATACCTATAATCATGGATTTATTTTTTCCAAGCTTATCAGATATTGTACCAAGCTTCTCAGATAGCAAGCTTGCTATCAATAAAGATGGGAAAAAAGCTAATGCAAGTCCACTAATATCTGTTGTTATTTTATCCTGGAGAAAAATCATTATCACAGGAGCCACCATTGCCGAAGATAAAGAGGTTATAAAAACTATAATTAAAAGCTTAAGTGTACTTTTAGAATAATTTTTTATATTTATCCTTTTGTTCACATAAGTGTTTTTACTTTCTTTAAAGGTTGTTATCACTTTGAATAAGGCAAATAAAGCTGCTACAGCAAAGATAACAAATAGAATTTTCCATCCTTTCAAAAAAGAAACTCTATACAAAACTATAAAAGCCAAAATACAGCCGTAAATATTTCCTGTAGATTGAGCTGAATTAACTTTACCAAAGCCTTTAGAAATGTTATTAGAATCATGATTATCTGCCACTATTGCATATATACTTATTCCCATAAATGCACTAGCTATCCCCTGAAGAGCCCTCGCAGTATACAAAAGTACTGAAGTTGTAGCCATTGAAAAGATTAAATATGCAATAGCATAGATAAACACTGCTAGTACCAAAATTGGTTTTCGCCCTACTTTATCAATTAATTTACCTATAAATGGTCTAAGTATTATTAAAATAAAGGCCGTTATAGAAAAAAGACCTGATATTTCTAACGCATTCATATCAAGAGCTTTACTATATATTGGAAGAAAAAAAGACATTACTCCAGTAGATAATGAAGTCAGAATTAATATTAACCTTAATTTAAAATTGTTTTCATATGTATTTTTCATTTTCCCTCCTTATAATATGATCATATATTTTTTCATATTCGAACCTCTAAACTTTTCTATATTATACTTTATTTTCTATTATTATACAATTTATATATTGTTTATCTCTTTGAAAGATTCTAGTCAGAGCATGAGGTTACCGTAATAATTCTAAATACCCTATCATTAATCCATATACTTCCTCACTCTATTATTATTTAAATCAATTTCAATGAATATGATGCATTTCATGTTTTGTTAAATAAACGATGTTTTTAATTCCTTGTTATATAACCTAATCCACCTATCTATAATGCAAAATTATGTTATAATAGAATAATGTACCATGTATTCATTTTTTAAGTAATAATAAATACTTATTAAGTATTATATATATTTATCATTATGTATTGGAAAGAGGTCTGTTATGAATATTTTACGTTTTATTTTTCATATGATAGTGCTAAACAATAGTGTTTTTCTAATTTGCTTTAGTATATTAACTATTATATCCTTAGTTATTTTCAAATGGTTGTTCAATAGAAAGCTCAACAACAATTCTGTAAAACATGAAGGTTTAATAATGTCTTTGAATTCACTATTGCTAATAGTTAGCATGTGTGTTGTTGCATTATCTGGCTGGTATACCATACTCCATCACTTCGTTTAGATACTTTTATATCAATATATAAAATATAATGCAAATAATTTATCCATTATCAAAATCATGTCATCATTTAATAATTACCTATATTAAAATCTAATGAGTAAAAACAAATAACAAGGAGGAATGTATAATGAAACCAGTGATTAATCTTATTACAATTTGGACAGATGACATCAGCAAGATGAAAACTTTCTATAATGAAGTACTTGGCTTTAAAATTAAAAATGACCTTGGAAATTATGTTGAGTTTGAAAATAATGGAGTAAGGTTTGCAATCTGCCTGAGAAATGTTATGTATGATTATAGTAGTGAATATACTAAAAAAACTGTTGGACAAGGATTTGAACTAGCTTTTCCTTGCGAAAGCCCTGATGATGTTGATAAAACCTTTAATCGCTTAATTGACATGGGCGCAATTCCTATTCATGAACCACAGAATATGCCTTGGGATCAAAGAACTGCTCTATTTGCTGACCCTGATGGAAACATCCATGAGATTTTTGCAGAACTTAATTAGTTTTGTAGATGGATTTAGTTTGTTTTATATTTTAAAAATTAAAACTGCATTTTAAAATCAAACTGAAAACTTTATAACTAAAGTTGATAATTTAGAGGAAATATATTTACATAATAAAAGAAGGTTTAAATGAACCTCCTTTTAAATCATATGCTATGAATATTTATCACTTTTCTTTTTTAAATAAATGCCTATTCCTATCCCCAAAATAATAAATACAATGGTTATTACACTTATAAGATCAGTAAAATACATTGGAATCTTCATCTGTGATGGCAATTCTGAAAATTCAACGCCGAACCCCTCAGGTGGCATCAAAATCTTCTTAAAAGCAAAATGAGCAAATCTTGATACAATTAAAGCTAGTGCCGCATAGCCAGCAATTATATAACCCCCAATATATCCTTTAGTCTTCACAAGTTTTAGGATAAAGTTAGGTAATGTTTCCGTATCTTTTCCTCTAGAGATATTTATAGTTTCCTTTTGCTTTCCAGTACTTGTATCACCTTCAAAAAGAAGATAATCCGTAGTAACATCAAAAACCCTACTTAATAAAACAATCTTATCCGTATCTGGTGTGGATTCTCCCAGCTCCCATTTTGAAACTGCCTGCCTTTACACCCCAATTTGCAAAGCAAGTTGTTCCTGAGACATCCCTCTTTGCTTTCTTAATAATTGCAGCTTCTCTCCAAATTTCATAAACAACACCCCCTATCTTTATACTATTATTTTACTATTTCTTTCAGTTGCGTACCACCAGTTGCACCTTGAACCTCCGCAACTGACAGTTGCATTTGTTGATTTCATCTATTTTCGACTAAAAAGGAAGCAGAACCTCTTATGCTTCCACTTCCCTCTAACTATTAAACTTATTCAAATTATAAAACTTACCATTATGCATAAAAGTCCCGCTATAATTAGAATTATTCCATTAAAAGAATATCTAAACATAGTGGCTGAATTCCCCTTCAAATTATCATTCACCTTTCTAGTTATCTCAAGATTAAAACTTGCAAGATATTGAGCATTGCTTTGTCCTAATCCCCTTAAAGATAATCCGCTTGAATCACTTTTGACGGTAACTGAAAGTCCTAGAATAACAATAAATATACCCTCAACAAATAAAACATCCTCTAAATTGTACTTTGTAAAATAAGTAATTATCCACGCAATTATACAGAATATTATTGTCCAAATTAAGCTGAATAGCAGACTTTTCCCTATGGATTTGATGATACTCTTATCCATAAACACTATCTCCCTTAAAATATTTATACTTTAAAGTATGACGATTCTAGTAAAGGTAACACTATAATTTTGAATTTACAGGCAGCAATTTAATTATACCTACCCTTTTTAATATGCCATATAGTCATAGCTAATTTAATAATGAAATACATAAAAGCAATATATAATATCATCTAAAATCATAAAATCTAATATACACTTTGTGATTAGAACTATCACAAGGATTGCACCAGTTATCATCAAAAATGCATTTCTTTACTTTCATTAGGTTTTAAATCTTATAAGAAATTACCTTCTATATATCCCTGCTAAACACCTCTGCCCAAGAACCATCATCAATAATAAACTTTCTTTGTGATTGAAAGCCGTTTTTTAACAAAATCTTTGCTGACCTTTCATTACGTGGATCAATAATAGCAGTTACACGCTCAATACTTTCTAATTCCTTTGCCATATCCAATAACGCTTCAACCGTCCTACTACCATAGCCTCTCCCCCAATACTCAGGAAGAAACATGTACTCAATTTCCACCTCCTTATCAGCTTCTTTTTCAATTAATGCAGCCATACCAATAAAGTATTTTGTGTCTTCATCAAAAACTTTAAAATATTGACTTCCATCTTCCCTCTTGCTAATTTCAAGGATTTGATTAAAAACTTCTCCAGCCTCATCTCTTGTAAAAACTCTACCATAATTCATCTTCATTGTTTCTTCATTGGAAGCCAAAGTCCACCAATAATTATAATCATTATCCGAATTAAAACTCTTAAAATAAATTTTAGCACTCATGATTACGTCCCCCTTGATAAAAACTAGTTACTTACTTTATCAGTAAAAAGATAAATAAGTCCTTTTCAAAAAATAACTATATACATTATACATTATTTGTAGAATTTTGTATATTTTAACCTAACATATATGGTTCTCAACGTTTTTATTTCAATTAATTACCACAATATTTGTATTAATACTATGGAAATGCAAGTTTTCTTGTGGTACGATATAAAAGACATAATTGTTAAACTTATGGATAATTTTATTTTCTTATGTTTTTTATAAGTGAGGAGAGCAACAATGAATACAACAACTAAATTTGACATAAAAAATGACCGTAATCTTACTATGCTGGTAGACTTCTACGAGTTAACTATGGCTAATGGTTACTTAAATAACGGAGTTGAAGATACCATAGCATATTTTGATATGTTCTTCAGAAGAATTCCTGACAGTGGTGGATACTGCATCATGGCAGGGGTTGAGCAATTAATAGATTATCTTAAAAAACTTGAATTTACATCAGAAGATATCAAATATTTAAGAAGCAAAAATCTTTTTAATGAAAAATTTCTAAATTATTTGGAAAATTTCAAGTTTGAGTGTGATGTCTGGGCAATTCCAGAAGGAACTCCTGTATTCCCTAGTGAACCTTTAATAACCGTTAGAGGACCAATCATGCAAGCTCAATTTATTGAAACCATGATTCTTTTAACAATTAACCATCAAACCTTAATTGCAACTAAAGCTGCAAGAATTTGTGAAGCAGCCGGATACAGACCTGTTATGGAGTTTGGCTCAAGAAGAGCTCAAGGATATGATGGTGCTTTATATGGTGCTAGAGCAGCAATAATCGGCGGATGTAGCTCTACTGCATGTACTATGGCTGATGAGTTATTCGATGTTCCTGTTACTGGAACCATGGCTCATTCCTGGATTCAATTATTTGATACAGAATATGAAGCCTTTAAAGCATGGGCATCTACTTATCCTGATAACACAGTTCTTTTAGTTGACACTTACAATGTATTAAAATCAGGTATTCCTAATGCTATAAAGGTATTTGATGAAGTTCTAAAGCCACTTGGAAAAAGACCAAAAGCAATTAGAATAGATAGTGGTGATATCACCTACCTAACCATTGAAGCAAGAAAACTTCTTGATGCCGCTGGGTATGAAGATTGTAAGATTACAATTTCAAACTCTTTAGATGAGTTCATTATTAAAGCAGTTCTTGAAAATGGAGCGCAAATTGACAGCTTTGGTGTTGGTGAAAGATTAATTACTGCTAAGAGTGAGCCTGTTTTTGGTGGAGTTTATAAGCTGGTTGCAATTGAAAAGCATGGTGAAATCATTCCAAAGATTAAAATTAGCGAAAATGTTGAGAAGATAACTAATCCTGGCTTTAAATCATTATACAGAGTTTATGATAATGCAACTAAAAAAGCAATTGCAGACTTAATTGCTATTAATGGCGAAACATTTGATTATACTAGACCATTAGAGCTTTTCCACCCTAACTACACATGGAAAAAGAAAAAAGTTAAGAACTACACTATTAAAGAGTTAATGGTAAAAATATTTGATAAGGGTCAACAATGCTATGAAAGTCCATCTGTAATGGATATTAAAAATTACAGCCTTGAGGCAAGAGAAACTCTTTGGGCTGAAATTAGAAGATTACAAAACCCTCATCAGTATTATGTAGATTTATCAAAGGATCTTTGGAATCTTAAGGAATTCTTACTTCATGAATACTCTTCAATGTATGAAGAATAATAGTAGTATTACTTTTAGAAGGATTTGATAAAATGAACAATAATTCAAAAATTAAAATAAGAATCTCTAACAATGCCTATGAATTTGTTTTAAATCTACTCAAATTTCATACCGAATATGACTGTGTTTCCTTAGAAGAAAATCTTTCTTCTAAGTGCTGCAAGTCTCCTAAAGTTCAAATTGGTTTAAACAATGCAGAAAACTTCGATATTCTCAATAAAATTGAGGATATCACCTTCTGCTATAACCTTAGTCTTTGCAATAATGTAAAAGATGTAACCATTGTATTAAAGGATTCTACACTTCATGCTAAAGTATCAACTATCAATGATAATTTTAAATCTCATAGTTGTGCTGGCTGTGGTAAAAGCAAAGGTAATTGTAGTGGTTGTAAATAAAAATAAAATAAAAAACTATCTTCTAAAATTGAAGATAGTTTTTTTATTTAGACATAATTATTAACATATTAACTTAAATGTAATTATCCTTATACAAATTAGCTATACCTAAATCTTTATCATCCCTCTCATCTTTATAGAAGTCAAAATCATAAAGATTTCTTACTTTTCTTCCCCTACCCTTAATCTCTGTAAAAGGACATTTATTGCTATTTTCTTCCCAATTATAAAGAGGACACTCCTTAAAGCACTCTACATTTTCTTCATAAGTTGATAGAAATACACATTTGGCCACCGTAACACCCCCACTTCAATAATTACACTTTATATGTAATTACCAAATTTTACGTACTGGTCACTGTCAAAATTATTGTTATTTTTCGACAATTCATTTTACAAGTATATTCTATCACATATCTGGAAATATACAAGTATTTTTGGAGTATATATACATAAATATTTTAATATAGTAAATATTTCTCCTACATTTTTCTCAAAAATATGTTAAGAAAAACCAGTAGTCATCTTTCTACTGGTTTTCGTCAAAAAATATAACGCTAATATCTTTATAATTTCCATTAATTATATACATCGAATCCTCTTTAATAAAAACTCTCCATGCTTACTTTATTATATTAATTAACAGTCAACATTTATGATATCTACAAAAGATTTAATAATATGTGCAGTAATTCCCCATATAGAGTATCCATTCCATTGATAAAAATACTCTTTCATAATTCCAGTTGAGAATTTATACTTATTACCCTTAATTAAATGATATGGAAAGTTTTCATTGTTAATAGGTCCAATCTGCATATTATATAACTCAGGTTCATTTTCAATAAAATATCTAATTGGAACTTTAAAAATATGGTCAACTTCCTCATTAGAAACATTTTTAATATTACAATTAGCTCTTGCAATAAAAGGAAATAATACTACTCCATAAGGAGAGACAAAGTAATCTCCTTGTCCTATAACCTCAAAATCCTCTCTTTTTAAATTTAACTCCTCCATGGTTTCTCTTACTGCAGCTTCTTCATTGGTTTCATTCTTCTCAACTTTGCCACCTGGCAGACATACATCACCTGGCTGCTTATTTAGCTTATGTGACCTGACTTGAAAAATTATATATTCTTCTCCTTTAATTTCTTCAATAAGAATCATAACTGCAGCCTTTTTATATTTTTGTATTGGCTTTGGCACTCTTGATTTAAAAAGTTCCTTCACATTAATATTTTTTATATTCTCCATATAAGCCCCCTATAATGTTTAATTTTAATTTACCTCTATTGATTTATAAAATTTAAATTATAAATAATCATATTAAAATATATTTTATCTTTCTAATTCAATGATATCACAAAAATAATTAAAAACTCATTAACAAAATTAGTTTATTCTTGTTCAAAAATTCAGTAAATGTTATACTATATGGGTTGACATAATAAAAAAATAGAAATTGGAGAGATGACTTGTGAGAAAAAGAATTTTATCATTATGTATGTTATTCACACTTTTGATAACACTAGCATTTCCAAGCTTAACTTTAGCGATTGAAGAACCAAACATCATTGGTACCTCTGCTATAATTATGGACTTGGATACAAAAGAAATAATTTATGCTAAAAATATGGATGAACTAAAACAACCAGCAAGTATAACAAAATTAATGACAGCACTTTTACTAGCTGAGAATAAAACTAAGACAGATATTTTTACATATTCAGAAGCCGCATCAAAGCAAGATCCATATTCATATGGAATGAATGTTCACCCAGTAGCTGTTGGAGATACCTTTAATGGAGAAAATGCAATGAACATACTTCTTCTATTTTCAGGTAATGACATTGCTTATATGATAGCTGAAAATATCGGTGGAACCGTTGAAAACTTCATGAACATGATGAATGAAAAAGCTAAAAGTCTTGGAATGAACAATACTCACTTTGTTACTCCAAACGGATTAGATGATAATACAGATGAGCATTATACAACGGCTTATGACTTAGCTTTATTACTAAGTGCAGCTTACCAAAATGATTGGGTTAGAGAAACCATGGCAAAGAAAACTGAGGTTGTTCAATCTCAAGGTGGTCCAGTTGCAACAATCGAAAACAGAAATAAACTAGTTGGAACCAATGGTAACGTTGGAGGAAAAACAGGTTATACTGATAAATCTGGAAGATGCTTAGCATCATTATACAGCCGTAATGGACGAAACTTTGCAATAGTAGTTCTTAACTCTGAGTATGACTTTCCAACTGATGTTAAAGTATTCGAAGATACTGAAATACTTGCTGACTTTGGCTATGCAGCACAAAAAGGAACTTACTTAGCAGCAAACTCTACCATTGATGAAGTTACTGTTGAATATAACATTTTACCTTTCATCGGACCTAAGAAAACTGTTAAGATTCCAGTAACTCTTCATGAAGATATTAATCTATATGAGTCAGGTTTAAAACCAGAGTTTAATTATACAGTTAATCCTTTAAACACATGGACTTTAAGCACTGGGAAACCAATTGGTAAAGCAACAGTAACAATTAAAGACTATACTTTAGAATATGATCTATATTCTACTTTATCTAATATGGATATAATCAAAACAAACATTATATATTATGTTATGGCATTACTAGTATTAATTGCTGTAGTATGCTTAATATTTATTATAATCTCTAAAATAATGAAGAGCAAAAGACGTAAGAGAAGATACTATTAATAGAAGAAGGAGAAATTCTCCTTCTTTTTTTTATGTTTTTTTAATTTTACTACTACTAATATCCAATTATCTTATTTTAGTTTTAATATGTAGTTAATTAAGGTAATAGTCTTTAATTTAGTTAAAAATATAATTTCATTATTTCAATTATGACAATTATTATTATGAACGTTTTTGCAATTAAAAAGAGCATTACTGCTCTCTTTGATTCTTTGAAAATTAAATTGTATCTAAGACATTGATATTACAATGTTGACTAGCAGCCATTGAACATCTTCATAAACAGCGTTATATCATAATATCCTGACACTCTTATTTTAAGGCACTTGCAATCTCAACTAACTCCTCAATTGTATCAATACTAAAATCTGGATTGCTTTCTATTAATAAATCATAATTTAAATCTGTGTATTTCACTGCACAGGTTAAAGCTCCTGCATTCTTTCCCGATAGAATATCATTGTGGCTGTCTCCTACCATAATTGCTTCCTTTGGCTGAACCTTTAATTTTTCACAAGCCACAAGAACTGGTTCTTCATGAGGTTTGTGATGAGTTGAATCCTCTGGCGTTATTATCACATCAAAATATTTTTCTAAATCAAAGCAATTTAACCCTCTTATGGCAGTATCCCTTAACTTTGAAGTAACAATGGCTAGTTTAAAACCTTTCTCCCTAAGAACTTTTAGTCCTGCCTCTACATGATCATAGTTTTCAATAAATTCATCATGAATACTTAAATTATATCTAATGTACTCTTTAACTGCGTCATCAATATTTTCAATGTTGTGCTTTTCAAAAATCTGTCTTAAAGGCACCCCAAAGTTTTCATGAATCTGTTCCCTTGATACGTCCATTTTTAAATATTCTCCAAACATGTATTCAAAGGATTTTACAATTAAATTATTTGTGTTTACAATAGTTCCGTCTAAATCAAATAAAATTGCTTTAATCATTATTTCCCCTCACCTTTCAGCATTGTTAAAGGAACATACCACTTATTAAATGTATTCCCTTTTTTATCTTTATATTGGCCCTTAGGATCTTTAACCATCACCGTTGCTCTCTTATTAATACCTGCAACCACACCTGAGTAACTCTTGCCTTTATATATAAAGACAACCTGTTGACCAACCCTTATATTACTTTCATTCTTCGAGTGTTTTTCAGAAAACACTTCATGGGTTGAAGCTCCATGCCTAAAAAGCTTCCAAGCCATAGCTTTAAATCTTCTTCCCTTACAGTTTGAAGTTCCATAGGCTGAAAACTCAAGAACATGACAAAGCTCATGCTCCATAATGAGCATTAATCCATCAATAACGTCATTTCCCTCAACACCACATATTTTTCCCTTATAATTTGAATTAATATATTCCTGCAAAATTGTAAGACTAATCCTTATTTCAAACTCCCTAGAATTTTTCTTTTTCATGAATATAGTTTTCCCACCAGCAGAAGTCATTCTTCTTGATAAGGAAACCTTTATTCCATCCTGTATATTGTTTTTCACATAATTATTCAAAACATAAAAATCATATAAGTCAATAATCTCTTTAATTGTTTCAAGGTTTACAGCACTTATACTATGAACATCTTTAATTCCTAAGTTCCTTATAAGGGAGCCCTTAATATCCCTTCTTAACTGCAGGATATTCTTATCTTCAATATGTAAACTCTCCACCTTTTAATCCTTTCAAAATAAAAATTCCGTGAGATAATACCCACGGAATTAATCATACTACTTAATTTATAAGATTACAAATTATCTCACTTAAAATATTCTCGTTTCTGTCTCTTTGAATTCTTCCAAGAATAATTTCTTCGATTTTATTTATATCAAACTTACATTCTTCCATTAATTCAGTAATTTTTTCTAAGACTTCATTGATTCTTACCCTTTGATGATCCTTTACCACTAGCTTAGAATTCACTTCTTTTATTGCATAATAGCAAAAGGCAAGAATTTCTCCATCCTCGGGATAATTGATATAATTATCTAATATATACATTATTCCTTTTATTAAAAGGTTTCTATACATATCAATGATTATATTATTTTTTGTGAAAGCAATGATAGCTTCTGTGGTGTATAATAATTTTTCTTTTTCACTATCCTCTATAGAATAGGAAAAGTCTCCATTTGCCAATTGCTGAGTTGCAACTATTCTCACTAAGTCTTCCTTACTAATTCCATCCCACTTAAGCTGATCAAGATCTATATTCTCAAGATTTTGAGTGTAATAGAAATTTGACATCACAGGCTTTTCCTCTTTCATGGCGCTGGAGCTTACAGGCAAGAACTTTCTCATTACTCCACCTAAAACTGGTTCATAAATCTCCTCTAAAAGCACAAAGGAGGTTTCATTGCTTATTATGCCACTTTCTGTAGATAACTCAATGATTTTTCTTCTCATCGCATCATAAATTTCATCACGTTCATATATTATCCTATTTTCAATGGACTCAATTCTCTTTTTATACCAAACCTTCTCAATTAAATCTGCATTTACTGCAAGATCCACCTTAGAAAGCATTACCTTTCTTTGAACCCTCCTGTTATCAACCATTCCATTTATTGTTACAACCCCTTCTACATCCCCTAATACTTTAGCAAAGATAGAAAAAGGTTCTCCATCATAAAGATATTCAATGGTCCTTGGATAAGTTTTATCCACTTTCATTCTGCCCCAGTCAATTTCCACATCAGTGATCTGAAGACCACGTATTCTATTGAACTGAGTTAACACCACATCTTCTATACGTTTACCAGAGTTGATAAATTCAGCTTTACCCATAGTTAACCTGGCAATCTTATTTATAAAGTAAGTATTCACAGCAGCATCTATACCAAATGGGAAGATTCTACTGTTTGTTTTTATTTCACTTACATAATCTAAAATTTCCTTTTCATTATCTACCACATCATCAGTAAAAATAATGATTACATTGTCTTCACCTGGCTGTTCATTATCAAAGCCATACTTTATTCCATCAAATAGTAAAGCATCATTTTCACAAGTTAGAGCATCTATCCATTTTGAAGCTAAGATTAAATTCTCATTGTTAAACTTAACCAAACCTTCATTTGAAAAATAAGTGAGCTTATCACCCATGGCAGCAACATTAAACTTATCCTCTGAGCTTAAATTTCTAAGACAAAGCTGAAGCGCTGTTTTAGCTTCCTTTAACTTATCACCTTCCATGGAATATGAAATATCAATCAAGAAAATATAATTTCCTTTTTTATCTTCTAGATTTCCCTCTACATCAGGAAGGAGCTTAAGATATATAATTCCATTATCTTCTTCATAATTCTCATAAATCATACCACTGGCTTCTAAAGTTTTTTCTTCCTTAAGCCATATGTTCATATCTTCATTTAAAGCACAATTATTGTCCTTTAAAGTCACTTTGTAAATATTTCCCTCACCTTCCTCAACTTTAATAGGATGGGAATCACTGGAGATAAAAGTTTTATCAAAGGTTTCAATAAGTAAATTTAAGGAAAGCTTATATTTAATCTTTTCTTTTTGAGGATCCTTCTCATTAAACATATTCACTGGATTAACAATATGTGGAATTGTAAGCTTTAACTGATTATTAAAGTTAGAAAGCTCTTCTATATAGGAAACCTTGATTCCTACTTTTTCTCCCTTTAAAATAGTACTCATGGACAGTTTTAACTTATCTTTATTTAATTCTTCTAATTGAAGTTTTTCGTTATCACTAAATACCAGGTTCTCATAAACCTTTTCTATTTCTTCCTTGCTTTGAACCTTACCATATATTACACTACCGCCAAGATTAACCTCTATACCTGAAATTACAGCTGTGTCTGGTATAGGAAAGGTATACACACCTCTAACATCATCCTTGCCAGTGTTTTCATATATGTGATTGATAACAAATTCTACAAATTCTCCACATACGTTCCCTTCTATGCTTACTTCTTTTAAAACAATATTACCTTTAGTTGAATGGTTTCTCATCTTTTTATACTTCATTCCATCACCCCTTCGGAATATCTTCCTAAATATATATTACCAAATTTAGTTTTACATTCCAATAAGTGTAACAGTATTTTTACTTTTTAAAGAACCTCTTTTATAACTCTTAAAGCATTCTTATATAAAATTTTATCTATATCTGCTTCTTTAAATCCGTTTGCTTCAAGGGCATTAGTAAGCTTATACATTTCATCAATAGAGCTTATTTCTAAATTTGAAGGATTAATTCCATCAAAATCACTTCCGATAGAGATAACATCAGCACCTCCTACATTATAAATATGCTTAATGTGTCTTATCATATCTGAAGTACTGCTGACAGAACCATCCTCTATTAAGAATGACTTTTCAAAGTTAATTCCCATGGTTCCACCTTTTTCACTTAGAATCTTTATCATTTCATCAGTTAAATTTCTGCTATGATTACACATAACTCTACTATTAGAATGAGATGCTACAAAAGGCTTTTTGCTAAACTTCGCCACATCATAGAAACCTCCATCAGATAAATGAGATACATCAATAATAACTCCCAATTTATTCATCTCTTCTATAGCTTCTAAACCAAAACTCTTAAGTCCTCTTTCCCTAAACTCCTGCTTCCAATGTGGATACCCAATTGAGTTTTCATGATTCCAAGTAAGAGTAACCAGTCTAACCCCCAAGTCATAGAAGTTTCTTAATTTATCTATGGAACCTTCAAAAGCTTCACCTTCCTCTAAAGTTAAAAAGGCAGAAATCTTTCCATCTCTTTCATTGGCTAATATATCATCATAATTCTTAGCTATTTTTATTTCATGGATGTTTTTATTTACTTCATCATAAAACCTGTTTAGCATATCCATAGCTCTGTTAAAGGGCTTATCATGCTCATCTAAATCTATAAAAAGTGCAAAAAACTGGGCTAAAGACCCTGCAGCCTTTAACTTTTCAATATCAACTGCTATATTATTCTTCTTCAAATTCATGCTTTTATCATCAACTAAGTGATAAATTGTGTCACAGTGTAAATCAATTATACTCATTTCCATACCCCCATACTTTCTAAAAAATTAATTGTCCAGTTTTATTTATATAGCCTTCTTTTTCATCTATGATAACTTTACAGATTCCATCAATGAAATTTTCTACTTCATCGAACTGTGGGTCAATAATCATTTCATTATTTATATCGACAAAGCCCCATTTTTCACTCAATTCAACTGAAAACAAATCTTCACTGAAATCAAAAACATTGTCATACTCTATTGGTATGATTACTTTTCCACTTTTATCAATGAAGCCATATTTTTCATTAATTGAGATTGGTGCATAATCACCAGTGAAGTTATCTGCCCAGTCATAAATTGGTTTTACTACAAATTCACCCTGGGTATTAACGAAGCCCCACTGATTATTTACAGAAACAGCGGCCATACCATTAGAAAATTCGGTAGTAAAGTCAAAATTCCCTTTAATTTTCACATTAAAGTTCTCATCAACATATATATTTTCACCTTTATAACCTACAGAAGCAAGGCCCTCACTAAAGCTGTTGCCATACTCATAAATAAAACCACTCTCACATCTACCTTCTTTATTTATGTATCCAAAATAGTCATTATGTAAAACTAAGGCTAATCCATTATCATCAAATTCACTAGCTTCATCATATATAAAAGGAATCACTACTTCTCCTTCATAATTTATGTATCCCCATTTTCCCATGGACATAACAGCAGCTAAGCCTTCAGTAAAACCTTTTCCATCTTCATACTCCATAGGTATAACCTCATTACCCTTGCTGTCAATATATCCACATTTACCATGAACCTCAACCTTTGCCCTTCCTTCATTAAAGAAATTAATATCTTCATATTTAGGCTCAATAACAAAATTTCCTGACATATCAATGAAGCCGCATAAGCCATCCACTTCAACAAAGGCCATATCATCTTCAAATACATCAGCATAATCAAAGTTAAAGCCTATAACAATATCACCATTTTCATTTATAAAACCGTATTTTTCATCTCTTTCTGCTGGATAAATCATTTTAAAGCTCTCCTTTTAATTTAAAAATATAATAATATTATATACTTTAATTTTAATTGTTACTATACATAAAATATATTATAATATAATCAATACATAAAATTTTATATTCACATTTCAAAGGAGAGTTAATTTATGAAAAACTGTATAGTAGCACAATCTGGAGGTCCAACTTCAGTAATTAATGCTAGTGCCATGGGTGTATTTAAAGCAAATGAGGAATTAAAATACTATGATAATGTTTATGCAGGTATACATGGTATTGAGGGAATATTAAACGAAACAATGGTAAACTTGTCTGAAATGGATGCTGAAGTTATAGATAGATTAATGTATACTCCATCATCTGGACTAGGTTCATGCAGATACAAATTAAAATCATATGAGGAAAATAAGTCAGAATATATAAAGCTTTTTGAGATATTCAAAAAATATGAAATAGATACTTTCTTCTATGTCGGTGGAAATGACTCTATGGATACTGTACATAAGCTTAGCAATTATGCTAAAGAGCATAACCTATCAACTAAATTTTTTGGTGTTCCAAAGACTATAGATAATGATCTTCCAATAATGGACCACACACCTGGTTTTGGAAGTGCAGCAAAATTCATTGCGACAATCGCTCTTGAAAACAAATTAGACTGCAGCGTATACAGCGCTAAAAATGTATTTATCATAGAAACTATGGGACGTGACACTGGCTGGCTAGCAGCAAGCTCATGTGTTGCAACACTAAATGGTAAGCCTGTAGTAGACTTCATTTACCTTCCTGAAGTAGCATTTGACAGTGAAAAGTGCTTAAAGGATATAGCTAAGAAGTTAGAAACTCAAGATTCTGTGGTTGTTGTAGTATCTGAAGGAATCAGAACTGCAGACGGTACCTTCCTTGGAGAAATCGGTGGCCATGGATTAGATAAATTCGGCCATGCACAACTAGGTGGAGTTTGTAACTACTTAAAAAATCTTATAAAAGACAATGGAGTATGTAAAAAAGTTAGAGCCATCGAGCTTTCAACTATGCAGCGCTGTGCAATGCACATTGCTTCTCAAACTGATATTGAAGAATCTTTCAACTGTGGCTTTGAAGCTCTAAAATACTCTGTGACTGGAGAAAGCGGATACATGATCGGTATGCAGAGAGTATCAAATGCTCCGTACAAATCAGAAGCCTTTGCTCTTCACACATCAAAAGTTGCAAACAACATTAAGTACTTCCCTAAGGAGTGGATAAATGCTGAAGGCAACAACGTTACTAAGGAAGCATATGAATATACTCTTCCTCTAATCCAAGGAGAACCAAAGGTTCAATACGAAAACGGTCTTCCAAAGTATGCTTTTATCCTAAAATAAGATAAAATTCAGATAAAAATAAGCCAGTATGATTTTAATGTCATATTGGCTTATTTTAAACTCTTTTAGGTTAAAAATACAAACTCAATACTCCACTTTGAAAATCTAAGCCTCCAAGTAAAGTCTTAGCTTCTTTATTCCCTCTCACTAAAAAAATCATCACAAAACTTATGCCATTTTATCTTATATTCTTCATTAGATATTAGTTTAAGGTCATACGGTGAATAAACATTTCTTTTCCTTGCTTCTTCAACAAAATCTTCTAGATAGTCTCCTGGTTCTGTAAAAAATGCTCTTATCTTAGAATATCCCTTTATGGTTGCATAATAAAGCCTAGTATGACCATCTATAGATACAAAATGATCCTTTATCTTAGTTAAAGGAATACAGATATCTTCTTCACTTTCTATGAAAGATTCTATAGCTTTAACTTTATCTATATCTATATAAAACTGAGAAGGCTGAATATCCTTAATACTTATATAAAAAATCTCTTTAGCAGGAAAAGATTTTATTACTTTCATATTAGCATCATAAAAATTAATAATATGCTCTGCATAAAATCTAAATTCATCTATCAATTTATTTAAGTCAATTTCTTTATCGTAAAATACAATGGCAGAATCTTTATTTATTATTCTAAAGCTACACTTATATTTTTCATCAATAATAAAAGCACCATGTTGCCTTAAAATGTCTTTATTAAATCTATCATCTTCATAGATATTTATTCTTTGTATTATATTGCTCATTTCCTCACATCCCACCTAATAACAATAATTTTATAACATTTCAATATTATTACATAATGTATATATTGTATCACAACACTTTAATATATGAAATAAATTAATATTAGGTAAAACTATACAAATAAAAATAAGCCAATATGAATTCACACATATTGGCTATTGTCTTCATAATTACTTGCTTGCACTTGGTAAAGTAGATTCATTTACTGGATAAAATTGTGTTGATCCTACTGTAATAATTACTTTGTTACTATTTACACTTACAGCAAAAGCCTCCCCTGTAGATTGTGGAGTTGGTAACTTGCCGCTAAAATACTCATCAGCTAAACTCTTCAATTGAACCTCAGTTAATTGTCCAGTTAATGACTCACCAGATAACATTTCACTTTGTACAGCTACTGCAATAGCGTTAGCGTTTGAGATATCAGCTTTCTCCTTAGCTTCATCAATTTTTCCCATTATCATAGGAGCCACCATCATTGATAAAGCTGCAACAATTCCCAATGAAACTAAAAGCTCCATCAACGTAAAGCCTTTCCTTTTCTTTCTACGTTTTATGTATTTCATAATCACCCTCCTGGTTTTAATTTTATATATAATTACTTCCCAGTTATTGGATTATTTATACACTTTTATTAAATATTTCAAATAAAAGACACACTAAAATTTTAGTGTGTCTAAAAAACCTAAACTCCCATAAAAATCATATTTCTATTTTAATTAATTAAACACTTTCTCCTTAGTAGATCTTTTAGAAGTTATATTTGAACTTATTTTATTTAATTCATTATTACAAGCTTCTTTTATGGTGTGAGCTTCATCATAATGCTCATCAATTCCTAACGCCTCTTCTGCACTTTTAAGTGCTAAAGTATAGTTATTTTCTTTAAAGTAGATCTTTGCTTTTAATAGATAGTATCTTTCATCATCTACCATATCTATAGCTTTATTGATAAAGGTTATGGCTTTCATCGGCTGGAAATCAACTATTCCATAGAAGTAATAGGCTATTATATAATAAATTCTATCTTGTCTTTGATAAATATTAAAGATACCCATTAAAAAGCTAAGAATCTCCTTACGTGGTAAGAAAGTTTTTCTTATGGTTCCTCTTTCAAGGTCCTTACCTGGCATTCTAAAAAGGTAATCTACAGCTTCTGTGTATTGATATCTTCTTATATAAACACAAACAACATTCAAGTTCATATACAAATCCTTTGGGCTTAGCTGCAAAGCTCGTTCCATGTATTGATTTGCTTTTTCATATTCACCTATTTCAAAGTGGGTTCTAGCTAAAAGATTAAAGTACTTTCCGTTGTTATCTCTTAAGCTGATAGCTTTATTTAAGTTATAAATTACTTCAGAGTAACTGAAACAGTCCAGATTATGAACCCATGAAACTTCTTTTAACTCTGTTTTAGAGCTGTTTAGAAGTCTTAGAACTAAAACAATGGCTCTCCCTTTTCTATAATAGCCGTGGGCACAATTCTTATTTATCTTTATGAGCATGTCATAGATATTTATGGCTTTATTATAATTCTCAATCATTTTATAGGTATATTTATTTTTCTCTGAGATTTCATACTTCTCACCATACTCCAAAGCAATATCTTCATAGGTTTTTATCCAAAACTCATTATCTAAAGACAGATTAATAGCTCTTGTACAATTTTTTAATATTTCATCAGTTTTAGCATCCAAAGATATATATTCATCAGCCTTAAGTCTTTCTATATCTTTTAATAATAAATCTGTTAAATCCTTTTTATACTTTTCACAGATTTCTTCGTACTGGCCATTTTCATCCTCTAAACTTTTTATAATGCATTCATGACTTTGAACCTTTATTAAATAAGCACATTTATCTTCTACAATGATATTATCTAAAACATTTATTCCCATATCATATTTTTTAAGCTTCATATAAATAAAACCTTTGTGATATAAATAATCATAGTAGTTGCTGTTTTTAAGGTTTATAACTTCGTCAAGAACTTGTAATATTACATTTTCGTCCTTAACTAAAGAGGTTCTTTCCACAATATCATCTACTAATTCTTTAACCTTTTTATCTATATACGCTCTGCTTATATAGTCTTTATCTTCATACTCGCAATTTTTTTCTATATCATAAAGTAGCTTGTATATGTTCACCATTTCAATGAAATAATCATTATCAATTAAAATGTATTTACCTGCTTCTATGAGCTCAAGACACTTAAATTCCTGAAATCCTGTACCACTGTGAAAATGGTCATTTTCTTCTTCCTTTAAGGTTACTTGAAGGAGTTTCATATAATAATCATATAGATTATAATAATCTCCTTTTTTAATAAATTGATTTATGCATTTTGTGTAGTTATTTTTTAAAATTGCTCCAACCCTAAAAACATTTTCACCAAAAATTTCCACATCACCATAACTTGCATAGGCATCTATTACAAATTTTAATCCATTATAATAAACGTCAAAGGCTTCCTCAAGCCTGCCAAGTTGCTCTAATATTTTCCCTTTATGGTTATATACATACTCATCCACATTAATGCCAAATGAACGGTTTATATAATACAATGCATTTTCGTAATCTTCTATTTGGTAGTAAGCAAAGGATAAAAGATCATAAACCTCATCAGAAGTTTTGAAGTCTAAAGCTCTTTTCAAAGCTGAAAAAGCTTCATCCATTCTCTCTAATTTCAAAAGCATTTTTCCCCTTAAAATATAATAATCATATCCCATTTCATCTTGTTTTGAAGCTTCCTCTAGTTTTATTAATATTCTTTCAGCATCCTTTAAGCTTATATTACTATAACTATCGTATTTTTCTTCTATATTAAATTTGTTGTAATCCATTATATTCCTCCACCTAATAATCCCCAATATTTCCTCATCTTGATTCTATCATAAAATGTTATAAATCAATATAAACAAATAATTAAATTTCTTGCATCCCTTAGGCTCTCTAAGCAGTTAAGGATCACTGTCCTTAATTTTATACTAATTCTAACGACTAAAAATATATAAATATAAAAATACTATATGCACTTTATAAAGTACATATAGTATTTACAATTCTACTTCCCAATATCAGTTCTATAATACATTCCATTAAAATTTATATTTTTTAAAGATGAATAAGCTTTTTCTCTTGCTTCATCAAGAGAATCACCTAATGCAGTTATTCCAAATACTCTTCCTCCACTAGTTACCATCTTAGAGTTTTTCAAAGCAGCACCAGCATAGAACACCTTTTCCTTATTTCCTTTACCCCCTTGTATTACTTCACCAGTTTCATACTTGCCAGGATATCCTGCTGAAGCCCCAATAACACAGCAGGCAGTTTTGTTTTTGAATGTTACCTTCTCTTTTTCTAGTCTTCCTTCAACTGCTGCTTCAATAAGGTCAACAAAACTGCTATCCATTAAAGGTAGCACTACTTGAGTTTCTGGATCTCCCATTCTAACGTTATATTCTAGAAGATATACTCCTCTTTCATTTATCATTAAGCCAAAGAAAATGATACCAACATAATCTAAGCAATCCTCTTGAATTCCTTTTAAAGTTGGCTTCAATATATCTTGATCGAAGGTCGCTAATACTTCATTAGTGCAATATGGATTAGGCGCAACTGTTCCCATTCCTCCTGTATTTGGTCCTTTATTACCTTCAAAAATCGCCTTATGATCCTTTGATGATATAAACGGAATTATTACTCTTCCATCAGTAATACTTAAAATTGAAGCTTCAACTCCTTCAAGAAATTCTTCAACGATAATTTCCTTACCAGCTCCTTTAAAGGTATCATTTACCATGAAATCATTTATAGTCGCTTCCGCTTCCTCTACAGAACCAGCAATGACAACCCCTTTACCTGCTGCAAGCCCATCAGCCTTAATAACTATTGGATAATCAACTTCCTTAACATAATTTAAAGCTGCTTTTGGGCAACTAAAAGCTTCATACCCTGCAGTTTTCACCCCATGTTTTTTCATAAACTCCTTGGCATAGGTTTTACTTCCTTCAAGCTGTGATGCCTCTTTACTTGGTCCAAATATCTTTAAATTATGCTTCTTAAATAAATCTACAATACCTTCACAAAGATAAACCTCTGGACCAACCACAGTTAAATCAATAGCATTTTCAAGGGCAAAATCAAGGAGTTCTTCATTGGTCGAAGCATTAATGTTTTCACATTTATTCTCCATAGCTGTACCACCATTACCTGGTGCACAATAAATTTTTTCTACCTTTGGACTTTCACCAAGTTTCCATGCAATGGTATGTTCTCTTCCACCGTTACCAACAACTAAAATCTTCATACTACACCTCTATTTCAATTTTAAATTAAGAATTGAAAATTTAGAATGGTGGATGAAATCCCTATGGAATTTCTATATACTAAAGAAACTCCCTGAGGAGTTTCTTCTTTAATTCTACATTCTAAATTCTTCATTCTCCATTCTACATTCAAGCATTCTAAATTATCATTAATGTTTGAAATGTCTGATTCCCGTAAACACCATCGGTATTCCATATTCATTACAAGCATCAATACTTTCTTGGTCTCTCACAGAGCCGCCTGGCTGAATAATTGCTCTTATGCCATTTTTATGAGCTTCATCCACACAGTCTCTGAATGGGAAGAAGGCATCTGATGCAAGAACTACACCGTCTCCTGCTCTTTCTATTGCCTGCTCTGTAGCCCATATTCTGTTAACTTGTCCACCAGCAATTCCCTTAGCCATGCCATCCTTAACAACAACGATAGCATTAGATTTAACATATTTACAAACCTTCATTCCAAAGATCATATCATCCATTTGCTCTTTTGTTGGAGCAGCTTCTGTAACTACTTTAATATCTTCTACTAACTTCTTGTCAGTGTCTTGAACAAGAATTCCACCATCAACTGAAATAACTTCTTTCTTATCTGAAGGTTTAGCCGTACATCTTATAATTCTTAAATTTTTCTTTGTTTTTAAAACTTCTAAAGCTTCTTCTTCAAATCCTGGAGCAATTACTATCTCTAAGAAGGTTTTCTTCATTTCTTCGGCAGCTTCCTTTGTAACAGTTGTGTTCACTGCCACAATTCCACCGAAAATAGAAACTTCATCACAGCTGAAGGCTTTAGTATAAGCTTCAAAAGCTGTTGATCCTAGAGCTACTCCACAAGGTGAGTTATGTTTTAAACCACAGCATGCGATTTCTTCAAATTCATTTACTACCTTCCAAGCTATGTCCATATCTTTTATATTATTGTAGGAAAGAGCTTTTCCATTTAGTATTTCTATGTTATTAAGCATCCCCTGTTTATTAGTGTTAGTATAAACAGTAGCTTCTTGATGAGGATTTTCTCCGTATCTTAAATCATCAAACTTCTCATAAGATAAAGCTAAATATTTATTGGAAGGCTTCTCCTCACAGTTGTTTAACAGGTATTCACAAATAGCGCTGTCATAAGCAGTAGTTAAGTTAAACACCTTCATGGCAAGTTTTTTACGTGTTTCAAAAGAAACTTGTCCAGTAGAACTTATTTCTTCTGCAATAGTGCTGTAATCAGCTGCATCACAGATAACTACAACATCCTTAAAATTCTTTGCAGCACTTCTTAGCATTGTTGGTCCGCCAATATCAATGAATTCTACTGTATCTTCAAAACTTAAGCCCTCTCTAGCTTTTTCAAAGAAAGGATATAAATTTACACATACTAAATCGATAGTGTCTATTTCTCTTTCCTTTAAAGTATTCATATGCTCTTCATTATCTCTGATGGCAAGGATTCCTCCATGAACCACTGGGTGAAGAGTCTTAACTCTTCCATCAAGCATTTCAGCTGCTTTAGTTACTTCAGCAACTTCTTTAACTTCAATATTATTTTCCTGTAATAACTTATAAGTTCCACCAGTTGATATTATTTCTATTCCTTGACCTCTTAAAAACTTCGTAAAATCAACTATGCCGGTTTTATCATAAACACTAATTAAAGCTCTTTTTATCATAATCATTACTCCTTTATAATTACTTTTCTATTCTCTACCACTACTTTTCCTTCACTTAGAAGTTTAATGGCAAGGGGAAGAGCTTCATGCTCTTCTTTTAAAATTCTTTTTTGCAGTTTTTCAGGAGTATCATCATTTTTAACTTCTACAACCTTTTGAAGAATTATGGCCCCTGTATCCGTATTTTCATCAACAAAGTGTACTGTACACCCACTGAATTTAACTCCATAGTTAATGGCAGCTTCATGAACCTTTAAACCATACATACCCTTTCCACAAAAGCTTGGAATTAAAGATGGGTGTATATTAATGATTCTATCTTTAAATTCAGATATTAAAGGTTCAGCTACGATGGATAAATATCCTGCTAAAACAATGAAATCTACCTTGTTTTGAAGCTGTTCAAATATCTTAGCACTTAGTTCCTTCTTATATATTTTTCTATCTAAAACTAAAGTTTCAATGCCAGCCTTTTCAGCTCTTTCTATGCCATAGGCACCTTCCCTATCACTAATTACAAATTTAATATTAACATCCTTTAAAAATCCACTTTTAATGCCATCTATTATGGATTGAAGATTAGTTCCTCCACCAGAAACTAAAACTGCTATATTAAGCAAACTCCTCCACCTCCATGCTCAACATGGCCTATTTCATAGGCCTTTTCGCCTTGTGAAATAAATTCAGCAATTACCTGATCTTTGATTTCTTTGTCTACTGCAATGACCATCCCAATACCCATATTAAAAGTATTATACATATGATACTCATCTACACCCTTTTCCATTAAATAAGTAAATATATCTGGTCTTGGGAAGGAATCCTTCTTAATTTTCGCAGTAAAATCTCCTTTAAACATTCTAGGAACATTTTCATAGAAACCGCCACCAGTGATATGTGCAAGTCCATTCAGTTTGAACTTCTCCATTACAGCTAATACTGGTTTAACATATATTTTTGTTGGCTCTAAAAGAATATCTCCAAGAGTTCTTCCATTCAATTTTTCATCATAGTTCTTTATAAGTTTTCTAACTAAAGAGTATCCATTGCTGTGAATTCCTGAAGATGAAAGACCTATAAGCACATCTCCATCCTTAATGTCACTACCATCAATAATTTTGTCTTCGTCTACAATACCCACTGCAAACCCAGCCAAATCATAGTCTCCTACATTATACATTCCTGGCATTTCAGCAGTTTCTCCACCAGTTAAAGACGCATAACTTTGAAGACAACCTTCACTTACCCCTTTAACAATATCACTTGCCACAATAGAATCAAGCTTACCACAAGCAATATAATCTAAGAAGAACAGTGGCTTTGCTCCATGACATAAAATATCATTTACACACATGGCAACACAGTCAATTCCAATGGTATCAAACTTTCTAAGCTTAATAGCAATTTCAATTTTTGTACCAACTCCATCAGTTCCAGACACTAAAACCGGCTTTTCATAACCTGCTGGAAGTCTCATCATTCCAGCAAAACTTCCTATTCCATTTAAAACTGAAGATGTTAAGGTTCTGGCAGTGTACTCTTTCATAAGCTTCACAGCCTTATAGCCTTCTTCTATATTTACCCCTGCGTCTTTGTAAGTTATCATCTTAATACCCCCTAAATTTTTACTGGTGCTGAAATTGGATATTCTCCGTCGAAACATCCACAGCAGAAACCTTGATTATCACCAAGACAATCTAATAAATCTTTTCTGGAAAGATATATTAAACTATCAACGCCAATAGCCTGACCAATTTCATATTCACTCATCTTATCTCCAATTAATTCACTTCTATAAGGAGTATCAATTCCGTAGTAACATGGATATTGTACTCTAGGTGAACAAACTCTAAAGTGTATTTCCTTTGCTCCAGCCTTTCTAAGCATAGCAACTAATCTTTTGCTTGTTGTACCCCTTACTATAGAGTCATCTATAAGAACGATTCTTTTTCCTTTTACATTTTCTTCTATAACATTAAGTTTAACATCCACTGCTGATTCTCTTTCCTCTTGAGTTGGAGCAATAAAAGTTCTGCCAATATATTTATTCTTTATTAAAGCCATGTCAATTGGAATCCCTGAAGCCTTTGCATATCCCATAGCTGCAGACATTCCCGAATCTGGTACCCCTATAACTATATCAGCATCCACTGGAGCAACTTCATATAGTCTCATACCAGCTTTAACTCTAGAGTTATTTACACTGATGCCATCAATAACACTGTCTGGTCTTGCAAAATAAATATACTCAAAGGAGCAGGTTGCCAGCTTAGATTTTTCTCCAAACTTAATAGATTTAATTCCTTCATCATTGATAACAACAACTTCACCAGGCTCAATATCTCTTACGAATTCAGCTCCTGAAGCATTTAAAGCGCAGCTCTCTGAGGCTAAAACATAACCTCCGCTTACTTTGCCAAGACAAAGTGGTCTTATTCCATATGGATCTCTAACTCCAATAAGTTCATTTTCTGTTAAAATAACAATGGCAAAGGCACCTTTAATTGCTTGTATTGAATCTATAACACTTTGAAGTATTCCTTTTTTAGCTCCTCTAGAGATAAGGTTTAATATTACCTCTGTGTCTATAGACGTTTGGAATATACATCCTGATTCTTCTAAAAGCTCTCTAATTATTTCTGCATTAGTCAAATTCCCGTTATGAGCAAGAGATATATTTCCTAGCTTGCATTTTCCCATGACAGGCTGTGCATTATTTACTGAACTTTCTCCTGCTGTTGAATATCTAACATGTCCAATTGCACTAAAGCCTTTAAGTTTATCTAGGGACTCTTTACTAAAAACCTCTGAAACTAATCCCATAGCCTTATGACATTCCATATTTTTACCATCATATGCAGTGATTCCAGCACTTTCCTGACCCCTATGCTGAAGCGCATATAACCCATAATATGTTCTTTTTGCTACATTAATATTTTCATCTTTACTATATATCCCATATACTCCGCACTCATCATGGAATTTATAACTGTCATTACACTCATATCCATCGAAGCAAGAGCTTTTATAATCAAACTTCATTAACCTATCCCCCTAAGCATCTTTGTTTCACTCCATTTATCTGATTCTTTCAAGAACCTTTTCATAGCCTTCAACTAAATCTCCAAGCTCTCTTCTAAATCTATCTTTATCCAATTTTTCACCAGTTTTAATATCCCAAAGTCTGCAGGTATCAGGAGAAACCTCATCAGCCAAAACTATTTCATCGCCGATTTTACCAAACTCTAATTTGAAATCTACAAGAGTTATACCTTGGTTTAAGAAGAATTCTTTAAGAATTTCGTTAACCTTAGAAGCCTCTCCATAGATGTAATTTAACTCTTCAAAAGTTGTTAATCCTAGAGCCACTGCATGATAATCATTCATTAATGGATCTCCAAGCTCATCATTTTTATAGCTGATTTCAAGCACTGTAGTATTAAGCTTAGTTCCTTCTTCAACTCCATATCTCTTAGCCATGCTTCCTGCCGCGATATTTCTTACAATAACCTCAAGAGGAACTATTTCAACCTTTTTACATATCTGCTCCCTGTCACTTACTTTTCTTACAAAGTGAGTTTTAACACCTTTTTCATTTAACATTTCAAATATTATTGAGCTGATTGTATTGTTTAATATCCCTTTAGAAGAGATTGATGCTTTCTTCTCTCCATTAAAAGCTGTTGCATCGTCCTTGTAGTAAACTAAAACCTCGTCAGCTTTCTCTGTACTAAATATTCTTTTTGCTTTTCCCTCATATATAAAACTTTTCATATCCATTATAATTCTACCCCCGCTTCATTATCCTTTATAAAATTTTCTTTCATTTCTTTTCTAAAAGTTATAAGTTTTTCTTTAATTTCTGGATACTTAATTGATAGCATCTGAACTGCCATCATTCCACCATTGTAGCTGTTGTTGATTCCTACTGTTGCCACTGGAATTGACTTAGGCATCTGAACTATTGAGTAAAGAGCATCTAAACCATTTATTGCAGCATTTATTGGAACTCCAATTACAGGAATTGTTGTTTTTGAAGCTATAACTCCAGGAAGATGAGCAGCAAGCCCAGCACCAGCTATGATTGCTTCACAACCTTCTTCTTCAAGTCTTAATAAAACTTCAGCTAATTTTTCTGGAACCCTATGCGCTGATAGCACAAATGCTTCATATGGAATTTCAAATTCTCTTAAACACTTTGCAGCACCTCTCATAACTTCCACATCCGACTTACTACCGAAAATAATTGCAACCTTCATATATATCCTCCTTAATTACTCTTATCTCTTTAAACTATATCTGTTGCTATGTCCAAAGTTAGTATTGAAATATAACTTCCCTCTACTATGAAAAGTTACCTTAATCCTTCACTCTTCATTTTTAATTAAGGAAACTCCTTCTCCTTTTAGTCGAAGGAGTAAATTCCACGTCTTGAGGCTTACTTAAAATAATTAACCCCACTTTCAAAGATCTTCATATCGTGATTTCCTGGTACATTTTTAATAACTCCATGACCAACTCTTTCACTGTGGGCCATTTTTCCAAAGACTCTTCCATCAGGGCTAGTTATCCCTTCAATGGCATAAACTGAACCGTTTGGATTAAAGTTAATATCATAAGTTGGATTTCCACTTCTATCTACATATTGAGTGGCAACCTGGCCATTTTCAAATAACTTTCTTATAACCTCTTCATTTCCAACAAATCTTCCTTCACCGTGTGAGATTGGAACCCTGTGGATGTCTCCAACCTTGCAGCTTGAAAGCCAAGGTGACTTGGTTGAAACAATTTTTGTTTCAACCATAGTGCTTTGGTGACTTCCAATTAAGTTATGTGTTAATGTTGGACTATCCTCACCAATCTCTCTTATCTCACCGTAAGGTACTAAACCAAGTTTAATTAGTGCTTGGAAGCCGTTACATATGCCTAATATCAATCCATCTCTTCTATTTAAAAGATCCATTACAGCTTCTTTAACTTTTTCATTTCTTAGGATAGCATTTATAAACTTACCTGAACCATCTGGCTCGTCTCCTGCTGAAAAGCCCCCTGGAAGCATAATGATGTTAGATCCACTTATCTTCCTTTCCATAGCTTCTATGGCTTCTTTTATATGCCTTGGAGTCAGGTTATTGAAAATTACAGTGTCAACTTCAGCTCCTGCTTTCGCAAAGACTCTCTCGCAATCATACTCACAGTTTGTACCTGGGAAGATTGGAATTAATACTTTTGGTTTTGCTATCTTTATCATCGGTGATATTATTTTACTTTCACTCTTGCCTGACTCAAGAATTTCTTTTTTCATCTCTAAATGCTTAACTTCACCCTTGTACTTTTTATTAAAAATATCCTCTAGAACATTTTCATATATATCTGAGATATGATTTAACTCTACTATTTCATTAGCTCTTTCAATACATGGAGTTTCCTTAGTTGTTCCTATGACTATAATATTTTCATTGTTCACTTCAAAATTTTCACTTACTTCAAGAACCATTGAACCATAAGTAATTCTTTGTAATTCCTTCAATGAAAGATTCTCATTAATAGTTAACCCTACATTATTTCCAAAACACATTTTAGCTAAGGTTTCAATAATTCCACCATAAGCTACCGTAGCACTAGCTAAAACCTTTTCTTCTTTAATTGCCTCACTTACTAATGAAAGATTTCTTTTAAATTCTTTGAAATCTATTGTATAGTCATCCTTTTGAGGAGTTTTAACAAGTACAACTTTACTACCTGCTTCTTTAAATTCATTTGATATAGCAGTGTTAATATTTCCTGTAGTTACTGCAAAGCTAATTAACGTTGGTGGTACTGTTAAATCCTTAAAAGTTCCAGACATACTGTCCTTTCCTCCTATTGCAGCTATCTCAAGTTCATGCTGAGCATATAAACCTCCAAGTAAAGCTGAGAATGGTTTACCCCACTTTTCAGGGTCATCCCCAAGTCTTTCAAAATATTCTTGGAATGAAAGATATATGCTATTTAAATCTCCTCCCAAGGCAACTACCTTAGCGACACTTTCAACTACTGCATACATTGCACCGTGGAATGGACTCCATTTAGCCATCTTTGGATTAAAGCCGTGAGCCATAACAGCTGTAGTGCTAGTGTCTCCCTCTTCCACAGGAATCTTAAATACCATGCCTTCTGTCTGAGTTCTTTGTGTTGTTCCGCCATAAGGCATTAGAACTGTATTTCCTCCAATTGATGAATCAAAGATATTCATAAGTCCCTTTTGTGAGCCTACATTGATGTCCTGCATCACATTTTCAAAGGCATCCTTCAAAGTGTCATATTTTTTAATAGATTCAAAATAATTCTCTTCTTCCTTAGGACATTGAACTTTTACATTTCCGAAGGTCTTAGCTCCATTTGTATCAAGGAATTCTCTTGATAAGTTAACTATCTCCTTGCCTCTCCAAAGCATCTTCATGATTTTCTCTTCTGTAACCTTAGCAACAACTACAGCCTCTAAGTTTTCCTCTTCACAGTAGCTTATGAACCTTTCAGCATTATCTGCTTCAACAACTACTGCCATTCTTTCTTGAGATTCAGAAATCGCTATTTCTGTGCCATCTAAACCTTCATACTTCTTTTTAACTAAATCTAAATTTATTTCAAGGCCATCTGCCAGCTCTCCAATTGCTACAGACACACCACCTGCACCAAAGTCATTACATCTTTTAATTAATGTTGTTACCTTATTTTTCCTAAATAATCTTTGAATTTTTCTTTCCGTTGGAGCATTACCCTTTTGAACCTCTGAACTACATTCATCGATTGAATTTTCAGTATGTTCTTTCGATGAACCTGAAGCTCCTCCAATGCCATCCCTTCCTGTTCTTCCGCCAACTAAAACCACAACATCTCCAGGAGCTGGCACTGTTCTAATTACGTTCTTTGCAGGTGCAGCACCTAAAACAGCTCCAACTTCCATTCTCTTTGCAATGTATCCTTCGTCGTATACTTCTTTAACATATCCAGCAGCAAGTCCAATTTGATTTCCATAGCTGCTATACCCCTTTGCTGCTTCTTTAGTAATCTTTCTTTGAGGAAGTTTGCCGTTTAATGTTTCTTCTATTGAAACTCTTGGATCTCCTGACCCTGTTATTCTCATTGCACCAAACACGTAGCTTCTGCCTGAAAGCGGATCTCTGATAGCACCACCTAAACAAGTTGAAGCTCCTCCAAATGGTTCAATTTCCGTTGGATGATTATGGGTTTCATTTTTAAACATTAAAAGATACTCTTCGTCTGTTCCATTTACATCCACATTAACCTTTATACTACAAGCGTTAATTTCTTCTGATTGATCAAGTTTATCAAGCTTACCATCATTTCTAAGTTTTTTCATAGCAATAACAGCTAAGTCCATCAAAGTCATTGCTCTTTCTTTATCTTTATATACTTCATCTCTATATTTCTTATATATTTCAAAGCCTTCCTTAATGGGCTTCATGAATTTACCTTCTTCAAAGTCTATTTCCTGCAGCTCCCTTTGGAAAGTTGTATGTCTGCAGTGATCAGACCAATATGTATCTAAAACCCTAATTTCTGTTATTGTTGGATTTCTCTTTAAGTTTTTAAAGTGATCCCTTATTAAAACTATATCTCCCTCATTAAGAGATAAAGATCTTTCAGTTAAAAATTCTCTTAACTCCTTAACACTCATTTCTATAAATCCATTTATTATTTCAACATCCTTAGGCTGATTTTGCTTTACATTAATAGATGTTTTCTTCTCCATAGAGCTTTCTTTAGAATCCACTCCATTGATGTAGTACTTTTTAATTTTCTCCATATCTTCTTTCGAAACGTCACCATATACAGCCACAAGTCTTCCTGATTTAACCGTTGGTGCCTCTTTTTCAGTCATAAGCTGAATACATTGTGCAGCTGAATCAGCTCTTTGATCATATTGACCTTCATGATATTCCACTAAAAAATACTTACTTCCACTTAAATCAATGGTCTCATCATATAAATCATCGGTGTTGATTTCACTTAAAACTGTGTATTTTATTGCTTCAAGTTCCTTTTCATCAATTCCATCAATATCATATTTATTTATCAATCGAACCCTTTGAATATTGTCAATGCCTAATAAATTTTTAAACTCCCAAAGTAGTCCTTGAGCTTCCTTATTAAATTGGTCTTTCTTTTCCACAAAGATGGTGAAAATCTTACTCACATCCACGTCCCCCTTAATAAACACGAATAATATATTTTTTCATTGTTTTATTGTTCGTATTTTTATCATAATACATTTTTTAATAATTTTAAACCCCTAAAAGGAAAATTCATATTTTTTTCAAATTTATTAGCCTTTTCAGAAAATTTATTGAAATATATGTGGACTTATGTATTTTTTGTAAATAAAAGAACTTAAACCTTTAAAAGATTTAAGTTCTTATATCATTCGTTTTTATGCTATTTTTTATTTAACCTGCAAAGATTCGCAGCTCCTATAATACCGCCATCATTACCTATTTTAGACAGTAAAATATCTCCTATTGGAGCACCCTTGAAATATACTCTTTCCTTTGCTTCTTTTATTATTTTATTTAATAAAAATTCACCGGCAGCTGATAACCCTCCACCAATTACAATAACTTCTGGATCAAGGATAGCTACTGTATTAACTATTCCTATTGCTAAGTATTTAACCATTCTGCTTACAACTTCATTAGCTATCTTGTCTCCATTTTTAGCTGCATCAAAGATTAGTTTTCCATTAATCTTATTTAAGTCACCTTGAATTTCTTCCTCCATAGAAGTCCTATTTCCTTCTTCTATCAACTTTTGTGCATATTTTATCATGGCTGTTGAGGAGCAAAAGGTTTCAAGGCATCCATTTCTTCCACAGTTACAATCAAAAAAATTCTCTCCAACAATAACATGTCCAATTTCTGAACCGATACCATGGGCCCCATCATAAACCTTTCCATCTATTATTATTCCAGCTCCTATTCCAGTTCCAAGAGTTAATAATACTCCAGAATTATAACCCTTCATAGCGCCAACTGCAAATTCTGCAACACCAGCAACCGTAGCATCATTTCCAATAGACACTGGTACATTTAATCTTTCTTCTAAGTATTGTCTAACAGGGATATTCTTCCACTTTAAATTCACACACTCTATTACCATTCCATTTGAAGGATTTACAATACCCGGAACTCCAATTCCAACACCTTTAACACAATTTAAATCCTTATTTAAGGCTTTCACTGCCTTTTTAATAAGTTCTATTATATCATCACAAATTTCTTCATAATTTAAGCTTTTTCTTGTTGGTATAGAATCTTTAAATAAAAACTTATTATCTTCATCAACAATACCAAAACCTACATTAGTTCCCCCTAAATCAATGCCAATATACATAAACTGTCCCCTCCAAAATTACTTAATTTTACCTTTCAATTGATGATCAAATATTTCATCTTGAAACCATAAGCATAAGCAGATTCAAAATTCATAATTTAAACTTTAAACTAGCTCTTTGAAATACTCCCTTTAATAATTCATCGAAGAAAATATCTTATTATAAATAAACACCCTAAAAACAACTATAAATGCAGCAACTCCGCTAAAATCAATTAGTACATCTCTTACTTCTGAGCTTCTTCCTTCTATGAAACCCTGAAGAAATTCATCACTTAAAGCTGTCATTACCCCCATCAATAAAATAAATGAGTAATTATATTTTTTATTTGTAAAAGCACCATATGTGGCCGTTAAAAGGCCAGAAAGTAATATCAAATCTACAATTTGTGAACTAGCCGCAGCAGACTCCACCGCAGGCTTAGATGACATATATAAAATAAAACTTATCCATAATAGTGTAAGAATTAAATATATATATTTTCTTTTCAATTTATGAATAGTAATTCCCCTCCATTCTTTATCCGCCTTCGTAGTTATCCTATTTCATCAGCTCAATCAGACCTCTTGCATATATCTCTACTAGCTTAAATAAGTTTTCAATAGAAATATACTCTTTTGAACTTAACTCCTCCTTCGCTTCCGTCGGAAACACAGGACCAAAGGCTATGGTGTTACTTATAGCTCTAGCAAAGCTTTTCTCCGCCATTGTATATGGTTCACTTTCCTTATCTCCGGTTACATCTCTATAGGCCTTTAAAAGCTTTTTAACCACAAAGCTATCCTTAGAAAAGGTAATCGGTCTTGCATGGTCAATGGAATCTATTTTAAGATTTGTATACTTAAATCCATCCTTTACCTGCTCTAAAACTTCGGTATAAAGATATGAGATTGGATGAGTGATATTAACCATTATAGTCGCTCCTTCACTATCCACCTTTATTTCCTCTACATTAAAGGTGAACTCTCCAGATTCATCACCCTTAAAATTACAGTTTATTCTTTCTCCATGATATGTGGTGGAAATAAGCTTCTCATACTCATCTATTAAGGCTTTTCTATCCATAACCTCCTCAAATCTTCCAAGAAACTTCATGCCGTAAGAAATGGCATTTACCCCTTCCTCTGGATTACAGCTTCTTGCACTTTTACCCTGAAGTTCAATCCAAACCAATTTGTTTTGAGTTATGATTTTATATTCCAGGCCCTCTTCTTGAGCGAAGGCTTTTAATTCCTCTTCTATTTTAATCTTAAAAATTTCCTCACAGCTTAAAATCATATTAACTTTATCAGGGACTCCCTGCCCCTTTTTCCCACCTGAAATCTCTACAATATTTATTGGTGCTTCATAATCACAAGGAACTCTCATTTTAAGGGTTAAATCAATAATACCCTTTTCACCATATATAACTGGGAACACTCCATCAGGAGAAAACCCTATTTCAGGAGCATCTTCATATTCTTTATAATAATTAATACTTTTTCCATCTTTATATTTATCACAGCCAAGCAAAAGCCTAATTTTTTTATCTTCAGGAATGAGCCCTTCATCACTTAAAATCTTCATTGCATATAAGCACGCTATTAAAGCTCCTTTTGTAGTTCTTGCTCCTAAGCCATAAATCTTTCCATCATTCACTTCACCCAGAAATGGATTCTTTGTCCACTGCTTTACTGGCTCTGGCACATCTACATTACATAGAATCCCAATGGTGTACTCACCATTACCAGCTTCAATATGACCGCAATGCCCAAGATAATTTTGTGTCTTAAACTTCCAGCCATTACCTTTGTCCAAAATATATTTTAACCCCTTGTATACCCCTTCTCCATAAGGCATATTCGGTTTTTTCATATCATTTACCGTTTTAATATTTATAAGTTCAATCAAATCATTAACAATTTTGTCTTCATTACTATTTATGTAATCTTCAAACATTTTACCTTAAAATTTAATGGTTATGATCCCACTAATTTCAAGATTCACCTCCTGAATATTATCACCTTGCAACAATCAAGGCAAAAAACTTTCCTATATAGTTATAACATAAATTTTCTCCACATTAAATAGTAATATGCAGTGTTTATACAAATCCTTCCTTATTTTTCACAAAAACAATAAGGATGTAGTTTATCCAATTGATTATAACTACATCCTCACATTTATCTATTTACATTATTTTGATTTAGCTGCTGTTTTCTTATTCTTTACTAAAGTATTGTATGCTTCATAAATTAATACAAGAGATAGTACTAAAAGAACACATGCAATTATCCCTAGAATGTAATTTTTATCTACACTGAAAAGATATTGTTTGATAAGAAGGCCTAAAGCTGATAGAGTTACAATAAACATAAATATCATCGGAATAATTGTTGCCCAGGTCTTCTTGCCATTCTTTGAAAGCCAAGCAGTTATTGCAAGTAATGCTAAAGCTGCTAAAAGCTGATTTGCAGAACCAAAAATTGGCCATATCTTAACATATCCATATAAAATTAAAACAAAGGATGCACAAATGGTAATACCTGTTGCAAGATATTTATTCTTACTAACTACTGTTTTTCTTCCATCCTTGCCTTCACAAAGCTCTTGTAAAATATATCTGCCTATTCTTGTTGCTGTATCAAGACTTGTTAATGCAAATGCAGAGAAACATAAGGTTACAAATACCACACCAACTGCTTCAGGAATTCCAAAGCTAGCCATAAAATTTGCAACACCATTTGCAAAAACCTGTGCTGGAGTCCCCTCTGCTTTTGCAACATAACCAACAGCTATTAAGGCGATAACAGCAACTACACCTTCGATAAGCATTGCACCGTATCCGATAAGTTTAGCATCTGGCTCTTCCTTATCAATCTGCTTAGAAGTTGTACTTGAGCTAACTAAGGAGTGGAACCCTGAAATTGCACCACAAGCTACAGTAACAAACAGGAATGGGAACAATGTATTATTATTTACTGTAAATCCATTATATCCTGCAATCTGAAGTGTTGGATGTTTAATTATTATTCCCAACAAAGCACCAATAATTATTCCATAAAGCAAGAATGAGCATAAGTAATCTCTAGGCTGTAGTAAAAGCCATACAGGTAATGTTGATGCTAAGAAAATATAAACAAGCAAAATAATCTGCCAAGTAAGCTTCGAAAATTTAAGTACAGGGAATTGATAACCAATAACTATGCATATTAATAAAACGATAATTCCAATGAAAGATGCTATTGAAAGCTTTGCGCCTCTTTTATAAACAAGAACTCCAAAAACCATGGCAAGAATGATAAAAAGCATTGATGCAGTACCAGCTTGAGCCCCCATTACATTTTGTGGGTTTGCTGGATCAAATGCAAAGGTAGATGCACAAATGTCAGTGAAAGCTGCAACGACTAAAACAATAGTAAGCCATCCAAATAAGTTAAAGAGCATTTTTCCTCTTTGTCCCATATTCACCTTAACTACTTCACCAATAGTTTTTCCATCATGTCTTATAGATGCAACTAAAGATCCGAAATCATGAACACCACCAATAAAAATACTTCCTACAATAATCCATAAAAATACAGGTATCCATCCAAATACAGCTGCTTGGATAGGTCCAGTTATAGGACCAGCACCTGCTATAGATGAGAAATGGTGACCAAGTAAAACCTTAGAGTTAGCTGGACAATAATCAATATCATCCCTTAAAGTATGTGCCGGAGTTTTCCTTGTAGGGTCTATTCCGTACTTTTTAGCAAGAAACGAACCGTAGGTAACATAGGCAACAAGGAAAATACCTATACAGATTAATAATAACAACAACGAGTTCATATAATCCCTCCTTTTATATTTAATCCAATATAAAATATAAATTTATACTGAATTATTTACAAAATATCACTTAACATATAACTTCATATGTTAAAGTCTAAAAATATCAACTTATAAACTTTAGTTTTTCTTCAAGCTCTCCAGCAGCTTTATTATAATAACTTTTCCCATTTTCCAAATCTATCACCATAATCCGTACCACACTCCAACCGAAAAGCGAATATCTATAATTCTTTGTATACTTCAATTTCATCACTTTTTTTATTAATGTGTCATGAATTCCACCTCTACTTACTAATAAAATTCCTGTTATATAAGTAGTCTTATGTTCAATATGAGGGCATACCAAATCCTTACAACATCTTTTTAAATAATTAAAAAAATCATTTAAATTATCGTCACTTAAATTTTCAACACTTTTTACAATACAATGCTCATTACATTCATATTTATCAATAATTTTGTCTTTTCCCAAAAGAGTTCTTCCAAATTCTTCTGTCCAATAACCATATAAATCTATAGATTCATCGAACATTTTAACCTTCTCCTGAATCTTAAAATTCTTTGATAATCTAATTTTTATCTCATTTAAACAGTTATTTAGCTCCAAGCTCCTCATCCCTTCTATATCTATTTAATATTTTTAATATCTCTAATTTAAGGTTTCATTTAATGAAAAATAATTACTTTACTATATAAATACTAAATTTCCCTGTAAATTATAACTAATTTGTTAAAACTTGTTTAAAATTACAGTGATGACAAACCTTAAAACTTTTAACAATATTTTCTACCTATGATATAATAATTTTTAGATAGGATATTTATTATTTAAAATATATGAAATACTAAAACTAACAAACTGAAAATAAAATATTTCTTTAACTTATCAAAAAAATAACTTAGTATCAACAAACCTTCAAAAGTAGAAGGCGTACCATAATAATTCAATAAAATTTAAGGGGTGTGTTAACTATGATTAATTCAGAAATGCTAAAAAAATATGCAAACCTAAGCTTATCTATCGGTGTTAACCTTCAAAAGAATCAAATACTAGTTGTAAAGTCACCTGTAGAATGTGCAGACTTCACAAGAATTCTTGTTGAAGAAGCTTATAAAAAAGGTGCTAGTGAAGTTGTGGTACTATGGAACGACGAACAATGTACCAGATTAAATTATCTATACTCTCCAATTGAAGTACTTGAAGATTACCCAGACTGGCTTCGTGACTCCGTTCTTCATTATGCAAAAAAAGGTGCAGCTATTCTAAGTATCAGTGCTTCTAACCCTGAACTAATGAAAGGTATAGATCCTGTTAAAATCGCAGCTGCAAAAAAATCAGCCAGCATTGCAACAAGAGAATTTAGTACTAGAATCATGACTAATGAAAACCCCTGGTCTATCATTTCCCTTCCAACAAAAGCTTGGGCAATGAAAGTTTATCCTGGCATTTCTCCAGAAGAAGCTATAAATAAATTATGGGAAACAATTTTCAGTGTAGTTAGAGTTAATGAAGCTGACCCTGTAGCTGCCTGGGAAACTCATAAAAATAACTTAATAGCTAAAATGAACTATTTAAATAAAAAGAACTTTAAAACTTTACACTTCACAAATAATCTGGGAACAGATTTATATGTAGATTTAGCAGTTAATCATATTTGGTGTGGCGGTGCTGAATCCTCCTCTGCAGGTATCGAGTTTATTGCAAACATGCCTACAGAAGAAATATTCACTATGCCAAAAAGAGATGGAGTACACGGAAAAGTTGTCAGTTCAAAACCTTTAAACTATGGAGGTGCTTTAATTAACAACTTTGCCCTTGAATTTAAAGACGGAAAGGTTGTTAGCTTCGAAGCTGAAGAAGGGTACGATGCTTTAAAAGGTCTAGTTACCACAGACGAAGGTGCAGCTCACTTAGGCGAAGTTGCTTTAGTTCCTTTTGATTCTCCTATATCTAATTCAAATACAATCTTCTTCAATACTCTATATGATGAAAATGCATCCTGTCACCTTGCCTTTGGTAAAGCTTATAATCTTACAATTAAGGGTGGTAAAACTATGTCTACAGAGGAATTAATGGCAAGTGGCGGTAATGACTCTTTAGTTCATGTTGACTTCATGATTGGAACAAAGGATTTAAACATTACAGGTATTGCTTTTGATGGTACTGAAACCCCTATATTTACAGATGGAAATTGGGCATTCTAATAAAGTAATAACCTACTTAATATAATTTAAAATTTTGCCTTCCATAATCTATTAAAAGTTCTGTTCCCAATAAATACTTTGAGAACAGAACTTTTAAATATCAAGCTAATATGTAAGAATCTCTTAATACTTTTAACAGACTTTTGTTATACAATATAATTGTAGATAAAGAACTCCACATATTGAACTTAAAATTATTAAGTCTTTAATTTTAACCTTTTAAAAAGTATAATTAAAAAGTGTTTAACAATGCTATGTTCTTAATTCTAATTTAAATAAATACATAGGTAGGTGTATCAATGATTAACTATAATATTTTAGTTGTAGATGATGAAAAAGAAATCTGCAACGCCATAGAGATATATTTGAAAAGAGAGGGTTACAATGTTTATAAAGCCTACGATGGCATTGAAGCTCTAGAACTACTTGGTGAAAACAACATTCATCTCATTCTGTTGGATGTGATGATGCCAAAGCTAGACGGTATAAAAACCTGCTTAAAAATACGTGAGGATCAAAACATTCCAATCATCATCCTTTCAGCAAAATCTGAAAATGTTGATAAAATTATAGGATTAAACAGCGGTGCTGATGATTACATAACAAAACCCTTTAACCATCTAGAACTTTTAGCAAGAGTAAAATCTCAGCTTCGCCGCTACGAAAAACCTTTAAATGTAGAAAATATTAATGTGAAAGATAAAATAATTATCAAAGATTTAGAAATAGACACAACAAAGAAAACAACCACCTTAAGAGGTGAAGAAATAAAACTTACAGCTACTGAATATGGTATTTTAGTTTTGCTCGCTTCAAATCCTGGAAAGGTGTTTTCCATAAAGGAAATCTATGAAAATGTATGGAAAGCTCCCTTTTACCACAGTGAAAATACAGTAACTGTTCATATTAGAAGAATGAGAGAAAAAATAGAAGTTAATGCTAAAAATCCAGAATATATTAAAGTTGTGTGGGGCGTTGGCTATAAAATCGTGGATTCAACAATAAAATAAAGATTTATGCAAGGATGTGAAGACCAATGACCTCTTTAATTAACCTTTTTAAAAAATGGTTTTTCAACTATGATAAATCCCTGATGAAAATGGAACTTATACTAATTATCATTATCGGCCTTACTGCCATTCCTTTATTCTATAAACTTTCCTTAGTTGATTATGACAATTACACTAATAAAACTAGTGTGTATATTACCTCATTAATTAACGAAGATAAGTTCAAAAAGGAAATGCTTAGAAATGACATAACCACCTTAAGAGAAGACTTACTTCGTTTTACCACAGGATTTTCTAAGGTACTTCAATGTGAAGATCCGAAAGAAGCAGAAGCTCTTCAATCAGATCTTGAGTTTACTTTTAATGGGGATGTTGGATTTCTCTTAATTGATAAAAATACCGAAAGAACCTTCTCAAATAGAAACTGGTTTAAAGATTACCCTTATAGTGAAATTCATCCTAAAGAAGCCTTGATCAAGTTATCCCAAGAAGATGATGTAATAATCTTCAGCTCTGAAGACATTACCCATTATAAAACTCCTTATGGATACTACAATGGAGCTTACACTGCTCCTAACCCAGACTTAGAGGAAATTTACTTCATCAGAGGTACAAAATATACCTATATTGCGAATATTGTATCTCTAAGGATTTATTTATCAATACCCTTTATTCTTTTATTCTTCACTTTAACTTTAAAACACTTGGTAAGTATAAAAAGAATGACCCTAAAAAATTATCTTCTTATTTATAGTAATATAATTGTTATCCGTGGGTATAAAGCTGCTATTTTTACTTTTACTCATATAGGTTTAATTTTAAAAAGAATTCTATATGATAAAATCTTTATATACCTTGGTGTATTTTGGATAATATATCTTCCATTATCTTATTTGTTCAACACAGGAGTATATTTTACTTATATTCCAGATTTCACTGGGTACTTGTTAATATTAACTATGGTTCTTGTACCTATAACAATTGTTATTCGTATTATAGAATCTGTTAACAACAGTGAAAAACTTCTTAAATACTTAAACAAAATTGAAGTTGGGGATATAGATGTAACTATTAATCCTGAAACCTTAGGGAACTTCAAAAATCTCGGCATCGCCTTAAATAAATTAAAAATAAATTACACAAACAAAATAGAGGCTGGAATAAAAAATGAAAAATTAAAAACAGAATTAATCACAAACGTATCTCACGATTTAAAAACCCCTTTAACCTCCATCGTAAATTACGTTGATATCTTAAAGGATGAAAACTTAAGTCAAGAAGAGATACGTGACTACATTTCAATTTTAGATAATAAAGCCACAAAACTGCAAAGCCTGGTAGAAGACTTATTTGAAATGTCAAAAATGACTTCTGGCCAAATAATCCTTGAAAAATCTAATGTTGATATGGTGGAGTTAATCCATCAAAATCTTGGTGAATTAGCTTTTCTAGGTGAAGATAAGCATCTTACCTTTAAGGTTATTGGTGATAAAAGCTGCATTGTAAATGTAGATGGAGCCCGTATGTCAAGAGTAATGGATAATTTAATCTGCAATGCAATTAAGTACTCTTTGGAAAACTCCAGAGTATATCTTAGTGTTATCAACGAAGTTAGTGATTGTGTTATAGAAGTAAAAAACATCTCAAAATATGATTTAGACTTTGATGAAAATGAAATCTTAGAAAGATTTGTCCGTGGTGAAAAATCTAGAACCTCCTCCGTTGATGGTTCAGGCCTTGGTCTTGCCATTGCAAAAACTATTATTGAACTTCATAACGGAACCATCAAAATTAAGTGCGATGGCGACTTGTTCAAGGTCATTATAAAATTACCAATTGAAACCTAATAATAAAAGAGGTATGACGAAAGTCATACCTCTTTATAGTCAAAGGATGAAAAGCGAAAAAATGAAGAGTTAATGTAGAAATTCCTGTGGAGTTTCTATTATTATCTATTTCATAAGTATTCCGTAGAAATTCTCACTTTAATCTTTAATTTTTCATTTCTAAAGCTGCTCCAACGAAGCCTTCAAATAGTGGATGAGGTCTGTTTGGTCTTGATTTTAACTCTGGATGGAACTGAACTGCTACATACCATGGATGGTCCTTTACTTCAACGATTTCTACTAACCTTCCATCAGGACTTGTTCCTGTTATTTCAAGACCTGCTTCTTCTAGCTGGCTTCTAAATTCATTATTGAATTCATATCTATGTCTGTGTCTTTCATTAACCTGCTCACTTCCATAAGCTTCTATAGCTTTCGACCCTTTCTTTAACTGGCAAGGATAGGCTCCAAGTCTCATAGTTCCTCCAAGGTTTTCGATATCCTTTTGATCTATCATTAAATCTATAACAGGATACTTTGTATCCTCATCTATTTCAGCACTGTTAGCCCCCTCAAATCCTAAAACATTTCTAGAAAATTCAATGACAGAGCACTGCATACCTAAACATATTCCTAAGAATGGTTTTTTATTTTCTCGTGCCCATCTGATGGCTTCTATCTTACCTTCTACCCCTCTATCACCAAAGCCTCCAGGCACTAAAATTCCATCTACATCTTTAAATAACTTATCTGCACTTTCTGCAGTAACATCTTCAGCATTAATCCACTTTATATCAACAGCTGTTCCTTTAGTATATCCTCCATGGTTTAAGGCTTCTACCACAGAAATATAAGCATCATGAAGCTCAACATATTTTCCTACTAAAGCTATAGTAGTTGTTTCTTTAAGATTTTTTATTTTGTTTATCATTTTAGTCCAATTGGAGTTGTCAATATCTCTACAGCCTAAATTCAGCTTTTCACATACTAACCTGTCTAAACCTTCATTATGTAACATTAACGGTACTTCGTATAAATGATCAGCATCTAAATTTTGTATTACATTTTTTCCATCAAGATTACAGAATAATCCTATCTTAGCTTTAACATCCTCAGAAATCTCTTTTTCTGTTCTGCAAACTATAATATCTGGCTGAATTCCAATACTTCTCAATTCCTTAACCGAGTGCTGAGTAGGTTTAGTTTTAAGTTCTCCAGCTTTTCCTAGGTATGGCACTAACGTAACATGGATAAAGCAGGTATTTTCTCTTCCTACTTCATATTGAATTTGTCTTATAGACTCTAAGAAAGGTTGCGATTCAATATCTCCAACTGTTCCACCAATTTCAGTTATAACAACATCCACATCTTCATGCTTTGTAACTTCACAAATTCTTTCCTTTATCTCATTAGTAATGTGAGGAATAACCTGTACAGTTCCCCCTAGATATTCTCCTCTTCTTTCCTTTGAAATAACTGACCAATAAACCTTACCTGTTGTTACATTTGAACTCTTACTTAAGTTTTCATCAGTAAATCTTTCATAATGCCCTAAATCTAAATCTGTTTCAGCCCCATCCTCAGTAACAAATACCTCACCATGCTGATAAGGGCTCATTGTACCTGGATCAACATTTAAATATGGATCAAACTTTTGTATTGTAACCTTTAGTCCTCTATTCTTTAATAATCTTCCTAATGAAGCTGCAGTAATTCCTTTTCCTAGCGAAGATACAACTCCTCCAGTAACAAAAACGTATTTAGTATTCATAAAGCATCTACTCCTAAACTTTTTTAAAATTTATGTTGACACAGCTCCATTCATTTTATATAATAATAATTACCCCATAAAAATAAAATGGATGAATTATGTCATCAAACATAGAATTTATAATAGCATAGTTTTTTACATTGTGCTAGTGTTTTTTCGTGTTTTTTGAATTTTTTTCATTTTTTATTTTTTTGCATGAAAAGCTCCTAGGATAAACTATCCTAGGAGCTTTATTATTACAAAATATCTATGCTATACTTTATTTTTGTTCACTACTCCACATATGCATCTCTAAATTCCATTTGTCCAAGAAGTGATTTATAAGTGCCCTGAACCTTTGGATTTATACAAAGTACATTTGTGTAGAAGTATATTGGAATTATAGGTAGATCGGCCATTAAAATATCCTCTGCCTTGTGTAACATTTCTGTTCTCTTAGCGTCGTCTATTTCCACTTTAGCATTAGCAATTAATTCATCATATTCAGGATTTGAGTATCCAGAATTATTTTGACCATTACCTGTTGTCCACATATCTAAGAATGTCATTGGGTCATTATAATCACCTATCCATCCATGTCTAGCTATTAAATAGTTGAAGTTAGTTCTTGTATCTTGGAATACAGCCCACTCTTCATTCTTCAACTCAATATTAATTCCTAAATTCTTTTTCCACATATCTTGAATAGCTTGAGCTATCATTTGATGTCCTGAGCCTGTGTTAAATGTAAAGGTAACAGTTGGTGCACCTTCACCATTTGGATATCCAGCTTCTTCAAGAAGCTTCTTAGCTTGCTCTATATCGGCTGTTGGTGGCAAATAATCCTTTTGGAATTCCTTACCTGCTGAATCCAATACACCTTCTGGAACATAGCTAGTTGCAGGTTTTTGCCCACCCTGAGCTACCTTATCAGCGATAAGAGTTCTGTCAATAGCTAAAGTAAGTGCTTCTCTAACCTTTGGATTTGCAAGGAATTCAGCTGCTTTTGCATCTACATTTTTAGCATTATCTGATAAGTTAATTACATAGAAGTAAGTTCCTAAATAAGGATAAATCTCAGCTGTTCCCGCAGCAACTAATGATGGAATTTCAGCTTGTGGTGGTGATTCAATTACATCAATTTCCCCTGCCTTAAAAGCACTTAAATAAGTAACTTCATCATCAATTAATTTAACTTGTAATGTTTCAAGCTTAACATTTGCAGCATCCCAATAGTTTTCATTTTTCACAAAAGTCATACTCTCTTTAGCAACCCATTCTGACATTTTGAATGGTCCATTTCCTATATAAGTTTCTGGACTTAATGCCCATCTGTCCCCATTAGCTTCAATAATATCTTGTCTTGTTGGGAAGTAAGTTGGGAAAGCAGCCAAGGATAAGAAATATGGACATGGAGCTTCAAGAGTAACCTCTAATGTACTGTCATCTAAAGCTTTAACTCCTATATCATCAATAGTAACTCCATCTTTCTTGCTATAGAAAGCTTCTCCATTTTTAATGTAGTATAACTGATATGCATATTCTGCAGCTACCTCTGGATTTAAAGCTCTCTTCCATGCATATTCAAAATCACCAGCTACGACTGGTTTTCCATCAGACCATTTTGCATCTTTTCTTAAGTAGAACTTATATACTGTTCCATCTTCAGAAACATCATACTTTTCTGCTACAGCAGGTACTATTTGTCCTGTTGAATCTTCTCTCATCAATCCTTCAAAAGCATTATGAATAATTGTTGATCCATCTACTGCTGAATTTAATTGTGGGTCTATAGTCTTAGGATCTGCTCCAAGATTATAAACAATTTTCTGTTCTACCTCTGGTGCTGGATCTTCTGCTGGAGTTTCAGTTTGCTTATCATCTGTTTTTGGAGTTTCGGATGTATCCTTAGATTTACCACATCCAAAGAACAAAGTTCCTGTCATTACCACGGCAAGCATAGCAGCTAGTAGTTTTGATTTCTTCATTAAATATCCTCCTTTAATCTTATATTTATTTATTAAATAAATGACAAGCTACGCAATGGCCAGGTGATACCTCTTTAAGCTCCGGCTCAACTTCACCACAAATTTTTTGTGCATATCTGCAGCGACCTTTAAATCGGCATCCTGGTGGTGGATCAATTGGTGAAGGAATTTCTCCCTCTAAAATTATTCTATTTCTCTTCTTCGACTCTTCTGGATCCGGAATTGGAATAGCTGATAGTAAAGCATTAGTATAAGGATGAATAGGTCTTGCATAAACTTCAGCACTATCTGCGATCTCAACAAGTTTTCCTAAATACATAATTCCAACTCTATTTGAAATATGTTTTACCATTGATAAATCATGAGCAATAAATAAATAAGTCAAACCGAAATCCCTTTGTAAATCTTCAATCGTATTAATAATTTGAGCTTGTATAGAAACATCAAGAGCGGATATAGGTTCATCACAAACAATAAACTCAGGATTAACTGCTAAAGATCTGGCAATACCAATTCTTTGACGTTGACCACCTGAAAATTCATGTGGATATCTATTAATATGGCTTTGATTTAGTCCAACTTTATTAAGGAAATACTTAACTCTTTCTTCCCTTTCCTTACCTGAACATATCTTATAAATATCTAGTGGCTCACCTATAATATCACCTACCGTCATCCTCGGATTTAAAGATGCATAGGGATCTTGAAAAATCATCTGCATTTTACTTCTATATTTGAGCATTTCTTTATTAGATAAACTACTTATGTCAGAACCACCATATAAAATCTCTCCAGCCGTAGGATTATATAACTTCACTAAAGTTCTTCCAAAGGTGGTTTTGCCACAACCTGATTCTCCAACTAAGCCTAAAGTTTCACCTTTCTTTATTTCAAGCGAAACACCATCCACAGCTTTTAAAACCCCAGTATTTTTTTTAAAAAAAGATTTACCCGTATGAAAATACTTACATAAACTTCTTATCTCTACTAAATTATCACTTTTACTCATCTGCTTCCCCTCCCTTTAACGGAACTTCAACCTTAGGAGCTCTTTCATCATTAAGCCAGCAAGCAGCTTTATGCCCCTTGGATATTTCATAAAAGGCTGGTCTTTTTTCTTGACAAACTTTCATTGCGTATTTACATCTAGCATAGAACGGACACCCTTTTGGTGGTTTAAATAAATCTGGAGGCTGACCATCAATGGGTTTCAATCTTTTCTTTGCTAAAGTATTAGGGTTTGGAACACTTTCCATAAGTCCCCATGTATATGGATGTTTTGGATTGTAGTAGATATCATTTACAGCTCCACTTTCCACAATAAGTCCACCATACATAACATTAACCTTGTCGCAAATATCCGCAACAACACCTAAATCATGGGTTATTAGTATAATAGAAGTATTCAATTTATTTTTTATATCCTTCATAATTTCAAGAATTTGAGCCTGTATTGTAACATCTAAAGCCGTTGTGGGTTCATCCGCAATTAAAAGCTTTGGGTTACAACTTAGAGCCATTGCAATCATAACTCTTTGTCGCATCCCTCCTGAAAACTCATGTGGATACTGTTTCATTCTGCTTTTAGGACTTGGTATTCCTACTAACCCTAAAAGCTCTACAGCTCTATTAAATGCCTCATCCTTACTCATATTTTTATGAATTCTAAGAGGCTCCATGAGCTGCTTTCCTACAGTCATCAAAGGATTCAAGCACGTCATCGGATCTTGAAAAATCATTGCTATGGCATCTCCTCTGATTTTACACATATCAGCTTCACTCATGGTTACAAGGTCTTTTCCTTCGAATAAAACCTCACCTTCTTTAACCTTACCATTATCATCTAAAAGTCTCATTATAGATAACATAGTTACACTTTTACCACTACCTGATTCTCCAACAATCCCAAGAACTTCTCCACTATTGAGTCCAAACGAAACTCCCCCAACGGCTTGAACCTCTCCAAACTGAGTGAAAAATGAGGTTTTAACATTATTTACTTGTAAAAAATCACTCATGATTGCACCCCCTATTTCTTAACCTTTGGATCTAGAGCATCTCTAAGTCCATCACCAAGCATATTGAAAGATAATATAGTTAAACATATTGCTAAAGTTGGGAAAAGTATTTGATAAGGATATAAAGCCAATGTTTGAAGTGCTTCATTTGCTAATGTTCCCCAAGAAGCTTTTGGCGGTGTTAACCCTAAACCGATAAAACTTAAAAAAGCTTCTGTGAAAATAGCTGAAGGAATCTGTAATGTCAAAGTAACTATAATTGATCCTAAGCAGTTAGGTATAAGATGTTTAAATAATATTCGCTTACTTGATGCACCTAAAGTACGTGCTGCCAATACAAACTCCTGCTGTTTAAGCTGTAAAATTTCCGATCTAACTATTCTAGCCATGCTTATCCAATAGGATATTGCCAGAGCGATAATAATATTAAACAATCCACCTTTACCAAAAATAACCAAAAGAAGAATTACATATATGGTCATTGGTATAGAGTCTATTATGTCTACAATTCTCATCATAATCATATCAACCCATCCACCAGCAAAACCTGCTACACCTCCATAAATAATACCAATGATTAAATTTAAGAAGGAGGCTGCAAAACCAATGATCAAGGAATATCTTGCACCATATAAAACTCTAACAAATACATCTCTTCCTAAGTTATCTGTTCCAAACCAATGCTCAGCAGACGGCCATTGATTAGTTATTGTTAAGTCGTTAGATACATAATCATATTTAGAGAACTTTGGAATAAATATGGCAGATAAGACTATGAGAATTATGAATATTAATCCAATAATAGCAAGCTTATTCTTTTTCAACTTTCTCCAAGAGTCCTTCCAATAAGAAACACTTGGTCTATTAATTGAATCATCAACCTTTTGCTCATCCCCAACAAAGATAAATTCATCTTCAAAACTCTTATTAATATTTTCGTTGTACTCCATACACCTTCCCCCTACGATTCCACATTTTCTAACTTAATCCTTGGGTCAATAATTACATACATTATATCCACGATTAAGTTACACATAATTAGAAGTGTACTATAAAATATGGTTACTCCTAAAATAGATGTGTAGTCTCTGTTACTAATGGTTTGTACAAACTCTCTGCCTAGACCTGGAATAGCAAAGATTTTCTCAATAACAAAGCTTCCAGTTAAAATTCCAGCTATAAGTGGTCCTAAGTAAGTAATAACAGGAATCAGAGAATTTCTTAAAGCATGCTTAAATATTATATTTCTCCCATTGACCCCTTTAGCTTTAGCAGTTCTTATATAATCTGATTTTAGAACTTCTAAAAGCTTAGACCTTGTAAGCCTTGAAATAAACGCTATAGAGTAGCCTGCTAATGCTATAGAAGGAAGAATAAAACTCTTCCAATCATTTAGCCCAGTAATCTGAACCACTCGAAGTTTAACGCCAAAGACATACATTAACAAGGTTGCAATTACGAATCCTGGAACCGTCACCCCTAAAGTTGCCAATACCATACATAAAGAGTCAGGCCACCTACCATACTTCAGTGCAGCTAGTATTCCTAGCAGAATGCCAAATACTAAAGAAATAACAATGGCCACTCCTCCTAATTTAGCTGATGAAGGAAAAGAATAACCAATAATCTCTTGAACAGTACGTCCTTTATACTTCATACTTGGACCTAAGTCACCATGAAGTAAATCCTTTAAATACTTTACATACTGTTGTCCAAGGCTTTTATCAAGTCCATATTTAGCTTCCAAACTAGCCTTAATTTCTGGCGGCAAATTTTTCTCACCATCAAATGGACCTCCTGGCATTAACCTCATCAGAAAGAAAGTAGCAGTAATTACAATAAAAATAGTTACTAAACTCAAACACAACCTTTTTACAATGTACTTAAACAACTCCCCACCTCCGGAAATCTTAGTTTATTTTATATATATATTGAGTAGTACATTGTATTATTACAACAGCAAAATAAAATTCTAATGTAGCATAATATTTTTATTAAATTAATCAGTTAAATAAAAATTTAATATGAAATTCCCCTGTATTCCATTTTTCATTTACTTTTTTCCCCTTACATAATTCGATAAATTACTTTACAACATTCTATAATTCGATATATTTTTCCAAGGAATAATTTATCTAATCAACTTCAATAATTACTGAAAATTTTTAACTTTAAAAATCCCTTCCTATTATATATGTGTTTTAAATGTGTTTTATTTACACCTAATGGTGTTAATATTTTGTCATATTAGCCATGTATAACAGTGGAACATATTGCACCATAAAAGTTTTAGTTGTATAATAGACGTTGTACTATAGGTGTCATTAATACAATGTCTTATTAATTTATACTATAGGAATGGAGGAATATTATGGGACTATTAACATTTAAGCGAGGCATTCATCCGCCTCACGGAAAACACCTTTCAGAGCACAAAGAAATTGAAGCTTATCTCCCAAAGGGCGATTTAGTTTTCCCTATGAGTCAACATATAGGAGCTCCTTGTACACCGGTTGTTAAAAAAGGTGACAAAGTTCTAGTTGGTCAATTAATCGGTGAAGCATCTTCTCATGTTTCATCAAATGTATACTCAAGTGTTTCTGGGACAGTAAAAAATGTAACACCAATGCTTACTGCTGGTGGTACAAAGGTGATGAGCGTCATCATCGAAAACGACAACAACTATGAAGAGGTGGCACCAACACCACATGAGAACTTCAAAAACTTATCAAACTCAGAATTGTTGGAAATTATAAAAGGTGCTGGAATTGTTGGTTTAGGTGGAGCTTGCTTCCCTACTCACGTTAAACTAAACCCACCAAAAGAGTGTAACATTGATACAATCATCGTTAACGCTGCTGAGTGTGAGCCATACTTAACATGTGACCATCAATTAATGCTTCAGTATTCTAAAGATGTTACTGAAGGTTTAGAAATTTTAGCACACATGTATCCTAATGCAAAAATATACTTAGGAATCGAAAACAACAAAGCTGATGCAATTACAATCATGAAGGCAATGCTTGAGCCAATCCAAAATATTGAAGTTGCAGAGCTTAAAACTAAGTACCCACAAGGTGCTGAAAAACAGTTAATTTATTCTGTTACAAAAAGAGAAGTACCAACAGGAAAATTACCAGCTGATGTTGGATGTATCGTTCAAAATGTAGCTACAGTTGTTGCTATTAAAAAAGCTGTTATTGATGGTAAACCTCTTACTGATAGAATAGTAACGGTTACTGGAGGAGCAGTTGCAAATCCAAAGAACATCCTTGTTAAACTTGGTACAAGCTTACAAGAACTTGTTGATCATTGTGGTGGTTTTAAAGAGAACCCTGTAAAGGTTATAAGTGGTGGACCTCTAATGGGTACTGCACTATTCTCTTTAGATATACCTGCAACAAAAGGTACATCTGGTGTTCTATGCTTATCTAGCGCTGAAGCTGCTATTTCTGAAGAGCAAAACTGTATAAGATGTGGAAAATGCGTAAATGCATGTCCAATGTTCTTATTACCATACAAGCTTAACTCTTTAGTTTTAAGAAGAGATTATGATAGTTTTGAGAAATTAAACGGAACTAGCTGTATAGAATGTGGAGCTTGTAGCTTCTCTTGTCCTTCTAAGAGAAACTTAACTCAAAGTTGTAAAGAAGGCAAAAAGCAAGTTTTAGCTAGAAAAAACAATAAGTAGAGGTGAACATAATGTCAGAGAATTTATTTAACGTATCCGTATCGCCACATATAAAGGCTAAAGAAACGGTATCTACAATTATGAGAGACGTTCTTATAGCATTAGTACCTGCTGGTCTTGCTGGTATTTATTTCTTCGGTTTCTCAGCAGCCCTAATAATGATCACTGCAGTTGCTTCTGCAATGCTAAGTGAGTTCTTATTCAATAAAATTACTAAAAGACCAAATACTCTTTGGAATTTAAGTGCTGCTGTAACTGGTCTTTTAATTGCTTATAACGTACCTACTACTCTTCCACTATGGATGGTAGCTGTAGGTAGTGCATTTGCAATAATCGTTGTTAAGTGTTTCTTCGGAGGACTTGGCCAAAACATAGTGAACCCAGCTTTAGCTGCTAGAGCGTTCCTACTTGCTGCATATCCAACTGCAATGACTACTTGGACTATGGATGCAGTAACAAAAGCTACTCCTCTTGGAATATTAAAAGGTGGAAGTGGAATTCTTCCAAGCACAATGGACGTATTCATTGGTAACATCCCAGGATGTATCGGTGAGGTATCTGCCATAGCACTACTTATCGGTGGAGCTTACCTGCTTTATAGAAAAGTAATCACTTGGCACATACCAGCTACTTACATTGGTACTGTATTTGTTTTAACAACTGTACTTGGTAGAGATGGTTTCTTCACAGGTAACGGATTATATGAAATCCTAATCGGTGGATTAATGCTTGGAGCTATTTTCATGGCTACAGACTACACTACTACTCCAATGACACAAAAAGGACAAATTATCTTCGGTGTTGGTTGTGGATTCTTAACAACACTTATTCGTTTATATGGCGGATATGCTGAAGGTGTTTCTTACTCAATCCTTATCATGAACTTATTAGTTCCAATGATAGACAAATGGACAAGTCCACGTGTATTCGGAGGTGCAAAATAATGAAAGAAAATTTAAAATTAGGTGCAACTCTTTTAGTTATCACTGCTATTGCTGGTCTTATCCTAGCCTTTGCTTATGATGTAACAAGAGCTCCAATAGCCTCTAGAAAAGCTGAAGAGCAAGCTGCTGCTATGAGAGTTGTTTTAGAGCAAGGTGAAGAATTCACACTTATCGAAGGAAAGTCTAACGATAATATTTTAGAGTCTTATGAAGCTAAAACTAGTGGAAAAACTTCTGGATATGTATTTAAAGTTAAAACTTCTGGATACGGCGGAGAAATCATGATGCTAGTAGGTATCGATGCTGATTCTAAAGTATCTGGAATCGAAGTATTAAGTCTTTCTGAGACTCCTGGTCTTGGTTCAAAAATTAAAGATGACCCAACATTCGGTGCTCAATACGCTGGAAAGCCTGCAGAAGGCAAACTTGCTTTAGGTTCTGATATAACAGCTATATCTGGAGCAACAATTTCTTCTGGTGCTGTTAACACAGCTGTTAACAATGTAATAGAATTCTACAATACTGAAATTCTTGGAAACGAAGTTGCTACAGAAGCTCCACTTGATGAAAATTCTCCAATGCTTACTGAAGTATTAGAAGCTGGAAGCTTTACAGCATCAACTGCTGCTCCTTCTGATGCAGTACTTGCAATCTTTGAAGCTGACAACGGTGGATATGTTCTAAACGTAACATCTGAAGGTTATGAAGGCGCTTTAGAAACTTTAGTTGGAATTACTGCAGATGGTACTATTTCAGGAATCAAAGTTCACAAACAGAATGAAACACCTGGCCTTGGAGCAAACTCTCAAGATGACCCTGCTTTCGCTGAGTCATTCAAAGGTTTATCTACAGAAAGTGAAATTGCTGTTACTGACATCAATGCTATTACAGGTGCTACTATTACTTCTAAAGCTGTAGTTGCAGGAGTAAACAGTGCTGTAGATTTCTTCAACACAAACTTGAAAGGAGCAAAGTAGAATGAAAGAGTTAGTTGATAGATTAAAAACCGGTATCATTACCGAGAACCCAGTATTTATACAAGTACTAGCTATGTGTCCTACTCTTGCTGTTACAGGAAGTGTAAACAATGCTGTAGGTATGGCATTTGCTGCTACATTAGTTTTAATCGGTTCAAACGCCGTTATATCTTTAATCAGAAAGCTTGTACCTGATAAAATCAGAATTCCTGCTTTCATCGTAGTTATTGCTACATTCGTTACATTAATACAGTTCTTATTAGAAGCTTATATTCCAGACTTATATACATCTCTTGGAATATTCCTTCCTCTAATCGTTGTTAACTGTGTTATTCTTGGAAGAGCTGAAGCTTATGCTTCAAAAAATAGTGTTTTACCTTCTATCTTTGATGCTATAGGTATGGGACTTGGATTTGGTGCTGCTATAGTTTTACTTGCTACATTCAGAGAAGTAATTGGAGCAGGTACATTCTACGGATTCCAAGTATTACCAAAGTCTTATGTTCCAGCAATGATAATGACAGCTGCTCCTGGAGCATTCATGACACTTGGAGTTCTTTTAGCTGGATTTAATCAAATTAAAATTAATAAAGCTAAAAAAGCTAAAGAAACAAAATAAGGAAGGTGAAAATTAATGAAAGAATTATTTACAATATTTATAGGTGCCCTTCTTGTTAACAACGTAATATTAGGGCAATTCTTAGGTATTTGTTCCTTCCTTGGAGTTTCTCAAAAAACTGAGACTGCTAAGGGTATGGGAGCTGCAGTTACCTTCGTAATGCTACTTGCTACTCTTATTACTTTCGTAGTAAACAAGTTAATCCTTATACCATTTGACCTAGGATATCTATCAACTTTAACATTTATCCTTGTTATAGCTGCCCTAGTTCAATTCGTTGAGATAGTTATTAAAAAGATTCAGCCAGGTCTTTATAGATCTCTTGGTATCTTCTTACCTCTTATCACTACTAACTGTGCCGTTCTTGGTATAGCAACAACAAATATCGATAAAGGATATAACTTAGCTCAATCTTTAGCTAATACTCTTGGAGCTGCTGGTGGATACGTGCTTGCTATTGTTATCCTTGCAGGACTTAGAGAAAGAATGGAAGATAACACTGACATGCCAGCATGTTTCAAAGGATTACCAATATCTTTAATAACTGCTGGACTTATGGCGATTGCTTTCTATGGCTTCGCTGGTTTAGTATAAGGAGGTAAAATAAATGGAATTACAAAGTTTAGTTGCTCCTGTAGTAAGCCTTGGTGGACTTGGATTAGTCTTTGGAGCCCTACTAGGATATGCAAACAGTAAATTTAAAGTTGAAGTTGACGAAAGAATTCCTCTAGTAAGAGAATGTCTTCCTGGTGCAAACTGTGGTGGATGTGGATTTGCTGGATGTGACGCTTACGCTGAAGCTGTAGTAATGGGAACTGCCCCTACTAACAAATGTGCTCCAGGTGGTGCTGCTGCAGTATCTAAAATCTCTGAAATCTTAGGAGTTGAAGCATCAGTTGGTGAACCAATGACAGCTTTCGTTAGATGTAAAGGAACTCCTGATGTAGCAAAAGAAAAATATAACTACATCGGAATCTTAGATTGTAACCATGCAGCAGTAGCTCCAGGCGGCGGTTCAAAAACTTGTGGAAATGGATGTTTAGGACTTGGTTCTTGTGTTAAAGCTTGTGAATTTGACGCAATCCATGTTGTAAATGGTGTTGCTGTAGTTGACGAAGAAAAATGTGTTGCCTGCGCTGCTTGTACAGCTGTATGTCCTAAAGAAATCATACACTTAGTTCCTAAGAAAACTAAGGTAAGAATTGAATGTAACAATAAAGAAAAAGGTAAAGAAGTTATGAGCGCTTGTGACGTTGGATGTATCGGATGCGGAATCTGCATGAAGAACTGTCCAAAGGATGCCATTGAAATAGTTAATAACATTCCAGTATTTGATTACAGCAAATGTGTTAACTGCGGAATTTGTGCTAACAAATGTCCAAAGAACTCAATATTAAACCTTAGAAAACCAGTTCTTAAGAAGGAAGCGGTTCCTGCTAAAGCAGAAGTTAAAACAGAGGCTTCAGCACCTGCTGCTACTGAAGAAAATAAATAATACTACTATTAGTTCAATTTATAAATGAACTGTGATATAATAAAGAAGGCTTTTAGCCTTCTTTATTTACTTTTTGGAGGTGTTATCATGGAAGAACAAGGAATAATTAAAAGAATTGACGGAGATATAGCTAAAGTTGCCTTTGTAAAAAAAGGTGGTTGTGGCGGTGGATGCTCCTCCTGCAAATCTGGCTGTCCTAAGGATACCATAATAGTAGACCTTAAAAATTCTGAGGGAGCTTCAGTTGGTGAAAAAGTTTTAGTTGAAATGGACAGCAAAACTTTTAAAAATATGACTTTCTGGGCATATGGTTTCCCTACTATAGTTACAGTTATCGCATTAGCCTTATCAATTTTCATTTTCAGCAAAATGCAATTAGCAAACTATGAGGTTTATTCTATTCTTGTTGGTCTTATCGCAATGATGGTTTCTTATAAATTAAGCGGAAAACTTAACAAGCATAAAGACAAGTACGAATTTAAAATGGTAAAAAAGCTTAACAGCTTTCAATAAAATTTAATACATAAAATTTTGAGTGTTAATCTATATAAGATTATTCTCATATATGTAGGAGGAATAATTATGAACATCGCATCTATGATCGACCACACAATTTTAAAGGCAGATACTACAAAGGATCAAGTAATAAAAATTTGTAGTGAGGCTAAAGAATATAAATTTAAATCAGTCTGTGTAAACTCTTGCTACACAGAACTAGTTGCTAAGGAATTAAAAGGTTCTGAGGTTTTAGTTTGTACAGTTGTTGGCTTCCCTCTTGGAGCTATGGATACTAAAGCTAAGGCTTTTGAAACTGCAAGAGCAATAGAGCTTGGAGCTAATGAAATAGATATGGTTATTAATGTTGGTGCTTTAAAGGATAAAGATTACGACTTCGTTAAAAACGATATTAAAGAAGTTGTAAACACTGCAAAAGGAAAAGCTATCGTAAAGGTAATCTTAGAAAACTGCTTATTAACAGAAGAGGAAATCATAAAAGCTTGTGAGCTTTCTCAAGAAGCTGGAGCTGATTTCGTTAAAACTTCAACTGGTTTTAGCACTGGTGGAGCAACTGCAGCTGATATAGCCTTAATGAGAAAAGTTGTCGGACCAACTATGGGTGTTAAAGCTTCAGGTGGTGTTCGTACTACTGAAGATGCAATGGCAATGATTAATGCTGGAGCAAATAGAATTGGTGCCAGTGCTTCAATAGCTATTGTTGAAAATTTAAAAGATTCTTCATCTGACTATTAATTAATTTAAGGAACTGTTCAAACAGTTCCTTTTTTTATTTCACGTTCTTTGAATATTTATACAACCTTAAACTAATAATTCCTCAAATTTTAGTAGAATTTTTCAGCATATAACCTTTACTCCTGCTTGTTTTTACTGTTTTTTCATTTTAAATTAAATATTTTATAAAATTACTTGATATTTTGCATAAAAGGCTTTAAACTTAAAATACAAAAGTAGACAAGATATTGATCTATATTAATTACATAAGATAAAAAAATCTTTTATGTGCTACTTCAAGGGGGATTAACATGAACTTTATTAAAGGATTTTTGAAATTTGTGCCAATATTTATTCTGGCATTTTTAATTATGACTGGCATGGATGTATTAATTGCTGCGCCAATTGCTACATTACTTGCCTTTATTATTGCCTCTTTAACGGAAAAACTAACCTTCAATGAATTAATTGATGCTGCTACTGATAGTGTAAAAGAGTTAATAATTGTTTTCTTCATTCTAATGTTTGCATATGCAATGGCTAATGCCTTCATGGCAACAGGTGTTGGTGCTTCAATCGTTAATATTGCTCTATCCATAGGTGTAACAGCTCGTACAGTTGCTGTTTGCGGCTTCTTAGTAACAAGTATACTATCTGTAGCTACAGGAACCTCATGGGGTACCTTTGCAGCATGTGCTCCTATATTTTTATGGTTGAATCACATTCTTGGAGGTAATATTCTTCTAACTGCTGCCTCAATTGCAGGTGGAGCATGTTTCGGTGATAATATTGGACTTATATCGGATACCACTGTAGTAAGCTCTGGTATTCAAAAGGTAGATGTATTAAAAAGAGTTAAATCTCAAGTAGTTTGGTCTGTTGGATGTCTTATAATTTCTGCCGTAATAATTTATGGAATCAGTATTGCAATGAATCTTCCAATGGAAGTTGCAAATGCAAAAGAAGCCATTGATGCCATACCAGCTGAAGCTTGGACTGCCTTAGAAGCTAAAAGACCAGCAGCTATTGAACTTCTTAATCAAGTTAAGATAGGTGTACCCTACTATATGGTACTTCCTTTATTTCTTGTCATTGGCTGTGCTATTGCCGGCCTTCCTACCTTGGTTTGTTTATTTCTAGGACTTATTTCTTCTTTTCTTCTTGGAACTTTTGCTGGAACAGTTGAAAGTTTAGCTGCCTTCCTTCAATTGACTCAAGATGGCTTCTCTGAAGCTGGTTCATGGGTAATTGTTATGATGATGTGGTTTGGAGCCTTTGGGGGGATAATGTCTAAAATGAATGCTTTTGAACCGCTTTCAAAGCTAATCCTTAAAATTTCAAGGAACGTTAGACAGCTTATGTTTTGGAATGGTATCCTTTCAATAGGTGGAAATGCAGCCCTATCTGATGAGATGGCTCAAATAGTTACTATTGGCCCCATAATAAAGGAACTTGTAGAAAAAAGTGTTGATGGTTCTGAAGAAGACATTGAAACACTTCGTATTAGAAATGCTACATTCTCTAGTACTTTGGGTGTGTTTGGTTCCCAACTTATTCCTTGGCACGTTTATATGGGATTTTATATAGGAATTTTAACTTCTGTATATCCCCTATTCGAGTTTGAAGCAATAGATATTATTAAATATAACGTTATGGCCTTCGTTACTGTTGGTTCACTTTTAATATTAACTTTAACGGGACTTGATAGATTAATTCCTAAATTTGGTTTACCAAAAGAACCTAAGGTGAAATTAAAAAAGAAATAATTACTTTGGCTGGAGTTCATAAGAATTCCAGCCTTTTTAATTGCATATTTTGACATATAAATAGATTTTTACCTTCTAAATCGATAATTTATATAATTTTTCGAAAAATAAGTTAATTATTTAACATTTTTTTCTGAAAATACTTGAAATTTGTTTGAAAACGTTTTACACTAATAGTGTTCTAAAAACTTTAAAACATAACTACAAGGGGGATTAACATGAGTTTTTTTAAAGGTTTTTTAAAGTTTGTACCAATTTTCATTCTTGCAGGATTAATTATGATGGATATGAATGTTCTTATCGCAGCACCAATCGCAACTTTGGTTGCTTTTGTTATTGCCAGCTTAACTGAAAAGCTGACCTTCAATGATTTAATGGACGCTGCTACAGATAACGTTAAAGAATTAATTCTCGTATTCTTCATTTTAATGTTTGCATATGCAATGGCTAATGCCTTCATGGCAACAGGTGTTGGTGCTTCAATCGTAAACATTGCCCTTTCAATTGGGGTAAACGCTAGAACAGTGGCTGTTTGTGGGTTCTTAGTTACTGGTATTTTATCCGTTGCTACAGGAACTTCATGGGGAACATTTGCAGCCTGTGCTCCTATTTTTCTATGGTTAAATCATATTTTAGGTGGAAATATTCTTTTAACTGCTGCATCTATTGCTGGAGGAGCATGTTTTGGTGATAATATTGGTCTTATTTCAGACACAACTGTTGTAAGTTCCGGTATTCAAAAGGTTGAAGTATTAGATAGGGTTAAATCACAAGTAGTTTGGTCTGTAGGATGCCTTGCAGTTTCTGCAATCATTATATATGGAATAAGTGTATCTATGAATCTGCCAACACAAGTTACTGACACTGCTCTTGCCATCGATGCTATACCATCTGAAGCATGGTCTGCCTTAGAAGCTGAAAGACCTGCTGCAGTTGAACTTCTTAACCAGGTAAAAGAAGGTGTACCTTTTTATATGGTTCTGCCTTTAGTACTTGTAATTGGATGTGCAGTTTCGGGATTACCTACATTAGTATGTTTATTTGTTGGACTTGCTTCTTCCTTTATTTTTGGAAGTTTTGCAGGGACAATCAGTGGATTAGGAGCTTTCTTAAGCCTTACTGAAGATGGATTCTCTGAAGCTGGATCTTGGGTAATTGTAATGATGATGTGGTTTGGAGCCTTCGGAGGTATAATGTCTAGAATGAATGCCTTCGAGCCTTTATCTAATTTTGTTCTTAAGATATCCAAGAATGTACGCCAGTTAATGTTCTGGAATGGTCTTCTATCAATTGGTGGTAATGCGGCTTTATCTGACGAAATGGCTCAGATTGTTACCATCGGACCAATTATTAAAGAATTAGTTGATAAGAATGTTGAAGGTAGTGATGAAGATCTTACTAAGCTAAGAATTAGAAATGCAACCTTTTCAAGCGCTCTTGGAGTATTTGGCTCTCAATTGATTCCTTGGCATGTATACATGGGCTTCTACATAGGAATTTTAAGCTCTGTATATCCTCTATATGAGTTTGCTACATTAGATATTATTAAGTTTAATGTAATGGCCTTCGTTACTGTTGGTTCTCTATTAATTCTTACCCTGACAGGATGGGATAGATTTATTCCTAACTTTGGATTACCAAGAGAACCAAAAGTAAAATTAAAAAAAGATCTTCAAGTAAAAAAAGAATGTACTGAATCACAAGAAATAGCATAGTGAAACTTAATGACCATGGGTGTATTTTGCCCATGGTTTTTTCATATTTCAACTTCGACCCACCCATCATTTCTCTACTATTCCGACTATAAAATATTTTCTGAAAATACTTGCTTTTTTATTGCAAACGTTTTAAACTAATAGTGTAGAAAAAAATACATTACATTTTGACCAAATTCTACAAAATAAGGGGGAAATTAAATGGATAACTCTAAGATTGGGAATGTAGTAAAAACTGTATTGAAATCAATTATTAAATTCACACCAATATTCGTATTGGCTGGATTAATGATGAGTGGCATGGATGTTTTAACTGCAGCTCCAATAGCAACACTTTTTGCCTTTGTTGTAGCTTATTTAACAGAAAAAATTAAGTTCAACGATTTACTTGATGCAGCTATTGATAACTGCAAAGATCTTATTCTTGTATTTTTTATCCTAATGTTTGCCTATGCAATGGCAAATGCATTTATGTCTACTGGTGTTGGAGCTTCCATCGTTAATATTGCTCTATCTTTAGGCTTAACTGCAAGAACTGTAGCTGTATGTGGATTCTTAGTAACAGCTATCCTTTCTGTAGCAACTGGAACCTCTTGGGGAACCTTCGCAGCTTGCGCTCCAATTTTTATATGGTTAAACCACATAGTTGGAGGACACTTACTATTAACTACAGCTGCAATAGCTGGTGGTGCTTGCTTTGGAGATAACATTGGTCTTATTTCAGACACAACTGTTGTAAGTTCTGGTATTCAAAAGGTTGAGGTTATTGACAGAATCAGATCTCAAGGCTTCTGGTCAATAGGATGTTTAATAGTTACAGCTGTAATTATATTTGTTATAAGTTTAACTATGAAACTTCCTACAACTGTTGCCAATGCATCTGCTGCAATTGAAGCAATTCCGCCGGAAGCATGGTCTGCTTTAGAAGCAGAAAGACCTGCTGCAATTGAACTTCTAAATCAAGTTCAAAGTGGAGTACCTTACTTCATGGTAATTCCTCTAATCCTAGTTATCGTTGCAGCCGTAATGGGAACACCTACCCTAGTATGTTTATTCATAGGTCTTGCTTCTTCTTATATTTTTGGTAGCTTTGCTGGTACAGTTGAAAGCATGCCTGCATATCTTGAATTAATGCAGTCAGGATTTGCTGATGCAGGTTCCTGGGTAATTGTAATGATGATGTGGGTAGGTGCCTTCGGTGGTGTAATGGCTAAGATGAATGCCTTTGCTCCTTTATCAAACCTTGTAAGAAAAATATCTAGAAACGTAAGACAATTAATGTTCTGGAACGGTGTTCTTTCCTTAGCTGGAAATGCCATGTTATCTGATGAGATGGCACAGATTGTTACCGTTGGACCAATCATTAAGAACTTAGTTGATGAAAATGTAGAAGGTTCAGAAGAAGATATGTACAAACTTCGTTTAAGAAATGCTACCTTCTCTGACGCTTTAGGAGTATTTGGTTCTCAATTAATTCCTTGGCACGTTTATATCGGCTTCTATGTAGGTATATTATCAGCTATATATCCATTACATGAATTCCAAGCCCTTGATATTATCAAATATAACGTAATGGCATTTGTAGCAGTAGGGTCTATCCTATTCCTTACTTTAACAGGTTTGGACAGATTTATACCTAAATTCGGTCTACCTAAAGAGCCACAAGTAAGATTAAGAACATCAGCTGAAATAAAATCAAAAAATGAAGTTGCTGCTAGTTCTGAAAATTAAATGTAATGTAACTCTTTAAAATAAAAATAACCTTACAAAAGTAAGGTTATTTTTATTTGGTATAAATATACTATTTACCCATTTCCTCTTCAAAAATTCTATCGTATTCAGCAACAACTTTATTAAATTCTGCTTCATCTTCAACTGCTTCATATGCAGCTTTCTCACCTTCACCTACAACTTTATATATGAAGGCATCATCATCTTCTTCAAGAGATGCTAATATTAAATAACGGTTTCCATCAATAGTTAAGTCCTCAACTACTTCTAACTCTATAACTTCATTAGAATCAGCATCAACTAATTTTATTGTATTCATTTCTTCCATGGTTCTTCCTCCTAAATTCGAATTAACTTCTTCATTATATATTATAAAAATTTATATTACAATGAAAATTTTACAATATTATTTCATTTCACCATTTAATTAAAAAGCTGCTCACCAACGGCAAGCAGCTTTCAAATTAAATATAATATCTAGTGTCCGGATCTATTAGATTATCCTTTATTTCCACTCCAAATAATCCATTAGCAATGGTTGCGCTTTCAATATGATGTGCATCCTTCACTTGATTATTTAAAACCTGAACTCCATCCTTGATATTTTTATTATTAGGGTTATTTCCCTTCTTCTTACTTTTTCCCACCATGATTACCTCCTATTTTATTGATGTTTTTCATTATAAGCAGATAGCACCTTATTAAATTCTCTTCCTGAGCCGATTGAAGCATATTCTACCATTCCATTTTCTCTACTCACAACTTTATATGCGTAAGCTTCTTCTCCATCAATCGGACCTGCTATCACATATTTGCTTTGTCCTATATCTACCACATCAATTAATTCTAATTTAATTTCCTGGCCATTGTCTCCATATGCCTTAATTATGTCTCCTACTTGGTTCATTTTACATTCCTCCATATAAAAGTTTTAATGATTAACGTCATATATAAAATGTGCATTTATGGTGAAAATTATTACAGATAATCAAAGCAATAAAAAAAGTTCTTGATCCCAAGAACTTTTTTTACAGAAAATCAAATATTTAAATTATAAATTTATGTCATTCATTATTTTATCATACTTACCACTTTGGAATTCATCATATCGTTTTTTTACAATTGGTGCTAATACAAGCAATCCAACTAAGTTAGGCAGAACCATTAACCCGTTAAAGGTATCAGCTAACTGCCAAACTAACTCAACATGCATACATGAACCTAAGAAAACAAATACCATAACCAATATTCTATAAGGTACTACTCCTTTACTTCCAAACAGAAATTTAATATTTGCTTCCCCGAAGAAATACCATCCAATAATTGTTGAGAATGCAAAGAAGAATAAAGCTATAGCAATAAATACTGCACCAAAGCTTCCCATTCCAACTTTAAATGCACTTTGAGTTAAATTAATACCTGTTATAATTTTTCCTGCAGCATCTGTTGAACCTAAAACGCCTGTTGTTAAGATTACTAATGCTGTTAAAGTTAATATGATAAAAGTATCAATGAATACTCCCATCATGGCAACCAATCCCTGTTCTGCTGGATGATTAACCTTCGCAACTGCATGGGCATGTGGTGTAGAACCCATACCTGCTTCATTAGAGAATAATCCTCTTGCAACTCCATATCTTACAGCCTGTTTAACTGTAGCTCCAAGAACTCCTCCCATAATTGCTGATGGATTAAAAGCTCCAACAAAAATCATTTCAAAGGCTGGCAATATACTTTTATAATTCATAACTATTATTGCTAAACTTCCTATAATATAGAATAAAGCCATTATTGGTACAACCTTTTCTGTAAAGGATGCAATACGCTTTACTCCTCCAATAAATATTGCGCCAGCTAATAAAGCAACAACTACACCTACAATTTTTGCATCAATATTAAAGGCAGATTCAAATGCACCTCCAATTGAATTTGATTGAACCATATTTCCAATAAACCCTAATGCTAATGTAATTGTGATTGAGAAGAAAATAGAAAGAAATTTACCAAGTTTTTTATTTTTCAATCCTTTGCTTAAATAATAAGCTGGACCACCGGTAACTTGTCCATCTATTTTTGTTTTATACTCCTGGGCCAAGGTTGCTTCTGCGAATATAGTACTCATTCCAAAGAAAGCACTAATCCACATCCAGAATATGGCACCAGGTCCACCAGAAGCAATTGCAGTAGCAGCACCAGCTAGGTTACCTGTACCTACTTGAGCAGCTATTGCTGTAGCAAGAGATTGAAAAGATGTCATTCCTTCAGCTCCGGCTTTTTTACCGAATTTTATTTTTCCAAAGGTCATCTTGAAGCTTTCTTTAAATTTTCTAACCTGAATAAACTTTAGTTTAAAGGTAAAATAAGCTCCTGTACCACATAACAAGAAAATTAAAAGAAAATCCCAAAGAATGCTGTTTACAGCTTGCACAAAATCTAACATGTCCTTCACTCCTTCTTTTTTTTGCTTACACTATATTAATACCATATTGTTACAAATATTTAAATATATTCATCAAAATTCATGTATTCGTTTTCTTAATAGTATCTATCAGAACATTGTGAAAATTTATACTATTGCTTAGGTTGTTCATTTTACAATATGAAAAGTAAAATGACAGCCCAAAAGCCGTCATTTATTATTTTCATTTAATTAAATTTTACATTCCCTTTGCTTTATCTTCACATATCTTCATAGCTTCTATAACTGCACTTCTAAAGCCATTACTCTCTAAGGCAGCTACTGCTTCTATGGTAGTTCCTCCTGGAGAGCACACCATATCCTTAAGAGCTCCAGGATGAGCTCCTGTATCTAACACCATTTTAGCACTTCCAAGAACTGCTTGAGCAGCAAACTTATATGCCATATCTCTTGGCAGACCACCACGGCAAGCTCCATCTGCTAAAGCTTCAATAAACATATATACATAAGCAGGAGAACTTCCACTCACAGCTACAACGGCATCCATCATATATTCTTGTACAACAGCACTTTTACCAAAGGAATTCAAAAGACTGCAAACATATTCCATTTCCTCATCAGTAACAAATTCATTTTTACAAGCTGCAGTCATCCCTTCTAACACCATTGCAGGTGTATTAGGCATAGTTCTAACAATCTTAACTTCTTTGTTAAACTCCTTAAGGAGTTTTTCTAGGGTTTGTCCTGGAGCAATTGAAACTACAATAGTATTCTCATTAATTACATCCCTAATTTCTTTTATTACAGAGCTATAATACTGTGGCTTAACAGCTAAAACAATAATCTGGCTTCCTTTTGCCACCTCAATATTGCTGTTAGTAATATTAATCCCCATTTCTTCCTTTACTTTTTCAAGCATACTCATAGATATATCTGCTGCTATAATTTCTTCTTTCTTAATTAGCTTTGAAGATACTATCCCCTTCAGCATTGCCTTTGCCATATTTCCACAACCTATAAATCCTATTTTCATTACTTCTCCTCCTCATAATTCCTTTGCCATTCTTTATAATATAATTGTTAAAGTTTAATTAAAGCTTTGCTCTGTTCTATTAATTATTTCATCCTGCAGAGTTTTACTTAAGTTTCTAAAATGATCACTATACCCTGCCACTCTTACTATTAAATCCTTATATTCCTCTGGATGCTTTTGTGCTGCTATCAGGGTTTCTCTATCAACCACATTAAATTGAATATGGTGACCTTCTAAATTAAAATAAGTACGAATTAAATTTACCATTTGAGTTAATCCTTCTTCTCCTCCAACCACACCTGGAGTGAACTTTTGATTTAAAAGGGTACCTCCAGTTTTTAAATGATCCATTTTACTAGCTGATTTAATTACAGCTGTTGGTCCCTTCACATCTGCTCCCTTTTCTGGTGAAATACCTTCACTAACAGGAGTACTAGCTCTTCTCCCATTTGGGCTTGCTAACATTACCTCACCAAAGTACACATGACAAGTAGTTGGAAGCATATTTATACGCCATGTACCTTTTCTCATATTAGGTCTTCCTGTAACATTTCTCTCATAATAATTAAAGATATCCTTCATAATAAAATCAGCATAATCATCATCATTACCATATTTAGGCGTTCTGTTTTGCACCAAATTTAAAATTTTCTCATGACCAATAAAGTTATCTTTTACAGCTTTCATTAATTCGTTCATTGAAAACTTTTTATTATCATAAACATTATATTTAATAGCGGCTAAGGAATCTGTAATAGTACCTATTCCAACGCCTTGAAGATAATTAGTATTATATCTTGCTCCCCCAGCATTATAATCAGTGCCTGTTCCTATACAGTCATCCGTAATAATTGATAAAAATGGAACTGGCATATATTTAGCATATAATCTTGTTATCTTATTGGAGCCCTCCACCTTTATATTTACAAAATAGTCTATCTGCCTTTTATAAGCTTCTAGCAGCTCCTCATAGCTTTTAAAATCTTCAGCATGTCCTAGCTTCAAACCTAACTGCTTCTTTGCCACATGGTCATATCCGTTAAATAAAGTTATCTCTAGAATCTTTGGCAGATTAAAGTAGCCCTGAAGTATATAAGCTTCTCTCCCAAAAGCACCTGTTTCAACACAACCGCTTGTCCCACCTCTTCGTGCATCCTCCAAAGATTTTCCTGCATTTAAAAGTTCCTGGACGATAGCTTCTGTATTATAAAAAGCTGGCTGTCCCCATCCCTTTCGAGATATCTCACAAGCTCTCTTTAAAAATCTCAAAGGAGTCTTTCTGCTTATTTGAACATTAGAGCTTGGCTGTAAAAGTTTCATTTCATCCATGCAGTCTAAAATTAAATAACTTACTTCATTTACACCATCTTCTCCATCGGCAGTTATACCTCCAGTATTTATATTTGCAAAATCAGTATATGTGCTGCTTTCCTTTAAGGTAATTCCAACCTTTGGAGGTGCAGGCTGATTATTAAATTTTACCCACAAACATTCTAAAAGCTCCTTAGCTTTTTCTTCATTCAAAATTCCTGCTTCAAGGTCTCTTTCATAAAAAGGATTTAAATGCTGGTCTAACCTGCCTGGGCTATAAGCATCCCATGGATTTAACTCTGTAGTAACCCCTAAATGGACAAACCAATACATTTGTATTGCCTGCCAATAAGTTTCTGGCTTCTTAGCAGGAACCACCTTACAATTCTTTTCTATCTCTAATAGCTCTGCTTTTCTTATAGGATCTTCTTCTCTTTCAGCTAATTCTTTTGCAAGCTCACTATACCTTTCACCTAATATCATAATGGCATCACACATAATTGCCATAGCACGAAGCTCATCTGATTTATCCCCAGCGTTTTCATCTTTTAAATAATCCAAATTATTTAGTGCTACTTCAATATCTTTTTTATAATCTAAAAACCCTTTTTGATAAATTTTTTCTGAACCAACAGTGTGCCCTGGTCCTCTCTGCTCCATAAATTCAGTAAAAATTCCTGCTTCATAGCAATCCTTCCAGCTCTCACTCATTGCATCAATTATCTTATGCCGCATTGATCTTTTTTCCCAATAAGGTATAATTTTTTCTTTTTGAATCTTCAAATCTTCCCCAGATACTTTGAAGCATATTAATTCACGGTTATTCATAACTTCCATATCTTTAAGACTATGACAGCATAACTCTGGAAAGGTAGGAGTAGATTGTGGACCGTTACCTTTATCCCCAACAATTAATTCCCCCTTCTCAATAGTTATAGTTTTTTTAGAAAAAATCTCTTTCATAGTTAAAGCCCTTAACTCAGGTATGGATACACTACCCTCATATTTTTTATAGGCTTCAGTCATCAATAGTGCCCTTTCCATATAAATATGAGGTACAGTTTCAACACTTTGCTTTCTTAGATTTCTAATCCTTTCATTCATTCCTCTCTCTTCCATACTTAACCTCCTATTTTAATATTTATAAAACCATTACTTCTAAATTTATCTGCTATCTCTTCCATTCTCTCCTTCGTTGGTGCTTCAAAGTCCTTTCCACGGTATTCTTTTTGTAACTTTACATATTTACTTGATCCTGTATTGTGGTAAGGAAGTAAATTAACCTTTTCCACCTTAATATTTTTCTTTAAATAATCTATTATTTCATCTATGGATTCTTCATCACTATTTACAGGATAAATTATTGGAATTCTAATATTTATTTTTCCATTGTTATCACTTATAAATTTTAAGTTATGTAGAATAAGTTCGTTAGATTTCCCCATATACTTCTTATGTTTTTCATCATTCATAACCTTCACATCATATAAAAACGTATCTACATACTTTAACAACCTTTTAAAGTTTTCTGTAGGAGCATATCCACAGGTATCAATAGCTACGTTATATCCTTTTCTTTTCAATTTTTTAATAAGTTCTTCTATGTAGTCCATGGGCTGAGTCATTACTTCTCCTCCTGACAAGGTAATTCCCCCCTGCGAATCTTCATAAAACTGCTTATCTTTCTCAAGCTCTTTTACAAGCTCCTCAATTTTGAACTGCTTTCCAACAAAATGCCTGTTATTATATATACATCCATCTACACAGTCGAAGCATAAAGTACAGCTCTTCATATTAGTTTTTGCTCTTCCCTTGAAAAGTGATATAGAACTATTGGTGCAAATGTCTACGCATGAACCACAGCCAGTACACTTTTCTTCATCAACCATAAGATCTTGTTCATAGCTTTGACTTTCTGGATTATGGCACCACCAGCAACTTAGCAAGCATCCTTTAAAAAATACCGTTGTTCTAATACCATCTCCATCATGAATAGAATACTTCTGCAGATTTATAACATAAGGAATCTTCATTTATACCCTCCCTGTTTGTATTTTTAAAATTTTCAAACAATTAAACTCTTAAATATACCCTTCCTTTAACTATAAAGAAGGGTATATTTATATTATTTCATATTTAACATATTTTTCAAATACATTTATGTTGATTTTATTTCTACTCTTGTTTCGTAAGTCTATTTTAATTAATATAAATCAACCAATTACCATATCTAAAATATATCATCCATAAATACATATCTTAAATGTCACTATAATAACTTCATAACAAAAAAATCACACAAAAGATATACAATCAAATCTTCTGTGTGATTCCCCTATAGTTTACTTAAAAAATCCATTCTATCCTTAATTCTTTTTTCATAACCTAGCCCTGTAGGTTCATAGTATTTCTTTCTGTTAAGTTCCTTTGGAAGATACTGCTGCTTCACATAATGATGATCATAATTGTGCGGATATTTATATTCAACACCATGATTTAACTCTTTTGCTCCACCATAATGACTGTCTCTTAAATGCATGGGAACTGCACCGATATCTTCTTTTTCAATATCCATCAAAGCTACATTGATAGCATTGTAGGCTGCATTACTCTTTGGGGCCGTGGCTAGATATGTAACAGCCTGTGCCAACGTAATCCTAGCTTCTGGCATTCCAATAGATTTAACTATGTTTAAGGCTGCATTTGCAATAAGAATTGCATATGGATCTGCATTTCCAATATCTTCTGAAGCTGATATAACAATCCTTCTAGCAATAAACTCAGGATCCTCGCCACTATAAAGCATTCTAGCAAGATAATGTACTGCAGCGTCTGGATCACTCCCTCTTATGCTTTTTATAAAAGCTGAAACCACATCATAATGATAATCTCCAGACTTATCATAACTTACTTGTCTTTTCTGCATACACTCTTCCACAACACTTAAGGTAACATGAATAATACCATCCTGACTTTTATTAGTGGTTAAAACTGCTAATTCTAATGCATTTAAAGCCTTTCTTGCATCCCCAGATGCATTTTTACATATAAACTTTAAAGCATCATCATATAGCTTAATTTTAATTGATCCATAGCCTAATTCCTTATCCGTTAATGCTCGGTTTATGACCTTTATAATATGTTCCTCCGTAAGTGGCTCCAACTTAAAAATCATGGATCTGGACAGTAGAGCTTTATTCACCTCAAAAAAAGGATTTTCTGTTGTTGCTCCAACCAAAGTAATAACTCCTTTTTCAACATGAGGCAATAAGCTGTCCTGTTGGGTTTTATTGAATCTATGAATCTCATCTATAAATAAAATTGTTTTTTTCCCCTTTAAGGCAATTTCGTTTTGAGCTTTTTCGACAACGGCCTTAATCTCTTTAATCCCTGATGTAACTGCATTCAACTCCACATAATTGCAATGAGTCGTTCTCGCTATGATTTTAGCTAAACTTGTTTTTCCTATTCCTGGTGGACCATAAAGAATTAAAGAAGTAATTCTATCACTTTTTATACTTCTATATAACAATTTATCCTTAGCTAAAATATGCTCCTGCCCAACATACTCTTCTAAGGTTCTTGGTTTTAATCGTTGCGCCAGTGGTTCATTATTATCCTTTTTCTCTCCCAGCTGTGGAGCTTCCATATCCCCAAGATCAAATAAAGATATGTTATCAAAATGTTCCATTTAAATCATTCCTTTAATTAATATACTTTAAGCTAAAAAATATATAAGTAATTTCTTTTACCAATTCATATTTATTATTTACTTTCCATCCCTATAAGTAAAAATTTATACATTCCACAAAAGGTACATTTATAATTTAGTATATCATATTTTTACATTTCATTTCATAATTTTATTTATAAATATATGTTAACTACAAATATTCCAATACTTCTTCATAATATCGTATGTTTATTTTGTTTATTTTAATATATTGTTTATAATTATATTAAAGTATATTATGTTAAAATATATTGTATAAGATATACATGAATATTTAATCAATTTTTATTTATATTTAATTCAAATGAAAAGAAAATTATGAGGTATGACATGAAATATAAAGTAGCTATAATAACCGACAGTAATAGTGGAGTTTCTAATGATGAAGCACATTCCCTAGGCATTAATGTGGTCCCAATGCCTTTTTATGTGAATGAAAAATTATATCATGAAAATATAACCATAAATCAAGATGAATTTTTTAAAATGTTAGAGCAAGACTTAGAAATATCAACATCTCAACCTACCCCTGGTGATATCTTAGAATTATGGAACAGATTATTAAAGGAATATGATGAAATTATACATATACCTATGTCCAGTGGTCTTAGCGGTTCTTATATGACTGCTGCTGCTTTAGCAGATGATTTTAATGGCAAGGTTTTCGTAATAAATAACAAAAGAATTTCTGTTACTCAAAGACAATCTGTCCTTGAAGCCATCTCCTTAAGAAACAAAGATTTTTCTGGAAAAGAAATTGCAGAGCTTTTAAATCAATATGCCTTAAATGCAAGTATATACATAACTGTTGATACGCTTAAATATTTAAAGAAAGGTGGTCGTGTTACAACTTCCGGGGCAGCGCTTGGAACTGTTTTAAATATTAAACCTGTACTCCAAATTCAGGGTGATAAGCTAGATGCCTTTAAGAAAGCTCGCGGGAGAAAGCAAGCAATGAAAATCATGATTGATGCACTTGAAAATGATTTGAAAAATAGATTTAATGGAAAAAAAATATCCCTTTACCTTGCTTATTCTGGTAATAAAAGCTTAGCTGACGATTGGGAACAGATGGTTAAAGCTGCTTTTCCTGAATATGAAATCTTCAGTGCACCTTTACCATTAAGCATTTCCTGCCATATTGGATCTGGCGCCATCGGTATTGGCTGTGTAGAAAACATTCCAGAAGCTCAATAATTCTTTAAATATAACAAAAACCTTGGATTTTTATCCAAGGTTTTTTCTGGTGCAGATGAAGGGAGTCGAACCCCCACGCCTAAGGCGCTAGATCCTAAGTCTAGTGCGTCTGCCAATTCCGCCACATCTGCATAATATAAGGACTCTTGGTGCAGATGGCGGGACTTGAACCCGCACGAGAGTATTCTCACTACCCCCTCAAGATAGCGTGTCTGCCATTCCACCACATCTGCTAATTATGTTTTATCCCATTTATCCGATGAATTAATTATATCACCACAAATTTCTATTTACAACAATAATTTATTAAAAAATAATAAAAATTTCTGGTATCAATTTTTTAAATCAATACCAGAAACAACAATTCTACTTAATATTAAAATCATATAAGAATTTATACATAGTGTAATTTAATTTCACACGTTTTACATAGTTTTTGGTTTCATCAAAGGGAATTACTCTTAATTTCACTCCATCATCTGAATATTCTTCGTTACCGAGCCATCTTGAAACGTTGCCTGGACCTCCATTATAAGCCGCAAGGACTAAATCATAATCTCCATTAAAATCATCGCTAAGCTTATTTAAATACCAAGTACCAAGATTAATATTAACATTAGGATCTTTAATCATTTCTTCAGTAAAGTTCTCTATTCCAATTAATTCAGCAATCCAAATCCCTGTATCAGGCATTATCTGCATCAATCCCATAGCTCCTTTTGAGGAAACGGCTTCTGCATTAAATTTACTCTCTGTATTTATAACTGATGCCACCCAGATAGGATCAACATTATAAAGTTCACTATACTGTAGGATACTTTCCTTGTATTCAAGTGGAAAAAAGCTTCTAAGTATAATTTTAAAGTTTGCAAATATAATTACTGCAATTAAGACAATAAGCAATATCTTTCTAAGTTTTTTATTATTTCTACAGAACATTTTTCCCCCTAAATTCTTTTAGCTCCTTAATAATTGAATCAACCTGGAATTTTGTATACTCCAAGGTATCTCCATTGTCTATTAAATAATCTGCATACTTAACTTTTTCTTCAGTAGACATTTGATTATTAATACGATTTATTGCTTCTTCTCTAGTAAATTCGTCTCTTGCCATTACCCTTGAAATTTGAAGCTCTTTCATTATTGCAATGACAATAACAAAGTCCATTTCTTCGTGCAGATTATTTTCTATTAACGTAGGTGCATCTAAAACACATATTTCCTCACCCATGTTATCATATTCATCTATTTCCATAAATATGTCCTTTAATATATATGGCATTAAGATCCCTTCATAAACGTCCTTTTTCTCTTTGTTAGAAAAAATCAGTTCTCCCATTTTTCTTCTTAGGAAATTCCCCTCTTCATCAAAGAACTCTTCTCCAAAAGTTTCCTTAATTTTTATTAGTATCTCTGGATGGCTTGAAAGCACCTTTCTAGAAATCATATCAGCATCAATCACTGGAATCCCCTGATTTTTAACCATTGAACTTACAGTGCTTTTACCCGATCCAATTCCCCCAGTTAACCCTACCTTTAATATTTTATTTTGCTTCATACCAGGTATCTCCTAATGAAACATCCACGTCTAATGGCACTTTAAGGTCAAGTACATGCTCCATCTCATTTTTAACTAAATCTTTGACTTGATCTAGTTCATCCTTGCATACATTTAAAATCAATTCGTCATGAACCTGAAGAATAAGTCTGCTTTTTAATTTCTTTTCTTCAAGTTTATTAGCAACATTTATCATAGCAATTTTAATAATATCAGCAGCACTCCCTTGGATTGGTGCATTCATAGCTAACCTCTTTCCTAAAGCTTTAACCATTTTATTTGAAGATTTAACCTCAGGTATATATCTTTTTCTGTTCAAAAGAGTTGTTACAAAGGAATTTGCTTCAGCATCTTCTACTACCTTTTCCATATATTCTCCTACTTTTTTATATCTAGCTAAGTAAGCATCTATATACTGTTTTGCTTCAGCCCTTGTTATTCCTAAATCCTGCGCCAAGCTGAAATCTCCTATTCCATAAACTATTCCGAAGTTAACTGCTTTAGCGTTACTTCTCATAGTTTTTGTAACTTCTTCCACAGGTACATTAAATACTTCTGCTGCTGTAGATGTGTGAATATCAGCATGCCCCTTAAAAGCTTTAATCATATTCTCATCATCGGAAATATGAGCAAGAACTCTAAGTTCTATTTGAGAATAGTCAGCTGAGAGAATAACAGAATCTTCATTGTGAGGTATAAATACCTTTCTTATACTTCTTCCATTTTCATTTTTTATAGGAATGTTTTGAAGGTTTGGTTCAGTACTAGATAATCTTCCTGTTGTAGTAACAGTTTGAGTAAAGTTAGAATGGATTCTTCCATCACTATCAATTACAGCCTTTAACCCTTCAATATATGTTGAATATAATTTTGAGAGCTGTCTGTAATATAGAATTTTATCTATTATAGGATGCTTATCTTTTAAAGCGTCTAAAACTTCAGCATTAGTTGAGTATCCTGTTTTAGTTTTCTTAATTACTGGTAAATCAAGTTTTTCAAAAAGAATCTTTCCTAATTGTTTAGGTGAATTAATATTAAATTCTTCCCCTGCCAAAGAATAAATATCTGCAGTGAGCTCTGCTATCTCGGCGCTGAATTTAACTCCTAAATTGTCAAGCTCCTCTTTATTGATGTTAAAGCCCTCATATTCCATATAAGCAATTACTCTAGTTAATGGCTGTTCCACCTTAACTAAAAGCTCAGTCATGTTTTCTGAATCTATTTCCTTACTAAGTAATTGATATAACTCCTTCATGGCAGAAAGCTCTTTAGCTTTTAATTCATCACCTTCTCCACTAAAGTTTTTACCTAATTTTTCTTCAAGAATTGTTTTTAATGAATACTCTGATTTAGATGAGTCTAATAAGTAGGCTGCGATCTCTTCATCAAAATCTATTAAATCCATATGAATTCCTAGTTTTAATAAAGCAGTATAGCCATACTTCACTCCATGAGTTATCTTTTTAACTGAAGAATTTTCGAATAAAGCTTTTAAAGCTTCTACAAATTCACTTTTATTTTCTTCCATAAGCTTTTCACAATGAACGATATAAATTTGTTCATTAATCATTAAACCAAGATAAGACAGCTTTGTCATGGTAAAACTATTTGTATTTTCTACATAAAACTTTACAAATAGCTTCTCCTTAATAGAATCCTTAATTCCCTTTAAGGCTTGAATATTATCTACAGTTACAAACTTCACTTCTTCCTCAGATTCAATGGTTCCACTATTTCCCTCTTGACCTGCTTCACCTTCAAGAGCTTGAAGTTTATTTAAGATTGACTTAAATTGAAGCTTTAAACACATCTCTCTTACTTCTGGATTATTGAAGCTTCCAGGCGTTTTAATCTCTTCAATGCTGGTATCTATTGGAACTTCGGTAATAATTGTTGCCAGCTTTTTACTTAATATAGCCTGTTCTCTATATTCAACTAAAGATTCTTTAAGTTTCTTTCCACTAACAGCATCTATATTCATTAATAAGTTTTCCATATTGCCATATTCTTTTATTAATTTAAAAGCAGTTTTCTCACCGACACCTGGTATTCCAGGTATGTTATCAGATTTATCTCCCATCAATCCCTTAACATCGATGTATTGGGTTGGAGTTACTCCAAAGTCAGCAATAAATCTTTCTTTATTATAAATTTCTTTCTCACTTATTCCCTTTTTATTAATAACGACATTAACGTGATCCGTTGCCAGCTGAAGAGCATCTCGGTCACCTGTAACTATGTATACTTCCATACCAGCTTCCTCTGCTCTGCAGGAGAAGGTTCCTATTAAATCATCAGCCTCAAAGCCTTCCATTTCAAAAACACCTATGCCCATTTTAGTAAGTATTTCTCTTATTACAGGGAACTGCATTGTCAGCTCAGGAGGTGTTTTCTTTCTTCCAGCCTTATAATCCTCAAAATCATTATGTCTAAAAGTTTTCTTTGACTTATCAAAGGTAGTAATTATGTAATCAGGCTGTATATCTTCACGAAGCTTAAGAAGCATCGTTAAAAATCCATATACCGCGTTTGTATGCAGCCCTTCCTTAGTGCTCATATCAGGAAGAGCAAAAAAAGCTCTATATAATAAACTATTTCCATCTAATATAGCTATTTTTTTTCTATTAATTTTAACCACATCCTATTCTATTAAAGTAAACCTCCAAATTCAATTCTAGCTATTAGAGATATTTTATATTTCGGTTCTCTTTACTTACTAAAAGATCATCTAAAACTGGAAGAATAATTTCTATTGAAAGCTTCTTACCTATACTATTTTTCACTTTTTATACTTCAAAGTCAAGGAAATAAGTAAATTTAATAATATTTACTCAATATCAATATTATTAACAATAAATATGTGTAGTAACAGATGTAAATGAAATTTAACAATTCATTTATCATATAAAAAAAGCAAGCACTTCACATTGAATGAAGCTGCTTACTTTTACATAAACAAATATATTAAAATTGGTAAAAATATAGCTGGTATATAATTCATTACTTTTAACTTAGTAACATTAAGCATATTTAATCCTAGGCCAATTATTAGCAATGATCCTACACAGGTCATTTCAGCAATAACTATTTCACTCAAGTATGGAGAAATAAACTGTGCTAATAATGTTATACTTCCTTGATAAATAAATACAAATGCTGCTGAAAATAAAACTCCAACCCCTAATGATGCTGAAAATAAAATGGAAGCAACTCCATCTAATATTGATTTTGTAAATAGCATTTCATGATTTCCAGTTAATCCACTTTGCAATGAACCCACAATTGTCATTGCTCCCACGCAGAATAATAAACTTGCTGTAACAAAGCCCTCTGCAATGGAAACACTTTTATCTCCTGACTTAAATTTTCCCTCTATGAATTCTCCTAGATTTCTTACTCTTTTATCTAAATCTATAGCTTCCCCAATTATGGCTCCAATAACAATAGAAAAAATCACAACCATCGTGTTCTGTCCCTTCAGAGCACCTGATATTCCGATATAAAGTACACACAAGGCTAATCCATTCATTACAATATCTGAAAATCTTTTTGAAACGCCTTGCTTTATTACTAATCCAATTAATCCCCCTACAATGACGGATACAGTATTCACAATTGTTCCTATCATATTAACCCCCTGCAACCTCTAAAACTCTAAAAAATACTTAAATCTAGTTCTTGCGAAAGCTTCTCCAATATTTTAATTCCACCACTGCTATTACCTTTAGAATTTAATGCTGGACCAACAACTCCAATGCCCATTCTTCTCGGAACAGCAGCCATTATACCACCACCAACTCCACTTTTCGCTGGTATACCAATATGTACAGCAAATTTACCTGAAGCATCATACATTCCGCATGTAACCATGATAGTTTTAATTATTCTGCAAGCCTCCCTTGAAATTACTCTTTCATTAGTTAAAAGAACGCCATCATTGGCAAGCATTGCACCAATTCTTGCAATATCTTTGCTGGTAACTTCCATGGAACAGGCTTTGAAATATACATCAAGAATTTCTTCAACACTTCCTTCAATAATTCCATTTCCCTTCATATAATAAGCTAGGGCTCTATTTCTATCCCCTGTTTTCTTTTCACTTTCATATACACTATCATTTATGCTTATATATGGATTGCCAGTAATTTTTCTTGTGAAATTTAATATTCTTGTAGCCTTTTCCTCTATTGTATCTCCATGAATTAATGACACAATTGCAATTGCCCCAGCATTTATCATTGGATTTAATGGAATTTTTTCCTCATGGGAATCTAAATTTGTTATTGAGTTAAAGCTAGCTTCTGTTGGTTCCATTCCAACCCTTGAAAATACATATTCTATTCCATTATCAAGAATGGCAAGCATTAAAGTTACCACCTTAGAAATACTTTGAATGGTAAATTTAAAATCATATTCACCTGCAAAATATTCCTCTCCACCTAATGTAGTAACCCAAATTCCTAGGATGTCTGGATTAGCCTTTGCCAATTCAGGAATATATGAAGCTACCTCTCCTTTACTTGTCCAAGGTCTACATTCTTCAACTATATTATCTAATATCCTCTTCATCTTTTTATTCCTCACTTTAAATTTAAATTCATACCATAATTATATCTTTAAGTATTTCTTTTAACTAGTATAAAATATAATAAATTATATTCATAAAAAAAACTATTGTAATCACTAGAATAATGTGGTAATATAATAAAGTACTCGCCGGTGTGATGGAATTGGCAGACGTACGGGACTCAAAATCCCGCGGTGGCAACACCGTACCGGTTCGACCCCGGTCACCGGCACCATGTAGAAACAACCCTTGATAATTCAAGGGTTGTTTTTATTTGTTAAATAAATTCTGTTGAACTGATATTGTTCAATCCATTAAAAAATTCTTCAACTCCCATAAACTCTCCTGTATTTCTTCCAGCGCTTTCCAAAGCACTTTTCCTGTAAAAATTTAAAGCATCTTCTATGGAGTTAAAGGAATCTTTTACAAAGTTGAAATTTTCCGCTGATAACTCATTAAGAAATTGATTTACATCCATTTTATTGATACTATTCAATTGCATTTTAACACCCCTCTTATAAATTAGACGTTAATATTAGTTTATTTAATACCACTTCACTAACTTATTGCTTCACTTCATATATATGCCCTCTACTTCAAAGTAATAAGTCTTTTTATGTAAACAAATAAATTCCCCTCATACTCTTCGTTAAAGAAAACATATCCAATATAATCATTTAACCAAAGGGCTATAATACTCAAGAAAAACCATGCAATCCCGAAGGATGGGCATACCTGCCCTAAGATATTCATTGGTTCCTTTGAATAATCCCACACCCCTAACTGAAACTTAATATTAAGGATGTACCCTGAAATGAATTCAATAAATAATACTAAAAGAGCACTAATGGCACATTTTTGCCATAACTTAAGCTTTAGCCCTTTTTCACTAAGAATACCTATTAAGCCTCCACAAAGTCCTCCAACTACAATCATTGATGGATGAGTATATCCTCGAAATAAAAGTTCAATATTTGTATAACCACAACCAGTAATAATAAAAATCAAAGCAAACTTTTTTAATTTAATCAATTTATTTTTTTCTAATATTAATTTCATATTATTACATCCAATCTTTAAATACTTTATCCTACCACCTTATATTCTCCTTATATAATTTGTAATATGCAGCAATTGTTTAAAATCTAATAAAAATTGGTTCAGCCTTTATTTATCTATCTCTTGGAATTCACACGTTCCTTAACCTTTTCCCATGCATCAGCATATCTTGTGGATTTTAATCTTGGAAAGGCTTTTGCCAGCCTCCTGTCTTGTAGCTTTCTCATACTTAACAGCTTTTTAATATTATCAGTATAGTATTCACTGCTTTCAAATCTACTGTGAATAGATTTCTTTACTTCTTTAAAAATTCTTTTTATGTTCTCAACATCTTCGTCTACAGTACCTCTCAATTCAAGGGAAGCTACCTTCGCAGTTATCCACTTATTTATACTTGCTTCATTTTCCCTATAATGAAGATTAATTGCCTCTTGTATTTCTTTCAACCTTCCATTTAAAGCTAGCAGATGAGTTACTGTGAACACTAAATCAATTGCCATAATAAGACTTGTTCCAACTGCAACACATATGAGTACTCCATTAGGAACTAAATTTGTATAACCCTCAATTACAGGCTGAATAAACTTTATTAATACCACCGAAAAGGTTCCAAAAACAATTGCTCCAAGCAAACAAACTCTGCCATGAATATTAAATTTATATCTAGTATAATCCCACCACTTTGCATGAAATAATTTTTCTAAAATTACTGATGTTAAATATTCAATTGTACAGGCTAAAACTGCTCCTGTTATAAACAGTTCCAAATAGCTTGATTGATTATCATTTAAAAAAAATATAACAGCAACTGCTCCAACTCCATACACAGGACACACTGGCCCATTTAGAAACCCCCTGTTTACTAATTTTTTATCAGTTATAGAACATAATGTAGATTCATATACCCATCCTGCACAAGAATAAAATACAAACCAAATAAAATACTTTACTACACTCACTTTAAATCCCCCTTTCTGGAACTGATGGTAATAAATCTCTATTTTACACCTTCAATGAAAACAAAGAATTACATTTCTATTAACATTAGATAAAAGTATATATTTAGTGATATAATATACATTATTTGATTAACAAGTTATACATCTAAGGAGGTCATATATAATGAAGAATGAAAAGAATACTAAGAAACCTTTAATATATTATTATTTAATTGTTCTTTTAATTGTGGTTATATTAAATTCAACTATAATTCCATTAATTGTTAATAGAAATGTTAAAGAAGTTAACTATAGTACATTTTTAACAATGCTCAATAATAAAGAAATATCTACTGTTGAGCTTCAAAAAAACCAAATTGTATTTAAGTCAAGTGACGAAAATGATAAAACTATCTATATTACTGGTGCTGCTCCTGATAGCGGCATTGTAGACCGATTAGTCGCTTCCGGAGCTGAATTTAACCAATTAATCCCCCAAGAGGCAGATCCTTTAATTACCTTTATACTATCTTGGGTAATGCCATTCTTTATGTTCTTTATCCTTTGGCAGATAGTTTCAAAATCTATGGGAAAAAGAATGGGTGGTAACTCCATGAGCTTTGGGAAAAGTAAAGCAAAAGTTTACGTTTCAGCTCAAACAGGCAAAACTTTTAAGGACGTAGCAGGTCAGGATGAAGCAAAGGAAGCGCTTACTGAAATAGTAGATTTTTTACATGATCCAGCCAAATACAAAGAAATTGGTGCAAAACTTCCAAAAGGAGCTTTGCTAGTTGGCCCTCCTGGAACAGGAAAGACCCTGCTTGCTCAAGCCGTTGCTGGAGAAGCAAGTGTACCTTTCTTTTCAATTTCCGGTTCAGAATTTGTTGAAATGTTCGTTGGTATGGGTGCTGCCAGAGTAAGAGATTTATTCAAACAAGCTCAAGAAAAAGCACCTTGTATTGTATTTATTGATGAGATTGACGCCATAGGTAAAAAGCGTGATAACTCTGGGATGGGTGGAAACGATGAAAGAGAACAAACCTTAAACCAGCTTCTTACTGAGATGGATGGCTTTGATGGAGGTAAAGGAGTCGTAATCCTTGCAGCTACCAATAGACCTGAAACCTTGGATAAAGCGCTTTTAAGACCTGGTAGATTTGACAGACGTATTCCTGCTGAATTACCTGATTTAAAAGGTCGTGAGGACATCTTAAGAGTTCATACAAAAAACGTAAAAGCAAGCGATGATATTGATTTTAACGCCATTGCAAGAGCAACCTCTGGTGCCAGTGGTGCCGAGCTTGCAAACATAGTAAACGAGGCTGCTTTATTAGCAGTTAAAAATAATCGTAAATTCATTGTTCAAAGAGATTTAGAAGAATCTGTAGAAACAGTTATTGCAGGTTATCAGCGTAAAAATGCTGTTATCTCAATGAAAGATAAGCTTATCATAGCTTATCATGAAATCGGCCACGCTCTTGTAGCTGCAAAACAAAAGCATTCTGCACCAGTTCATAAAATTACTATTATTCCAAGAACCAGTGGTGCTCTTGGATATACCATGCAGATTGATGAAGATGAAAAAGTTCTTATGAGCAAAGAGGAATGTATCAACAAAATTGTTACCTACACCGGTGGAAGAGCAGCTGAGGAGCTAATTTTTAATTCCATTACATCCGGCGCAGCTAATGATATTGAACAAGCAACCAAAATTGCTCGTGCAATGATAACAAGATTTGGAATGAGTAGTGAATTTGATATGATGGCATTAGAAACAGTATCAAATCAATATCTTGGAGGAGATGCTTCCCTTGCCTGCTCTGCTGAAACAGCAACAAAGGTAGACACTGAAGTCCTTACAGTAATTAAAACTGCTCACGAAACAGCTACTGAAATCTTAAAAGAAAATATAGATAAACTTCATGAACTTGCAAAATACCTATTAGAAAAGGAAACAATAACAGGTGAGGAATTCATGGAAATCTTAAATGGTGAAATTAAGAAGCCAGATGAATTAATACATCCTACAGAAGCTTCAATTTTAGAAAACATATAAGAAATTAAAGCAGGCTTGTCCTGCTTTAATTTTTATCTTTAATTTTATTAATATTCACAAAATTAATCAATTTACTTAAACCTGCTTTATATAAATTAAAGTATGGTTCTTTATATGGTATGAGATTATTGAATACAATATTACTTTTAAATTTATATATGAATAGTAGTAATAATTTTCTTCTCCACCACATACTTAATAGAAACAGGGGGGATTAAAATGAAGAATAAGCTTCTAATTGTATTCTTAATTGTATGCATTGTAAGTTGCACAGGTTGTACAAATGTAAATAAGTTATTTAATAAAAATAAACCATCATCTAACTATTATACTGAAAATCTCGTAAAAAAATTATCTTCTGAAAAACCAAAAACTATTAAGGTCTTTTACAAAGAATTTTTTGATGAATTTACATTCCCTGAAACTGAACGTACAGATATTTTAAGTTTCATAAATATATTAAATGAAAAGAATTTTATTGAAAAACCATCCGATTTACCTGATACATATAAGTATAAGGTCTATATAGATTTTAATGATTTAAAATACGCAATCACTATCTTTAATGAAAAGTATATATCAATTTACAGCTGGGATGGTGACTATGAAGTTGATTATGTAGATATGTCAGATATACCTTTACAGCTTAATTTATATAGTATCTGTAAGTTCTTTACTAATGATAATTAATTTTTATAAAAAAGAAAAGGATAAATCCTTAAACTGGATTTATCCTTTTCTTTTTAAATTGCTCTATTAGATATATCTTAAGAAAGCTTCATATGCTCTACAGCCTTCATAAATGTCTGCTTTACTTGCAATTTCCCATGGAGCATGCATGTTGTGAAGTGCCATACCTGAATCTATTACTTCCATTCCATAGTTAGCTAAGATGTAAGCGATAGTTCCACCGCCACCTTGGTCAACCTTTCCAAGCTCAGAAGTCTGCCAGCAAATGTTATTGTCATCCATTATTTTTCTTAATTGTGCTATAAACTCTGGATTTGCATCGTTACATCCACCTTTTCCTCTAGAACCAGTATATTTATTAAATACTATTCCTTTACCAAAGAATGCATTATTTTGCTTTTCACTTACTGATGGATAGTTAGGATCATAAGCTGCACTTACGTCTGAAGAAAGCATTTTAGAATTTGCAAGAGCTCTTCTAACCTTTATTTCACTGTAATCCTCAAATAAATTGATTATTTCAGCTACTGTGTTTTCGAAGAATTTTGACTGCATTCCTGACGCTCCCATGCTTCCAACCTCTTCTTTATCAACAAGTAGTGTAATACAAGTTTTATCAGTTGACGCTAAATTCATTTGTGCTTCAAAAGAAGTAAACGCACAGATTCTATCATCGTGACCATAAGCCATTACCATAGAACTATCTAAGCCATAGCTTCTAGCTCTTCCAGCAGGAACAACTTCTAATTCAGCCGAAACAAAATCTTCCTCAGTTATTCCATACTTATCATTTAGAAGCTTTAAGATGTTAAGCTTAACTCTGTTTTTAGCATCTTTATCTTCTATAGGCATTGAACCTACACAAACATTTAAAGCTTCTCCTTCGATTCCCTTAGCCATTGTTTTACCCATCTGATCTGCAGATAAGTGTACTAAAAGATCTGAAATACCAACAACAGGATCTTTATCGTCTTCACCAATAACTATATTAACCATTTCACCATCTTTTTTGCATACTACTCCATGAATAGCTAGTGGAATTGTTACCCATTGATACTTCTTAATTCCGCCATAGTAATGAGTTTTTAATAAAGCTATATCTGAATCCTCATATAATGGATTTTGCTTTAAATCAATTCTAGGAGAGTCTATATGTGCTCCTAATATTCTAAAGCCTTTTTCCATTGGCTCATTTCCTATTAAAAATAAAGCTAATGCTTTTCCCATGCAGTTTGCATAAACCTTATCTCCAGTTTGAAGTTTTTTACCTGAAGAAATAACAGAGTTAATGTCAACATATCCTTTTGCTTCTGCTAAAGCTATAAATTCAGTAACACATTCTCTTTCCGTTTTACACTTAGACATAAAATCTATGTATCTGTCCGAAAGCTCAAAAGCTTTTTCTAAATCTTCTTTAGTAAACTTATCCCAAGCTAAGTCATACTTTTTCTCAAGTTTTTTTAAATCTTCCATTGAAATCCCTCCCGAAAATAATTATTAGTTCTAAAAGTATATCTTTATATTACTTCATATACAAATTATTTACAACGAAATTTTTGAAAATTTAAAATTGCCAAAGTTAATTTTATTGTTTATCACTGCTCTCCATCCATTATTCTCTTTTCGATTGTCTCAACAGCAGAAGTATTTGAGGTTGCTTTATATCTGAAATTTGCAGCGGCAGCTTCTATAATAACAGCAATATTTCTTCCTGGTTTTAATGGAAGCTTAATTTTTTCAACATTTATCCCTAAAATCTCCATATAGTCACTGTCTACACCTAATCTATCGTAACTACCATTTGAATCCCAATTTTCCAAATAAATCACTAAATTAATCTGCTTTTTAGAAACTATACAGCTACTTCCATATACTGCGGATACATCAATAATCCCCATACCTCTTACTTCCATCATTCCTCTTGTGATATAAGGACAAGAACCATACAACTTACCATCAATTTCTTTAATATCAACGGCATCATCTGCTCCTAACCTATGTCCTCTTTTAATTAATTCTAGTGCAGCTTCACTTTTACCAATTCCACTTTCTCCTATTATTAAAATACCTATACCATATACATCAACTAAAACTCCATGCAGCCTTGTTTCAGGTGCTAAATTCTCATCAAGATAATTGCTTATTCTATTAATAAATCTTGTAGATTTAATATTACTTCGCAAAACTGTAATGTTTTTTTCTTTTGCTTCATCAAGAAATTCCTGATGCATTTCTAAGCCTCTTGTAATTATAATAACAGGAACAGGATATGAAAAGAATTTCTTTATCCTGCGTAGTCTGATATCAGGTTCTAAATAATTTAAATAACTCCACTCAGTTTTCCCTACAATTTGAATTCTTTTGTTGTCATAGTAGTTATAAAAACCTGCAAATTGCAATCCTGGTCTATTTATATCACTTATCTCAATGTTTGATTCTAAATTTCCTTCAACCAATACTTCCAGTTGATAATTATTTACTAAATCTGAAACCCTTACTCCCACCAGTATCCCTCCATGGCGATAAAATTATGCTAGTTATTTTTGCTAGGATCAACTTTTTTATATCCTGCTATTTGTTGTCTAAAGTTATTTTTCACATTATTTATATATCTTTGTCTTAAAACCTTTTGTCTTTCTTTTTCTTCTTCTGACAATCCTTCCTCTTGACTTTTCTTATACATTGCATTTATTTCTTCTATTACTTCCTCAATCTTCATATCATCTATATTCTTAAATTCCATTTTCTTTTCCTCCTATATAATGCTTATTTGATTACTTATATCCTTTTAAATAAGTTTATAAAATGTAATAATATGTAAACTCCCCTTCGTGCTATTTTCCATATTTTGATGTAAATTGTAAAAAAATGAACTAATTTGACTACCAAAATATGTTAACTTTAATTCCAATGTCTGTTAAAATAGAAATATAATACTTCGGGGGTGCATTTGTATGTTATTAAAATTTAATATACTAAAACAAAAAATAAAGTCATTCAAATTCATGTTAGGTGTATTACTTCGATTCAAAAAACCTACTGACAATATCGTTGTAATATGCTCTCAACAATTGGATGAATACTTAGTACAATACCACAAAATTAAAAATAAATCTAAGATAAATAAATCAGCATAACATTATTAAATTTCAAGTAAATTACTTATAGTTTCTTGGCAGCTCAAAATAGATGCTGCATTATTTTCTAAATAATGATGATCTTTATCCGTATTTGCAATGAACAACTTGTATTCAATTGTACAATTCAGGGTATTAAAAAAATATTTTGCAATAGTTTCCATAGGCATATACATATTTTTCCACTCAGTACCACCATCAAAAATTAATATACCTTTTTTTGGCTTTGTAGTTTTATTAAATATATATTTTTCACTCCAAATAAGCTGACATCTATCCATTATTGCTTTTAAAGGTGCTGGAAACATGCCAAAATACATTGGTGATGCAAGGATAATAATATCACAGTTCTTTAAGTAATCATAAATAGGTTCCATATCATCTTTTATGGAGCACTGCCCTAGTTTATGACTACAGCCTTTACAATCTACACAAGGCATTATTTGTTTTTTATAACAATCCACATTGATTATATATGCTTTAGATGTATCTATTGTTGATAAAACCTTCTCAACAATGTTTTTTGTATGTCCTTTTTTATTTGGCGAACCATTAATTACTAATATTTTTTTCATAATTATAGCTCTAAAATTAAATCATCAATGCTGATTGGAAGATTCTTTCTGTAAAACGCAACTAAAAATGACATTTCCTCATAACTATCCTCAGACAATTCAAATGATAACATCTCATAATCTAAAGAATAATCATCGGCAATTTCATCTATAATATCATTAATATTATCAATTGCCATGTCATTTAAATATGGAAGAAGATATTCTTGATACCATTCTTCTCCCTCTTTTTCATCTTCACATTCCTCATCTGCATACTCTCTTGCGCCTTCTAATTCCAAGTCATCAAATTCATACGAAAATTTAACAATAAAACATTCATCATGTTTTTTTATTTCTTTTACATTATCTAAATCATTATCTTCTAAAATTTCAATTATTTCATCTTTATTAAACATACTTCTCCTCCTATGAGTACAATATACCCATTTCATTTATATTTTCCTAATGAAACTCTTAACCCTATGAAAACATAAGATTGAATTTCAAAATTTAAATTAAAACATATATTGAATGTTTATACTTATATTCTTGCCATTAATTTAAATTTCACTTATTCTATAATAATCCAAAATATAATATAAATCCATATAATGAGCAAAAATAACTAAAGCATAGATTAGATAGCCACTTGAATTTATGTTAACCAAATCAAAGATTGGATATTTTATAAAGGAAACTCCGCCTCACTTTTCTTCGGTGGAGTAAGTTCATGTTTCCAAATCAAAGATTTGGACATTCACTAAAAAAAAATCTTAGACGAAGATTATATATCTATCTTCCCCTAAGACTTTCAATTATTCTTCTATATCTTCAAGCACATACATTTCTGTTGCTTTTTCCATATATAAGATACCTTCAAGATGGTCCATCTCATGACAGAAAACTCTAGCCATAAAATCCTTAACACTATAAGTAATTAATTTTCCTTCTTCATTTAATGCTTCAACAACCATGCTAGTTGGTCTTTCTACTAATCCTTCGTGATTTACATAGCTAAGACACCCCTCATAATCAACTGCAGTTTCCTTTGACGCACTTTTAACTTTTGGATTAATTAAAATAATTGGATCACTATTATCCTCTGTTACATCTATTAATATAACTCTTTTATTTACTGCTATTTGTGGTGCTGCTAAACCAACTCCACTAACAGTTCCTAAAGTATCCTTTAAGTCTTGAATAAGACCCTTTATTTCATCATTAATTTCCTTAACTTCTTCGCTTATTTTATTTAAATGCTTATCTCCGTATTGAACAATTTTTCTAACTGCCATTAAAAAGCACTCCCTTCAGTTATAATAAATATATACTATATTAAACCATACTTTTATATAATTTTCATTAACTATTTTATTAATACTTAAACACCTTAATATATTTAATAAGATGTTTATTATCTTTAATGCAATTTTCTCTCTAAAACAACACTACCTTTATCCTTTCTATTATTTTATTATTAAACCTGCTAATAAATAAGGACTGTTGACATTTCAACAGCCCTTATTACTATTCTATATCAATATTAAATTTCTTAAACCATAAATCCAATTGAATAATATATGCTAATACTTGTGGCGCTCTCATCAATTGACCATACCATGGCTGAGCTAACGCATTAGGATTTTCTATTATTCCATTTATAGTATCATGATTTATTAATGTTGCAGCCAGAGAGGATTTATCATTTAAAATCTTTCTTGCACCTTCACTTACTAGGTTCATGTATATTGGATTGTGAGTCTTTGGATATGGACTCTTCTTTCTCCACAAAATCTCTTCTGGTAAAATGCCTTCCATCGCTTCTCTAACTATCCCCTTTTCTCTTCCTTCCCTTGATTTGATGTTCCAAGGCATATTATAAGCATACTCCACTATATTATGGTCACAGAATGGAACTCTTACTTCAAGTCCATTGTACATACTCATTCTATCCTTTCTGTCTAAAAGAGTCTGCATAAACCAATATAGATTAAGCATGAACATTTCTCTCATCCGGCTATCTAATGCTGAATCTGTTGAAAGCTTATCTGTGCTTTTAACAGTACCTAAATATCTTTCTAATACATAATCATCTCCATTTTTGATAATTCCACTTTTTAAAACATTATGGCGAAGCTCTAAAGTCCTTGACCAAGGAAAATTTTCCTCAAATAATATTTTTTCATTATGATACCATGGATAACCACCAAAAAGCTCATCAGCACATTCGCCTGAAACACCTACTGTAAAGTCTTTCTTTATTTCTCGACAGAATAGGAGTAAAGATGAATCTATATCTGCCATGCCTGGCAAGTCACGAGCTTCCATGGCACCTTCCAAGGCTATACCTAAATCAACATTACTTAATTCAATATTTCTATGCTCGGAATTAATAAACTTAGACATTATATCAATAAATACTTCATCACTATTAGGCTGGAACATACTTTTAGTAAAATATTTGTCATTGTCAGTATAATTTACTGAATACGTAGTAAGCCTTCCCTTTCCTTCTTTTTCATAATGTTTTGAAGCAATAGCTGAAATGATGCTGGAATCCAATCCACCTGATAAAAAACAACATAACGGAACGTCTGAAATTAGCTGCCTTTCAATAGCATCAATTATTAATTCTCTAGTTCTTTCTTTTGTAGTTTCTATATCATCTAAATGCTCTTTAGCTTTTAATGTCCAATAATATTTAAGTTTCATGTTTCCTTTTGAAAGCTTTAAATATTCACCTGGCTTTAGCTCCTTTACACCTTTTATTACTCCGCACCCTGGTGTTCTTCCTGGCCCTAACATAAATAATTCACTTAATCCATTTTCATCTATTACATGTTTAACTCTTGGGTGACTTAATATAGTACTTATTTGCGAACCAAATATTACTCCTCCATCATAGTCATAATAAAATAAAGGTTTAACCCCCATTCTATCTCTTACAACGAACAGTTCTTCCTTAACACTGTCCCAAATTGCAAAAGCATAAATTCCATTTAATTTATCAACACAACTTTCACCAAAGCATACATAGGATGCTAGCAAGACTTCTGTATCGGAGTGACCCTTAAATTCATATCCAAAAGCTTCAATTTCTTTTCTTAATTCATTAGTATTATATAACTCACCATTATAAACTAATGTATAATTCCTGCCATTTCCTTGGTAGTTCATTGGCTGCTTTCCATTTTCAGGATCTATTACTATTAATCTTCGATGAACCAAAACCGCTTTCTGACTTTTAAAAACTCCGCCTTCATCTGGACCTCTTCTTACTAAAGTATCCCCCATTGCTTTTATTATTTTTTCTTCATGATTTATTTTATTGTTGAAGTCAATCCAACCAGCAATTCCACACATATAGATTCCTCCCTTTGTTCTTTAATCGCTTAAGCCTTCATAAAGCTAAGATAAAATGCTATATTCCATTCTTAAGATAATAAGTATAAATGCTATATTATAAAATATTTCTTTATCTCCATTTTTGCTACTTAAAGCAAATATTTTCACAAAATAAAATGAGTGCACATTATCGTACACTCACTTTAAAAACTATTTCAAATGACTTTCAAACCAATTTGTTATTTCTGTTAATCTTCTTATTCTGTGCTTTGGTTTTCCACTTCTGCTTAATTCATGGTTTTCACCTCTAAACATACAAAGCCTAGATTCAACTCCATGGTACTTAAGAGCTGTGAACATTTGAAGCCCCTCTGCAAGCCAGCATCTATAGTCTTCTTCAGAGTGGATAAACAAAGTAGGAGTAGTTACCTTATCTGCATACTTAAGTGGTGAATGGAACCAAAGTTTATCAACATCACTCCATGGAGTTCCACTATTTTGGTCTTCAACAAAATAATATCCAATATCTGTTGTGCAGAATTTTGATATCCAGTTTGAAATACTTCTTTGAGACGCAGCCGCTTTAAATCTATTGGTATGACCTATAATCCAGTTAGTCATAAATCCACCGTAAGACCCACCAGTAACCCCTACTCTTTCCTCATCAATATCACCATAGGTCTTTAATACTTCATCTGTGAATTTCATTAAGTCATCATAATCAATGGTACCATATTTTCCACGAATATCAGCAAAGGCTCTACCTCTTCCATCACTGCCTCTCGGATTACAGAAGAACACAAAGTAACCCATGTTAGCCCACAACTGCATTTCATGATAGAAAACTTCACCATAAACAGTTTTAGGACCACCATGAATATCTAATATAGCTGGATATTTCTTACCTGGCACATAATCTGCTGGCTTTAATACCCATCCTTCAATTGTTACACCCTTATCTGATTCTACTAAAACTAATTCTGGCTTTATAACCTTAAACTCTTCTTGAATCCAAGTGTTAAAATTAGTAACTTGTTCTTCTTTACCATCTTTTATTAGATATAATTCTTGAAGCTTTTGTTCTCTCATGGCAATTGTAATAATATTACCATTCTTAACATCGAAACAATCTATAGAGCCTTTTACTTCATCAACCCTTTCTACATTGCCTTCAATATCAATTCTATTTAAGTAAGAGCTATCCCTTTCAGTTGTGATAAAGTATAAATACTGCCCATCTTTTACTGAATTTTTTCCTCCACCATATCTGCAGTCAGAGCCTACAGAGTTCCACAAACTATTATCAAAATCTGAAGTTAACAACTTTCTTTCTTTTGAATTTAAATCTATCAAATAGAATTTTCCATCTTCATTTATTCCATAGTCTTTCCTATCTGTTCCTGAAACCAGAAGGCTATTTTCACCAATAAACTTAACATGTCCATAAGAAAATTCTTCTTTTGAAGAAACTAAAGTCAAGTTACCACCATTTAAATCATATATGTATAACTCATCATTTAATGGTGCCATATCCTTATAGGAACTTGAAACTAAGGCAATAAGATTTTTCTCTTCATTAACCTCAATTCCCATAACAGAAGAAAACTCCTCAGTAATTGGTTCAATTAAATTTTCTTTAACATGATACTTATATAACCCACTTCTTAATTTATTAGTGAATCCATTTCCATTGCTCCAAAATGGTATTTCATCTAAAACCTCATAATCCTTATCATCTTTTTTTGCTTCTAAATACTCTTTCCTTTCTTCGTCACTTAACTCAAAGTATTTTTTCTCTCCAGCTTTATGGGTTGCAGTAAATATAAATAAATCATCATTTATTTCATATATTGAGCTTACATTCATATTAATTTTAAAAGCTTTTACTGCTTCTCCACCATGAATATTAATTTTGTAAAATTGCGAAAATTCTTCACCGTTTTTCAAAGCATCTTTATCCTTGCGCTCTCTAACTGCTTGAAATACTATAGTTTCATTATCCTTAAGCCAGATATAATTTCGCTCTCCATTCATCGCTGTGAGCTGATATGATTTTTTATCTTTCAAATCATACACCCATAAATTTGAACTATAGCTATTGTCATCTAAATTACATGAAGTTACCGCAAAGCCTGCCTTGTCACCTTTAGGCGATAATTCTAGTGATGATAAAAATTTGTATTTTGTAAAATCATCTAATTGAATGTTTCTCATAAAAATACCCCCATCTAATTACATTTTACCTAATATATGTATTATATCACAAACTTAATTCGCATGTCTAAATATTTTCTTTCTCTTTCCAATATTTTCTACAAATAAAAAAGCACCAATTGAAAAAAACTATATTAGAGGTGATAAACTTGAAGAAACAATTAAAATACCTGTTAGGATTTTTTTTATTCATAGTCATATGTTCTGAAACCGTATATGGATTAACTCCACTAAATAACATTCCAAAGCCAAATTCCTCATGTTTAAACTCTACTTATACTCTTGAACCATTGCCTTACAGTCAAGATTCCCTTGAACCTTATTGGGACAGTGACACTATAGTCATACATCATGAAAAAATTGAACAAGCATATGTTGATAATTATATTTCAGAGGTTAGAAGATATCCTGAGCTTGAATCCATAGACTTTGAGGAAATTCTACATAATTCCAAGATAATACCGAAAGAATCAAAAGAAACCATACTTAAATATGCAGGTGGAATTTATAATCATAACTTTTTATGGAGAAGTATTTCACCTCAAGGTGGTGGCAATCCCACTGCTAATATTGGAGATGCTATTGAAACTCAATTTAAGTCCTTTGATAATTTCAAGTTAGAATTTGAAAATACTGCTTTAAACCTTTGTGGCTCTGGATGGATCTGGATTGTATCAGATAATAAAGGTAATTTATCTATTAAAACTACACTGAATGAAGATACACCTCTTGTAAAAAAAGAACATCCAATTTTATGTTTAGATCTATGGGAGCATGCGTATTATTTAAAATATCAGAATAGGAAATCTGAATATGTAACCTCTTTCTGGAGTATTGTAAATTGGGAATTTGCAGAAAATAACTACCTTAATGCTTTAAAAAAGTAACTTAGCTATTTTTTGTATATCTTTATTAAAACAGTCATAAATCAATAGAAGTAATATGATTGTTTTAATAAAGAATAAATTATGAAAACATATGTACTCCTTTTTGTTATTATTGTATAATATCAATATGATATTCATTATCAGAATATAAATAAGGTGAAGATATTAAAGGTGCACAAATGACAAAACAAACGCATTCATCAGGAGGATTTTTGATTGCAGCCTTTGCGATATATCCTTTTATAATTAAATTTATAGAAAACTATAACTTGCCTTATAAGCTGTTGTTAATATTTCTATATTTTCATTTTGCAGACTTAGGTTCATCTTTTCCTGACATAGATATGAAAAGTTCCTATGTAAGCAAAAGATATCCATTTCTTTCAAAACATTTTGGAAAAAATTTTAAACATCGTGGTTTTACTCACAGTATTGTTTTCTTACTTCTTCTCGGAATTGGCTGCATTGCTTTAAACTACATCAGTCAGTTCAATATAGTTGTTCATTCAATAACCTTTGGGTTTTATGTAGGGTATGGCTCACATATTCTATTAGATTTGTTTAATCCCCAAGGAGTTGAGCTTTTTTACCCCTGTAAAATTAACTTTAAAATACTTTATATAAAAACTAACTCCACATCTGAAAAGCTATTTCATGGCTTTTTAAATCTCCTTTCAAGCTTGCTTTTAATTTATTATTGTATTTCTTATTTGAAATTACTTGACTATGTACGATAAAAAAGCTATTAATCATTTTCTTGATTAATAGCTTTTTATCTTTACTTTATAGTTACAGTCTCCTCATTAACTGACTTTAATTCATCCGCAGGCTTTATTTGAGAAATAATAATTGCTACAAATATTAACACACATCCTATCAATCCTCTACCATTTAAGCTTTCTTCTAAGAATAAAGCTCCGCCAATAACACCAAATACTGACTCCATACTTAATAAAATTGCTGCATGTGTTGGTTTTGCATCCTTTTGAGCAACAACCTGCAGGGTATATGCCACTCCAACAGATAAAAGGCCGCCATACAAAATTGCCATTAACGCTCCTTTTATCCCTACAGCTGTGATAGTTTCAAAACCAAAAGCAACTACTAAGCTTAAAATTGAGCATGTTGCAAATTGAATACTAGATAATTTTAAAGGATCTATCTTTTTGGTGAAATTATCTATTATTAATATATGCGTTGCCCATAGAAAAGAACTCATAAGAACCAGTAAATCGCCTTTTCCTATTGATAATCCGTCTGTAATCGTTAATAAGTACAATCCAATAATGGCAAGAACAATTCCAATCCATGTATTTTTATTGGTTTTTTGTTTTAAAAATAATCCTAAAACAGGTACTATTACCATATAAATACCAGTTATAAATCCACCTTTACCTGCCGTTGTTGATGCCATCCCTATTTGCTGTAAAGCAGCGGCAATGAACAAAACTATTCCAGCTATTAATCCAGCTTTAAAAGTTTCTTTTCTATCTGCTTCTATTGTATTAACATCCTCCTGAACATTCTTTGCCTTCTTCCTACTCAAAAATAGAATAAGTGGAAGCAAAGAAATACTTCCAATAGCAAATCTAATACCATTAAAAGTAAAGGCTCCTAGATGCTCAGATCCCACTCTTTGTGCTACAAAAGAAAATCCCCAAATTGCTGCAGTCAATAAAAGTAACACATTAGCTTTTAACTCTTTTTTAGTCATAAATATCCCTACCTTTCTTTAAATATCACAAGTTAATAAAAACCCTCTATTTAATGAATATTCTATACATCCAATGTTATTCCTTCTAGACTTTCTTGTTTATTTGACTAATTGCGATATTTTTCGTTATTTATACATCATATTAAAGAATAATCATCAAATATACTTAATAATTATTACTTTTACTTTCATTATAATTAACACATGAATTAAATAGGGCATACTATAATATACATATATAGAAAAGAGGTGATTTTTAGTAGGATTATTAATTAATCTTACTATAATATTTATGAAGTTAATGAAAAAAGATGGAAAAATTGTAGACTTCAATCCTTCAAAAATTATAACTTCGATAGAAAATGCAGCTGATGATATTGGAATAAGTGTAACTTCAAGTGATATTAAACTGTTAAGTGAAGACATAATAAACAGTTTAAAGCTTCTTTCAAGGGAAGCAAATTATACTAGCAGCTACGAAGTCAGAAGTCTTGTTGTTGACACACTTATTAAAAATGGGCATAAAAACATAGCTAAATCATACATGTCCAATATGTTTTAAAAGTAAATGACAGCTCATCTTATGATATGCTCCTTTTATAGTAGAAAGGGTCAGTTCATTATGTAGCTGTCACTTACTTTTTTTATCTATTTTTATTTTTTTATTAACCTTTAAATTTAAATTCCTTATGAAGCACCCAAGTATCCCCTTGCCATTTATAAACTGTCACGTTATCAAAATCTTCATCAAAATTACAACTTAGTGTACTTATGTATGCCCATAAACTTTCAAAGATTTTATTTATTTTTTTAGATGCCACAGTTACGTGAACTTTTTTATTTCTTCCATCTATATCAGAAAATTTCAAGAAGGATATCTTAGTAAGTTCATCTATTAAAGTATCATGAAGCATTCTGCATTGTTTATCCATCTTCACATCCATAAAAATTACCCTATCATCAAAATGATTAAATCCTTCAACTTTATAATTTTGTTTTTTATTTAAATTGCAATACTTCGATATAGCATTTTCTAATTCTAATATACTTCCATCATATTCAAAAGGCGCCTTTATAGTAAAATGAGCTGGCAATTTAGACGATCTAGCTTTAAACTTTTTAAAGACCTCTTTTCTTAAAGAATTATTAAACTCTCCACCCTTACCTTTTAATACAGAAACAATTACATACCTCAATAAAATACCTCCCTTAAGTATATTTAAAATATATAAATCTGAATTAACTTCTTAGTATTTTAAAATAACGTTAACAATATCCTGCTAATACCTATGATATAATATTTTCATCATTTTGTTTAGAATTTTTTGAAATTTCATTTTACATAAAGGAGATGATTATTATTGTACATACTTATAATAAGACATGGACAGTCTGAAGCAGACATTCTCAATGTACACGAAGGAAGAGCCGACTTTCCCTTAACTAATCTTGGAATAAAACAAGCTACTGTAATGGCTGAAGCTTTATCATCCAACTATAAAATATCAAAAATCTACTCTAGCCCCTTACTACGTGCTAAGGAAACTGCTCAAAGCCTTTCAAAAGCCACACATGCACCTATCACCTTTGAGGATAATCTAATGGAGTTCAATAATGGTCTTCTAGCAGGTCTATCAAGAGAAGAAGCAAACGAAAAATACCCTGAACCTGAAGTTAGATATCCACATACTGCTTTATACGGCATGGAATCTATGATCAACTTCAGAAGCAGGGCTGAAGCAATCCTTTCAAAGATAATAGCTGAAAATAACCCTTACTCAACAATAGCTATTGTTGCCCACGGCGGAATAATAAACATGCTTCTAAGAAGTTTTCTCGAGCTTCCCTTAAATAGCTCAATATTTTTTTCAACGGGTGATACCGGCGTTCACCTACTTCAAATAAATAATTTTCATAGAAGATTAGTATATTCAAATAACACCGAACATATTAAACATATATAGAAATAAGGTATGAATACACCAAAGTACTCATACCTTATTTTCTATATTATCCCACTTTCCTTAAGTTCCAAAACATTTAAAGATTTATTATAAGGTATATCTAAAATTCCCTTATTTACTTTAGAAATCAACTCACTTCTTATATCTTCATCAAAGTTCATTCCAAGAAGCTTCCAATTACCATCCAATTCAGGATTTATATTTTTTACTTTCTTTATATAATCTATTAACATTTCCTTCACCAAACGTTTAGACTTCCAAATAGGCTCAGCTTTTGTAAATCCCCTGCCCTTCAACGTAGTGTAATAACAATAATCACTCACAGCTAGTTTAATTATCTGCCCCTTTTTAACTAATTCCCCCTTTAATTTTAAATCTATAATCCTTTTTCCTATAGGCTGTTTTAAATCAATATTAAAGGTTACTCCTGAAAAGAAATCATGCTGATACCCTGGAATATCTGTAGAAAAACTTATAGACACATCGCCTTCTTTTAACTGATTATATGCTGATGCAGTCCACTCCATATATTCCTTTAACTGTTCCCCTGTAACCTCAACAACATATAACTTAGTATCAAACTTATATATACCACATATAGTTCCATAGGTAATATTACCCATTGGAATATTACAATTTTCTCGTATTAAGGACGTTGCTGAAACCTCTGCTCCTGAATTTAATAATTGAACTCTATTTATTAATTGAATTACAGGAGTTTCCTCCAGCCTTCCTTGAGGTATCCAATTGATTTCATTGCTAGGTTGAAAATCCCTCAAAGCTTTTCCTAAAACTTCGCCATGAGCTAAATTAATAGTTTCATTGTGTGCCTTTTTAACTATTGGTAGTTCTCTAATTTCATTACTAGGCTCAAAATTTTTCATATCAACAATTTTTACCTCTTTATTAACTACATTATTCTCTTTATTTAAATATAAATCAAAGTGAATAATTTCTCTTCCTTTATCTGTTGCACCACCTATTATAGTTTTATTAATTTTATCCTTTACAGTTATATGAAAATGTCCTACAACAAGGACGTCTACTTCCTGACATGCCTCAACAATATTTCTAGCAGCATCTTCACATGGGTTTATCTCTCCATCTAGGCTACAATGAGCTAAAAGTATTATTATATCTGACTTTTCCTTTATTTCATCTATATATTTTATTACAGTTTCAACCAGAGGCAAAAATTTTAAATTTTCCACTTTACTTCCAACCCATTGCGGTACCATGGGAGTCGTTACACCAATTATTCCTATACTTACTCCACCTTTTTCTACAATGGTATAGGGCTTAACAAATTCCTTTCCACTCAACTTGTAGACAGTGTTAGCAGATATTGCAGGAAATTCTAATTCTCTTTCAAAATTCTTAAGTATTTGCAAATCAAAATTAAACTCATGGTTTCCTAAATTCATTGCATCATAACCCATATAATTCATCACATTGGCTAAGGGATGTTCCTTTTCCCACCCTCTATTATATAAGTCATCAGTTAAAAGGGTACCTTGGAGTATATCTCCATTATCAACAAGGATAGTATTAGGATTCTTCTTTCTTACTTCATTTATATATGTATAAAGACTTGCCATTCCACATTGAGGCATTTCTTCGTTATTTTCATAGTTATATCCCCAAATATTACTATGTACATCCGTTGTTGCTAGTATCGTTATTTTCTTCAACATGCAAATCTACTCCTATCTTTAATTCACCTTAATTATATACAAAATCTTACCTTTAATCAAAATAAAACTCATGAGTAATCTTACTCATGAGTTTAAATAATTTTAAAGTTTTAAAAGTGTTCTACCAAAAGTATTCTTTAATTTTGAAGCCGTCATAATCGGAGCGTAAAAAATATTAACTATTATATATATAATAATAAACATATTGTATTTACCAATTAAAACAAATCTATAACCAATCATATGTATTATCGCACTAATTATAAATAATAAAATTATACTAATTCCAACACAAAATACTTGATCAAGTATTGATGCTAATAATCTAGATCCTAAACCTTTTTCTTTCTTTATTTCTTCAGACTCTATTACTTTCTCTTCGACTAATATCTCTTCATTGTCTTTAATATCTTCTTCTGATACTAAAACTTCTTCACCAACATTTTCAACATTCTCAACGTTTTCCACTTCCTCTGTTGATTGAATTTCCTTTTCTTCTTCTTCTCTATTATTCATGATGATTCCTCCTAAACTTTCTTGTTCACTTTATGCTCTCCGACTAATATACTATATTTCCTTATATATGTAAATTACGTGGATGTAAATTTAATATAAACCTTTTTATATTTGTGCAATTTTAACTAAAAATATTACATCCACCTAAAATTAATATACTTAGCGAAACTTAGCTGTACTTTAAATTTTATAATTAAAAAAGCAGTTATGTTTAGAAACACCTAACATAACCGCTTTTTAACTATATTCTGCTTTCTATAGATGTAATTGAATCATCATTACTTACTATATCTTTAGCGATTGCAACTATTTCTTTTGCTTTTATTGCTATTTCATCAGATTTATTTTTCTCCTTATTTTCTTTACCTTTATCAACATAGATTTCTTTTTCTAAATTCTTAAAGGCAACTGATAACATTAGCTTAATTCTGTTGAGCTGATTAACATTAGATGCTCCTGGATCATAATCAATGGCAACAATATTAGCACTTGGATATTTATCCTTTAACGCCTTTATCATTCCCTTTCCTGTAACGTGATTCGGAAGGCATGCAAATGGCTGAATACACGCAATATTGGTTGTACCACTTTCAATTAATTCGAGCATTTCACCTGTTAAAAACCATCCTTCCCCAGTTTGATTTCCAATAGATATTAATGGTGAAGCTAATTCTGCTAGCTGATTAATTTTTTTAGGGCTGCTAAATCTCTTGCTTCTATCAAGCTCTTTTCTCATGGTTTTTCTATAACTTTCTATAATTTCAATACCAACAAAGCTCAAAGCTTTTGTTATTTTACTTTTACCTAAATAATCCGCCTTAAACTTTGTATCATAGGTACAATATAAAAAGAAATCAATTAGGTCTGGTACTACTGCTTCTGCTCCTTCACTTTCAATAACCCTTACTATATCATTATTAGCCGTTGGATGAAACTTTACTAATATCTCACCCACAACTCCAACTTTAGGCTTCCTTGAATCAATAATTGGTAAGTTATCAAACTCCTTGATAATACTTGTAATGTTAAAATTAAATTCCTTTCTCTTACCATTCACAAGATTTTCTTTTACTTTTTCACTCCATTTTTTATATAAACTATCAGCGGAGCCCTTTACTTTTTCGTAAGGTCTAACTCTATAGAGAACTCTCATAAACAAATCTCCATAAACTAAGGCCATAGCTCCTCTGTTTAAAAATCCTGGTGTTAACTTAAAGCCTGGCTGTTCTCCCATGCCTAAAGTATTCAATGATATAATTGGAATATTTTCAAAGCCAGCCTGTTTAAGTGCTAATTTTATAAAGCCAATGTAATTTGTGGCTCTGCAGCCTCCCCCTGTTTGAGTAATGATAACAGAAGTATTATCTAAATCATATTTTCCTGACTTTAAAGCTTGTATCATCTGTCCTACAACTATTATAGAAGGGTAACAAGCATCATTATTTACATATTTTAAACCCTCATCTACTGCCGTCATATCCATGGATGGCAATACAACAACATTATATCCACTAGCTCTTGCAGCTGCTTCCACTAAATCAAAATGTATTGGTGCCATTTGAGGACATAATATAGTATGTTTTTTCCTCATATTTTCATCAAAAGGAGGATTCTTATATTCAATCTTTTCTTCAACTGGAACATAATTTTTTCTTTCTCTTTCATCTATAGCTGCCTTTAATGAACGTATTCTAATTTTTGCTGCACCTAAATTGTTACCTTCATCTATTTTTAATAAAGTATATAATTTACCTTTTGATGCAATTATCTCAGAAACTTGGTCTGTAGTCACAGCATCTAATCCACAACCAAAGGAGTTAAGTTGTATTATTTCTAAATTTGGATTATCTCCTACAAAAGCAGCAGCTCTATACAACCTTGAATGATATACCCATTGATCTACGACTCTTAAATCGTCTTTTAGCTGCCCTAAGTGAGCAATGCTGTCCTCAGTTAAAACAGCCATATCATAGGAGGTAATTATATCCGGAATACCATGATTAATTTCGGGATCTACATGATATGGTCTTCCACATAATACAACTCCTTTTTTATTATTCTCTCTTAAATAAACTAAGGCCTCTTCGCCCTTTTTCTCAATATCCTTTTTAAATTTTTTCATTTCCTCCACGGCCGCATTAACAGCTTCTTTTGCTTCCTTGTAGGATATATTATACTCTTTAAACTCTTCAACAATTCTTTTAGGGAGTCCCTTCTCATCATCCAAAGAAAAGAATGGTTCAATAAACCTTACCCCATTATCCTTTAACTCATCCATATTATTTCTTATTACCTCAGGATATGATGTCACCATAGGGCAATTAAAATGATTGGTTGGTTCCTTAAACTCTCTTTTTTCATAAGGTATACATGGATAGAAGATAGTTTTCACGCCTTTTTTAATCAAATCCATAATATGTCCATGTACAAGCTTTGCTGGATAACATGCAGATTCTGATGGAATTGTCTCTATTCCTAACTCAAAAATCTTTTTACTAGATGGAGCAGATAACTTCACACTAAAACCAAGCTGTGTTAAAAGAGTAAACCAAAATGGATAATTTTCATACATGTTTAACACTCTTGGTATACCAATTTCTCCCCTTATTGCATCCTCTACCTTTAAACTTTTATATGAAAAAGTTCTTTTATACTTGTATTTGTAAAGATTTGGTGCTTGTTCTTTTTTACTTTTCTCAATACCTAATCCTCTCTCACATCTATTTCCTGAAATAAATCTTTCACCATTTTTAAATTCATTTAAAGTTAATAAGCAGTTATTCCCACATTGTCCACATCTTTTAAATGATGACTCCATAGAAAAAGATTCAACCTCTGCCTTTGAAACTATTGATGATTTTTCCCCCTCAATATATCTTTCTCTAGCAATTAAAGCGCAACCAAATGCACCCATCAATCCAGCAATATTAGGTCTAACAACCTCTTTCTCAGATATTAACTCAAAGCACCTCAGTATGGCATTATTATAAAAAGTACCACCTTGAACAATAATTTTATCTCCTATTTCACTTTTATCTCTTAGCTTTATGACTTTAAACAGAGCATTTTTTATTACGGAATAAGATAACCCAGCCGATATATCTGCAACTGATGCACCTTCCTTTTGAGCTTGTTTCACTCTGGAATTCATAAAAACTGTACATCTAGAACCTAAATCCACCGGTGCGGTTGATTTTAAAGCTTCTGTCGCAAAATCTTCTACCTTCATATCTAGAGATTTAGCAAAACTTTCAATGAAAGAACCACATCCTGATGAGCAAGCTTCATTTAAAAGAATACTATCTATTGCACCATTTTTTATTCGTAGACATTTCATATCTTGTCCACCAATATCTAAAATAAATTCTACCCCTGGAAGAAAATAATCAGCTGCTTTATAGTGAGCCATTGTTTCAATTTCCCCAATGTCAATGTGAAGCGCCGTCTTTATTAAGCCTTCGCCATATCCTGTTACAGCAGAATTTACAATCTCTACTCCTTCAGGAAGCTTATTATAAATATCCTTTAAAATGCTAACTGCTTTTTCTAATGGACTTCCTTCATTGCTTTCATAGAAATGATACAGCAGTTTACCGTTCTGATCCATAAGCACAGCTTTTGTTGTGGTTGACCCTGCATCAATGCCTAAAAATATTTTTCCACTTTCACTAGTTAAGTCACTAGTTTCAGCCACAGCCTTGTTATGTCTTTCTTCAAATTTTATATACTCACTTTTAGAAGCAAATAACCCCTCAAGTCTCTGAGTTTCTTTATCCTTAATATGTGAAATTCTATTCACTTTATTTACAATACTAGAAAGATTAACAATATTTTCTTTTTCCGATAAAAGTGCAGCACCTATAGCAACATAAAGCTGTGAATTTTCTGGTGCAATATAGTGCTCCTCATCTAAATTCAAAGTATCTATAAATCTATTTCTAAGCTCTGGTAAAAAGTATAGCGGCCCTCCTAAAAACGCCACCTTTCCCTTTATAGGCTTTCCACATGCTAAACCTCCAATTGTTTGATTAACTACCGCCTGAAAAATAGATACTGCAATATCTGCTTTATTAGCTCCTTCATTAATCAGTGGCTGAATATCTGTTTTTGCAAAAACTCCACATCTTGAAGCTATTGGATAAATTATCTTATAGTTCTTAGCAAGATTATTTAACCCCATAGCATCAGTATTTAAGAGCATGGCCATTTGATCAATAAATGCTCCAGTACCTCCAGCACAGCTTCCATTCATTCTTTGCTCTATGCTGCCTCCAAAGTAGGTAATCTTTGCATCTTCTCCACCTAACTCGATAATAACGTCCGTATCAGGTATCAAGGTTTCAACAGTTTTTGTACAAGCTATAACTTCTTGAACAAATTCAATACCAAGCCACTTTGATACAGACAATCCACCTGAACCAGTTACAACCACTGTACATTCTACTTCTTTCATTACCTCAAAGGCACTATTAATAAGGTTAATTATGGTAGTTCTTATATCAGAAAAGTGTCTTTCATATTTGCTATAAACTAAATTATTATTTTCACCTAATATAGCAATCTTCACTGTTGTAGACCCAATATCCAATCCTATTTTATAACTTTCCATATTTTCCACTTCCCCACTTTCCTAATTTAATTATCATTTGTTTTAAAAAACATCATTTATAATATTATACTACTCTAAATAAATATTTCCAGCTTTTCAATATATGTATTACTTTTAAGTTTTTTTATTATTTACACAAAAAAAGAAAAATGAAAAGCAGTTCCTCTACTTTCCATTTCCTTTTGAATTGTTTTTACTTTCTCCATTATTCTTTTCATTGGTTATCTTATAAAGATAATATAGATTTATAAAAACTATTACGACATTTGTTAATGCTACTGGATAGGCTTTTATCACAAGTCCATAGATTACAAAGCATAATGATCCTACTAAATTAATAAACCTTAGTTTTATTATGTCTTTCATAAACATTGAAACTGCAATTAATATAGAAGCTAAATACCCTACCCATTCTATTAATGGAATTCCAAACATAAATAATCCTCCTTAAAACGTCTATCTTTATTTTGCTTCCTTTAGAAGAATTTATTTATGGTAAATTATTTATTTAAATTTCTACTAACACTTTTTCTTTTGAATTTTATATGCAGCCTTAAGCAGCATCTTATTTGGAGTAATTTTTGTGAAGCAATAGGATATTTTCATAAGTGTTCCAGGGATTATTATTAATTTCCCTTCTTCCATCTTTCTTATGGCATAGTCAGCAACATCATAAGATTTAAGTCCTTTAAGGTTAAATGCAACATTTGCTCTATCATTAAAATTTGTATCTACTGGACCTGGACAAAGTGCACCGATATATACCCTTGAATTTTCTCTCCTAAGTTCTTCGTATAATGCCTCTGTTAATCTTACAACATAAGCTTTTGAAGCATAATAACTTGAAAATAAAGGTCCTGGTGAAAATGCAGCTGAAGATGCAACATTTAAAATTGACCCTTTATTTTTTTCTTTAAAGGCTCTTAAGAATAGCTTTGTTAAAATGTGAACTGCTTTGATATTTAAATCGATCATATTTAATTCCTCATTTAAATCGGTATCAAGAAACTTTCCAAAAACACCATAACCAGCATTATTTATTAAAATATCTATTTCTTCATCTTTTACTAAATCATATAACCTAAAACAATTTTCAGGTATCGAAAGGTCCATTTGAATAATCTTAACCTTAGTTTTAAATTTGTTTGCTAATAATTCCAATTTGTCTTTACTTCTAGCAACTAAAATCAGCTCATAACCTTTACTACTATAAATTTCAGCCATATCTCTACCTATACCTGAACTTGCACCTGTAATTAAAACCTTCATAAAATTCCTCCTTATATATGCCCTTTTATAATACCAAATAATAGAATATAAAAAAACTACTTAGCTGTATTTAATAAAAACAGCTAAATAGTTATCTTTACTTACTTTTGAATATTCCAAATGGTTTGCCTACTGGTAAAAAAACTCTTTCAAAATGATTATTAAGTACTGAAGCTGCTGAGCCCTAAAATGAAAAGACTGCAATTAATAATTCTGAATATACAGCAATTAAATGCATCGTATACACCATTTTGAATTAACCATGTAAAACCTACTGCATACCAAAAGAAGGCATAAGCTCAAAAGGCTGTTGCCCCGAAGGTATTACTGTGTTTAAAATCATTAATACAAGCAAAAAGCTGAGCAGTTGCACCTAAAAACATAGCCTAAGGTAAAACTAAAGATACACCCGACGTCAATCCAAGCTTTTGCTAAGATGCTACTAAGTTACCTCGCTAATCCAAACAACCTCAAGGCTGAGGGATCCGTAACCTCAATTCTTATTTTTATACTTTCCATAAAAAATACCTCAATTCTCATATTACTTTATTTCATTTATAAATAAAAAAAATAACACTCATTTTATTATTACTTAAAATGAGTGTTATTATTAAAAGGTTTCTCTACTTAGTTAAAACTAGTTTAACTCAACTCCAGCTTCAGCTAAAGCATCTCCAGCAGCTTTTATAACTGCTTCGCTAGTAACTGTTGCACCAGTAACTGTATCTACAGATAAGCTCTTAGATTCAGCTATTGCTTTAACTATTTCATCAGCAGCAGCTCCACCAATATCAGGAGTTTCGCTAGAAGCATCTACGTTTACTTCTTCTAATTCTCCATCTTTAGAAACTTTAACTTCAACAGTTACGTCTCCACCGAATCCTTCAGCTGTTGCTTTGTAAGCTGTTGACTTGCTTCCGCACCCAACAAATGCAACTGTAGCTAAAGATACTGCTAATACTATACTTGATATTTTTTTCATATGGTAAGTCCCCCTGTCATCATTTTCTTAACCATTATATCACATTAATTGCAAAATACAAGCTATTGTTGAGTCTATTAACCTTTTTTCGCACTTTTTTTACACTTAATTAATATATATTAAGGTACTATTTTAAATTAAATTTAATTAAATTTAATTAAATTTAATTAAATTTAATTTACTTTCTTTTTCGTTGACCTTTTCCTTTATTAGTTGTACTACCATAATCCCATTTTTTCTTCGGCTTTGCAGCATTTCCACTTTGATTCAGCTTTTTAGGCAATTCATTCTTTTTCATTGGAGCTGTCCCCTTAGAATTTTTACTTCCAGAAGAAGCCTTTCTTGTATTCATCTTCTTTTCGATAGTTAAATTAATTGCTGGATATGGATTTTCTAACACTGTAGGTATCTTTTTCCCAATTAGAGTTTCTATGTCATGAAACATATCTCTTTCTGAAATATCACAGAAGGAATAAGCAAATCCACTTGCCCCTGCACGTCCTGTTCTTCCAATTCTATGAACATAGGTTTCTGGTGCACTTGGAAACTCATAGTTAATAACATATTTTAAATCTTCAATATCAATTCCTCTTGCTGCAACATCTGTTGCAACCAGCACTTGAATCTTACCTGTTTTAAACTCCTTTAGGATCTTTTCTCTTGCTTCTTGAGATCTATCTCCGTGTAAGGCATCTGATTTAATTCCAGCTCTTGATAAATCAATCTTTAACTTATTTGCCCCATGCTTAGTTCTCGCAAATACCAATACTGACTTCATTTCTTCTTTTTTTAACATTTCTAATAATAACTTCAGCTTATTATTTTGATCAACAAAGTATACCCCTTGTACCACAGTATCAACGGTTGAAGATATAGGTGATATATTTATTCTAACCGGACTATTTAAAATAGTTTTTACTAACTCCTCAATCTCTTTAGGCATAGTAGCTGAAAATAATAAATTCTGTCTATTCCTTTGCATGTAGGAGATTATTCTCTTAACATCACCTATCATTCCCATATCTAGCATTCTATCAGCTTCATCTAAAACTAAAAATTTTACATTACTTAAATTTACATATCTTTGATTAATTAAATCTAATAGTCTTCCTGGAGTTGCTACTAAAACATCCATACCCTTCTCAAGCTCTTTAACTTGAATGCTTTGTGAAACTCCCCCATAAATTACAGAAGTCTTTATATTCATATAGCATGAGTATGCTTTAAAGCTTTCTGTAATTTGAATAGCCAGTTCTCTTGTTGGTGCCAAAACTACAGCACTTATTGATCTATTTCCTTTTATATTTCTATTATTATCAGATGCTTCATATATCTTCTGCAATATAGGTATTGCAAAAGCAGCAGTTTTTCCTGTACCTGTCTGTGCACATCCAAGTAAGTCCTTTCCTTCTAAAACCTTCGGAATAGCTTTTTCTTGGATTGCTGTAGTTTCTTCATACCCTTCATCCTTTAAAGCTTTAAGAATTGGTTTGATAATATTTAAATCATTAAATTGCATATTTTCTCCTTTGCGATTATATTCTTATACTTAATAAATCTTAATGTAAATCAACTAAAAAGTTTTATCATTTTAAATGATATATATATTTACACCCTTTAATTAATAACAAAATAAAAAGAGACCTGATATTTTATGAAATTAAAGTACTCATAAAACCTAATCTCTTTAATTAATTATTACTTAACGATTAATTAATTTCAATTACCTCTCTTATATAATAAGAGAAGCAATACATATATTATACATACTTTTTTTAAAAAATACATCCTATATTTAAAATTAAATAATTCAACATTCACTTTAATTATTGAAGATTTGCAGCAATTAAATCTCCCATTTCAGATGTACTTACTAATGTTTTCCCGTCAAAGAAAATATCTTCAGTGGCATACCCTTCTTTAATAACTTTATTTATGGCTGTTTCAACTGCCTTAGCTTCGCTTTCTAATCCCATTGAATGTCTAAGCATTAAAGCTGCAGAAGAAATCATTCCTATTGGATTTGCAATGTTTTTTCCGATAATCTCTTCATTTGGATTATGAAGCTGATTAGGAGTATATATACCAACACCATCTGTGCTTATTTCAGCTGACCCTAACATATCTGCAACACCAGTTATTTGACTGATTTCATCAGCCATAATATCTCCAAAGATGTTCGATGCAATTATAACATCAAAATGACTTGGATCCTTAATTACTTCCATAGCTGCATTATCAATAAGGTAATGTTCCAATTCTACCTCAGGATACTGTTTTGAAACTTCATTTACAACAGTTCTCCACAATTTAGAACTTGCTAAAACATTTGCTTTATCTAAGCTTGCTAATCTTTTTCTTCTCTTCATAGCTAACTCAAAGCCCATTTTAGCCATATTTCTAACAATGGATTCATTATAATATTCTATATCACTTGCTTCTCTTCCATAAAACCCATCATCGGTTAATCTCTTAGAACAAATCATACCCCCCATTATATCTCTAACCATTATAATGTCTATTCCATCTTTTAATACTCTTTCTTTTAAAGGAGATAGTTCAAACAGCTCCTTATTCAAATATATAGGTCTTAAATTTATGTTTGCATCCAGCTTTTTTCTTAAATTTAAAACCGCTCTTACTGGATTTAATTCTAAAGGATTATTTTTCCATTTACTTCCACCAACATTTCCAACTAAAGTTCCAATACATTTTTGACAAACTTCTATTGTATCTTCTGGCAATGGACTTCCAACTTTATCTACAGCCTCTCCTGCACCAATAACTTCATGAAAATTGAATTTATGGCCATAAAGTTCTTCCACCTTTTTTAGCACCTTTACAGCTTCAGTAATAATTTCTGGACCTATTCCATCTCCGTTAATTACAGCTACATTAAATTCCATTGTTTTCCCCCACTCCTTTAATGTCATATTAAAAATAATTAAATATATATTTAAATTTTACATTATAAAATATAATATCATTTTTTATCCATCTTGGTTTTGTATACACTTTTCATCTCTTGTATACACACATTATTAATAATTATAATTCACTACAATTATTCTTGCAATGATTGATATTTTTTCTACTAAGTATAATCTACTCATATAGAACAAAACATAGATATATAAAAATTGTCGAGGTGGAATTCTATGAACAGCTTGGTACAAGGAAAACCCTATTTTACAAATATAAACACTGAATTTAATCAATATAAATATTTATCTAAAGATGCTTCAACAGAAGTTCTGATTATTGGTGGTGGCGTAACCGGTGCACTTATTTCTCATTACTTGACTGAAAATAAAATAAACTGTATGTTAGTAGAAAAATCACGAATTGGTCACGGAAGTACTAGTATAACAACAGCCTTGCTTAAATATGATCTGGATGATAATCTTGCTTATTTAAACCAGTACACTTCCCTTGAAAATTGTATTAAATCCTATAAACTAGGAGTAAAAGCTTTATCTGATTTGAAAGATATAATATCTGCTCAAGGAAATTATTGTGATTATAAAGCAACAGATTCTTTTCTTTTCACAAACAAATATACAATACGTATAAATTTTATATAAAACATTATACTATTCAGTAATATAGTTAATTTTATATGAAACTCTCATAAATATAAAGTAATATTAACAAATTAATTTTTGACGAATTTTTGACGATAAAATATAATGCATAACTAAATTTAAACTGTCTATACTTTAACTGACGACCTCAAACTATCATTATTTCAAAATCCATCATAAAGAGCTAGTAAGAATTTATTATTTCTACTAGCTTTTTTTATTATTTAGAATATTATTTATAAAATAGTATATTATATATCTGTAAGACATCTGTTTAATAATCTCTTTCATATTAGTGTGGATTAAAGTTAGCTTTAATTCACTTAAGGCAGTATCTATGGTACTGTCTTTTTATATTGAAAATGAATAAATTAAGTTAAAATGTTTATACTTTAAGTTTGTAAGATACTTTAGGTATTAATCATATCTTAAAATCCTATGTTTTAACTCCTTAAAAGAGCTTTGGCTTTGTGCCTTGCTCTTTTTTTATTTATCAAAAATTGAGCTTTTATCTTAATATTACCTTAAGAATCATTAAAAACTTCTTATTTTTCAATAAACAATATTGAATTTAGGTTTAAGACAATTTAAAATTCATAAAAAGACATAAAATCACTTTTATGGGAGTTGCTTAACATGTACAATCTAAAAATATTCAATACTATAATTATTATATTTATTTTCTTATTCTGTTTCTTAATAGAATTTATATTTTAATCTAGGGAGTGTGAACTTCATATTGTTTATTTTATATTTATTTATATATATTTTCTTATTCATATCAAGTATATATCTAGCATTCATATGTATATTCTAACAATCCTAAAATATCTATGAATCATTGCTTATATTTATGAGCCTGGCACCCCAACCTAGACTCCTTTTTTTATAAATTATATTCATTTTCAAGGAGCTTTGGCTTTTGACTGGTTCTTTCTTATTTGTCCCAAATTAAGCCTTTATCTTAATATTATATTAATAATTATTAAAATTTTCTTACTTTTAAAAAATATTGTTGAATTTTGATCAAAAAAAATTTAAAATTACATAAAAAGTAACAAAATCACTTTTTATGGGAGTTTTATAGCATTTATGATCTTAAAATATTCAATACCATAATTATTATATTTATTTTCTTATTTTGTTTCTTAACAGAGTTTATATTTTAATCTAAATAATTATAATTGTTAATCTATGAAGTGTGAAATTTATGCTGTTTATTTTATACATATTCCTATGCTTTTTCTTATTAATATAAATTATATCTCTAGCATTCATATGTATATTCTAATAAGCCTTAAATTTCTACGAATTAACGTTTATATTTGAAGAGTTATTTATAGAATTTAGATAACATAAAATATAAAATTTCCCCTTTTTATATTTTCCCAAATTATTAATATCACGTAAATCATTTCTTTCCCATAAAACAAAAACGTGATATGTAATCCCTACTATGTGTTATCTATTCTACTCTTCATCTATTTATACTATGAGCCTGGATCATCCCTCCCAGGCTCATTTTTTATTATATTCATTCTCCAAGAGCTATGACTTTATACCTGGCTCTTTTGATATTTTAGAACAATAAAAAATCCTAGTTTCCACTACTTAAAAAAATTATTTATTTACTTCATTTGTACTACTACATTTTTATGTAATAAATATATTAAATATTAATCAAATCAATAATACATATTATGTATATTCATCCATTACTTCCTCTCTTTACTATCACTAACAATGATGTTATTGTTATAGAGATATAATTTTGAAATTATATATTAAAAGCTTAATATAGATTGGAGGTACTCCTATGGATGATATTATCCGATTTTTTATGCTGATTATTATCTACAAGCTTTTATTTAAATAAGCTATAGATGACTATGCATAAAAAATAACTCTTGAAGCTATTTATAATAGTTCCATGGATACATGTATATGTATTATGGCCATAGCTTATGGGCTGTGGTTCAAGAATTGATATAATAGAAAATATATTAAATAGGAGTACAAAATAAAAGTCTAGGATAATCTTATATGAGTATCCTAGACTTTTAAATCTCTATAACATCACCTTTATTCCTTCATAATCTCTAAATATTTTCTTAAAACTATAGCTAAGTCCTAATATCAAGTCATAATTTAAAACTTCTAATAATATTTAATACTAAATATATTAAATAAAAAAATAAAGGCTAGTAAAACCCTAGCCTTTATTTTTATTTTTATTTATTGATTTAATAATATATACTCTTATATATTTTGAAAACCAACTGACGCTTCTATATCTGTAACTTCACTTTCTTGGTTTAAATTGAAAATAAATTCTAAAGCCTCATCTATTTTCATAATCTTATACGCATATTTCCTTAATATGTTCATTACAATGTCAAAGTTTTCATCTTCAAACTTTTTATCATAAATAAATATAGTTTTAAATTTATCTTTCATTTCCATAGCATTGTATGACCATGTCTTTGCAGTGGAAATTAAATATGATAATCTTCTATTTTCAAATGTAAATAATTTAAACGCATATTCATTTATAACATAATCATAAGTTACACTTTCATTATATTCACCTTGTAATGACATAGCTGAATATTTTATTTTATTATGCTTAAGAATACCCTTTATATACCTAATCTGCTGCTTATAATCTGGTCTATCTTTTTTAGAAAAATCATACCTTAAAAACATCTTCTTAGTTTCTAAAATAAACTCCTTCATATTATCCACTTCGGTATATGTTACCTCTGAAAACTTCAACTCATTGACATAAAACTTCGAATATTTTTTCAAATTAAACTTTTCCTTATAATTAAATAAATTATCATTTCTAATTTCTTCTTTAATTCCATCTAAAATTAACTTTAAGTAATCAATGTCTACCTCGTCATCAAACCTACTAACTCTCTCCCAATTAGAGGTTGTTTCAAAATACCTTATGTCATTATCTACGTCATGAAATAAAATCCCTAAATTTATCGACTCAGATGTTATAAAAGAAGGGTAATAACTTAATATAGAAAACATTACATTCATTTTTATACCTCCTCTAATTAGTAATTTGTGTTTTTATAAATTTAAATATTAACTTTACAATTTCTTCTACATGGTTAACTCTATATAGCAGATACTCAATAAGCATTTCTGTATCTTCCGGATCCGTATTCCATTCATTTGGGATATCCTTAATAACATGATTAAAGAATTCTTTTGTAAATATATTTTTTACTGTTTCAGCTTCTTTTAATAATACATTATATTCAATAGAAAAATCTATACTTTTAAGTAATAATTCATAAATACTTTTATTATATTCAAATACTTCTATTGATTCATAATCATTTTCTTGCATCATCCTTTTAAGTTGATATTTATCCCACAGAGATCCTATATTGAATACATGTGAATGGTCTATTATATATACCATGTTTGAAGAATCTTTTTTACCTGTTGACATAAGTATATTCCCCTTATGTCTATCTTTGTTATAAACCAAACAGTCAAATAATATTATTTTCAAAAAGCACTCTTTATTTTCTATGTACTTATTAATTAACTTAGGTGAATTTACAATTGATGTAACATTATCCAATCTATATGTAAAATATCCTGGACCATATCTCTCTTTATCAATAATAAAATTATTTTCAAACAATGTACTATCATCAATTACACAAACACCATAATCTGCTATAGGTAAATTCAACATCTTAGCCATACTACTACAAACAATTTCATTTATCAATACTTTATTTCCCTCATCATTATTAATAGTTTTAATGATGGCCTGTTTTCCATCTATAATTCCTATGATAGGTTCTGTTATTCCTGTACCCACTTTGCCTAATACGCTTTTTACATTTTTAGCTATATACATATACAGTATATCCCCTCCATATACTTATATTCTTGCACTCACTTCTTTATTCCTGTATAATGGAGGTAACAAAGCTGTAAATACATTTTAGTTTTAAACCACTGTTAATTTAGCCGTTATAGTGGTTTATTTTTATTTTATCATATATTGGTAATTTGTCCATCTTTTCGACGTAATGTGCGTGTTGTATACTAATTTAAAATTAAATAAAAAAAGGCTAGCAGGGAAATTAATCCCCACTAGCCTTAAAAATTATATACTATCTATTTCTATTGCATCTATACTGTAACCTTCTAATCCTGCAAAGTCAGAATCTCCAATTACCCAAGGAAGCCATCTACCATTCAATAGCCTAACTCTATACTTAAGCTTGTTGTTAAGTATCTGAACTTTATCAATATTATTCTTTAAATCTCCTGCATAATCACTATGATTTCTTACTACAGGATAATAACTATTACTTCTTAAAGTAGACACCTTGTAATTAACATCTCCTGCGGATAACCTAATCATTAATCCTCTTATTGCATGTCCAAAAACTCCAGCATAGTCAGTTAGGTTTTTAACTTCTGGAAGCCATCCATCTTCTGCAGTGAATACTTTATAAAAAACATCAGGCCTACTTGGTGTTTGTTGGGAATTACCAGAATTCACAAACATGCA